>Ga0209130_1000002_pt1 | contig 722648 bp, 705 predicted proteins | sample AraplaMF_Cvi_mLB_FD_184264 | JGI IMG/M metagenome (GOLD analysis project Ga0209130, IMG submission 184264) | Arabidopsis root microbial communities from the University of North Carolina, USA - plate scrape MF_Cvi_mLB (SPAdes) (version 2) | ecosystem: Host-associated > Plants > Roots >... | reverse complement strand
TGGATGTCGCAAGCGACGTGGTCACGGAGGCAGCAGGTGCGGGTACGGACGAGATCCGGACGTCGCTTGCTGCCTATTCGATTGCTGCCCTCGCCAATATCGAGAACCTGACCTACACCGGGTCGGCGGCCTTCACCGGCACCGGCAATGCTGCGGCCAACGTGATCACCGGCGGTGCAGGCGCCGACACACTGAACGGGGGAGCCGGTGCGGATACGCTGATCGGCGGCGCCGGCAACGACACCTACATCGTGGATGTCGCCGGTGACGTGGTGACGGAAGATGCGGACGCTGGAATCGACACGGTCAAGACCGCGCTTGCCGCCTATACGCTTGCCGACAATGTCGAGAACCTGACCTATACGGGTACGGTGGCCTTTGCCGGTACGGGCAACAGCCTTGCCAACACGATCAGGGGTGCGGCAGGTGCCGATACGCTGGACGGCAAGGCGGGCGCCGATACGCTGATTGGTGGTGCGGGCAACGACACCTACATCGTGGATGTCGCCGGTGACGTCGTGACCGAAGCCGCCAACGAAGGCACGGATCTGGTCAAGACGTCGCTTTCAGCCTATGCGCTGACCAATATTGCCAATGTCGAGAACCTGACCTTCACCGGCAGCGGCAATTTTGCCGGGACGGGCAACGCCTTGGCCAACACGATCACCGGCGGTGCCGGCAACGACGTGCTGGACGGTGGGGCGGGTGCCGACACGCTGGTCGGCGGAGCCGGTAATGACACCTATATCGTGGATGTCGCAAGCGACGTGGTCACGGAGGCAGCAGGTGCGGGTACGGACGAGATCCGGACGTCGCTTGCTGCCTATTCGATTGCTGCCCTCGCCAATATCGAGAACCTGACCTACACCGGGTCGGCTGCCTTCACCGGCACCGGCAATGCTGCGGCGAATGTGATCACCGGCGGTGCCGGCAACGACACGCTGAACGGGGGAGCAGGTGCGGATACGCTGATCGGCGGCGCCGGCAACGACACCTACATCGTGGATGTCGCCGGTGACGTGGTGACTGAAGATGCAGACGCTGGAATCGATACGGTCAAGACCGCGCTTGCCGCCTATACGCTTGCCGACAATGTCGAGAACCTGACCTATGCGGGCACGGTGGCCTTTGCCGGTACGGGCAACAGCCTTGCCAACACGATCACCGGGGGGGCTGCGGCCGACCGGCTGTCGGGTGGCGACGGTGATGACATGCTGAACGGGGGAGCCGGTGCGGATACGCTGATCGGCGGCGCCGGCAACGACACCTACATCGTGGATGTCGCGGGTGACGTGGTCACTGAAGATGCGGACGCTGGAATCGACACGGTCAGGACGGCGCTTTCTGCCTATACGCTTGCCGGCAATGTCGAGAACCTGACCTATACGGGCACGGTGGCCTTTACCGGTACAGGCAACAGCCTTGCCAACACGATCAGGGGTGCGGCAGGTGCCGATACGCTGGACGGCAAGGCGGGAGCCGATACGCTGATTGGTGGTGCCGGCAATGACATCTATGTTGTCGACGATCTGGCCGATGTCGTCACTGAAGATGCGGACGCTGGAATTGACACGGTCAAGGCCGCGGCGGCAGCTTATACGCTTGCCGCCAATATTGAGGACCTGACCTTCACTGGCACCGGCAATTTTTCCGGGACGGGCAATATACTGGCCAACACGATCACCGGGGGCGCCGGCAACGACGTTCTGGACGGTGGTGCGGGTAACGACAGGCTGATCGGCGGGGCCGGCAATGACACGCTGATTGGCGGCGCCGGCGACGACACGCTGGATGGCGGCATGGGCGCTGATGCGCTTTCCGGCGGTACCGGCAACGACATCTATTGGGTTGACAATGGCGGGGATACGGTCACCGAGGCTGCCGACGAGGGCAGCGATACGGTGTACGTGCAGTCGGTCTACTTCGCGAGCTATACGCTCGGCAGCAATGTCGAGAACCTGACCGTCTCCGGCACGACGACTTTCACCGGCATCGGCAATGCGCTGAACAATATCCTGACGGGCGGGGCAGGGATCGACACGCTGAAGGGTGCGGCAGGCGATGACACCTATGTCATCGGCACCGGTGATATCGTCATCGAGAATGTCGGCGAGGGTATCGATACCGTAAAGACGGGCCTGGCGGCCTACACGCTGGGTGCCAATGTGGAGAATCTGACCTATACCGGGTCTGCCGCCTTCACCGGTACCGGCAATGAGCTGGACAATATCATCAAGGGCGGAGCGGCCGCCGATAAGTTGACCGGCGGTGCCGGCAACGACGTGCTGGACGGTGGGGCGGGTGCCGACACGCTGGTCGGTGGCATCGGCGATGACACCTATATCGTGGATGCCGTGGGCGACGTGGTCACGGAGGCAGCGGGTGCGGGCACGGACGAGATCCGGACGTCGCTTGCTGCCTATTCGATTGCTGCCCTCGCCAATATCGAGAACCTGACCTACACCGGGTCGGCTGCCTTCACCGGCACCGGCAATGCTTCGGCCAACGTGATCACCGGCGGTGCAGGCGCCGACACACTGAACGGCGGAGCAGGCGCCGATACGCTGATCGGCGGCGCCGGTAACGACACCTACATCGTTGACAATGCCGGTGACGTCGTCACCGAAAGTGTCGATGCGGGCATCGATACGGTCAAGGCTGGGTCGTCGGCCTATACGCTTGCCGACAATGTCGAGAACCTGACCTATACGGGCACAGTGGCCTTCACCGGAACGGGCAACAGCCTTGCCAACACGATCACCGGGGGAGCTGCGGCCGACCGGCTGTCGGGTGGCGCCGGTGACGACACGCTGAACGGCGGAGCAGGTGCGGATACGCTGATCGGCGGCGCCGGCAACGACACCTACATCGTGGATGTCGCCGGTGACGTGGTGACTGAAGATGCGGACGCTGGAATCGATACGGTCAAGACCGCGCTTTCTGCCTATACGCTTGCCGACAATGTCGAGAACCTGACCTATTTGGGCACGGTGGCCTTTGCCGGTACGGGCAACAGCCTTGCCAACACGATCAGGGGTGCGGCAGGTGCCGACACGCTGGACGGCAAGGCGGGCGCCGATACGCTGATTGGTGGTGCGGGCAACGACACCTACATTGTGGATGTCGCCGGTGACGTCGTGACCGAAGCCGCCAACGAAGGCACGGATCTGGTCAAGACTGCGCTTTCAGCCTATGCGCTGACCAATATTGCCAATGTCGAGAACCTGACCTTCACCGGTAGCGGCAATTTTGCCGGGACCGGCAACGCCTTGGCCAACACGATCACCGGCGGGGCCGGCAACGACGTGCTGGACGGTGGGGCGGGTGCCGACACGCTGGTCGGCGGAGCCGGTAATGACACCTATATCGTGGATGTCGCAAGCGACGTGGTCGCGGAGGCAGCAGGTGCTGGCACGGACGAGATCCGGACGTCGCTTGCTGCCTATTCGATTGCTGCCCTCGCCAATATCGAGAACCTGACCTACACCGGGTCGGCGGCCTTCACCGGCACCGGCAATGCTGCGGCGAATGTGATCACCGGCGGTGCCGGCAACGACACGCTGAACGGGGGAGCAGGTGCGGATACGCTGATCGGCGGCGCCGGTAACGATACCTACATCGTGGATGTCGCCGGTGACGTGGTGACTGAAGATGCAGACGCTGGAATCGATACGGTCAAGACCGCGCTTGCCGCCTATACGCTTGCCGACAATGTCGAGAACCTGACCTATACGGGTACGGTGGCCTTTGCCGGTACGGGCAACAGCCTTGCCAACACGATCAGGGGTGCGGCAGGTGCCGACACGCTGGACGGCAAGGCGGGCGCCGATACGCTGATTGGTGGTGCGGGCAATGACACCTACATCGTGGACGTCGCCGGTGACGTCGTGACCGAAGCCGCCAACGAAGGCGCGGATCTGGTCAAGACGTCGCTTTCAGCCTATGCGCTGACCAACATTGCCAATGTCGAGAACCTGACCTTCACCGGCAGCGGCAATTTTGCCGGGACCGGCAATGCCTTGGCCAACACGATCACCGGCGGGGCCGGCAACGACGTGCTGGACGGTGGGGCGGGTGCCGACACGCTGGTCGGCGGAGCCGGTAATGACACCTATATCGTGGATGTCGCAAGCGACGTGGTCGCGGAGGCAGCGGGTGCGGGCACGGACGAGATCCGGACGTCGCTTGCTGCCTATTCGATTGCTGCCCTCGCCAATATCGAGAACCTGACCTACACCGGGTCGGCGGCCTTCACCGGCACCGGCAATGCTGTGGCGAACGTGATCACTGGCGGTGCAGGCGCCGACACACTAAACGGCGGAGCAGGCGCCGACACGCTGATCGGCGGCGCCGGTAACGACACCTACATCGTTGACGTCGCCGGTGACGTCGTCACCGAAAGTGTCGATGCGGGCATCGATACGGTCAAGGCTGGGTCGTCGGCCTATACGCTTGCCGACAATGTCGAGAACCTGACCTATACGGGCACGGTGGCCTTCACCGGAACCGGCAACGATCTTGCCAACACGATCAGGGGTGCGGCAGGTGCCGACACGCTGGACGGCAAGGCGGGCGCCGATACGCTGATTGGTGGTGCCGGCAACGACACCTACATCGTGGATGTCGCCGGTGACGTCGTGACCGAAGCCGCCAACGAAGGCACGGATCTGGTCAAGACGGCGCTTTCAGCCTATGCGCTGACCAATATTGCCAATATCGAGAACCTGACCTTCACCGGCAGCGGCAATTTTGCCGGGACCGGCAATGCCTTGGCCAACACGATCACCGGGGGCGCCGGCAACGACGTGCTGGACGGTGGGGCGGGAGCCGACACGCTGGTCGGCGGTATCGGCGATGACACCTATATCGTGGATGTCGTGGGCGACGTTGTCACGGAGGCAGCAGGTGCGGGCACCGATACGGTCAAGACCGCGCTTGCGGCCTATACGCTTGCCGACAATATCGAGAACCTGACCTACACCGGGTCGGCAGCCTTCACCGGCACCGGCAATGCTGCGGCGAACGTGATCACCGGCGGTGCGGGCGCCGACACACTGAACGGCGGAGCAGGTGCCGACACGCTGATCGGCGGCGCCGGCAATGACACCTACATCGTTGACAATGCCGGTGACGTCGTCACCGAAAGTGTCGATGCGGGCATCGATACGGTCAAGGCTGGGTCGGCGGCCTATACGCTTGCCGACAATGTCGAGAACCTGACCTATACGGGCACAGTGGCCTTCACCGGAACGGGCAACAGCCTTGCCAACACGATCACCGGGGGAGCTGCGGCCGACCGGCTGTCGGGTGGCGCCGGTGACGACACGCTGAACGGCGGAGCAGGTGCGGATACGCTGATCGGCGGCGCCGGCAACGACACCTACATCGTGGATGTCGCCGGTGACGTGGTGACTGAAGATGCAAGTGCAGGCACCGACACGGTGAAGACCGGGCTCGACCGCCTGGCACTTGTTGCCAATGTCGAAAACCTCACCTACACCGGCACCGGCGACTTTACTGGTATCGGCAATGCGCTCTCCAATACGATCACAGGGGGTGCCGGCAACGACACGCTGAACGGCGGAGACGGTAGCGATACGCTGATCGGCGGCAAGGGCAACGACTATTACATCGTCGACAGCGCCGGAGACGCCGTCATCGAAAATGCCGGTGAAGGGATCGACCAGGTGCAAACGTCCCTCGCCAACTATACGTTGGGAGAAAACATCGAAAACTTGAGCTCGGGTGCCGACGGCTGGGAAGCCTTTGTCGGAACAGGCAATGCACTCGATAATCGGATTGTGGGCAATGCCTTCGGCTCGAATACGCTGACAGGTGGCGCCGGAGACGACGTCCTTATCGGTGGAATGGCCGCGGACTTTTTCGTCTACGAGCCGAATTGGGGGCACGACACGATCATGTATTTCGAGGTGGCTGGCGGGGCACATGATACGATCAGGATCGATCACACGATCTTTGCCGACTGGGCATCGCTGCTCGCCGTATCGACCCTGTCAGGCAACGACACGATCATCACAGCCGATGCTGACAACACCATCACGCTGAAGAACGTGGCCGTGTCGAGCCTGCAGTCGGCGGATTTCCAATTTGTGTGAGCTTCGCTCGATCTCCCCGGCAGGCCCTCCAGAAGAGAGGGGCTGAAGTTCTGCCGCAGCTGAAGGGATTGGATGACGACAAGGAAGTTTACGAAACCTGGAACAAAGGTTGTCACAATCGGTTCGCGTGACGGTCGACAAAAACGTCTCGATTGGAGTTCCCTGGGCAGCCCTGCTCCGCGCGCAAAACACGAACGTCTGTGGAGCGAGACGCACCCGTTTCCGTTGCGCGCGTCCGGCCCAGCCGTGGCCATACGCCGCTCAAGCCTGTGATAAACGCATTCCGACAAAGCTGCGAGCGGTAGTCATCGGACCGATGGTCTTCGTCGTCATCGCCACTGGGGCCACTTGGCATGCTGAGCTACGCCAGCCTCGGAGCCTGGCGTCCTGGTTCTCAATATCGGCATATTCATCCACAAGCCCCTGTTGACGGTCCGGAAAACAGCCTGAAGTTCGTCGCGAGCCTGATGCTCGGCGTCTTCGGCCTCTTCCGAGTCGGAAAAGGTAACGGCGCGGAATGGCCGTGCATTCCCGCGGCGCTCTCTTCCCTCACCGTCAGGACGAAGCGAGGCGCTCGGCCAGCCACAAACAAGGGCCTTCTGCTCGCGGAAAAATATCCAGACCAATCGGAATAAAACAACAGTGCTGTTGTCTACGTTCATGAAACCGCTCTGCATGAAAAGGAGCCCGCATGAACGTCTTTTCCCGAAAAGGATTCCTTCCGCTGGCAGCGCCGATCTTCGTGATCCTGTCCGCTTCTGCCTTTGCCGACGACCCTGCATCGCATCAACATGCCACCTCCGCGGTTACGGAAGAGGCCCCGTTTCTGTCGGAAAATGACGCCGCCATGGCGAAGATGATGAACGACATGGCGGTGAGGCCGACGGGCGACGTCAACAGGGATTTTGTGGAGATGATGATCCCTCATCATCAAGGGGCGATTGATATGGCGCAGACCTATCTGCGCTACGGCAGCAATGAGCAGCTCAAGCGCATTGCCCAGGAAATCATCGTCGATCAGCAGCAGGAAATTGCTGCGATGCGACTGGCTCTAGGTGATCCTCTTCCGCCTTCGGATCCGGCGCCAACTCAAATTCCCCCGCAAACTCCCGTTCCCTCCGGCGCCGGCATGTCGATGATGCCGGCTATGGATCCGAATATGAAAATGGGCAACTGAAAGGACCCTGTCATGAAGTCTAGCCTTCTCGCCCTCAGCCTTCTCGCCGGCACGATGCAGGTGCCCTCAATAAGCTTTGCCGGCCAGGCACCGGGCGCGGTCTCCAATCCGGATATCCCGGTCAGCAGCAGGGATCGCGTCTATGCTGCCGAACAGTTCTCCAATACGGTTTCAGTCACTGATCCGTCCACAAACAAACTGCTCGGCGTCATCCGTCTCGGCGATCCGCAGCCCGGCAATCTGAGCCCGCTCTATCGGGGGCAGGTCCTGGTCCATGGCATGGGTTTTTCGCCGGACCACAAAACGCTGGCCGTCGTTTCGATCGGCTCGAATTCGGTGACTTTCATCGACACGGCCACGAATACGGTAAAACACACCACCTATGTGGGCCGCTCGCCGCATGAGGCATTCTTTACACCCGACGGCAACGAAGTTTGGGTCACCGTTCGCGGAGAGGATTACATCTCCGTCATCGATGCACATACTTATGAGGAGAAGATGCAGATCAAGGTGCCGGCTGGTCCGGGCATGCAGATCTTCTCACCGGACGGCAAGTACGGTTATATCTGCTCCTCGTTCAACCCTGAGACCGTAGTCGTTTCCGTCGCCGATCACCAGATCGTCGGCCACATCAAGCAGGAGAGCCCTTTCTGTCCCAATATTGCGGCAACGCCTGATGGAAAACAGGTCTGGTTCACCCTGAAGGATACCGGCAAGACGCAGGTCTTCAACGCCGAAGCACCCTTTGATCTTATCAAGACGATCGATACCGGGCCGATCACCAATCACGTCAACATCGTTCACAATGCCAATGGCGACTTTGCCTATGTCTCCGTCGGCGGACTCAATCAGGTGAAGGTCTATCGCACGGATAACTTCCAACAGGTCGCGACAATTCCTGTCGGCAATCTTCCGCACGGCGTCTGGCCATCAGGCGATGGTACGCGCGTCTATGTGGGTCTCGAAAATGCCGATGCGCTTGCAGCAATCGACACACTGACAAACAAGGTCATCGCGACGATACCGATCGGCCAGGCGCCGCAGGCTGTCAACTATGTCCCCGATGCAGTCCCTGAGGGCGATGGCATGCAGAATCTCCAGCCGCTTGGCATCGCCGGCCAGGTGGCGCATCTTGCCCTGCACGCACCGAAGGCAAGCCAGGGCGACGTTGCACCAACGAGTGTCTCTCTTTTCGACCAAGGTCTGTCACAGGTGCTGCAGGCATCCGTGACCGGCCTGGAGCCCAAGAAACCTTACATCCTCGCACTCTCCACGCGGGCTGACGGTTCTGGCGATCTTCAACCCTTGGCGTCATTCATGACAAACCCGGCCGGTTCGGCGATCGTCAATGCCGTTGGCCCCATCCGGCAGATCGTCCAGAGCAGCGAGAAGGCTGAGCGCCGCTATCTCGTCATCACCGCCTCGGGGGATAAGGGGCCAGCCGAAGTCGTCCAGGTCGAAGCGAAGTAAATCCCTCTCGCCCGCCGCCTGTGATAGGGTGGCGGGCGAAAGCTCCTGAAGGTAAGCCTCTCGTGAGTGATATTCTGCAGCTTGTCGAACCGATCATACCGGCGCTCCGCCGCTACGCCCGCGGATTGCTGAAAGATGCAACGGCAGCCGACGATCTCGTTCAGGATTGCCTGGAGCGGGTCATTGCTCATTGGCATCATCGCCGAAACGACGATCCGCGCACCTGGGTATTCGCCATCCTTCATAATCTGGCCGTCAACCGGTTGAAGCAGAACGCACGCCGTGGCGAACATTTGCCCATTGAGAAGGTGGATGAAAGTGCTTTTGCCCGACAGCCGACACAGGAAGACAGCCTGATGAGCCGCGATATCCTTCAGGCGCTGGAGCTGCTTCCCGAAGAGCAGCGCAGCGTGTTGCTGCTGGTATCGGTTGAGGATCTGTCCTATTCGCAGGCAGCCGAGGTCCTGGCCATCCCGATCGGCACCGTCATGTCGCGCCTGTCGCGCGCCCGTGAGCGGCTAAGGCAGATGTTGGAGAACCCTGGGCAGGCAACACAGGGGGCAGCAGCCCATCTTCGGAGAATAAAATGAGCGTAAAACCGATCACCGAGGATGATCTCCACGGATTTGTGGACGGTGCGCTGGATGAGGCACGTGAAGCCGAGGTTTGCGCCTATCTTGAAACCCATCCTGATATCGCCGCGCGAATCGATAGTTACGGCAGGCAGCGGCTCGATTTGCGGACTGCGCTCAGCGCCGTCGCCGAAGAACCGATCCCGAGCCGGCTGAACCTCAGCCATCTGCTGGAATCGCGCAAGCCGGGCCGGCTGCCCTTGTGGCGTATGGCGGCTGCCGCTGTCGTTCTTCTCGTCGCAGGCGGTTCAGGGGGCTGGATGCTGCATGGAATGTATCGGCATCCAGGCGAAGGCATAGTGGCGCTGGCTGATGAAGCAGCCGACAGCTTCGCCACTTACGCGCCCGACAGGATAAGGCCGGTCGAGCTTCGTGCCGACAATATGGCCGAACTCGTCGACTGGGCGACGGAGCGCATGGGCCGCAAACCGGTGGTGCCGGATCTCTCCGGATCGGGCTATCGCCTGATGGGTGGCAGGATGATCTCGACGTCGCATGGTGCCGGATTGATGCTGATGTATGACGATGATCGGGGAACGCGTCTAGTCGTGCTGACGCGGCCCATGCTCGTCGATCAGAACGAGCACATGGCGCCGCATGCTGAGGGAAATGTTGAAGGCTGGAGCTGGGCATCCGGCGGCATGGGCTACAGCCTCGTCGGCGCCCTGCCGGCCGATATCTTGCATCCGCTCGCTGATGATATCAGGCACCAGACCGAAACAGGTGCCTGAACTCTGCAGGCCCGAAGCATTGCGCAGCAGCGCAGCGGCTTTGAGCGACATGCTTGCCAAGGATTTTAGTGCATGCGGGGGCGGCGTTTTTCGCCGCCGCGTTTTCGCGGCAGTCCCATCATACCTTGTGGGACCTGCTCGTCGGCTGCCAGTGCCGCATTATGCTGGCGTAGGCGCTCGAGCGCAACGGAAGCAAGCTGGGTATAGGGAATGGCTGCCGGATCGTCGGTATGGATATCCTGGATCGCCGCGAGGACTGTCTCGGCTTGCGTGAGATGGCGAGCTGCGATGAGCGCGATACCCTCCTTATATCGGGCCTGTACCACATGGGGTGCCTGCTCGCCGACGCGACGGAAGGTCACGACCGCGTCCTCATAGAGCTTCAGCGCCAGTTGCGTATCTCCAAGGCGAAGCGAGATCGGCAGCGGCTCGGCGGTGCGCTCCAGCAGCGACTGATAGGCAGCAAGGGCTTCGGTCAGCTTCCCCCGGTCGAAGAGCAGGTTAGCAATGCCGAATTCGGCGCCCACATGGCCCGGCGAGGATTGCAGAACCTGGGTGAAGACAATCTCGGCCCTTCCCTTTTCGCCCTTTTGATACATTTCGAGCGCCTGCTGGTAGGCATAGTTGACGCTGCGCGGATGCAGGACGCCGCCGAGATTGTGTCCGTTGCGGGTCCTGAAGAGCGTATAACTGATCCGCCGCTCGTCAGCGCCGAAGGCATATTTGTAAGCTTCGTTTCCGCGCAGGAAATCATAGAAACGGAAGCCGTCCTCGATGGCCCGGCGGATACAATAGCCATGCAGCACCAGACCGGGAGATGGCGTCCTCCAGTTCTCGTCACGGCCAGTGATATAGAAGAGGATCGTCTTTTTCGGGCGGTCGATGATGTTGGCGAGGACGCCGAGCGGCTGTTCCCCGAACCAGAAGACCGGGACGTCGAGCGTGCCGCTCCTGAAGCAGTCCATCAGCATTTCGCGGGTGGAATTGATGAGCCGCTCCGTTCGCTCCGCTCCTTTGCGCTCCGTCCACCGTGTGCGCCAGAAATCGAAAAGAATGCCAAGGTCCCGATCGATGGTGTCGGGCGTCGCCATGGTGATCCGGTAGCCCTCGTCGCCATCGAGCTTGCGCAGGAAGCGACGCAGCTTCTGGCGCGTCTGACTGCTCATCTTCTGCTCCAGATAATCGTCCCAGCTCTCCGGCAAAAAGACGACCGGGCAGATCGTATTGTCGATATTATCTTTGCTGGTCGGGGCATTATCACGAAACATGACGAGCGGCCCCTGCAGCGCCGTGATCATCTTCTCCCGGCGTTCCGCCGGCCCGCTGAAATGTTCCAGCCGAAGATGCGTCCAGTTCTGCTGTTTGAGGTAGGCCGCGAAGCCGTCGATGGCTTTTTGCTCGTAGCCGGGCATCACGAGGAGGCCGGTATAGTCGGCCGAATAATTTCCGCCCATGACGATTTCGTCATAGAAAAGCCCGCTCTGCTCATCGAGTTTGGTCAGCAACCTGAGCGGCAAAAAGGCGACGTAGCGAGCATCCCGCTGCCGCTCGCGCAGCGCCAGGACAAACCAACGGCCACGGTGCGCAAGAAAGTCTTTGAGCCATGTCCAGGAGAGGAAATGTTGGGCGTCCGGATCGTCCCGATAAACCTGATCCCAGTTATCGCGTACGGCATCGAAGCCGGCTACCGTATCAATGATATCGATGCGCATGCCCCCTCCCAATACCCCATACGTAATTCGGGAGAATCCAGTCTAGTGAGAAACATCGAACTTCAAATAAACCGTCCGGGTGATTCCTTGAGACGAAATCGGATTAGCCCGAAGCGATTGTTTTCAGACAACAATATCAGAGCGCCACGATCCGCGGACTTGCGTGGATGAAGGCCCAAAGCGCCTTGCTGATATTGACGATCTCAGCAATCGATTTCTCAAGAAGCTCTATTTCCCGGTCATTCATCTGCTCGATCTTTCCGTAGCGGATTTCCTTGTCGTCCTCCACCAGGCGCATGAGTTGCGTGCTGGAAATTTCGCCCTTCTCATCGAAGGAATAGATGCAGTGATTGTATTTGTTGCGCATCTTCGATTCCTTCTTCAGGCGCGACATGGCCGAAAGAACGGCCTTGCGGTCCGCAGCCGGAGTCGAAGGAAGCTTTGCGAGACGCTCGACGAGATCGATGCGCGCGCGCGTCGTGTTGAGTGTCAGAAAAACAACCACTGCAGCTTCCTTCTCCACGTTGAGAAGATGGGCGATAATATAGATCAACAGGCTTTCTGTATTCGTCCAAACATAGTTTAGCCGGCCAACCCTCAATAACACATCGGACATGGCCGTCATGCTGAACTCCCTCGGCTCAACGTTGATGATACATGGATTATATCAGATCATTTCGTTGAGTGCTTCGGCCATTTCTGTGTTCAACGCTCCTTGAACGCGCGCGACATGCTATCGGCAACTGGCTTGCTCAGATATTCGAAGAAGGTACGCTCCGAGGTCTGGATCAGCACTTCTGCCGGCATGCCGGGAACCGGGTGGAAATTGTGAATGCGGGCAATTTCAGAGTCGGGAATTTGCACACGCACGATGTACACGTCCTTGACGGACAAGCCGGAGTTTTCCTCGACCGAATCTGCCGAAACATAGAAGACCTTTCCTTCCAGGACCGGCGTCGTGCGTCTGTTGAGGGCAGTGAGGCGGATCGCCGCCGTCTGGCCCTCGTGAAGCTGATCGATGGAGGTACGCAATACCTGCGCCTCCAGGATCAGCGGCACATGGGCCGGCAGAATCTCCATGATCGGTTTTCCGGTGGTGATAACACCGCCGGCAGTGTGATAATAGGAGCGTACGACCGTACCTGTCACAGGCGAGCGGATGACCGTACGCTCCAGGACGCCGGTTGCTTCCCGGGCCTGTTCGCGAACGCTGTCGAGATCGGATTCGGCCGTCTCCAGCGCATCGAGTGCCGCCTGCTTGTTGGAATTGACCGCAATGACTGCCTCCTGGCGGAATTTGGCGATTTCTGCCTCGCTCTCGTTCAGCTCACCATTCAGGCGCGAAATATCGCCCATCGCATCGGCGATGGCGCGCTCGATGGCCAGTAGATCGGTCTTGCGCATATAGCCGACCTTGACGAGTCGCGCCTTGGAGTCCCGTTCGTCCGACAGCAATGACAGCTGCCGCTCGAAGGATTCGCGCTGTCCCTTGTAGCCATCGAAGCGATATTCCAGCGACTTGATGTTCTTCTCGATGAGGTTCAGCTGTTCTTCGAGTTTGACCCGCTTGCTGTGAAAGACCACGTTTTGGCTCTGGATAATCGCATTGACGTCTGGATCGCTGGCCTCTGCCATGACGATCTCGGGAGCCTTGAATTCATTTGTTCCCTGTGCTTCCGCCCTCAACCGCGCCACAACGGCCTCCAGGCGCAGACGCCTCAAGTTCAACATGCGTTCGTTGGTCAGGGCGGCTGTCTGGTCGAGCGTCAGCAGTACGTCGCCTTCCTTGACGGTTGCGCCTTCGCCAACCATCATTTCCTTGATGATGCCGCCTTCAAGGTGCTGGACCACCTTGTTGTTACCGGTCGCAACGAAACTGCCCTGGGCAATGATTGCAGAGGCAAGCGGCGCGGTTGCGGCCCAATATCCAAAACCGCCAAACGAAGCGAAAAGCACCGTTAGGCCAACAAAGCTGTGCAGGCGGATCGACCGCGGCACGTCGCCGTACCACTCGAGCTGCGCTGGGCCGGCCGTTTCCTGTTTCTTCTTTCCCATGGCCGTCACCCTTCGATACGCGGGGGCTGCTGGCCATTGCGGCCATTGCCCTTTGAGATTGCCTGCAGCACTTCGGTACGTTCGCCGAACATGGCGACCGTGCCGTCCTTGAGGACCATGATCTTGTCCACGCATTGCAGCAGCGCCGGGCGCTGCGTGATCGTGACGGTCGTGATCCCCTGTTTCTTGGCGTGGATCAGCGCCTTTGCGAGAGCGGCTTCGCCCTGCGTGTCAAGGTTGGAATTGGGTTCGTCGAGGACGACGAATTTGGGGTCGCCGAAGAAGGCGCGGGCCAGTGCGATGCGCTGCTTCTGGCCGCCCGAAAGCGGCGCGCCGTCGGCGGCGACGACGGTTTCGTAACCCTGCGGGAAACCGGCGATCAGCTCGTGCACGTCGGCCAGGACAGCTGCCTCGTAGATTTGCCGGTCTTCGACGTCGTCACGCATCCGGCAGATATTTGCCTTGATGGTTCCTGGAAACAGCTGCACATCCTGCGGCAGATAGCCGATGCTTTCGCCGAACTGCCGCTGGTCCCAGTTGCGCAGATCCATGAGGTCGAGGCGGACATTGCCCGAGGTCGGCAGGATTGAGCCCACCAGCATCTTTCCGAGTGTCGTCTTGCCGGAACCGGAATTGCCGATGATTGCCAGCGATTCACCCTTCTTCAGCGAGAAGGAGATGCCGTTCAGGATCACCTTCTTCTGAGGTGGAGGGACGAAGAGGACTCGCTCAACGTCCAGCCGCCCTTCCGGATTGGGAAGTCGCAGGCGCGGGAAGTTGAGCGGCGAGGTGAGCAGCAGGTTCTTGATGCGGCCATAGGCGGCGGCGGAACGGTTGAACTGATGCCAGCCTTCGATTGCCCCTTCGATCGGCGCCAGCGCGCGGCCGGAAATGATCGAAGCTGCGATGACCATGCCGCCAGTCAGTTCGCCCGATAGCGACAGATGGGCACCCCAGCCCAAAAGACCGACCTGTGTGATCATGCGGCAAGCCTTGGAAACGCCGGTGAAGACGATGTTGCGGTCCTGCGCCTGCACATGGGATTTCAGCGAGCCGGCCGTTTCCCGGCCCCACATCTTCACTGCCTCCGGAATCATGGCGAGCGCATTGATGATCTGCGAATTGCGCGACATGGAATCGAGATGAAAGTTCGCGCGGCTGAGATAGCTGTTGGATTCGGCGAACTGCTTGGCGGTGAGCTTCTGGTTCAGGAAGGCGATCAGGAACAGGACCGCGCAGCAGACCATGATGATGATGCCGAGATGCGGATGCACCAGGTAGACAACGATCACGAAGAGCGGCATCAACGGAGCATCCAGGAAGGCGATCAGCGTGCCGGACGTCAGGAAGCTTCGCAGCAGCTGAAGATCCTGCAGGATCTGGTAATCCTTGCCGCTTCCATGCAGCGAGGCGCGAGCCGCCGCGCTGAGGATCGGGGCGCCCAGCTGGACTTCCAGTTCCACAGCAGTCCGCATCAGGATGAAGCGGCGGACAGAATCCAGGAAAGCCTGTATGAGGACCGCGCCCACCACCACGATCGAAAGCATCACCAACGTGTCGATCGAACGGCTGGTCAGGACGCGGTCCGAAATCTGGAAGAGGTAGAGTGGGATCGCCAGCAGAAGCACGTTGATCGCGACCGTGAAGACCATCACGATGACGAGGTTGCGCCTGATGACCGCGATACCTCGCGCAAGGCTCAAGGCGAAATTCACCGGCTCGCTGCGCTTGTGGAAGCCGCTGTTTCCGCCGCCGCCACCGCCGCCGCCGCCACCGAGATCCGGTTCCTTGCCGCCACCGCCACCGTCCCCAGTCCGCGGGCGGCGCTCATTTTCCTTCAGCGGACCGGTGTTGCCGTCGATCGTCTTGGCAAAGGGAATATCCGGCTTGGCCTTCATCTCGTCGGCGTCGCCAGGAGCCCGCCGTGCCTCGATATCGGGCATCGTTCGCAGTTCTTCGCCGGACTGCGGCTTTGTTTCTGGTTCTACGGTATCGACGGCGGGAACATCATGACCGGAAAGCTGCCTTTCAGATCGTACGATAGGCATCGCTTGCACTTCGTTCACTTTCTCTTCGGCGACAGTGCCGGCTTCATCTGGATGGGAGGGCGCCGTGTGTGTCAGTTGGCGAAGATGATCCACCGCATCATCGATTGCCGAAACGCAGGCCTGCGTCATGAAATCCTGAGGATCCGCCGCTGTGGGGGACGGCTTGTCGCCACGCAGATCCAGCGCGCTGCCATTGGCAAAAATCTGTTTTGAGATCTGGTTCATCGTGGTCTCTCCCAATACCAGGTCACGCGACCACGACTTGCATTACATCTGAGGGGTGGGCGGACGACCATGAAAGGTCATGGCCGCCGTTGATGATGCCATCGCCACTGTCCGTGCCATGGGGACCATCGTCATCGAGAAAGGCAATGACTTCATTGGCAAGCTTTGCGCCTGCCGCCTCGGGCGCAGTGGCATCGTGTTCTATGATCCCGCCTTGGATGAGAATGGCATCGGAATAGAGCTGGCCGGCAACGTAAGTAGTATTGCCGAAGCTGTCATAGTCGACGATTTGAGCGATATTGGCGACGGTATTGCTGCCCGTATCGATCGTGATCACGGCGTCCTGGTTATTCTTAAGGAGCTCGGCTGCTGCCTGGGTCACGTCGTCGGAATCTCCGAGCACGGCGACCTGTTTGATGATGGTCATGTCGAAGAGATTGCCGGTAATGTAGAGAACATTCAGGCCGACATAGCCCTGGAAATTGAGATCGGTGGACAAGCCCTCAGGCATTGACGGATCGCGCTCCAGAATTCCCTTCTCTGCCTGATGCATATAGTCGGGCATGGTCTCGAACCGGTCGTTGGCCCCGACATTGTGGATCGCTGCAAAGTTCCAGATGAGATTGTTGCCGGACTGAACGGTGGCATTGCCGTCCGCGCCGTCCTCGGCGCGAACCCAATCGTTGTCGTAGAGAAGTGAAATCTGCGTGATGCTATTGATGTCGTAGACACTGCCGCCGACGATCACCAGATCGTATTGCAGGCCCATCTGGAAGGACGACGAGAAATTCAGTGTCGTATTGCCGCCGGTCAGAACGGTCGTTTGCGAGCCGCTCGTCGTGACGGTCATCGTGTCGTTATCGCTGACGAAATGATACTGCTCGATCCAGTTTACGAAGGATACGTCGCCGTTGACGATGCTGACCCGCCAGGCCATCGGAAAGATGGGGTCGCCATGTGCATCGACGGTCGTCTCCGGTTGGGGCGATTGATACGTGCTGCGTTCAAAGCTGGCTATATTGTAGGCCGTGACACCGGCGTCATCGGCAGCATCGGCCGAGGAGTGGAACATCGAGGCGATATCGTCATCGTTGCTGTAGGCGTAAACCTGCGTGATGGCATCGATCTGGTGATAGTCGCCCATGATGGCCGTCACGGAAGAGATTACCGCGGTATTGATGACAGAGGCTATATTTGCGACGAGGTTTGCGCCGGCAGTGACCTCCAGGCTGCTTGAAGCCGGGTCATGCTGCTCGACCGAGGTCTGGGTTTCGTCGGGATCTTCCGGCAGTTTGGCAAGGCCACGGTCCGGCAGCAGATCGTCCAGCGCCGGTACTTCTGAAACAAGCTTGCCGTTCATGTGGGTTCCGGTGATCTCGGATCCCGCCAGGACGAAATCATGCGCCTGGTCGTTTGGATTGTCTGCCGGCGGTTCGTTCGTTCCGAGCGATGTCTGGCCGGAATCCTTCACCACCTGAATGTAGGATTCCATATCGTTGGCGATATGTTTGACACCTTCGAAAGTGTCGGTCCGTTGCAGACTGGCAAAGGGAGTGAATATTTCGGTTTGGTCGTTGAACTCTGCCAGCCGTTCGGTGACGAAGCTCGTGTCCCGGGGGGCGTGGTAGCCATCCGTCATATCGAGATAGTCGTCGTCAAAGAGAACGTTGACCTGCGTAACGTATCCGATCACCGATCCGGGGCCATTGAAAACCTGCAGCTGTTCGTCGTCCTCGACATTGATATCCTGCGGACTGCCGAACCGAGGCAACGACGACACATCGCGGTGCGCAATCTCGGAGAGCTTTTCGATGCTTTCCTCGAAGGGGCGGCCGAAGCGGCGGGCCCCGCCATAGACGATCTCATAGCTGACGCTTCTGTAGTCGACGTCGGGATCGTAGTCTTTGAGCATGAGATCGGAAGCGAAGGCGGGAGTGTTGGCGACGAGGTCGTCGAGCGTGGGCTCATTTTCAACAGGACCCGTGCCCGCGGTCAGCTCTGCACGCAGTCTCATTTCTTCGGTCGTCGTTTCGAATACGCCGATGAAATGGGCGATAATTTCTGAGAATTTCTCGATTTGCATTGCCTTGGCCCTCCCTTTCGAAGAAACGACCGGCCATGCGATCCCCTTCTGCTGGAGCCGCGCTGTTCGTCAATTCGCACGCAAGCATTCAAACTGCACCGGCGGAAGCCGGTGCAGTCTTTTCTTGGTCTTGGAGGTCAGTGTCCGCTGGAATCTTCGCCGACATCGGAAACATGCGAGTTACCGCCGATGACGCTGGAGTCCACAGCGTTGCTGAGCATGTTCGCGCCCTGAACGAGCTCCATATGGAAGCCCGAATTGGCAAGAATTGCCGAAGCGTCTGCCGTGGAAGTACCTGCGACGTCGTCACCCGCCTTGAGGTCCCAGCCCTTGCTGTCCATATCCATGCCGTCAGCACCGTTCGCCGTGCCGGCATTCGCACTCAGGTGGTTCTGAGCGCCGCCATTCTCCATCGTGATGTTCCAGGCCTTATCCTGGTCTGCGAGATGGTTGGCTTGGACAGTGCTGAAGACGGAATCGGCGCCTTCGCCGGAAAGCGAGCCGTTGAGGATATTGTCGATATTGAGGGTGAAGGAGAAGTCATCCCCGATGTCGAAGGTGAGGTCGTGGCCGGCTACGCCGAGGTTCCCGAAGTCCTTGACATCGTCAATCACGGCGAAGTCCGTGTCCGTTTTGTTGAAGCTGTCGCTGGTATTGTGGCTGTCGGTGGTCGTCTTGGTATCGGTAATCGTCTTGATGTCGGTGTCGATATCCGTGTCCGTCTTGGTGGTCGTGTCGTTGTCGGTGATCGTCTTGATGTCGACGTCGTCGTCACTGTACGACTTGGCGTCATAGCTCCAGTCGTAGTCCGATTTTGTGGTCGTCGTCGTGTCGTTATCGTTGATGTTGGTCGTCTTGATGTTCGTGTCGTCGTCCGACTTGTAGCTCCAGTCGTAGTCGTTGTCGCGGTTGTCGCCGTTGTCGGTCTTCACATCGAGATCGACGTTTGCCTTGACGTCAACGTCCGTGCTGTTGTCGGTGTTGTTGCGATTGTCACCATTGGCGATGCCGCCGACGTAACCGGTTGAATTATCATCGATTTCTGTTGAATTTATAGCGCTGGAAAGGCCATCGGCCAAGGCGCCCACCTTGACGGTGTCGTCATCAGAGCCCGGCCCGGGCTTGGGGTCATAAGGCATTTCGGTTTCCTCCAGAAAAAAACTGGAGCAGCTTTCGAAGTCCCTCTCATCTCAAATGGGATCTTTGCTCGCGCTTGCTCCAATACGTTAATGTCGGCAGATGGACACAGTACCTTTTCATCTGCAGCCTCATCGTGATTTGTTGACCAAATTCTGTATTGGGATCGTGCTTACTCAGTACAAAGACGCACTAATCCAGTCCCGGACTCGATATGAGCGCGAGCAAGGCATTCGAACTTCTTTTTGAGTTCCCTCGAAAGAAGACCAAGTATCAAAAACACATGCCGATACTCGATTTTCACGTCGCCACTTTCAGCGACAGTCACAGATTGATGGAAAAAGCAGGCCCCCGATAGATACCAATTCGGGCTAAGACATCGGAGGCCCAGCTCGATAATCCGCTTAAGTCAGGGCCGGATCGCAGGCATCGAAGAAAGCTCTGTAAGATTTGGGGACCGCGTCCTCTACCTCGGAATCCGGGGGAGTCGACGGATTATGATATCGTGAAGTTAAGCTCGGAAGGTTCTCCGTCTTATTTTGAAATATCGTCTGCCCATTACCGCTTTGCTTTTGTATGTCTCGAACTAATACATGCTGCTTTATACCGTGATCTAGTCGAAATACCGCCCGCTAGTATGTTTCTTGTCTGAAATGCAACCATAAAGTGGCAAAAAATAAATATAACTTCGTGACAACTAACCCATTTGGGCCATTTCTTTCCTTTGAAATCCATATTACCATAATTAAGAAATGCCTAAAAGATAAGGCGGCCGCATGCCTAGGGGCAATGTTCGTCGGCATGTAATACCCGCCACCGCGCCAATGGGAGTAGATGCTCCGAGTTTTAGTATAGTGTAGCGCTAGGGGAGGCGTATATGTTCATGGTTGGGTCGGAAGTAGGAGATTCGGATCAGGCAAGAAGACTGAGCCCGAATGGAGAAACAGTCCTGGTAATCGCCAAGGCAGACTTGTTCTCCGAGTGCATGGTTGAAGCACTGGCAAAGAAATTCCCGAATTTCGATGTCGTAAGCGTATCGAGCGCGCAGTCCATATCCGAAAAGGATATTCACGATATGCGGCTTGTTCTGTTCTATCATGTCGCCGGCGCCGAGTTGCACGATGCGCTGCAGATCGTTCGTGAAAACCGTCCGGACGCATCCATCGGTCTTGTCGTCGAAGCCATCGATATGATGGAGCCCTATATCAGTCGGCTGGTCGAGGCCCGCGTCGTCGACGGCGTCCTGCCGCTCAATCTGCGCCTGGACGTCTTCATGGCGGCAATCGATCTGCTGATGAAGGGCGGCGAACATTTTCCATCCGCGCTTCTGGGCCGACTTTCAAACCGTGCTACGGCCCAGCTCGAGCCCTCGTTGTATCAGACGAAGTCTGTCGACGCAGCACGCGCCAATGCGCTGAAGCTTCGTCGCAGCAGCATGGCGGCTCTGACCACTCGCGAGGTCCAGATTCTCGACCTCATCTGCAAGGGGACGCAGAACAAGATCATCGCCGACAAGCTTCACCTGTCCGAAAATACGGTGAAGGTCCACGTCCGCAATATCTATAAGAAGATGAATGTGAGAAATCGCACGGAAGCGGCCTCGCGGTTCTTCAACGATACCTCGGACAACGGCGATCTCTCCGGCAGATGGCCACACTAGGCCATCAATCCGTCCGGGACGAGCGGACAAAACAGCGTGATTTCTGGCCGAAACCGCTCGGCGAACAGATGTAAGGTGCGGAACCCGGATAGACCGTAGCGTCTATCTCAGCCGAAGCGGTCTTCGCTTCGGCAGCATAGGCGAAGTCCTTCGCGGCATGCGGCACCTTTGCCGCCACAACATTCGCCTTGGTGCTTCCCACGATTGCCGTATCGACGACCGCGCACGAGATCGGTCCAATGGCCGAGAGAACAACTGTCGCGGCCAAAGCCAGAGAGCTGAAACTGCATGGCGCTCGGCCATGCATGCGATCATGAACCGTCATTGAATAACCCCTCGATCATCAGGGCAGTCGCGACGCGCCCTCGCACACCAATAGCTGGCCACCTCGGTACATCGGCTTCATTGGGTGAAGCTGGTGTGGCCGGATGGAGAGCATGGCACCATACTCATTGAGGGGGATTAATCAAGCGAATTCCGGAATTTAATACTGTAGCTATTTAGAATTGCTCCCATGTTTTGAAGTTGACCTTCCCTGATATCCTCCTATCATTTGAGTCATGAATACAATTATCCGAAGAATGGCAGAGGAGGTTGTTTCAAATATACTACTTCCCGTTGAATTTAGTGTGACGGAGAAGAGGGATACCAAAGTATAGAAGGGTCTAAGAAGACCACGTGACATGGGAAGGGTTTTGTAATGCGTAGTATTCCCACCGAAGGACATTCAGGATTCGCATCGCCACCACCGGGGTCAAAAACCGTCCTGGTCAACGGAGGCGCCGGTTTCCTGGGGTCGCATCTTTGCGAGCGCCTTCTTGAGCGGGGCCATCAGGTCATCTGTCTCGACAACTTCTACACCGGCCGCCGCGTCAATATCGAACATCTGCTGCAGAACGACCGTTTTCGGCTTCTGGAACATGATGTGCGCCAGCCCTTTGGTGTCGAGGCATCCCTCATCTTCAACTTTGCCTCGCCGGCTTCACCTCCGGACTATCAGCGCGATCCCGTCGGCACCCTGCTCACCAACGTGCTTGGAGCCGTCAATACGCTCGATGCAGCGCGTCGTAGCGGCGCCACGGTCGTGCAGTCCTCGACTTCGGAAGTCTACGGAGATCCGCATCAGAATCCGCAGCACGAAACCTATTTCGGCAATGTCAATCCGATTGGTCCACGCGGCTGCTACGACGAGGGCAAGCGCTCAGCCGAAACCCTGTTCTTCGATTATCACCGCAAGTATGGCGTCGATATCAAGGTTGGCCGGATCTTCAATACCTACGGTCCGCGCATGCGCCTTGATGATGGACGCGTCGTATCCAACTTCATCGTCCAGGCACTCTCCAACACCGACATAACGATCTACGGTGACGGTAGGCAGACCCGTTCCTTCTGCTATGTCGACGATCTCGTCGGCGGCTTCCTGCGGTTCGCCGAAACCGGCGCACATTGCACCGGTCCGATCAATCTCGGTAATCCGACGGAGATCACGGTGCGGGATCTGGCAGAAATCGTCCTTGATCTGACCAATTCGCGCTCGCGCATCATTTACCTGCCGGCCGTCGCAGACGATCCGCAACAGCGCCGTCCGGATATTTCCAGAGCCAGGGAGGAGCTGAACTGGTGGCCGGCGACCGAGCTGAAGACCGGTCTGAAGCGTACGATATCCTATTTCGACGCGCTGCTTGCCCGCAAGGAAGTGGTGGAGGCCGTATGAAATGCCCCGCTACATCCTGGTTACGGGTGGCGCCGGCTTCATCGGCAGCCACATCTGCAAGGCGCTTGCGCGTGCCGGCATGGTTCCGGTCACCTATGACAATCTTTCCACCGGACATATCGACAGTGTCCGGTGGGGGCCGCTGATCCAGGCGGATATCGCCGATGGCGCAAGGTTGCGGCACGTCATGGCCGAGTACTCGCCGGATTGTGTCATCCATTGCGGCGCCAATGCCTATGTCGGTGAATCCGTCGAAAGGCCGAGCATCTATTATCGCAACAACGTCATCGGCAGCCTGTCGTTGCTGGATGCCTGTCTCGATTGCGGGATCGACAAGATCGTCTTTTCCAGCAGCTGCGCGACCTACGGCATTCCGGAGATGCTGCCGATCTGCGAGAAAACGCCGCAACAGCCTGTCAATCCTTATGGCAGGACCAAGCTGATCTTCGAAATGGCACTGGAGGATTATGCGGCCGCCTATGGCACCCGCTTCGCCGCGCTCCGCTACTTCAATGCAGCCGGCGCCGATCCTGAAGGCCAGCTTGCCGAGCGGCACTATCCCGAAACCCATCTGATCCCGCGCGCCCTTCTCGCCGCAAGCGGCCGGATCGAGAGCCTCGATATTTTCGGCATCGACTATTCGACGAATGACGGCACCTGCGTCAGGGATTACATCCATGTCAGCGATCTTGCCCAGGCGCATCTTGCGGCCGTTCGTCATCTTCTGGTTGGCGGCAATTCCCTGAGCCTCAATCTGGGCTCCGGCCGCGGCACGTCCGTCGGCGAGATCCTGAATGCCGTCAAACGAAAGACCGGCCACAGGGTGCCGATCCGTTGTCAGCCGCGCCGCGCTGGCGATCCGCCGGTGCTTTTCGCCGATACGAAGAGGGCTCGCCTGGAGCTCGACTTCATGCCGACACTTTCGGATATCGATACGATCATCCGCACGGCTGGCCCGACTTTCGGACTGGAGGTGATCGCATGAGCACCACAGCCGAAATCGACCGCGCACGTCTGTCGTCGGCGAGCAGATCCGGGATGTTCGAGCCCGTCTTTACCGGATGGAATCGAGCCGCCTATGGTCTTGGCATCGTCTGCTGGCTGGCAGCCCTTGGCTACTTCTGGCTCTGGTGGGCCACGCCAATTCACGTCGTCTCATGGCCGGCATACCTGCTCGTCACGCTCATTCTCGCCTGGGTCACCCTGATCCCGGCCTATTTCATCCTCATCTTCCTGGATGCAAGACAGGTCAGATCGGTTGCGCCCCTGCCGGAGGGTCGCGTTGCCATGGTGGTCACCAAGGCGCCATCAGAACCTTTTGCCGTCGTGCGTAGGACGCTTCTTGCAATGCTCGATCAGAAGGGTGTCGAGTTCGATATCTGGCTTGCCGACGAAGATCCGTCCGAAGAGGCGAAGAGATGGTGCGGGCAGCACGGTATCATGATCTCCACGCGCAAGGGCGTCAGCGAATATCACCGTCCCGTCTGGCCGCGCCGCACGCGCTGCAAGGAAGGCAATCTCGCCTATTTCTATGATCACTTCGGCTATGAGCGCTATGATTTCGTCGCCCAGTTCGATGCCGATCACGTGCCGACACCGACCTATCTTCGCGAGGTCCTGCGACCCTTCTCCGATCCCGAAGTCGGCTACGTCTCGGCACCAAGCATCTGCGATGCCAATGCGGCCGAAAGCTGGGCCGCCCGGGGCAGGCTCTATGCGGAAGCCAGCCTGCATGGTTCGTTGCAGGCGGGCTATAATAATGGCTGGGCGCCGCTCTGCATCGGTTCGCACTATGCCGTCCGCACGGCGGCCCTGAGGGAGATCGGCGGCCTCGGTCCCGAGCTCGCGGAAGACCATTCGACCACGCTGATGATGAATGCCGGCGGCTGGCGCGGGATCCATGCGGTCAATGCCATAGCACACGGCGACGGGCCGGCGACCTTTTCCGATCTGGTTGTTCAGGAATTCCAGTGGTCGCGCAGCCTGGTTACCATCCTGCTTCGGCATTCTCGCCGACATGTCGCCCGCCTGCCGCTCAAGCTGAAGTTCCAGTTCCTGTTTTCGCAGATCTGGTATCCGCTGTTTTCGGCGTTCATGGCGTCGATGTTCCTGCTGCCCGTCGCAGCCCTGCTCACGGGCCATGTCTTCGTCAATGTCACCTATCCGGCATTCCTGTTGCATTCTCTGCCGCTTTCGCTCGTGTTGACGGTATTCGCCATCTTCTGGCGTGCATCAGGCACATTCCGGCCATACGATGCGAAGCTTTTCGGGTGGGAAGGGGTGGTCTTCATCCTGTTGCGCTGGCCCTGGTCGCTTGCCGGCAGCCTCGCCGCCGTGCGCGATCATATGACCGGCTCCTTTGTGGATTTCCGCATCACCCCGAAGGGCGATCAGGGTCTGCGCAAACTGCCGGCGCGGATTATCGCGCCCTACATCGCGCTGGCAGGCATTTGTGCTGCTGCCATGGCTTTTGCCGACGATGGCGACCGCGCGCGTGGCTTCCAGATCTTCGCGGCGATCAACCTGTTGATCTATGTATCGCTCGTAATCCTGGTTGTCGTCCGTCACGCCATCGAGAACGGTCAATCCCTTTTGCCGCAAGCGTATGGTCTGCGGTTTTCCGCCGCCGGCTGTCTCGTTGCCTGCCTGGTCGGCGGGGCGCAGCTCGGCAATCACGGGCTGACCGCCATGGAAGCGCTTTCGCACGGCCAGCCCTTCGTCACCTTTACCCGGTCGCAATTTACCGTGGCGGGTGCGGGGCTCGGCGGCGGCAAGACCAGGATCGTGAAATTCAGTCTCAAATGGCACGGTTTTGCCGAAGCCGGCCGTGCACGAAAGGACGTTGGGGAGAGCAGAAATGCGTGAGGAGGATAAAATGAGCATGGCAAAACGATTGACGGGAGGAGCGCTGGCTCTGTGCCTCGGCCTTATCCTCCCGATCGGCGCATTCGCAGCAGAAAAGAATAGGGCGCCGGCACCGACGCCACTCACCGCCGCCGAACTCTACATGATCTACGCCGACAAGACCTGGACCTGGAATACGGGCGGCGGCCGCTTCATCGGCGAGAACAGGCGTTTCGTCGCCTGGGTCGACAATAGCGGCAAGCAGTCTTTCGCCGAGGGCCGCTGGGTCGTCGATGATCTCGGTCAGATGTGCATGCGCGCGACCTGGACCAATAATGAGGGGGCGGCACGTGCCAGTACCTGCTTCGGCCACCGCAAGATCGGCAACACGATCTACCAGCGGCGTCAACCGAGCGGGGACTGGTACGTGTTCCGGCACGCTGCCACGAAAGCCGACGATGAGTTCCGGAAGCTGGTTCCGGCAGACACGGTGAGCCTGAAAGCGCAGGGGCTGAAGCAGGTTCTGGCAACCGACAAATAGCCGAAGGGGAGGACAAGACCATGAAAACCCTGGCGAAGAAAATCTCGACGGCAACGATCGCCATGCTTCTGCTCGGCGTTGCCGACGTGTCGCACCAAAGCGTGGCGCAGGGCGCCGCCACCGTCATGAATGCGGGTGCCCAGACCATTACAGACAAGACGATCAGAGACAAGCGGCCCGCCATTCATGCCGATGGCATCAAGTTCGGCGCCTATGATCCGCATGGCGATTTCGGCGCGCAACAGAGCGTGACAACGGAACACCTTTTCCTTCCATGGGAAGACGTCGATCTTGAAACTCTGCGTGTGGCGGATGCCTATGCGCTGGCGAGGGGCCGCAACCTGCTGATCACGGTCGAGCCCTGGTCATGGGACGTCGACTGGCGGCTGACGTCAGACGAACTTCGCTGGAAGCTGTTTCACGGCGACTACGATGTGAACATGCGGGCGATCGCCAGGATGATCGCTCAGCTGAAAAGCCCGGTCATCGTCCGCTGGGGGCAGGAAATGGAGGACAATTCCGGCCGCTTTTCGTGGTCTGGCTGGAATCCTTCCGATTATATAGCCGCCTACAGGCGCATGATGGATATCGTGCGGCGGGAGGCGCCCGGTACGAAGCTCATGTGGTCGCCGAAGGGTCTGCCTGGCCTTAATGCCTATTTTCCCGGGGACACTTATGTCGACTTCGTCGGCCTGTCAGTCTTTGGTCTCGAACCGTACGACCGTATCGCTCACAACGGCCCCCGGACCTTCACCGAGGCACTGAGGCCGGGTTACGACCTCGTCGCCCAGTATCACAAGCCGGTCTGGGTGGCCGAATTGGGTTATGAGGGCAGTGACGGATACATAAAGCCGTGGATGGAGACGGCGACGCTCAAGCAGAGCGACTTTCCCGAGCTGCAGGAAGTCGTCTACTTCAATGACCGCGATGTCCATGCTTGGCCGTTCGATCTCGGCCGGCCCGACTGGCGGGTCATTGAAGACGCAAGCAACTAAGCTGGGGTTGCTGAAAAAGAAAGGCCCGCCGATGGCGGGCCTGAATTCGTTCCTGCGGGATATGATTACCCCTTGATTGTCGCCTTGCCGGTTTCGACAAGCTGCTGGGCGGCATCTGCCACCGAGACGCGCTCGAAGGCGAGCTCATCGCAGGTCGGGCGAAGAACGCGCTGATCAAATTCGGTGGAACCCATCGGCGCCGGCCGCGGATACTCGCCGACCTGGTCCTTGAGCAAGTTGATGTATTTGACCGTCTCCTGTTCCGTAGGGTTGAGCTGCGGCAGGATGGCTTCCCGCACTGCCGGCGACATCGGCACACCGCGCTCCACGCCGAGGATTTTGCCGGCTTCGACATCGTTGACGAAGAAGCTGATGAATTTTGCGGCCGCCTCGCCCTGCTTGGTGGTAGCGCCCACGCTCCAGATCAATCCCGGGCGGTAATAATGGCCTGACGGGCCGCCTTTCTTCTCGCGCGGCAGCATGGCAATGCCGAGCTTGTTCTTGATGACCAGCTGGTATCCGACCATCTGGTTGGAATAGGCCATGCTAATGGCCGATTTGCCAAGGGTGAGGCAGTTCGTGTCGATATTGTTCTGGTCGAGCGTCTGCACATCCGCAGCAACGGTGCCGCCGGCCTTGCGCAGCTTCTCCCAGTAATCGAACCATTCCTTGGCATCATCGACTGTGAAGCCGAGGGTCGGGCTTTCCTTGGCATAGAGGCTCTTGCCGCGCTGCCGCAGCCAGGCGTCGAAGACATAGGTATAACGTGCCCCGTAGGGGCCGCTTTTGCCCGAGGATTTCCCGAGCTCTACGGCGAGCTTGGCATACTCATCCCAGGTGAGATCAGGCGTCGGAAGCGGAATGCCGGCCTTTTCGAATTCCACGCTGTCATAGAACATCGCGAAGGAGTTGAGGCCGAGGCCGACGCCGTAAAGCTTGCCGTCAACCGTCGTCAGTTTCAGCATGTCGGCGCCAAAATCATCGACCTTCAGCGTCGAAGGCACGAATTCGTCGAGCGGCAGGCAGGCGCCGCGCTTGGAATAATCCGAGATCGTTCCCGGCTCGAGCTGGAAGACGTCAGCAATTGCGCGACCGGCCATCTGCGTTGCGAGCTTCGTCCAATAGCCGTCGCCGGCAAGTGATTCACCGACGATGGTAACGCCCGGCGTCTTCGACTGGTAGAGCTTGGCGACATCGAGTGTGCGCTTCGCACGGTCGTTGGAGCCCCACCACATTGCACGAAGCGAGGCGTCCTCAGCGAGTGCGGGAATCGAGCTGCCGGCGCCGAAGGCGAGACCGGCCGCGGCACCTGCGGTTCCCATCAAGAATGAACGGCGATTGACCTGCATGATTTCCTCCTTTGTCTGATGCCCGATGCCATCCTCCAATGGTCTTTTCGAGCGTTCGGGAGGTAGAGTACGCAAAAAATTTCTCTTTGCAAGAAATTATAGTTCTCTTGCAAATTTGCATAATTTGCATAATCTTTGCTGTATGAATGAGGTCAAAATGAACGAGACCAGGATCAGAAAGCCGCGCCAGGCCGATATTGCCAGTCTGGCCGGCGTTTCCGTTTCCACGGTCTCGCGGGTGCTCGCCAACGAGCCTGGTATCAGCGAAACCGTACGACGGCACATTTTGAAAGTTGCCGCCGAGAACGGCTATCCGGTGAAGACTGTTTCGGAAAGCGTTCCGGGCGGGCTTGCCCTGATTGCCAGCGATGGGGCAACCGGCGGCCTCAGCGTCTTCTACGAATCGATCGTCGAAGGCCTTCGTGCCGGTGCCGCGGATGCCGGCATGCCGTTTGAAGTACGGCTGGTGCGTGAAGATCGAACGACACCCGATGTGGTCGGCGAATATCTGCAGACGGCGCAAGCCGAAGGACTTTTCCTCGTCGGCATCGATCCAGGCGATACGCTGCGGGTCTGGCTGGAAGAGACGGGAACACCGACCGTTCTCGTCAATGGCACTGATCCCCGCCTGCGCCTTGATGGCGTCTCTCCCTCAAATTTCTTCGGCGCCTATGAGGCGACGAGCCGGCTCACGAAAGCCGGCCATCGCCGTATCCTGCATCTCACCGGTTCGCATCGTCATACGATCCGTGAACGTGTGCGCGGCTTCGAGGCGGCGATTGCTGCCGTTCCTGATGCCGAGGGCCGGCTCGTTCCGCTCACTTTCCAGGGTAGTGCCAGCCGCGAGGCGCATGAGCGCACGGTCGAAATGCTCGCGGAAGATCCCGGCTATACGGCCGCCTTCTGCATGAATGATTTCATTGCCGTCGGCGTGCTCGAAGCCGTTACCGAAGCGGGCCTTCGCGTTCCCGAGGATTTCGCGATCGTCGGCTTCGACGATTTGCCCTGTGCCGTCATGACCAATCCCAGGCTTTCCACCATGCGCGTCGACCGCGCGGCCCTTGGCCGCGAGGCCGTTTCTCTGATGATCTCCCGCTACCGCGACAGGACCGCCCCGGCCCGCCACATCTGCCAGGCTGTCGTTCCCGTTGCCGGAGGCACTGTTCCCGATACCGACAAGCTGTGAGTGATGCCGATGACCTATGATCCCGCCAGCGCCAATCCGCTTGCAGGCAATCCGCTGAAGACCCGCGACGACATGATCCGCGCCGTCAACGACCTCTTCAATCCGCTGCTTCCTTTCTTCTCCGACGGCAATGCCCGTGTTCGCCTCGATGGCGCAGGCGCCCATTTCGACCGGGCCGCCGCCGATCTTGAGGGTTTCGCTCGTCCACTCTGGGGCCTTGCACCGCTCGGCGCCGGCAACAACGCTTTCGATCACTGGCACCGATTTGCTGAAGGTCTTGCGAATGGCTGTGATCCGGCGCATCCCGAATATTGGGGTACGGTCAATGCCCGCGACCAGCGCATGGTGGAATTGGCAGCCCTCGGCTTTGCCTTGGCGCTGGTGCCGGAAAAGATCTGGGAGCCGCTCGACAAACGCGCCCGCGATAACATCATCGCCTATTTCAAGCATGTCCGGCAGTTCGACTATGCTGACAATAACTGGAAGTTCTTTCGCATCTTCGTCGATATCGCCCTCGACCGCCTCGGCGCCGATTTCGACCGCAGCCTGACCAGGCAATATCTCGAAGAGCTCGAAGGTTTCTACATTGGCGATGGCTGGTACCGGGACGGCAATATCCGTCGCATCGACCACTACATTCCCTTCGCCATGCATTTTTATGGCCTGATCTATTCGAAGCTGGTCGATGACGACTATGCCAAGCGTTATCGCGAGCGCGCCGTGCTCTTCGCCAGGGATTTCCGTCACTGGTTTGCCTCCGATGGCGCGACAATCCCCTTCGGCCGCAGCCTCACCTATCGATTCGCCTGTGCCGGTTTCTGGTCGGCGCTCGCCTTCGCCGATCTGGAGGCATTGCCCTGGGGCGAGGTCAAGCATCTCTGCCTCGAGCATCTGCGCTGGTGGCGGGATAAGCCGATCGCCAGTCACGACGGCGTTCTTTCCATCGGCTTCGGCTACCCGAACCTCTTGATGTCGGAAAGCTATAATTCAGCCGGCTCACCCTATTGGGCCTTCAAGGCCTTCCTGCCGCTCGCCATTGCCGAGGATCATCCTTTCTGGACCGCAGAGGAAAAAGCGCCCGAGCAGACACCAGCAGTGGTCCCGCAGCGTCATCCCGGCATGGTTATGATGCGTGCGGGCAATGATGTCGTGGCGCTATCGTCGGGTCAGGAAAACCTGCAGATGCGCTTTGGCACCGAGAAATATGCAAAGTTCGCCTATTCGGCCCGCTATGGTTTCAGTGTCGAGGCCGACGAGCGCGCCTTTGCGCTTGGCGCCTTCGATTCCGCGCTCGCCTTCAGTGATGACGGATTGCACTACCGGGTTCGTGAAACCAACGAAGCGGCGAAGATCGCTGGCGACGTTCTTTATTCCCGCTGGTCGGCCTTCAAGGACGTGAAGGTGGAAACCTGGCTCGTGCCGGCAGCTCCCTGGCATATACGCGTTCACCGCATCACGACACCACGCCCGTTACAGACCGCAGAAGGCGGTTTCGCGATTACCAGACGCGATCTCGATGCCGATACGCTGTTCGCAGAGCAGGGATCGGCTCATGCGATCGGCGAAGCAGATTTCACCGGTATCGTCGACCTCGGTTCGTCGATCAGGCGAAACGGCCTTGCCCAGAAGGCGCTGCCGAATACCAACATGATCGTGTCCAAGACACTCGTTCCCCAACTCCGGGGCGAGATTCCGGCTGGCGAAACGGTTCTGGTTACGGCTGTACTGGCGTTGAACGATCCGGCTGCCGTATCGGGGGCATGGACCACGCCTCCGAAAGCACCCGATATCGACGCACTGCAGAAGCTGGTCGGTGAGAAGGGCGTGACCGTCAGCGCCATAGAAGCGCCAGGGCATATGCCATGAACCGTGCTGCCATAGTCCTCGCCATGCAGCCATCGCGCACGGAGCATGTGCTGCCCGAGGCGGTCCTTCGCCGGCTGGATGGCATCGGGCGTCTGCTCGATGCCGAACCGCTTCAGCACTTCGATGACGAACGTGCGAGACGTCTGCTGTCCGAGGCGGAAATCCTGATCACCGGCTGGGGCGCGCCCTATGTCGGTCGGGAGGTTCTGACGCTTGCGCCGAAGTTGAAGCTCGTGGTCCACGCAGCGGGAACCGTGAAGGGCATCGTCGATGCCTGCATTTTTGACGCCGGCATTGCCGTCAGCCATGCGGCCGAGGCCAACGCCGTCCCGGTCGCCGAGTTTACGCTCGCCGCAATCATCTTTGCCGGCAAGCATGTCTTCCGCTTTCGCGACCTTTACGTCGCGGACCGTCATCGGGACCGAACCCACCCGATGCAGCATGAAGCCATCGGCAATTATCGCCGCGCGGTTGGCATCATCGGCGCTTCACGCATCGGCCGACGCGTCATCGAACTCCTGAAGCCTTTCGATTATCAGGTGCTGCTATTCGATCCGACCGTCGACGCGGAGCAGGCGGGCGCTCTGGGTACAGAAAAAGTCGAGCTGGACGACCTGATGCGCCGGTCGGACATCGTCTCCGTTCACGCGCCGTCTCTGCCCTCCACCCGGCACATGATTGATGCGTCGAAGCTGGCATTGATGAAGGACGGCGCAACCCTGATCAATACGGCCCGTGGTGCACTGATCGACGAGGATGCTCTGTTGGCCGTTCTGAAGACCGGCCGCATCGACGCCGTCATCGATGTGACCGATCCCGAAATACCGGGACCGGAATCGGCGTTTTACGATCTTTCCAATGTCTTCCTGACACCGCATATAGCCGGCGCAGTCGGCCTTGAGCGCAGCCGCCTCGGCGAAATGGCGGCAGACGAGGCCGAACGCTTCATCAAAGGCGAGCCCATGCTTTACGGGCTCACCCTCGAAGGTCTGGAAAATACGGCCTGAGGGCCTAGGACGCCTTCATCGAATTCGGCGAACCGTCGTTGGCAAGCTCCGGCATCAGATCGGAAATATTGACGACCCGGCCGGTGCGCGAACTCGTCAGTGCCGCGATGCCGCAAAGCACGGACATGGCTCCGGCACGGGTGCCGGCGCGCTGCGCCAGCTTGTCCTGCATGTCTGGCTTGAAGATCATGTTGCGCATCCGGTCGTCACCACCGTAATGACCGCCGGAGGAATGCGGTACCTTGATGCGCTCGACCGCTTCCTTTCCATGCGGGAAGTTGCGGATCAGCAGGATCGTGTCTTCCCGCGGCTCTTCCCAGGGCTGCGCCTCATACTGGCGAATCTCGATGCGTCCCTTTGTGCCGTTAAAGGCCAGATGATGACCTTCGATCGGTTGGAACGTGTTCAACGAATAGGAGACATGAACGTTGTTCCGGTAGCGGATGGAAACGACCATCGTATCGGGAATGTCGATATCCTCGCGAAAGACACAGCCGTCGCGGAAATAGCCGTCGATCTTCGAGGGATCCTCGTAAAGCGTGTCGAGGAAGGGATCCTTTTCGAGATCGAGATAGTAATCGCATTCATGGCTGTGCGGACAGAGCTTGCAGCGCGGGCCGCGGAAAGGTCCCTTGCGGCCATAATTCTGCAGGTCGGCAAAGGAGGTTACGGCATCGGGGTCGCTGTCCAGGTACCAGTTCAGAAGGTCGAAATGGTGTGTCGCCTTGTGAACGAAGAGGCTGCCGGAATTTTCCGTATAGGCATGCCAGCGGCGGAAATAGTCGGCGCCGTGCTTGGTGTTGAGGTACCAGTGAAAATCGACTGAGGTAACACGGCCGATCTCGCCGGAATTCAGGAGTTCCTTGATCTTTGCAGCCGTCGGGGCATAGCGATAGTTGAAAGAAACGTCGACCCGGCGGCCGGTGCGCTTTTCGGCATCCAGAATCCGGCGAATCTTTTCGACCGACGTCGTCATCGGCTTTTCGGTGATGACGTCGATACCGGATTCCAGCGCCCGCACGATGATATCGTCATGTGTATGATCCGGCGTGCAGACGATCGCCAGATCCGGCTTCTGCTCTGCCAGCATCGCATCGATGTTTTCATAAAGTGGCGCGTTGCTGCCGATCATGGTGCGGGCGCGCTCGCCGCGCAGCGAATTCTTCTCCACAATCGCAGTCAGGTCGACATGCTCGCGCCAGCCGGAAAGCAGATCCTTGCCCCACATCGTGGTGCCGCGGTTACCGGTGCCGATCAGGGCAAAACGGCGTTTCTCCATCGAATGATTCCTCCTTCATACGTGATGAAACGGATTGGATTTTAAAACTAGATCTGGCAGCAGCTCCTGAAGCGCTCGACGCAGGTGGCGATCACCTCGTCGGCAGGGCGCTTCCACCAGTTTTCAGCGGAGAAGATTTCGACCTCCTGTGCGCCGAAGAATCCGGCGGCCTCCACCATCCGTCTTATGCCTTTGAGATCGATAACGCCATCGCCCATCATGCCGCGGTCGAGCAGCATGTCCTTGGTCGGCACCAGCCAATCACAGATATGGTGCGCAAAGATGCGCTTCATCCGTCCGGCACGGGCAATCTGGGTGGCAAGATCGGGATCCCACCAGACGTGATAGACATCGACGGCGACGCCGACATCCTGACCGAGTTGCTCGCACATATCGAGCGCTTGGCCAAGCGTGTTCACGCAGGCGCGGTCGGCGGCATACATCGGATGCAGCGGCTCGATTGCGAGTTTCACGCCCGCAGCCTGAGCATGCGGCAACACGGCGGCAATGCCGTCGAACACCATCTGGCGCGCCGCGACGATATCCTTCGAACTGCCCGGCAATCCGCCGACGACGAGCACGAGGCAATCGGCCGAAAAGGCTGCCGCCTCGTCGATGGCGCGTTTATTGTCGTCCAGGTTCTTCTGCCAGTCGGCCTCGTTTGCCGCCGGAAAGAAGCCGCCGCGGCAGAGCCCCGTCAATTTGATCCCGTTCGATTTGACAATCCGCACAGCCTCGTCGAGCCCGGCTTTGGCAACCTGATCGCGCCAGGGCGCGATCGAGGTGATGCCGTGTTTCAGGCAGATATCGACGGCTTCGGCGAAGCCGCATTGCTCGCGGATCGTCGCAAGGTTGATCGAAAGTCCTTCGATCTGCATGTCATTCCCCTCCCATTGCCGCGCCGGCGCTCAATGAACGCCGTGAACGGCAAGCACCTGTTTCATGCGATCAGTTGCAAGGTCCGGATCGGCTAGGACCCGGGCCTTGTCGGCAAGGCGGAAAAGCTCCGCCAGATGCGTGAGCGAACGTGTGCTCTGCTGGCCGCCGATCATCGTGAAATGGTCCTGCAGACCGTTGAGATAGGCGAGGAAGACGACGCCGGTCTTGTAGAAGCGGGTCGGTGCCTTGAAGATGTGGCGCGACAGCGGAACGGTCGGCTCGAGCAGGTCGAAGAATTCGTGGTTGCTCTTGCGGCCAAGCGCGTCGAGTGCGGCCGAAGCCGCAGGTGCGATGGCGTCGAAAATGCCGAGCAGCGCGTCCGAATGGCCATGCTCATCGCCGGCGATCAGTTCGGCGTAGTTGAAGTCATCGCCAGTATACATGCGCACGCCCTTCGGCAGCTGCCGGCGCATCGTCACTTCCTTCTCCTTGGAAAGAAGCGAGATCTTGATGCCGTCGACTTTGGCGGCATTGGCTTCGATCACCTGCAGGCAGGTTTCCATGGCCTTCAGGTGGTCGCCATTGCCCCAATAGCCGGCCAGCGCCGGGTCGAACATTTCGCCGAGCCAGTGGATGACGACGGGTTCCTTGACCTGGCGAAGAATGCGGTCATAGACCTTGATATAATCGTCCGGCCCCTTGGCTGCCGCGGCTAGGGCACGGCTTGCCATGAGGATGATGCGACCACCGGCGGCTTCCACCGTCTCGATCTGTTCCTCGTAAGCCCGGATGATCGTGTCGATCGTCACATCGGGGCCGGGCGCCAGATGGTCGGTGCCGGCGCCGCAGGCAATCAGCGCGTCCTTGCGGCCCGAGGCTTCGGCAAGTGCGCGGCGGATAAGCTCGCGGGCCTCCGGCCAGCCAAGCCCCATGCCGCGCTGCGCCGTATCCATAGCTTCGGCAACGCCGAGACCGAGATCCCAGAGGCGATGGCGGAAAGCGAGCGTGCGCTCCCAGTCGATCGCCGGCGTCAACCAGGGATCGTTGTCGGCCAGCGGATCGGCGACGACATGGGCGGCGGCAAAGGCGATGCGCGGGAAGCTCTTGGCGTCCCGCTTCTTGAGTTCGATCGGCGTGCCGGTCAGCGCATAAGGAGCGATCTTGCCGTCGAGAGGAAGATTGATCGTCGTCACGGCTCAGAACTCCAGGGCGGGGACATCGAGCCAGCGGCGCTCGGCCCAGGATTTCAGGCCGAGTTCTGCAAGCTGCACGCCCTTGGCACCGGCTTCCAGGCCGTAGGGCCAGGGAGCGTCTTCGACCACGTGACGGATGAACATTTCCCACTGCGCCTTGAAGCCATTGTCGAAGACCTGCGTATCCGGCACTTCGTCCCAGGTCTTGTAGAAGTCGATCGTCTGCGGCTGGTCGGGGTTCCAGACAGGCTTTGGCGTATTGACGCGATGCTGGCTCCAGCATTTCGTCAGCCCGGCAACGGCCGAGCCATGCGTGCCATCCACCTGGAAGGTCACGAGGTCGTCGCGACGAACACGCACGGCCCAGGATGAATTGACCTGCGCGATCGCGCCGCCTTCCAGCTCGAAGGTCGCATAGGCTGCATCATCGGTGTCGCAGCTGTAGGGCTTGCCCTGTTCATCGATACGGGTGGGAATATGGGTTGCACCCAGGCAGGAAACGGCCTTCACCTCGCCGAAGAGATTATCGAGCACATAGCGCCAGTGGCACAGCATATCGAGGATGATGCCGCCGCCATCGGCCTTGCGGTAGTTCCAGGACGGGCGTTGGGCCGGCACGCCCCAGTCTCCTTCGAAGACCCAGTAGCCGAATTCGCCGCGCACCGAGAGGATCTTGCCGAAGAAGCCGGAATCACGAAGCAGTGCCAGCTTGCGCAGGCCGGGGAGGAAGAGCTTGTCCTGCACCACGCCGTGCTTGAGGCCGGATGCGCGCGCCTTGCGGGCCAGGTCGATCGCAACCTGCAGGTCGTCGGAGATGGGTTTTTCGCAATAGACGTGCTTGCCGGCATCGAGCGCCTTGGACAGCAGCTCTGCGCGCATCAGCGTGGTTCCGGCATCGAAGAAGATGGCGTCTTCGGGATTGGCGAGCGCAGCATCGAGATCGGTCGACCAGCGCTTGATGTTATGCTTGCGGGCAAGCTCTTCCATCTTCGCGCCGTTGCGGCCGACGATGATCGGATCGATTTCCAGTTTCTCGCCTGATTTCAGCGTGATGCCGCCCTGATCGCGAAAGGCGAGGATCGAGCGAACGAGGTGCTGGTTGTAACCCATACGGCCGGTAACGCCGTGCAAAATGATCCCCAAACGTGCCACTTTTTCCTCCCTGGAAGCTTTTATACGTCGGGAGCGGGCAGTCAGGCCCGGCCCTCCCGAGCTGGTAACTAAACAGTTACTTGATGGCAGAAGAGGAATATTGCTGTCAATAGCCAATTCGGTTTTTTGAAAATCAGCGCTTTATCGAAGCGAGCGTGACGTGAACGATGTGGCGTTCCCAGGTCTCGAGACTAGCTGGCGTGATGAGATCGCGGCCGAAGATCGTCGAAAGTGTGTACTGGTTGGACAGGTAGAAATAGCCAAGTGAGGCGATTGTCAGATAGACATGCAGCGGATCGGCGGTCTCGATGAAGACGCCAGCCTTTTTGCCCTCTTCCAGCACCTGCGAAAGCTCGCCGATCAGGTGCGAGTGCAGTTCCTTCAGCCGCACGGACTGGCGCAGCCAGCGGGCGCGGTGCAGGTTTTCCGTGCCGAGCAGGCTGAGGAACTCCGGATGCTGCAGGAAGTAGCGCCAGGTGAAGAGGGCAAGTTCCCCAATGCCTTCCTCAGGGCTGCGCGTGCCGATGTTCAGGGCGCGCTCGGCGGTGCGGATGCTGACATAGGCTTCTTCGAGGACACGAAGATAGAGCTGCTCCTTGTCGCCGAAATAATGGTAGAGCATACGCTTGTTGGTGCCGGCGCGCTCGGCAATGGAATCGACTCGCGCGCCGCCCATGCCGTTTTCGGCAAATTCCCGTGTGGCGGCTTCAAGAATGGCCGCACGCGTGCGCTCCGGATCGCGTTGGGCGGTTCGTTCAGTGGACGGACGCTTGATCTTCTTTTTTGCGCTCTCCCCTGTGTCGTTCATACGATTTCCCCTATCTTCCCCATGTTGCGCTCATAAGGCTTAAGCGGGAGAATGTAAAAACCCGAATTGGTCGGCGCAATCGGGTCACCAACACCGCTTGACAGCCCGAAGACTTTGAACATAACTTGTAACCAATTAGTTATTTGTTGCAAGATGGCTAATTCGGAAGCGTGTGGAGGCGCTTCCTGTTGGGAGGAGGAAACCAATATGTCTTTTCGTGTAAGCAGACGTAATTTCATGGCGGGCGGAGCAACGCTCCTTTCGCTTTCGGCGCTCGGAAACAGCGCTTTTGCCCAGGAAAACCGCTTGCGTCTCATCTGGTGGGGCTCTCAGCCGCGCGCTGACCGCACCAACAAGGTCTCAGACCTTTTCAAGGCGAAAAACAGCGGTGTTGCCATCACCGGCGAATTCCTAGGATGGGCCGATTACTGGCCGCGCCTCGCCACGCAGGTGGCCGGCCGCAACGCCCCTGACGTCATCCAGATGGATTATCGCTACATCGTCGAATATGCCCGACGCGGCGCTCTTGCTCCGCTGGAATCCTATATGCCCTCGAAGCTGCAGCTCGATGATTTCGATCCGGCGCAGATCGAAGGCGGCAAGGTCGACGGCCATTTCTATGGTGTCAGCCTCGGCGCGAACTCGGCAGCGACCGTCATCAACACGGTTGCGTTCAAGGAGGCCGGCATCGACGTGCCGACCAACAAGACGACTTGGGAAGAATTCGGCAAGATCGGTGCTGAAATCACCAAGGCCGGCAAGCGCAAGGGCTATTTCGGTTTTGCCGATGGCAGTGGCGGCGAGCCGCTCTTCGAAAACTACCTGCGCCAGCGCGGCAAGGCGCTCTACACGGCGGATTCGAAGATTGCCTTCGGTGCCGAGGATGCGTCCGAATGGTTCGACATGTGGGCCAAGTTCCGTGAGGCCGGCGCCTGCGTAACGCCCGACATTCAGGCGCTCTACAAGGATACGATCGACACCAGTCCGCTGACCGTCGGCAAGGCTGCCTGCGACTACGCCCACTCCAACCAGTTCGTTGGCTATCAGGCGATGGTCAAGGACAAGCTGATGCTCAGCAACTATATGAGGATCAAGCCGGATTCGAAGGGCGGACACTACCGTAAGCCTTCGATGTTCTTCTCGGTTTCCGCCCAGTCCAAGGCGATCGATCAGGCTGTCGACTACGTCAACTTCTTCGTCAAGAACCCCGATGCTGCCAAGATCCTCGATGTCGAGCGCGGTATTCCGGAATCGAAGGCGATGCGTGACGTCGTTGCCGGCACGCTCGATGAAACCGGCAAGGTCCCGCTCGAATATGTCAGCGGTCTCGGCGATCTCGCAGGCCCGCTTCCGCCCCCGCCGCCGACCGGCGCCGGCGAAGGTCAGGTCGTGCTCCGCACTATCTCGGAGCAGGTCGCTTTCGGCCAACTTACCCCGGCTGATGCCGGTAAGCAGCTCGTGGATGAAATCACGCGAATTCTCGCGCGGGGTTGATCTTATATGACCAATGCGATGCGCACGTCCGCAGGGACGGTAACCGTGGAAAGATATCAGGGAGTACGGGCTGACGGACGCCTCCGGCGGCTGTGGAATGCCAATGCTCCCGGCTATCTCTTTCTGCTTCCTTGGCTGATAGGCTTTTTCGGCCTGACACTCGGCCCGGCCCTGATTTCGCTCTACCTCTCCTTCACCGACTTCGACATGTTGAGGGCGCCGGGTTGGGTGGGAGCCGCAAATTACGTGCGCATCGCGACGGCCGATCCGAAATTTGCATCGGCCATGTCCGTCACATTGACCTATGTCGTCTTGTCGGTGCCCTTCAAGCTGACCTTTGCGCTTCTTGTTGCGCTTGCCCTGAACCGGGGCTTGCGCGGCCTGCCGATCTACCGCGCGATCTTCTACCTTCCGTCCCTTCTTGGCGGCAGCGTGGCGATCGCCGTATTGTGGCGCCAGCTTTTCGCCAGCGACGGTCTCGTCAACGCCGCACTTTCGCATTTCGGTATCGTCGGCCCGAGCTGGATTTCGCATCCGAGCTATTCGATCTACACGCTGGTCGCACTCTCCGTCTGGCAGTTCGGCTCGCCTATGATCATTTTCCTGGCCGGCCTGCGCCAGATCCCGCAGGATATGTATGAGGCTGCAAGCCTCGACGGTGCATCGAAATTCCGCCAGTTCTACAAGATCACCCTGCCGCTGCTGACGCCCGTGATCTTTTTCAATGCCGTCGTCCAGACGATCGACGCCTTCAAGGCCTTCACGCCGGCCTTCATCATATCCGGCGGCACGGGTGGCCCGATCAATTCGACGCTGTTCTATACGCTCTATCTCTATCAGGAAGCTTTCGGCAATTTCCGCATGGGCTATGCCTCGGCGCTCGCCTGGATCCTCGTGGTGATCATCGCGATCTTTACGGCCTTCTCCTTCCTGACCTCGCGCTATTGGGTACACTACGATGACTGAGATGACCGCTTCCGTTACCGCGGCCAGGCCGCCATCGGACATTACCAAACGCAGCCTGCCGGCAACGCTCGTCATCCACGCGCTGCTGATCGCCGCCTCGCTTTTGATGCTCTATCCGCTGCTGTGGATGGTGTCGGCATCGGTCAGACCGGAAAACGAGATCTTCTCGTCGACCTCGCTCATTCCGTCCTCGGTCGATTTTTCGTCTTATGTGCGCGGCTGGACCGGCCTCGACATCAGCTTCGGCCGCTTCTTCTGGAATTCGCTCGTCATCTCGCTGCTGGTTGTCGCTGGCAACGTCATTGCCTGTTCGCTGACGGCATTCGCCTTCGCGCGGCTGCGTTTTGCCGGCCGGAATTTCTGGTTCGCGATCATGCTCGGCACGCTGATGATCCCCTATCACGTGACGCTGATCCCGCAATATGTGCTCTTCCTCGATCTCGGCTGGGTCAACACCATCCTGCCGCTGGTCGTGCCAAAATTCCTGGCAAGCGACGCCTTCTTCATCTTTCTGATGGTGCAGTTCTTCCGCGGCATCCCGCGCGAACTCGATGAAGCCGCGATGATGGATGGCTGCAGCGCCTGGCGCATCTACTGGAAGATCATGCTGCCGCTGTCGCTGCCGGTTCTGGCCACAGCCGCCATCTTCTCCTTCATCTGGACCTGGGACGATTTCTTCGGTCCGCTGATCTACCTCAACGACATGAACACCTACACGATCCAGCTCGGCCTGCGCACTTTCGTGGACTCCACCAGCGCATCGGACTGGGGCGGATTGTTCGCCATGTCGACGCTCACGCTCGTGCCCGTGTTCTTCTTCTTCCTGTTCTTCCAGCGTCTGCTGATCGAGGGCATCGCCACGACCGGCATGAAGCGTTGATGGATCGGGCGGAAAAGCCAGACAGGATTAAGTGACATGAGCATCAAGACAGTCGCGATCATCGGCTGCGGTATCGGCCGCTCCCATATCGTCGAGGGGTATCTGCCGCATCCGGACAAGTTCAAGGTCGTAGCAATCTGCGACCTGAACGAAGATCGCCTGAAGACGATCGGCGACGAATTCGGCATCGAACGGCGCACGACCTCCTTCGACGAGCTGCTTGCCGATGACAGCATCGACATCATCGATATCTGCACGCCACCAGGCATCCACAAGGAACAGGTCATCGCTGCCTTGGCCGCTGGCAAGAACGTGGTCTGCGAAAAGCCGCTGACGGGCTCGCTCGCCGGTGCGGACGAGATCATTGCGGCCGAGAAGACTGCCAAGGGCACGCTGATGCCGATCTTCCAATATCGCTATGGCGATGGTGTCGAGAAGGCAAAGCGCATCATCGATGCCGGTCTCGCCGGCAAGTTCTATATGGGTTCGGTCGAAACCTTCTGGCGTCGCAAGCCGGAATATTATGCCGTGCCCTGGCGTGGCAAATGGGCAACGGAACTCGGCGGTGTGCTGGTCACCCACGCGCTCCATCTGCACGACATGCTGTTCTACCTTGCCGGCCCCGCCACCCGCGTATTCGGCCGCGTGGCGACCCGAGTCAACGAGATCGAGGTCGAAGACTGCGCCTCCGTCAGCCTGCAGATGCAGAACGGCGCCTTCGTTTCGTTGTCCTGCACGCTCGGCTCGCAGAACGAGATCAGCCGGCTCAGGCTTCACTTCGAAAACATAACATTCGAGAGCAATCACGAGGCCTATGCGCCCGGCCAGGATCCTTGGCAGATTATTGCTGCCGATGACGAAGTTCAGGCGAAGATAGATGCCGTCATCGCTGACTGGCAGCCCGTACCGCTGCGCTTCAACACGCAGATGCTGCGCTTCCACGATTATCTGATGGGCAAGGGACCGCTTCCGGTGACGAGCGCGGATGCAAGGCGCGCGCTGGAGCTGGTCACGGCCATCTACCAATCTTCCGATAGCGGCGCCGATGTTGCCCTGCCGATCGGTCCTGACAGCCCGAAATACGCCGACTGGCGTGCAAGAACCAAATAAGAGGGGATTTCGGAACATGGCAACGAGTGTCGTTCTTCAGAAGGTCGAGAAGCGCTATGGGCAGCTCGACGTCATCCACGGCATCGACCTGACGATCGATCCCGGTGAGTTCGCGGTCTTCGTCGGCCCGTCTGGTTGCGGCAAGTCCACGCTGCTGCGCATGATCGCCGGCCTCGAGGAAATCTCCGGTGGTGCGCTGCTGCTCGACAATGAGCGCATGAATGAAGTGACGCCCGCCAAGCGCGGCATCGCCATGGTCTTCCAGTCCTATGCGCTCTATCCGCATATGTCGGTCTACAAGAACCTTGCCTTCGGTCTCGAAACCGCAGGCTACAAGCGGGCGGAAATCGAACCGAAAGTACGCCGCGCCGCGCAGATCCTGCAGATCGAGAAGCTGCTCGAACGCAAGCCGAAGGCACTCTCGGGTGGCCAGCGCCAGCGTGTTGCAATCGGCCGTGCCATCGTTCGTGAGCCGCGCATCTTCCTCTTCGACGAGCCGCTGTCTAACCTCGATGCTGAACTGCGCGTCCAGATGCGCGTAGAGATTTCCCGCCTGCACCGCAGCCTCGGCAACACGATGATCTATGTCACCCACGACCAGGTGGAAGCCATGACGATGGCCGACAAGATCGTCGTTCTGAATTCCGGTCGGATCGAGCAGGTTGGCGCCCCTCTCGACCTCTACAACAATCCCGCCAATCGTTTCGTCGCCGGCTTTATCGGCAGCCCGAAGATGAACTTCCTCAATGCTAGGATCGAAAGTGTCACCGACACTGGCTCGACGCTTAACGTCTGCGGCAGCTCAATCCAGCTCGGCCGTCGGCTTGCCGGTCAGCCGGGCCAAGACGTCACCTTCGGCATCCGTCCAGAACATCTTGCTGTGACGGAAGGCGGCACCGTGCTCTCGACCGTCAATGTCGATCTCGTCGAAAATCTCGGTGGCGCCACCATGCTCTACGCAACGACGCCGGACAACCAGGCGCTGACCATAGCGCTTGATGGTCAGCAGAAGGTCGAGCGCGGCACCAATGTGAGGGCATCCTTCGACCCCGCCCGCTGTCACGTTTTCGACCCCAGCGGCAAGACGATCTGAAAAAGCCGCCGCTTGACAGCCGATCCCTCTCAAGCCCATCATTTCCTTGAGGGTGACGAGGGGGATGGGCGTGACGCCTGAAGAGAGGATCCATGCGCTTGGCATTTGGCAAGGTCCGATCGACATAGTCCCGATCACCGGTGGCCTCACCAACCGCAACTATCTGGTGAGAGATGGCGCGCAGCGTCGCGTTGTCCGCCTGGGCGACGATATCCCGGTCCACCACATCAACAGGCAGAACGAGCTTGCGGCAAGCCGTGCAGGCCATGCGGCCGGCATTTCGCCTGCCGTTATCCACCATGCGCCGGGCGTACTGGTTCTCGATTTCATCGATGCCAAACCACTGTCGCCTGATGATGTCAGGAAGCCCGAAACGCTTGCCCGTCTCATTCCACTGATCCGCGCCTGCCACCGCGACATGGCTCGCCATTTTCGCGGTCAGGCGCTGATCTTTTGGGTTTTCCATGTGATCCGCGACTATATCGCAAACTTGAAGGCTGCCGGCAGTCCTTATGCGCCGCTGCTGGAAGAGCTGCTTGCCAAAGCCGAGCGTCTCGAAGAAACCGCGGGCCCCTTCGAGATTGCCTTCGGTCACAATGACCTGCTCGCTGCCAATTTCCTCGACGATGGCAGACGGCTTTGGCTGATCGACTGGGATTACGCCGGCTTCAATACGCCGCTGTTCGATCTCGGCGGTCTTGCGTCCAACAGCGAGTTTTCTGCAGAGGCGGAGCGCCTGATGCTGGAAACCTATTTCGATCGGCCGCTGACGGATGATTTGAGCTGCCGCTACCAGGCCATGAAATGCGCCTCGCTGCTGCGCGAGACGCTCTGGAGCATGATCTCCGAGATCCATTCGACCATCGATTTCGACTACGCCACCTATACCGCCGAAAATCTTGCGCGCTTCGAGCGCGCCTATCGGGCATTTGAACAGGATCATTGAATGACGAAGGAATTACCGAAGACGGCAAAGGCCGTGGTCATCGGCGGCGGCATCATCGGCTGCTCGACCGCCTATCATCTGGCCAAACTCGGCTGGACCGACACGGTGCTGCTGGAGCGCAAGAAGCTGACCTCCGGCACGACATTCCACGCCGCTGGCCTCGTCGGGCAATTGCGCACCAGCGCCAATATCACCCAGCTTCTGGGATATTCCGTCGACCTCTACAAGAAGCTCGAAGCCGAGACCGGCCTCGGCACCGGCTGGAAGATGAATGGCGGCCTGCGGCTTGCCTGTAACGAGGAGCGCTGGATCGAGGTCAAGCGTCAGGCGACGACGGCCCAGTCCTTCGGCCTCGAAATGCATCTTCTGAATCCGCAGGAGGCCTTTGATCTCTGGCCGCTGATGACGACAGACGATCTCGTCGGCGCCGCCTATCTGCCGACGGATGGCCAGGCCAATCCCTCCGACATTACCCAGGCGCTGGCAAAAGGTGCCCGTATGGCCGGCGTTTCTATCTTCGAGGACACAGAAGTACTCGATCTCGAAATCGACAAGGGCAGGATCCGCGCCGTCATCACTGCTCAAGGCCGTATCGAATGCGAGCGGGTCGTGGTCTGCGCCGGCCAATGGACCCGCAGTTTCGCCGCCCGCTTCGGCGTCAACGTGCCGCTTGTTTCCGTCGAACATCAGTACATCATTACCGAATCCTTCGGTGTGCCTTCCAATCTCCCGACACTGCGCGACCCCGATCGCCTCACCTATTACAAGGAAGAGGTCGGCGGCATGGTCATGGGCGGCTATGAGCCGAATCCTATCGGCTGGGCCATGGACGGCATACCCGAAGGTTTCCACTACACGCTGCTCGACAGCAATTTCGATCACTTCGAACAGATCATGGAGCAGGCGCTCGGTCGCGTGCCCGCTCTTGAAAACGCGGGCATCAAGCAGCTTCTGAACGGCCCGGAGAGTTTTACGCCCGACGGCAACTTCATCCTCGGCGAAGCACCGGAACTGAAGAATTTTTTCGTCGGTGCCGGCTTCAATGCCTTCGGCATCGCGTCTGCCGGTGGCGCCGGCATGGCGCTTGCCGAATGGGTGACGAAAGGCGAGCCGCCCTACGACCTCTGGCCGGTCGATATCCGCCGCTTCGGCCGCCCGCATTTCGACACGGACTGGGTTCGCACGAGAACGCTGGAGGCCTATGGCAAACACTACACGCTGGCCTTTCCCTTTGAGGAATATGCAAGTGGCCGTCCCTGCCGCAAGTCGCCGCTTTATGAACGGCTGAAGGCGCAGGGCGCCTGCTTCGGCGAAAAACTCGGCTGGGAGCGGCCGAACTGGTTTGCCGATCTCTTCGCCAATGAGGAGCCGAAGGATATCTATACCTATGGCCGCCAGAACTGGTTCGAGGCCGTTGGCCGCGAGCACAAGGCGGTGCGCGAAGCAGCCGTCATCTTCGACCAGACCTCCTTTGCCAAATTCGTGCTGAAGGGCAGGGATGCCGAGACGGCACTGTCATGGATTGCTGCCAACGATGTCTCAAAGCCTGTGGGATCACTGATCTACACGCAAATGCTGAACGACAAGGGCGGCATCGAATGCGACGTGACCTGCGCGCGCATTGCCGAAAACGAATATTACATTGTCACCGGCACCGGCTTCGCCACGCACGATTTCGACTGGATCTCGCGCAGCATTCCCGATGGCCTCCACGCCGAACTCGTCGATGTCACTTCCGCCTATACTGTGCTCTCGTTGATGGGCCCGAATTCCCGCACCATCCTGGAAAGGGTCACGACAAGTGACATCTCCAACGCTGGCTTCCCCTTCGGTCGGGTCAAGACCATCGGCATTGCCGGCTGCCCTGTGCGGGCGTTGCGCATTACCTATGTCGGCGAACTGGGCTACGAACTGCATGTGCCGATCGAATACGCGACGACCGTTTATGATGCGCTGATGGCCGCAGACGGGCAGTTCGGCCTCGTCAACGCCGGCTATCGCGCGATCGAGAGCTGCCGTCTGGAAAAGGGCTATCGCGCCTGGGGTTCTGATATCGGTCCTGATCACACACCCATCGAAGCCGGGCTCGGCTGGGCGGTGAAGACACGCAGGACCACGCCTTTCAAGGGGCGGGCGGCGATCGAGCGGCAGCTCGAAAGCGGTGTGAAGAAGATGCTCGCCTGCTTTGTGCCCGATGATCCCGATATCGTGCTACTCGGCCGTGAAACCATCTATCGTGACGGACAGCGCGTCGGCTGGCTTTCCAGCGGCGGCTTCGGTTACACCATCGGCAAGCCGATCGGTTACGGCTATGTGCGTCATCCGGACGGTGTAACGGAGGATTTTGTCCTTTCCGGCGTCTATGAGCTGGATGTCGCGCGCGAACGCGTGCCCTGCAAGGTTTCGCTAAAGCCGCTCTATGACCCCGAAATGAAGCGGATCAAGGCCTAAAGCATGTCGCGCAAAACTGTGCAGCGGTTTTGCGATGACGACGTGCGTAAAAGCAAAGACCCAAAGCGCGGCAAGCGAATCCTTGAGATGGCGCCGCGCTTTGGACGACTGCGTTGAGAACCGGCTCCCCTTGACGCTTTCTCATCCCGTGGAAGCCATGGGATGAGAAAGGCGCGAAGTGCTTCAATAAAGGGGCAGCCTATTGTCCTGGATAAGAATCTCCAGCTTGTTCGCCACGTCTTCCGTCCAGGCGATGTTCCCGGTCAGCGCCTTCGGAAATAGGCCTGGTAGCTTGAACAGCGCAGCCGAGACCGCCGCGCCATTGCGCGGCACATCGGCGATCAAAGCCGCAATCTCCCCGGCGCGAGGGTCACGCAACTCATAACGCTCGCCATTCCGATCGATGCCCGTCGCATAGCGCATCCAAGCCGCGACGGCGATCGCATAGGTCTCCGCTTTGCTACCCTTGGCAAGCGCTTCCGTTGCCGGTTCCAGCAGGCGCTGCGGCAGTTTCTGTGTGCCGTCCATGGCGATCTGATAGGTACGGTGGGCGATCGCCTTGTTTGCAAAGCGTGCTATCAATTCGTTCGCATAGGCATCGAGATCGATGCCGGGAACCGGATCCAGGGTCGCCGCCGCCGCACTCATGTGCCGGCGTGCCAGTGCTGCCAATCCTGCATCATCCATGACGTCGCGGACAAATTCATAGCCAGCTATATAGCCGAGATAAGCGAGGAGCGAATGCGCGCCGTTCAGCATACGCAGCTTCATCTTCTCATAGGCCGAGACTTCCTCGACCATCAGCGCGCCATGAACCTTTTCCCACGCCGGACGGCCGTTGACGAAATGGTCTTCGATCACCCACTGGGTAAAGGGCTCCGTCTCGATTGCCGCCAGGTCCGTGCGGCCCGTCAGCCGCTTGGCATCGGCATAGGTCAGATCGGTGCTTGCCGGCGTAATGCGGTCGACCATCGTCGAAGGGAAAGGCACATTCGCCTCGATCCATCGATGCAGATCCGCATCGATGCGGGCGGTATATTCCAGCACCAGACGCTTCAGCACCGCGCCATTGCTCGGCAGGTTGTCGCAGCTGAGCGGCGTAAAGGGAGCGATACTCTTCTCCCGGCGCCGCCTCAGACCCTCGACGAGATAGCCGATGACGCCACGCGGCGCATGCCGGTTGGCGAGGTCGGCGACAATATCGGGATGCTTGAGGTCAAGCCCTCCGGTTGCCGGATCGAAACCATAGGCCTTTTCCGTCACCGTCATGCTGACGATGCGGATTTCAGGATCTTCGAGCCGTGTCAGCAGGCCCGCCGGATCGCGGGGAGCCACATGTGCCCCCAGGATCGAGCCGATAACACGAGCCGTCGTGCCCGATGTATCACGGATCAGCACGGTATAGAGCCCGTTCTGGGCGGAGAGGTTATCCGCGACATCGGGGGTGCGCAGGCTCGCCACCTCGATGCCCCATTCGCCGCCGGCGGCTGCCAGCGCGCCGTCCGTGAAAGGCGCGAAATGCGCGCGGAAGAAGGCACCGGGACCGAGATGCAGGATGCCGGCCTTTAGCGCATTCCTGTCATAGGCAGGAAGCTTCGCCGTCGGCGCAAGGCCGGTCACGTTCTGTAATCTGTCGCTCACAGTTTGTAGGCCTTCTTCGCATTGTCATAGGAGAGTTCGCGCGCCACGGTCTCGGCTTCCTTTTTGGAAATCCGATGCTCGACCGCAAGCTGCGCCAGGAAGCGGCAAATCTCGCGGCGCCAGACATCGTGACGGGCGGGGATCGACAGGAGCGCGCGCGTATCGTCGTTGAAGCCGGCAAGATTGGCGAAACCGGCCGTCTCGACGACCTGGTCGAGATAACGACGAATGCCGAGCGGGCTGTCGTGGAACCACCAGGGCGGCCCGATCATCAGGCAGGCCCAGTGGCCGGCCATCGGCGCAAGCTCGCGGGCATAGGTCGTCTCGTCGAGCGTGAAGAGCAGGATGCGCAGGCCAGGCGCATGGCCGTATTTCGAAAGCAGGGCATTGAGGCCGCCGACCCAGTCTGTGCGCGTCGGAATATCGGCACCCATATTCGGTCCACGGGTTTCGAAAAGTTCACGGTCCGTGTTGCGGCGCGAACCGGCATGGATCTGCATCACCATGCCATCTTCGGCCGAGAGCCCAGCCATTTCCGTCATCATCTGGCCGCGGAAAAGCTCTGCATCGGCGGCCGAAAGGGGACCCCTCAGCGCCTTGTCGAGCAGCGCCTGCTTTTCGGCCAGCGGCAGATCGGCAGTAAAGGCCGTCGGCACGCCATGGTCGGTCGCCGTTGCGCCGAACTGGCGGAAATAGGCCCGCCGCTTGCGGTGCGCCTCGATCAGCCCATCCCACTTGGTGATGTCGCAGCCGGTGATCTCACCGAACTTGATGAGATTGTCGCGGAAGCCGATGGCATCGGGATCGGTGACGCTGTCCGGTCGGTAAGTGGTGCGCACTTTGCCGATCCAGCCGTCGGTCGCCATCTTCTGATGGTGCGGAAGCGGGTCGAGCGCGCCTTCGGTTGTGGCGATCGTCTCGATGCCGAAACGCTGGTGCAGCGCCCGCGGTCTGAACTCCGGAAGTTTCAGCTGCGTATTGATATGATCGTAGAGCGCATCGGCATTCTCAGTCGTCAGCGGCTCGGCGCAGCCGAGCACGGCCGACATGGCATGGTCGACCCAAAGGCTCGACGGCGTTCCGCGGAAAAGGTGATATTTGGCGGCGAAAGCGCGCCAGATATCGCGGCCGCTGGAAACCGGCTTGCCGTCGAGACGCGGCACGCCGAGCTCATCGAGTTTGGTGCCGGTGCTGTGCAGCATGCGGAAGAGATAGTGGTCGGGAATGACGAGCAGCGACGAGGCGTCTTCGAAGGCCTTGTCGTCTGCGAACCAGGACGGTTCGGTATGCCCGTGCGGGCTGACGATCGGAAGGGCGCGTACGGTCTCGTAGAGATCGCGTGCTATTGTCCGCGTTGCCGGATCGGCGGGAAAGAGCCGGTCCGGATGAAGAAAGCCATTGCCTACATCCATCAGTTATCCTCCCTGATGGGATAAGGGCCTACCCCACAAGACGGAATGCGGCAAGGGCTTTTAGTAACCAAATGGTTCATTTCGGAATCGTTTTCGTGAGGCCTCGAAACCATTGACGCTTCGGCCTATTTGGGCTTTGGAATGCCACCTGATTTCCCCGGAGAAAACCGATGTCCGACGAGGCAGCCCGCATCACGAAGCTGGAAGAAATGCTGGCCCATCAGGCAAAGACGATTGATGAGCTTTCCGATCAGCTTGCCGAACAATGGAAAGTCATGGAGCAGACGCGCGCCAAGCTCGATCGATTGACCGAGCGGTTCCTGAGCCTGGAGGAACAATCGCTGGAAGCGCCGGCAATCACCAAACCGCCGCACTACTGAGCGGACAGCGCAGCGGAGCCGATGACCGACCCGCAGCAGGAAAGCGGTTTCGCGCTTCCCGCCTTTGCGATATAGCCCGGAAAGACGAAGCTGAACGAGAGACATCCCATGGCGGCCATCATCCGTTATCACCAGGGCGATATTTCTGCGGCGGACGCCGCCCGTTACACCGGTGCGATTGCGATCGATACCGAGACGCTGGGCCTCGTGCCGCGTAGGGACCGCCTCTGCGTCGTGCAGCTTTCGCCGGGTGACGGCTCTGCCGATGTGATCCGCATAGCGGCCGGTCAGAAGGAAGCGCCGAACCTTGTAGCGCTGCTTGCCGATCCGTCGCGCCAGAAGATCTTTCATTATGGCCGTTTCGATATCGCCGTGCTCTTCCACACGTTCGGCGTCACCACTACGCCGGTCTTCTGTACGAAGATCGCTTCGCGCCTCATCCGCACCTACACGGATCGCCACGGCCTGAAGGACAATCTCAAGGAGATGCTCGACGTCGATATCTCCAAGACACAGCAATCCTCCGATTGGGCTGCCGAAACGCTCTCGCAGGCGCAGCTCGAATATGCCGCCTCTGATGTCCTCTATCTGCATGCGCTGCGCGACAAGCTGAACGAGCGCCTGATTCGCGACGGCCGCCTCGAGCACGCGACGGCCTGCTTCGAATTCCTGCCGACGCGCGCCAAGCTCGATCTTCTCGGCTGGGAAGAGGCAGACATCTTCGCCCATAGCTGACATCGGCCTTTAATCGGACATGCCCACGGCCGTAGACTGGCGTCTGCGGCCGTTAGCCGTTCGTTAAGATATTTTCAGTAACATTCTCTTCAATTTTTATGCATTCGACGGTGCAAAACGCGCCGATGCGGACAGGAGGATCTGCCGGGATGCACGGGGCCGGATGAGCGCGGTCTCGTTGTACGACCTGCTTTCATAGCCACTTTGCGAAAGGAGCGTGCCTGTGTTGTCTCCCATTCGTTCAGCGTCCAATGCAAGCCTTTCTTCTCAGGGTCAGACGGCGGCAATCGTTGCCGGTGGCCTCGGCCGTTCGGTGGTCGCCCCCACCCCGGTAAATGCAGTTGAAGCGGCCGATCTGAATGCCGCGATTGCCGGCAAGCTCAATATTCTGCTCATCGCCGCGCGCCAGCGCATGATTGAAGCACTTCTCGACATCATCAATGCAACAGGGCGCACCATCGCGCTGCAACGCGGCGAAGGCGAATCCGATCAGGCTTTTGCCACCCGCGTTGCCGATGCCATCCGTCGCATGCCCGATGCCCAGATCGACGCGGTCGAGCGCCAGCTTTCCGATGACGGACATAGCCTGCCGCTGAAAATGATCGCCGCTGCCCTCAGGGACCCTACCGGGCCGGAGGCGACCCGTGTCATCACCTATGTCGAGATGATCAACTACAAGGACAGGGATCTCGCAGCCCGTGCCGTGGTCCGCTCCTATCGCCAGAACGATGCCGCACCGCCGCGGATCGAGCAGCGGCCGGAAATCAGGCTTCAGGAAGAAAACCTCCCCGCTGCACGTCCTTCTGCAGCAAAGCCGGCTGAAACTGCAACAATGCCTCCTGCCGAAGAAATCGCTCCGGCCGAGGCAGCCGCTGTCGTGACAACCGATCTGACTGTCGAGGACCGGCAGACCGGCAGTCAGTCCGCGACAGCAGCGCATGAAGCTTCACCGGAGGCAGCCGCGCAGGCAGTGACGGACGAAGCCCCGGCCGCATCCGTGGATGGGGAAGTGGTCGGACCGGAACAGGCTGGACCCGCTGCCGAGCAGCAGACAATCTCCGCCAGGGCTGACCCGGTTATCCCGCGCAACTGGACTGGCATCGCCAGTTCCATGACCGAGCAGGTTTCACAGATGATCGCAACGATCATCCGCGAGCAGGAGGCAACTGCCCTGTTGGCGGATACACCGGTCGAAGCCGCCGCCGAAATTGATGCCATGCTTGACGAGGCCGTCATCAGTGAGGCGAAAGAGAGCCTGGTTCGCCCAACCCCGGAAGACGTGGTCGAGCCTGTATCGGCCCAGCCCAACCAAGTTCCTCGCTCGTCCCAGGCGGAGATCCCTGCAGCCGCGCAGACGACGCGTCCTGCAAGGGAGGTTGCCGCTCAGCCGCAGCCGATTCCTCTCCCGGTAGTCGAGACACCCTCATACATACCGCTCGCGGCACGTATGCCGGACGGTCTGCCCTACGCTCAGACGCCCTACCAGTTCGCTCGCGACGAATATAAGGCAACCAAGGCCGATGAGCCGCCTCATCGGCAACATGAAAATGGCGGCTCTCAGGATCAGCAGCAACAGCAGCAGGCGCAATCCGGTCAGGGCGGTGAAGAGCAGCAGGCCGGGGAGGGGGAAGCCCCGCGTGAGGAGCGGCGCCAGCCTAAGATGTTCGATCCCGATCCGTCGACTGCACCGGCAACCGTCGCTGACCCGGTCTATGCCCTTTACCAGCGCATGGTCGGCTGGGAGTAATCGGGAACAATTCCAGCAAAGCGCCTGACGATTTTGCGTGGAAGCAAGGAATTTTAGACCCCCAAAACGAAAGAACCCGCCGGATTGCTCCGGCGGGTTCTTCATTTCAATGGATCAGCGAAGGATTATTCGCCGCCGCGGTTCTTCAGAGCCGCGCCGAGAATGTCGCCGAGGGAAGCGCCGGAGTCGGACGAACCGAACTGAGCAACGGCTTCCTTCTCTTCCGCGATTTCCAGAGCCTTGATGGACAGCATGATCTTGCGGTCCTTCTTGGAGAAGTTGGTAACGCGGGCATCAACGGTCTGGCCGACCGAGAAGCGTTCCGGACGCTGTTCGTCGCGATCGCGAGCGAGGTCGGCGCGACGGATGAAGGAAGTGATGTCTTCGTGGTTGACGAGCTTCACTTCGATACCACCGTCGTTGACAGCGATGACTTCGCACGAAACGACAGCGTTCTTGCGCAGGTCGCCGGAAGCAGCGGCTTCGCCAACTGCATCCTTGCCGAGCTGCTTGATGCCGAGCGAGATGCGTTCCTTTTCGACGTCGACGTCGAGAACGACAGCCTTGACGACGTCGCCCTTGTTGAACTCCTCGATGACCTGTTCGCCCGGACGGTTCCAGTCGAGGTCGGAGAGGTGAACCATGCCGTCGACGTCGCCGTCGAGGCCGATGAACAGGCCGAATTCGGTCTTGTTCTTGACTTCGCCTTCGACTTCAGTGCCAGCCGGATGGCTGCGGGCGAATGCTGCCCACGGGTTTTCCAGCGTCTGCTTGAGGCCGAGCGAAATACGACGCTTGGACGGATCGACTTCGAGAACGACGACTTCGACTTCCTGGCTCGTGGACAGGATCTTGCCGGGGTGAACGTTCTTCTTGGTCCAGGACATTTCCGAGATGTGGATCAGGCCTTCGATGCCCGGCTCCAGCTCGACGAACGCACCGTAGTCGGTGATGTTCGTGACGGTACCGGAAATCTTCTTGCCTTCCGGATACTTGGCCTGGATGCCATCCCACGGATCGCTCTCGAGCTGCTTCATGCCGAGCGAGATGCGGTGGGTTTCCTGGTTGATGCGGATGATCTGAACCTTGACCTGCTGGCCGATGGACAGGATTTCCGACGGATGGTTCACACGGCGCCATGCCATGTCGGTGACGTGCAGCAGGCCGTCGATGCCGCCGAGGTCAACGAACGCACCGTAATCGGTGATGTTCTTGACGACGCCGTCAACAACCTGGCCTTCTTCGAGGTTCTGAACGATCTCAGAACGCTGTTCGGCACGGGATTCTTCCAGAACCGTACGGCGCGAAACCACGATGTTGCCGCGGCGCTTGTCCATCTTGAGGATTTCGAAGGGCTGCGGGTTGTGCATCAGCGGGGTAACGTCGCGGATCGGGCGGATATCGACCTGAGAACGCGGCAGGAAGGCGATCGCACCGTCGAGATCGACGGTGAAGCCGCCCTTGACCTGGTTGAAGATAACGCCTTCGACACGCTCGCCAGCTTCGAACTTGGCTTCGAGCTTGACCCAGCTTTCTTCGCGGCGAGCCTTCTCGCGCGACAGAACGGCTTCACCGAGCGCGTTTTCGATACGCTCGACGTAGACTTCGACTTCGTCGCCAACCTTGAGCTGGCCATCCTTGGCACGTGCGCCGAATTCCTTGAGCGCGATGCGGCCTTCGACCTTCAGGCCGACGTCAACAACGGCGACATCCTTTTCGATGCCCGTGACGATGCCCTTGGTAACATAGCCTTCGGCCAGATCGTTCTTGGCAAAGGACTCTTCGAGAAGGGCCGCGAAATCCTCGCGAGAGGGAGTTGCTACTGACATAAAATCTCCTGCGTGGCCTTCGATAGCGTCAAGGCTCACGTATGCGCCGGTTGGTTCGAGTTGAATGGGCCTGAACCCAGTCCGCCCTCTTTCAAGAAGGCAATCCGGCGCTTGGACGGAATTTCAGGCTTGCTTTCGCATGAGCGTCCCGCGCACGAACACGGAAACCGCTTGATTTAGGCATTTCGGCTCAAGGCGGCGTCGATAATCGACTGAGCAGCTTGAAACGCGGCCTCTATACTCATTTCCGACGTGTCAAGCAAGTGCGCATCGACTGCCGGCTTCATCGGGCTGTCCGCCCTGTTCATGTCGCGATCGTCGCGTCGTTTGACGTCCTCGAAGATTGCGTCGAAATCTGCTGTACCACCATTGCCGATGATCTCGTCGTAGCGGCGTCTTGCGCGCACTTCCGGCGATGCCGTCACATAGAGTTTCACAGGTGCCGCAGGGCAGACGACGGTGCCGATATCGCGCCCGTCCAGAACCGTTCCTGGCACCTTCTTAGAAAACCGCCGCTGCGCCTCGACCAGCGCCCGGCGCACTGCCGGCATGACGGCAATTTTCGATGCGGCCTCACCGATCTCGTGTCTCGACAATATATCGCGATCCAGTCCGGCGAGTTCAACCTCACGTGCCATCTTTTCGGCGACAGTCTCGTCATCAAGTGGCAGTCCGGCATCGATGAGCGCCTTGGCCGTCGCCCTGTAAGTCAGACCTGTATCGAGGTGATGGAAGCCGTATTGCTCGGCGATCCCTCGCGAAAGCGTGCCCTTGCCCGCCGCGGCCGGGCCGTCGATGGCGATGATGAAACTGTCCGTCATGACGTCATTCCGTGCCAAGGCCGCCATAGCGGCGCACCAGTTCCTGCATTTCGGCCTGCTCTGCCATTTCGGTGAGGCCCTTGGCAACACCTTCGCGGTCGGCAACCGGCCGATTCTGGCTGACTTTCCATTTACCGTCGATCTCGGCGATTTCGATTTCGATGCCGACAATGCCTTTCAGTTGCGCACGGATGAAATCGTCAGGTGCATCGCTGACGGCCCACGGCTTTTCACGCCGGCCCTCCTGCTGACCGGTGAGCGCGCTGATTTGCGCCAAGAGCCAGGCGGCATCTTCGATTACCTGTGCAGGCCCGCGCGCCTGCACGGCCGCATAGTTCCAGGTCGGAACCACTTTGCCGGTCTCGGCCTTGGTCTGGTACCAGGACGGCGTGATATAGGAATCGGAACCCTGGAAGACGGCAAGTATGGGTGTACCGGCGGCGATATCGCGCCACTGACCGTTCGCGCGCGCCAGATGCAGCCGCAAGGTTCCTTTGCCGGAAGCCTCGGCATCAAGATGGAATGGCACCGAATTCGCAATCAGACCGGAGGCGCCCGCCGTGATCAGCAGGCCAAGCGGATGTGCGCGGATAAGCGCATGCTGCACATTGAGATCATCCTCGCGAAAATGCGGTGGCTGGTACATGTCAGGCCCGTTCGATCTCTGCCCCGAGGCTTTTCATCAGATCCATGAACTGCGGAAAGCGGGCCGCAATCATGCTGCTGTCATCGATACTGACAGGATGCTCCGAAGCCAATCCCATGACAAGGAAACTCATGGCGACGCGATGGTCGAGATGCGTAGAGACCGGCACAAGGCCTGCATTGCCGAGCCCCTTTCCGTCCGTCCGGCCCGTGACCGCAAGCCAGTCCAGGCCTTCCTCGCAATCGACGCCGTTGAGCTTAAGCCCTTCCGCAATGATTGAGAGCCGCTCCGGCTCGTTGATCCGCAGTTCCTGCAGCCCATTCATGACCGTCCGGCCCTTGGCGAAGCCGGCGGCGACAGCAAGAACAGGATAGTCGTCCATCATCGATGGCGTCCGCTCTGCTGGAACGGTGGTTCCGGTCAGTTCGGAATGACGCACCCGCAAATCCGCCACATCCTCGCCGCCCGAAACCCGCGGATTGAGGATCTCGATATCCGCACGCATCTCCCGCAGTGTCAGGATCAGTGCTGCCCGCGTCGGGTTCATCAGTACATTGGAAATGACGATGTCGGAGCCTGGCACCAGCAAAGCCGCCACCAGCGGGAAAGCGGCGAAGGAGGGGTCGCCCGGTACATCGATCTTCTGGCCGATCAGCCTGCCGCGTCCGTGCAGTCGAACCGTCCGCGTGCCCTCCTTGTCGGTCTCAGCGGACAGTTCTGCGCCGAAGCCGGCCAACATCTTTTCCGTATGGTCACGCGTGATCGCCGGTTCGATAACCGTCGTCACACCCGGAACGTTGAGGCCGGCCAGCAGTATCGCCGACTTCGCCTGCGCGGAGGCGAGGGGCAGGGTGTGGTGGATCGGGGATGGCGTTTCCGGCCCACGCAGCATAACCGGCAGGCGATCGCCCTCCACTGACTTCACCTGAACACCCATGCGGCGTAACGGATCAAGCACGCGGCCCATCGGCTGCCGGGAAAGCGAGGCGTCGCCGGTAAAGACGGTGTCGAAATCATACGCGCCGGCAAGGCCCATGATCAGGCGTACGGCAGTGCCGGAACTGCCAAAATCGAGCGGAATCTCCGGCGCAAGCAATGCGCCGTTGCCTGTCCCGTTGATGATCCACGTGTCGCCCTCCTTGCGGATCACGGCACCCATGGCCTGCATCACCTTCGCAATATTGAGCACATCTTCGCCTTCGAGGAGCCCGGCAATACGCGTTTCGCCCGATGCCAGTCCGCCGAGTATCAGTGCGCGATGCGAGATCGATCTGTCGCCGGGAATACGGATGGTTCCGGAAAGCCCGGAGGATTTGCGGGCGATGGCCGGCTTCGATGCGGAACCCTGCGACATGGGTTAATCCCTTGCAAAGGCGATATATTCGCGCCACTCACGGCTTGGTGCCGGTATGTCTTTCCGGTCGGCCTTGCGGCAATCGCGGTTGGTTAGCACAAACTTGCCGAGCGGTCATCCGGCAGGCTGGGCGAAAGCCTGAGGCCCCCCGTGAAGTTTAGCTTTGACACGGGAAGCCGTACCGATTAAGGGGACCGGCTTATAAATTCCGAATAGAACGCCGGTTTGACGGCATTTGCCGAATCTTGCATTCGGCCATTCTCACGAGGCTTATAGTGGCGAAAGCGGAACTTGGAACCAAGCGCACCGATCCGGAAACCGGCAAGAAGTTCTACGATCTGAACCGGGACCCGATCGTTTCTCCTTATACCGGTAAATCTTACCCCCTGTCCTTCTTCGAAGAAACCTCGGCAGTCGCCGAAGTTCAGGATGAGGACGAGGTTGCCGAGGTCGATACCGAAAACACCGAAGTCGAACTGGTTTCGCTCGAGGACGCCGATGACAATTCCGGCGGCGACGACATCCCCGATATGGGCGATGACGATGTCGAAATCGAAGGCGATGACGACGATACCTTCCTCGAAGCCGACGAAGATGACGAAGATGACGACATGAGCGACATCATCGGCGTCACCGGCGACGAAGACGAAGTCTGATCGAACGAATACCGGCCCGGACGACAAAAATATTCCGGGCCGGATTTTTTAGGCTTGCCATCTGCGAAAACCGCAAGTAAGAAGCCGCCACTCCAGAGGAAACGCCCTCCGGAGTATCCCAGGACCGGCCAGACCGGACCATCTTGATGGGGCTATAGCTCAGCTGGGAGAGCGCTTGCATGGCATGCAAGAGGTCAGCGGTTCGATCCCGCTTAGCTCCACCAAATCTTCCCAGATTGCAGATCAACAAGCTTTTTAGGTCAGCATAACTGACATCTGTCAGGATTGTTCAGTTGCCGGTTTGCCAACAGCTGGAAACGGGTTTTCATATCCGTCGTTGAGGCTGGCCGATTCGGCGCCTCCCGGACCCGGACCATGACACGAGCAAGACGTCGCCGCATCATCAGAACCCGCAGGACCGCGACCGGTCTGGCGCTGGTCGGCTCGATTTCCTTTCTGGCTGGCATGACGGACGCGACTGGCCTGCTTCTGACCGGCGACTTCGTATCCTTCATGACGGGCAATACGACACGCGCAGCACTGGCGCTGAGCAGCGGCGATGTCAGGCATGCTGCGGTGCTTATGTCGGCCATCATCGTCTTCGTGCTCGGCAATGCCGCCGGCATCGTCGTCGCTCACCGGGCCGAACGGCGCATTTTCGTCGTGCTCTGCTGTGTCAGCCTCATGCTGGCGCTGGCCTCGATGATGACGCTGCAGGATCTGCTGATGGCGCGGTTCTATATGATCGTTCTCGCAATGGGCATGGTGAATGCGGCGGTCGAGCATATAGAAGGGCTGCCGATCGGCCTGACCTATGTGACCGGTGCGCTGTCGCGCTTCGGTCGCGGCATTGGCCGCTGGATTATCGGCGACCGGCGCCTCGACTGGGTGATCCAGATCGTGCCGTTGGGCGGCATGGTGCTCGGAGCCATCAGCGGAGCCCTCATGACGCGTCTTGTGGGCGCGCCGGCGCTGTGGCTGGTCTCCATTTTCGCGATGGCGCTGGCGATTGTGGGTCTGTTTATTCCCCGCCCGCTGCAGCGTCGGTTCAATCAGAAGATCGCTTCCCAAACGCATCAGGTGCACAGCAGGCGAGCCTGAGCGCTGCGACGTTGAGCGGGCCGCCGCGCTTCGCTAAAGGTACGGCTTCCTCGGTCGCCACTTCGTCGGCCAACCCCGGCGCGTTTTCCGCGCGGAAACCTATTTCTTGGAGATGGTGACGAATTTCGTACCCCGCACGCGGGTGGTGACGATGCAAGGATCGCCGCCGGTGCGGTCGCAGAAGCGCGGGTTCATCTTCATGGCGAGCACCATGTTGCCGAAACGCTGGACGAAGTCGTAGCCGTAGATCTGCGCGGTGGCGATCATGAAGTAGCCGCCTTCAGCCACCTGAAGATAAAAATTATAGGTGCAGCCGTCTTCGTTGCATTGCGGGCCCTTCTGGCCGTCGCAGGTAAGTTGACCCTCGTTGACGACGGCGTCCATCAGACCGTCATTGTTGATATCCTGACGAATAAGGAAGCCGTCACCGAAGGATGCTTCCGTGCATTGCTCCTGGAAATGCTTCTTTTCGTAGATCTCCGGGTCGGAGATCAGCGATTGCTGTGCGACGGCGGCGACCGGCATGACCAGCAGCAAAATAACGTTCAGGAGTACGGGCAGCAGCGTCTTCACGGCTTTCCTCTTATGGATAAAGGCTTCTCTGGCCTTCCATTCTCCATGCGCCGCCTTGCGCCGCCCTTGCCGCAGTGATTCAGTGTGCCCCGTTCTGCCGGTCTGGAGGCCTCGATGTCATTGCTCGTCTATCTCGATTATGCCGGCATCGCCCTGTTTGCCGCGACGGGCGCGCTCGCCGCCTCGCGAAAACAGCTGGACCTGATCGGCTTCCTGTTCTTTGCGATCGTGACGGGAACAGGCGGCGGCACTGTGCGCGATATCATTCTCGGCCGCGTACCGGTCTTCTGGGTGTTGAATCCGTTCTACATCGTCATCTGCTGTATTGTGGGAGCGGTCGTCTTCTTTACCGCCCATCTGCTCGAATCGCGCTATCGCCTGCTGATCTGGCTTGATGCGGTCGGTCTTGCTGCCTATTGCGTGCTTGGCGCCGCCAAGGGACTTGCCGCTACCGGCTCGCCGACGATTGCCATCGTCACCGGCGCCCTGACGGCGACCTTCGGCGGCATTCTGCGCGATCTTCTGGCAAACGAGCCTTCGGTGCTCTTGCGGCCCGAAATCTACGTGACGGCGGCGCTGGTCGGATCGGGCGTCTTTACCGGCGTCAATGCGCTTGGCGCCGAACTCTATGTCGCATCGGCCTGCGGCGTCGCGGCGGCCTTCGCAGTGCGCGCCGGAGCTTTGTGGTTCGGCTGGACATTCCCGACCTACAAACATATGCCGGGCCGGCATCCTGACGATGTGATGTAAGATCAGCCCTGCTTCTGGCGCAGGCGGATCACCACGTCGACATGGGAAATTTCCATGCCTTCGGGTGGCTGCGGCAGATTGTCGATGGTCAGATTGCTGATCGGAATATCGAGCACCTCGTTTTCGCCTTCGACAAAAAAGTGATGGTGGTCGGAGACATTGGTGTCGAAATAGGTCTTGGCGCTCTCGACGGCGAGAACGCGGATCATGCCGGCTTCGGTGAACTGGTGCAGCGTATTGTAGACGGTCGCAAGCGACACCGGCACACCGGCGGCAACCGCCTCCTCGTGCAGTTCCTCGACGGTCAAATGCCGGTCGCCCTTGGCAAACAGGAGATCGCCAAGCGCAACGCGCTGGCGGGTGGGACGCAGGCCTGCGCTGCGCAGCCTGACCTCAATGGCGATCGGGGTCTGACCCGTCATTAACACCAACTCCGGTTATTCTGGCGAAAAGCAATCATGTTTGTTCAAGCGATATAACTTTTGCGCAAAAGCCTTTCAATAGTTCAATGGGGACAAGAGCCTTCGAAAGGCCGCAAAAACGGGCTTTTGACGCAAATAGCTCTGGTCGCGGCCTTGGCCTTCCTGTATGCGACCACCAAATAGTGGCTTATGCCCGGTCCAGGACCAAAAAATGAAGCTGCCATGCTTGCGCTTCATTTTCTGAGGAACTTGGACTAAAGACACACATCCATCGCCAAGAACGCGGGGGGAAACAGAGATTTATGACGACCAGACAGTCCAGCTACTCCTACGAAGAACTTATCGCCTGCGCACATGGTGAACTGTTCGGGCCTGGCAATGCGCAGCTGCCGTTGCCACCCATGCTCATGGTTCATCGCATCACGGACATTTCCGAGACCGGCGGCGCCTTCGACAAGGGCTATCTACGGGCCGAATACGATGTTCGTCCCGACGACTGGTATTTCCCCTGCCATTTCGAAGGCAACCCCATCATGCCGGGCTGCCTCGGCCTTGACGGCATGTGGCAGTTGACCGGTTTCTATCTGGGTTGGCTCGGTGAACAGGGCCGCGGCATGGCGCTCTCGACCGGCGAAGTGAAGTTCAAGGGCATGGTTCGCCCGCACACGAAGCTGATTGAATACGGCATCGACTTCAAGCGCGTCATGCGTGGCCGTCTGGTGCTCGGTACCGCTGACGGCTGGCTGAAGGCGGACGGCGAAACCATTTATCAGGCGACCGATCTTCGCGTCGGTCTCTCGAAAGATAAGACGGCCTGAAAACCGCATTTCGAGCGGCTCACGAAAACAACAAGGGTTTGATCAGATGAGACGGGTAGTTGTCACGGGTCTAGGTGTCGTGTCTTCGATCGGAAACGACGCGGCCGAAGTCACCGAATCCCTGCGCCAGGCAAAGTCCGGTATTTCCTTCTCCAGCGATTTCGCCGAACACGGCTTCAAGTGCCAGGTCTGGGGCAGCCCCAAGCTCGGCGCAGACAAGCTCGCCGAACTGGTGGATCGCCGCGCGATGCGCTTCCTGTCGCAGGGCGGCGCCTGGAACCACGTCGCCATGAAGCAGGCGATCGCCGATTCCGGCCTCGAAGACAAGGATTACAGCGAAAACGAACGCGTCGGCATCATCATGGGCTCGGGCGGCCCGTCCACGCGCACGCTCATCGAAGCCGCCGAGATCACCGTCAAGAACAACAGCCCGAAGCGCATCGGCCCCTTCGCCGTGCCCAAGGCCATGTCGTCTACTGCATCGGCAACGCTCGCCACCTGGTTCAAGATTCACGGTGTCAACTATTCGATTTCGTCTGCCTGCTCCACATCCGCGCACTGCATTGGAAATGCCGTGGAAATGATCCAGTGGGGCAAGCAGGACATGATGTTTGCCGGCGGCCACGAAGACCTCGACTGGACCATGTCGAACCTCTTCGATGCCATGGGCGCCATGTCCTCCAAGTATAACGATACGCCCGATACCGCTTCCCGCGCCTACGACGTCAGCCGTGACGGCTTCGTCATCGCCGGCGGTGCTGGTGTGTTGGTCCTCGAGGAACTGGAACATGCCAAGGCGCGCGGCGCCAAGATCTATGCCGAAATCATCGGCTACGGGGCAACCTCCGATGGCTATGACATGGTCGCCCCCTCGGGCGAGGGTGCTATTCGCTGCATGCGTCAGGCGCTGGCGACCGTGAAGGGCGATGTCGACTACATCAACACGCATGGCACGTCGACACCGGTTGGCGACAGCAAGGAAATCGGCGCCATTCGCGAAGTTTTCGGCGAAAAGATGCCGCATATCCAGTCCACCAAGTCTTTGACGGGCCATTCGCTCGGCGCCGCCGGCGTGCAGGAATCGATCTATTCCCTGCTGATGATGCAGGAAGGCTTCATCGGCGAAAGCGCGCATATCAAGGAACTCGATCCGGAATTCGAAGGCGTGCCGATCGTCCGCAAGCGTATCGACAATGCCAAGATCGACATTGCTCTCTCCAATTCCTTCGGCTTCGGCGGCACCAACGCCACGCTCGTATTCCAGCGCTATAACGGACAATAACATGACGGGAATCATGCAGGGTAAGCGCGGCCTCATCATGGGCGTCGCAAACAACCACTCGATCGCCTGGGGGATTTCGAAGGCGCTCGCTGCACAGGGCGCAGAGCTGGCTTTCACCTTCCAGGGCGATGCACTCGGCAAGCGCGTCAAGCCGCTGGCAGCAGAACTCGGCTCCGACTTCCTGCTCCCCTGCGATGTCGAGGATATCGCTTCGGTCGATACGGTCATCGACGCGATCAAGGAGCGCTGGGGTAAACTCGATTTCGTCGTTCACGCCATCGGCTTTTCCGACAAGAACGAGTTGAAGGGCCTCTACGCGGACACCACGCGCGAAAATTTCAGCCGCACCATGGTTATCTCCTGTTTCTCCTTCACGGAAATTGCCAAGCGCTGCGCGTCGCTGATGGAAGACGGCGGCACCATGCTGACGCTGACCTATAACGGCTCCACGCGCGTCATCCCGAACTACAATGTCATGGGTGTCGCGAAGGCCGCTCTGGAAGCTTCCGTGCGCTATCTGGCGGCCGACTACGGCCCGCGCGGCATTCGCGTCAACGCGATCTCGGCCGGCCCGATCCGCACGCTTGCCGGCGCGGGTATTTCGGATGCCCGCGCGATCCTCTCGTGGAACCAGCGAAATGCGCCGCTGCGCAAGACCGTGACGATCGACCAGGTCGGCAGCTCCGCGCTCTACCTGCTGTCGGATCTTTCAACCGGCGTGACCGGCGAAATCCACTTCGTCGATGCCGGCTTTAACATTACGTCGATGCCGGCGCTGGAAACGTTGCGCAACGCAGACGTCGAATAAGCGACGAACACTTCAAAAGAAAAGGCGGCCAATGGCCGCCTTTTTTATTGCCCGTTGATTTTATTGTTCGCCTATTTCCGGGCCCACAGCACCTTGAAGCGAGCGTTGCGGCAGGTTTCGCCGCTATCCTTGAAGTGCTCCGCCAGAACCGGCTCATAGGGCAGGCCGCGATTGGCGACCAGCATCAGCCGACCGCCGCCGCGTAGCGAAGAGGCTGCGGTCTTGATCATCGTCTGGCCGAGCGAAGGTTCGGCAGCATGGCCCTCATGGAAGGGCGGGTTCATGATGACGAGATCGTATTTGTCGCGCACCTGCTCGCCCGCCAGATCGTGCCAGAAGAAGCGCACAGGCGCGTCCGGGCAGTTCTCCGCCAGATTGGCCTTCGCAGCCTCCAGAGCCTCGTAGTTGGCCTCGTAGAGGTCAAGGCGGGCAAGGTTGGGGGATTTCTCTGCCAGTTCAACGGAGAGGTAGCCCCAGCCGGCGCCGAAATCGGCCACGTCACCGGTGAAATCGGTCGGAAGGCGCGAGGCGAGGAGCTGTGAACCGGCGTCGAGCCTGTCATGCGAGAACATGCCGGGCGAGGCGATGAAGCGGCCTTCGACCCGCACCGGCGACTTGCCGAACTTCGAAACGATCTCGCTGACATCGGCCGGCCGGCCGAACCAGAAGGCGACCCCATGATATTTCGGCATGTGTTCGATATCGAGGCCGAAGCCTTCCATCCGCTTGCGCAGCGGCTGGATGCCATCCTCCTTGCCGCCGGCAATGACGATCAGGCCGCCGGCCTTCACGCGGGAAAGGGCAGCGGCGATATTGGCCTCGTTCTCACCCTTGTGCTTGGTGCAGAGCACCAGGCCGGCATCATAGTCTTCGCCTTCGATCTCTGGCTTCGCCTCGATGCGCTGGGCCAAGAGCTGCCTGTAGAGCGGCTTGAAGCCCTGTACGGCATCCAGAGCAGCGGCAAAGCCCTCAGGAAGCGCAAAGCCCGCCTCGGCGCCGAGGAAGAGCACACGCTGGCCTTCGCCTGGTGGCGTGACGGTTTCACTGGCAAAGGGATGGAAGAGGGTCTTCAGCGTCTCGCGGCTCATGGTCTGGTCCCGTCATCTGGAGCAATTCCAGGGAAAATGCACAGCCGTTCGTAACTGTGCGAAGGTCGAATACAAAAAGGGCGCGGAAACAATTCCGCGCCCGGATATCAGCGTGGAAGACGCAGCTTATTCTGCTGCTTCGTCCTTCTTCTTGTCGCCCTTTTCGGCCGCCGGGATTTCCTGGCCGGTGGCCTGGTCGACAACCTTCATGGAGAGGCGAACTTTGCCGCGCTCGTCGAACCCGAGCAGCTTGACCCAGACCTTGTCGCCTTCCTTGACGACGTCCTGGGTCTTCGCGACACGCTCGGAAGCAAGCTGCGAGATATGGACGAGGCCGTCACGGGCGCCGAAGAAGTTGACGAAGGCGCCAAAGTCGGCGGTCTTGACAACAGTGCCTTCGTAGATCTGGCCAATTTCCGGCTCGGCGACGATCGAGTGGATCCACTTGCGGGCCGCTTCGATTTCCTTGCCCGAGGAGGAGGCGATCTTGACGGTGCCGTCGTCCTCGATGTTGATCTTGGCGCCGGTCTTTTCGACGATTTCGCGAATGACCTTGCCGCCGGAGCCGATGACTTCGCGGATCTTGTCGACCGGAATGTTCATGACTTCGATGCGCGGAGCGAATTCGCCGAGCTGGCCGCGGCTTTCGGTGATGGCCTTCGCCATTTCGCCGAGAATGTGGGCGCGACCACCCTGGGCCTGGCCAAGAGCGACCTTCATGATCTCTTCGGTGATACCGGCGATCTTGATGTCCATCTGCAGCGAGGTAATGCCATCGGCAGTACCTGCCACCTTGAAGTCCATGTCGCCGAGATGGTCTTCGTCACCGAGAATGTCGGAGAGGACGGCGAAGCGGTCGCCTTCAAGGATCAGACCCATGGCGATACCGGCAACCGGCTTGGCAAGCGGTACACCAGCATCCATCAGGGCGAGCGAGGTGCCGCAGACGGTGGCCATCGAGGACGAGCCGTTGGACTCGGTGATCTCGGAGACGACGCGCAGCGTGTAGGGGAACTGTTCCGCCGACGGCAGCATCGGGCGAATTGCGCGCCATGCGAGCTTGCCGTGACCGATTTCACGACGGCCCGGAGAGCCCATGCGGCCGGTTTCGCCAACCGAGTAGGGAGGGAAGTTGTAATGGAGCAGGAAGCGCTCCTTGTACATGCCCGTCAGGCTGTCGACGTACTGTTCGTCTTCGCCGGTGCCGAGGGTGGCAACCACAATCGCCTGCGTTTCACCGCGGGTGAAGAGCGCCGAACCATGCGTGCGCGGCAGGAGGCCGACTTCCGATACGATCGGACGAACGGTTTCGAGGTCGCGACCGTCGATGCGGCTCTTGGTGTCGAGAATGTTCCAGCGGACGATCTTGGCCTGAAGATGCTTGAAGATCGCGCCGACCTCTTCGGCCGTGTAGCGGGCTTCGCCCTCTTCCGGGAGGAAGTGTGCCTTCACCTTCGCCTTGACGGCGTCGACGGCGGCGTAACGGTCGGCCTTCTGGGTGATCTTGTAGGCTTCGCGAAGTTCACCTTCGGCAAGGCCGAGCATTTCGGTTTCGAGAGCGGAATAGTCTTCCGGCTGGAAGTCACGCGGTTCCTTGGCGGCAACTTCGGCGAGCTTGATGATCGCGTCGAGAACCGGTTGGAAGCCCTTGTGGCCGAACATGACGGCGCCGAGCATGACGTCTTCCGGAAGCTCCTTGGCTTCGGATTCGACCATCAGGACGGCATCGTATGTGCCGGCAACGACGAGGTCGAGGCTCGATTCATCCATCTCGTCGAGATGCGGGTTGAGAACGTATTCGCCATTGATGTAGCCGACGCGTGCGCCGCCGACCGGGCCCATGAAGGGAACACCCGACAGTGTCAGGGCAGCCGAGGTCGCGACCATGGACAGGATATCGGGATTGTTTTCGAGGTCGTGCTGGATGACGGTGACGACGACCTGCGTGTCGTTCTTGTAGCCTTCCGGGAAGAGCGGGCGGATCGGGCGGTCGATCAGGCGGGAAACGAGGGTTTCGTTTTCGCTCGGGCGACCTTCGCGCTTGAAATAACCGCCGGGGATCTTGCCGGCTGCGTAGGTCTTTTCCTGATAGTTGACCGTCAGCGGGAAGAAGTCCTGGCCGGGCTTCGGAGCCTTGGCGGAAACGACGGTCGCGAGAACGACGGTTTCGCCATAGGTAGCGAGCACGGCGCCGTCAGCCTGACGGGCGATTTTGCCGGTCTCGAGCTTGAGCGGGCGGCCTGCCCACTCGATTTCTACTTTATGTGTATCGAACATGTCTTGTCCTTCAATGCAGCCAGCGCGCCTTCTCCGTCAGGAGCAGCGCAGGGTCGACCGCAATCAGTGTGACGCATCACGGGCAAGACAACGGGAAGCTTCGAGCGGACGATTTCCCTTGGGAAATCGGGCCAAAGCTCTTGCGAAACTCTGGCCGAAAGCATCCGGCAATCCTGCCCCATGACAGGTCAACGGTTGGTCTGGCAGAACCGGCCCATCCGGGCCTGCCGTCTTCCATTCACGCAGATAGCGCGCACCTGGAAAATGTCACCGGGAGAGGTGCTCCCGAAAAAACATTCGGCGGGCGAAGTGCTTCGCCCGCCGAAAAATCATTAGCGGCGGATACCCAGGCCGGTGATCAGCTTGGTGTAACGGCCTTCGTCCTTCTTCTTGAGGTAGTCAAGAAGCGAGCGGCGGCTGGAAACGAGCGTCAGCAGACCACGGCGGGAATGGTTATCCTTCTTGTGGTCCTTGAAGTGTTCGGTCAGGTTGTTGATGCGCTCGGTGAGGATCGCAACCTGGACTTCCGGGGAACCGGTATCGCCTTCGACGGTCGCGTATTCCTTGATCAGCGCAGCCTTGCGCTCAGCAGTGATCGACATCGGACAATCCTTTCTATGAGAGGAGTTAAAGTCGCCAAAAGCCGGGATGTCGTCCAGCCTTGGCCGCGAATGCAATCGGGGATACCCCAATGCTGGCGCTGCCTATAAACCAAATAAGCGGCAATGGAAAGAGGGATCCCCGCAGCGGTTTTTCAGCGCCCCGCCATGGCATCCCGGATCATCGCATCATATCCCTCGGGATCCTGCAGCATGGCGAAATGGCTGGCATCCTTCAGGACGACGAGTTTTGCGCCTGGAATTTCCTTGGCCATCATTTCTGTATGGTCGAGCTTCACAGCCTCGTCATGGTCGCCGATGGCGAGCGTGACCGGCACGGTGATCTTTCCGAGATCCGCAGCCGTCCAGGTAGGCTGTGTCGCCCACATTTCCGAGATCTGTTTGACGAAGGCATCGTATTCCTTCGGCGTCGGCGACAGCTTCTGGTAATATTCGCCGGCGACATTGATATAGTCGGCGAAGGTCTTGTTGCTCATGACGTCGGACTTGACGCCGTCGGTCGTCACATTGGCCGCCTGGGCGACGACGCGCGTAAGCTTCTCCGGATGTTTCATCGCCATGTCGATGCCGATGATGCCGCCGTCCGACCATCCGACCAGGGTTACTTTGCCGATCTTCAGATAGTCGAGAAGGGCAACATAGTCCGATGTCATCAGATCGTAGCCGAAGGGCTGCTGGCTGCGTGTCGAGCGCCCATGTCCGCGGCTGTCGGCAACGATGACGCGATGATCCTTCGCGAAATCGGCTACCTGATGGCCCCAGACATCTGCATTTCCGAGTCCTCCATGGATGAACAGGATCGGGTCGCCCTCGCCGTATTCGGCGTAATACATCTTGATATCGTTGACTTCAGCCATGCCGCTCGCCTTCGGCTCCGGCATGGGAGGAAAGGCTGGCAGTTCGGCCCAGCGATCGTCAGATTGAGCGATCGTAACCGAAAGAAACAGCGAAAAGAACGTCAGCATTCCCAAAGCGATTTTGCGCATATTCTTCCCCTTCGACGGGCCGTCATGGCCCGTCGGGAAACATATCGCATCACTGTCTTCTGACAATTGCCGCTGGTTGTAACCGTCAGGCGAAAACGCGCTTCGGCCGGAACTCTCCCTGTCCGATCTCGCCGATCGCGATCAGCCTGCCGCGGGCCGTCGCATAAGCTTCGCTTTCGGCCACAGGCGCATCGCGGCCGCGTACCAGGATCGGATTGCCCATCTTCAGGCGGTGCGCCTGATCATCGCTGATAATAAGGTGCGGCAGGGCCGACAGTGCCTCGCAGGTGTCAATCAAGAGTGCATCGAGCGCGGCAAGACGCTCATCCATGTCCTCGATCTCTTCGAGCGCTGTGAGCTTTTCAAGCGGCACCATCGTCTCTTCGGCGAAGGGTGCTACGAAGGTACGGCGCAGGCCTGAAATGTGGCCGTAGCAGCCGAGCTCGCGGCCGAAATCGCGGGCAAGTGCACGCACATACGTGCCCTTGCCGCATTCCACCTCGAAATGCGCGGTATTGGCATCCGGGCAGGCGAGAAGTGTAAGGCGGTGAACCTCGACCTCGCGCGAGGGGATCTCGACGGCCTCGCCGTCACGCGCCAGATCGTAGGCGCGTTCGCCGGCGATTTTGATCGCGGAAAACTGCGGCGGCACCTGGCTGATCGTACCGATATATTTCGGCAGGATATCGCGGATCTGCTGCTCGCTCGGGCGCTTGTCGGAACTCTGCGTCACCTCACCCTCGAGGTCGTCGGTCGCCCGCTCTTCGCCCCAACTGACCGTGAATTCGTAGATCTTGCGGCCGTCCATCACATAGGGAACGGTCTTGGTGGCGTCGCCGAGCGCGATCGGCAGCATACCGGACGCGAGCGGATCGAGCGTGCCGGCATGGCCGCATTTCTGCGCCTTGAAGAGCCACTTGATCTTGGAAACGGCTTCCGTCGAGCCGAAATCCACCGGCTTGTCGAGGATCAGCCAGCCGGAAATCGGGCGGCCCTTGGGTTTACGTGGTTTGGACATCAGTCTCTTCTGTTATTCTTCGTCATTGTCGAGATCGCGGCTCACCTCGGGTGAGCGCAGCAGGTCGTCGATCTTCTTGTAATTGTCGAAGCTGGTATCATCGCGGAAACGCACCTCCGGCATGTACTTCATCTGTCTCAGCTGCGGTCCAAGCCGGCCGCGGATGAATTTCGCATTGCGGTTCAGCGCCTCGATGACGACACTGTGGTTGGAAACGCCGAGCGGCGTGACATAGGCCGTCGCGATCTTCAGGTCGGGCGACATCCGCACTTCGGAAATCGAGATTACGGTCGCTTCGATAATGTCGTCGCGCACTTCGCCGCGCTGCAGCACCTGGGTGATCGCTGCGCGAACCTGCTCGCCGACGCGCAACATGCGCTGCGAGGGTGCCGATGTTGTGGGTCTTGTTGCCATTGTTCTTTATCCCAAATGGATCGGGCGCCGGACTGGATCATCCGGCGCCCGTTCAAGATTTCAATCGTCGCCCGATCAGAGCGTGCGCGTGATGTGCTCGACGCGGAAGCACTCGATGACGTCGCCCTTACGCATGTCTTCGTAGTTCTCGAAGGCCATGCCGCACTCCTGGCCCATCGGCACTTCGGAGACTTCGTCCTTGAAGCGCTTGAGGGTCTTGAGCTTGCCTTCGTGCACGACGACGTTGTCGCGGATGAGGCGCACGCCCGCACCACGCTCGACCTTGCCTTCGACGACGCGGCAACCCGCGACCTTGCCGACCTTGGTAATGTTGAACACTTCCAGAATCTCGGCATTGCCGATGAAGGTCTCGCGACGCTCCGGCGAAAGCAGACCCGACATCGCTGCCTTCACGTCATCCACGAGGTCGTAGATGATGTTGTAGTAGCGGATCTCGATCCCCTCGCGCTCGGCGAACTGGCGTGCCTGCGCATTCGCACGAACGTTGAAGCCGATGATGGCAGCGTTCGATGCTTCTGCAAGCGAGATGTCGGATTCGGTGATGCCGCCTGCGCCCGAATGAACGATGCGGGCACGAACCTCGTCGGTGCCGAGCTTTTCCAGCGCGCCGGCAATGGCTTCGATCGAGCCTTGCACGTCGCCCTTGATCACCAGCGGGAATTCCTTGACGCCCGTGGCCTGGAGCTGCGTCATCATCTGTTCCAGCGAACCGCGCTGTCCCGACAGGCGGGCAGCCGCCTTGTCGCGGGCAAGACGCTGACGATATTCCGAGATTTCGCGGGCGCGGCTTTCACTCTCGACGACGGCAAACTTGTCGCCTGCCTGCGGCGTGCCGGAAAGACCGAGAACCTCGACCGGGGTCGCCGGGCTGGCTTCCTTCACATGGTCGCCCTTGTCCGTCACCAGGGCGCGTACGCGGCCCCAGACGTCGCCGGCAACGATGATCTGACCCGGACGCAGAGTGCCCTTCTGGACAAGTACTGTCGCAACCGCACCGCGACCGCGGTCGAGCTGGGCTTCGATAACCGTGCCTTCCGCCGTTCGGTTCGGATTGGCCTTGAGGTCGAGAATTTCAGCCTGCAGCAGGATCGCCTCGAGCAGCTTGTCGAGGTTCTTGCCGGTCTTGGCCGAAACTTCGACGTCGAGCACTTCACCGCCCATGGATTCCACGAAGACTTCGTGCTGCAGAAGCTGGTTACGAACCTTCTGCGGATCGGCTTCGTGCTTGTCGACCTTGTTGATCGCCACGATGATCGGAACACCGGCCGCCTTGGCATGGTTGATCGATTCGATCGTCTGCGGCATCACGCTGTCGTCAGCCGCGACCACCAGGATCGCGATGTCAGTAGCCTGCGCGCCGCGGGCACGCATCGCCGTGAAGGCTGCGTGGCCGGGAGTATCAATGAAGGTGATCTTCTGGCCGTTCTGCTCTACCTGATAGGCGCCGATATGCTGCGTGATGCCACCGGCTTCGCCGGAGACCACGTTGGCATGGCGGATGGCGTCGAGCAGCGAGGTCTTGCCGTGGTCGACGTGGCCCATGATGGTGACGACAGGCGGGCGCGAAACCAGCTCGCCCTGGTCGTCTGACACGTTGAAGATACCGAGTTCGACGTCGGATTCAGAGACGCGTCTGACCGTATGGCCGAATTCACCGGCAATGAGTTCTGCGAGGTCGGCGTCGATGACGTCGCCCGGCTTCATCATCTGACCTTCCTTCATCAGGTACTTGATGACGTCAACGGCACGTTCAGACATGCGCTGCGACAGTTCCTGAATGGTGATGGTCTCAGGCAGAACGACTTCGCGGGTGATCTTCTCGCGCGTTTCCTGCATCTGGCTGCGGCGGAATTTTTCTTGCCGGCGGCGCATTGCCGAAAGCGAACGCCCGCGTGCGTTGCCGTCCTCATCGACGTTTGCAGTCGTCACGGTCAGCTTGCCGCGGCGGCGGTCTTCCTCACTCTTCGGACGGGTTGTCACGGGCTTTGCGGGCTCCGGACGAACCGGGCGGCCGCGGACCGGACCGCCGCGCGAAGCGCCGCGATCTTCCTCTTCGCCTTCGCTACGGCGACCACGGACGCCAGCCGGTGCACCAGGTGCCGGCCGGGCGGTTGAGGGCGACGGCGCAGTTTCCGCACGGCGAGCTGCCGGCGCGGATGCCGGTGCCGGCTGCTGCGGACGCGGAGTTTCAACACGTGCTTCCGCTACAGGAGCGGCGGGTGGTTCGGCCAGGGCTGCTGCCGCAGCCTCGGCCTGGCGTGCAGCCTCTTCGGCAGCGCGGAGCTTGGCTTCTTCCGCTTCGGCAGCCTGACGTGCCGCCTCTTCGACGGCACGGCGCTTTTCCTCCTCGGCACGACGGACGGCGTCCTGTGCGTCACGGGCCTGCGCATCGGCAAGCGCGCGGCGGCGGGCATCCATTTCCTCGGGCGAAAGATGGTTCAGAACCACGGGACGTGGGCGATCCTGCTGGCGCTGCGGCTGGTAGGATTGCTGCGGACGCTGGCTGGTCTGCTGTGGGCGCTGATTGTTCTGGCCGCCGGGCTGTTGAAGGCGCGGAGCCGGAGCCGGAGCCTGAGCCGGCTGCTGCGGGCGTGCCTGCACGGGCGCCGGCGCCGGTTCGGGCGCACGCACCGGAGCTGCCGGAGCAGGCGTTATCGGCTTTTCATCTTCAGGGCGCATCGGGCGCCGCTTGCGGGTCTCCACGACGACCGCCTTGGTGCGACCGCGACCCATATCCTGGCGAACGGTACCCTGGCTCATCCCTGATGGTTTCAAGGTGAGGGTCTTCTTCCCCGCTACGCTGAGTGTCTTGTCGTCGTTGCTGTCGGTCATTCGTTCCCGTTCCTTCGGACAGGGAACGATGAAGCCATCAGACCCTGTCAATCACATACAATCGATCAATGATATTGCGGCCGGCTTCCGCCGGTGACCGCATCATTGTTTTTGCTGGCCAGCGCCGCCCGGTGCCCGGGACTGACCGCCGTTACGGTACTGTTCGAGCATCTTTGCGCGCTTCACTACACCTTCACCCGCCTGCCCTGCAAGCACTGCAGCATGGATAAAAGCATTCTGGCCCATCACCCCTTCCATTTCGCTCTCCGAGAAGAGACGAAAGGAAGGTATTTCCTCCTCGGTTTCCATTCCGAGGTGCCAGGCCTTGCGGGCCTGGTCTATCTTTCTCACGCCGTCGGCGGCGGCATCCGTCGAATGAAACACCGCAAGCGCAGCCCCGCTGCGAATTGCGGCATCCACCTTGGCTGAGCCCGTGACGAGCTGGCCCGCCTTGCGCGCCATGTTCATCATCTGCAGGAGCTGCTGCAGAAACAGCCGCTCCACGCGCTCGCCGAGATCCTCGGCTGCCTTCACATCGGCCTTGAGTGCGCGGGCGAAGAGCTTCTTCGCCACCGCCTTCTCGACCAACGACCGGTCCACCTTCACCCAGCAGCCGCGTCCGGGCAGCTCGCGTTTGAGATCCGGCACCACCGTCCCGTCAGGGCCGGCCACGAAGCGGATCAGCTCTTCCGGCGATCCGCTTTCGCGTGTCACGATGCACATGCGGCCGTTCACGTCGTAACCTGCAAGATCGTCGTCCTCAGGAGATGTGTCCGGCTTCGCCGTCATTACGCTTCCTGCTCGGCTGCGTCGGTTTCGACAGCCTCAGCGTCCTTCGCCAAGTCTTCCTCGGTGATCCAGCCGGCGAGCAGGCGAGCCTGCACAACCATCTGTTCTGCTTCGACGCGGGAAATGTCGAACTTCGAGAACAGGCCCTCGAACTTCTTCGTCTCGCCGTTCTTGCGCTCGGTCCAGCCGACGAGATCGTCGGCCGCGCAGCCTGCGAAGTCCTCGATCGTCTTGATGCCGTCCTCGCCGAGCGCGACCATCATCTGTGCGGTCATGCCGGCGATCTGGCGCAACTCGTCGGAAACACCGAGTGCCTTGCGCTTCTCGTCCATCTCCGCCTCGAGCTTCTCGAGGAACTCGCGAGCGCGGGTCTGGATTTCCTGCGCGGTGTCTTCGTCAAAGCCGTCGATCGAAGAGATTTCGTCGAGATCGACATAAGCCAGTTCCTCGACGGCGGCGAAGCCTTCCGAAGCCAGGACCTGACCGACCATCTCGTCGACGTCGAGCGCATCCATGAAGAGGTTGGTACGCTCGTTGAATTCCTTCTGACGGCGCTCGGATTCTTCCGCTTCCGTCATGATGTCGATGTCCCAACCCGTCAGCTGCGAGGCGAGACGGACGTTCTGGCCGCGGCGGCCGATGGCGAGCGAGAGCTGCTCGTCGGGAACGACCACTTCGATGCGCTCTGCATCTTCGTCGAGAACGACCTTGGCGACTTCAGCCGGCTGCAGGGCGTTGACGACGAAGGTCGCCGGGTCCTGCGACCAGGGAATGATGTCGATCTTCTCGCCCTGAAGCTCGCCGACGACGGCCTGAACGCGCGAACCGCGCATACCGACGCAGGCACCGACCGGATCGATCGAACTATCGTTCGAGATCACGGCGATCTTGGCGCGTGAGCCCGGATCGCGGGCAACCGACTTCACCTGAATGATGCCGTCGTAGATCTCAGGCACTTCCATGGTGAAGAGCTTCACCATGAACTGCGGATGCGTGCGCGACAGGAAGATCTGCGGGCCGCGCTGTTCGCGACGGACATCATATACGTATGCGCGGACGCGATCGCCATAGCGCACGTTCTCGCGCGGGATCATTTCGTCGCGGCGGATGATGCCTTCGCCACGGCCGAGGTCGACGATGACGTTGCCGTATTCGACGCGCTTGACCGTACCGTTGACGATTTCGCCGGTACGATCCTTGAATTCGTCGAACTGGCGGTCACGCTCGGCTTCGCGCACCTTCTGCACGATGACCTGCTTGGCCGACTGTGCGGCGATACGGCCGAAATCCATCGGCGGCAGCGGATCGGCAATGAAGTCGCCGATGGCGGCGTCGGGGTTGCGGTCGCGGGCCAGTTCCAGCGGGATCTGCGTCGAATAATCCTCGGCCTTCTCGACGACTTCGAGCAGGCGCTGCAGACGGATTTCACCGGTCTTCGGGTTGATGTCGGCGCGGATGTTGGATTCGGTACCGTAACGGGAACGCGCTGCCTTCTGGATGGCATCGGCCATCGCGGCAAGCACGATTTCGCGGTCGATGACCTTTTCGCGCGCCACTGCATCTGCGATCTGCAGAAGTTCGAGCCGGTTTGCACTGACTGCCATTGTTATGTTTCTCCGTCCTTGACTACCCGGGTTCCCGTCCCTGGAGCTTGCGTTGATCGGTTATTCTTCGTCGTCCGCTTCGTTCTGGTTCGCAGCCTGCGCCTTTGCCAGCTTGTCGGCGCGCAGTGCATCGCGGATCAGATCGTCGGTCAGAATGAGTTTGGCATCGCTGAGCGCGGTGAAGGGAATGACGACCTTCTGCTCCTCGCCATAGGCAATCTGATCACGTTCGATCGTGAACCCGTCGGCGTCCGCTTCGACGATCTTGCCGCGGAAGCGTTTGCGATTGCCGATCATGATCGACGTTTCGCACTTTACGAGGTGGCCCTGCCAGCGAACGAAATCGGACTTCCGCACCAGAGGGCGGTCGATGCCCGGCGAAGACACTTCGAGATGATACTCTTTATCGACAGGATCTTCCACATCGAGCACTGGAGAAATCGCCATTGAGACCTGCTCGCAGTCCTCGACTGTCATCGTGCCATCGTTCTTCTCGGCCATGACCTGCATCGTCATGCCGTTCTGATTGAGCATCCGTACACGAATGAGGCGGAAGCCGATGTCGACGATCACGGGTTCGATAATGTCGGCAAGACGCTGGTCAAGCCCGGTCTCGGTGATCAGCCGCGGCTCATGTTGATTGTCTGCGTTTGTCAGATCCGACAAGCGGTGCGCTCCCTGCGATTTCTGGCATTCGGGGTGATCGCGCTAATAAAAAAGAGCGGGTCCTTGCGGCCCACTCTTCATCGTACGATCAAGAATTTGAGTGCCATATAGTCCCGTTTTTCAGAAATTGCAAGGTCGGCGCGGATTCCGCCTCCGTGGCCCCTTGAGCATGCGCTAACCTATGGCGAGTGCTCATCTTCCGCATATATTGCTGTTGCGGCATTACGATAAAAGCGGGGGAAACGTGGCCTATACGTCTTCGACATTTGCGCCTTTGCGGCATGAAACCTACCGCACTATCTGGTTTGCGAGCCTCGCCTCGAATTTCGGCGGCCTGGTCCAGGCCGTCGGTGCCGCCTGGATGATGACGGTCATCACCTCGTCGGAGGATATGGTTGCGCTGGTGCAGACCTCGACGGCGCTGCCGATCATGTTGTTCTCACTGTTCTCTGGGGCTCTCGCCGACAATTATGATCGGCGCCGGATCATGCTCACTGCGCAATCCATGATGCTCGTGGTTTCGGTCCTGCTGACGGCATGCGCCCTTCTCGGCTGGATTACGCCTGGACTGCTTCTCTTCTTCACGTTTCTCATCGGTTGCGGCACGGCGCTCAACAATCCATCCTGGCAGGCTTCGGTCGGTGACATGGTGCCGCGTGCCGATTTGCCAGACGCGGTCACGCTGAACAGCATGGGCTTCAACATTACCCGCAGCGTCGGTCCGGCGATCGGTGGTGCCATCGTGGCGGCTGCCGGTGCCGCTGCGGCTTTTGCGGTGAACGCGCTGAGCTATATTGCTCTCATCTATGCATTGCTTCGGTGGCGGCCGAGTACGCCTGCCTCGACACTGCCGCGCGAGACCCTCGGTAGCGCCATCTTTGCCGGCATGCGTTACGTCTCAATGTCGCCCAATCTCGAAAAGATCCTCCTGAGAGGACTGGTATTCGGCATTGGCGCAAGCTCCATTCAGGCGCTGCTGCCGGTCGTTGCGCTCGATCTCGTTTCTGGCGGACCACTGACCTATGGTTTCATGCTCGGCGCATTCGGCATCGGCGCGATTGGCGGCGCGGTGCTCAGCCCCAGGCTGCGCGTAATGTTCTCCAGCGAGACGATTATCCGCCTGGCGTTTTCAGGCTTTGCGCTCAGTGCCGTGATCGCAGCGCTCAGCTCAAGCGCCGCACTCACCTCTGCCGGACTTCTGATCGCCGGCGCCTGCTGGGTTTCGGCCCTTTCGCTCTTCAACACCATCGTTCAGCTATCGACGCCGCGCTGGGTGGTTGGCCGTTCCTTGTCGCTGTACCAGACCGTCACGTTCGGCGGTATTGCCGGCGGCAGCTGGCTCTGGGGCATTGTTGCCGACCAGTATGGTCTTTCGGATGCCCTGCTGATGTCGGCTGCCGTCCTGCTGCTTGGCGTCGTTATTGGCTTGCGCTTTTCCATGCCGGCTTTCGCTTCGCTCAATCTCGATCCGCTCAACCGCTTCACCGAGCCCGCTCTCGGGCTGGATATCACGCCGCGTAGCGGCCCGATCGTCATCCAGGTCGGCTACCAGATCGCCGACGAAGACCTGGCCGAGTTCATGACACTGATGGGAGAGCGCCGCCGCATCCGCATTCGCGACGGCGCTCGTAACTGGGCGCTTATGCGCGACCTTGAAAACCCCGGTCTCTGGACGGAAACCTATCACACGCCGACCTGGGTCGAATATATCAGGCATAACCAGCGCCGCACGCAGGCCGATGCCGAAAATACCGACCGGCTTCGTGCGCTTCATCGGGGCGAGGGCCTGCCGCAAGTTCAGCGCATGATCGAACGCCAGGCCATCCCACCTGTCGATGACGTCTTTCACAAGGCGCCGATCGACCTGCATCACTGAGGTCAGCATGCCGGTCTTCCGAAGCGCACGAAAATCCGATCTTGCCGACATCGTCAGGCTGCTTGCCGATGACGATCTCGGCAGCACACGTGAGGTCGTCTCGGACCCTGTCGATATGCGCTATCTCGCGGCCTTCGCGGCGATCGAGGCTGATCCCAACCAATTGCTTGCCGTCGCGACCGACGAGACCGGCCGGGTTGTCGGCTGTCTGCAGCTGAGCTTCCTTCCCGGCCTTTCACGAACGGGCATGTGGCGGGGCGAGATCGAAAGCGTGCGCATCGCCAGGGGTCATCGCGGCTCCGGGCTCGGTTCGCAATTCATCGAATGGGCGATCGCGCGCTGCAGCGAGCGCGGGTGTGGTCTCGTGCAGCTCACATCCGACAAGGCACGACTAGAGTCGATCCGTTTCTATGAAAAGCTCGGCTTTGTTGCGAGCCATGAAGGACTGAAGCGCAACCTCTGACAGGGCATGCGCCTCAGCTGTTACTTCAGTTTGCCCTTCATCGATGCCTCCGGAAAGCAGGTCGGCTTCATGCCGTTCTTTTCCTGCCACTGACCGATCGAGCGGCGTGTCTTGTAGCCCGGCAGGCCATCGGAGCCGCCGACATCGTAGCCCTGCCGCTCCAGCGCGCGCTGCATGGCGGCAACGTCCGAGCGCAGCATCTTGCCGACGTCGCCCCATTGTCCCTGGAAGGCACCGGAGCCGAAGGCGATGCGGTCGGCCAGATTGCCGATATAGAGCGCATAGAGGTCGGAGTTATTGTACTCCTTGATGATGTAGAAATTCGGCGTGACGATGAATTCCGGCCCGTCGCGCCCGGCCGGCACCAGCATCATGCCCTGCGCTTTCAACTCGCCGGATGGAAAGCCCTTGCCGGAAATGCGGTCGATGCCGAGCGACGCCCAATGGGAGAGCGGCCTGGCAAGGTCAGGCCCTTCCTGCGCGCAGGAGACGGCTCCCGGGATTGTCACTTCGAACCCCCAGTCGCGATCGCGCTGCCAGCCCTTCTTCACGAGGAAATTGGCAATCGAGGCGAGCGTATCTGGGACCGAGGTCCAGATATTGCGATGCCCATCGCCGTCGAAATCGACGGCGTATTTAAGGTAGCTCGTCGGCATGAACTGCGGTTGCCCGAGTGCGCCCGCCGACGAACCCTTGAAATCTGCGGGAGTAACGTCGCCGCCGTCGAGAATATGCAGCGCCGCGATCAGTTCCATGCGGAACATGTCCTTGCGGGTCGACATGAAGGCCTTGGTCGCCAGTACCTCGACGGCGGAATTCGGGATCTTCGCCGCACCGAAGCCGGTTTCGCGTCCCCAGATTGCCAGCACGATCGAGCCCGGCACGCCATAGGTCTTTTCAATGCGGCTGAGCGTAGAGGCATATTGCGAGGCAAAGCTGCGTCCGGTTACCGCAAGCCGTTTCAGCCGGTCCTCATTGAAATAGGGGCCGGGAGAGGAAAACTCTGCCTGTGTTTGCTTCTGTTCCTTCGGCGCCGGAAAGCCGGGAGGCGCAAGATCGGTCAGGGTCCAATCCAGCTCGACACCGGAAAAGGCGGCGCGGAAAGTCTTTTCCGATATGCCGTTCTTCTTTGCGTCAGGCCAGAGATCGGCCTGCACCCATTTTTCAAATTGCGCTTCGACATCGGCTTTCGAAGGAGCGGCATTGGTGGAGACTGAAAGCGCCAGCAAGGCGGCGCCTGTCAAAACAAGCCGGCCAAAGAAACGCATATTCGCATATCCCCCTAAATTGCCGTGCGCGCTCGAAGCGCCGCCGAAAGCGTGCCCTCGTCGAGATAATCGAGTTCACCTCCCACGGGTACGCCATGCGCCAGCCGCGTGATCTTCACGTTGAGATCCGCAAGCTGATCGGTGATGTAATGCGCCGTCGTCTGCCCCTCGACGGTCGCATTGACGGCGATGATGATTTCCTTGATGCCGCCTTCTCCGACGCGATTGATCAGTCCGCGTATATTGAGATCGTCAGGCCCGACACCGTCGAGTGGCGAGAGCGTGCCACCGAGCACATGATAGGCGGCATTCAGCGCGCCAGCGCGCTCCAGCGCCCAGAGGTCTGAAACATCCTCGACGACGATGATGACGGACTGGTCGCGCTGTGCATCGGTGCAGACTGTGCAAGGATCGACGGTATCGACATTGCCGCAGCGCGAGCAGATCTTCACCTTGTCATAGGCTTCGCCCATCGCATGAGAGAGAGGACCGAGAAGCTGGTCCTTCTTCTTGATGAGATGGAGTGCCGCTCGCCGCGCCGAGCGCGGCCCGAGGCCCGGCACTTTCGCCAGAAGCTGGATCAGTTTTTCAATTTCGGGGCCGGTGACTCGCTTTGCCATGCGCCGTTCTTAGCTGATATGGAACGAAAACGGAATCGCCGAAGGATTAGCTGACCGATGAAAATCCTCGCAGTGTGCAAGGGCGCAGCTGAACGCTTGCCCGGCAAGAGCTACAAGACCGGTATTTTCAAGCATGCCGTCAGCGGCGGCATCATGATCGATGCCGAAGGTCTCGTTGGCGATGCCATCTGCAACAGAAAACATCATGGCGGCGTCGATCAGGCTGTCTATCTGGAAGGTTCTCTGAGCCTCGACTGGTGGGCGAACGAACTCGGCTATCCCGTCGAGCCCGGCACTTTCGGCGAAAACCTCGTCATCGAAGGACTGGATAACCGTGACGTCACGGTCGGCGACCGCTTTATTATCAGTGAACTGATCCTTGAAGTGACGTCCTGCCGCATTCCCTGCGCCACTTTCGCAGCAAGGATGAACGATCCGAAATTCGTCAAGCGCTATACCAAGGCGGCACGTCCCGGCATCTATTGCCGCGTCATATCAAATGGGATCGTGGAAGCCGGAATGCAGGTCGAGTACAAGCCATTTCCGGGCGCCCCAGTCACGATGCCGGAAATGATGGAAACCTTCGGACGCCGGCTTTCAGCCGCAGACCGCGAGCGCTATCTGGCAGCGCCCGTTCATTACAAGCTGCGAGCCGCGCTGGAAGCACAGCAATAGTTCAGCGCATAGCGATGGTGACCGCAGCCCCTGCCATCGTTCCCGCGCTCACCCGATTGGCGATCCGCACGGCACGTCGGCTCTTCAGGAAACCGCGCGCCTTTGCGGCAAGGAACATCCAGCTGAAATCGACGATAGCCAGAACGACGAACAGCGTGACGACGAGTTCGACCCAGCCGGCAAGCGATACCGAGGGAATGTCGATGATCGACGGCAGAAGGGCCACGTAGAACATCATGATCTTCGGGTTGCCGAGCGCAATCGCCAGGCCGGTGAAAAACATCCGGCCGCGCGAACGTTCCTGCGGCAATTCTTCTTCCTCGACATCAGCTTTGGCAAACCACATCCGCCAGGCGAGATAAAGAAGATAGAGCACGCCCAACCATTTAATGACGACGAAGACGTGGTAGAAACTTTCGGCGATCGCCGAAAGGCCGGCGATGGCGCAGGTGAGCCAGATCGCATCCCCAGCCCACATGCCGAACAGGAAAGGCAGCACATCGCGCGCGCCTTTCGAAATGACCCGGGCTACGAGCGCCGCAACGCTCGGTCCGGGTGTGCCGGCGGCAATGAAAAGAGCGCCGGCGAAAACCAGCAGCGTCGTCAAAGTCATCATCTTCCGTCTCCTCTTCCGGGGCCAGTTATTACCGGACCAGTCGACGAAATCAGAAAGGCAGCTTGAAACCGGGCGGGATCGGCAGGCCGGCGGTCAGCGCCTTGGTCTTTTCGGCGGCGATCGCTTCGGCCTTGTCCTTGGCGTCCTTGTGGGCGGCAACGATCAGGTCTTCGAGGATTTCGACATCGTCTTCCTTGAAGAGGGAAGGGTCGATCTTCAGGCTCTTGAGCTCGCCCTTGCCGGAGATGATGACGGTGACGAGCCCGCCGCCGGCCTTGCCTTCGGCAGTCAGCTCGGCGATCTCAGCCTGCATCTGCTCCATCTTGGCCTGCATTTCCTTGACTTTGCCCATCATGCCCATGATGTCGCGCATCGTCTTCTCCTTCTTGAAACTAGAATTCTATGTCGTCGCCGGGCAGGATATCGCCCTCTTCGGATTCGGCTGCGGCAGGTGGTTTGACCTCCTCTGCCTCTTCCTCCGGCGTCGGCGCCCGCACGCGCACGTCGATGATCTTGGCGCCTGGAAACTGGGCCAGGATCGCTGCTACGTCTGGATCCTGGCGGGCATCGCTGACGCGCTGCTCCTGCGCCTTGGTTTCCGCCTCCACCATCGTCGGTCCGCCTTCTTCGCGGCTGGTGCTGACGATCCAATGGATGCCGGTCCATTCCTTGAGCTTGACGGCAAGCTCGTTGAGCAAAGTGCCTGGAGCTCCCTCGGTGAGGTTCACATCCAGCCGGCCGGGCTCGATCCGCACTGGCCGTACGAAGTTGCGCACCAGCGCCTTCAGTTTGACGTCACGCCTTTCGGCAGCGAGATCGACGATGTCGCTGATCGAATTGACCCGCACGACCGGCTTCGGCGCTTCTGCCGGCTTCGTCTCGACGCGGCCGACGCTCTGCGGTTCGGGATTGGGCACGGCCCGCAGCATGGCGGTCGGCCCCGAGGGCTGAGGCCGCGGCGCAGGCTCCGGAGCCCGTGCCGCTACGTTCGTCTGGTAGGGAACGCGCGTGCCGCCGCCATTGCCCGAAGGCGCGGGTGAGGACGGACGTGGCGCACCATTTTCAGTGGAAAATTCGGCGAGCCGGCGTGCTGCGTCTTCGGGGGCGGGCAGATGCGCTGCATGCGCAAGCCGGATAAGCACCATCTCCGCAGCACCCGCCGTGCGCGACGAGTTTTCCGCCTCCGGAATGCCCTTCAGGAGCATCTGCCAGATCCGCGAAAGCGTGGTGACCGCGACACCCTGGGCGAATTCCGCCGCCTTGGTGCGCTCGACTTCGCTGAGCGAGGGGTCGTTTGCGGCATCCGGCACATATTTCAGCCGCGTCACCAGATGCGTGAAATCGGCAAGATCCGTCAGTACCACGACCGGGTTCGCGCCGGCCTCGTACTGGCTCTGGAATTCATTGAGCGCGTTTGCGACGTCACCGCGCACGATATGCTGGAAGAGATCGACGATGCGGGCGCGGTCGGCGAGGCCGAGCATGCCGCGCACGGCCTCCGCCTGCACAACGCCGCCGCCATGGGCAATTGCCTGGTCCATCAGCGACAGGCCGTCGCGGGCAGAGCCTTCCGCGGCGCGTGCGATCATCGCCAGCGCATCCGGTTCCGCCTCGATGCCTTCCTTGGCAGCGATCGTCGAAAACAGGCCGACGAGATCGGAAGCGCTGATGCGGCGCAGGTCGAAGCGCTGGCAGCGCGAGAGAACGGTGATCGGAACCTTGCGGATTTCTGTCGTCGCGAAGATGAATTTCACATGCTCCGGTGGCTCTTCGAGCGTCTTCAACAGCCCGTTGAAGGCTGCCGTCGAGAGCATGTGCACTTCGTCGATGATATAGACCTTGAAGCGGGCCGAAACCGGCCGGTAGCGGACCTGCTCGATGATCTCTCGAATGTCGTCGATACCGGTATGCGAGGCGGCGTCCATCTCGATCACATCGACATGACGGCCTTCCATGATCGCCTGACAATGTTCGCCGGGCACGCGAAGGTCGATCGTCGGCTTGTCGATGTCGGCGGTCTTGTAGTTCAGAGCGCGGGCCAGAATGCGGGCAGTCGTCGTCTTGCCCACCCCGCGAACACCGGTCAGCATGTAGGCCTGCGCGATGCGGCCTGTTTCGAAGGCGTTGGTGAGCGTGCGGACCATCGGCTCCTGGCCGACCATCAGGTCCGTGAAATCCTTGGGGCGGTATTTGCGTGCCAGCACCCGGTATCCGGTGCCCGTCGAGGCGGCATCTTGTGATTGTCGCTCGGTGTCGCTCATCGCCCTGCTTGCGCCCGGAAGCCCGGGCTTCTTGGAAGAGAAGGTGGGAGGCTGGCACGATGACCCGTGCCGGGGCTCGTTAGGGCTGCTTCCTTCCGGACCTGACCCGGTTGGCGAGTGGCTCGTCCACCACCAACCTCCCGGATGCACATATCGGCAAAATCCTCATCAAAAGCAAGCCAAGCTCCAAAAAAACTGCTAGTCCATTGGAAAACATGAGGAGAATGCCTTTGAGCGATTTCGCGCTCGACCCCAGGCTCGAAAAAGACAGCACCAGCATCATGGTGGCTGGCCTGTGCGACATCAGGTTATCGAAGGACGCTCGCTGGCCCTGGCTGATCCTGGTGCCGCGCCGGGCGGATATTACAGAGATCTTCGAACTGACGCCGCTTGATCAGGTGCTGCTGACCTTCGAGATCGAACTCGTCTCCGCAGCACTCAAAAAGGTTACGGGTGCCACGAAAATCAATGTCGGGGCTCTTGGCAATATCGTCCGCCAGCTTCATGTTCATGTTATTGCGCGTTCCGAAGGTGATGCGAATTGGCCGGGTCCCGTCTGGGGTTTCGGTAAGGCCGAACCCTACGAGGATGCGACAAGAGACGAATTCATAGCAAAGCTGCGGGAAGCCCTTTCACCATGAGTCATTCGCTTTTCGATTCGGATGTGCCGCATCCGGAACCCAGCAATCTCACCGCCTTTGCCGCCAACGACCTGAACCGTGACAGCGAACATCGCGATGAAGGCTCGGTCGAAAAGGCGCTTGCCCGCGATGGCACGCATATTTTCGCCTTCGCCAAGGACAAGCTGGTGCTCAAGCACGATGGCCAGGTGCTCGATCCGCTCTTTGCCCGCTATGAGCTGCAGGAGCTGAAACCGAATTGGGATGAAATTGTACTGCTCGGCTATCGCAAAACCGGCGAGCCGCGCCTTGCCGTGCCCGTCGGCATTGATGTCGAGGATATGGCGAGCCAGTACAAGCCGGTTGACGGACGCTCGCTCTTCCGTGACGAGCTTGTCGACGAGATGCTGCTCGGCGAGTTCTCCCAGGCAGCAAGCCTCATTCGCTGGAACGGCGACAACCAGTTTTGCGGTCGCTGCGGCTCGGTCATGGAAATCCGTATCGGCGGCTATAAGCGGGTCTGCACCGCCTGCGAGCACATGATCTTCCCGCGCACCGATCCCGTCGTCATCATGCTCACGATCGATGAAGAGCGCGATCTCTGCCTCCTCGGTCGCAGCCCGCATTTTGCGCCGGGCATGTATTCCTGTCTGGCGGGCTTCCTGGAGCCCGGCGAGACGATCGAAAATGCCGTCCGCCGCGAGACACTGGAAGAATCCGGCATCAGGACCGGCCGCATCCGGTATCATGCCTCTCAGCCCTGGCCGATGCCACATTCGCTGATGATCGGCTGTTATGCCGAGGCAAAGTCGCGTGATATCCATCGCGATGAGACCGAACTCGAGGATTGCCGCTGGTTCACTCGCGAGGAAACCATCGAAATGCTGGAGCGTCCTGGCGTCAACGGCAAGGCGTCGCCGCCGAAGGGCGCGATTGCCCATCGACTGATGCGCGATTGGGTCGAGTGGAAACGGTGAGTAGCGGCGGTGCGCACGGATGATCGTCACCTCTGCATGAGGATATAATCATGGTCGCCCGCTCCGAACGGCTGCTGACCCTGCTTCAGACGCTCCGGCGCTATCGGCGGCCGGTTACCGGCATCGTGTTGGCAGAGGAAACGGGCGTCAGCCTGCGCACGCTCTACCGCGATATTGCGAGCCTTCAGGCGCAGGGCGCCTTGATCGAGGGCGAGGCCGGCATAGGTTACGTGCTGAAGCCCGGCTTCATGCTGCCGCCGATGATGTTTTCCGAAGAGGAGCTGGAAGCCCTGGTGCTCGGCTCCCGCTGGGTGGCGCGCGCTGCCGAGCCGCGCCTGGCCAATGCCGGCGCCGATGCGCTTGCAAAGATCGCCGCCGTGCTGCCGCCCGATATGCGCGATATGGTCGATTCGGCCACACTTTTTGTCGGCCGCAAACGGCAGGATGAGGACAGGGCGGATGTTTCGGCCATCCGCAAGGCGATCCGCCTGGAGCGTATTCTTGAACTGCATTATGGCGACGAACAGGGTCGTGTCTCCCGTCGTCGTGTCTGGCCGTTCGCGCTCGGCTACTTCGAGCATGTGCGCATCATCATGGCATGGTGCGAACTGCGCAACGATTTCCGTCATTTCCGCACCGATCGCATCATCGATATGACGATCCACGACACGCGTTATCCGCGTCGCCGCACCGTTCTCCTGAAAGAGTGGCGGGATACGCAGGATACTCCCATCGAGCACTAACGCTACTGCCATAAACTGTCAGCAGGCAGCGCTATTATCAGTACCAGTCCAGCAGGAAGGAGTACTGATCATGGGAATGCCTCAAGTCGTTCAATATGCCGGCCGTCGTACTTCCGTCGAAGCCGGAAAAACCCTCCGTTCACGCCTCGTGCGCCTGTTCGCCGACAGGTTCACCGTAGCATCGTCACGCTGTCCCCGCCTTGATCTCGAGATGTTGCCGCAATGGCGCAAGCGCGATCTCGGCTTTGCGGACGGACAGGACTGGCGCGTCGGCGACGACCTCTTCCGTTAAGGCCGCTCGTCGGCTTCATCGAATTTCCTCCCGGTGACGAAGCGGCGCTGTCTATAGCGCTGCATTCGGAAAGCTGCTGCCATTTTATGGCAGCAGCTTTCGGCCGGGCACCGTTCAACCCTGTGGAGAACTGAAATGGCCAGCCCCAATCTTATTATCCTCTATGTCAAGGACCCCGCTGAAAGCGCAGCTTTCTATCGCAATATCCTGAGCCGGGAGCCGGCGGTGGAAGCCCCCAACTTCGTCGCCTTCCCGCTCGACGGCGGCTTCACTCTCGGCCTCTGGCGCCGAAGCAAGGTCGAGCCGCAACCCTCTGCCATCGGCAATCGTGGCGAGGTCGCCTTCATGGTTGACGGTGAGAATGCTGTCGCCAGGCATTACGAAGACTGGCGCAGCCGTGGCCTGCCGGTCGCCCAGGAATTGACCGAACTCGACTTCGGCCCGACTTTCGTCGTGCTGGACCCGGATGGCCACCGCCTGCGTGTTTGTGAGCCGGATAAATAATTGAGATTCAAGCCTCTCTGACGACCCGACAGAGAGGCTTTTCGCATGCTTAGAGAAGCCCACGCATCGGATGGCCCTTATAGACGCCGAGGATGCGGACCTTCTCGGAGAAGAAACGCAGTTCCTCCAGCGCTCGGCGCACATGCGCGTCGTTCGGGTGGCCCTCGATATCGGCGTAGAACTGCGTCGCCACGAACTTGCCGCCGAGCTGGTAGCTTTCGAGCTTCGTCATGTTGATGTTGTTCGTCGCAAAGCCACCGAGCGCCTTGTAGAGGGCGGCCGGAATATTGCGGACGTTGAAGACGAAGGTGGTGACGATCTTCTCGTCGTTGGCCGAGCGTTCCGCCCATTCTTCATCGCGCGACAGCACAACGAAGCGCGTGACGTTGTTTTCCGTGTCCTCGACATTCTCCGCGATGATATCGAGACCGTAAAGATCGGCTGCAAGGCGCGGCGCGAGCGCCGCCATGGAGCGGTCGCCGGTTTCCTTGACGAGCTTTGCGGCCCCTGCCGTATCGCCGGCGATCACAGGCTTCCAACCGTTGGCGCGCACGATCTTGCGGCACTGGCCGAGCGCATGGATATGGCTGTGCACAGTGCGGATTTCATCTTTCGTCACGCCCGGAAGCACCATGAGCTGAAAGCGGATCGGCATGAAATATTCGCCGATGATGTGCAGCCGCGATTCCGGCAACAAGTGGTGGATGTCGGCGACGCGTCCAGCGATCGTGTTCTCGATCGGGATCATGCCGATGTCGGCATCCCCATTGTCGACCGCCGTGAAGGCATCCTCGAAGGTCTGACAGGGCAGAGGCTCCATCGTCGGAAACATGTCGCGGCTCGCCATGTCGGAATTGGCGCCGAACTCGCCCTGGAAGGCGATCCTGTTGGTCTTGATGTTCATGAGGAAAATCCGTCAGTTGGCCTTCGCGGAGAGAATGCGCCGCGCCTTTTCGAGGTCGGCGGGAGTATCGACACCGAGGGGAACCGTGTCAACGATCTCGACATCGATGCGCATGCCCGCTTCGAGCGCTCTGAGCTGCTCCAGTGATTCGCGCTTTTCGAGCGTAGAAGGGCCGAGCGAGACGAAACGTTCGAGCGCTGCGCGTCGATAGGCATAGAGCCCGATATGATGATAGAGCGGCCCGTTGCCATAGGGCGCGGTCGTTCGGGTAAAATAGAGCGCGTGCAGGCGACTGGCAGATACCGGCGAGCCAACGACCTTGACGATATGCGGCGCGGTCTTGTCCTCGTCATTGTCGATCTCGGTCGTCAGCGTGGCGATGTCGACCGCCTCGTTTTCAAGGGGACGCAGTGCTGCGCGCACCGTCTCCGGATCGATCGTTGGCAGGTCGCCCTGGACATTGACGATGATTTTTGCCTTGCCATCAGGATCGACCTTGGTAAGCGCTTCAAAGATGCGGTCGGAACCGGACTGATGGTCCTGGCGGGTCATGACCACCTCAAAGCCCGCAGCTGCGACGGTATCGAAAACCTGTTGGTCGTCGACGGCAATGATGACCCGGCCAATTGCAGCTTCAGCGGCCCGTTTCGCGACCTGCACGATCATCGGCAAACCGCAAATATCGGCCAGCGGCTTGCCGGGAAGGCGGGTGGAAGTCATCCGCGCGGGGATCAGCACCAGCACGTCATGTAATTTTGAATCCGTCATTGTTCGGGCCTTCTAATCCGGGCTGAAAAGTGGCAAAAAGTCTCACGCACAAGACCATTTAGACAGTTGCAACGAATAGCCAAAAGACATAGGTTCCGCGCAATTTCAAGATGGTCCGGTTTCTGGTCTGCCGGCTGCAAGGGGAGCATTGCAGATGAATTCATACGTCAATACGGCCGTGGGGGCGCTGCTGGGAACGATCTTCGTTCTGATGTCTGTCTCCATCGCGTCCGAGGGGATCTTCCATTCCGAGGCGCCGGAAAAGGAAGGTTTTGCCATCGTCGCCGAAGAGGCACCCGCCGCCGGCGGTGAAGGCGCACCTGCTGCCGTTGCTGTTCCGATTGCCCAGCTTCTTGCCAGTGCCGACGCCAAGGCCGGTGAGACCGTATTCAAGAAGTGTCAGGCCTGTCATGACGGCACCAAAGGCGGACCGAACAAAGTCGGCCCGAATCTCTTTGGTGTCGTAGATCGTCCGATCGCCTCGCATGAAGGCTTTGCATATTCCTCCGCCATGAAGGATTTCTCCAAGGGCAGCAGCGAACATTGGACCTTCGAAAACCTCAATAAGTTCCTGCTGGCACCGAAGAAGGATGTTCCGGGCACCGCCATGGGCTTTGCCGGTCTGCCGAAGGATCAGGACCGCGCCAACGTCATTCTCTATCTGCACACGCTGGCAGATTCACCGGCTCCGCTGCCGGATCCGAATGCTCCGACCGCAACGCAGTAAGCAGCGACGATTTTTTCGATAAGAAGCCCGGTCAAAAGCCGGGCTTTTTTGTTACCTTAAAGCATGTCGAGCAAAAGTGTGCAGCGAGTTTGCGATAACGACATGCTGAAAACAAAGACTTCAAGCGCGGTCAGCGAATCTGAAGGATCGCGACAGGCTTAAGCGCCGAGAATATATGCCCAGAAGGAAACCGTGATGGCGCCGAGCGCTGTCGTCACCGTGATCGTCGACGCGGCGAGGCTGTGGCCGACGCCGAAGCGGTTGGCGATCAGCCAGGCATTCACCCCTGTCGGCACCGATGAGGTCAGCACCAGCGCCGCCGCCCATTCGTTGCTGAGACCGAAAACATGGCTTGCTGCCCACACGCAGCCGGGCAACAGCAGCAGCTTGAAGGCTGAGGTTGCGCTGGCGATCCCGACATTGCCGGAGACTCCGTATTTCTGCAGCGCCATGCCGAGCGAAATCAGAGCCGCCGGACCGGCCGTGCCGGCGATCTGCGCGACGACGGAACGGATCGTTGCCGGCATGGTCAGGCCCGAGACGTGAAAGATGGCGCCTGCCACGATGCCGATGACCAGCGGATTGTGCAGCAGGTTCAGGCCGATCTGCTTCAGGACCAGGGTCATGCCGCGGTCGCTCTTGCCGGAAATCTTGCGTTCGGCATGCTCCATCATGATTGTGCCGGCAACCATCATGATCGGCAGATGCACGGCAAGCAGGATGGAAAGGGCGACAAGCCCTTCGCTACCCACGGTGCGCTCGACCAGCGGCAGGCCGATGAAGATATTGTTGGCAAAAGCGGAGGACACGCCGGCAAGCACGCCGATCCGCTCATCACGCCCGAACAAACGCGTAGCGACGATGTGTCCGGCCGCCCATGTCACGGCGACGCCGGAGAAATAGACGAGCCAGAGCCGGAACGGCGACGCGCCGTGGAAGTCGGCCTCGGCGATAGTGCGGAAAAGCAGCAGAGGCACAGCGATCTTGAAGACGAATTCGCTGAGAGCATCGCCGACACTTGCGGTGAGTATTCCGACGCGGACGATCAGCCAGCCGATGAGAATGAGAAGGAAGATTGGAAGAACGTCGAAGATGATGGCTGACATAAACTGCTGCTCTGCGCGGGGATAGCCGAGGTCTAAAGTATGTCGCGCAAAGGTGTACAGCGGTTTTGCGATAGCGACATACGAAAACAAAAGACAGCAAATCGCCGGCCATGACAAATGCCATGGATGCAATATCTTTCGCGGCGCAACAAAAAAAGCGGGCTCGGCCCGCTTTTCCGCATCCGGTCCTGCCGGATAGCCGGTCCCGATGCTGCCAGTTCATCCGTGGTCAGCGTCGTCCCGGTAAGACTGGAGGGATCATCCCTCCCGTAGCCGGCCACACGAGATACCTGCATGCCGGTCTTCCTGATCATGTTTTAGGCAGGCAAGGTGACAGCGGCGTGACGAATAAACGGCAGTTTTGCGAAGTCTTTGGAAGGTGATGTGCTGTTTAGCCTTTCAATACCGGCAAATTTCGCTAAGACCGATTACCGGCTATCACAAATCCGGGACTTCCCATTTCATGACCAAATTCGATGTTCTGACAGTCGGCAACGCAATCGTCGATATTATCGCCCGTTGCGACGACCAGTTCCTCATTGACAACAAGATCACCAAGGCGGCGATGAATCTCATCGACGCCGATCGTGCCGAATTGCTCTATTCCCGCATGGGCCCGGCGCTCGAAGCCTCCGGCGGTAGCGCCGGCAATACGGCTGCAGGTGTGGCGAGCCTCGGCGGCAAGGCCGCCTATTTTGGCAAGGTTGCGGAAGACCAGCTCGGCGAGATCTTTGCGCATGATATCCGGGCTCAGGGCGTTCATTATCAGACCCGGGCCAAGGGCACGTTTCCGCCGACCGCACGCTCGATGATTTTCGTTACCGATGATGGCGAGCGTTCGATGAACACCTATCTCGGCGCGTGCGTCGAGCTTGGGCCTGAAGATGTCGAAGCAGATGTGGTGGCTCAAGCCAAGGTGACCTATTTCGAAGGTTATCTCTGGGACCCGCCGCGCGCCAAGGAGGCGATCCTCGATTGCGCCCGCATCGCCCACGAGAACGGCCGCGAAATGTCGATGACGCTCTCGGACAGCTTCTGCGTCGATCGTTACCGCGCCGAATTTCTGGATCTGATGCGTTCGGGCAAGGTCGATATCGTCTTCTCCAACCGCCAGGAGGCCCTGTCGCTCTACGAGACGGACGATTTCGAGGAGGCGCTGAACAAGATCGCCAAGGATTGCAAGATTGCCGCCGTCACCATGAGCGAGAACGGCGCCGTGATTCTGAAGGGCAACGAGCGCCACTACGTCGACGCGATCAAGATCAATGAAGTAGTGGATACGACGGGGGCGGGCGATCTCTTCGCGTCAGGTTTCCTCTACGGTTACACGCAGGGCCGTTCGCTCGAAGATTGCGGCAAGCTCGGCTGCCTTGCCGCCGGCATCGTCATTCAGCAGATCGGCCCGCGGCCGATGAAGTCCCTGTCCGAAGCCGCAAAGGAGGCGGGCCTTATTTAAAGGCCTCGCCCGGATAGGCGCCCCAGATTTCCGACTGCGCCACCCAACCTTCGGCGCCGTCGGTCTTTGCGAAACACCACTCTCCGCTGCACTCGCCGATCGTGATCATCACGCCAGGCTCCAGCTTGGCGACGATGCTGGAAGACGGCTGTGCTTCACGGCGGAGATTGACATAGACGCCTTTGCCCTTGCCCTTCATCCACGGCGCGGCAATAGCGGCGCGCTGGCCTGAGAGCAGCGACTGATTGACCCAGCCCTCGGTACCGTCGGCATCGCGGATACGGCGCCAGTTGTCATACTCCTGGACGATTTCGACGGGCAGCCCCGATTTCAGATAGAGCCACGAAACGGCGTAGTCCGTTCCCGGACCGATCCTCAGGTTGACGCGCTTGGACTTTAGCGTCACGAAGCGCGGCAGCGGCAGGCCGCTCGGCCCCTTGGCCGCCTGGGCTTGCGCAAATTCGATGGTGCCTGCCGATACGGCAAAGGCAACCGCCAGGACGAGGCAGGACTTCATAACTGTGCGACGCATGGAAGCTTCCGTTGGCTCGAATTCGAATCAGGCCCTGCCTGCTCGTCTTCCGGGATTCCCCGGTCGCCTCGCGAGTTTTGTTTGTCTTCGCGTGCGGGTCTGGTAGAAAATGCCCGGAACGGGGAAATGATCGCCCAACTTGGTTAAAGACCTCTGAACAAGGCACAGCAAGCCGCTATGACGACGAAGAAAAAACCGAAGGTCTACATAACCCGCAAGCTGCCAGATGTCGTCGAAACCCGCATGCGCGAGCTTTTCGACGCCGAGTTGAATATCGACGATACGCCGCGATCCGTTCCCGAACTCGTCGAAGCCGTCAAAACCTGCGACGTGCTCGTGCCGACCGTGACGGATCGTATCGACGCAGCCCTCATCGATCAGGCCGGGCCGCAGATGAAGCTGATCGCCAGCTTTTCGAACGGCACCGATCACATCGACATCGAAGCGGCCGCGCGCCGTGGCATCACCGTCACCAACACGCCGAACGTGCTGACCGAAGACACTGCTGACATGACCATGGCGCTGATCCTCGCCGTGCCACGGCGGATCGGCGAGGGTGCACGCGTGCTGACTGACCGGCCGGGTGAATGGGCTGGCTGGTCCCCCACCTGGATGCTCGGCCGGCGCATTCACGGAAAGCGTATCGGCATCGTCGGCATGGGCCGTATAGGCACGGCCGTTGCGCGCCGTGCCAAGGCTTTCGGCCTGTCGATCCACTATCACAACCGCAAGCGCGTCAATCCCGCGACTGAGGATGAACTGGAAGCGACCTATTGGGAGAGCCTCGACCAGATGCTCGCCCGCGTCGACATCGTCTCGGTGAATTGCCCCTCGACCCCCGCGACTTTCCATCTCCTGTCGGCTCGCCGCCTGGCGTTGCTGCAGCCGACCGCCTATCTCGTCAATACAGCCCGCGGTGACGTGGTCGACGAGGCGGCGCTCATCAAATGCCTGCGGGAGGGGAAGATCGCCGGCGCCGGGCTCGATGTCTTCGAGAACGAGCCCATGGTCAATCCGAAGCTGGTGAAGCTTGCCAATGAGGGCAAGGTCGTATTGTTGCCGCATATGAGCTCGGCAACGATTGAGGGACGTGCGGAGATGGGCGACAAGGTCATCATCAACATTCGCGCCTTCATCGATGGCCATCGTCCGCCGAATCGGGTGCTGCCGGGCCGATGACGGCCGGAGCGCTCGCATCCCTGGCCGGCTAGTCAGCCGGCGAGCGCTTTTTTCATTTCGACAAACGTCACCCGTGTAAAGCCCGGATGAGATTTCTCTGCGGTTTTTTCAAAGCCCCAGGCAGCGAAGGTCGTGTGATTGCCGACGAGCTCCATCCGAGTCTCGAGCCTCAATGACGGAAGGCCCAGATCGAGTGCCGTCTTCTCGGCAGTATCGAGCAGGCGCCGTCCGATGCCCTTGCCTTGCGCGGATGGCAGGACCGCGAGTTTTCCGACATAGAGGCAATCTGCCTCGGGCCGCAGGAAAATGCAGCCGACGAGTTGCCCGGCCTGCTCCACGGCATAGGCGATTTCTGCCCTTGCCTTTTCCACCAGCGATTCCACCGTCAGGCGGCTTGCGGAGGAGGGCGGATCGATGCGGCTCTCCATATAGGCGAAGGACGCGAGAATGAGATCGAGCAGCTCGTTCCAGCGCACAAAGCTCTCATCGATGCGAAACGGCGTCATGCGGTCCTGTTCTGCCTCGCGCGCCGACGTTTGTAGCGGATCGTATCGAAACGGGCAGACAGCGCGTCGTAGAGCAGCAGGCGACCGACTAACGGTTCGCCTGCGCCCGTAATCAGTTTGATCGCCTCCATGGCCATCAGCGTGCCGATCACGCCCGTCAGTGCGCCAATGATGCCGGCTTCCGCACAGGCGGGAATCAATCCGGCCGGCGGTGCTTCGGGAAAGAGATCACGATATCCAGGGTTCTGTGTGCCGTCTTCGGCCGACTCATAGGGTTTCAGCACCGTCAGCGATCCGTCGAACCGGCCAACCGCACCTGTCACAAGCGGGATAAGCGCGTTTTCCGCTGCATCGGCCGCCATATAGCGCGTATCGAAATTATCAGAGCCGTCGATCAGGAGATCGAAGCCGGAAAGGTGCAGGCGCGCCGTTTCGGCGGAAAGGCGCTCAGTGAAACGGACGACTTTGATATGCGGGTTTAGCCGAGCGATCGCACTGGCTGCGCTTTCCGTCTTCATTTCGCCGATCGTACCGGAATCGTGGATCACCTGCCGCTGCAGGTTGGAAAGCGAAACACGGTCGTCATCGGCAATACCGAGCGTGCCGACGCCTGCAGCGGCGAGATATTGCAGGATCGGTGCCCCGAGCCCTCCCGCGCCGATGACAAGCACCCGCGCGGCCTTCAGCTTCTGCTGGCCCGCGCCCCCGATTTCCGGCAGCAGGATATGGCGATGATAGCGTGCAATTTCGTCTGGGCTGAGAGGCTCCATGGCCGTGATGCTATCACGCCGCGAACCGCCGGGAGAAGCGCTATCGCTCATTCGAAAACCCTTCCGTCCGCAACCGTGAAAAACTGTGCCCGCTCGCCAAGTGCTGCAAACATCTGACGGTCCGTTCCCGTCATGAAGGCCTGGCCGCCAAGCCCGTCTATGAGGTCGAACAGCGCGGCACGGCGTCCCTCGTCGAGATGGGCGGCAATCTCATCCAGGAGCAGAACCGGCGCATGGCCGGTAAGATTGCCGACGAGCCGTGCATGGGCAAGCACAAGGCCCACCAGCAGGGCTTTCTGCTCGCCGGTGGAGCAGCGCGCCGCATCCATCTGCTTCTCCCGATGATGAACGATGAGATCGGCGCGATGTGGCCCTTCCAGCGTGCGGCCGGCGCCGGCATCGCGGTACCGGTTTGCGGCGAGTGTTGCCGCATACTCATCTTCCAGATCGACCGAGGGCCGGGAGAATTGGCCGTCCATGAAGCCTGAAAGCTGCAGCGATGCCGATGGGAAGGGCGAGATCTCCCGGCTTTCCTCGACGAGTCGCGTCAGCAGGCCGAGCATTTCCTGCCGGGCGAGCGCCATGGCAATGCCGAGGCTCGCCATCTGCTCCTCGATACCGGAAAGCCAGGATGGATCGAAACGGCCTTCGTCCAGCAGCTTGTTGCGGCTGCGCATGGCGCGCTCGAAGTCGCTCGCCCGCCTGCCGTGCTCGGGATCGAGCGACAGTACCAATCTGTCGAGGAACCGCCTGCGGTCGGACGAGCCGCCGGTAAAGAGCCCGTCCATTGCCGGTGTCAGCCAGAGCACGCGCAAATGATCGGTCAGCTCGTCGACTGCTTTTGCCGTCGTTCCGTTGATGCGCAGACGTCGCGCCGTCGTCTCGTCGCTGGTATCGATTCCAGTACCGATCTCGACGTTACCCTCCATGCCATCGAGCTCTGCAAAGATCGAAAATCCGCCCGTAGCGCCAACGCGGGTGATGTCGCCATAGGCGGCTCGGCGCAGACCGCGCCCCGGTGACAGGAACGAGACCGCCTCCATCAGGTTGGTCTTGCCCGCACCGTTGTCGCCGGTCAACACGACATGCCGAGCGTCGAGCGCAAGCGAGGCCGACGAATAATTGCGAAAGTCGGTCAGCTTCAAACGGGAAAGGGCAACCTTGTGCGGCATCGAATATCCGGAATCATCAAGGCTGACAGTTGGAGCCTTTCCTCGTCAGAATGATTCAATCTGACAAGGGAAGGCTCTAAGCCGAAGCGCCAGGGATATCAAGTCTGAGAGCTGTCCCAGCCGTCAATGGCTGCGCGGGGCCGGCTCTTCGAGCTGTGCTTCGGCCTCTGCGATTGCCCTTTCGATCCAATAAACAAGATCCGGCCGATCTTCGATCGAGCCGCGGAGCGATTTCAATGAATCGAGGATCATCGTCAGTTTCTGGCGGCGCATATCGATGACGATACTGTCGGCATCAGATTTCCCGGTGGGAGCGGATGTCATGCAGTACTCGAAGCCTCTTGTCTGACTCGTACATAAGGGTCCCGGCGCGACTAACTATCGTCCCATGCAATGAAGTCAACTACAGGGTGTTCAACTTTTCGCGACATCGCCGTTAAGTCATCAAATGAGAAGTAGAAGTTGTAGAATCGGCGGAAGAGATAGTTGTTTCGTGGCCTAATGCCCAAAAAAAGTCGGTTGAAATTTGCAACTTCCGGGTTGAGATATTCAGCTGACGCTATATGGTAAATGAAGGGTTTACCGGGAAAGAGTGCAGCAGTGCCAGATCCGATTGATATCATTGTCGGCCGAAACGTGAGACAGCTTCGCGCCCGCCGACGTGTTTCCCAACTGGAACTGGGCGAAGCGCTTGGCCTTACATTCCAGCAGATCCAGAAATACGAAAAGGGGACCAACCGCGTCTCCGCCAGCAAGCTGCATCAGATAGCGGTCTTTCTTGGTGTTGATATTTCCGAGCTTTTCGAGGGTACGGGAATTTCCCAGTTTGCCAACCGCGTTGAACTGAGCCCCGAAGCCTATGAACTGGCGATCAGCTATGACAGGTTGAGCTCGACTGCGGGCAAGCAGGCGCTCAAGACGATCCTCAACCTTATATGCGGTCAGGCAGCCGAAAACGCCGCTTGACGGCTCCAGCGCCTATCCTTGAATTTGAGGGAAATTCAGTGAAGCTCGCGCTCGTGCAGCGCGACGAGCAGGGCGTCCTGCGTCTGATGGCCGGCATGATAAAGGTCGATCGCGATGCTGGCGATCGAAAGGCCTTGCTGGCTGCGAAGTTTGATGTTGCGTTCGGCGCACCACGAATAGAGCGCGCCTGCCAGTGCATCGACATCTTCGGACAGGCAGGTTGAAAAGTTCATTGCCGACATGGAAATACCCTCTGTTAGTCCCGGACTGCGGGGCCAAAGACAGTATGGATTTCAGGAACTTGCAAGCGCGATCGGATCTGTGCGTTAACGCAAGACATCTGCGCACAGACGCGCGTCCCGACTTGAAACAGGTGTTTTGAATTGGAACGCGCATGAAAAAAAGCCGGAGGCGGAACCTCCGGCTTTTTGTAACCTTTGGGGGATATCGAGCTTAGCCCTCGAAGAACTCCTTCATCCGGGCAAAGAAGCCAGTCGACTCCGGATTGTTCTCCTTTGAGGAGAGCTGCTCGAATTCCTGCAGAAGCTCGCGCTGGCGCTTGGAAAGCTTCTGCGGCGTCTCGATCTGGATCTGGATGTAGAGATCGCCCGTCTGGCTGGAACGCAGCACCGGCATGCCCTTGCCCTTCAGGCGGAACTGTTTGCCGGCCTGCGTGCCCTCGGGAACGGTGACGCGCGACTTGGTGCCGTCGAGCGTCGCCACATCGAAGGTGCCGCCGAGCGCTGCCGTCGTCATGGAGATCGGCACGGCGCAATAGAGATCGGCCCCGTCGCGCTGGTAGAACTCATGCGGTTTCACCGACAGGAAGATATAGAGATCGCCCGCGGGGCCGCCACGCGTGCCTGCCTCGCCTTCGCCCTGCAGGCGAATGCGAGTGCCGTCCTCGATACCCGAGGGAATGTTGACCGAGAGCGAGCGTTCTTCGGTCACCCGGCCCTGGCCGTGGCATTTCGGGCACGGATCGGGAATGATCTGGCCGCGGCCGTGACAGGTCGGACAGGTGCGTTCCACCGAGAAGAAGCCCTGCGCTGCGCGTACGCGGCCCGAGCCCTGGCAGGTGCCGCAGGTCTTCGGCTGCGTACCTGGCTTGGCGCCGGAACCGGAGCAGACGTCACAGGTTATCGAGGTCGGAACGCGAATCTGCGCCGTCTTGCCGGAGAATGCCTCTTCCAGCGATATTTCCATGTTGTAGCGAAGGTCGGCGCCGCGTTCGCGACCACCCGAAGAGCGCTGCCGTCCGCGGCCGCCGCCCATCATCTCGCCGAAAATGTCCTCGAAGATATCGGAGAAGCCGCCACCGGCAAATCCGGCGCCGCCACCGAAGCCACCGGGACCGCCCATGCCGCCGTGCTCGAAGGCCGCATGGCCGTAACGATCGTAGGCCGCGCGCTTCTGCGGGTCCTTCAGCGTTTCATAGGCTTCGTTGATTTCCTTGAACTTGCGTTCGGCGTCTTTGTCATCCGGGTTCTTGTCCGGATGGTATTTCATTGCCAGCTTGCGGAAGGCGCTTTTCAGCTCTTTCTCATCCGCCGTCTTGGCTACACCCAGAGTTTCGTAAAAGTCCGCTTTTGCCAATTTAAGCCCCGGAAATGGATTTCCGGCTGCCATGGTGAGCAGCCGGATGTCTATCGTCTAGCGTAGGCCGCAGCCCGGATTAAGCGGACTTCTTGCGGTCGTCGTCCTTGACTTCTTCGTAGTCGGCGTCGACGACATTGTCATCACCTGCCGAAGCGTCGGCCGTGCCGCCTTCAGCCTGCTGGGCTTCATAGATAGCCTGGCCGAGCTTCATGGAAACTTCCATGAGGGTCTGGGTCTTGGCCTTGATGTCTTCGGCGTCGGCATCGGTCGCTTCGGTCGCGGACTTCAGCGCGGCAATCGCATCGGAGATCGCGGTGCGATCGGCTTCGGAAACCTTGTCGCCGTAATCCTTGAGCGACTTCTCCGTGGAATGAACAAGGCTTTCGGCCTGGTTCTTTGCTTCCACACCTTCGCGGCGCTTCTTGTCTTCGGCGGCATGCGATTCGGCATCCTTGACCATCTTTTCGATGTCGGCGTCGGAAAGACCGCCGGAAGCCTGGATGCGGATCTGCTGTTCCTTGCCGGTGCCCTTGTCCTTGGCCGAAACCTGCACGATGCCGTTCGCGTCAATGTCGAAAGTGACTTCGATCTGCGGAACGCCACGCGGTGCCGGCGGCAGGCCAACGAGGTCGAACTGGCCGAGCAGCTTGTTGTCGGCAGCCATTTCACGCTCGCCCTGCGAGACGCGGATGGTGACGGCCTGCTGATTGTCGTCGGCGGTCGAGAAGGTCTGGCTCTTCTTCGTCGGGATCGTCGTGTTGCGTTCGATCAGACGGGTGAAGACGCCACCGAGGGTTTCGATGCCGAGAGACAGCGGGGTAACGTCGAGAAGCAGAACGTCCTTGACGTCGCCCTGCAGAACGCCGGCCTGGATGGCGGCGCCGAGAGCAACGACTTCATCCGGGTTGACGCCTTTGTGCGGCTCCTTGCCGAACAGCTGCTTGACGACTTCCTGTACCTTCGGCATGCGGCTCATGCCGCCGACGAGAACGACTTCGTCGATTTCGGCAGCGGTGACGCCGGCATCCTTGAGGGCTGCCTTGCACGGAGCGATCGTGCGCTGAACGAGATCGTCGACCAGGCTTTCGAGCTTGGCGCGGGTCAGCTTCAGCGTCAGGTGCTTCGGGCCGGAAGCATCAGCCGTGATGAACGGCAGGTTGATTTCGGTCTGCTGCGAAGAAGACAGCTCGATCTTTGCCTTTTCGGCAGCTTCCTTGAGGCGCTGCAGGGCAAGCTTGTCGTTCTTCAGATCGATGCCATTGTCCTTCTTGAACTCGGCAACGAGATATTCGACGAGACGCATGTCGAAGTCTTCACCGCCGAGGAACGTGTCGCCGTTGGTGGACTTCACTTCGAAGACGCCGTCGCCGATCTCGAGGATCGAGATATCGAAGGTGCCGCCGCCAAGGTCGTAAACGGCGATCGTCTTGCCGTCCTTCTTGTCGAGGCCATAGGCGAGAGCGGCAGCTGTCGGCTCGTTGATGATGCGGAGCACTTCAAGACCAGCGATCTTGCCGGCATCCTTGGTTGCCTGGCGCTGCGCGTCGTTGAAATATGCGGGAACGGTGATGACGGCCTTTTCGACCTTTTCACCGAGGTAGGATTCGGCGGTTTCCTTCATCTTCTGAAGGATCATCGCGGAAATCTGTGCGGGCGAGTAGCCCTTGCCGTTGGCTTCGACCCAGGCGTCGCCATTGTCGCCCTTGACGATCGTGAAGGGAACGAGGTGCTTGTCCTTCTCGACGGTCGGATCTTCGTAACGGCGGCCGATGAGGCGCTTTACGGCGAAGAGGGTATTCGTGGGGTTGGTGACCGCCTGGCGCTTGGCCGGCTGGCCGACGAGGCGTTCGCCGTCATCGGAAAATGCCACCATGGAAGGGGTCGTACGCGCACCTTCCGCGTTCTCGATGACCTTTGCGTCCTTGCCGTCCATGACCGCGACGCAGGAATTTGTCGTTCCAAGGTCGATACCAATTACTTTTGCCATGTCATTCTCTCCTTGAAGCAAGCTGTCGGAACCCCGGTAAGGCATTTCCCTGACAGCCCCTTACGGGATGGGTCTACTAAGATTACGCAATCGTGATTGCGGTGATGCGGCGTATATAAGGAGCGGTTTTCTGGACTGCAAGGCGAGAAATGGCCCGGAATCCAGCAAAACGAATGTGTTGCATTCAATTTTTACAGTAGCCGGAAAAGGGTCTGCTTTGCACCTTCAAACCGTGCAAATCTTGCACGCCGAGCCTTGCGCGGGACGTGCTCCCGCAAGGCATCCATTTCCGTCGCAATACTGTCTCCGGCTCCTACTGTCCCATGATGAGATCGAGCAGGGTCGTGCGTCGCGGCTGCGCCCCTGACGTTGCTTGCGGTCCGCCCACATCACCGGGCGGCACCATGTCGTCGTAACCTCCGCCGGCAACATCGGCAGGCGGCACCGGCCCGCCGTTGACGGGCATCGCTGCCTGCGGCTGTCCGGGCGCCGGCGGATAGCGGTTCACATCGGCATTTCCGCCGAAAACACCGGAAATGATGCTGCCGACTGTCGACGGCTGCTCGGGTGCCGGCTGCGCCTGCGCCATCGGCTGGCCGTTGCCGGGATCGGCGGCAGGATCAGAGAATGTCTGGCCCATGCCGAAGAGCGGCGCTGGCGAAAGGCCCTTATGCGCGGCGACCATGAATTCCTTCCAGGCCTTGGCGGGAAGCCCGCCGCCGGTCACCTTCTTCATCGGCGTGCCGTCGTCATTGCCGAACCAGACGCCTGTCGTCAGGTTGCTGGTGAAACCGACGAACAGCGCATCACGCGAATTCTGCGTCGTGCCGGTCTTGCCGGCAGCCTGCCAACCGGGAAGCTTGGCGCTCGAGCCTGTGCCGCCATTGATGACGCCCATCATCATCATGTTCATTTCCGCGACGATCTGCTCGGAAAGCACGCGCGGCGGATTGTCGTAGGTGTTCTCGTAGAGCACCTTGCCGTCGGTCGTGGTTACCCGGCGGATCACGTGCGGCGTTGCCTTGTAGCCACCATTCATGAAGGCGGCATAGGAGGCCGTCAGCTCCATCAGAGAGACTTCCGAAGTACCGAGCGCGATCGATGCGTTGGGCTGCAGATCCGATTGGATGCCGAGACGGTGGGCAAGCTTGATCACCTGATCCGGCCCGTCATACATCACGAGCTGCGCCGCCACCGTATTCAGCGACTTGGCAAGTGCTGTCCTGAGCGTCACTTCGCCATTGTATTTCTTCTCGTAATTCTCCGGCGTCCAGTTGCCGATACGGATCGGCGCATCGTTGAAGACGGAGTCTGGCGTCAGGCCTTTTTCAAGCGCGGCCGCATAAACAAATGGCTTGAAGGAAGAGCCCGGCTGGCGCTTGGCCTTGACGGCGCGGTTGAACTGGCTCGTCGCATAATCCCTGCCGCCGACGAGCGCCCGGATCGCGCCCGTACCGTCGATCGAGACGAGGGCGGCCTGTGATGCATCGAACTTGCCGCCTTCCTTGTCGAGCACGTCGACCAGCGACTGTTCGGCCTTCTTTTCGAGATTCTTGTCGATCGTCGTATCGACGATGACGTCTTCCTTCACGTCGCCGACCAGCCCCTGCAGTTCGTCCATCACCATATCGGCGACATATTGTCCGGCGCCCGACCAGTAGCTGCGGGCAGAAGCCGGCGTCTGCGACATCGCCGTCTTGATTTCGTCGGCACTGATATAGCCCTGGTCGCGCATCGCCTGCAGCACGACCTGCGCGCGGGCATTGGCCGCCTCCGGATCACGGGCCGGCGAAAGGCGCGACGGCGCCTTCACAAGGCCCGCAAGCAGGGCCGCCTCGCCGAGGTTCACATCGCGCGCCGACTTGTTGAAATAGCGCCGCGCTGCCGCTTCCACGCCGTAAGCATTCGAGCCGAAATAGACGCGGTTCAGATACATCGCAAGGATCTGGTCCTTGGTGTATTTCTGCTCCAGCCAGAAGGAGAGCAGCACCTCCTGCACCTTGCGCTCCAGCGTCCGCTCGGGCGAGAGGAACAGGTTCTTGGCAAGCTGCTGCGTCAGCGTCGAGCCGCCCTGGATCGGCTGGCCGGTCGCATTGTTGACGAAGGCGCGCGCCAGCCCGAACGGATCGACGCCGAAATGCGAATAGAAGCGCCGGTCTTCGATCGCGATGATCGCCTCCGGAATGTAGGGAGACATGTTCTCCAGGGAGAGCTCCTCGCCGCCGGTCGCACCGCGGTTGGCGATCGCACTGCCGTCGACGGCGGTGATCTTGACGTTTGGCGGCCGCTCCGGGATTGCCCAGGTGCTGGCGCTCGGCATGCGCGAACCGTAATAGAAAACGAGCCCGGCAACGCCGATGCCCACCCAGATACCAAGCACGATGCACCAGTAGACGACCCTGCGCAGGAACGCGAACAGCCCGCCGCCTTCCCGATCGCGCGGCTCGGAACGGCGCTTTGCCGGTGCGCGCCGTGAAGCGGGCGATTTCGACGTACGTTTAGAGCCATGCCGCCCGTCGATGCGATCGTCGGCATCGAGCGCGAATTCGTCGTCTTCCTCACGACCGCCACGGCCGTTGAAGGACGGTTCGATCCTGTCATCTGATCTACGTCTGGCTACCATCGTGGAGCGGCTGAACCCTTGCTGTAAGACCGCGCCCCCAGGCAACGGTTTTATCCGAGTGAACTGTAAATGCGGCGAATTAACGGGCTGTTAAGAACAACATCAATGTGGCCAAGTGCACCCTCTGCCTGCATTTTCTCCGTCAGCCAGCCATGACTTCCTCCCATGGCTGCCGTTCATGTGACCACCCCAAAGCCGACATATATCGCCGCGACTTCCGCGCACCGAAGAAGCGCAATGCGCAGTATCCAGGCAGAACATGACGATTGATCCCGACGGAATGGATGAGGCACGCCTGCGCGAAATCTGGAGCGTGCATGCTTTGCCCAGCATCACCGCCTCAACAGGATGGAAGTGAGCTGGTTGAAGGTGCTGCTCCGTCCCTATGCGCAGACGCGCGACCTGCTCGCGACACGGCGCCACATATCTTCCGGCTGGTGAGGGAACCAATAGGCTTGCCCGCAGTTGTATAATGAGCGGGACAAACCCCTCACGTCCCGCCAAGATCGGCCGTCTCCCCTCAACACGTGCCGATCGATATCAGGCCCGGCGTATCACCAGATGCGTCGGGTCCTTTTTATTTCAGGGGCGATGGGGACCGCGATCGCGGTAATAATAGACCGGTCCGCGGCGCCAGCGGTCACGTTCACGATAGAAGTCGAGGTTGCAGTAGTAGCGATCCCAATAGGGGCGGACGCTGAAGGTGACCGTCGGAATGCCGAGCGGACGACAATATTGCGGACCGACGTAGATGCGGTACCGCTCATGGGTCGCCTGGACATATTGGCCTGAGACCCCACCCGCGATCGCCATAGAATTCCACGTCGCACCAGGGTTTTCACTTTCACCTTTTACTCCTCGCAATAAACGATGGGCGACCCGCCTGGGATGCACGTTTACCCGGAAAATCAAAGGTAGAGCGTGGCGGCATCGGTCACGCCGCACGGATTTTTGGTTTTTTTTTCAAGGACTTATGAGAGAGGCGGAATGAACGCAGCTTGAACGGGAATCAAGGTTTTCCATGGGCCTTGAAATGTGAAAGGCGGCTTCCGATATAATGTCTCAGAAATCGCAGCCCAGAAATGTCGTGCGCATCATCTGTTGCATCATTTCCGCGATCTGGTTGGATCAGCCGTTTATCGGCTGTAAACTTTTCGAGATCAGTCTGGCTGTGCTTTGTCCGCTTCTCCTTTGACCACGGATGTACTGGCACTGAGATGAGGCGGATAACGGAAGGCCGGTTTGCCCGGCCTTTTTGTTTGCAGATTTCGGATGGCGTGCCGCGAAGATCGCAGGCACGCCTTTTTTGTTTCAAGCCTTCAGTGCAGCAAGGATGCGCACCCAGGAGCGGATACCCTTGTGGTAGGAGGCCAGATCGTACTTTTCGTTCGGCGAATGGATACGGTCGTCGGAAAGCCCGAAGCCCACGAGAAGGGATTCCATGCCGAGCATTTTCTGAAAATCGCCGACGATCGGGATAGAGCCGCCCATGCCGATGACAATGGCAGGCTTCGGCCATTCGTCGGAGAGCGCATTGCGCGCCTTGGTCAGAACAGGCGAGTCATAGGAAAGATGAATGGCCGGGGAGGCGCCATGCGGGTGGAACTCGACAGAGCAGTCGGCGGGGATCTTCGAGCGAACGTAGTTGCGGAAGCTCTCACGGATCGCTGCCGGATCCTGCGTGCCGACGAGCCGGAAAGAGACTTTTGCCGATGCCTTCGCAGCAATGACGGTCTTGAAGCCTTCACCGGTATAGCCACCCCAAATGCCGTTGACTTCGGCCGTCGGTCGCGCCCAGGTGAGTTCCAGGACCGAGCGGCCCTTTTCGCCTGAGGGAATGGAGAGGCCGACTTCGCCGAGGAAGTTTTCCGCCGACTTGCCGAGCGCCTCCCAGGATGCCTTGATGTTGGCAGGCGTTTCCTCCACACCGTCGTAGAAACCTTGAAGTGTAATACGGCCGGTTTCGTCATGCAGGCCGGCCAGCGCCTCCACGAGAATATGGATCGGATTGGCGGCGGCACCGCCGAACAGGCCGGAATGCAGGTCGCGGTCGGCGGCTGTCACCACGATTTCTTCACCGACGAGGCCGCGAAGCGCAGCTGCGATTGCCGGCGTATCGCGATCCCACATGCTGGTGTCGCAGACGAGGGCGTAATCGGCCTTGAGTTCGGCGGCATTGGCTTCGAGGAACGGCTTCAGCGACGGCGATCCGGACTCTTCTTCGCCCTCGAAAAGAATGGTGACGCGGCAGGGAAGGGCGCCGTTGATCTCCTTGTAGGCGCGGCAGGCCTCCACGAAGGTCATCAGCTGGCCCTTGTCATCGGAGGTGCCGCGGCCGGTCAGGATCTTGCGGCCGTTGCCGGCATCTTTGACGGCGGGATCGAAAGGGTCGTTTTCCCAGAGCTCGATCGGATCGACCGGTTGCACGTCATAGTGACCGTAGAACAGGACGTGGGGCGCATCGGCAGAGGCACCCTCGTGATGGGCGACCACCATCGGGTGGCCGGGCGTGTCGCGAACCGAGGCGTCAAAGCCAAGCGTCTTGAGATAGGCGATCAGCCATTCGGCTGCCTTGCGGCATTCAGCCTTGTAGGCCGGATCGGTCGAGATCGACTTGATGCGCAAGAGCTCGAACAGCTTTTCGAGGCTTGAATTGAGATTCTGGTCCGCACGCGCAAGGATAGGATTTAGTTCGGTCATTTCCGACTCCTTCTGAAATTCGGCCGGACGATAGACCCAATCGGCTGCCGTTTCGAGCGTCAAATTTTCAAGTTTTTTTGTTGGCGCCAAATGCCGAAAGGCTGAAGTAGGTATCGCTAATGCAATTTACAGTTATTTAGCATGTTCTAAATAATCTCGCGCCGAGGTGGATTTTCGAGGTGGCGAATGTTCTCAGTTATTGCCTGCATCAGAGACAACCACGACTGGCGACTGGTCATTGCCGCCGCAATTGTCTGTCTCGTCGGCAGTCTGACGACAATGCTCCTTCTCTTCCGTGCCCAGGAATGCGACGCCGGACAGCGCAAGCTGTGGATCGCCACGTCAGCCTTTGCCTGCGGCGTCGGCGTATGGTCTACGCATTTCATCGCCATGCTCGCCTATGACGGCGGCATGCCGATCAGCTACGATCTGGGTCTCACGTTTCTCTCTGTATTCCTGTCGATTTTCGGCGCCTGGGTAGCCATCCTGATCGCGTCGGAGGGCCGGAGCTATTCTTTCGCTTTCGGCGGCGTGCTGATGGCGCTTGGCATCATGGCCATGCATATGACTGGCATGCAGGCGATCGAGGCCCAGGCCATCGTCGTCTATGATGCCTTTATGTCGGTCGTCGCTTTCTGCTCCTGCGCGGCTCTGGCAACCATTGCCTTCCTCGCCTTCTTCAAGCTGAAAGGCATGAAACGCTTTGCGGCATCCTCCGGCGCCTTCGTGCTGGCGATCTGCATGCTGCATTTCATCTCGATGAGCAGCATTGCACTGGTGCCGGACGCGACGCGCGAGGTGCCGGCGATGACGCTTCAGCCGCAGGTGCTTGCCGTAATCGTGATGGCTGTCGCCACCGGCCTCATCCTCATGGCCTTCGGCGCAGTCTTCCTCGAAAGCCATCTGACCGATCTTCGCGGCCTCGCCAATGTCTCGCAGGAAGGACTCGTCATCCTGCGAGAAGGCAAGATCATCGACACCAATGAACGCTTCCTGGCCCTCTCAGGCTGGAAGCTCTCGGAACTCACGGGCAACATTCCCTCGTCCGTGCTGGCTCTCATTCATGCTGAGCGGGAGAGTGAGCATGAGGAAATGCTGTTGATCGCCAAGGATGAGAGGGAAATCCCCGTCGAGGTTGTCATGCGGCGGATCGTCTATCGCGGACGCCATTGCGACGTTCTCGTCGTCCGCGATCTGACCGAACGCAAGCGCGCCGAAGAGATGATCGAACATCTCGCCCATCATGATGTTCTGACGGACCTGCCGAACCGTTCGCTTTTCGACACGCGCATTCGCCAGGCTCTGCAGGTCGCCGAATGCAAGCGGACGCAGGTCGCCGTCTTCTGTATCGATCTCGACCGCTTCAAGGCCGTCAACGATATTTTCGGTCACGCCGAAGGCGATCGCATCCTGCGCAAGGTCGCCACGATCCTCAAACGCTGCGTCGACAAGGATGACACGATCGCGCGACTTGGCGGCGACGAATTCGCCATCGTCCAGCCGAGCAAGCAGCAACCCGACGCGGCCCATCGCCTTGCGCGACGTATCATCGACGAATTCGCGGCCGAGATGGATACTGCCCGCGATCCGACGGCCGTCGGCGCGAGCATCGGCATCGCGATCTATCCAGCGGATGGAGACTCGGCCGAAGAGCTCTGCAACAATGCCGATACAGCTCTTTATCGCATCAAACATGCCGGGCGCGGCGCAGCCTGCTTCTTCGACGCGGAAATGGACGAGTCGGTGCGTGCCCGTCGCCAGATCGAACACGAGCTTCGCCACGCCATCACCCGCAATCAGCTCCATGTAAGCTATCAGCCAATCCTCGATGCGCGCAGCGGTGAGATCAACGGTTATGAAGCCTTGATGCGTTGGAACCGGCCGGGCCACGGCATGAGCGAACCGGATATCTTCATTCCGATCGCCGAGGAAAGCGGCTCGATCGTCCAGCTCGGCGAATGGATCCTGCGCGAAGCCTGCATGGAGGCCGCCCGCTGGCCGCAGCCGCTATCGATCGCCGTCAATGTATCCCCGGTTCAGTTTCTGTTGCCCAATCTGTGCCAGCGGGTGGCTGAGATTCTCAAGGAGGCGGACCTCGCGCCGGAACGCCTGGAACTGGAGATCACCGAAGTGGCGCTCATACGCGATCGCAACCGGGTCATGAACACGCTTCAGCGCCTGCGCGACCTCGGAGTGCGCATCGTCATGGACGATTTTGGCACTGGCTTCTCCTCGCTTTCCAACCTGCGTTCCTTCCCCTTCGACAAGATCAAGGTCGACCGCAGCTTCACCGGCATACTGGAGCATGATGCCGGCGCTCGTTCGATCGTCCGCGCCATCATCGGGCTGGGGCATAGTCTCGGCATGCCTGTTGTCACCGAAGGCGTCGAAACAGAGATGCAACGTCAGATCGTCGTGGAAGAAGGCTGTACCCAGTTGCAGGGGCTCTTGCTCGGAAAGCCGGATATCGAGCCGAGTATCAAGCTCGCCGCTCGCGAAAACTTCCTTTCGGCAAATACCGAAGCAGAGCTGACGCAAGCAAAGCGCGACCGCGCGGCGGCAGAGTGAAGTCAGAGCGCCTTGGCGTTCTGGATCAGCCGCCGGATATATTCGAGCATCAGCTCTCGCTCGAAGACCCGAAAACCCTTGAACAGCGCAAGGTCAGCCTCGCGCGCCGTGTCAATGGCTTGCGCCTCCATCGCCCTGGCTTTTTCTGTCAGAAAGATCAGCTGCGCGCGTTTGTCGGTCGGATGCGGACGCCGCTCGATCAACCCGTCTCGCACCATGCGTGAGAGCGTGTTGGCCATCGTCGCCTGTTCGATATCGACGCGCTCCAGAAGCTGTTTCTGGGTCAGCCCGTCCTCGGCCCAAAGCTCCAGAAGGATAGGGAACTGTCCGGGAGAAAAACCGAGCCCTGCCGCGCGCTGATGCAGCGAGCGGGCAAAACCCTTCGCCAGCTGGCTGGCAAGGTAGGCGCCGGAATCCATTCGATTAAATCCCATGATTGTAAGTTAGGCTCAAAATCGCTCGGTAGACAATGCAACAAATCGCATACGATCCATCAAAAAATAGGAACGAAGTTCTCAAATTTTGAGTGCCGCAGCGAATTGCGCAAAAAACAAAGCCGCCAAGGCCTGGAGGAAGGCCATGGCGGCTTGAAAGTGAGGACAAAGGCCCGGAGAGGGGGATGAGGCCTTTGTCCAAGCCTGACGCGGGCGGGGGACAAGCCGGCTATCAGACCCGCGGCGCGATCAAACGCCGGTGACTTTGATTTGTGATGGAGAATGTGGTTTTTCAAGGGAAAGAGAAAAAACCACCTATTACAAATTAGTAACAGTTTGGTGAGGCGGAATCTTTTTGCGCAACCAAGTTTATATGGACCTTGAAGGGCCGCCGCGCTATCCATGCTGCCATGAAAAAAGGCGATCATCTCTTCCTTATCGACGGTTCGGGTTTCATCTTCCGGGCCTTTCATGCACTGCCTCCCCTGACGCGCAAATCCGACGGCCTGCCGGTCGGCGCTGTCTCCGGTTTTTGCAACATGCTCTGGAAGCTGCTGAGGGATGCACGCGGTACCGATGTGGCTGCCACGCCCACCCACCTCGCCGTCATTTTCGACTACTCGTCGAAGACCTTCCGCAAGGATCTCTATGACGCCTATAAGGCGAACCGTTCGGCGCCGCCCGAAGAGCTGGTGCCTCAGTTCGGCCTGATCCGCGAGGCGACACGTGCCTTCAATCTGCCCTGCATCGAGACGGAAGGTTTCGAGGCCGACGATATTATCGCGACCTATGCCCGCCAGGCTGAAGCGGTCGGCGCCGACGTGACGATCGTCTCCTCCGACAAGGACCTGATGCAGCTCGTCACCCCGAATGTCCACATGTACGACAGCATGAAGGACAAGCAGATCAGCATCCCCGATGTGATCGAGAAATGGGGTGTGCCGCCGGAAAAGATGATCGACCTGCAGGCGATGACCGGCGATTCCGTCGACAATGTTCCCGGCATCCCCGGCATCGGCCCGAAGACGGCAGCCCAGCTTCTCGCCGAATATGGCGATCTCGATACGCTTCTCGAGCGTGCCCATGAGATCAAGCAGGAAAAGCGCCGCCTGACCATTCTCGAAAATATCGACAAGGCGAAGCTGTCCCGCGAACTCGTGCGCCTGCGCACCGACGTACCGTTGGAGCTCGATCTCGACGCGCTCGTCCTGGAACCGCAGAACGGCCCCAAGCTGATCGGTTTCCTGAAAACCATGGAATTCACCACGCTGACGCGCCGTGTTGCGGAGTTCTGCAATTGCGACGCCAGCGAGATCGAACCGGCCTTCGTAAAGGTCGAATGGGGCGCGGATGCGCATGGGCCGGACCTCGATTCAGCCGAGCCGGAACCTGTCGCGGGCGCGGTACCCAAAGTGAATGGCGAAGCCGTGGCTGTTCCACCGCGCGCAAAGGCGAAGACTGCGATCGAAGGCACGTTTGCGCCTGCCGATCTTGCCAAGGCGCGCGCCGAGGCGTTCGCGACCCTTCCGTTCGATCATTCTTCCTATGTGACGATCCGCGACCTCGCGACTCTCGACCAATGGATCGCCGCTGCGCGCGATACCGGCCTCGTTGCCTTCGATACGGAAACGACTTCGCTCGACGCCATGCAGGCCGAACTCGTTGGCTTCTCCCTGGCGATCGCAGATAACACCGCCGATCCGACAGGCATACGCATTCGCGCCGCCTATGTGCCGATCGGTCACAAGACGGGCGTTGGCGACCTTCTCGGTGGCGGTCTCGCCGACAACCAGATCCCGATGCGCGATGCGGTGTCGCGGCTGAAGGCGCTGCTGGAGGATGAATCGATCCTCAAGGTCGCTCAGAATCTGAAATACGACTACCTGCTGATGAAACGTTATGGCGTCGAGACCAAGAGTTTCGACGACACGATGCTGATATCCTACGTGCTCGACGCCGGCACCGGCGCGCACGGCATGGACCCGCTGTCTGAAAAATTCCTCGGTCACACACCGATCGCCTACAAGGACGTCGCTGGCTCCGGCAAGTCGAACGTCACCTTCGACCTCGTCGATATCGAGCGCGCGACACACTATGCAGCCGAAGATGCCGAAGTGACATTGCGCCTGTGGATGGTGCTGAAGCCGCGCCTTGCCGCCACCCAGCTGACACGCGTCTATGAGCGCCTGGAACGTCCGCTCGTGCCCGTCCTTGCGCGCATGGAAGAACGAGGGATCACCGTCGACCGCCAGATCCTGTCGCGCCTCTCGGGTGAACTGGCTCAGGGTGCAGCCAGGTACGAGGATGAAATCTATCAGCTCGCCGGCGAGAGGTTCAACATCGGCTCTCCCAAGCAGCTCGGCGACATCCTGTTCGGCAAGATGGGTCTTGCCGGCGGCACCAAGACAAAGACCGGCCAGTGGTCGACCTCGGCAAGCGTGCTGGAAGACCTGGCGGCAGCGGGCTTCGATCTGCCACGCAAGATCGTCGACTGGCGCCAGCTCACCAAGCTGAAATCGACCTACACGGACGCGCTTCCGGGTTACATCCATCCGGACACGAAGCGGGTGCACACCTCCTATTCGCTGGCGTCGACGACGACAGGCCGCCTTTCCTCTTCGGAGCCGAACCTTCAGAACATTCCGGTGCGCACCGCCGAAGGCCGCAAGATTCGCACCGCCTTCATTTCGTCGCCTGGCCACAAGCTGATCTCGGCCGACTACAGCCAGATCGAGCTGCGCGTGCTTGCCCATGTCGCCGAAATTCCCCAGCTCGTGCGCGCTTTCGAGGACGGCATCGACATCCACGCCATGACCGCCTCCGAAATGTTCGGCGTGCCCGTCGAGGGCATGCCGAGCGAGGTGCGTCGCCGCGCCAAGGCCATCAACTTCGGCATCATCTACGGCATCTCCGCCTTCGGCCTCGCCAACCAGCTTTCCATCGAGCGATCGGAAGCCGGCGACTACATCAAGAAATATTTCGAGCGCTTTCCCGGCATCCGCGACTACATGGAAAGCCGCAAGCAGATGGCCCGCGACAAGGGATACGTCGAGACGATCTTCGGCCGCCGAATCAACTATCCGGAGATTCGCTCGTCCAATCCTTCGGTCCGCGCCTTCAACGAACGGGCCGCCATCAACGCGCCGATCCAGGGCTCGGCCGCCGATGTCATTCGCCGCGCCATGATCAAGATCGAGCCGGCGCTCGCCGAGGCCGGCCTTGCCGATAGGGTGCGCATGCTCTTGCAGGTGCACGATGAATTGATCTTCGAGGTTGAAGACGAAGAGGTCGAAAAGGCGACGCCGATCATCGTTTCGGTCATGGAAAACGCCACCTCGCCGGCGCTGGAAATGCGCGTACCGCTTCGGGTCGACGCTCGCTCCGCGACCAATTGGGACGAAGCGCACTAAGGCATGCCGCGCAAAAATGCGCGGCGGTTTTGCGATAACGACATGCGAAAACAAAGGCTTGAAGCGCGGCAAACGAATCTGGAAGATCGCGGCGTGCTTTAGGACGCTTGTCTCATTCGGCCAAAGATTTTTCCTTTCTCATCAAGCCTATGAAATTGATGATGTTTCATCTTTTTAGCCGTCCCGCAACGGGACTGCTGGAAGGAACTTATTAACCTTCATTTTCTATCCGGAAGGATGTCAGAAATTACCAGACGTGAGTGAGTAGCTGTCGCATGCGTTTTCCCAGAACCAATTTGACGGACGCCGAAGAGTTTTCTTCGGGACTTGAAGCTGACCATCACGTGGAAGAAGCCACTGTGGCATATGAAGGCGAAAAGCCGATTCCGCCGCTCTGGCAGAGCAATTTCTCGCTCGCCCCGAATGTCCGCTTCACCCGCACCCCGGAAACGCTGATCAGCAAGCGCCACGCGCCGGAGAAGCCTGTCCGCGAGGAAATTGTTGTGCCTGCCCCGCAGGCCGTAGCAGTGCCGCAGCCCTTGGCGGCACCGCAGATGCGCGCGCCGATCGCGGTGAACGTACCCTTCGATATTTACCTGCCCGAAATGGCTGAACCAGTCGCGCCGCAGCCGGAACCTCAGCTGCAGCCCGTTGCAGCAGTTCTCGTCGAAACGACGCTACGCGCAGCGACAGAACTTTCCTCCATTTCGGATTTCGCCTTCTGGGAGGTCATGGCCTTCGAGGAGACCGATGCCGGTCCGTCGCGTACTCCGGTCATCGCGTTGCAGCAGGTCGAACCAGAATCGATCACCTCGCGCTTCCGCATCATGGAATGGCGCCCAGGCCGACATAATCCGGCGCCGGTGGCGCCGCGCGCACCGCTGCCCGTAACGTCAGCGCCGGCCCGCCCCGCGCGTCCTCCGGCAGTGCGCGTTGCTCCGGCTCCGGTCGCTCCAGCTCCCGTCGCCCAAGGTCCGATAGTTCAGACCCCGGAAATACAGGCGCCTGTGGTCCAGTCGAACCAGGCAACGGCAGAAGCACCGCCCGCATCGCGCGTCGAGATCACCGCACCTGCACTATCCCCGGTTCGCTCTGCCCGCATGATCGTCGAGAAGGTTGATGCATCGGGCTACGAATTCCCGCCGCGTGCCCTGTTGCAGGAGCCGCCGGAGCGGCTCGGCGAGATCATGTCGCAGGAAACGCTGGAGCAGAATGCCGGCCTCCTGGAGAGCGTGCTGGAGGATTTCGGCATCAAGGGTGAGATCATCCATGTCCGCCCCGGTCCGGTCGTCACCCTCTATGAATTCGAGCCGGCGCCCGGCGTAAAATCATCCCGCGTCATCGGCCTTGCCGATGATATCGCCCGCTCCATGTCGGCACTGTCTGCCCGTGTTGCTGTCGTTCCCGGCCGCAACGTCATCGGCATCGAACTGCCGAATGCGACGCGCGAAACCGTCTATTTCCGCGAGATGATCGAGAGCGACGATTTCGACAAGAGCGGCTACAAGCTGGCGCTCGGCCTCGGCAAGACGATCGGCGGCGAACCCGTGATCGCCGAACTCGCGAAGATGCCGCATCTGCTCGTTGCCGGCACCACCGGCTCGGGCAAGTCAGTCGCCATCAACACGATGATCCTGTCGCTGCTCTACCGCATGACGCCGGAACAGTGCCGCCTCATCATGGTCGATCCCAAGATGCTGGAACTCTCCGTCTATGACGGCATTCCGCATCTGCTAACGCCCGTCGTCACCGATCCGAAGAAGGCCGTCATGGCGTTGAAATGGGCGGTGCGCGAGATGGAGGAGCGCTATCGCAAGATGTCGCGTCTCGGCGTGCGCAATATCGACGGTTATAATGGCCGCGTCTCCCTGGCCCGTGAGAAGGGCGAGACCATCCATATCATGGTCCAGGTCGGCTTCGACCGGCAGACCGGTGCGCCGATCGAGGAACAGCAGGAGCTGGACCTTGCACCGATGCCCTACATCGTCGTCATCGTCGACGAAATGGCCGACCTGATGATGGTTGCCGGCAAGGAGATCGAAGGCGCGATCCAGCGACTTGCGCAGATGGCGCGTGCTGCCGGCATCCATCTCATCATGGCGACACAGCGTCCTTCGGTTGATGTCATCACCGGCACGATCAAGGCGAATTTCCCGACCCGCATCTCCTTCCAGGTGACCTCGAAGATCGACAGCCGCACGATCCTTGGCGAACAGGGTGCCGAACAGCTGCTCGGCCAGGGTGACATGCTGCATATGCAGGGTGGCGGCCGCATCTCCCGTGTCCATGGTCCCTTCGTTTCCGATGCCGAAGTCGAGAAGGTCGTGGCACACCTGAAGACGCAAGGTCGGCCGGAATATCTCGATACGGTCACGGCCGGCGAGGATGAAGAGGCCGAGGATGAAGAGGACGGCGCCGTCTTCGACAAGAGCGCCATGGGTGCTGAGGATGGCGACGAGCTTTACCAGCAGGCCGTCAAGGTCGTCCTGCGCGACAAGAAGTGCTCGACCTCCTATATCCAGCGCCGCCTCGGCATCGGCTACAATAGAGCAGCTTCGCTCGTCGAGCGCATGGAGAAGGAAGGGCTGGTCGGTCCGGCAAACCATGTTGGTAAACGCGAGATCGTCTCGGGCCGCGGCGACAACGAATAATCGGAGCGCGGCTGGCTATCCTTCTTCGGAGGCCAGCCGCAGCGTCTCGAGCACGAAGTTACGCTTGCCGCCGGTATAATAATCCCAGTCGTCATTGGCCTCGCCCATGAGCTTCATCTTAAGGGCGGCATAGGCGTTCGCGCGCTCCGCGTGCGAGCGTAGATAGTCCCGAAACGCGAGCCGGTCTCGCAAAACGACATTATTCGCCGAGCAGAGATATAGTCGTGCGCCGTAGGAGCCCTTGCCGCTGGTGAAGGTCCAGGTCTGCTGCTGGTATTTGTCGCCATGGAAGGTGAAGGCGCCAAGCGATTCTACGCGCTCGATCGCTTCGGGAAGCAAATCCGCATTAGCGAAGGCGGCGTGCAGATCGATCTTCGGCTTGGCCGCCAGTCCGGGGACGGACGTGCTGCCGACGTGATGAAAGACGGGGGCGAGATCGGCAAGAAGCGGCTCAAGCTCGCCGACGATCCGGCGGAAGAGAGACGGCCATTCCGGGTCATAGGGGACGACACGAATGGCCATTCTCGTTTCCTGTCTCGTTCAGACGATTTCCTTCAGGAAGCCATCCAGGATGTCGACCATCTTGCGCTCGGCCTCTTCCAGCGAGCCGCTATTGTCGAGCTCCACGACATCGTAATCGCCGCGCACCGTCAGCGGGCCGCGTGCGAGGCGGGCCATGATGTCTTCGTGCGTCTCGCGGCCGCGCGCCTCCAGGCGGCCGGCCAGCACTTCCGGGCGGGCGGTCACATTGATGACCTTTAGCCGCGGGAAAGCAGCCTGGAAACGGTGCAGGGCCGAGCGCGAGCCATTGGCCACGACGAGGTGACCCCTGGAAAGTGCAACGGAAACCTCCGCCGGAATGGCGTATTTGAGACCATGCGCCTCCCACCACACCGCAAAGGCGCCGGACTGCTCCATCGATGCGAATCCCGCATCCGAAACGGCAAGGTGATCCTCCCCACCGGCATCGCCATCGCGAGTGATGACACGGCGGGCAAAATGCACGTCTTCGCGGCGATCGAAATGCCGGGCCGCAAGGTTCATCAGCGTGTCCTTGCCAGCCCCGCTCGGGCCGACGACGACGACCATGATGCCGCGTTCGGCACCAGCGCCCGGATGGGGTTCGTGTGACATCATCATGCGACACGGCGTCCTTCACGCCAGACGGAACGCGTCACCGGCACGCCATGTGAACGGTGGACGCGGACGAGATCGGCACGCAGGCCGGTTTCGATGCGGCCGCGATCGTTGAGGCTGACGGTGCGTGCTGGCGTTGCCGTCACCATTGCAATTGCCTTCGACAAGGTAATGCCCTCGACCTCGTCGGCAAGAATGAAGGGCGCATGCAGCAGGCTGAGCGGCACATAGTCGGACGAAAGCACGTCGAGAACGCCGAGCTTCGCTAAATCACGCGCGGCAATATTGCCGGAGTGCGACTTGCCGCGCACGATGTTCGGCGCGCCCATCAGAACGCTCATGCCGTTCTCGTGCGACAGCCGGGCTGCGTCGATGCTGGTCGGGAATTCGGCCAGGCGAACGCCGTTTTCGATCGCCTCATCGACATGGGCAGATGTGGCATCGTCATGGCTTGCGACGGTGATGCCGCGTTCGGCGCAGACCTTGGAGATCGCGTCGCGATTTGGCGTCGAATTGCGATCGGACTCGGCGATGCGTCTGGCGCAGAAGCGGGCAAACTCCTCGTCGGAAAGACCGCGCTTCTTCTGATAGTAGAAGATGTACTGGTCCATTGTCTGGAACTGGCGCTGGCCCGGCGCGTGGTCCATCAGCGAAACGAGACCGACATAAGGATCGTTTTCGAAATCGGCAAAGTGCTGCAGCACGTTGTCGGCCGAAACCTCGCAACGCAGATGGAGGAGATGTTCGGCGCGCAGGCGCCCTTCCTTTTCGGCGGACTGGATGGCATCGGCCATCTCGCGCATCTCGCCGTGCTCGAAGCCGCCGTCTTCGTCAGCACCCATGCGCAGGCAGTCGAAGACCGTGGTGATGCCTGAGGTGACGATCTGCGCGTCATGGGCCTGGATGGCCGCCGTCTTGTTCCAGCGTATGCCCGGACGCGGCGAATAGTGGCCTTCCAGATGGTCCGTGTGCAGCTCGACGAGGCCCGGAATGATGTAGTCGCCCTCAAAGTCTTCGCCGGCTACCGAAATGCCTTTTGAAATATCGGCGATCTTGCCGTCGCGTATCAGGATAGAGCCCGAAAGGATATCGTCCTCGAGAACGATACGGGCATTTGAAAGAACGGTTTCTTTGCTCATGTCAGGAAATCTTTCAGCTTTTGGCGCCAGCAAGAGGCAGCCATGTGTGGACTTTGAAAGGCGCGCCGCGCGCCTCCTCGCTAAAGATGGCAAGGCCGGAAATGTGAAGCGGCCTGCCGGTAAAAGCTGCAAAACGCTCCGTCAGGATCGCCTTCATCACTTCCGCGCGCTCTTCCGGCACCTGACCGGTCAACGTCATATGGAAGCCGAAGTCATCCATGACATATGGATAGCCCCAGCGCATGAGATTATTGCGCTGGCTCTCGGAGAGCCTTTCCGGTTTGCGCCTGCTAATATCGGCCTCGGAGAGTGCCGCCCGGAATGGCTCGAAAGACTTTACCACCTTTGCGGCGAAATCCTGAAGCGGCGGGTGCAGCGAACCCGGAACAAGTGCGAAGAAGCGACCGAGCTGGCCGAGCACCAGCTCGGGGATTTCAAAGGCCGGCGTCTTGGCGGCAAAATCTTCGACGACCGCCATCAGGTCCTTTTCGGTCACGGAGGAGGCAAGCTCGAAGGGCGCCTTGATCGTCGCGTGGAAGCCGTAGCGGCGCGGATCGGCCGTCAGTTCGAATTGTTCGTTTGCCGGCAATGTCTTGTATTCGGGTGCAGGATAGGTCTCGCCGGTAAAGGCATTGCGGCCGAGCCAGACAGAGGCCGCATCCGTCAGGGAATGATCCTTAGACGGCGAAAAATAGAGAGCGTAGCGCAAGGCTTTTATCCTGGAGATCGTCCGAATGGGGAGCGCAATGTGCATTGATTTGGCGGTGAACCGCAAGCACGCTCCGGCTAAAAGATTTCCATGACAGAATGATGATGACGGCAGGCCGTCATCATCATTTGATCGGGCTTAGTGGCCGGCCTTAGTGCCCATCAGGCGATGGCGCAGTGCATTCGATGCGGTATCGAACAGGAAGACGACGATCAGGATCAGGATGACCATGTATGCGACGTTTTCCCAATTGGAATTGGTGCGCATGGCTTCCCAGAGCTTGAGACCGATACCGCCGGCGCCAACGGCGCCGATGATCGTCGCGCCGCGTACGTTCGATTCCCACTGATAGAGCGTCTGGCTGACGATAACAGGGACGATCTGCGGCATGATGCCGTAGCGATGCACCAGCACGGTCGAGGCGCCCGTCGACTTCACGCCTTCGCGCGGCTTATTGTCAATATTCTCGAGACCTTCCGAGTAGAGCTTGCCAAGCGTGCCTGTCTCCGTGAGGAAGATGGCGCCGGAACCGGCAAGAGGACCGGGACCGAAGGCGCGCGTCAGGAACAGCGCCCAGATCAGCATGTCGACCGAACGCAGGAAGTCGAAGAAGCGCTTCAGGGCCTGATTGAGGAACCTGTTTGGCGTGATGTTGCGTGCTGCCATGAAGGCGAGCGGGAAGGCCGCGAGCGAACCGAGCAACGTGCCGAGGAAGGCCATCACGATCGTCTGGAACAACTTGGTCCAGACATCGCCATGCTGCCATTCGCTGTTGTTCCAGATATTGTCGAAAGCGAGTGACAGGTTCGACTGATCGGGATGGATACGCGGCCCGGAGACGATGAGACTGATGACCTCGCTTGCCGGCTTGTCGAAGAAGGGCGACTGCGTATCGAAGACGAAGTTCGCCCAGCCGATAAATCGCTTGCGCACCTTCACGCGGTCGACGGAAATGCTGACATCCCCTGCAAAACCAAGATTGGCGAGCACGTTGTCGTCATAGACCGTCATCCACCCCGGAACCGGACCGACGACTTTCGGTGCGCCGCTGCTGACATCGACCGGCACCGTCATGCCATGGGCAACGATCGTCGTCCGGCTCTTGCTGACCGTCACCGTGCGGCCGCTGCCGCCGACGAGGACCGTGATGCTGCCATCCGTGTTGGTTTTCAGCCAATCCGGATGCGGATCGTCGCCAAGCGGTGAGAAGCGTGGATAGCGCGTCTGGATCGTGCCATCGTCCTGGATACGGAATTCCGGCTGCACGTCATAGCTGATCCACTGGCTCATATAGATGCCGAAGCGTTCCCAGTGGGCTTCGGCGATCAGCTTCGGCAGGTCGAAAAACCAGACGGCATAAAAGCCGTAGAGGATTGTCGCGAGCACAATGAGGAGACCGCCGAAACGCTGGCGGAAGGACTTGTGAAAATATTCCGGATAGCGCGTTTCGATCTCATGCATGCGGTTTGCGTCGATGACCGTCATGGCAGCCTCAATGTTGCAGGAGGAAGGCGTGTTCGCCGACGAGCCGGCGGCGCAGCCAGGCGGAGAACTGGTCGACAGCGACAATCGTCACGAAGAGCAGCAGCACGAGCGCCACGGTCTTCGCGCCGAAACCGCGGGAAATGGAAAGCTTGAGCTCTTCACCGATACCGCCGCCGCCGACGGCGCCGATGATGGTCGAAGCGCGCACGTTGATCTCAAGGCGCAGCAGCGCATAGGACGCATAGTTCGGCATGACCTGCGGCAGGGCGGCGAAACGCACGCGCTCCAGCCAGTTCGCGCCGACGGCGCGCATGCCTTCGTCCGGTTTCATGTCGATGTTTTCAGCAACTTCATAGAAGAGCTTGCCGAGTGCGCCGATCGTGTGGAGCGTGATCGCGATAATGGCGGCCACCGGTCCGATCGAGAGGATCGCCGAAAACAGGCCGGCGATGACGATTTCTGGGAAGGCGCGCAGGAATTCCATGATGCGCTTTGTAAAGATGCGCAGCGGCCAGTTCTTCGTCAGATTGCGTGCAGCAAAGAAGCTAAGCGGAACGGCGAAGACGAAGGCGATGATGGTCGAAACGAGGGCGATATTGATCGTGACGATCATCAGGTCGAAATATTCGGGGATGTAGAAGCTGCCCCAGACATAGACGCGGCCATTGGCGAAATTGAATTCTTCGCCACCCTTGTCATTCGGGCTCGCAATATCGAAAAGCGCGCGCCAGACATCGGTCCAGTCTTTTGGGATAAGCCAGCTCAGGAAATCGAACAAATGCGGCAGGCGTTCGAAGAAGTGACCGGCATTGCTCTCGTCGGCAAAGCGCACGGAGCTGACGAAGGCGGCGATGAGGATCACCAGACCAAGGGCGGTATAGAAACGCCGCCTGGCGATCATCCTGTCCCAGGCTGTGGCGATTTCCTTCGTGCTCTGCATCGGCACATGCTGCTGTGTATCGGCAATAGTCATGAACGCCCCGCCTACTGCATAATTCCTTAAATCGGGCTCGATTTAAGGATGAAATTATGCAGCAATTTAGAGTTCTACAGCGTCCTTTGCGCGGCTGACGCGCGGCGCTGTAGTCACAAGAAAAAGGGCGGCCGTTGCCGGCCGCCCCGTATACGGATGGCGCAATCAGCCGCCGATAGCAGCCTTACGAACTTCTACGACAGCGTTGTAGAAGTCGTGCTTGACCGGGGCGTAGCCCTTGTAGTCGCCGCCTTCGATAGCTGCGAAGCACTTGTGGTCCTTCTCCGGCAGGGCCGTGAAGAAGGCGGTGAGCTTCTTCTGCCACTCTTCGCCGAGAGCGTTGCGAACGACGAGCGGGCCGTTCGGGATCAGCGGCGAACGCCATACTTCAACGAGCTTGTTCGGATCGACGGCGCCCTTGTCGACTTCCTTGCGGAAGGTACCGGAAGTGTAGCCGTCCTTGAAGTCGCCGATGCCCGAGCTATCGTCAACAGCAACGTCGACCTTGCCGTCGTAGGCAGCGAGCAGGTTGTTCTCGTGACCGCCGTTGAACTGCGTGGAAGCGAAGAACTTGTCGTTCGGCATGCCCGTGTCCTTCGGGATCTGCGTCAGCGGAACGAGATAGCCCGAGGTGGAGTCCGGATCGGCGTAGCCGAGCTTCTTGCCCTTGGCGTCCTTGATCGTCTTGATGCCGGAGGACTTCAGAGCGAGACCGATCGAGTAGTAACCCGTGGAACCGTCCTTCTGCTGCGTCGTCAGGATCGGCGTAACAGCCTTCGGGTCCTTGATGTAAACGGATGCGTAGCCGGAAGCGCCGAGTTCAGCGAAGTCGAGCGTGCCGCCGAGGAGGCCCTGGATAACGCCGTCATAGTCGGCGGCCGGGAAGAGCGAAACCTTCTCGAAGCCGAATTCCTGCTTCAGGTGGTCTGCAAGGCAGGCGTAGTTGCGCAGGCGGTCGGTTTCGTTTTCGCCGCCGAGGATGCCGACGCGGAATTCCTTGAGGTCAGCGGCATTGGCAGCGCCGGCTGCGAGCGACAGGATCGCCGTAGCCGCAAAAAGTGCTTTCTTCAACATGGGTTCTCTCCTGAATGACCGGGCGCCCGGTCGTTTTGGTACGAAGAAATCTGCCCTTGACGCGGGCATTCGATCGCGGCCGCCCCTCTCACAGACCGGCCAGCGCCAGCGGTTGGGTGCCGGCGGATTGGTTTTCGGCTCCTTCCGGAGCGATATTGATTGCGGTCGAGGTCATCGTTTCGTCGATGCCCGCACCGTCCTTGTCCGTGCCGTAGATTTCCTTCACGGCCCCGGTGGTGAGTTCGGAAGGCTTGCCGTCGAAAACGACGCGGCCGCCTGCCATGCCGACGATGCGTTCGCAGTAGCTGCGGGCCGTATCGAGCGTGTGCAGGTTGGTAATGACGGTGATGCCCTCACGCTCATTGATGTCGCGCAGGGCATCCATGACGATCTTGGCGTTCAGCGGGTCGAGCGAGGCGATCGGCTCGTCGGCCAGAACCATCTTCGGGTTCTGCATCAGCGCGCGGGCGATCGCCACACGCTGCTGCTGGCCGCCGGAAAGCGTGCCGGCTGCCTGCAGCGCCGTCTGCTCGATGCCGAGGCGCTCAAGCGCCGCGATGGCCTGGATGCGCTCTTCGCGGGTGAAGACGTTGAGCAGGCTAAGGATCGTCGAGCGATGGTTCAGGCGACCGAGCATGACGTTGGTCAGCACGTCGAGGCGCGGCACGAGGTTGAACTGCTGGAAGATCATGGCGCAGTCGCGCTGCCAGTTGCGCAACGCCTGACCGCGAAGGCCGGAGACCTCGACACCGCCGAAGTGGATGGTGCCGGAGGAAGGTTCCTGCAGGCGGTTGATCATGCGCAGGAGCGTAGACTTGCCGGCGCCCGACCGGCCGATGATGCCGACCATCTGGCCCTGAGGAATGTTCAGCGTTACGGAATCGACAGCGAGCTTCTTTCCGAACCGGCGTGTGACATTCTTCAGTTCGAACATCATGCTCTTCCCTCGCATTTCAGGCTTGCTTCTGGGATCGCATTAGTCCCGCTTCATGAACCTCGCGTGTCAGTTTTGTGTAAGTCCTGTCACAAAACTCTGCCCCGCAATATTCGGCTCAGCCGCCGTAGCGCGAAAGGAAGTCTTCGGCGCCAAGTGCCCGGAAATCAGTTAGTGCGCCGCGCAACCGGTCGTGTTCCCAGTCCCACCAGGCAAGCCTGTCCATGCGCTCGCCGATCTCCCTCGGAAAGCGCTCTCGGATGAGCTTGGCCGGCACGCCGCCGACGATCGTGTAGGGAGCGACATCCTTCGAGACGACGGCGCCCGCGCCGATGACGGCCCCGTTGCCGACGGTCACGCCGGGCAGGATCGTGGCGCCATGACCGATCCAGACATCATTGCCGATGACGACCCGGTTGGAGCGGCGCCATTCGAAGAATTCGCTCTCCATGTCGGCATCCGGCCAGTAATCGACGGCGCGGTAGGTGAAGTGGTGCAGCGTCGCGCGCCAGGTCGGATGGTTGGTTGCGTTGATACGCACTGCGGCGGCGATGTTGACGAACTTGCCGATCGTCGCGCACCAGATCGAGCCGTCCTGCATGATGTAGGAATAGTCGCCGAACTCCGCTTCGCTGATGCGGCAGCGCTCGGAAACTTCCGTGTAGCGGCCGAAGGTCGAGTTGGAGACGGCGGCGGTTTCATGGAAATAGGGCTCGATGCCCAGCTTGCGGCTCATGCTGCGATCGCCTTTCGCGGAGAGAATTGCTGGACGTCGAGGATGCGGTCGGCAACGGCTTCACGCACTTCCTCATCGTGGAAGATGCCGAGCAAAGCGACGCCCGCCTTCTTCTTTTCCTCGATCATGCCGACGACGACGGCACGGTTCTTAGCGTCGAGCGAGGCGGTCGGCTCGTCGAGCAGCAGGATCGTGTGATCGGTGATGAAGCCGCGGGCGATGTTGACGCGCTGCTGTTCGCCGCCCGAGAAGGTGGAGGGCGGCAGCTGCCAGAGGGCTTCTGGCAGGTTGAGCTTTTCGAGCAGGCTTGCTGCTTTTTCGCGGGCGATGTCGGCCGCTTCGCCGCGTGCAAGCAGCGGCTCGGCGACGACGTCGAGGGCCGCAACACGCGGCACAGTGCGCAGGAACTGGCTGACGTAACCGAGCGTGTGGCGCCGCACGTCCAGGACGGTGCGCGGGTCGCCGGCGGCCAGATCGACGATCTTGCCCTTGTGGTTGACGAGGATCTGTCCGCTGTCGACGGCATAATTGCCGTAGATCATCTTGAGCAGCGAGCTTTTGCCGATGCCCGATGGGCCACCGAGCACGACGCATTCGGCCGATGCCACCGAGAAGGAGACATCCGAGACGACCGGCAGCTTGAGGCCGTCGCGCAGGTGCATGGTGAAGCTTTTGGCGACTTCTGAAACGACGAGAGGCGTTGCCATTTTCTTAAACCTGCAGGATCGAGGAAACGAGGAGCTGGGTATACGGCTCGCGCGGGTCGTCCAGCACACGGTCGGTCAGACCCTGCTCGATGACGTGGCCGTCCTTCATCACCATCATTCGGTGCGACAGGAGGCGGGCGACGGCGAGATCGTGCGTGACGATGATGGCCGAGAGACCGAGATCGTTGACGAGGCCGCGCACCAGATCGAGGAGGCGTGCCTGCACCGAAACGTCGAGACCGCCGGTTGGCTCATCCATGAACACGAGGCGCGGGCCGGTGACGAGGTTGCGGGCGATCTGCAGGCGCTGGCGCATACCGCCGGAAAAGGCGCGCGGCTGGTCATCGATGCGGCCGGCGTCGATTTCGACGCGCTCCAGCCAGTCGATTGCGGTGGAGCGGATCTTGCCATAGTGCCGATCGCCGATCGCCATCAGGCGTTCGCCGACATTGGCGCCGGCCGAGACCGTCATGCGCAGTCCGTCGGCCGGGTTCTGGTGCACGAAGCCCCAGTCGGTGCGCATCAGAAAGCGACGCTCGGCCTCGTTCATGTGGTAAAGGTCGCGGTAGCTGCCGTCGCGCATGTGATATTCGACACTGCCGGTCGTCGGCATCAGCCGGGTAGAAATGCAGTTGAGCAGCGTCGTCTTGCCCGAGCCGGATTCGCCGACGATGGCGAGCACTTCGCCCGGCCAGAGCTCGAAGGAGACATTCTTGCAGCCGATGCGGTTGCCGTAGAATTTCGAGAGGTCGCTGACTTTGAGAAGCGGTGTTTCGGTCATTCCGCAGCCTCCCGGGCCAGCAATTCGCCGGCATGTCCATGTGCTCGGCGGTCGTCGCAATAGTCAGTGTCGGAGCAGACGAACATGCGCCCGCCCTTGTCGTCGAGGATCACTTCGTCGAGATAGACTTCCTCCGCGCCGCAGAGCGCGCATGGCTTGCCGAAGCGCTGGATCTCGAAGGGATGGTCTTCGAAATCGAGGCTGACGACATCCGTATAGGGCGGCACCGCATAGATGCGCTTTTCACGACCGGCGCCGAAGAGCTGCAGTGCCTCGGACTTGTGCATTTTCGGATTGTCGAATTTCGGGGTCGGCGAAGGATCCATGACATAGCGGCCATTGACCTTCACCGGATAGGCATAGGTCGTGGCGATACGGCCGTTGCGGGCGATATCCTCGTAGAGCTTGACATGCATGAGGCCGTATTCTTCCAGCGCATGCATCTTGCGTGTCTCGGTTTCGCGCGGTTCGAGGAAGCGCAGCGGTTCCGGGATCGGCACCTGGTAGACGAGAACCTGCCCGGTCCCGAGCTTTTCCTCGGGGATGCGGTGGCGCGTCTGGATGATCGTCGCGTCCTTGGTATGGGTCGTGACGGCGACATTGGCGACTTTCTGGAAGAAGGCGCGAATGGAGACGGCGTTCGTCGTGTCGTCGGCGCCCTGGTCGATTACCTTGAGAACATCATCAGGCCCGATGATGGCTGCCGTCACCTGCACGCCGCCGGTGCCCCAGCCGTAGGGCATCGGCATTTCTCTGCTGGCAAAGGGAACCTGGTAGCCGGGAATGGCGATCGCCTTCAGGATGGCGCGGCGGATCATGCGCTTGGTCTGTTCGTCGAGATAGGCGAAATTGTAGGTGGCGAGATCACTCATTCGGCGGCCTCCTTTTGGGTCTCGCCGCTGTCGCGGGCGGCTTCGAAATCGCGGCGCATGCGGCGGACGAGGTCGAGTTCGGCCTGGAAGTCCACATAATGCGGAAGCTTCAGGTGTTCGACGAAACCCGTCGCCTGCACGTTGTCGGAATGGGAAATGACGAATTCCTCGTCCTGCGCCGGCGCGGTGATATCCTCGCCAAGCTCTTCAGCGCGCAGCGCACGATCGACGAGAGACATGGCCATCGCCTTGCGCTCGCTCTGGCCGAAGACCAGGCCGTAGCCGCGCGTGAACTGTGGCGGCGCCTTGGCCGAGCCTTTGAACTGGTTGACCATCTGGCATTCGGTGAGCTGGATAGGTCCCAGAGAGACGGCGAAGCCGAGTTCAGGCACGTCGAATTCCACCTCAACCTCGCCGATGCGGATTTCACCGGTGAAGGGGTGGTTGCGGCCGTAGCCACGCTGGGTGGAATAACCGAGCGCCAGAAGGAAGCCTTCGTCGCCGCGGGCCAGCGCCTGCAGGCGAAGATCCCTGGTCATCGGGAATTCCATCGGCTCGCGCGTCAGGTCGCCCGTCTCGTGATCCTCGGGAAGCTCGCCGTCGTTCTCGATCAGCCCTTCCTGGCCGAGGATTTCGGAAACGCGCATGACGCGGCCGGTCTCGGCCTCGCGCTGCGCCGGCTCTTCCACGGCTTCGTCCGTCAAAAGCGAGGGATCGAGCAGGCGGTGCGTGTAGTCGAAGGTCGGGCCGAGCAGCTGCCCGCCCGGAAGATCCTTGTAGGTCGCTGAAATACGGCGCTCGATCTGCATGTTGGCGGTATCGAGCGGCTTCGAATAGCCGAAGCGCGGCAGCGTCGTGCGGTAGGCGCGCAGCAGGAAGATCGCCTCGATCATATCGCCGCGCGACTGGCGCACGGCGAGTGCGGCAAGCGTGCGGTCATAGAGCGAGGCTTCGGCCATGACGCGATCGACGGCGAGGGAAAGCTGTTCGACGATCTGCTCGATGCCGATCGCCGGCACGGAGCGGTCGCCACGCCGGCGGTCGGCGAGCAGGCGGTGAGCATTGGCGATGGCGGCCTCGCCACCCTTGACGGCAACATACATGAGCTCAGATCTCCGTTGCTGTGATCTTGGTGGTGCGCGGCAGGCAGAGGAAGCGCTTGCCCGCCGTCAGCACGATGTCGACGCCGCGCGGAAAGAGCGCGCGGTTTTCCGTCCAGAGGCGCAGGAAGGTTTCCGGCAGGCCGACCGGTGCAATCTCGGCCACGCTCTGGATGCCCGGTCCCATCAGGGCGAGCCGGCGGCCGCCTTCGAGATCGGCAAGTTCGATCACGACAGTCGTGGAACGATCAGGATATTCCTGCGTGCCTGGTGCAAACAGGCCGAACGTGGAAAGAGCCATGCCGGCTTCGACAAAGGCGAAGCGCGCTTCGGCCTTTTCGGTGGTCATAGGTGCGCCGGCGTGGAAGCCGAGCCATTGCGGAACCGCCGACTTGGCAAGCCCCGCGGAAAGCCAGACCGGAGTATCATGGTCGCAGAGCGTCAGGCCGATCGCGCCGGCGGCAATGCCGAGTGGTGCCGGTGGCACAATGTCGGGTGTTACGGTCTGGATCGTGCCGGGCCGGGCCATGCCGTCCATCAGCATCTTGAACACGCTCTGGGCCTGGAAGACCGGCTCGACAAAGCCGCCGGTCAGAACATCGGTCTTGGCACTCATCAATCTTCTCCCCGGACCATGGTGAAGAAATCGACGCGGGTCGCAGCCGTTTCCTCAGCCTTGCGGTTGACGTCGTCGCCGATCCGCCGAGCGATCGGCGAAAGCAGGTTTTCTTCGACGAAGCTCTTGGTCGCCTCTTCCTGCCAGAGCGCATCGAAGATGGCTGAAAGCCGCGCCTTCTCACGGTCGGTACCGAGCGCCTGCGCATGTCCGACGGAGCCGGAGGCGAGGCGCACCGTTGCGCGTGTCACCGTCACTTCGCCGAGATTGAAGGGCGCTCCGCCGCCGCCGATGCGGCCGCGGACCATGACGAGGCCGGTTTCCGGGCCACGCACCGGCTGCACCACCGGCTTTTCCGCCAGCGCATCCCACGCTGCCAGCAATTCCTGTGTCTCGGCGCGGGCGAGCAGATCGACGGTGCGTTTACGCCCGTCATCCGTTCGCGCCGCAGCTACCGTCTTCTCCGCTGCCGTCATCATCTTTTCCTTGAAATGTCTATTGATATAGACAACCATACAAGCTATACCTATCCCTAAATCGGCGAGGTGACAAGCGTGTGACACGGCGCGACCGAAATTGGCCGAGCCCGAAGATGAGCAGGGGTGCAATGGCAGGAATAAAGCAGGTGCAGCGGCAGACAGGGGTGGCGCTGTGGCGGCAGATCGCCGACAGGATCCGCGAGGCGATAAGCCGTGGCGCCTACGACGAGACGGGCATGGTGCCGCCGGAAACGGTTCTGGCGCTGCAGTTCGGCGTCAACAGGCATACCGTCCGCAGCGCACTCGCAGCGCTTGCCCAGGAAGGCATCGTGCGCGCGGTGCAGGGTCGCGGCACGCTGATCGAGCGCAAGGAGCGCCTGAATTTTCCGATCAGCCGCCGTACCCGTTTCACCGACGGTCTCAGGGACCAGGCACGCGAGACACACGCGATCCTGCTCGGCCATGCAGAAGAAGCAGCCGATGCCGAGGTGGCCCGCTGGCTGCGGATTGAGCAGGGCACGCCGGTCATCCGGCTGGAAACGGTGCGCGATGCGGATAAACGGCCTGTCGCGCGCGGAACGAGTTGGTTCCCTGCCGCACGTTTTGCCGGCATCGGCGAGATCTACAGGAAGACCGAGTCCATCACCAAGGCTTTCGCGGTACTTGGCCTGTCGGATTATGTGCGCGCCACCACGGAGATCACTGCCACCCACGCCGACGCCGGCGATATCGCCGATCTCGAGCTGACACCGGGCGCCGTGCTGCTGATCACCAAGGCGATGAACACCGATCTGGAAGGCGTGCCGGTGCAATATTCGATCAGCCGTTTTGCGGCAGACCGTGTCCAGTTCACCATCGAGAACTGAAATGGCGAGAACTGAAAACGAAAAGGCCGGGCGCGAGCCCGGCCTTGAACCTTATCGATGCCTGATCGTGCTCAATGCGCGCCGGACATGTCCCCAAGCACTTCCTTGGAAGCGACGGTCGAATCTGCCTTCAGCTTGTACACCATCGGCACGCCGGTCGCGAGATTGAGCGACAGAACCTGCTCGCGGGTGAGCTTGTCGAGAACCATGACCAGCGAACGCAGCGAATTGCCATGTGCTGCAACCAGCACCTTTTCGCCGCGCAGGACGCGCGGAAGGATTTCCGTCAGATAGTAAGGCCAGACGCGGGCGCCGGTGTCGCGCAGGCTTTCGCCGCCCGGAGGCGGAACGTCATAGGAGCGGCGCCAGACATGCACCTGCTCTTCGCCCCACTTGGCACGGGCATCGTCCTTGTTGAGGCCGGAGAGGTCGCCGTAGTCGCGCTCGTTCAGCGCTTGGTCGCGGATCGTCTCGAGATCAGGCTGGCCGACCTTGTCGAGGACGAGCTTCAACGTGTGCTGCGCGCGCACCAGCGCGGAGGTGAAGGCGATATCGAACTTGATGCCATAGTCGGCAAGCGCCTGGCCGCCGGTCGTGGCTTCCTGGATGCCGAGCTCGGTCAGATCAGGGTCCTTCCAGCCGGTGAAGAGATTCTTGAGATTCCAGTCGCTCTGGCCGTGGCGAACGAGGACGAGGGTACCGCTCATGAAAAATGCCTCCGAGAAATGGTCAATGGGAAGAAAGCCCGAGAACGTCGAGCATGGAATAGAGCCCCGGTTTCTTGTCGCGCGCCCAAAGCGCTGCCTTGATGGCGCCGCGCGCGAAAATCGAACGGTCGGTTGCGCTGTGCGAAAGGGTGACGGTCTCGCCTTCGCCGGCAAAGAGCACCGAATGCTCGCCGATGACGGAGCCGCCGCGCAATGTCGCAAAGCCGATCGTACCGGCTTCCCGCGCGCCGGTATGGCCGTCACGCACGCGTACGGACTTCGCGCCAAGATCGATATTGCGGCCCTTCGCCGCCGCCGCGCCGAGCAGCAACGCCGTGCCCGAGGGTGCGTCGACCTTGCGCTTATGATGCATTTCGAGGACTTCGATGTCCCAGTCGACAGGATCGAGCGCCTGGGCTGCCTGCTGCACGAGAACGCTAAGCAAGTTGACGCCGAGGCTCATATTGCCGGATTTGACAATGCGGGCATGGCGCGAAGCCGCCGCAATCTTCGCATCGTCCTCTTGCGAGCAGCCGGTCGTGCCGACGACATGAACGATACGGGCCTGCGCGGCGAGACCGGAAAATTCGATGGAGCCGGCAGGTGACGTAAAATCCAGCACGCCCTCGGCATGCAGGAACGCTGCCAGCGGATCGTCGCCGATGATGATGCCATTGGGACCGAGCCCTGATATTTCGCCGGCATCCTTGCCGATGAAAGGAGAGCCCGGCCGCTCGACCGCTGCATGTAGCGTAACACCATCGATGGAATGGATGAGACGGATGAGCGTCTGCCCCATGCGCCCCGCCGCTCCGACCACAACCAGTTTCATCGCAGCGTCGCTCATGTCAGTCCGTCATCCCGATCAGTATGAATCAGAAGCCGAAGGCCTCTGCAGATTGTTGAGGCGAGCGTAAAGACCGTCGCTGACCTTCGCAAGCGTCTCGTGATTGCCTTCTTCCACGACGCGGCCCTGCTGCATCACGATGATCTTGTCGGCGCGCACCACGGTCGAAAGCCGGTGCGCGATGACGACGACCGTGCGGCCGGTCATGGCCTCGTCGAGCGCCTTCTGAACGGCTGCTTCCGATTCCGTATCGAGTGCCGAGGTCGCCTCGTCGAGAAGCAGGATCGGCGCGTTGCGCACCAAGGCACGGGCAATCGAAAGCCGCTGGCGCTGGCCGCCTGACAGTGTCACGCCGTTTTCGCCGACGGGCGTGTCATATCCCTGGGGCTGGGAAACGATGAAGTCATGCGCATAGGCAAGCCGCGCCGCCTTTTCGATCTCTTCATCCGTCGCTTCCGGACGACCGTAGCGAATGTTATCGCGGATCGTGCCTTCGAAGAGATAGGGCTGCTGCGAAACATAGGCGAGCTGCTGGCGCAGCGACTGCTTGGTGACGTGCGCAATATCTTGCCCGTCGATCAGGATCTGGCCTTCCTGCGGATCGTAGAAGCGCGGAATGAGGCTGATGACGGTAGACTTGCCGGCGCCCGACGGGCCGACAAGTGCTGTCGTTTTTCCACCCTCGGCCGTCAGGGTGACAGTGTTCAGCACGCTTTCATTGCCATAGGCAAACGAGACGTTTCGCAGCTCGATCTTTGCCTCGGTCACGACAAGCGGCTTTGCATCCGGCAACTCGCGCTGACGCGGTTCCATGTCGAGCAACTCGTAGATCATCCGGGCGTTGACGACGGCGCGCTCCATCTGAACCTGCAGGCGGGCAAGGCGACGGGCCGGATCATAGGCGAGCAGCAGCGCCGTGACGAAGGAGAAGAAGGCACCCGGCGGTACGCCCTGGTAGATCGAGCGATAGGCCGCATAGGCAAGCACGCTCGCAACGGCGAATCCGGCGAAGCTCTCCGTCAGCGGCGAGGTGCGTTCGGAAAGCCGCGCTATGCGGTTCGCCCGGCCTTCGGCCGCCGAAATCAACTTGTTGACCTTGTTTTCAAGTGCCTCTTCCATCGTGAAGGCCTTGACGATGGAAATGCCTTGAATCGTCTCCTGCATGGCGCCGAGAACATGGCTGTTGAGGTTGACGGCCTCGCGGGTTGCCGAGCGAAGACGCTTTGAAACATAACGCAGCGCATAAAGCAGCGGCGGCGCCAGAATGAAAACGGCGAGGCTCAGCAGCGGGTCCTGAACGACCATGACGCCGATCAGGGCGACGAAAGTCAGGAGGTCACGGACCGTCGAGGTTATGGTCAGGTTCAAAACGTCGCGGATGCCGGTGACGTTCTGGCTCACCTGGGCGGCGATATGCGCCGAACGAGCCTCGTTGTAGTAGCCGACGGAGAGCGTCATCAGATGCGAATAGATCCGCCGCTGGTAGCGCGCGACGATATCGTTACCGATCCGCGATAGCGCGACACCCTGCCCGTAGCTCGCAAAACCGCGCAGCATGAAGGCGATGAAAATGGAAAGACAGATGATCCAGACAACGTCCGCACGCCTGTTGGCGAAGGCCTCGTCGATGATCGCCCGCATGATCCAGGCGGTGAAAGCCGTCGAAAGCGCCACAACGATCAGGCAGGCAATCGCGAAGACATAGCCCCAGAGATGGTCCCGGCCGTTTTCCGCAATGATGCGTTTCAGGATGCCGGTCACGGTATCGCTGTTGGCGTGTGGTTGTCTGCTGTCGGCGGCTTCCAAAAAAGATTTCCTGTCTCAGGATCGCATGCCTTGAGCGCGGCACGCATATTCGCGGGCTCTATAAAGAGTCGAAGAAGCTTTGGCTAGACAGGCTCAGGCCCGCCAGCGCCGCCCATCCGTCGAAAGGCCGAAGTTTCCTGGCATGCGTGCATAGGAAGAAAGCCCGGCAAGAGCAGCCAGCGGATGCGTGACGACATAGGTCGGGATCGTCCGCAGCAGCGCCGAATGCGGTGCCTTGTCTTCGAAAGCGGCCCGGAATTCCGGCATTTTCAGTGCCGGAAGGATCTTTTGCGAGATGCCGCCCGAGAGATAGACACCGCCGCGGGCCATGAAAAGCAGCGCCATGTCGCCCGCCACGCGGCCGAGATAGGTGGCAAACAGCGAGACGGTTTCGACCGCGACCTTGTCGCTGCCGGCAAGCGCATGCGACGTGATGTCCGCCGGGTCGCTCATGGTCGGCCCCACACCGTCGGCCGCGCAGATGGCGCGGTAAAGATTGACGATGCCGCGTCCGCAGAGGATCTGCTCGGCCGAAATGCGGCCTTCGATGGTCTCGACATGCGGGAAGATTTCATAGTCGCGCTTGCTGCGCGGCCCGAGATCGACATGCCCGCCTTCGCCCGGAACCGGAATCCACGTCGACTGGGTATGGACGAGGCCACCGACACCGAGGCCCGTGCCCGGTCCGAGAACGACGCGGGAGGCGACCATGTCACCAGAGGCATTGCCGATACGTTCGCGATTATCGTCCGAGAGTGCCGCGATCGCCAGGGCCTGCGCTTCAAAGTCGTTAACGACGAGCACGTCGACGAGCCCGAGGCCCTCTATCATCCTCTTTGGGCGGACCACCCAGGGGCAGTTGGTCAGCGGGATTTCATCGGCCTTGATCGGGCCGGCAACGGCGAGGATTGCTGCACGCGGCTGCACGGAGGTCTTGTCGAGCACGCCCTTCTGGATCGCCTCGTCGATCGTCGGATAGTCGGCGGTGCGCACATTGGGAAACTGCTTCGGCTCCGCATAGGCATCCGTCAGAATGGAGAAGCGGGCATTCGTGCCACCGATGTCACCGATCAGGATCGGAAAGGGCAAGGGAGTAGAGGATGCAGTCATGGCCGGTTCCGTGCTGTAGCCCGAGGGATCAGGCGTTGAGGGTAGGGAGAAGCTTTTCGGCTGTCGACCCGTTGAGCGCCATCGGAATGTCGTACACGATCGCAAGCCGCATCAGCGCCTTTACATCGACATCATGCGGCATCGGCGTCAGCGGGTCCACGAAGAAGATCAGGGCGCTGACCTCGCCGGTGGAAATCAGTGCACCGATCTGCTGGTCGCCGCCGAGCGGGCCGCTTTGCAGCCGGGTCACGTGAAGGTCGGGTGCGGCATCGAGCACACGCCCGCCGGTCGTGCCGGTAGCGACGATTTTCCATTGGGCGAGGAGATCTCTGTTTCGGCGGGCAAATTCCGCCATGTCGTCCTTCTTCTGGTCATGCGCAATCAATGCTAGGCACTTGCTGCCGGCCATGGTCGGACCCTCCGCGCGAGAATTCAATCGATTTGGCCGCTTCTACACCAGGCGTTTGTGATTTGAAAGACAGCCGCCCGCCAGCCCGTTCAGCCTATTGCACCATCGGCTTGTCGTTCGGAACCGGGCCGACGGAAGGAAGCGCGCTGCCGGTATCGACAGGTGGTGCCGCCGCCGGGGCCGCCGTCAGTGCACTCGCCGCGGAGGGACCACCATAGGTCCCGGCTTCCGCGGAGGCGATGGACGGGGCGTTGACAACGGCCGAGCAAGCCTTCGGCAGGTCGGAGACCATGACCTCACGCGGCGGCTTCGGCGGCTTTGCACTCGGCTTCGGCGCCGCCCACGGCTCTTTCGTAAACCACCAGGCCAGCGACTTGTCGCAGCCGTCCCCGGCCGCCACCGGCGCCTGCCCGGTACAGCCCTTGTCGCCCGGCGGGCATTTCATGCGGATGTGGAAATGCGAATCGTGCCCGTATTCGGGCCTGAGCTTGCCGAGATTGGTGCGGTCGCCGGTCCATGTGTCGCACATCTTCTTCTTGATCGCCGGGTTGACGAAGATGCGCTGGACTTGCGGATAGCTTGCCGCCAGCATCAGAAGTTCTGCCCGCTGCTCGCTCCACACTTTCGGGTCGACGGTCAGGAACTTGTCTTTCTGCAGCATGGTGGTGAAGGGCAGGTCTTCCCGCTGTTCGTAGGTCAGGCGTTGGGCGGGCATGGGTGTAAACCAGACATCGGCATCGAGGCCGATCTGGTGCGAGGCGTGACCGTTGAACATCGGCCCGCCGCGCGGCTGAGCTATATCGCCGACGAGGATGCCGGGCCAGCCGATCTTGGCCCGCGCATCCTGCGAGAACTTTTCCAGAAGTGAGATCATCGCGGGATTGCCCCAGCGCCGGTTGCGCGAAAGGCGCATCGCCTGCCAGGTCGGCCCGTCGGCCGGCAGCGCCTCCGCACCGGTCATGCAGCCTTTGGCGTAGAAACCGATCGGCTGCGCCGGCCCCTGCGTCGGCAATTTCACCGCGCCGAAGATGGCCTTGGCGCTGCCGGGGCTTGGCGTCTTCTGCTGTGCGCCGACATCGCCGGCGACAAGGCTTGCGCCGATTGCGCCGGCAAGCGTCAGCTTGCCAAACGTCCTGAAGTCAATGGCCAATTTGCCGAGTGTCCTGAAAGTCTGGGCCTTGAAAGCCATGCCGTTCCCTTGCCGCATTTACCAAAGTGATTTGCGATCGAATCTATCGTGAAAAGCAATTTTGGTGAATCGATGTTTTGGCCGGCGGGACGAGGACGGATCGCCGCATCGTCAGTTGTTGGTCAAGACCTCGGCCGTTTTGCGCACGCGGGAAAGGCGCGGCAAGATGCGCTCGCAGGACAGTGAATGCATCTCGGCGGTGAAGGTGCTCATCGCATCCTCGACGGCGATGACAGCGTAATTATGGGCATAGGCATCGCGGATCGTCGCCTCGACGCCGAAATTCGTGGCGATGCCCGTCAGGATCACGGTCCTGATGCCGCGGCGGCGAAGCTGGAGATCCAGCTCCGTGCCGTAGAACGCGCTCCATTGATGCTTGACGATCTGAACGTCGGCTGCGAGCGCAGCGATTTCCGCCGGTGCTTCAAGCGCGGCTGCCGGAAGGCCACCTTCGGGGAAAACCGCCGGCTCGTCCACCGGCTGGTTGACAGCATCGGCATAGTCCGGGGAGAATCCGACAGTGACGAGTATCACCGTCCCGCCTTCGGACTTCAGCTTGGTAGCGATGGCGGCGGTATTCTCGATTACCTGCCGGGCCGAATGAGGGGCGAGCTGCCGGCTGACGATAAAGCCTTGCAGGTCGATGGAAATGAGTGCGGTGGTCTTGGGATCGTAGAGGGACATGGGAAGTCTCCGTGGTGAAGAAATATGAGGGCATCCTCACAATGACAAATACGAGGATAGCCTCACAAAAATCAAGCCCGGAACCGCAAACCCGTGTGCCGAAGCGTCAGCGCGGGCATGAGCGCGTCGCCGTGCTGCTCGAGGCAGCAGCCAGGGTCTTTCTCGAAAAGGGTTATGACGCCGCGACCATGACGGAGATTGCAGCGGCAGCGAATTCGTCGATCGGCTCGCTCTATCAGTTCTTTCCGACCAAACTTCTCCTTGCCGAGGCGCTGCATATCGATCGCCTGCAGCGTCTGAATAGCGGGCTCGCAGACCTCGCTGAGAAGACCCGGGGGAAGGGTGCTGCCGAAATCGGTGACGCCATCTTCACGCGGTTTGGCCGCTTCATCGAGGATTATCAGGAATTTCCGGTTCTTGCCGCGCGGCGCGACGTTCCCAAGGAGCGTAAGGCGAAATCGCGCGCGGAGCTTCGCACCAGCATCACCGCACTCCTGAAGAATGCCGAACCGTCGGTCGAGCGCGATGTGGATCTCCTGGGCGCTCTCGTCCTGGAGCTTTTGCGCATCGTCGTCGCCGCCGCCAACGACCCCGACGGCTCGGGCGATCCGCGCCTGGTCGGGGAACTGCGGCGCATGCTTCGCAAGCGTCTCGAGGAAGTGACGCCCTGACCTCCAATGATAAGGTCAAAATTTCGCGAGCCTGGTAAAAAACAAACTCTTTCCTGTTTTTCGCCTGCATTTCTCGTATTGTCGACAATGCAAAAAAGAACAAGGGGTTTGGTGAATGGCATCTTGGACGCCGAAATTTTTTCTGTCCGCGGCAACGTCTCTGTTTCTCGCCTTCGGGGCTTTTGCACAGGATGCGGATGGATGGCGGGCCGGGATTTCGACGGTCGGCGATCTCAAGCATCCCTCTGGTTTTGATCATTTCGACTATGTCAACCCGCAGGCGCCGAAGGGCGGTACCCTGCGTCTTTCAGACGAAGGCAACTTCGATACGCTGAACCCATTGCTTGCGCGCGGAGAGGTGGGCGCCGGTCTGGGCACGGTGTTCGATACGCTGCTGACCCCTGCGCTCGACGAGCTGTCGTCGTCCTACGGCCTTTTGGCCGAAGGCGTGAAATATCCCGATGACTTGACCTCGGCGACCTTCCGCCTGCGCGCCGAAGCCAAATGGGCCGACGGCCAGCCGGTGACGCCGGAGGATGTCGTTTTCAGCTTCGAGCAGGCGAAGAAGAACGATCCGCAGATGGAGTTCTATTATCGCCATGTGAAGTCGGTCGAAAAATCGGGCGATCGTGATGTGACCTTCACTTTCGACGAACCCAACAATCGCGAACTGCCGCAGATCGTCGGCCAGTTGGTGATTGTGCCCAAGCACTGGTGGGAGGCGAATGGCGCAGACGGCAAGCCGCGCGACATTTCCCGCACCTCGCTGGAAATCCCCATGGGTTCCGGCCCCTACAAGATGGTTTCGGTGACGCCGGGCTCGAAGATCCGCTACGAGCTGCGCGACGACTATTGGGGCAAGAACCTCAACGTCAATGTCGGCCAGAACAATTTCGGCGCGATCGAATATACCTATTTTGCCGATCGCGACGTGATGTTCGAAGCCTTCCGCTCGAACAATACCGATTACTGGTGGGAAAATGCCGCCAAGCGTTGGGCCACCGCCTATGATTTCCCGGCCGTCAAAGACGGGCGCATCAAGCGTGAGGAAGTCGAAAACGAAATGCGCAAGGTCGGTGTCATGGTCGGCTTCATCTTCAACCTGCGCCGTGACAAGTTCGCCGACGAGAAGGTGCGCGAGGCGCTGAACTACGCCTTCGATTTCGAAGAACTGCGCCGCACGATCTTTTACGGCTCCTATGAGCGGATCGACAGTTTCTATTTCCGTACCGAACTTGCTTCATCCGGACTTCCGCAAGGCCGCGAACTGGAAATCCTGAACGAAGTCAAGGATCTGGTCCCGCCCGAAGTCTTCACCACGCCCTACACCAATCCGGTCGGTGGCGATCCGGCCAAGCTGCGCAACAATCTTCGTACCGCGATCGGCATGTTGAAGGAGGCTGGCTACGAGCTGAAGGGCAACCGCATGGTCAATGTGAAGACCGGCCAGCCGCTCTCCTTCGAAATCCTGCTCAACGGGCCGACGATCGAGCCTGTCGCACTCGCCTTCTCGCAGAACCTGAAGAAGATCGGCATCGATGCCAGCGTGCGCAGCATCGAGCCATCGCAATTCACCAACCGCTGGCGCTCGCGCGATTTCGACGTCATGTACAATGGCTGGGGTGAATCGATTAACCCCGGCAATGAACAGGCCGAATATTGGGGCTCGGATGCTGCCAAGCGCGAAGGTTCGCAAAATTACAGCGGCATCAGCGATCCCGGCATCGATGCGCTCATCAAGAAGGTGATCTTCGCCAGGGATCGCGACGAGCTGGTAGCGGCGACGAGGGCACTCGACCGCGTTCTGCTTGCCAAGCACATTATCGTGCCGAGCTATAGCTCACGCACCTCGCGCCTTGCCTACTGGAACAGCATCGCGCATCCGGCCGAATTGCCCGAATACGGGCTCGGCATGCCGGGTGTGTGGTGGTCAACCAATGCGGGCAAATAAGGAAATCCTTGCCTTCGATGGCCGCGGGCGTCCAAATTATGCGCGAATCAGGCGATAGCCGACGAGGGCAAACAAAAGGAAAGTTGGGAATTGGCGAAATCTGAACGTCGCAGCATCGCGGCTGTCTACCGGATCGGCGGACGCTGATGGGGGGCTATATCCTTCGCCGCCTGCTCCTGATGATCCCGACGATTGTCGGCATCATGGCAATTTCCTTCATCGTCGTGCAGTTCGCCCCCGGTGGCCCGGTGGAGCAGGTGATCGCCCAGCTGACCGGACAGGCCGACAGCGCTGACCAGCGTCTCGGCGGTGGTGGCGATACCGGCCAGCAGTTCGACGATGCCGGCTCGAAATATCGCGGCGCCCAAGGCCTCGATCCCGAACTGATCGCCAAGCTGGAAAAGCAGTTCGGCTTCGACAAACCACCGCTGACCCGCTTCGGCGAGATGATGTGGAATTACATCCGCTTCGATTTCGGCGAGAGCTTCTTCCGCAATACGACCGTGCTCAATCTCATCAAGGAGAAGCTGCCCGTCTCGATCTCGCTCGGCATCTGGATCCTGATCTTTTCCTACGCCATTTCCATTCCGCTCGGCATCCGCAAGGCGGTCAAGGACGGCTCCTCATTCGATGTCTGGACGTCGGGCGTCATCATCGTCGGTTATGCCGTGCCGAGCTTCCTGTTCGGCATCCTGCTGATCGTGCTGTTCGCCGGCGGCTCCTTCTATGACTGGTTCCCGCTGCGCGGCCTGACATCCGATAATTTCGATCAGCTCGCCTGGTGGCAGAAGCCGCTCGACTATTTCTGGCACCTCACGCTGCCGCTGATCTCGCTGGCGCTCGCATCCTTCGCCACCACCACGCTTCTGACCAAGAATTCCTTCATCGACGAGATCAAGAAGCAATATGTCATCACCGCGCGCGCCAAGGGCCTGAACGAACGGCAGGTGCTCTACGGCCATGTCTTCCGCAACGCCATGCTGATCGTCATCGCAAGCTTCCCCAGCGCCTTCATCTCCGCCTTCTTCACCGGCTCGCTCCTGATCGAGAACATCTTCTCCCTCGATGGCCTCGGCCGCCTCGGTTATCTCTCGGTCGTCAACCGCGATTACCCGATCGTCTTTGCGACGCTCTACATCTTCTCGCTGCTCGGCCTCTTCGTCGGCCTGATTTCCGACCTGATCTATACCTGGATCGATCCGCGCATCGATTTCGAGCGGAGGGACGTCTGATGGATGTCGCCGCAAACCCGACGACGGCTGCACCCGTCCGCCCGCCCCGCAAAGGCCTGCTCTCGCCCACCAACATCAGGCGCTGGAACAACTTCAAGGCCAACAAGCGCGGCTACTGGTCGCTCTGGCTGTTCCTCGTCCTCTTCGTACTCAGCTTGCTTGCCGAATTCATCGCCAACGACCGGCCGATCATCGCCTCCTATAAGGGCGAGATCCTTTTCCCCGTCGTCGTCGATTACCCGGAAGATAAATTCGGCGGCTTCCTGGCCGAGACCGACTATCGCTCTTCCGTCATCGCGGATGAGATCGATGCCAATGGCTGGATGATCTGGCCGCCGATCCGCTATTCCTACCAGTCGGTCAATTCCAACATCCCGCATTCGGCCCCGACCCCGCCCTTCTGGCTGATGTCGAAGGAGGAGCGCTGCTCGGCCTATCCGCAGGGCATCAACGATCCCGGCTGCAGGCTCGGCAATCTCAACTGGCTCGGCACGGACGATCAGGCCCGCGACGTTCTGGCCCGCGTCATCTATGGCTTCCGCATTTCCGTTCTCTTCGGCCTCGTGCTCACCATCTGCTCGGCCGTCATCGGTGTGACGGCGGGTGCCGTCCAGGGTTATTTCGGCGGCTGGACGGACCTGTTTTTCCAGCGCTTCATCGAGATCTGGTCCTCGATGCCGGTGCTCTACATTCTGCTGATCATCGCCGCGATCCTGCCGCCCGGCTTCTTCGTGCTGCTCGGCATCATGCTGCTCTTCTCCTGGGTCGGCTTCGTCGGCGTCGTGCGTGCCGAGTTCCTGCGCGCCCGCAATTTCGAATATGTGCGGGCCGCAAGGGCGCTCGGTGTCAACAACCGCACCATCATGTGGCGGCACATGCTGCCGAACGCGATGGTCGCGACGCTGACCTTCCTGCCCTTCATCCTCTCGGGCTCGATCACCACGCTGACCTCGCTCGACTTCCTGGGCTTCGGCATGCCGCCGGGCTCTCCCTCGCTCGGCGAGCTGATTGCCCAGGGCAAGGCCAATCTTCAGGCGCCATGGCTCGGGCTGACGGCCTTCTTCACCATGTCGATCATGCTCTCGCTCTTGATCTTCGTCGGCGAAGCGGTGCGCGATGCCTTCGATCCGAGAAAGACGTTCCAATGAGTGCAGCTCTGCTCTCCGTCCGCGATCTCTCCGTCGCCTTCCATCAGGGGGGCGAAAGCTCGCTTGCCGTCGATCGCATCTCCTTTGATATCCAGAAGGGCGAGGTTCTGGCGCTTGTCGGCGAATCCGGGTCCGGCAAGTCTGTCTCGGCCAATTCGGTGCTGCGGCTCCTGCCCTATCCCGCTGCCAGTCACCCGAGCGGCGAAATCCTGTTCAAGGGCAAGGATCTGCTGAAAGCCTCCGATCGCGAGATGCGCGCCGTGCGCGGCAACGACATCACCATGATTTTCCAGGAGCCGATGACCTCGCTCAATCCGCTCCATACGATCGAAGGGCAGATTGCCGAAATCCTGGCGCTGCATCAGGGCATCACCGGCCAGGCGGCGCGCACCCGCGTGCTGGAACTCCTGAATCAGGTCGGCATCCGCGAGCCGGAAAAGCGCCTGAAAGCCTATCCGCATGAACTCTCGGGCGGCCAGCGCCAGCGCGTGATGATCGCCATGGCGCTCGCCAATCGGCCGGAATTGCTGATCGCCGACGAACCGACCACCGCACTCGACGTCACGGTCCAGGCGCAGATCCTCGAGCTCCTGCGCAAGCTGAAGGGCGAGCACGGCATGTCCATGCTCTTCATCACCCATGACCTCGGCATCGTGCGCAAATTCGCCGACCGCGTCTGCGTCATGACCAAGGGCAAGATCGTCGAGACCGGACCGGTGGAAGAGGTTTTCACCAATCCGCAGCACGACTACACCCGCCATCTGCTTGCCTCTGAACCGCGCGGCGATCCGCCGGCGACCGATGCCTCCAAGCCTGTTGTCATGGAAGGCAATGACATCAAGGTCTGGTTCCCGATCAAGGCCGGTTTCATGCGCAAGGTGGTCGATCACGTGAAGGCCGTCGATGGCATAGATCTGACGCTTCGGGCCGGGCAGACGCTCGGCGTCGTCGGTGAATCTGGCTCCGGCAAGACCACGCTCGGCCTGGCGCTCACGCGTCTCATCTCCTCGAAGGGGCGGATTTCCTTTGTCGGAAAAGATATAGCGAGCTATTCATTCACGGACATGCGGCCGCTGCGCAACCAGCTTCAGGTCGTCTTCCAGGATCCCTATGGTTCGCTGAGCCCGCGCATGTCCGTCGGCGATATCGTTGCCGAAGGCCTGAAAGTGCATGAACGTTCGCTGTCATCAGAAGAGCGCGACCAGCGCGTCTGCTGGGCGCTCGAAGAAGTCGGCCTCGATCCGCTCACCCGCTGGCGCTTCCCGCATGAATTCTCCGGCGGCCAGCGTCAGCGCATCGCCATTGCCCGCGCCATGGTGCTGAAGCCACGCTTCGTCATGCTCGATGAGCCGACCTCGGCGCTCGACATGAGCGTGCAGGCACAGGTCGTGGACCTCTTGCGCGACCTGCAGAAGAAGCATGATCTCGCCTATCTCTTCATCAGCCACGACCTGAAGGTGGTGAAAGCGCTTGCCAATGATGTCATCGTCATGCGGTTCGGCAAGGTGGTGGAGCAGGGGCCGTCAGCGGATATCTTCCAGGCGCCGAAGGATGACTATACCAAGGCATTGATGGCCGCCGCCTTTAATATCGAGGCGGTGCCGACATCAGCCGTTCAGCAGTAAAAGACGGGCAGCAGTAAAGAAGATCATGTCAGCAAGACCTCCCATCCTCGTCGATCTCAAGTTCGACCCCGAAACCGTTGCCCGCATCCTGAAGACCGCCTTTGCCGATCGCGGCAGCATCAATTCAGCCGATCCGGCCAGCAAGGAACTCGACCTGACCGGCGTCGATTATGCGCTGCTCTGGAAGCCGGATGCCGATATCTTTATACGGGCGCCGAACCTGAAGGCGTTGTTCTCCGGCGGCGCTGGGGTCGATAGCATCCTCTCCATTCCCGATCTGCCCGACATCCCGATCGTCCGCTTCGCCGATCGCAGCCTGACGACCCGCATGAGCGAATGGGTGGTCATGCAGTGCCTCATGCATCTGCGCCTGCAGCGCGCGCATGACCGGGACCAGCGCGACCGTGTCTGGGGCAAGCTCGTCCCGCCGGAAGCCGCCGAAATTACCGTCGGCGTCATGGGTCTCGGCATTCTCGGCCAGGACGCGGTCGCCAAGCTGAAGGTCATGGGCTTCAATGTCATCGGCTGGTCACGCTCGAAGAAGGAAGTTGAAGGCATCGAAACCTTCCACGGCCCGCAGTTCGATACCTTCCTGTCGAAGACCGATATCGTCGTCGGCCTGCTGCCGCTGACGCCTGAGACATCAGGCCTCTACAACAAGGCCTTCTTCGCCAAGCTCCGCCAAGGCGGCGCGCTCGGCAAACCGGTCTTCATCAATGCGGGCCGCGGCAAGAGCCAGGTCCAGGCCGATATCGTAGCGGCGATTGAGGGCGGTGTGCTCGGCGGTGCCTCGCTTGACGTCTTTGAGGTCGAGCCGCTGCCGGCGGACGATCCACTCTGGCATCTGGACAATGTCTTCGTCACCCCGCACGACGCCGCGATCTCCGAAGAGAACGCGCTTTTCCGCCACGTCGAAACCCAGATCGCCCGTTTCGAACGGGGCGAGGCGCTGCAATTCGTCGTCGATCGTAAATCTGGGTACTAAGCATGTCGCGCAAAAGTGTGCCGCGGTTTTGCGATAACGACATGCCCTAGAGAGTCCTTCTCGGAACCATACTACGCTGCTCCTCGTTTCATTCCGGAAGCTCCGCAGGCCTTTGTCTACGGATTACCGCAAGGAGACGATCATGACGCATACGGAAACGCGTTGGGAAAAGTCCGATCAAAAGCTTCATGCCGAAGAGCAGATTTCGCCTGTCAAGGCCAAGCAGGGCCGCACCGGCTATCGCATCCTGACCGTACTGGTCGCTGCACTGGTGCTGGCTTTCCTTGTCTGGATTCCCGTGGAGATCTGGGGTCAGAAGGAGGCCGATGATGTCGCCCCGCAGCAGCCAGGTCAGCAGATGCAGTCTCAGGTTCCGGCGGCTCCGCCTCAGAATGCCGGCACAGCGCCGGCCCAGCCCGCTGCACCCGCACAATAACGAGCTGATATCAAACGTTTAAACCACGCCCCGCAGCAAGAATGGCTGCGGGGTGTCGCTGTTGTTTTTTCTGGACTTTGTTTATCGATTTTTCGATAAGAAGGCGCACGAGCCGGTTTCGTGCGTTGGCCGCGAGACGGTCGCGCCTGACCGGATTGACGGACAGGCAGGAGCTTCATGGCCAGGACCGATATCGCAAGACGCGTCTACAATCACACCTGGAAACTCGATCCGATCGTCCGCAGTCTGATCGATACGGACTTCTACAAGCTTCTGATGCTGCAGATGATCTGGAAGCTCTATCCAGATGTGAACGCCTCCTTCACCCTCATCAACCGCACCAAGCGCGTACGTCTCGCCGAACAGATCGACGAGGGTGAGTTGCGCGAGCAGCTTGATCATGCGCGCACGCTGAAGCTCGCCAAGAAGGAGATGATCTGGCTCGCCGGTAATAGCTTCTATGGCCGCGCCCAGATCTTCGAGCCGGAATTCCTTGCCTGGCTCTCCAATTTCCAGCTGCCGGAATACGAACTCTCCAAGAGGGACGGGCAATATGTGCTGGATTTCCATGGGTCGTGGAAGGAAACGACCATGTGGGAAATCCCGGCCCTTGCCATCATCAACGAGATGCGCTCGCGCGCTGCCATGAAGGCGATGGGCCCCTTCACGCTCGATGTTCTCTATGCCCGCGCCAAAGCCAAGATGTGGGCCAAGGTGGAGAAGCTCCGTGAACTCCCGGGCCTGCGCATTTCCGATTTCGGTACGCGCCGCCGCCACAGCTTCCTCTGGCAGCGCTGGTGCGTCGAAGCGCTGAAGGAAGGCATCGGCCCGGCCTTCACCGGAACCAGCAATGTATTGCTGGCTATGGATTCCGATCTCGAAGCCGTCGGCACCAATGCCCACGAGCTGCCGATGGTGGCCGCAGCTCTTGCCGAGACGGACGAGCAGCTCAAGAATGCCCCCTATAAGGTGCTGCGCGACTGGAACAAGCTCTATGGCGGCAACCTGCTGATCGTGCTGCCGGACGCCTTCGGAACCGCCGCCTTCCTGCGCGACGCGCCGGAATGGGTGGCCGACTGGACCGGCTTCCGCCCGGATAGCGCTCCGCCGGTCGAAGGCGGCGAAAAGATCATCGACTGGTGGAAGAAGATGGGCCGCGACCCGCGCCAGAAGCTCCTGATCTTCTCCGATGGCCTCGATGTTGATGCGATCATCGATACCTACAAGCATTTCGAGGGCCGTGTGCGCATGAGCTTCGGCTGGGGCACGAACCTGACGAATGACTTCGCCGGCTGCGCACCGAACGACAGTTCCGACTTCCTGCCGATTTCGATCGTCTGCAAGGTGAGCGACGCCAATGGCCGCCCCGCCGTCAAGCTTTCGGATAATCCCCAGAAGGCGACCGGCGAACCGGCTGAGGTCGAGCGCTATCTGAAGTTCTTCGGCACCGAGGACCGGACTGACCAGGCCGTGCTGGTCTAAATGGTCGACCGCAGCGCCGGCCATTGCCGGCGGGGCCCCTCGACCACCGTCCTGCCGCCACGGCGTTTCGGCTTGACGACAAGACCATCATCCGGCGGTGGGGCGACGCCGAGCTTGTCGGCGAGGGAACGGGCATCGGCCGGCGCGCGTACCTTCACGTCGTTGTCGAAATAGACATAGACGTCGCGCCCGCTCGCCGAGCGTTTCAGCGGCGGCTTGATGCGGTCGGCATCATCGGGCTCCATTCCATGTGTCCACGCATCGATGCGCAGGGCCCAGCGATCAAGCGCCTCACCGCTATAACCGTTGACGTAAAGCTGCTCCGATCCGTGCAGGCGGCAATAGATGAAATCCGCCGTCACATCCATCAGCAGCGGCCACTCCACCGTATCGGCCACCACCAGCCCGACCTTGTGCTTGCGCAGCAGTTCGATGAATTCGGGTGCGCGGAAACTGTCGTGGCGGATTTCCAGCGCATGGCGCATCGGTTGCGTCGTTTCGCTCTTCGTCCAGGCACGGCCGTCAAGCCGTTCGTCATGCCGTTTCGCGATATCGGCCGCAGCATCCGTATTCTCGGGTAGCATTGCCAGGAAATTTGCGAAGAGATCGGCATCGAATGCCAGGCCTGGCGGAAATTGCCAGAGGATCGGCCCGAGTTTCGGGCCCAGTCGCATGAGGCCGGAGGCGAGGAAATTGGCAAGCGGCGTTTCGATGTCGCGCAGGCGCTTGAGGTGTGTGATGTAGCGCGAGCCCTTGACCGAAAAGACGAAACCATCGGGTGTTTCATCGCGCCAGCGGGCAAAAACATCCGGCTTCTGCAGCCCGTAAAATGTGCCGTTGATCTCGATGGAGGGAAATTGCCGCGAGGCATAGGCAAGCTCGCTCTTCCCAGCCAATCCCTTGGGATAGAAGACACCGCGCCAGGGCGCATAGGTCCATCCCGATATGCCGATGCGGATCGTGCCTGTTTTTGCCCTTGTTTTTGTCATGCAAAGGGAACTGTGCCCGTGCGCTCTTGTTCCCGAATGAAGAAAGGCGCCGCCTTGCCGGCAGCGCCTCGTCTCAAAATCAGCCGGCCGGCTTCAGCGAGCTGATGATGGCGATCAGCTCGTCGTCATGAGCGTCCTGCTTGCCCTTGGTGCCCCAATAGGTGATCAGGAGCAGCTTGCCCTCTGAAGGCGAAAGGACGGCGACGCCGATATTGACCGGGCCTTCCTTGTCACTGCCGTCCCAGTCGAAGGTTTTCATCTTCATGCCGTTGATTTCGGCTTCGGATTCCTTCTGGGTCTTCTCCTCGATGGCGACGCCGTTCTTCTGCAGGAAGGCGAAGGCCTCGTCGATGATCTTGTCGCTGGTCTTTTCATCGGCAACGTCGATTGAAAGATAGATTGCCGAATCATCGGACTGGGCATCGATGCCGGTCTCCGTCTCCTTCGGCCCCCAGTTGTCGGGAATGGTCACGGTCGCGACCGGATCGTCGCTCGGAAATTCCAGCGTTTCCGCCTGGGCAATCACAGGCAGGAATGCCGCAAAGGCTGCAGCAATGATGAGCTTCTTCATGGTAGGTCCCCGCATGGTCGCGTCCCGGCGGGCAGCAGCCCTTGCCGCCCCTCTCGCTCCGGATCGCGCCACATAGGATCGTTACCGGCTTTTGCTTTGCCAAGCCTTACCGATCGCGGGTCACAAAGCGCCCAATATTTAAACGCGCAGTCCATTTTTGGTGTCTTCAAGCAAAGACATTGCGAAGGCGACCGCGCTAGGCCGCACGGAGGCTTTCTGCGGGATGGATGTCTACCGCGGCAGCCAATCCCATCCTGGTGGTGGGGCTTTCAACTACCGCCGCGCATAGGACGCATAACTGGCACGAGATTGCCCATGCGCCGTGTGGGAAATGTCAGATTGTGACATGACAGGCATTGATCTGACATTCGCTATAGAGCAGTTGAAAGCTGCCGCACCCTATGCAGCAGATAAGATTATCTACTTCGACAGCCAGCTTTCGAAATAGTGGCGGACAGCCGCACCCGCGCCGAAATGATCGGTCGTATCCAGCCTCGCAACTGCGCCGCGCACGACATCCGCCATAACGGATGCAGGCAGGATGCCGGACTTGACCATGGTTTGAAACAGTTCCTCTACCAGGATAATCGTTCCGATCGCTTCGTCTTCAGCCTTGAAATTCGCCATTGCTGGTCTCCCCTCTGTGTCGTTGGCAATGAAAATGTGGACCAACCTATCGCGTTAGGGTCGAGTTGTGGAGAAGCCCACGAATTTCGTCGCGCCGCCGAACTTGGCTGGCGGGATGTGCAGGCGGATATCATCGTTGATGGGGCAGGGAGAAGTTCGGACATCGACACCTCGCGCAATTAAGCCGCGCCTCAACAATGCTGAGATTTGTTTCGCCGCCGACTATAGGAAAGACGGCTCTGGATCAGGGTCGATCTCCTCGATGATATCGGGCTGGTCATTCCTTGGATTGCCGACGTTGGGTCCGATCGGCCACATGGTCATCAGATCGCTTGGAAACTGCGTCATCAAATCATGCGGCGGCGGCACGTCGGATAGCCAGCGCTGATAGTCCTTTTCATGCAGGATAACAGGCATACGGTCGTGGATAGTCGACATCATTTCGTTTGCGGCGCAGGTGAGGATGGTAAAAGTCCGAACCTGCAAATCGGTTTTTGGATCGCGCCACCTCTCCCAGAGGCCGGCGAGAGCAAAAGGCTGTCCGCTCTTCATCGCGATTGCATAGGCCTGCTTCTTCTTTCCCGAAGGTTCGAGTTTTTTCCATTCAAAATACCCGTCGATCGGCACGAGGCAGCGGCTGCTCTGGTACGCATTCCGGAACATTGGCTTGTCGGCAACTTCTTCGCATTTTGCGTTGACCGGCGTAGGCATCCCGGCTTTCCACCAGGCCGGCTTCAGCCCCCATTGCGCCGGTGCGAAGTTGGCGCCCATGTTGCTGTTCCGGTCGACATCCATGATGATGATAGGGTAATCCAGGCTCGGAGCGCCGTTGTAGCGCGGAAACTGGTTTGCCATGCCGAGCGCACCTTCTCTGCCGGCAAAGGCAAAAGCCTGCATCAGCGTGACCAGATCGGATTTGACGAAAACTCTCCCGCACATGCTTTTCCCTCCGCTCTGAGCTCGGCCCTGCTTTGCGCTGATCGGACAAGGTTGCGGCCAATCAACGGAACATAAAGAGAACACATTAGGCGAAGCTAAAGAACCGTCAAGGATTTGTTTGCAGGAAAAATGTTGGCGTTAACGCGGCTGCAGAGTTTGTGCGTTTGAAGCGACGAGGCGAAGCCATTGCGTTACTGGGATCAATCCCGGGGTCACCCCAACCGTGAATCAGAAAAGGATAAGGGAATACAGGTATTTAGATGAAAAATGGCGGACAAGGTGGGATTCGAACCCACGGTACGCTTTCACGTACACACGCGTTCCAGGCGTGCGCCTTAAACCACTCGGCCACCTGTCCTTTTTGGGCGTTCGCGCCTTGGAGAGGAGCAAATCGTCGGAACGGCGCGATATATACCCAAGAATTTTTGCCGATCAACCCAAATCTAACAGTTTTTTGACTTCTTCCGATAAAACTGCGCGCATGCCGTCCATTGCGCTGTGTCTGCTCCGAGCCTATCTCTAGGTTTGAGTGGAGATTGGCGCGGCTCGCCGGACATCAAGGCACACCCGTCATCGGAGGATTTGATGCGTTTCTTGTTGCGTCTTGCCAGCCTGTTTGCGCTGGCAGTTGCGGTCATTGCCGGAACCATCGATTCCATTCAGTCCGTTGCATCCTCGCAAGTGCTCATGACCCCGATGTCGGATGCATGGCAGGATGTCAGCCCCTCGACGCTTACCGCGCTCCAGTCTTCCGTTTCCTATTATGTCCACCCGCGTTTCTACGCTTTCATTTTCCAGTGGCTCATGCTGCAGCCGGCCTTTGCCGTGTTTCTGGTGCTGTCGCTCATCCTGTGGATGGTTGGCTACAAGAAGCCGCCGGTGGCCGGCCGCTTTACCGCATAGCTGAAGAGATGGAGGGTGTGAAAAAGTGCAATCGGCAGTTCCCGAAATGGCGGGATGATGAGCCCGATGCCGCTAGGCCACTGGTTAGAAAATCCGCATTTTAGCGGTCGATTTGCCCAGAATTCAGGACCTGTGGATTGATTTTCGGCAATAATGGCAAATCTTTACCAACCGAAAAATTTCTCGTGAATTTTTTGTGGAGCCATGCAAGGATGCACGCAGCCAGGCCTCCGGGGGGAGGTCGGTGGTTCCGCAGACATGCCTGAAAAAGGCTTGCGGGAGGACCCCAAACAAATAGCAACAACAGGGCTGCAAACTCATGAAAAAATCCCTTCTCACCCTCCTTGCCGTGGCAGCGATGTCGACGACGGCGCTTGCCGCCGACATCAAGCCGGCTCTCGTTTACGGCACCGGCGGGAAGTTCGATAAGTCCTTCAACGAAGCTGCCTTTAACGGCGCTGAAAAGTTCAAGAAGGAAACCGGCATCGCCTACCGCGATTTCGAGCCGACCGGCGACACCCAGGGCGAGCAGGCCATCCGCAACTTCGCAAGCCGCGGCTTCAACCCGGTTGTTGCCGTTTCCTTCGCCTGGACCTCGGCGGTTGAGAAGGTTGCCGCTGAATTCCCGGATACCAAGTTCATCATCGTCGACTCCGTCGTCGACAAGCCGAACGTCCGCTCCGTCCTCTACAAGGAAGAGGAAGGCTCCTATCTCGTCGGCGTTCTCGCTGGCATGGCGTCCAAGACCGGCAAGGTCGGCTTCGTCGGCGGTATGGACATTCCGCTGATCCGCAAGTTCGAATGTGGCTACGAGCAGGGCGCACGCGCCGCCAAGGCCGACATCGAAGTCTTCCAGAACATGACCGGCACGACCGGTGCAGCCTGGAACGACCCGGTTCGCGGCGGCGAGCTCACCAAGAACCAGATCGACCAGGGTGCTGACGTCGTTTACGCGGCAGCCGGCGCCACCGGTCTCGGCGTTCTGCAGACGGCAGCCGACAACAAGAAACTGTCGATCGGCGTCGATTCCAACCAGAACCACCTGCATCCGGGTTCCGTCCTGACCTCTATGGTCAAGCGCGTCGACCTCGCCGTCTACAACGCCTATAATGACACCAAGAACGACAAGTTCACGGCCGGTGTCCAGTCCCTCGGCGTCAAGGAAGACGGCGTTGCCGCCGCCATGGACGACAACAACAAGCCGCTGATCACGCCGGAGATGCAGGCTGCCGTCGACAAGGCCAAGGCCGACATCATTGCTGGCACCGTCAAGGTTCACGATTACACCACGGACAATGCCTGCCCGAAGTGAGTCGTAACTGAGATCGGGCGTATGGCGGACAAGGATTTTCGCCATACGCCCTTTTCTTATTTGGAGCCTGCTGTGACAGACCAGCCTGCTATCGAACTTGTCGGCATCGACAAGAAATTCGGCGCCGTTCACGCCAACAAGGACATCAACCTGACCGTCGCCAAGGGCTCGATCCATGGCATTATCGGGGAAAACGGCGCTGGCAAATCGACCCTGATGTCCATCATCTACGGTTTTTACCAGGCCGATAGCGGCGAGATCCGCGTCAACGGTCAGCCCATCACCATCAAGGATAGCCAGGCAGCGATCGCCGCCGGCATCGGCATGGTGCACCAGCATTTCATGCTGGTCGACAATTTCACCGTCCTCGAAAACATCATGCTCGGCGCCGAAGGCGGCGCGCTGCTGGCAAGGGGCGTTGCTTCCGCGCGCGCCGAGCTCAAGCGGCTGGAGACCGAATACGGCCTGGAGGTCAACCCGGACGCGCTGATCGAGCAGCTTCCGGTCGGCCTGCAGCAGCGTGTGGAAATCCTCAAGGCCATGTATCGCGGCGCCGAGATCCTGATCCTCGATGAGCCGACGGGCGTGCTGACACCAGCCGAGGCCGATCACCTGTTCCGCATTCTCGGCGTGCTGCGCGACGAGGGCAAGACCGTTGTCCTCATCACCCACAAGCTGCGCGAGATCATGGCGATCACCGACACTGTCTCCGTCATGCGCCGCGGCGAGATGGTCGCCACCCGCAAGACCAGCGAGACCACGGTTGAAGAGCTCGCCGAACTCATGGTCGGCCGCCGCGTGCTGCTGCGGGTCCAGAAGGGCGAGGCAAAGCCCGCCGATGTCTTGCTGTCCGTCCGCAACCTGACGGTCAAGGACAACAGGGGCGTGACGATGGTCGACAACGTCTCCTTCGATGTCCGCGCCGGCGAGATCGTCGGCATTGCCGGTGTGGCCGGCAATGGTCAGTCGGAACTGCTGGAGGCGATCGCAGGTATCCGCAAGCCGGCATCCGGCGAAATCCTGCTCGACGGCCAGCCGATCGATAAGGCCGATCCGGCCCGCCTGCGTGAGCTCGGCCTCGCGCATATTCCTGAAGACCGCCACCACATGGGCCTGGTGCTGAAATTCGAGGAATATGAAAATGCCGTACTCGGCTATCACCACCGTCCCGAATACAGCCGCGGCCCGCTGCTCGATCTCGACGCCATCCGCAAGGATGCCATGGAAAAGATCGAGAAATACGACATCCGGCCGCCGAACCCGCGCCTGAAGACGGCGAATTTTTCCGGCGGCAACCAGCAGAAGATCGTCGTCGCCCGCGAAATCGAGCGCGATCCGAAGATGCTGATCATCGGCCAGCCGACCCGTGGCGTCGATATAGGCGCCATCGAATTCATCCATCGCCGGATCATCGAGATGCGCGATGCGGGCAAGGCCATTCTGCTCGTCTCCGTCGAGCTCGACGAAATCCGCGCCCTTTCAGACCGTATCCTTGTCATGTTTGCCGGCCACGTCGTCGGCGAGAAGACGCCCGATGCCGGTGAACAGACCCTCGGCCTGATGATGGCCGGCATTGCCGCGTGAGGCCTCGATGAGCACTGCTTCCGTAACACTACCGAGATGGATCAATTACGGTCTGATCCCTCTTTTGAACCTGGTCGTTGCCTTCCTGATCTCCGGCTTCGTCGTCTGGCTGATCGGCGAAAGCCCCCTGGCTGCCCTCTCGCTGCTCATCGAAGGCGCCTTCGGCAGCGGTGAAGGCATTGGCTTCACGCTCTATTACGCGACCAGTTTCATTTTCACCGGCCTTTCCGTTGCCGTCGCCATTCATGCCGGCCTCTTCAACATCGGCTCGGAAGGCCAGGCCTATGTCGGCGGGCTTGGCTGTGCGCTGGTGGCGCTGGTGCTCGACAATTATGTACCCTGGTATGTGACAATGCCGATCGCCGTTATCGGAGCCGGTCTCTTCGGGGCAGCCTGGGCCTTCATTCCCGCCTTCCTGCAGGCCAAGCGCGGCAGCCACATCGTCATCACGACGATCATGTTCAACTATATCGCAGCCGCCCTTATGGTCTATTTGCTGGTGCATGTGCTGATCGTGCCGGGCAAGATGGCGCCGGAAACCCGCACCTTTCTCGAGGGCGGGCAGCTTCCGAAGCTCAGCTGGGTCATGACCATGTTCGGTTCCAAGCTCGGTGCGGCCCCGTTCAACGTCTCCTTCATCATCGCGCTGTTCGCCGCCTGGTTCGTCTGGGTGCTGGTCTGGCGCAGCAAGCTCGGCTTCGATATGCGCACGCTGGGCGTCAGCCCGACAGCCGCCGCCTATGCCGGCACGCCTCATGCGCGCACCATCATCATCGCCATGCTGCTGTCAGGCGCGCTCGCCGGCATGATGGCGCTCAATCCGGTCATGGGCTCGTCGGCCCGTCTGCAGGTGGAGTTCGTCGGTGGCGCCGGCTTCGTCGGCATCGCCGTGTCGCTGATGGGACGAAACCATCCGCTCGGCATCATCTTCGCAGCGATCCTTTTCGGCGTGCTCTATCAGGGCGGCGACTGGATCTCCTTCGAAATGCCCAACATCACCCGCGAGATGATCCTCGTCATCCAGGGTCTGGTGATCCTGTTTGCCGGTGCGCTGGAATACATGTTCCGCCCGGCAATGGTGCGCATCTACCAGCAGTTCAAGCGAGCCTAGGGAGCGGACGATGGAATATTATGAAATTTTCATCAGCGTTCTGAGTTCGACGATCCGGCTTTCCATTCCGCTGATCTTTACCGCACTCGCCGGCCTGTTTTCCGAACGCGCCGGCATCTTCGATATCGGCCTCGAAGGCAAGATGCTGGGCTCGGCCTTCGCCGCCGCCTGTGTGGCCTATCTCACTGGCTCGGCCTGGGCAGGCTTGGGCGCCGGTGTGGTCTGCTCGGTGGCGCTCAGCCTCGTGCATGGCTTTGCCTCGATCACCAATCGCGGCAACCAGATCATCTCGGGCGTGGCCATCAACTTCTTCATCGCCGGTATCACCATCGTGCTCGGCCAGGCCTGGTTCGGCCAGGGCGGCCGCACGCCACAGCTCGCGCCCGACGCCCGCTTCGCACCGATCATTCTGCCGGGTGCCGATGCTATCAGGGACGTGCCACTCATTGGCCCGCTCTATGCCGGCGTGATCTCCGGCAACAATATCCTGACCTATCTCGCCTTTCTCGCGGTGCCCTTCTCCTGGTGGGTCCTCTACCGCACGCGTTTCGGCTTGCGTCTTCGTGCTGTCGGCGAAAATCCGGGTGCGGTGGATACGGCTGGTATTTCGGTAACCTGGCTGCGTTACCGCGCCGTCATGTGCGCCGGTATCCTCTGCGGCTTCTCCGGCACCTATCTGGCGATCGCCCAATCGGCGGCCTTCATCAAGGACATGTCGGCGGGCAAGGGCTATATCGCGCTTGCCGCTCTCGTCTTCGCCAAGTGGAGGCCGGTGCCGGTCATGTTCGCCTGCCTGCTCTTCGGCTTCCTCGATGCGCTGGCAAATTTCATGCAGGGCAAACAGGTGCCGCTGATCGGCGAGGTACCGGTACAGGTTTTCCAGGCCCTGCCCTATATCCTGACCTGTGTCCTGCTCGCCGGCTTCATCGGCGTTGCAATTCCGCCGAAGGCCGGCGGCGTGCCCTATACGAAGGAGCGTTGATATGTCTCACGACCTGTTCGAAGCCGCGCGCGGCGCCATGGCCTTCGCGCACGCTCCTTATTCCAAGTTCCCGGTCGGCGCGGCGATCCGCGCCGAGGATGGCAAGGTCTATACCGGCGCTAATATCGAGAACCTCTCCTTCCCTCAAGGGTGGTGCGCCGAGCCGTCGGCGATCAGCGCCATGATCATGGGTGGCGCAAAGAAGATCGTCGAAATGGCCGTCATCGCCGAAAAACTGCCACTCTGCCCGCCTTGCGGCGGCTGCCGGCAGAAGATCTCGGAATTCGCCGGCAAGGACACGAAGATCTACCTTTGCGACGAAGCCGGCGTGAAGAAGACGATGACCATGGAACAGCTTCTTCCCTTCAGCTTCGAGACGGAACTCGGATGATCGCGACCATCGATCTGCTCGCGGCTCTGCTCGGCGGGCTCAAACCGCGCTACGGCATCGTGCTCGGCTCCGGCCTCGGCTCGCTTGTCAGCGAGCTTACCGATGTCGTGTGCATTCCTTACAAGGACCTGCCGGGTTTCCCGGTCAGCGCCGTCTCCGGCCATGCCGGAGAGGTCGTCGCCGGCCATCTCGGCTCGGTGCCGGTCATCATGCTCTCCGGCCGCGTCCACTATTATGAGAAGGGCGATGCCAATGCCATGCGCCTGCCGATCGAGGTCTTGCACGCCCTCGGCGTCGAGGCCCTGATCCTCACCAATTCGGCGGGCTCCCTGAAAGAGGACATTCCGCCCGGCTCGGTCATGCAGATTGCCGACCACATCAATTATTCCGGCATGAACCCGCTGATCGGGCAGGAGAGCGATCATCGTTTCGTCGGCATGACCAACGCTTATGATGCCGAGCTTTCGGCGGCGATGCAAAAGGCAGCGAAGACGCTCGGCATCCCGCTCGCAAGCGGCGTCTACATGTGGTTCTCGGGCCCGAGCTTCGAGACGCCGGCCGAAATCCGCGTGGCGCGTATTCTCGGCGCCGATGCGGTCGGCATGTCGACCGTGCCTGAAGTCATCATCGCAAGAATGCTGGGCCTGAGGGTTGCGGCAGCCTCGGTAATCACCAACTATGGGGCTGGCATGACCGGAAACGAGCTCAGCCACGAGGAAACCAAGGATATGGCGCCGGTTGGCGGTGCCCGTCTCGCCGCTATACTCAAAGAAATGATTGCCGGACACTGATTGCCGGTGGAGGAAGCGAAAATGAACAGCTATTCCAGCCGGGAAACGGCAGCCGTCGCCCTTTCCCTTCTCGATCTCACCAACCTGAAGGACGATTGCACCCAGGAGCAGATCGACACGCTTTGCGCCCGCGCGCAGACACCCTATGGCAGCAGCGCGGCAATCTGCATCTGGCCTCGTTTCGTCGCCCATGCCCGCATCGTGCTCGGCAAGGGCCACCCGGTCCGTATTGCGACCGTTGTCAATTTTCCCTCCGGTGATATGGAAATCGCCGATGTCGCCGCCGAAACGCGTGAGGCGATCGCCGATGGCGCCGATGAGATCGATCTCGTCATCCCCTATCGCAAGCTGATGGCAGGCAACGAGAAGGCCGTTACCGATATGGTCGCGGCCGTGCGCGCCGAATGTGTTGCGCCTGTCCTGTTGAAGGTCATTATCGAAGCTGGCGAGCTGAAGGATGCCGCTCTCATCCGCCGCGCCTCGGAACTGGCGATCGAAGCCGGCGCCGATTTCATCAAGACCTCCACCGGCAAGGTCGCCGTCAACGCGACGCTCGAAGCGGCCGACATCATGATCCGCGCGATCAGGGAGAGCGGCCGCAAGGTGGGCTTCAAGCCGGCCGGCGGCATATCGACCGTTGCGGATGCTGCCCTTTATTTGAGCCTTGCCGAAACCATCATGACGCCGGACTGGGCGATGCCCTCCACCTTCCGTTTCGGCGCGTCCGGCCTGCTCGACAATATCCTCTCCGTTCTCAGCGGCACGGAGCCGAAGCCGGCGGCAGCCTCGAGCTATTGAGATGATCCCGCAGGAGATCATCCGCCAGAAGCGCAACGGCGCCGAACTGCCGACTGGTGATATCGACGCCTTCATCGCGGCGCTTGCGGCCGGTAATCTGTCGGAGGGCCAGATCGGCGCATTCGCCATGGCCGTCTGGTTCAAGGGCATGTCGCGCACCGAAACCGTCGCACTGACGCTCGCCATGGCACGCTCCGGCGACATGCTCTCCTGGGAGGGCATCGACCGGCCCGTCGCAGACAAGCACTCGACCGGCGGGGTGGGCGACAACGTCTCGCTGATGCTTGCCCCGATTGCCGCCGCCTGCGGTCTGGCCGTGCCGATGATATCAGGCCGCGGCCTTGGTCATACCGGCGGCACGCTGGACAAGCTCGAATCCATTCCAGGGTATACGATCAGTCCGGATGCCGGTCTCTTCCGCAAGGTGGTGAAAGAGGTCGGCTGCGCCATCATAGGCCCGACCGGTGCCTTGGCGCCGGCCGACGGCAGGCTCTATGCCGTGCGCGATGTAACGGCGACCGTCGATTCCATCCCGCTGATCACAGCCTCTATCCTCTCGAAGAAACTTGCCGCCGGCCTTCAGACCCTGGTGCTCGACGTCAAGACCGGCAACGGCGCCTTCATGGCCGATCCCGAGCAGGCATTCGTGCTGGCGCATTCCCTGGTGGAGGTCGCAAATGGCGCGGGCGTGAAGACATCTGCGCTGATCACGGACATGAACCAACCGCTTGCCGATAGCGCCGGCAATGCCGTGGAAGTCCGCAACTGCCTCGATTTTCTGGCAGGGCGAAAAACCGGTACCCGCCTCGAAACGATCGTGCTTGCCTTTGCCGCCGAAATGCTCGTGCAGTCGGGTATCGCGACTTCGCTTCTCGAGGCGGAGAGCAAGGCGCAGGATGCTCTCTCTTCCGGCAACGCTGTGGAGATCTTCGCGCGCATGGTCCATATGCTCGGCGGCCCGGCCGATCTTCTGGAACGGCCGGATGCCTATCTGCGCAAGGCGCCCGTCGAACGGCCGGTTCCGGCACCGCGCGCCGGCTGGCTCGCCGCCTGCGATGCCCGTGATGTCGGCGTCAGCGTCATCGATCTCGGCGGCGGACGACGCCACCCGGCCGACCGGATCGACCACAGCGTCGGCTTCACCGGCCTGCTGCCGCTTGGAACGCATGTGCATGAGGGCGATCCGATCGCGCTCGTTCACGCGGCAGACGAGGCTTCGGCCGAAAAGGCCGTCGCCGCTCTTGCTGCAAACTATCGTATTGCAGACGAGAAGCCGGAGCTTCCACCTGTCATCGCCGGCCGTATCTGATGGAATTTACTGCTTGAGGCTGAGGGAGCCGTCGGCCACGGAATAGGAGGCAAGCTTCTGCAGGAAGCTCATGCCAACAAGCGTGCCGCTCAGCGCCTCGTCTTTCAGCACGAAGGCTTCGACGCTACGAACACGAATGCCGCCGATCTCTATGCGATCGAGCATCACATGCGCCGCCTTGGTCTGGCCGTTCGCCGTATTCACGGCATAGCGGAAATCGAGCTGGTTGCCCGTGAAGCCGAGCCTGCGGGCGAGGCTTTCGTTCAATGCGACATAGGTGGCACCGGTATCGATCAGTCCTTGCACTGGCTTGCCATTCATCCTGAAATTGCCGGTATAATGACCCTGAGCATCGGCCTGCAGGCGGATCATGCCACCATCGGCGATCGTGGCCGGCGCATCGGGCGCGCTATCCTCGGTCGAGACGAAATTTGCGGAAATCGTATTGCCGGGCTGCGTCGTACGGGTGAGCAGGGAAGGCACTTGTGTTGCCAGCGCAGCCGCGATGCTGGCAAATATGACGGTACGCATGAGCATGAAACAGAAATCCTTCCTGTATAAACCCCGCCTCATGCGGGACCTCACACTTCAATCAGCTAAGCCATAAGTGCTGAAAAGTTGCTAACGGCGACATAAAAAGGCCCGGGACGAACCGTCCGGGCCTGCAAGGCTTTCGAATTGGTAAAGGAAATTGAAACTATTTGGTACCGTACATCCGATCGCCGGCATCACCGAGACCGGGCACGATATAGCCCTTCTCGTTCAGATGGCTGTCGATCGCTGCTGTGAAGACCGGAACGTCGGGATGCGCGGCACGGAAGTTCTTGATGCCTTCAGGAGCAGCGAGCAGGCAGAGGAAACGGATATTGTGCGCTCCGCGCTCCTTCAGCTTGTCGATGGCGGCAATTGAGGAGTTGCCGGTCGCAAGCATCGGATCGACGACGATGATCAGACGCTCGGCGACATCTTCAGGCGCCTTGAAGTAATATTCGACCGGCTGCAGCGTCTCATGGTCGCGATAGACGCCGATATGGGAAACGCGGGCGGAAGGGACCAGATCGAGCATGCCTTCCAGGAGCCCATTGCCGGCGCGCAGGATGGAGGCAAAGACTAGCTTCTTGCCTTCGAGGATCGGCGACTGCATCTCCTGGATCGGCGTTTCGATCGTCTCCATCGTCAGTTCCAGATCGCGCGTCACCTCATAGCAGAGCAGTGTCGAGATTTCGCGCAACAGCCGGCGGAAGCTGCCTGTCGAGGTTTCCTTACGCCGCATGATGGTGAGTTTGTGCTGCACGAGCGGGTGATCGATGACTGTGACGCCGTCCATAGGGAAACCTTCCAATTCTTTGTTCTTATCGGCTGTTTCTTCCATGGAAATCGCCTCCACTGCAATAGCGGAGACCGATTTGCCTGGACCATTAACAATCCCGCGCGCCTTTAAAGGCGGGCAAGCAACGCCTTGCGTGTCTCTTCGTCGACGAAGGCGGCCTCGATGGCCGTTCGCGTCATAGCATTGATTTCAGCATCGCTGAAGGCAAAGGCCTCCGAGGCAAGCTCGTATTCCCGCTTGAGCGATGTGTGGAAGAAGGGTGGATCGTCGGAACTGATCGTCACCTTGACGCCCGCTTCTCTCAGTCTGCGCAACGGATGCGATGCGAAGTCTGGAAAGACCTTGAGCGCGATGTTTGAACCAGGGCAGACCTCCAGTACCGTGCCGAGGTCCGCAAGCCGCCTGACGAGGTCAGCGTCCTCGATCGCCCGTACGCCATGGCCGATACGCGAGGGACGCACCTCGTCCAATGCGTCCGAAACGCTGAAGGCGCCGCAAACTTCACCGGCATGGATGGTGAGGCCGAGCCCTGCATCGCGGGCGATGTCGAAGGCGCGCGCATAATCGGCGACGCGACCCATCCGCTCCTCGCCGGCGAGATTGAAGCCTGTTATCAGGGGATTATTGGCCTTCGCCGCATATTCCGCAGCACCGATGACGCTCTCAGGGCCGAAATGCCGTTCCCCGGTCACGATAAGCCGTGCCTCGATGCCGCTTTTCGCCTTTGCCCGGCGGATGCCTTCACACACACCTGATATATAGGCGTCCGCGCCGAGCCCGATGCGCTTGCCGTGGTCTGGCGAAACGATGAGCTCGCTGTAGATCGTACCGATGCCGGCAAGTTCTTGCAGATAGGTTTCCGTCAGCAGCGCATAGTCTTCCTCGGTCTTGTAAACCTCGGAAACCTTGTCGTAGCATTCCAGAAAGCTCGCGAAATCATGCCAGACATAGGCGCCGTCCTGCAGGCAGGCGCTGATGTCGATGCCATATTTGCGCGCCTGTGCCTCGGTCAGATCAGGCGGAGCCGCACCCTCCAGATGGCAGTGCAGCTCGACCTTCTTCAAATGCGATGTCACAGAAAACTCCTCCCATGCGGCCCCGCGGGAATGCCGAGATGCCGCGCAATGCTTTCGCCGATATCGGCATAGGTCCGCCGTATGCCGACCGAGCGCGATCTGATGCCGGGACCGTAAGCGATGATAGGCACGCGCTCGCGCGTATGGTCCGTGCCGCGCCAGGTCGGATCGCAGCCGTGATCGGCGGTCAGGACCACGAGGTCGCCGGCCCGCAGCTTCTGATGAACTTCAGTAAGGCGCGTGTCGAAGGCTTCGAGGGCAGCCGCATAGCCCGGCACGTCGCGGCGATGGCCATATACCATGTCGAAATCGACGAAATTGGTGAAGACGATATCGCCATCTTCCGCCTCGTCGATTGCGGCAAGGGAAGCATCCATCAGGGCATCGTTGCCATTTGCCTTTATGACCCGCGAAACGCCTTGATGGGCGAAGATATCACCGATCTTGCCGACCGCATGCACATTGCGGCCATGTTGGACAAGCCGGTCGAGCAGCGTCGGCTCCGGAGGCGGCACCGAGAAGTCACGGCGGTTGCCCGTCCTCTGGAAGGTCGCAGCACTTTGGCCAATGAAGGGACGCGCGATGACGCGGCCGATATTGTAGGGGTCGAGCAGGCTGCGGGCGATTTGGCAAAAGGTGAGCAGGCGGTCGAGGCCGAAATAGACCTCATGAGCTGCGACCTGGAACACGGAATCCGAGGAGGTATAGCAGATCGGCTTGCCGCTGCGCATATGCTCTTCACCGTAGCGGGCGATGATCTCGGTTCCCGAAGCATGGCAATTGCCGAGAATGCCGGGAACGTCAGCCGCGCGGCAGAGCGCATCGATCAGTTCCTGCGGAAAGGCATCGCCCTCGCTCGGAAAATAACCCCAGTCGAAGGTAACAGGCGTGCCGGCGATTTCCCAATGACCTGATGGCGTGTCTTTTCCGCGCGACGTTTCGTTGGCAGCGCCGTAGATACCGTAGATCTTGTCCGGCAGCGGCATGCCGGCCGGAAACTGGCCGGAGGCCGCCCGGGCAATATGCAGCAGCCCGAGCGCCGACATGTTCGGCAGCGCAAGGGGACCGGAACGGAGTCCGGCTCGGTCGGCTGCACCTGCCGCACAGAATTCGGCGATATGGCCGAGCGTATCGGCGCCTTCATCGCCATAGGCTGCGGCATCCGGCGCTCCGCCGACACCGAAGGAATCCAGAACGAAGAGAAAGGCCCGCGCCATTTTTCACCCGTATTATCTGCTGTCGTCAGCGTATGGCTGGAACGATCTGTCTGGCGCCAAGCCATATATTGACGGGAACCGCTTGGCAAATTTGAGCTGTGAAAGCGCCGCGCATGTTGCTCTAAAGCGGTTTTGCGAGAACGACATCTATCAAACAGGGATTTAAAGGGTGTCGGCGGATCCTAGGGAACACGATGCGCTTTAACAGTCGCCGCAGGGAATGTTGTCGTTTTGACGCTGGCGATAGAAGTAGCTGCGGCTGATCGTGATGGTGCGTGTCTCTGCCGGCAAGAAGCTGGGAGCAAAGACGAGCAGCGTGTAGGGTATGCTGAGCTCGGTGCGGATGAGGAAGCTGTTTGCCTTCTTCATTTCCGTGGGCACATCGGAAACCGCGCTGTTCTTGGCATAGGGTGCCGCACCGCTCTGGGCCCAGGACCAAAGAACGGTAGGATTGGCGCTGCCGTCGATCTGGATTGCGGTGACCTTCAACGAAAGACCGGAACTGTCATAGGGTGCGAAGATTGCCGGGGCGGCTTTGGCGATATCCGTCAGCGAGCTTCTTGTCACGCTCTGCTGCTGGGTAATGATATCGGCGATCGAGCCGGCAGCACGTGTCGTGCGCTTGCTGACGCTGAGCCCGATCGTGATCTCGAACGCGCCGAGATAGAGCATGACGAGAACTGGGAAGATGATTGCAAACTCGATAGCGCCGACACCCTTGCGGTCGCGTGCAAATCGCCGCGCCGTTGAACTCAACCGTATGAAAAGGCTGCTTCGCGCCATTATGGATACTGCTCGTTCTGGAAGGCAGCCGTCGCGACCATCAGATACTCGCTCGGCATGGAACTGCCGACAGGGCGAAGGCCTGTGACATAGGGACGAACGAGATCGACAATGATGGACCAGCGGTAATAGGCACGCACCATGTTGATCGAGCCGGGGCCGCCGGGCGTGAACTTGAAATCCGAAGTCTTGAGATCGGAATACTTATCCGAGGATGCTCGGGGGATCGTCGTTGGGATCGAGGCAAAGGTCGTGAAGCTCCGTACATCCAGATAGAGCTTGCTGGGTGTAGCCGCCTCGGTCTGCGAGCAGCGGATGATGATCGAAATCTCGTTGCAGAAGGCCTGCCGGAACTGTGTCTGCGTCTTGTAGGTAGGGCGGGTAGAATCGAATGTGATCTGCCCTGTGCGCATCTCGCGGCTCATCGTATCGACGGCATTCGAAACCAGTTCTTCCGCAGCGAAGGCGATGAAGGTTTCCAGGATGGCGAATATGATGATGAAATAGGGAATGGCTAGCAATGCGAATTCGATCGCGGCGGAACCATCACGTGATCGTGCCAAGGCGCAAAGTCTGGATAGACGGAGGGACGCACACACGTTGCCCGTCTCCTGCTCACTGATCGCCATAGTCTGGCCCCGAAAATGTTCTTCGGGCGCCACACTAAGCCGCGTTCGTTGATTTTCCGTTTCAGCTCGGAGCAGCTATTTTAACGAATAGGCGTGAGCTGAGCGTATATCAATTGGTTGCGGCGGCGGCTTCACCTTGTTGCGAATGCTGTTCGCAATTGGGCGTGCAGGAAAGAACCGAGCGTTCGGTCTGGCGATAGACGCGCACCGTATTGCCCTCGTCTATGGAGACGAGGATGCGGTCGTCCAGAATGGCGTTGCCGGCGCCATCGAGCAGCACGATATTGGTCGTGCCGAAACTGCGGCCCGTCAACACGATTGTCTTGGAGTCGGCAACCGTTGCATCGGCAACCTTGGAATTGCCGACGATGACCTTACTGACCGGACGGTCGAGCTTCAGGACGCGCGCGTGGTCCATATAGACGCGCAGCATGTCCTCCTGGGCGGAGGCCGCGGATGCCGTGAGAGCCGCAATCACCCAGGCAAAGAAAACGGTCTTGCCGTTCGATGGCATTTGGCCCTCTTTCACGATCGCAATGCAGATTGCAGATAGAATGGAAAAAAATGGTGAACGAAGCCTTAAGCTTTTCCTGCCATGTTCGTTTGCGAAACGTATTGGACCGTATCGGCACGCTCTGATGAGGCGTGGAATCGACAGATAGCAGAAACGTGTGCCGTTTCTGGATGCCTGGAAGCTAATGCTACACATTACTTCCGGAAACTCCTTAGAAATGCAAGCAATGCGGTAAGAGATTACTTACCCTGACTGGGCCGGTTGTCTCGTTTACACCTTGTTAACGCATTTCTTTAAGTCGATGGAAACGGCCATTCGGTAGGTTGCAGCCATCCGATCAACGGCAACAGTTGGCGGACGTGCTGAACATCAACTGGAGTTAGGAGTAACCATGACCAAGCTTTTTAGCCGTTTTCTGAAAGATGAATCCGGCGCGACCGCAATTGAATACGGCCTGATCGCCGCTCTGATTTCCGTAGCCCTCGTTGCTGGCGCCACCACGCTTGGCGGCAAGCTCAATTCTACCTTCGTCGAACTCGGCAACAAGCTGGACGACGCTGTGAAGTAATAATTGCTGGGGCGTAGCTCTGGTTTAGTAAGGTCAGGCTCACGAGCGAATCGCCGTGAGCCTGTTTGTCTTGGTGCAGATGAAAACTTGGGGCAGGTGAGAAGATGATCGTAGCTGCAATCCTTCTGGTTTTTCCGCTCTGCCTGGCTTTCGCGGCCATATCCGATCTGTTGACGATGACGATCCCGAACAGGGTGTCGTTGATCCTGATGATTTCGTTCGCCGTGCTGGCGCCTTTGAGTGGCATGGCTCTTCCTGCAATCGGAATGCACGCACTTGGCGCCGCCATCGTGTTCGGCATTTGCTTTGCACTCTTCGCGCTCAATGTGATGGGCGGCGGAGACGCGAAACTTCTGAGCGCGGCCGCGATCTGGTTCGGTTACGATCCAGCTCTGCTGTCTTTTCTTGTTTATGTCAGTTTCATCGGCGGCTTGGTGACGGTCGCAATCCTGTTGATCCGCTCGCAGGCAGATATGATATTGGCGATCGGCCTGCCCATTCCCAATTCGCTCCTGCTCGCCAAGAAGATCCCCTATGGTGTTGCCATCGCGATTGGTGGCTTCGTCGCCTTCCCGTCCTCGCCGTTGTTCCTGGCTGCGCTGGAAAGCCTGAAATGACGGCGTATTAATCGGCCGTTAACTTAAAATGTAAGTGTTCCATTAACTATAATTATACCAATTCCTGAGCATTCTGCGGGGCGAACGCGTCGTGCCCTAAGGAATGATCAATGAAACCGGCCCGCCTTATTATCCTAGCTGTCGCCGTGGTGGCAGCCGGCCTTGCCGGTCTTCTTGCGATGAACATGGCCGGTAGTGGCAACGTCGTCACGAAGGTCCAATCCGTCATCGAGAAAGAGCCGACCGTCAACGTCCTGGTTTCCAGCGCCAATCTCCCTGTCGGCGCGCGGCTGGATGAGAAGGCCGTCCACTGGATAGCCTGGCCCCAGAACGGGGTCGTCCAGGGCTTCATTACCGAGACCGATCGGCCGGACGCTATCAAGGATCTGCAGGGCGCTGTCGTGCGCTTGCCCGTCTTCGAGGGCGAACCGATCCGTCCGGAGAAGGTCGCCGATTCCAACAGCCGAATCCTGTCCTCGCTGCTGCCTGCCGGCAAGCGCGCCGTGGCGACCGAAATCTCCGTGGCGACCGGTGCCGGTGGCTTCATCCTCCCCAATGACCGCGTTGACGTGATCATGGTGCGTAAGGGGCAGGGCACGGACAAATATATAACCGAAACCGTTTTGAGTAACGTCCGCGTTCTCGCCATCGACCAGCAGATCGAGGAAAAGGAAGACGGCACCAAGGCTGCGGTTGGCACGACAGCAACGCTGGAACTCACCCCCGACCAGACCAAGGTTCTGGCCGTCGCCCAGCAGATGGCCGATCGCCTTTCACTCGCCCTGCGCTCCGTTGCCGACGCGCAAGAGCAGGACACCAGCGCGGCAGACTACCTGCTGAGTGGCGACAACGGCAGCGCAATCGTCCAGGTCATCAAGTCCGGCTCCATCGTTACGGATGCCACCGGCTCAGTGAAGCCGGAGTAAGGGAAATGCAGATGGGCAACTCAAAACAGCGCACCAGGCTTTTCCTGACCGGCTGCCTTTCTCTGGCAATGGCGGCGACGGGCGTTATGCCGTTTTCCTTTCATGCGCCTTTCGAAGTGAAGCAGGCCAATGCCGGCTCGGAAAGCCTCATCCGTATTTCGCAAGGCGGTCCCGGCGCGCATCGCCGTCTGAAGCTCGGCCTCAACAAGGCGCTGGTGGTCGACCTGCCGGAAGACGCCCATGACATTCTCGTTTCCGATCCCAGCATGGCCGATGCCGTAACCCGTACGTCGCGGCGCATCTACCTATTCGGCAAGAAGGTCGGGCAGACCAATATCTTCGTTTTCGGCGCCAGCGGCGAGGAGGTCGTCAGTCTCGATATCGAGATCGAGCGCGACGTATCCGGGCTTGAGGTCAATCTGCGTCGCTTCATTCCCGACTCCGCCATCAAGGTCGAGATCGTTTCTGACAATATCGTGCTGACGGGTACCGTTCGCACGCCGCAAGATGCAACTCAGGCAGCATCGCTCGCTGAAGCGTTCCTGAAGGGCGGTGAGGCCACCACGCGTACGGAAACCGCGTCAGGCACCGGCGGCGACAGTGCAGTTGCACTCTTTGCCGAAAACCGCCAGGTCTCACAGGTGGTCAACCTCCTGCAGATCCAGGGTGAAGACCAGGTCACGCTCAAGGTCACGATCGCCGAGGTTCGTCGCGAAATCCTGAAGCAACTCGGTTTCGACAATCTCGTTACCAACTCCTCGGGCATGACGGTCGCCCAGCTCGGCAGCCCATCGGCGGACAGCGCGACATCCGTCGTCGGTGGCGGCCTCGCCGCACTCTTCAAGAACTCGATCGGCAAGTACGATATTTCGACCTATCTGAATGCGCTGGAACAGGGCAAGGTCGTCCGAACGCTGGCCGAGCCCACGTTGACGGCGATCTCCGGACAGGCCGCGACTTTCAATTCCGGTGGCCAGGTTCTTTACTCGACGACGGACAATAACGGCAATGTCACCGTGGTTCCCTATAACTACGGTATCAATCTGGCTTTCAAACCGGTGGTCCTTTCGTCCGGCCGCATCGCCCTGCAGATCAAGACAAATGTCTCCGAGCCGGCGCCATCGGTATCGGGTGCCGCGCCCACCTATCAGCGCCGCTCTGCAGAGACCTCGGTCGAACTCCCCTCGGGCGGTTCGATCGCTCTTGCAGGCCTCATCCGCGACAACGTCTCTCAGACGATGAACGGCACTCCCGGCGTCTCGAAGATCCCGCTTCTCGGCACGCTCTTCCGCCAGAAGGGGGTTGAACGTCAGGAAACGGAACTCGTCATCATCGCGACGCCCTACCTGGTGCGCCCGGTGGCACGCAATCAGCTCAACCGGCCGGATGACAATTTCAGCCCGCCGGATGACGCATCCGCCTTCTTCATGAACCGCGTCAACAAGGTCTACGGCAGCTCCCAAGCGCCGGTTGCCGATGCGCAGTTCCATGGTTCCATCGGATTTATCTACAAATGAGCGGGGCAGGGTCTGAACCGATGAATACGAACAGAGATCAGGCGATGGCCCTTTGCAGCGCGATACATTTCCGCACGACAAGGCCTCTGCTCGTGGCTGCATCACTCGCCGTTGCAATTCTCTCCGGCTGCGCTGGTCCGCGTGACCAGCTCACGACCGGAGGCATTCCTGATGATTACCGGGAGCGCCACCCGATCGTCGTGACGGAAGCCGAACAAACGGTCGATATTCCCGTTGCCTCCAGCGATCGCCGCCTGACGATTGCACAGCGCGAGTTGATTCGCGGCTTCGCGCAAAATTACGCGTCGCGCGCTTCTGGCCCGGTCTATATCCTGTCTCCGGAGGGATCAGCCAATGCAGGCGCGGCTCGCGCTCTGCGCAGCCAGGTTCGTGCCGAACTTGCTTCGCGTGGCATTGCCAGCAACAAGATCATCAATACGTCCTATGCAGCAACCGGTCTCCGCGACGCTGCGCCGATACGCTTGAGCTTTACCGGTATGACGGCGGTAACGACCCAGTGCGGTCAGTGGCCGAGGGATATCTCGGCAGACTTCACGAACCAGAATTACTACAATTTCGGCTGTGCCTCGCAGAACAACCTCGCCGCTCAGGTCGCCAATCCGGAAGATTTCGTCGCTCCGCGCGGCATGACTCCGATCGACGCCGAGCGGCGCAATCAGGCGATCCAGGAATACCGGACGACCACGACCACGATCGATGATGTCGATTCCGGCCAGACCGGTTTCTGATCAGGCGGGATGAAACGATGAGCACCGTCGACTACGAAATCAAGAATACCAGCGAGCTCCGACATGCCGAAGAGGCTATGCGCATGGGCGAACTGGAAAATATGCGGCCGCTGCCGCGCATCTCCGTTCACGCCTTCTGCGAAAGCGAGGGATTGCAGCGGGTGATGGAGCGCTGCGCCAATGACCGTCGCATGTCGAAAGTCAGTCTGCGCATTACCAGCGGCGGAACGGCGGCGGCTGCAAACATGTTTTCCAGCGCACCGACCCCGAACCTGATCATCCTTGAAACCAGGGCGAATCCTGCGGGCCTGCTTGCCGAGCTCGCGCCACTTGCCGCCGTCTGCGATCCCTCCACCAAGGTCATCATCGTCGGCTACTACAATGATATCGGTCTTTACCGCGATCTGATCCGCAACGGCATTTCCGAATATATGGTCCAGCCTGTCGCCATGCCGGATATCATGGCCGCAATGGCGACGATCTTCGTCGATCCGGAAGCCGAGCCGCTTGGCCGCTCCATCGCCTTTATTGGCGCCAAGGGCGGGGTCGGCGCATCGACCATTGCGCATAATTGCGCCTTCGGGATCTCGAGCCTGTTCTCGACCGAAACGATCCTGGCCGATCTCGACCTGCCTTATGGCACGGCGAACATCGATTTCGATCAGGATCCGGCCCAGGGCATTGCTGAGGCTGTCTTTGCACCGGAGCGGCTTGACGAGGTTTTCCTTGACCGCCTGCTGACCAAGTGCTCGGAGCATCTCTCGCTTTTGGCTGCCCCTTCGCTTCTCGATCGCGCCTATGATTTCGATGGCCAGGCCTTCCAGCCGGTCATGGATGTGCTGCAGCGCAGTGCGCCGGTGACGGTGCTCGATGTTCCTCATGCCTGGTCGGACTGGACCCGTTCGGTCCTGTCGAGCGCCGATGAGGTCGTCATTTGCGCCGTTCCCGACCTCGCTAATCTTCGCAACACCAAGAACATGCTTGATGCGCTCCGCAAGATGCGCCCGAACGACAAGGTGCCGCATCTCATTCTCAATCAGGTCGGCATGCCAAAGCGGCCGGAAATCTCGATTTCAGATTTCTGCGAGCCGTTGGAAGTCGAACCGATCGCCATCATTCCCTTCGATATCGGTCTTTTCGGTAACGCCGCCAATAGCGGCCGGATGATCTCCGAGGTCGACCCGAAGTCGCCGACATCGGAGACCTTTTCGCAGATCTCGCACATCGTCACGGGTCGCGTGGCGATCAAGAAATCCAGGAAGGGCGGCCTTCTCGGCCTTCTGAAGCGCAAGTGAACGAGTAGGATTGGATCGGATCAATGTTCGGAAAACGCGGAAATGAAGGTTTCGGAAAGGCCGGTGCCGGCGGTATCGCCGCTCCGCCGCCGCCGATGCCGGCTGCCGCCCCGGCAGCGCCATCCGGTCCCGCGGTGCTCGTCGAGCCGTCGCGCGAACCTGTCCGCCAGCAGGTGGCGCCGCCACCGATACAGACGCCGCAGCGCAAGCGGCCCGCCCGGACGGACGAATATTACGATACCAAGGCGCAGGTCTTTTCCGCGCTGATCGATACGATCGACCTCTCGCAGCTCTCCAAACTGGATGGTGAAAGCGCGCGTGAGGAAATCCGCGATATCGTCAACGATATCATCACCATCAAGAATTTCGCGATGTCGATCTCCGAGCAGGAAGAACTGCTCGAGGATATCTGCAATGACGTGCTGGGCTACGGTCCGCTCGAGCCGCTGCTGGCGCGCGACGATATTGCCGATATCATGGTCAATGGTGCCGGCCAGACCTTCATCGAAGTCGGCGGCAAGACCATCGAATCCGAAATCCGCTTCCGCGACAATTCGCAGCTTCTTTCGATCTGCCAGCGCATCGTCAGCCAGGTCGGCCGCCGCGTCGATGAATCGAGCCCGATCTGCGACGCGCGCCTGCCCGACGGCTCGCGCGTCAACGTCATCGCGCCGCCGCTGTCGATCGATGGCCCGGCACTCACGATCCGTAAGTTCAAGAAGGATAAGCTGACGCTCGATCAGCTGGTACGCTTTGGCGCCATCACGCCTGAGGGCGCGACAGTGCTGCAGATCATCGGCCGTGTCCGCTGCAACGTCATCATCTCGGGCGGAACGGGCTCGGGCAAAACCACGCTTCTGAACTGCCTGACGAACTATATCGACCGCGATGAGCGTGTCATTACCTGCGAAGATACGGCCGAACTGCAGCTCCAGCAGCCGCATGTGGTGCGTCTGGAAACCCGCCCGCCGAACATCGAAGGCGAGGGCGAGATTACCATGCGCGACCTCGTCAAGAACTGCCTGCGCATGCGTCCCGAACGCATCATCGTCGGCGAAGTCCGCGGACCAGAGGTTTTCGACCTGCTGCAGGCCATGAACACCGGCCATGACGGCTCCATGGGTACGATCCACGCCAACAACCCGCGCGAATGCCTGAGCCGTATGGAATCGATGATCGCCATGGGTGGCTTCACCCTGCCGGCAAAGACCGTGCGCGAAATCATTTCCTCCTCGATCGATGTCATTATCCAGGCGCAGCGTCTTCGTGACGGCTCGCGTCGCATCACCCAGATCACCGAGGTGATCGGCATGGAAGGTGACGTCATCATCACTCAGGATCTGATGCGTTACGAGATCGAAGGCGAGGACGCGAGCGGCCGTCTGATTGGCCGCCATATGTCGACTGGTATCGGCAAGCCGCATTTCTGGGATCGCGCCCGCTACTACAACGAAGAAAAACGCCTCGCCGCCGCGCTCGACGAGATGGAACTGAAATCGAAGGATTGAGATGTTCGGCATCGATCCGACAGTGCTGGCAATTGTCGTTCTTGCAGCCGTTGCGGCGGCAGCGGTGAGCTATGCCCTATTGTTCTCGCGTATCGAGAGCGACAAGAAATCGGCAAGTCGCATCAACCGCGTCAAATCGGCCGAAGTCGATCGCACCAAGGTCAAGGCTGCCCGCGACCGCGTGCAGGAACTGTCGAAGCGCCGAAAATCGGTACAGGACAGCCTGAAGGATCTCGAAAAACGGCAGCATGAGAAGACCAAGAAAACGCTGTCGCTGAAATCCCGCCTGGTGCAGGCGGGACTGCCGATCACGCCAACCCGTTTCTATCTCTTCAGCGCGTTCTTCGCACTTGTGCTGCTGGTCTTGCTTTTTATTGCCGGCGCATCGACACCTGTCATGCTCGGTATCCCCGTGGCCGCAGGGCTTGGTCTGCCGCGCTGGGTGCTGGGCTTCCTCATTTCGCGCCGCCAGAACAAGTTCCTTGATGAATTTCCGAATGCGCTCGACGTTATCGTCCGCTCCATCCGCTCCGGCCTGCCGCTGAACGACGCGATCCGCCTCGTTGCGACCGATGGGGTCGAGCCGGTCAAGGGCGAATTCCGCCGTATCGTCGAATCGCAGCAGGTCGGCCTCAGCGTGCCCGAAGCCTGCGCCCGCATGACCAATCAGATGCCGTTGCAGGAAGTCAATTTCTTCGCGATCGTCATCGCCATCCAGTCGCAGGCTGGCGGCAACCTGTCGGAAGCGATCGGCAACCTTTCAAAGGTGCTGCGTGACCGCAAGAAGATGAAGGCCAAGGTCAAGGCGCTGTCGATGGAAGCCAAGGCATCGGCCTGCATCATCGGCGCCCTGCCTTTCATCGTTGCCCTGCTCGTTTACCTCACGTCGCCGCAATACATGATGCTCTTGTTCACCGATCCGCGCGGCCACTTCATCATGGGCTTTTCGGCGGTCTGGATGTCGATCGGTATCTTCGTGATGCGCAACATGATCAATTTCGATATCTAGCGGGAGCAAGGCACATGTCGCAGGAACTCGCCGCAACATTGACCGATCCCGCCACGATCGTGGCGGTTCTCGTCGCCATTGCTGTCTTCGCGACCTTCTACACGCTTGCCGTTCCCTTTTTCGAGCGTGGCGATCTCAACAAGCGCATGAAGGCCGTCTCGACCGAGCGTGAGCAGATCCGCGCCCGCGAGCGCGCCCGTATGAATGCCGACACTGGCAGTAAGGCGACGCTCAGAAACCAGAACAATCGATCCGTCCGTCAAATTGTCGAGCGTTTCAATCTGCGCAAAGCGCTTGTTGACGACAACACGATGAACAAGCTGCGCGCGGCTGGTCTGCGTTCGGAAAATGCGCTGAACACTTTCCTTGTCGCGCGCTTTCTTCTGCCGTTTCTTTTCCTGGCGGTTGCCGCATTCTGGATGTTCGGTCTCGGCAATCTTGCCGACAAGGGCCTGCCGATCCGGATCTTCATCGTCATCGGCATCGCCTATATCGGCTTCTATGCGCCGAACATCTATATCTCCAACCGTATGGGTAAGCGTCAGCAATCCATCAAGCGCGCCTGGCCGGATGCGCTGGACATGATGCTGATCTGTGTGGAATCGGGTATTTCCATCGAGGCAGCCATGCGCCGGGTTTCCGAAGAGCTCGGCGAACAGTCACCGCCGCTCGCCGAAGAAATGGTGCTGACAACTGCTGAGCTCTCCTTCCTGCCGGATCGCCGCGTCGCCCTCGAGAATCTTGCGACCCGCACCCAGATCGATCTGGTCCGCTCCGTCACCCAGGCGCTCATTCAGGCCGACCGTTACGGCACGCCTGTTGCGACAGCGCTGCGCGTCCTTGCCCAGGAGGGCCGCGACGAACGCATGAACGAGGCGGAAAAGAAGGCCGCTGCCCTGCCGCCGAAGCTGACCGTTCCGATGATCCTCTTCTTCCTGCCGGTGCTGATCGCCGTCATCCTTGGCCCTGCCGGCATCCAGGTCGCCGATCGGTTCTGATTAAGAGATCCGAAAACCCCGCTTTTCCCAAGAACGGCAAAACAAACGGCGATCATCGGCGAGCGGCCCTTGATCGGGTGGGCATTTCCAGCAAAATTGCATGGCGGTTTTACATCCGGAATTGTGTGAGAGTGGAGTTTTGCCATGTCATCTCTGGGCATCTTTATCAGCATCATCAGCGCTTTGATGATCGGCGCCATGAGCCCCGGCCCGAGTTTCGTCGTCGTCTCGCGCATCGCCATTTCGCGTTCCCGCTTTGACGGGCTTGCCGCTGCACTCGGCATGGGCATCGGCGGCGTGACCTTCGCCATCCTTGCCCTGGCCGGCTTGACGGCGCTGCTCTCGCAATTCGAGTGGCTTTACCTCGTTCTCAAGATCGCGGGCGGCGCCTATCTGATCTATATTGCTGTCGCGATCTGGAAGGGCGCCAGCGAACCGCTGGCGCTTTCAGGCGACATAGCCGGTAAAAGCACACCGGCGCGCAGTTTCACGGCAGCGATGCTGACGCAGTTGAGCAATCCCAAAACGATCGTGGTCTACGCCAGTATCTTCGCGGCGCTGCTGCCCAAGACGGTGCCGGTGGAGCTTTTGCTGGCACTGCCGATTGGCGTCTTCCTGGTCGAAGCGGGATGGTATGCGATCGTTGCGCTCGCCTTTTCGGCCCAGCAGCCGCGCAAAGTCTATCTTGCTGCCAAGGCTTGGATCGACAGGGCCGCGGGCGCGGTCATGGCCGGTCTCGGCCTGCGTCTCATCCTCTCGGGACTGAGCAGCAGATGACTTAGTTGGTATTGCTGGCGGCAGGTGTGGAGTCCTTCGCCGCGAGCTTCTGCCAGGAATTCTGCTGGGAAAGCATGCCGCGCAGATAGGCGACATTCGCATCGGCCTGCTGCGGCGAGAGTTCGCGCCGCGCGATCTGCTCGGCCTCGGGGAATCTGCCCTGCAGGCCTACGACGAGAGCGAGGTTCTGGCGCACGCGGCTATCGGCCGAGGGCTGGCCGGCAGCCGAGCGCAGATAGGTTTCCGCCGTGCGCAAATCACCTGTCAGAAGATAAGACATGCCGAGATTGGAAAGGATCGAAGGTTCGTTCGGTTGGATGTCGAGCGCATCACGATAGCGCTGGCGTGCGTCGTTCGGCTTGCCCATCTGATCGAGGATCGCGCCTTCCGCCGAGATCAGTCGCCAGTCGGGACGGTCGGGCGTCTGTGCTCTGCCGATCGTATCGAGCGCCTGCTGAAGCTGCCCTGTGGCCGCTTGCGCCTTGCCATAGGCTGCCAGCACGTTGCGATCACCGGGATTGGCGATCGCGACCTGCTGCATGACGGCAAGCGCTTGCGCGTCGCGTCCGCTCATCCGCAGCAGGTTGGCATAGTTTACGCCATTGACCGGATCGCGCGGGTTCTTCTCATAGGCCTGGCCGACGCGGTTGGTGGCGGCCCGCAACTCGTTGGTGTCCATCTGCTCGACCGGCTTGTCGAGCTTGGGGATGGAACCGGTTGTCATCCGGTCCTTTGTCGTTGTCGAGCAGCCGGCCAGCGCGAGCATGACGAGAACAGCGGCGGTTCCTTGAAAAACACGCTTTTTAAGAGGAGTAGAGGCCGAGACGGGCATTGCGCGTTCCTGAATGAAATCGGCGCCTGACCTCAAAACGGAACAGGGAAAGGTTTTGACGCAATCTTCGCTCCAGCAATAGTCTGTTAACCCTAACAGACCGTTAAGAAGTGATTCTGCCCCCCGCCTCTAAGGACAAACATGGCCCCCTTCCAGTTCACCGAAAGACCGACGCCTTTCAACACCAAGGGTGGGTCGACGCTACCGATCTTTGCTGTCACGCCCGCCCATATCGAGACCGCGACAATCGATCCGATCGCCCTCGATTGGGCACGCAAAGCCGGCTACAAGGCGGAAAGTGGTTCGCTGCTTCTGATCCCGACAGCCGACGGTCACCTCGGCGGCGCGCTCTTCGGCCTTGGGACCAATCCGTCTGAGCAGCCTTACATCACGGGCAGGCTTGCCCGCGCACTTCCGGCCGGCGACTGGCACATCGAAACGGCTCCGCTGACAGCCAATCGCCTGGCGCTCGGCTTCGGCCTCGGCAGCTACCGTTTCGACCGTTACAAGTCTGAAAAAATCCCGGCGGCGACGCTGATGATCCCGCGCGATGCCGACGGCAATGAGATCAAGCGTCAGCTCGCCGGCGTTTTCCTCGCTCGCGACCTCATCAATACGCCGACCAACGACATGGGACCGGAACAGCTCGAAGCGGCTTTCCGCGATCTCGCTGCCCACTACAAGGCAGAGATGTCGGTTATCATTGGCGACGACCTGCTCAAGGAAAACTTCCCGCTCGTGCACACGGTCGGTCGCGCCAGTGCCGATGCGCCGCGCCTCTTGGAGCTGCGCTGGGGCAAGAAGGGACACCGCAAGGTCACGCTGGTCGGCAAGGGCGTCTGCTTCGATACGGGTGGCCTCGACATCAAGCCGGCTTCCTCCATGCTGCTGATGAAGAAGGACATGGGCGGCGCGGCAAATGTCATGGGCCTGGCGCTCATGATCATGGATGCCAAGCTGAAGGTGGACCTGCGTGTCATCATCCCGGTCGTCGAGAATTCCATCTCGTCCAATGCCTTCCGTCCCGGCGACATCTACAAGAGCCGCAAGGGGTTGACGGTCCAGATCGACAACACCGATGCCGAAGGTCGCCTGATCCTGGCCGATGCGCTCGCCTATGCCGACGAGGAAGAACCTGATCTCTTGATCGATATGGCAACCCTGACAGGCGCTGCCCGCGTTGCTCTCGGCCCCGATCTGCCGCCCTTCTTCACGGATGATGCGAATCTTGCCCACGACCTGATGGAAGCAAGCCTCGAGACGGACGATCCGCTCTGGCGGCTGCCGCTTTATGCCGGCTACGAGAAAGATATCCGCACCAAATTCGCCGATATCACCAATGCTCCGGCGGGGGGCATGGCGGGCGCCATCACCGCCGCACTTTTCCTCAAGCGCTTTGTCAGCAAGGCGAAGAGCTGGGCGCATTTCGATATCTACGGCTGGGCGCCGAACGAGCGCCCGCATTCGCCTGGAGGCGGCGAGGCGCAGGCTATCCGCGCGCTCTATCATCATATCCGTCACAGCATGCGCTGAGCCGCCAAGGCCATCGCTGATCCGATCGTTAAAATTTTATTCACCTTGCGAGGCGGCATTCTGTGCCGCCTCTTGCTTGCGCGCTGTAACTGCCGGAAAATGAAACGTTAGCGTAACGATTTCCGGAGGGGCCGTGCCGATTGAACTGACCGCCTCGCAGGCGCTTGGCCTCTGGCATGGCGTGGCGCTCAACCAGGTCCGTCACGACGACAGAGATTTGACGTTGCGTCAGATGGCGATCCTGCTGCATATCTATCTCGTGCCGCCACCACATACCGTGCGCGGACTGGCCGCGACGCTGGACGTGACGAAACCGGTCATCACCCGTGCGCTGGATACGATGGGGGACATGGGCCTCGTCGATCGCGTCCGTGACGATGCCGACCGGCGCAACGTCATCATCAAGCGCACCGTTGGCGGGGCGCTCTATCTCGAAAAGCTCGGCGACCTCGTGCGCGAGCAGGGCCGCAAGCTTCCGGTCTGAAAGGCCAGCTCAAAAGGCCACGCTGAAAGGAATGTCATGACGATGCTCGACCGCCGCCTCCATGCCTATCGCCCGGATCTTGCGGAAGCCGGCCTTGAGGGCAAGGTCGAAGCGGCGCGCTTTGTGAGCGGCACGCCGGCCCACGTCTGTGTCCCGGTCATCGCCCTGCGCCCCGAACCGGACCTTGCCCGCGGCATCGATACGGAACTGCTCTATGGCGAGGATGTCACGATATTCGATCGCGCTGATGGCTGGTGCTGGGTCAAGGCTACATCTGATGGCTATGTCGGTTACCTGCCCGCAAGCGCAGTTGCAGAGGCAGCCAACGCCCCGACTCACATCGTCGTTCCGCAGCGCACTTTCCTTTATCAGGAACCGGAATTGCGCAAACCGTATAAGACAGTGCTGTCGATGGGCAGCCGAGTCCACATTGCCGGTCAAGCGGAAGCGCGCGGCAATCATTATCTGGTGCTTGACGATGGCACTGCGATCTTCTCCAAGCATCTTCAGCCGCTTGGAGCGCTGGATGGCCAGGACTATGTCGATATCGCCGCCCGCTTCCTGGAAACGCCCTATCTTTGGGGCGGCCGCTCCGGCCTTGGCATCGATTGTTCCGGCCTCCTCCAGCTTGCCCTACAGATGACCGGCAGAAGCGCGCCGCGCGATACCGACATGCAGGCGGCAGGCCTTGGCGAGCCGATCGAGCGCTCGGAAGTGCGCCGCGGCGATCTGGTCTTCTGGAAAGGGCATGTTGCCGTTTTCGAAGATCCCGAAACCATCATCCACGCCAACGGCCATACGATGACTGTTGCGCGCGAGAATTTCGAGGCGGCCGTCAAGCGCATCGGCTGGCTCTACGAGCAGCCGACAGGCTATCGCCGCCCGTTCTGAGATTGCCTTCAGGCCACCGGCGGCTTCGGCCAGTCCTTGACGCCACCCGTCCAATTCTCGAATGCTTTCGAGAGTTTCAGCACCCGCATGTCATCGAAGCGCGGCCCAACGATCTGCAGGCCGATCGGCATGCCCGATGCCGAAAAGCCGCAATTGATCGAGGATGCCGGCTGTTCCGACATGTTCCACGGCACGGTGAAGGCGATATGCTCGAAGGGCTGTTTCGGATCATTGGTCGGCGAAGCCCATTCTGCCGGATAGGAGACGATCGGATTGGTTGGAGAGAGCACCGCATCGACCTCGGTGAACAGACGCCCGCAGGTCTTGCGCATCTCGATCGTCTGGTTGAAGCCCTTCACGGCATCGACACCGCTGACATCGGCACCGCCCTTCGCCCATTCATAGATATAGGGGAGAATACTCTCGCGGCGCTCTTCGCTGAGCCCGGCAATGTCGCCCCAGAAACGAGAGCGCCAGAAAATGTCGAGCCCATCCAGCATGGCGCGTGTCAGCACCGGTCCGACAGGAACAATCGTCGCCCCGGCTTTCTCGAAAAGCCTGGCCGCTTCTTCGACCGATGTCCTCACATCGTCATCGACGGCAAGACCGCAGCCGGCATCGAGCATCAGCCCGATCCGCATGCCGGTGAGATCGATGGCAAGATCCATCCAGTCGAAATCATTCGGCGGGAGGCTGGTGCCATCGCGCCAGTCGGGGCGCGAAAGCGTCGCCATCGAATAGGCAGCATCCTCCACCGTCCGGGTCATCGGTCCCGCGCAGCGGCCGACATAATAGGGATCGACCGGAATGCGCCCATGGCTCGGTTTGAAGCCGAACACACCCGTCCAACCGGCCGGCAGCCGCACCGAACCGCCAATATCGGTGCCGATATGCAATGGCCCGTAGCCGGCAGCAGCCGCTGCGGAAGCGCCGGCGCTGGAGCCGCCGGGGTTCTGTGAGGTATTCCAAGGGTTGCGGCTCAGATGGTGGAAGCTCGAAAGACCCGACGAAAGCATGCCATAGTCGGGGCAGGTCGTCTTGGCAAAGATAACAGCGCCATCTTCCCGCAGCCGCGCCGCCGCCGGCGCATCCGCTTCCGCTGGCTTCAGCTCGACCGCCTTCGTGCCGAGCGGCACCGGTTGTCCCCTGGTGGCGATCAATTCCTTGAGCGTAACCGGAATGCCGTCGAGCGGGCCGAGCGTTTCACCTTTCATCCAGCGCTCGCCCGATGCCTTTGCCTGCTCGCGCGCCGCTTGCGGATCGTAGAGATAAAGCGCTGCGATCGACGGCTCCCAGGCATCGATATGCCTTTCGAGCGCAAGCCAGTATTCGAGCGGCGAGAGGGTTCTATCGCTGAAGCGTCGCCTGAGCTCGCGGATGGTGAAATTGGTATCTGGCATGGTCTGGTCTTTCGGGCGGTTTGTCTCGGGAGGACATCAGCGGCTCGCTTCGCGCGGGTCGAGCAGATCGCGCAACCCATCACCCAGCATGTTGAAGCCGAAGACGGTGAGCGCAATGGCAAGACCGGGCAGGATCGCCAGCCACGGAGCAAGCGAAAGGAATGTTTGGGCGTCTGCAAGCATGCGTCCCCAGGTCGGAGCCGGCGGCGCCATGCCGAGACCAAGGAACGAGAGGCCGGCTTCCGTCAGGATCGCGAGACCGAGCTGGATCGCTGCATGCACGATGATCTGGCTCATGATGTTCGGCAGCACGTGTCGCACCGAGATCGTGAAACGGCTGTTGCCGATCGCCTGTGCCGCCAGCACATAGTCGCGGCTCCAGGCCTGCAGCGAGGTAGCGAGCGTTACGCGCGCAAAGACCGGCACCATGAAGATGGCAATGGCCGTGATCGCTGTAAAGCGCCCCGGCCCGAGGAAGGCACCGAGGAGCATAGCGGACAGGATGGGCGGCAGTGCGAAGATGACGTCACAGGCGCGCATCAAAAGCGCCTCGTAGGGGCCGCGGATGGCAGCCGCAGAAATCCCCGCAATGGAACCGAGTGTGCCGCCGATGGCGACCGCGCTGACGGCGACCGACAGCGAATTCCAGCACCCGACCATCAGCATGGAAACTACGTCACGGCCGAACTGGTCCGTGCCGAGCAGGCCAAAGGCAAGCGGCGGCTGCAGCTTGTGAATGATCTGCATCTTGGCCGGCGGCAGCGGCGTCCAGAAGAGCGACAGCAGGGCAATGGCAGCCAGGAGCCCGATGACGATGGTTCCGGTGATGAGGTTCTTTCGCCGGCTAAGCCGGAAGCTTCGGCGCCGTGGAAAGATGGCGGAGGAGACGATGGGAGCCATCATGCCGCCTTTCGCATGCGCGGGTCGATCGCCAGGTAGGAGAGATCGACGATGAAATTCATGACGATGACGAGGCCCGCGAAGAACAGCACGACATCCTGCATCACGATGATGTCGCGCTGCGACAAGGCTTGTAAGGCAAGCCGTCCGAGACCCGGCAGATTGAAGACGTTTTCGACCAGAACTGCGCCGGCAACGAGAAAAGTGAATTGCAGCCCGAGAATGGTCAGGATCGGCACCAGCGCATTCGGCACGACGTGCCGCCACAGCACCGTGCTGCGCGACAGCCCCTTGGCGACGGCAGTGCGCGCGAAATCCTCGTGCATGGTGTCGAGCACGGCGGAGCGCGCCACGCGGGTCAGCACGCCGGCTTGCGGCAGGGCGAGTGCGACAGCCGGCATCAACAAGGCCTGCAATGCCGGCAGAAGTCCGGCATCCCACCCGGGAAAACCACCTGCCGGCATCAGACCGAGCGTGGAGGAAAACAGGATGATAAGCAGCAGCGCCACCCAGAAGGCAGGCACGGCGATGCTGATCTGCGAGAAGACAGTGGCGATCGCATCGACGATCCCGCCACGTCGCGCCGCTGCCAACGCGCCGAGCGGCAATGCGATCACCACTGAGAGAACGATGGCAATCATCGCAAGCGGCAACGTCACCGCCAGCCGCTCGACGATCAGCCCGGCGACAGGTACGCCATAGGTATAGGACTGCCCGAGATTGCCGGAGAAGACGCCGGCGAGCCATTGGCCATAGCGAATGAGCAGTGGCTGGTCGAGGCCGAGTTCGTGGCGCAGTGCCGCCAGTGTTTCGGGACTGGCCGACGTGCCGAGCATGATCGACGCGGGATCGCCGGGCAGAAGGTCCATGACGGCGAAGATAACCAGGGACACGACGAGAAGGGTGATGGCTAGACCGGCGAGGCGGCGGGAAAGCAGTGCGATCATATCGTCTTCATCACCCTGTCCGCCGCCCGCATCAGCAGTTTATTCGTCCCAGGAAACATTGCTGAGGACGTTGGAGGGGATCGGCTCGTTCTCCCACAGGCCCTTCAGCTTCTTGTCCCAGACGCCGAGCTTGGGCATGACGAAGAGATAGAGCGCCGGCACGTCCTCGGCGAGGATCTTCTGGGCTTCGCCATAGATCTTGGCCTGTTCCGATGGATCGGCCGTCTCCTGCACCTTCTTCATCAGGTCATTGAAGGCCGGATTCTTGTAATTGAAGTAATAGGGATCGCGCGAATAGATATCGATGTCCATCGGTTCGGCATGGGCGACGATGGTCATGTCGTAGTCACGGCTGGTCATGACATCCTTCACCCATTTCGCCGGAAATTCGGTGGGCTCGATATTAACAGTCACGCCGATCTCGGCCAACATCGCCTGCATCACCTGGGCGCTGCGCGGCGCATAGGCCATCTGCGGCGATTTGATCGTGAAGGTGAAGCCGTTGGGATAGCCGGCCTCGGTTAGCAGCGCCTTCGCTTTCTCGACATTGTAGGGCAGAACGCCGGTCATATCCTGATAGCCCGGATCGTTCGGCGTATAATGACTGCCGATCGCCGTTCCGAGGCCGGACCAGGCACCATCGATGACGGTCTGGCGGTCGATCGCCATCATCAGCGCCTGGCGTACGCGCTTGTCGTCGAACGGCTTGCGCGCATTGTTCATGCCGGCAACGACCTTGAGCTCGGTATTGCCGACCTTGGTCGCAAGACGCGCGTCGCCATCGAAGGAGCTCATCAGCTCCGGCGCGGCAAATTCCGGAAAGGCGTCGAGATCGCCGGATTTCAGTGCTGCTGCCTGTGCCTGAGGATCGTTGATGAAGCGGAAGGTCACCTTCTCGAGCTTGGCCGCGCCATCCTTGTTCCAGTAGTCGGCATTCTTGACGAATTCCACGTGGTCGCCCTTGGCCCAGGCGGAGAATTTGAACGGCCCGGTGCCGACAGGCGTGGTCTTGTCGTCAGCTGCAGACTTCGGTCCGACCATGACGGAGGCCGGCCAGCCAAGCCAGTAGATCAGGCTGCCGGTCGGGCTGGAAAGATGCAGCACCAGCGTCTCGGCATCGGGCGTTTCGATGGAGGCGATCGAGGCGAAGAAGCGCTTCTGCGGATTGACCGAATCCTTGCCCCGGGCGCGGTCGAGGGCGAATTTGGCGGCGGTGGAATCGAAGGCCTCGCCGTCGTGGAATTTGACACCGCTCTGCAGCTTGAACGTATAGGTCAGGCCATCGGGGGAAATGTCCCAGCTCTTGGCGAGCTGCGGCTGCACCTTGCCGGTCTCGTCGATGCTGACCAGCCCTTCGAAGATGTTCTGCCAGGTCACCTGGCCGATGGCGACAGGTGCGGCAATCGTCGGGTCGAGTCCCGCAGGCTCGACGCTCATGCCGAGATTGAGCGTTGTTTTGGCGGCTTCGGCGGGTGTCAGCGCCAGCATCATGATGCCGGCTGAAAGCGCGGCACCCATGGAAAGACGCCGCATGAGACGCGCTGACGGCGCGAGCGAAACCTTGATCATCCTGTCCCCCTGTCTGGCTCCGCTGCTTGGCAGATCCCTTTTGCGAGTAGAGTGGCACTACGAGGGTGCACACACAATGACGATTTTGTGTGCTCAGTGTAGCCGAAAAAGCTACACAGCAATTTCTGATCTGATGCAAGCCCGCAGGCCTTACTCTTTATGACCGGCCTTGCTGTTCGACCGCTCACGCATGAAGCGTTCGATGAAATCGAGAAGTTTCGTTGCAGCAAAGGAAAGCTGCCGGTCAGGCGCCACACAGAGATCCACATGAGTGCGAATGCCGGTCTTGCCGGCAAGCGGAATGGCTGAAAGCTGGCCGGCCTCGATCTCGCGGCGAACGGTCAGTGCCGGCAGCAGCGTCACGGCTGCGCCGCTCAGAACCAGCTCCTTCAGCATCTCCAGCGAACTCGTCACGAACACCGGATCGAGGCTCAGCCCTTCCTTCTCGAAGAGCGCGTCGAAAGCTTGGCGGAAACCAAAGGATTGATCGGGCAGTGCCAGAGCGTAGTCGGCGAGCTCCTTGAGCGGAATATCCTGGCGTGATGCTGCCGGGTGGTTTGGCGCTGTGATAAGATCGTAAGTGATCTCCGAACGCAGCCGCACCTTGGTACCCGACATTGGCGGCGCAAACAGGGTCACCGCAATATCGGCCTCGGCGCTGTTGACCGCTTCGACTGCGGCCCGTGCGCTGGTGATCGTCACGGCAAAACGCAGCTTGGGATATTTCAGGCTGAATTCTGCCAGCGCCGGCGCAAGCAGATTGGCAACGGTCGCGCCGTTCGCGTAAATGTTGACGCGCCCGCGCTGTAGCCCCTTCAGGTCTTCGATCAGCTGCTGCACATGGTCGAGCTCGCGCAGCGTGCGACCCGCACGGGCCGCCAGCAGCTCGCCCGCCGCCGTTAGCTTCACGCCACGCGCGCTGCGTTCCACCAGCGGCGCACCGAAATGATATTCGAGGTTCTCGATCTGCCGGCTGATAGCCGTCGGGGCGACATTCAGGTTTTCGGCCGCCTGACGCATGGAGTTGGTTCGCACCAGCTCGTCGAAATACATCAGCGCCCGAATCTGCATTTACCCGTTCTCCGCCGTCAGGCTCTCTTCTTGTAGTCTAGGCAATCAGCGCCCGGCCGCATAGCGGTCGCGCCATGCAGGCAGCGCGCTCGGCACCGGAAGCGCCGTTGCTTCGTAGACCCCGCGCGCAATCGCCCGCGCCATCACTATCCCCGCCAGATGGCACAATTCCATCAGGCTTGCCATGTCGTTGCGGTTCTGTTTGCCGGTGGAGGCTGCAAAAATGGTGTCGCCGTCGAGTGGCAGGTGGGCTGGCAGGACCGCGCGCGCCAGTCCGTCATGGGCGGCAATGGAGAGCCGGTGCGCTTCCGCCTTAATGAGCGACGCGTCGGTGACAACGGCGCCGATCGTCGTGGCTGTCGTTTTCACGCTCTTGAGGCGCAATCGATGATCGATTTCCTTGGGCATGCCCAGCCCGCCGAATTCATCATTCTGCTCGAATGGGGCCGCCCAGAAATGCGGGCCTTCGCCGATAGTCGCCGTGCCCACAGCGTTGACGGCAACGATCGCCGCGATGCGATACCCGGTGCTGCTGACTGCACTTGCCGAGCCAAGACCGCCCTTGAAGGTAGCAGTCGTTGCACCCGTGCCGGCTCCAACCGTGCCGAGATCAAACGCACCCTTGCGTGCGGCCCTCGCGGCCTCATAGCCCATTTCGCGGTAAGGCGAATGTATGCCCCAGCCCTTGTCGCCGCCATTCAGCAGATCCATCAGGATCGCCTGCGGTACGATCGGGATACGAACCGGGCCGACCTGGAATCCGCGCCCCATCTCGCGCAATGCCGCCTGCACGCCGCCCGCCGCATCGAGACCGAAGGCCGATCCGCCCGACAGCACGAAGGCGTCGACGGCATCGACGACCATGGAGGGATCGAGCAGCGCCGTATCGCGCCCGCCTGGTGCGCCGCCAAGCACGCTGCCGGAGGCAACTGCCGGCTCATCGAAGATGATAGTCGTGACACCGGAGCCAAGCGGAAGGTCGGTTGCGTGACCGACGGAGACACCTTCGATATCGGTGAGGAGATTGAGAAGATCGGACAAGCGCGGCTCCTGTCTTGAGGGAAGCGCGCCGATAGGAAGTCAAATGCCCTCAAAAAACAAGATGGGCAAAAACAAGACCGGCCCGTTTTGCCGGGCCGGTCGGAAATCCTCTGATAGTATTAAAGCCGCGTTCTGCGTCAGGCATGAAGGGGCTTCGGGTGGCGGCGGGTCATCAGATCGTGAATGGCCAGCTTCACCTCGGCGGGCGAGCTGAAATGCTGCTCGTCGAGGTCATGGACATGGAATTTGACGGCGATGAATTTCAGCCGGTCTTCATCCGGAATGACGATCCCAACAGGGATGCCTGCATATTCGATAACTTCTTTTTTCATTACATAGAACTCCTGCCGCGCGGATGCGCAGGCTATGGCGAATTGACTTGTCTGGTACCGTTGAAAGGGGGACGATCGTCACATTCGACAGTTCGGGCGGGAGAGCGCGCCCGGACGGTCATTGCCAAGCACAGATCGCCCAAGGACTCGTGCGAGAATTTCGATATCAATCATGTCTCGATCCTTATGTTGGCGTTGTACTTGCATGATCCCGGAAGAGCCCGGGACCCGTTGAAGCCATCTTTATAGTCTACAAACTTAGTAGAAAATAGCCGATAGCCTATAAGAAACATATTCCGAAACGTGTCAAAATATCGACGATCCGAAAAATTTCATTCCATCACATCCCGGTTTCTAGAAAGAATTCTATCACGCTTTCGTGCAACCCGTGTGACGGTTCGAGGGTCTCTCGTCATCGCCGAGGCAGAGATAGGAGGTCTGTCTGATTCCGGCAATGGGACATCTGGTTAAAAATCGGAAAGCCTCGAAAAGACCGAATTGGTTAACGGCCGAACGTCCCGCCTACCAGCCTTCTGCAAGCACCTTTTCCAGCATGTTTGCGAAGAAATCGGCGCTTCCTTCGGTCAGGCAGAGCGGCGGCTTGATCTTCAACACATTCAGGTGATCGCCCGTCGGCTGCATGATGACGCCGAGTTCCAGAAGCCGGTCGCAGATCGCGGCCGTCTCCTCGGTCGCCGGCTCCAGCGTCGTTCTGTCGCGCACGAATTCGAGGCCGAGATAGAGGCCCATGCCATGCACTGCGCCCACGATCGGGTAACTGTCGATCAGTGCCGCCAGCCGTGCCTTCAGATGGTCGCCTACATCCCGGGCATTGTCCTGCAACCGCTCCTCGGCCATGACGTCGAGAACGGTCATGCCGGCAACGCAACTGACCGGGCTTCCGCCGGACGAAGAGAAGAAATAGCCTTCCTTTTCCAGCGAAGCGGCAATCTCCTTCGTCGTGATGACGGCGCCGAGCGGATGGCCGTCGCCCATACCCTTGGCGATGGTGATGATATCGGGCACGACGCCTTGCTGCTCGAAGCCCCAGAAAAAATGACCGAGCCGTCCATAGCCCACCTGCACCTCGTCGGCGATGCAGAGCCCGCCGCGCTCGCGCACCTGCCGATAGATTTCCGTCAGATAGCCGTCGGGCAGGGGTATGCCGCCGGCATTGCCGTATACGGATTCGGCAATGAAGCCGGCCAGTCCCTCGCCCTTGGCATCGATGGCCTCCAGCACTGGCGTCACGGTGCCGAGATAGTCCGCAGTCGACTCCGGCCCGCGGAACTGGCCGCGATAGGTATTGGGCGAAACGACGGCATGAACCCAGTCCGGCCTTGTCGTCAGCGCTTGCGGATTGTCTGCGATGGAGGTGGAGACCGCGTCGCTTGCCATCGACCAGCCGTGGTAACCTTCCATCAGGCATAGCATGTTGCGTTGGCCGCTATGCGCCCAGGCAAGCCGCAGCGCCAGATCATTGGCTTCCGAACCGCTATTGACGAGGAACACGGCATCCATCCCGTCGGGCGCCAGCGATGCGAGGCTCTCGGAGAATTCCGCGACTGCGGCATAGTGGAAGCGTGAGTTGGTGTTCAGCATCAGCCATTGTTGGCTGATCGCTTCCGCCATGCGTGGATGACCATGGCCGAGGATCGTGACATTGTTGACCATGTCGAGATAGGCGCGTCCCTCGATATCGAAGAGATGCTCCTTCCAGCCGCGCTCGATCCGTGGCGGATGCGCATAATAATTCTTCTGCGGACTTGCGAAATGCGCCCGCCGCATTTCGAGAAGAGCCGATGTTTCAGGTTTTGGCGCATCGGCGCCCGGACCAATCAGCACTGAAGGCGAGGGGCAGAGGGCGGACCACGCTTCGGCTTGCTCCGGTGTGGCAAAGAGTGGCGGTTCGAAGCCGGCGATGCTGCAAAGCTGCAGGCGCAATCCGCCGAGCGAAGACGTCTCGCCGGAGACCGTACCGAGTGTTTGACCAGCGGCGATCTCGCTTCCATCCTCGACGGAAAGGTCGATGCCGTCGATATGTAGTTTCATGTCCCCGCCGGTGAGGACGAGATGCTGGTCGTACCAGGTGATCCGACCGGCAAAGGGTGCAGCAACGACGCTGCCGGCTGCGAGGCAGACATCCATATGTAGCGCATAGGTTGCCTGGGCTTTTGCATGGTGCAGGCCGGCGCGGGACAGGCGATATTCACCGTAGCGGGTTGCCGCGGTTCCCGATTCCGCCGCTGCGCGCGCAAGCAGACGCCAGTCCATATCGGCGGCCAGCCAGTTGCCGTCGGAAAAATGCGGGCTCTGCACGCCGAGATCGACATAGGCAACGGACGCGGGATCGATCTCCGGCAGAAGCGGCTGCCAGTCTGCCGTATCGACATCGGCGATATGAAGACCGGCTGTTTTCAGGATGGCCGCTTCCATCAGTTCGAACGGCACGGACATTGCCGTATCGAAGATGTGCCGTTCGCCCTCCAGATTTCCCCTGACATAATCATTGTCGGGATCGATCGAGATCTGCTGTTCGCTGCTGGCGACGAGGATGACGGCGCGCGCCACGATGAGCGGCCAGAGTGCCTTCAGCTCTTCCTCGATCAACGGGTAAATCTCGTAATAGGCCTTCACCGCCGGCAGGATGTGAAAGGGATCGCCATCTGCCTGATGCAGCAGAGAGGCACAGGTCACGGCAAGGTCGCCGACCAGCCAGCCGCGAATGATGTCGCCGAAGTCGATCACACCATCGGGAACAGGCCGCCCATGCGCATCGGGACGGCTGACGACATTGTCATCCGTCACGTCATGATGAACCGCCTGAAGCCGCAGCGACGGAGCAAGTGGCTGGATGCGGCGCACGGCCATGACCATCGTCTTGGCGATCCTGTCACGAGCGGCGCTGTCGCTAATGGAGGACAACAACTGCACGGCCACAGGTCCGGCGCGGCGCAAATCCCATTGCAGGCTGCGGTCCAGTCCCGGATGGGTGAAATCGGCAAGTGCTGCCGCCAATCTCGCGCAGAGCGCGCCGAGGGCAGCGACCGAGGCCGGCGCCAGATAGGCGCGGTGCGTCAGGCCATCTCCTTCGAGAAATTCGAGCAGCCGGACCTGGTAATCCTGCTCTCGCACACTGACGGGGACGATCTCGTGGCCCTCGGTGGAAGCCATCACGTTTGGAACACGTGGCGCATCCGCCTTGGCGCGCAGATGACGAAGCGCCGCATTCTGCGCTTCGAGCTCCTGGGTCTCGTAGGCGGCATGGCAGATCTTCAGCACATAGCGGCCGTCTTCCGTGTCGAGCCGGTAATTGCGATCCTGCTGGCTGCCGAGCTCCAACAGCGTGCCGGAAAGCCCGTAATGAGTAAGGAGGATATCCGCGGCCTCGGAAGCGGTAACATCGGGGCGCGGTAGCGCCATGCGGTCAAGAAGCGCTTCGTCGGTCATGGCACCCCTCCGCGGCATGATTCGATTACCTAATGAAACAGATAATCAAGCACTTGCCGACAAGCAACGGAAGATTGTGCCAGCCGAGGATTGGAAGGAGTGGGTCCTTGGTTCAACCCATGCGTTCGGAGGCGTAGCTTCCGGGGCTGGCGGGGAAGACGATCGTGCGGTTGCCGTTGAGGAAGACGCGCCGGTGGATATGCGCATGGATGGCGCGCGCCAGTACCTGGCTTTCGACATCGCGGCCGATCGACACATAGTCTTCGGCGCTTTGTGCATGGGTAATGCGGGCCGTGTCCTGCTCGATGATCGGGCCTTCGTCGAGATCGGCCGTCACGTAATGCGCCGTGGCACCGATCAGCTTTACGCCACGCTCATAGGCCTGCTTGTAAGGGTTGGCGCCCTTGAAGCTCGGCAGGAAGGAGTGGTGGATGTTGATGATGCGGCCTGACATCTTCTTGCACATGGCATCGGAGAGAACCTGCATGTAGCGGGCAAGCACGATGAGTTCGGTGCCCGTCTGCTCGACGATGTCGAGGATCTGGGCTTCGGCCTGCGGCTTGTTTTCCTTCGTCACCTTGATGTGGTGGAAGGGAATGTCGTGGTTGACCACAACCTTCTGGTATTCGAAATGGTTGGAGACGACGCCGACGATATCGATCGGCAGCGCGCCGATCTTCCAGCGGTAGAGCAGGTCGTTGAGACAGTGGCCGAAGCGGGAGACCATCAGAAGCACCTTCAGGCGCTCGCTCCCGTCATGTACTTCCGCGTCCATGCCGAACTTCTCGTAGATCGGCTTGAAGCCTTCGCGGATCTCGGCAAGCGACACACCCTCTTCCGAAATGAAGCTGACGCGCATGAAGAACTTGCCGGTATCGAGGTCGTCGAACTGCGAACTATCGATGATGTTGCAACCCTTTTCGGCGAGGTAGGTCGAAATCGCCGCCACGACGCCGCGCGTCGACTTGCAGGTTACAGTCAATACATAGTCCGTCATGTCCTCTTCCCTCTCTTCAGCCGCCGGCCGTGCTTAGATCAAACCCCCGGCCGCGAACAGGCCGGCAAGCTTTCATTTCTGCAATAAATTGCAAGCCGAACCTTCATGCCTGCGGCATTTGCTTTCATGACCGCAAGCTTATGACACGCCACGCAGAACTCCGTTCTGCCTGCGCCGTTCGAAATCCCGTCCTCGCCTTCTGATATTTTGAGGTCAGGTGGCTGGCCGGCTGGCGATCCGGACTTTTCTGCGTGGGGTGATGATTTCGTGAATGATCGCCCCCACGATGGAAGAGAGCACGAGGCATAGGATCACGAAGATGACAGGCTGCTGAAGCACGCCGATCGGGAAATGATTGGCGATGATCCGGAGAAACGCCAGTGTGAAGGCATGCGTGATGTAGATCTCGTAGGAGGCGTCGCCGAGATAGTTGAGCCAGCGGACAAAGGGAAGTTTCGAAAAATCGATGGAAACAGCGCTATAGACGACGAAGACTGCCGGTATGCCCCATGCATAATAACGATCCTCGGGCCGCACCAGATCCTCGTTGATGAAGAGGAAGGCGAAGCCGACAGCAAGCAAAACCCAGGCCCAGTGCTGCGGCAGCAGCAGCTTCTGGCCATAGAGCCAGCCAAGCGCCGCGCCGGCCAGGAATTCCAGGATGATGGGTTGGCCGTAGAATTTGGTGGCGGTCGTTTCCGGCAGCAAATGGCAGACGATCAGGATGGTTGCAAAGGCGCCGAACAGAGCAGGCAGCCGATAGTCCTCGCGGATCGGCAATAGCAGCGCGAAGACGAAATAGAAGAACATCTCGTAATTCAGCGTCCAGCCGGGCACGATGACCGGCGCGATCATCGTCGGGTCGACCGGATTGATCCACGGCAGGAACAGCATCGAGGCCATGAGATGCGGCAGATCGAAAGCGGTAGACTTGAGAAGCGACGGCGCGATAAGCGCGACAGCCGCCGAAAATAGCGTCGCCAGCCAGTAGAGCGGCACGATCCTCTTGGCGCGCTTGCGGGCGAAATCGGCCGGCGTCATGTTTCGTCCGCTTGTCGTCAGCCACATCACGAAGCCGCTAAGAACGAAGAAGATATCGACACCCGTTTCCCCGTAGATGAACGAGGTCGCGTCAATGGCGGGGTTGACCTTGGCAAGCTGCAGGATGGCATGGAAATAAACGACCATCAGCGCCGCGATGGCACGCAGATATTGCAGCTGGACAAGCATCTGATGTCTTGCTCCCACGGGCTCCCGCGGATCGCCCGTCGGGCAGCCGCTTCGTCAACTCAGTACATTTGCCGGACGACCCTGCCGGATGCGTGGCGTGTCGCGGAAACGCATGAACCCGATGACAAGCCAGAGAAGGCCGGCGATCTTCATCGAGAAGATTGCCGTTCCCCCGATCATCATATTCAGAAAAATGAAAAGAGAAAGTGAATGGGCGCAGCGCTTCTGCGCCGGGCTGGTGCCCGCGGGAAACAGACAGACGAACAGCCAGAAGGCGATGACTCCGAAGACCGTGGCGCCGTAGACGAGATAGACGTAGCCGCTGTCGGCGAATTCGGCGACTTTATCGACCGAAAGCCCGAGGATCGCCAGCGGATCGAGATCCATCAGCTTCTTCATCGTCAGATTGATGCGCCCGGTGAAATTGTCGCCGATCGCATTGGGGTCCTTTATGTAGACGAGGAAGCCGGCGCAAACGATGAGCGGCATCAGCGCCAGATTGAAGGCCTTGGGGATTTTCGGAAAGACGAAGTAACCGCCGATACAGCAGATGCAGAAGATGAGCATCGTGCGGGTGTCGTTTGTCGTCAGGATCAGCAGCGCTGTCGCAATGGCGAGCGCCCGGTCGAGCCGCGTCAGCCGGTCCCACATCGAAATAAGGTAGACCGCGATCACGCCGCAGAAATTGGCAAGCGACACCTGCTCCAGGAAGATCGACGAGGAGCGGTGGTCGATGATGCCGAAGGAGAATCGGCCGGGAAAACCGAGCGCATTCTGAAACAGGCCGGTCGTGTTGAAGCTGAGCGGCTTTAGCCCACGCGTGTTTGCGAAATAGTCCGAGGGATGCACGATACTGACATAGAAGGGCACGCTGATGATCTCGAAGATCAGGAACAGCAGCACCATGAAACAGGCCACCCGGAAGATCAGTTTGAGCGTCCGCTCGTTGCACCAGCCGCCAAGCCCCGTGAAGCAGAAGATGATCAGGACGTTGCGGAGATGATCGATAAAGGCCATGCGGTTGATCGCGCTGACATAGATCGTCACGATCAGCGTGAAGAGCATGAACAGGAAGGCTGGAAGGTCTTCCTCATAAATCCCCTTGTGCAGGATGTAGATGATTGCGCTTGCCATGATCAGGCCTTCGCTGGCCGCCACATGCGTCATCGAAAGCGGCATGACATTGTGGTTTATGAAGGCCAGGATGCCGTTATAGAGAACCGAGAGCAGCCCGAGGATCAGAACGGGATAATCGAGACGCGAAGCCGGGCTGGTTGCATCGGCAACCGTTTCGAATCTCGTGCCTGTCTCTCCGACTGCTGCCATGTCACTTCCCCGCCGGCTTTACCGCCGCGCAGTCGGGCGCATGTTTGGGCACCATCTGCTCGAGCAGACGCATTTGCGGGCGCTCCAGCGTGTCACGCGGCTGCACGTTGAAGGGTTCGGTGGCTGGCCACCACTCGCCCGCCGCCCAGTAGGAGAAACCGATCCACGCATCGCTATCGTCGGACATGGTGGTGAGCATCGTCTTCAGGCCATCGAGGCAATCCGCATTTGCAGACGCGCCGAATTCACCGAGGAAGCCGCGTTTGCCGTTCTTCTTCAACCAACTGGTCACGTTGGTGATGGCATCGGTCGCGGCCTTTGCGCCCTCGCAGGTCTCGTGCGTGCCCGAAGAATCCGCGTCGAGATACTGATGAAATTCATAGGCGTAGAAATCGAGCGGATCACGCACGCCGAGCATGACGGTTCCGTTCGCGCCGCCGATCACATCAGTTTCCCAGCTTGCAGCTCCGCTCCAGGCCGTACCGGGAACGAGGATGAGATTGCGTGCGCCTACCGCCCGAATGCCGCGGATCGCAGCATTGGCGGCTTTCAGCCAATCGGCCGCGGGAATGTCATGCGGCTCGTTCATCAGCCCGAAGAGCACGCCATCGTGATTGGCAAATTCGACGGAAAGCCGAGCCCAAAAATCGGCGAAGGCTGCATTCGTCGCCGCCGGCTTGCCGATCTGATCCTTGTCGTAATAGCCGAAATTATGCGGATCGAGCAACACACTCATCTTGTGCTTGCGAACCAGCGCGACCGTATCCTTCAAGCGCTGCAGTTCATCATCGTCGAGCCGTGCACCAAGTTTCGGCTGAAGCCGCTCCCAGCGGAAGGGCAGGCGGATGATCGTCATGCCCTTCTTCGCGAAATAGCTGATCGTTTCTTCGGTCGGGTAGGTGTAGTTCGTGCCGTAGACGCCACCGCGTTCGCCATATTCGCCGCCGGAGAGATTGACCCCGTAATAGCAAAGCGGTGCCTCGGTGGCATGAGCGATGGACGAAACGGCCGTAACGGCGGCAACCAGCAGCCCGTGCAGCAGTCTTTTCCGTCTCATGGCTATCCTCGCGGGGTCGCGGCAGGTCGCCACGTCGGCTTCGATGCCTGCATCTTAACGGTCCGTTAGCTAAGAATTTCTAAAGTCGCTCCTGCTTGGCCATGCTTTCTCGCCGGGCGGATGCGGTGTTATGAAACAATATGACGGGAACAGGGTGAGCCGCTTGCCTGCCTGGCGCAGTTATGAGTCGTCTCAGCCTGCGCCTGAAGGCACTCGTGCGCGCAGCCCGATCATCCGGCCGACAGATTTCGTTCCGCCCCCACCGCCTCCCGAGCCCGCCCCGCTTCCGGTTCGCCCGGCAGCTTCGGAAAGCCGTCCTGCCGGGCCGCTCCGCGGCGATATTCCTGTCGTGCCCGAAACCGTTTCAACGCCGGAATCCGTGGTCGAGCAGGCATCTGTTATCGCCGGACCCTTGCTGGATATCAGATCTGCGGTTGCCGCCATCTGGAGCCGGCGCCTGATTATTGCCGGTCTTTGCCTCGTCGGTGCCGCTGCCGGTGCGGTGATCGCGCCTCGTATCCCGCAGAAATTCACCGCCGTTGCCGCCCTCTATTTCGATCCGCGTCAGATCGGTCTTGCCGACAGCGGCTCACAGAATGCAGCGCCGTCGCCGGAAATGATTTCGACGCTGATCGACAGCCAGGTTCAACTGCTGACCTCGGGCAACGTATTGCGTCGCGTAGCCGATGCTATGAAGCTCGATCAGGATCCGGAATTCACCGGTGGCAGGACAGACGGTGCTGCCATCATCGGCACCCTTCAGAAGGCTCTGCTGATCACGCGCGAGAACAATACTTACGTCGTCTCGCTCGCCGCAACGACGCGCGACCCGGAAAAGTCCGCAAAGCTCGCCAATCAGGTCGTCACCTCCTTCATGCAGGAGGAAAGCAGCGCATCGACCGGTCTTTACGAAACTACCTCGTCAGCACTCGACGGTCGCCTCGACGATCTGCGCCGGAAAGTGCAGGAAGCGGAGCAGGCGGTCGAAACCTTCCGCGCCGACAACGACATGGCGGCGACCGAGGGCAATCTGATTTCCGATCAGCGCCTTTCATCCCTGAACGCGCTGCTCGTTACCGCCCAGGAAAAGACCATTCAGGCCAAGGCCCGCGCCGATGCCGCTGCAAATCTGCGGGTCGAAGATGTCGTCGCAGGCAGCCAGACGGACGGCGCCACGAGCACATCGCCGCTCGTCAGCCTGCGGCAGCAATACGCCGCCCAGGCCGCAGTCGTCGGCAGTCTGCAGAGCCAGATGGGTTCGCGCCATCCGCGCCTTCAGGCTGCGCGCTCTTCGCTGGGTAGCATCGGAGCGGAAATCAAAGACGAACTCCAACGCGTCGCGACTTCGGCAAGGGCAGAATACGAACAGGCGAAGAAGGCCGAGGACGATATCGCCAAGGAGCTGGCGGTACAGAAAGCCCTGCAGGCCACGACCTCGGACAAGCAGGTGCAGTTGAACGAGCTGCAGCGCAAGGCGACGGCCGCCCGCGAACTCTACGAATCAGTTCTGAAGCGTTCCGGCGAGACCAGCGAAGAGCAGAACCTCAGCCAGAGCAATATCCGCGTCGTCTCCCCCGCAGAAGTTCCCGTGAAGGCAGATGGGCCGAGCAAGAAAGTCATCATGGTCGCTGGCATGATCGGTGGCTTGCTTGCAGGCTTTGCTGTCGGCGCCGGTTTTGCGATCCTCGCCGGCCTCTTTTCTCATCCGACCATCAGAAGCTATTTCCGCAAGCCCGTCCGCGCGTCCGCTTGATGGCAGCCTCCAATCTTCCTACATCCAGAACATGGGCACCGTAAGAAGTGTGCCCATGAAAGAGGTTATGATGCGGTTCGCTGCGATTGTCCTGCTGTCGCTTGTTGCCGGCGCGTCCGCTGCGCCCGCGTCTGCCATCGATTGGCAGAATTCCGGCAAGCAGGCCGTGCAGCCGCTCTATCCCTACAAGGATCTTCCGGGCGTGAAGGCGCAGCCAGACAAGAAGGTGGAAGAATCCTACGACTGCCACACCGAAACCGTGCAGATTCGCCGCCGCTACGACGAGATCTTCCGCTCCGGCGGCATGCCGACGCTGATGTATGTCTGCGAACGCGACGGCGTGATTTCGATGGATAGCCGCGTACCGCTGCGCGGCCATTACCAGCCGGTGCGCTGAAAGCCGGGCGGTTTCTGCGTTGCGATTGTGTCCGAAGATCCTGACGGCGTCATAATCGTTCAGCGACTTGACGGCGATTGCGAGCAATCTTCCTGCGGCACTACACCTTAGCCAGCGGGCCGAAATGCCAATTGCGGTACCTCGCCACCAACAATGCGGTCGGCGAAGGACAGACTGGAGAGGCCGTATCGTTGATACAGCTCATTGTCCTGATTTGCCCGGAATTCCGCCTGATCGGACGGTGAAGAGAAATATTTCCCGATCAGCAGCGGCAGGCGAACGGTTTTAAGATTCTTTTGCTGGAATACATGCCAGAACAGCGCATCGCCGACCGATCTGATCGGGGATCCGTCGCCAAAATAGCTCGGATAATATTTCCCGACCATCTTCGGGCTCCACAGCGTAGCCGGACCAAAAGTGCCGCGCTCGCCAGTGCCCGATCCAAGCCTCAGGCGTTCACGTGGCCTCGGAGGCCAGTCCGGCGCAAATTCGGATGCCGTCAGTATCGGTGCTTTGAAAGGCTCATCCAGATGGGAGTTGTCAAAGCAGACCAGCCACTCGCCTCCAACCATTCCGGCAGAAGAAGCGCACGCCGCTCCGACCAGGAGCTCGACCGCATTTGTGGCCAGGCGGTCGTCCATATTCAGGTTCATCACGAACAATGAATTGCTCAATGCCACCGCTGCAGACCAGGCCTCATAGATCGAGAGCGGTTGGGAAAAGACGTAACAGTCCGCGTCCAGCCATTCGGGCGGCATATCACCATTGTCGAAAATATAGATGATGCGCACGTCAACACTTTGCTGGCGCAGGTTGATGTAGTGCGATTTCAGCAGGTCCAGCTTGTTGTTCTGGCGGTGCCATACCGCGCAGAACACGGTCACCAGCGCGGTCCCATGATCACTCTGCGTCCTTGCTTTAATAAAATGCATCTCAGGCAATTCCTTTCGCGCAAGGTTCGCGCATGGCAGAGGCGGCATTGGTGTTAACCATGAAGGAGATGGCATGAGCCGGGCATTCGCGTCAATTGCCGTGGTTGGAAATCCTGGGGGCGGCCACCCGGTCATCTGAAGTCGGCTTTTTAACGTGTTCGTTGTGTCGCGAAGGGACGCGCCCCAGCGGGAAATAAGGAAATTGGATGCAGCAAAAGCGCGACCTGACCTCTGCCAGCCGAAGGCTCCCGGCAGGGTGCGCAGTTCATCGAGAGGTGCGTCCATGCGGGTCCTGGTAACCGGGGCGGGCGGCATTCTGGGCAGGCATGTTATCAGGCATTTCGCCCTATTTGCGCCAGGCGCCGATGTGATCGCCAATAAGGCGGACCTCACGGATATCGAAGCGTTGCGAGCGGCGATCTCTGCCCTTCAGCCGATCGATAAGGTTGTTCATCTGGCAGCTTTGGTGCCGGTGGCATCGGTCAAGGCAGACCCTGCCCGTGCCTATGCCGTGAATGTCGGCGGTACGATCAATCTTCTCTCGGCGCTCGAGGCGCACCCGGCAACGTTCCTCTACTGCTCATCGAGCCATATCTATGCGCCGTCGGACCTGCCGATAGCTGAGGACGCCGAAAAGGCGCCACCTTCCTTCTACGGAAGGACAAAATGGGTCGGCGAGAGCGTTGCGGCCGACATTTGCGAGGCATCCGGCCGCGCTTTCTGTGCGGCACGTGTTTTCTCGATTCACGATCCAGCGCAAACCGGTTCGTTCCTTCGGCCGTCCATCGAGCGTCGGCTGGCAGAAGAGGACCTGAGCCGACCCTTCATGCTTCCGGGCGGTGACAGCGTCAGGGATTTTCTGCCGGCTGAGGATGCGGCAGAGCTTGTCGTGCGCCTCGCCCTTTCCTCCGCAACGGGGCCGGTCAATGTCGGCTCCGGCCGTGGCACAACCATCCGCGATTTCGTTCAGGGTTTCAGCTCCCAGCCCCTCGATATCAGGGCGACCGGCGGCTCGGACACGCTCGTCGCCGATATCTCACGGCTTAGACAATTATTAGGAGACTTTGATGTCTGAGACTGTTTCCATCGTCATTCCGACCTTTAACAGGGCAGGGATGTTGCCTGTCGCCATCGACAGCGCCCTGAACCAAACGAAGGCGTGCGAGGTTATCGTCGTCGATCACGGGTCGACCGACGATACGCCGAAGGTGGCCGAGGCTTATGGCGACCGCATCCTCTACATCCGCCGTGAGCGTGATTTCGGGCCGCATTTCTGCTGGCTTGAAGGCGCACTCCACGCCACCGGAGAATTCGTCCACCTGCAATATGACGACGATTGGATCGCACCGACCTTCATCGAGGCGTGCCTTGCCGTCATCACTCCGGAAACCGGCTTCGCCTTTACCGGCGCCGACGTTATGGATGGCCCAGGCCTGCCCACCAAACTTCGCCAATTTATGGACTGGTTGCCCGCGACTGGCACCTATCCGGTCGATGCGTTGGAGAGACAGATTCTCGGCTCGCTGATCTCGCCTGGCGCAGCGCTCTATCGCCGGCAAATTCTGATCGACGCGCTCTATCCCGGGCGATTGCCGCTTCAGATCAACGAATATCGCGGCGTCGGCCCGGATGCTTTCGTCTCGCTGCTTTCAATGCTGCGCTATCCAGCGATCGGCTACGTGCGTGAACCGCTTGCCTTCTTCCGCTTCCACGAGGGTTCGATCACCATCGACGCCTTCGCTTCCGGCGAGAAGACCGCGCGACTGCGCGCCGCTTACGCAGAAGTTACCCGCCACTATCTCGAAATGAAAGTGATGCGCGCTGTGCGTATCAGGGAGGCATCGTAATGACCGTAGGGCGTCCAATCCGCTTAGTTACTCAAGATCGTCCAATCCGCCTCGCAGAGGAAACCATCGACCAGGGTGAGCTCGAGGCGCTCTCCGAATGGATGCTCGCCGGCAACCGCCTGACCAAGGCTGAGCAGACACTCGCCTTCGAGCAGGAATTCGCTGTCTGGATGAACTGCCGTCACGCAGTTTATGTCAACTCCGGCTCCTCGGCGAACCTCCTGATGATCGCCGCGCTCAAGGAAGCGGGCCGCCTGCGCAATAACAAGGCGATTGCCGCCGGCGTCAGTTGGGTCACCACCGTTTCGCCGCTGCTCCAGCTTGGTTTCGATGTGCGTCTCTGCGATTGCGATTCGAAGTCGCTGGGTATCGATCTCAACCATCTGGAAGACCTTTGCCGCACGGATCCGCCGGCGCTGCTGATCCTGGTCCACGTTCTCGGCCATGCCGGTGACATGGATGCTGTCAGGGACATCTGCCAGCGTTACGACGTCATCCTGCTGGAAGATTCCTGCGAGGCGCTCGGCTCGACCTACAAGGGCCGCAAGCTCGGCACGATCGGCACGGCAGGCAGCTTCTCCTTCTATTATGGCCATCACATCTCGACGATCGAGGGCGGCATGGTCGTCACCGACGATCCCGATCTGCACCAGCTTATGCTTTCCCTGCGCTCGCACGGCTGGAGCCGCGATCTCAAGCCGGAGCTGCGCCAATCTCTGGCGGAACAGAACGGGGTCGATGAGTTCAAGAACCTCTACACCTTCTACCATGCCGGCTATAACCTGCGCTCCACGGACCTCCAGGCATTCCTCGGCCGGTCGCAGCTCAGGAAGCTCGATCAGATCGTCGAGCGTCGCCGTATCAATTTCGACCTTTACCGCAAGGCGCTGCCGGACTTCTTCTCCCAGTCGGGAGATACCGAGGTTCTGTCGTCCTTCGCCTACGGCACCTTCATCGAGAACCGGCTCGAAACCTACAAACATATCAACGCGCTCGACATCGAATGCCGGCCGCTGATCTGCGGCAACATCGCGCGCCATCCCTTCTGGCTCCGCGACCATCCACGGCTCGCCCTTCCGAACGCCGATAAGGTGCACGATTACGGCATCTATCTGCCCAACCACCATAACCTGAACGAAGCGGACATTGCGCGCGTGGCCGACGCCTTCGCCTCAGTTGCCCGCCCCTGCTAAGAGCGAAGACACATGACGAATACGGCTCAAAGCGCGGTTCATCAGCGAGACAAGGACTGACGGATGAACCCGGCTTTTCAGATAGAGGGAAAACGGATCTGGGTCGCCGGCCATCGCGGTATGGTCGGTTCGGCCCTGGTCCGGGTGCTCTCGCAGCTGAACTGCGAGGTACTGACAACACCTCGCAGTGAGGTCGATCTCACCGATCAGGCCGCGACGCGACGCTGGCTGCAGGACAACAAGCCGGATGCCGTCATCGTCGCCGCTGCGCGTGTGGGCGGCATTGCCGCCAACAGCGCCTCGCCGGTTGCCTTTCTCTACGACAATCTGATGATCGAGGCGAATATCATCGAAGCGGCTGCTCGTGCTGACGTGAGCAAGCTTCTTCTCCTCGGTTCCACCTGCATTTACCCGCGCGACGCCGAACAGCCAATCCGCGAGGAATCCTTGCTCACCGGTCCGCTTGAAAAGACCAACGAGTGGTACGCTATCGCCAAGATTGCCGGCATCAAGCTTTGCCAGGCCTATCGTCAGGAGCAGGGACGCGATTTCATATCGGCCCAGCCGACCAATCTTTATGGGCCGGGCGACAATTACGACCTCGAGACAAGCCACGTTCTACCGGCCCTGATCCGCAAGGCTCACGAAGCCAAGGTGAACCGTGCTGAATCCCTGACGATCTGGGGCAGCGGTACGCCGTTGCGGGAATTCCTGCATGTGGATGACCTTGCCGACGCTGTCATCTTCCTACTGCGCAATTACTCCGGCCCGGTGCCGATTAATATCGGTTCCGGTGAGGAATTGTCGATTGCCGAGCTTGCCCGTCTCGTGAGCAAGACGATTGGCTTCGATGGTTCACTCACCTTCGACACCACGAGGCCGGATGGGACGCCGCGCAAGCTTGCCGATCTTCGCCGTCTGCGCGAACTCGGCTGGAACAATGCCCGCCCGCTGACGACCGGTCTCAAGCAAACCTATCAGAGTTTCCTAGATAGGCGCGAAAATTGAGGGCGCGGAACCAGCGAACTGATGCACGCCTGGACCAGAAGAACCGGTCGAGTTGCCTACGACAACACTCGGGAAAGCTTTAACATCATGAAAATATGCCTCCTGATAACAACGTACAGGCGCGATATCCAGCTGGTGCGTCTGCTTTCCCAGATCATCGATCTGCGAAGCAAATATACCGGCCTCGTCGCCTTCGAGACAGTCGTGGCCGACTCCGATCCCGACAACGCCGCCAGGCACATTCTCGAGCCGCTTTGTGATCTCTATGTAACCAACAAGGGGTCAGGCTTCGACGACAACCTGTTTCACTTTTACGCCGACCATGCTCGGAACTACGACTTCATCTTCAGCATAGGCGATGCCGACGTTTTCAGCTGCGGTCAGGTCAATCCGCTTGATCTGCTGGAACTCGCTGCCAGGCAGGAGCACGATGCCGTTCTGTTCAATCATTGCGAATACAGATCGGCAGACATGCTCGCGACCGAGCTGACATATACGCTGTCGCCGCCATTCTATACCAATCCCAAGCTGATGGACGAGCCGGAAACGTTTCGCCGGCACTTCCTCGGCCACGTTCCCCGACATGTCGGCCTTCTCTACCGGAGCAACTTGATCATCGAAAGCCTCGGGAAGCTTGCTGCCTTCCGAGACACGCTGCATCTCTATGCCGTGCCTTTCCTGCTGGCACTCGAGAAGAACCGGGCGATGTTCTTCGACTATCCCTTGAATTACTTTGCCGCGGATGCGACCTCCGACGGCACCCCCAAGGATTGGACGGACGTATTCATGGGCCTGTATCGCTTCCTTCTTGCCGCGAAAGCCATTCTGTCGCCGGCAAGTTTCGCAATCACGAAGCAGGGCTTCATGGCCAACTACCTCAATGACCGTTCCTGGCTGCGCGGATCTCTGTCGCGCTTTGTTCCGAGCGAGGCGCAAATATTGCGAGAGTTGGATGGGGTGCTCGAAAGCTTCCCACAAGCTTAAATCTCTAGAAACATAGCTATCGGAAGGCGTGATGGCCTGGCGTCGATAAGCTCGAACGCGGCAGCCGGAACGCAGCGGGATGCGCACGCTCCCCACCATGGCGCAGCGAACGGTAAGGATTCCCAATGTTGAAATGTTGTTCTCTGTGCGACGGACAGATCTTGAACAAATTTCTGGATTTGGGGCGCCAGCCCCTCGCGAACAAATACCCAAAACCGAGTGATTTTCAGGAAGAGAAATTCTTCCCACTCGAAGTGTTCTTTTGCGAGACCTGCAAGAATGTTCAGCTTGGCGAGATGGTCCCGCGATCCCTCATGTTCGAGGATTACTATTACCTGAGTTCGGTCAATGGGGGCCTCGTCCGCCATTTCGAGGCGCTCGCCGAGGAACTGAAGGAAGCGAAATTCGTCGTCGACGTGGGCTCCAACGATGGCGTGTTGCTGCGTCCGCTCAAAGGTCTCGGAGTTCGGGCGCTGGGCGTCGAACCTTCGATCAATGTCTCCAAGCTCGCCAATGACGAGGGGCTGGAAACGCTCTGCGCCTTCTTCGAGGAAACCTCGGCACGGCAGGTGCTGGACAGCCACGGCCCGGCGGATGTGATCGTCGCCAGCAGCGTCTTCACGCATCTCGACGCACCGGATCAGTTCATCCGCGCAGCCGACATCCTGATGGCGAAAGACGGCAAGCTGGTGATCGAGGTCGAGTATATCCTCAACATGATCAGCCAGGTGCAGTTCGAGCGATTCTACCTCGACCGGATCTTCTACTACTCGATCTCGTCGATGAAGCAGCTGTTCGGCAAGCACGGCATGGTGATAACAGGGCTTGAGCCTGTGGCCCAGCATGGCGGCTCCCTTCGGTTCACATTGATGCGCGAGGCGGCCGGCACCGAGGCCCCGGAGTTGGCGGAGCTGATCGCGACCGAGTTGAAGGTGCTGAACACTGCGGCACTGACAGATTTTGGCCAGCGCTGCCGCGATCTGACCGACAGGTTGGTCGCTGGCTTGAAGCGCTGGCGGGAAGAGGGCGTCAAGGTGGCAGGCTACGGCGCGCCTGCCCGACTTTCGACCATCACCAACTTTGGCGGCATCGACAGCGAACTGCTGCCCTTCACGATCGATGACAGTCCGCTGAAACAGGGACGCACCTCGCCCGGCGCGCATATCCCGGTTGTGTCTGCCTCTGAACTTGAGACCTATCGGCCCGAAGTGCTGGTGGTCTTCGCCTACGAATACATCGACGACATTCGGAAAAAGACTAGCAATGCATATGACTACTACATGCCAATTCCGCTTGTTGAACTCATAGCTTCCTGATCACTGGAATGGGGAAAGAAATGTCGAAAGAAATTCAACGTATTGTCGAGCGGCTTGGTGCTAATGCCTATCGGTTTTCCGGGAAGACTGTCCTGCTGGCAGGGGGGGCGGGTTTCCTTGGGAAGCACTTCGTCAAGGTGTTTCAGAAGCTGAATAACGACGTGCTGGACAAGCCTTGCTCGGTCATCTCGGTGGATAACTACATCACCGGCACCAAGAACCTCGATGAAAGCATCGTGCGCGATCCCAACATCATGCAGGTCTGGGCCGATGTGACCCATCCGCTGCCCGTGCGCGAAGATATCGACTTCATCATCCAGGCTGCGGGCATCGCATCACCCGTTTTCTACATGCGTTATCCGCTCGAGACCATCGAGAGCGCGGTGCATGGCACCCGCAACCTCTTGGACCTGGCTTCACGCAACAAGAACCTCGAGGGCTTCCTGTTCTTCAGCTCCTCCGAGATCTACGGCGATCCCGACCCCCGCGCGGTGCCGATCAAGGAAGATTACCACGGCAACGTTTCGACCGTTGGGCCGCGCGCCTGCTACGACGAATCCAAACGCCTGGGCGAGACGCTCTGCACGATCTACAAAGAGCACCACGGCGTGCCGGCAAAGATCGTGCGCCCGTTCAACGTCTTTGGTCCGGGCATGGGTCACAACGACCGCCGCGTGATCCCGATGTTCACCTATCAGGCGCTCAATGGCCGTACGATCCCGGTCCACGGCACCGGCCTGCAGACGCGCACCTTCTGCTACATCACCGACGCCATCTACGGCTTCCTGATGACGCTGCTTGAGGGCAAGTGCGGCGAGGCCTACAACATCGGCAACCCGGACAACGAAATCTCGATGATCAAGCTGGCGGAGATGTATCCCAAGCTGCTGCCGGGCGCCTCCTTCACCCGCATCGACTATCCGGACACCTATCCGGCGGGAGAACCTAACCGTCGCTGCCCGGATATCACCAAGGCGCGGGAAACCTTTGGTTATACCTCCGAGGTGGATGTCGAAGATGGTCTCGCGCGCTTCATCGACTGGGCTCGCAATGAGCGGAACTATATCGATTTCGAGCCCGAAGCGGCGCTCAAAAAGGCCGGATAACAATAGGTGGTAACACTGGGCCTCATCGGGCGGGGTGCCTGGGCGCGCATCATTGGCGCCACTCTGGACAGCCTGCCCGAAGTGCGCTGGGTGCCGCTGAACGGCCCCGGCGCTTCTGTTGACGGCGTCATCATCGCCAACAGGAGCAAAGATCACGTGTCCTCGGCGCTCCCCTTCGTTGAGGCGGGGGTGCCGTGCTTTATTGAAAAACCTCTGGCCACATGCCTCGAGGACTTCCTGCGCCTCAAGGCGGCGGCTGGTGCAGCGGCCGGCCACGTCTTTGCAGGGCACCTGCACCGGTTCAACCCGGCTGCAGAGGCCTTTTGTGCTGCCCTGCCGGAGATCGGCCCGATCCAATCGGCAACTGCGTTCTGCGCCAATGGCAAACCGCGCGACGATACGTCCGTGATCTGGGATTGGTTGCCGCACCCGCTATCGCTGGCAGCACGGATCTTCGCCACTCCGGCAGAGCGCGCGACGGCCCGGTCGCTTGAAGGCGGAGCGCGCCCGCTTCGCGTGGCTGCACAATTGTCCTACGAAGGGCGACCTTTCGACCTTGAGGCCAGCTGGCTTTCGCCTGATCCAGCCTTTCGGATCACGGCCGCGGGCACCAGGGGACGTCTCATCTTTGATGACAAAGCCGCGCAGAAAGTCACGTTCATCCGCGACGGAAACAGTGTCGCCCTTGCCTATGATCCAGAGCTGCCGCTAACCCGCGAACTGCGCGCCTTTGTCGAGTTGATCCGTGGCGTGCGCGACAACCCGTCCCCGATTGACGAGGCAGAGGAAGTGCTGCGCAGCCTCGATGCCATCGAACGCTCCGCGGCAACAGACGGCGCCCCGGTCGCGATCAATTGGCCGGATTGAGGTATCCGTAAATCTGCGCGAGGATTTCCTGAACGCGCGCGTCCAGGTGGCTGGTCGCCATGGCCAGTTCGTGACGCGCGAGTACGCCGGCCTCGCCCTGCTTGCGGAAATGTGCGTTCGCCGCCTCGACAATGGCCTGCGGGGCCGCCACATCGCTCGGCTCGAAATAGAACAGATGCTCCTGCAGAGCGGCCAGCGCGGGAAGATCCCTCAGGCTGGCTGGAAGGATCGGCACGCCCCCGGTGATCAGCGCATCAAAGACACGGATAGGCAGATCGCCACGGACCGGGACGATCCAATGGCTCATATGCGCCGCCCATTCGTGCAACCGGTCCAGCTCCGTGCGGTCATGATATGTCCGCGCCGCCGGACCGACATGTTTGAAATGCGTGTTCAGCGTCTGGAGCAACGCATTGCGCTCGGGGAATTGCGGATAGAGGATATGTCGTCCAAGGGGTTCCGGATCACGCGTGGCGGCAAGGAGGCGATCGCGATGTTCGCTCAGATAGTCGCGTGACCACTGGATGACCGCTGCACTTACGGGGCGTCCCATCGCCTTGGTCACCTGCGCGTAAGTCTCATTATTGTGCGGATGGCACGGCACGTAAAAGTCGGACAGCATCGCAAAATTCAGGGACATCGCGACATCATGATGATTGTCGAAATCCCAGATGCAGACATGGGCACGCGGCTCGTTGGCAAACATGCCCACATACTTCTGCCCAATCTGAGCGATGTCATTGTTGTTCAGTATGTAGATGGTGTCGGGCTCGAACTGCTCGATGGCCTTGAGGTTCACCAACGAGATCTGGTCTGTCTTCTCGGCCTTGCTGAAGATCCCCTCGCTCAACCTGACCTGCGTTTGTCGGCGCAGTTTCATGCTCTCAGAAAAGGCCTTTCGGCGGAGTTCTTTCTGCACATTCAACTGTTCAATCTGCTCGTTTACGGATGACATGTCAGGTGGTTTCGCTCTTGCTTATCTGGAAATATTTCTAACGTTTTAAGGTTAAATATTCCTAAAATCTCGGTGAGTTGGTCCCGCCAGTGGGAACGCTTTTCCCTTCGAGGGTGGTTTGGCCCGCTCCCCTGAAAAGTCCGCGGTATGACGCGCTCGTCTGTTCCTCGAACGCTTCGAATGGTCGCCGAAGGTGACGCAGGAAAAAGGCGTTTGCGTGCTGCTTCGGCTCTTTTGCCAGTGAGTTGGAGGGACATGGCGGCGATCCGGGCGGAGAGGCCTCCACGGGATCGAATAGCCTAGAGAATCCGGTCGATCTTATGCTGAATATGCAGATTCGGCATCAACCCAGCCGTATGTGCGGCGCGATACGCGTTCCTCGCAGCATCGAACGTCACGCCCCACATGATGGCGCTGAGGAGAAACGCGATGATGTAAACTTGGATGCGCATAGTTCTATCAAAGTGCGGCATATCGGCATTTATATGGCAGTGCGAAGCATTGCTCGAGATCAATTATTATCGGTGAATAAAGACGCAGAGAACGAACACCACAACGGTGGGCACAGATAACAGGGAGATCCCGTATCTGTTTGATCTCATTGAGGATCAATGGGAATGGTGCCCAGAAGAGGACTCGAACCTCCACACCCTTTCGGGTACCAGCACCTGAAGCTGGCGCGTCTACCAATTCCGCCATCTGGGCGACGGAGAGCCATGTACGGGGGCGGCTCGTTACTGTCAACAGGGTTTTTGAAGTTTTCCTGACAGTCTGTGAAAAAGCTTCACGAAGCTGTGGTCGAACCCAACGGATCAGTGGATGGCATGGCTCATTTCTCAACCCTATATAATGGGTATTGGAAAGGAACGCGCCATGTTCGACCTACGCTCTATCCTTCTTGCTGGTCTGTTTGCCGCATTGCCATTGATGGGAGCCAATGCCGCCTCGCCGTCGCTTGGGCCTCTCAATACGCAGTCCACGATCTGCGACTATCGCGGCTGCTTCGGCTTCGGTCCGCAGCAGTGGCATCGCCCTGCCTACGTCCAGCCGAACTATCTCCCACCGAATGCAGCCGGGCCGAATTATTATCAGCCGCCCGGGCAATTGCCGCCACGGCTGACCTACGGTCCGCCGCCGGCACCGCGCGTACAGCCTTCGGCGGATAATCAGGTCCGCCATCAGCAATGGTGCCGGAACGAATATCGATCCTACAATCCGCGCACCGATCGCTTCCTGACCTATGAAGGCATCTACAAGACCTGCAATTCGCCTTATAATTGAACGTCAGCTCTCCAGCGATGCGCGGTCGGTATGGCCGAGATCGCGGTCAGGCTCGATGATGTCGCGCACCCGCTGCTTGAGTTCCTTCGGTCCGGGAAAGCCGCCGTCGCGCTTGCGCTCCCAGATCAGGTCGCCATTGACACGGATCTCGAAATTGCCGCCGGTGCCGGGAATGAGCGCCACTTCGCCGAGGCTGTCGGTAAAGGTCTGCAGCAGTTCCTGCGCCATCCAGGCGGCGCGCAGCAGCCAGTTGCACTGCGTGCAGTAGAGGATCGTCACACGGGCTTTCTCGGTCATGGGAATCTCCTTTAATCCGAAGGATCTAGAAGCTCGCAAAAGACGTTGCAATGCGCCTGGCACCGAATCAGCGGACGGAAAGTTCGGATTCAGTCTTTTTTGATAATTTTCCATTAGCTATTCCGGATTGGTGTTTTCACGGATCTGGTGAGGCACCCTGGTTCTTGTTTTGCGTCACGGTGCCCATGCGTTCCACGGCTATCCCAGCGATCCTCGTCGCCTGCCTTGCTCTGGCAGGCTGCTCTTCGGCTTCCGGTCCGGAAAATCTTTCGGCTGGTGTTGCTCCGAAGCCTTCGAAGGAAATCACGGCTTCGGTCACGCCGCCGCCGGCACCTGTGCCCCAGGCTACAGTTGCTGCAGCCGATGCCACTCCGCAGGCAAGCCTCGCCTGGGAAGCGCCCCTGCCTGAGTCCCGCGCCTTCTCGGCAGTGACGCCTTTAGCCACATCGCAGCCGGGTATGCCGATTCCGAGCGAACGCCCCGTCGAATTCGCCATGGCGGCGGCACCTGCCATAGAACCGCCGACCCGTGGCCGCTCGCGCGTCTATGGTTATGGTTTCCGCGATGCCAAGCCGATCAACTTTGGCAAGGTCTCTCCGCGCAAACTCGCCGTCCACGGCGTCGACGTCTCGCGCTGGCAGGGCGACATCGATTGGGAAACGCTCCGGACCCGCGGCGCCAACTTCGCCTTCATCAAGGCAACGGATGGCGGCGATCATCTGGATCCGATGTTCAAGACAAACTGGCGGCGCGCCAAGGAGGCCGGCATCAAGCGCGGCGCCTATCATTTCTTCTACTGGTGCCGCACGGCCGGTGAGCAGGCCGACTGGTTCATCCGCAACGTGCCGCGCGATCCGGACGCCCTGCCGCCGGTCATCGATGTCGAATGGAACGGCGAATCGAGCTGCAAGGTGAAGCTCTCCCGCGCCCGCGTGCTGGAAAAAATGCAGGTCTTCATGGAGAAGATCGAGCAGCACTACGGGAAGCGACCGATCATCTATACGGCCCCGGATTTCTACGCGGACAATCTCGAAGGCGCCTTCCAGAACTATCACTTCTGGCTGCGCGCGGTCGCCGAACATCCTTCGAAGGTCTATCCGAACCGCAAATGGCTCTTCTGGCAATATTCCGGCTCTGGCCTCTCTCATGGCGTCGAAGGCCGAATCGACCTCAATGCCTTCCGCGGAAGCGAAGAAGAATGGCACCGCTGGGTAGCGGGGCTGTAGGAATTTCACTCCGCACAGAAGATGCCGCAGAACTGACGATATCAGCCCTGCGGCATTCGGCTTCGACCGCAAGGATCAGAGTCGCGCCTCGAGTACGAGGTTGAACGGGGTTGCCATCGCCCGACGGAACCGCGTGAAACCGGCCTTCCGGAAGATCTCGGCCAGCCGTTTCTCACCGGCTTGTGCGCCAAGCACGATATGGCCGCCATCAGAGATCGCATGAGCGCAGCAGATCGTCGTCGAGGCGGCATAATACATGCGCGCGACCGGCGAGATAGTGTCTTCCACACCATCCTTCGCATAGGGCTCGACCAGCATTACCGTTCCCTCATGGGCGATGGTTCTGGCTGCGTGTCTTGCGACAGCGAGCGGGTCGCCCATGTCATGCAGGCAGTCGAAGAAGCAAATAAGGTCGTAGCCTGAACCAGAATAGGCGTCCGCTCTCGCGGTTTCGAATGTGACCCTCTCTGTTCCTCCCGCCGCAGCAACAACCTGCCGGGCCTCATCGAGCGATTCCGGATGCGAATCGAAGCCATGGAACCGCGACGACGGAAAGGCTTCGGCCATCAGCGCTGTCGAATGACCATGGCCGCAGCCGACATCGGCCACCAGTGCGCCAGCCTTCAGTTTCTCGATGACGCCATCGAGCGCCGGCAGCCATTCGGCAACAAGGCTTGCCTTGTAGGCATTGCGGTAGAGCGATGCCACGCCGCAATAGAGCCTGCCATCGTGATCGCCCCAGGGAATGCCGGCGCCGGTGCGAAAGGCATCCAGGGCCTTGTCCTCGTCAGCCCACATCGAGGCGGGGATTGCCCAGGCCGCAGCCATGAAAACCGGGCTGTCGTCCTGTGCCAGCACTAGCGCATGTTCTGGCGGCAATTCGTAGCTGTGGCTTGCCACATCATAGATCACATAGCCCCCTGCCACCTGTGAGCCCAGCCATTCGCGGATATACCGCTCGGCGCAGCCCGTGATTGCCGCAAGCTGGTGCGAACTGATCCGCCCCACCTTCGCCATTGCTTTATAAAGGCCGAGCCGGTGGCCGATGCTCACCATCACGCCGCCATAGCCGGCCGAGAGATCGCCGATTGCTCGTGAGACTATGAGGTCGAGCTTGGCCGCATCGATCGCGTTGCTTCTTATCTGGTCCATTTCCTTCTCCTGTCGAAATGTTAGGAATGGAAATGGAATGACAGCAGACGGGCTATTGCGGCAGAGCGGCATGGGCCATAAGCGGGCCATTTGCGCCAATCATCATGCCGGTGTAGGCAAAAGAAGTGAATAGCGGACCTGTTTCTTCCGGGGGGATGAGATGCAATCCGGCGCCGATCATGTTGCTTCCAGGCCGCTTCATGTCAGCCTCGTGGCCATTCCCGAGGCGGTTGTATCGACCCTGAGCGGCATTTTCGATGTCATGAATGCCTTTGCGGTTCTGCCGGCAGCCAGCGATGTCCTCGCCGGCCGAGCGCCCTTCAAGGTGGAAATTGTCGGTACATCCGCCGAGCCGCTGGAACTTGCAAGCCGCCTGCCGATCACCGTCCAGCGCAGCATCTCATCTCTCGACCACACGGATATCGTCATCGTGCCCTCCGTTCTGCTGCCATCGCGTGGATGGCAGAAGGGACGTTATCCGGAACTAGTCGAATGGGTGCGCATAATGCATTCGCGCGGTGCGCTGATCTGCTCGGCCTGTTCGGGGCTCTTTCTGCTTGCAGAGACCGGGCTATTCGACGGCATGGATGCGACAGTGCATTTCGGCTATGCCGAGGCTTTCCGGACAAGCTTTCCGCAGGTGCCCGTCCATCCCGAACGTGTGCTCGTCGTTTGTGGCAGGCGAGAAGAGCTGATCAGCTCCGGTGCCTCCATGACCTGGCATGATCTCGTCCTGTACCTGATCGCCCGTCATGCGGGTGCTTCTGCCGCGCAGGCAATTGCCCGTTTCTTCGCGTTGCAATGGCATCAGGATGGGTTGGCGCCTTATATCGTTTTCGAGGGCCGCAGGGATCATGGCGATACAGCGATCCAGACGGCGCAGGAATGGCTTTCCAGCCATTTTTCGGTCGCCAATCCCATCGAGGAAATGTTCCGTCATGCTGGCCTGACGGAGCGCACCTTCAAGCGCCGCTTCACCCAGGCAACCGGTGTCAGCCCGATTGCCTATGTTCAGCGTTTGAGAGTGGAGGATGCAAAGCGCCGGCTGGAGCGCACGGATGCGCCGGTCGATGAGATCAGCTGGCAGGTCGGCTATGAAGAGCCGGCTTTTTTCCGCAGGCTCTTCAAGCGCATGACGGGCCTGACGCCCGGCAGCTATCGCCGCCGGTTTCGTGTGCCCGATTATGCGCGTCCGTCAAAAAGCTGAGGTGTTTACTCGTCACCCATCTTGAGCGCCGCGATAAACGCTTCCTGCGGGATTTCCACCTTGCCGAACTGGCGCATGCGCTTCTTGCCTTCCTTCTGCTTTTCCAGAAGTTTGCGCTTGCGGGTGGCGTCGCCGCCGTAGCATTTGGCCGTCACGTCCTTGCGAAGAGCCGAGATGGTTTCGCGGGCAATGACGTTGCTGCCGATCGCCGCCTGGATCGGGATCTTGAACATGTGCTTCGGGATCAGCTCCTTCAGCCGCTCGCACATGTCGCGACCGCGCTTTTCGGCGGCTGCGCGATGCACCAGCATCGAGAGCGCGTCGACCGGCTCGCCGTTGACGAGGATCGACATCTTCACGAGATTGCCTTCGCGGTAGCCTTCGAGGTGATAGTCAAAGGACGCATAGCCCTTGGAGATCGACTTCAAACGGTCGTAGAAGTCGAAGACGACTTCGTTGAGCGGCAGATCATAAGTCACCATCGCGCGCGTGCCGACATAGGTCAGCTCGGTCTGGATGCCACGACGATCCTGGCAAAGCTTCAGGATCCCGCCGAGATAATCGTCCGGTGTCATGATCGTTGCCTTGATCCACGGCTCGCGGATTTCGGCGATCTTGACAACATCGGGCATGTCGGCCGGATTGTGCAGTTCACGCTCGCTGCCGTCGGTCATCGTCAGCTGATAGACGACTGATGGTGCGGTCGCGATCAGGTCGAGATCGAACTCGCGCTCCAGACGTTCCTGGATGATTTCGAGATGCAGCAGGCCGAGGAAGCCGCAGCGGAAGCCGAAGCCGAGAGCGGCCGAGCTTTCCATTTCGAAGGAGAAGGACGCGTCGTTGAGGCGAAGTTTGCCCATCGCGGCGCGCAGATCTTCGAAATCGGCGGCATCGACCGGGAACAGGCCGCAGAAGACGACAGGCTGTGCCGGCTTGAAGCCCGGCAGGGCCTCGGCGGTCGGGCGCTTGTCTTCGGTGATCGTATCGCCGACGCGTGTATCGGCCACTTCCTTGATCGAGGCGGTGATGAAGCCGATCTCGCCGGGGCCGAGGCTGTCCACATTGACCATCTTCGGCGTCAGCACGCCGACGCGTTCCACCTGATACTTGGCATCCGTGCCCATCATGCGGACAGTCTGGCCCTTGGAGAGCACGCCGTCGATAACGCGGACCAGAACCATGACGCCGAGATAGGTGTCGTACCAGCTATCGACGAGCAGCGCCTTCAGCGGCGCCTTTTCGCCGCCCGGGCTCTTCGGCGCCGGCAGCTTGTGGACGATCGCTTCCAGCACGTCGGGAATGCCGAGACCGGTCTTGGCCGAAATCAGCACTGCCTCGGACGCATCGATGCCGATCACCTCCTCGATCTGCTCCTTGATGCGGTCGGGTTCGGCCGCCGGCAGGTCGATCTTGTTGAGAACGGTGACGATCTCGTGATTGTTGTCGATCGCCTGATAGACGTTGGCGAGCGTCTGGGCTTCCACGCCCTGCGACGCGTCAACGACGAGCAGCGAACCTTCGCAGGCCGAGAGAGACCGCGAGACTTCGTAGGCGAAGTCCACGTGGCCGGGCGTATCGATGAGGTTCAGCACATAGGTTTCGCCGTTATTCGCCTTGTAGTGCAGGCGCACGGTCTGGGCCTTGATGGTGATGCCGCGCTCGCGCTCGATATCCATATTGTCGAGCACCTGCTCGGACATCTCACGCTCGGCAAGGCCGCCGGTCGTCTGGATCAGGCGGTCAGCAAGCGTCGATTTGCCGTGGTCGATATGGGCCACGATCGAGAAGTTGCGGATATGGGATAGCGGAGTCGTCGAATTGGTGCTCATGCGCGCCATATAGCAGCGCGCTCACCGCCCGCAAAGCGGTAATTATACCGGGGTTTACCCTATTTTGCAGACCGTGACGTACGGCTCAGACCGGCCAGGTCTCCAGTCGCCAGGCCGAATCCCAGAACATCCATTCATATTGGGAGGCGCGCACGAAGGCGTCCATCATCTGCTGGCGCTCTGTCGGCGAGGCAGCCCGCGCGGCGATATCGGTCAAGGCAATCACTTCACGCGCACCGGCTGCAAATTGCGGATCGCCATAGGTGTTGATCCAGGCCTGGAAGACATTGCCCTCGATCGCCGGCCGGCTCTTGATCCCTTCGCCGACATGCCAGTAGATCCAGAAGCAGGGCAGGATGGCCGAAAGTGCTACCGCGTAGGAGCAGTGGTAGGCCGTCGCCAGCAGGAAATTCGTATAGGCAAAGCACGAGGGCGAGGGCTCGGCCGCCGTCACATCGGCGCTGGAAATGCCGAACTGCGTCAGGAAGCCGGCATGCAGGCCCTGCTCCACGGTGATCGCCTTCTGCGCCGACCCAAGAAAGCGCAGCACCTGCGCATTATCGGGCGCTTTGGCGGCGACGATCGCAAGGCAGCGGGCATAATGCTTCAGGTAGATCGCGTCCTGCAGGATATAATGGCGGAAAACCTCCGGCGGCAATGTGCCATCCGAAAGCCGCTCCAGCAGCGGCAATCGCTCGATCTCGGCCATGATGGGCTTGATCCGGTCCCAGGCGGCCGCCGTGAAGCTCTCCGCCGTCTCAGTGCCTTGCGCAATACCGTCCATCTTGCTCTCCGCTCTTGAATGCCGCTGCCATATATCGACGCCGCCATGGTGAAAGCAAGGTGGCTCGCGAGGGCTTGATTCCATCATTGGATCCTGTATTTCTCCTATAATGGAATCATGGATCGAAAAATGGAACAGGAACTCGAGCAGGCAATCGGCCTCCGCATTCGCACGCTGCGGACGGAAAAGGGGCTGACACTGGATGATCTCGCTACTGCTTCCGGCGTGAGCCGCGCGATGATTTCCCGCATCGAGCGCGCGGAAGCGAGCCCCACGGCATCGCTGTTGGCGAGGGTCTGTGCAGCGCTTGGCCTGTCGCTTTCAGAGTTTTTTGCCGATGAAGGGCAGGAAGCGTCGCCGCTATCGCTTCGTCAGGACCAACAGGTCTGGCGCGATCCCGAAACCGGCTATATGCGCCGCGCCGTCTCGCCGCCGGGTACATCCTCGGATGTCGATATCGTTGATGTCGAATTTCCGGCCGGTGCGCGCGTCAGCTTCCCGCCGCATGCCGCCAGTCGCGGCATGACCCAGCATGTCTGGCTCTTCGACGGTGAGTTGGAAATGACCGTCGGCGAGATTGTTCATCGTCTCAAGCCCGGCGACTGTCTCTTCATGCCGGTCGGTGACGGCCATGTCTTTCACAATCCGGGTCATGTGCCGGCACGCTACTGCGTCGTGCTGGCCCGCGGCGACCACTAAATCACGCGCTCACTTATCAGGGGACCATCATGCCGACTATCCGTCTTCTCTCTGCCGCCGAGGCACACGCGGCGATTCCCGACCTCTGCGAGGTGCTTGCCGATTGCGTCAATGGCGGCGCCTCGGTCGGCTTCATGCAGCCCTATACACCTGGGGATGCCGAACCCTACTGGCGTAGTGTCGCCGAAGCCGTGGCCGATGGCGCCACCCTGCTCTTCGGCGCTGAAGTTGATGGCAAAATCGTCGGCACGGTGCAGGTCGGAACTGCCCAGATGCCGAACCAGCCGCATCGCGGCGATCTGAAAAAGCTGCTTGTTCACCGCTCCGCTCGCGGCCATGGCCTGGCGCGTCTGCTGATGGACACGGCCGAACGCGAAGCGGCCCGTCGCGGCAAGACGATTCTCGTCCTCGACACGGCAACCGGCAGCGATGCTGAAGCCATCTACCCGCGTCTCGGCTGGGAGCGTGTCGGTGTCATTCCCGATTATGCGCTCTGGCCTGAAGGTGGCCTGTGCGCCACAACCTTCTTTTACAAGCGCGTGGCCTGATGGCCGTGCGTAAAGGCGTCTATCGCGTCAGCCAGTCTTGAGGCCGGCGTCCAATGCAGGGCCTTCCAGCCAAACTCTTTGGCCGCCGCAATATTCTCCTCGACATCGTCAATGAAGCCGATGTCATCAGGGGCGGCGCCGACTTCCTGCGTCGCAAGCCGGAAGAAATCGCTGAAAGGCTTTCGCGCGCCAAGTGCGGCGGAGTAGAACATGCCGTCGAAAAGCGCGCCGAGCCCTAGCACGTCGCGCAGGTAGGCGGCGCGCTGGTGCTCCTGGTTGGTGGCAAGGTAAAGAAGCGTGCCCTTGTCTTTCAGGCGGGCGAGATCGTCGAGCAATTGCCGGTCAAGGCGGGAGTCGTTTTCGAACCAGTAGTCGAGCAGGATCTGAGCGTTAAGATGCGGTGCAATCCGGCCAAGTACTTCCGTCAGACGGGGTTTGATCGGCTCCTGGCCTGTGACGATTCCGACCCAGTAAGGCTTGAAGAATTCCTGTTGAAGCAACGGCGCAGGCAGGCCGAGGTCGCGCTCGAGATAGGTAAAGAGCGGCAGGCCGTCTGTCGGCCGTCCGTGGACCAGCACGCCATCGACATCGACCATCAGGATTTTCATGGGCTTAAACTCTTGAGGAAAAGGAACGTGTTCTGAAATCGGCTAGAACGTGGCGTCGCCTGTTGCAGTGATCAAGCCGTGTTCGGTGCTTTTTTCTTTGGGCGGGCCTGTGTAAGGCTTGATTGTGACAAGCTGATTTGCGGAGGACACTCGTGCGCGTCATCTATTCCGAAGACCACAAGCTGCGTGATGCGAAGACAGAACTGCATGATGGCCAGCTTGTGACGCCCTTCGAGGCGCCGTTCCGGGTAGAATGGATCCTTGCCGCGGTGAAGGATGCAGGTTTTACAGATGTTGTTGCGCCTCAGGCGCATGGCCTGGAAACTGCGCGCAAGGTGCACGATCCCGCCTATCTGGAGTTCCTGGCGACGGTGTGGGATCGCTGGGTGGCGGCTGGATACAAGGGCGAGGCGATCGCCAATTCCTTCCCCATCCGCCGCAGCAGCCAGCGTATACCGGAAAACATAGTCGGCGCGATCGGCCATTATGCCAATGCTGCCGATACGTCCATCACCAAAGGGTCCTACGAGGCAGCCGTTGCCTCGATGCGCTGTGCGATGACGGGCGCGGATTGGCTGAACGCCGGCAACCGCTTCGCCTTCGCGCTCTGCCGCCCGCCCGGCCACCATGCCGGCATCGATCTCTTCGGTGGCTATTGTTTCATCAACAATTCCGGTGTGGCGGCCCAGCGACTTCTGGATCATGGCGCGAAGAGGGTCGCCGTTCTCGACGTCGATTTCCATCATGGCAACGGCACGCAGGATCTCTTCTATCGCCGCGGCGATGTCTTCACCGCCTCGCTGCATGGCGATCCAATCCACGCCTTTCCCTATTTTCTTGGCCATGCCGACGAGGAGGGCGAAGGGCAGGGCGAAGGCGCCAATCGCAACTACCCGCTGGCTTATGGCACCACATTCGATGTCTGGTCATCAGCTCTTGCCGATGCGCTCTCCCGCATCAAGGCTTTCGGTGCCGAAGCCGTCGTTGTCGCTCTTGGCGTCGATACGTTCGAGCGCGATCCGATCTCCTTCTTCAAGCTGAAGTCGGAGGACTTCATTCGCATGGGCGAGTTGATCTCCGCCGCCGGCTTGCCGGTCGTCACCTGCATGGAGGGCGGCTACGGTGTGCCGGAGATCGGCCTCAATGTCGCCAATGTGCTCAAGGGTCTGGAAGCCTGATCTCCTGCCGATGACCGAAGAGAGCACTCCATCCGATATTCCGACGCCGCGCATGCTGAGCTGGGCGCGCAACTCGACCATCTATCGCCTCGAGCGGCGCATGATGACGGAAAAGCAGCTCTTTGACGCCATCACCCGCAAGGCGAAAGAAAAGTTCGACGACATCAGCACAGCCCAACTCAAGGCCGTTGCTGATTTCGCCGTCAAATTCGCCTATGACAACAAGGCGATCGACGATGGCGCCTATGCCGAGATTGCCACGCGATCGGCCGTGCGCAGCGGCAAGTCGAAGCGAGCGATCGCTCAGAAGCTTGCGGTCAAAGGCGTCTCAACCGATAAGGTGGAGGTTGCGCTCGAGGAAGCCGACGATCTCTACGCCGCAGCGATATTCGCCCGCAAGCGCGCCTTCGGCCCCTTTCGCCGTGTCGAGCTGGACGAGAAACGCAAGGCGAAGGAGCTTTCCGCCTTCGCGCGCAACGGTTTCAGCTTCGAAATCGGCAGAAAGGTCTTCGAGATGACCTTCGAAGATGCTGAGGAGATCATCTTCGCTGGCCGCCTCTGATGCCATCAAGGCTTTTGCTGGCACGATCAGAAGTTTGAATTTGTCGCCTGCGGATCGGCTTCGTATGAAGGGCGCGCAATCGGAGGCATCTATGGAAGACAGAACGAATGCAGGAGCGAATGCGCTGACTGCTGAAGCATCGACTGCATTCGGCGGCGTGGCTGCCGGCGGCCTGATGTGCCTCATGTCGATGTCTTCCATCCAGTTCGGTGCGGCATTGTCCTCCTCCGCCATCGCCACCTATGGGCCAGTCGGCGCCACATGGTTGCGCCTGGCTTTTGCCGCCATCATCCTGGCAATCGCCGTGCGCCCGCGCATTTTCAGCTACAGCCGCGCGCAATGGACAAGTGCCCTGGTTCTCGGCACGACGACGGCGCTGATGACGATGAGTTTTTTCTCGTCGATCGAGCGCATTCCGCTCGGCCTCGCCGTCGCGATCGATTTTCTCGGACCACTTTCCGTCGCGACCATCGGCTACGGATTGAGCCGGCGCCTCATCTGGCCGCTCATTGCCGCTTTCGGCGTTCTCGCCCTCGCCCATGACGGAGAAGGCTGGGTCGGAGATCCCCTCGGTGTTCTCTTTGCATTTGGCGCGGGAACGGGCTGGGCGATCTATATCGTGCTCACGAAGAAGATCGGTGCAAGCTTCAAGGGTCTTGAAGGACTTTCCATGTCGCTCATGGTTGCCGCCGTGGTCGCAACGCCCTTCGGCTTTGCCGGCGCCGCGCCGAAGCTTGATGCCTACGGCCTGATTGAAATGGCGGGCCTCGCCATTCTGGTGCCGTTGCTGCCCTACACGCTGGAACTGATTGCGCTGCGCCGGATGCCGACAGCTTCCTTCGGCATCCTTATGAGCCTGGAGCCTGCCATTGCAGCATTCGCCGGCTTTATCATACTGGCGCAGCCCATGACCTTTCTGCAGATGGCGGGAACGGCCCTGGTCGTCGCCGCAAGCGCCGGCGCCACCTTTTCGGCGAGGCAGTGAGACGTCAGACCGTCTTCTTCGTGGGATCGTCGAGTGCCGGATTGTAGAAGAGAGACAGCGTCAGGCTCTTTGCGATCCGTTCCGCTGTGGCCATGAACCAGACCTTGGCTTCCGGCGTCGGCGCCACATCGTCAAGCGTTTGCGAAAACAGCGAAAGCCATTTCGGGAAAAGCTCCGGCGTCATGTTCGCGACGCCGAGATGCGCTTGAACCGGCTTGCCGCCATAGGCGCCGCTGCGGAAGGCGACGGACGACCAGAAGCTTTTCATTTTGGCCATATGTTCCGGCCAGCGGCCGGAAAGCCGGGCGTCGAAGACCGGGCCGAGCTCGGCATGCTGCAGCACTCGCCCATAGAAGGTTTCAACAAGCCTCGAAATGAAGGCGTCATCGATGCCGATCGCTGCCATTTCGGCCTCGGCCTTTTCGCGGATCGCGGCAATATGCGCAGCCCGCCCTTGTATCTCGTTATTCATCTCAAGCCCCGGCGCTACTTCCAGCTGGCAGCTCTCATATAGGTTCGCGCGCGTTCTCGCAAAACCGCGGTGAGGGGACCGTGGCAATCTGTCAATCTGGCGGGGTTTCGATCTTGACCCATGCCGCACGCCTCTTTAAATTTAGAATAATTCTAAATTATTGGAGAATACACATGCTGGCGCGTTTTTTCAGATCACCGAAACGTTCCTTCCGATCCCTTTCCGAGCAGGAAATTCTGGCGCTTGCCATCGCCTCGGAAGAAGATGATGCGCGGATCTATCTCGCCTATGCTGAGCACCTGCGAAAGGAGTTTCCGGCATCTGCCAATGTGTTCGAGGATATGGCCGAGGTCGAGGACACGCATCGCCGGTCCCTGATCGAAATGCACCGCCAGCGCTTTGGCGAGCGTATTCCCCTCATCCGCCGCGAGCATGTCGAAGGCTTCTACGAGCGCAAGCCCGACTGGCTGCGCGCCAATCTTTCCCTTGATGCGATCAGGCAGGAAGCCGAAGCGATGGAGGAGCAGGCCTATCGCTTCTACGTCGAGGCGATCAAGCAGACCTCTGACGCCTCCACTCGCCAACTTCTCGGTGATCTCGCACTTGCCGAGCAAGGCCACGAGGATATTGCCCGCATGCTCGGCGACAAGCACACGCCCGAGGATGTGAAGAAGGAAGAGGACGAGACGGCACGCCGACAGTTCGTACTGACCTATGTGCAGCCGGGCCTCGCCGGTCTGATGGACGGCTCGGTTTCCACGCTGGCGCCGATCTTCGCCGCCGCTTTTGCCACGCAGGATACCTGGCAGACCTTCCTCGTCGGTCTCTCGGCCTCGGTCGGCGCCGGCATTTCGATGGGCTTCACGGAGGCTGCTCACGACGACGGCAAGATCTCCGGCCGCGGCTCGCCGATCAAGCGTGGCCTTGCCTGCGGCATCATGACGGCGCTTGGCGGCCTCGGCCATGCGCTGCCCTATCTTATCCCGCAATTCTGGACCGCGACGATCACCGCCGCCGTCATCGTCTTCTTCGAGCTCTGGGCGATTGCCTTCATCCAGAACAAATACATGGAGACGCCGTTCCTGCGCGCGGCCTTCCAGGTCGTCGTCGGCGGCAGCCTCGTCCTCGCAGCCGGTATTCTGATTGGGAATGGGTGAGGAGCGGTCGGCGCAGCTGAGCAATCGATCCAGTGAATCGATTGCAGCGACGAACGCCCTGAGCCAAAGCGAAGGGCCGGGCGCCGGTAGCTCAAACTCGGCGTAATTAATCGGTCGGGCAAAGCCCGAGCAACCGGCCCAATGAATCGATTGCGGCACCGTCGCCTCAACCCGAAGCGAAAGTCCCGGTCGTCGCTGCTACAAATTCCAAGCACCGAAAATGAAAAAGCCGGCTGTCGCCGGCTTTTTCACAGTCCCCCCCACGAAACCTTTTACTTGAGAGCGCCGACCAGAACGTCGCGGCCATTCTCGATGGTAACCCAGCGGCCGGCGTTGAAGCTCGACTGGCGCTTGATGAAGCTATAGGGCGTCGCAAACCAGGGCTTGACGTCGGAAGCCAGGTTGTCGAGCACGAAATCGCCTTCGGCAGTGCGCAGCGTCAGCACGGCGTGGCCTTCGCCATCAGGCTTGCGAACGACGGTCATCAGCAGGTCCGCGGGCGAGAAGCCGCGCTGGATGAGGATACGACGCTTCAGAAGCGCGAAATCCTCGCAGTCGCCAGCCGTGGTCGGATATGCCCAAACCTCGTCCTTGCCGTAGATTTCCTTGTCGGTCATCGGCGTGATCGTGCGGTTGACGGTCGCGTTGACCGAACGGACCGTGGCCCACTTGGCGCCGGTCATGGCAACCGGACCGCTATTGCGGTTGGCACCGCATTCGCTGCGGTGCGTCTGACAGAAATCGTAATGACCAACCGGCTGCGATGTCGCATTGCCGGTCACCATCGAGGCATTTTTGCTCGGAGCCGGAATAGCGGCCGGCGCCATTGCAAACACGGCCATCATGGCCACGAGGAAACCCTTGATCCGCACGCCCTACTTCCCTGCATCGCCCTTCATTTATTAACAAACAGTTAACGGAGAGGGCCGAAAGGAGTCAATCGTTACTTCTTGGGAGGGCGTTGCAACTCGTAGACATGGTTAAAATGCGACATAACCTTAGGGATAGTCGGCGTGAGTTACTCAACCAAGGCCCTCTATTAGGGTGGTTGCATATTCTTTGGCGAACAACTGGTCTCAGTCTATCGGATGAGGCCTTTGACTGCGCCGCGCAGCCGCTCGATATCCTGTGGGCGCGACAGCCGATGGTCGCCATCGCGAATGAAGGTCAGTACCACGTCGTCGGCAGGGAGATGTTCCACGAGCTTCATCGCATGTAGATAGGGCACGTCGGCGTCTTTCATGCCCTGCAGGATATGGATCGGGCAGCCCGTTTCGATAATACCGGTCAGCACCCGGTTCTGGCGGCCATCTTCGATCAGCGCGCGGGTATAGATGTTGGGCTCGGGGCTATATTGCGAGCGTTCCTCGAAATAGCCGCGCTCTTCCAGCGAGACGCGCTCCTTCTTCTTGAGGTTTGGTTCGATGAGATCGGAGGTGAAGTCCGGTGCTGGCGCAATCAGCGCCATGCCTTCAAGCTTGGGTCCACCAGCCTTTGCAAGCTCCTGCGCCACCCTGAGCGCGATCCAGCCGCCCATCGAAGAACCGATGAGGATCATCCGTTTGGGGGCGGCGTCGCGGATCACCGCGAGCGCCTCCTCCAGCCAGCGCGAAATCGTGCCGTCGGTGAAGGCACCGCTGGAAAGTCCGTGGCCGGAATAGTCGAGACGGATGCAGGCGGCCCCCAGTTCTTCCGCCAGCCTGTCGATTTCGACGGCCTTGCTGCCGCTCATGTCAGATCGGTAGCCGGATAGCCAAACGAGAGCTGGAAGATCGCGGTCCGCTCGTGCCGGTCGCACCAGCATGGCGATCTGCCGCGCGGCCTCGCCTGCGCCGACGGTGAGGAACTGAGGCTGAAGAACGGACATCGGGCGGAACTCCTGTTGTTTCGGTCTATAAAACAGATTCTTGACAGGCTGACAGCAGGTGATTTTTCCGCTATAGGGTGTTATTGAATCCGTTGCAGTGATGGCGTGACCCGTTTGTGCCCCCTTTTCGAACTGGGACACGAAGCTGCAACGTTCCGAACAACGCGAGGAGAATACGACCATTCGCAGACCCTTTAAAACCGACGCGCCCGTAAAGGATGGACCGCGCTCGAACCGGGAGATCCGCATTCCGAAAGTTCAGCTGATTGCTGCTGACGGACAGAATATGGGCATCGTGCCCACAGACCAGGCCTTGAAAATGGCGGAAGAAGCCGGCCTCGACCTCGTCGAAATTTCCCCCAATGCCGAACCGCCTGTGTGCAAGATCCTCGATCTGGGCAAGCTGAAATATGCCAACCAGAAGAAGGCCGCCGAGGCGCGCAAGAAGCAGAAGATTGTCGAAGTCAAAGAAATCAAGATGCGTCCGAACATCGACACCCATGATTATGAGGTGAAGATGAAGGCAATGGGTCGCTTCTTCGACGAAGGCGACAAGGTAAAGGTGACGCTGAAGTTCCGTGGCCGTGAAATGGCCCACCAGGAACTCGGCATGAAGCTTCTTCAACAGGTCAAGGCCGACACGCTCGAGATTGCCAAGGTTGAAGCCGAGCCTAAGCTCGAAGGCCGCCAGATGATGATGGTGCTGGCGCCGAAGTGACGGTGCCGCACTCTTTCGCTCAAAGCCGTCCGACAGGGCGGCTTTTGTGTTTTCCGGGGGCGGAAGATTCGTCATCCGCCCCGTTGCACTTTCATGACGCTGCGGTTATAAGCGCGCGTCCGAACTGACCGGCAGGGCATGCCGTGGCAGTTTCGAATGCTTGCGGGCAGGTTTCGTCACTGGACCCGCAGATCAACAACAAACGCTCCCGCGCCTTTGGCGAAGACCGGTAAACCGGGCTTTCGCAGAAGGGCTTCTTTAACGAAGCGGGTGAGGAGCTCTCAGAACGGAGTAGCAAAATGCCCAAGATGAAGACGAAGTCCTCTGCCAAGAAGCGGTTCAAGATCACCGCTACCGGCAAGGTCAAGGCGGCTGCCGCTGGCAAGCGCCATGGCATGATCAAGCGCACGAACAAGTTCATTCGCGATGCACGTGGCACGATGGTTCTGGCAGAACCCGATGGCCGCAAGGTCGTGAAGAACTATCTGCCGAACGGTCTCTGAGACTATTCCGGTAACGCGTTAGATTTAAGGAGATCATGAAATGGCACGTGTAAAAAGAGGCGTCACCGCCCACGCCAAGCACAAGAAGGTTCTGAAGCAGGCCAAGGGTTTCTACGGCCGCCGCAAGAACACCATCCGTACCGCCAAGGCTGCCGTTGACCGCGCCAAGCAGTACGCATACCGCGACCGCAAGGTTAACAAGCGCAACTTCCGCGCCCTCTGGATCCAGCGTATCAACGCTGCCGTCCGCGAATTCGGCCTGACCTACGGCCGCTTCATCGACGGTCTGAACAAGGCTGGCATCGAAGTCGACCGCAAGGTTCTCTCCGACATGGCAATCCACGAGCCGGAAGCATTCGGCGCCCTGGTTGCTGCCGCCAAGAAGGCCCTTGAGTACCTCAAGGACACCGGCACGGCTAACGAGTTTGAAGGCGCGGTTCGTTAACCAGCGCTTCCCAAGCTTGACGCTTTTTTGAATTTTGGGAAACCCGCGCTGGTTTGGGCTAGCGCGGGTTTTTCTTTCTCTATACTGCTGGCGCGGCCTTGCCGAGCCCGCCTTTCGAACGCCGCCTGATCCGGACGGAAAGAAGACAATGTCAGATATCGACCAGCTCAAATCCTCTCTGCTTGCCGAAATTGCCGCAGCCAATGATGAGCCTGCGCTCGAAGCCGTCCGTGTTTCCGCGCTTGGCAAGAAGGGCTCGATTTCCGAGCTCCTGAAGACGCTCGGTGCTATGACTCCCGAAGAGCGGCAGACCCGTGGCGCCGCGATCAACGCCCTGAAGAACGAGGTGACGGACGCGCTTGCCGAACGCAAGTCGGTGCTGAAGGAAGCCGCCGTCAACGCCCGCTTGAAGGCCGAAACGGTCGACGTCAGCCTGCCGGTCCGCTCGTCGCCCGCCGAGCGCGGCCGCATCCATCCAATCAGCCAGATCGTTGACGAGATCACCGCCATCTTCGGCGATATGGGCTTCTCGATCGCAGAAGGTCCCGACATCGAGACCGACTATTATAATTTCACGGCTCTGAATTTCCCTGAGGGACATCCGGCCCGCGAGATGCACGACACCTTCTTCTTCAATCCGGACGAGAAGGGCGAGCGCAAGGTACTGCGCACGCATACCTCGCCGGTGCAGATCCGCACGATGGAATCGCAGAAGCCGCCGATCCGCATCATCATTCCCGGCAAGACCTACCGCCAGGATTCGGATGCCACGCATTCGCCGATGTTCCATCAGGTCGAAGGCCTCGTGATCGACAAGAAGGCCAATGTCGCCAATATCCGCTGGGTGCTCGAAGAGTTCTGCAAGACCTTCTTCGAGGTCGACAGCGTGACGATGCGTTTCCGCCCGTCCTTCTTCCCCTTCACCGAGCCCTCCTTCGAGGTCGATATCCAGTGCGACCGTTCCGGCCCGATCGTCAAGTTCGGCGAAGGCACGGACTGGATGGAAATCCTCGGCTGCGGCATGGTCCACCCGAACGTGCTGCGCTATGGCGGCCTCGATCCCGACGAATATCAGGGCTTTGCCTGGGGCATGGGGCTCGACCGCATCGCCATGCTGAAATACGGCATGCCCGACCTGCGAGATTTCTTCAATGCTGATGTCCGCTGGATGAACCACTACGGCTTCCGCCCGCTCGACATGCCGACGCTGTTCGGCGGTCTCAGCGTCTAAAGGGAGGATTGGACCTATGAAATTCACGCTTTCCTGGCTGAAGGACCATCTGGAAACGGATGCCACGCTCGACGAAATCTGCACCCGCCTGACCGAGATCGGGCTGGAAGTGGAAGATGTCGACGACAAGGCCGCCTTCAAGCCCTTCGTCATTGCCAAGGTTATCTCCGCGGAAAAACATCCGCAGGCCGATCGCCTGAAGGTGTTGATGGTCGATACTGGTCAGGGCGCTCCGGTCCAGGTCGTCTGTGGCGCGCCGAATGCGCGTGCGGGCCTCGTCGGCGCCTTTGCCGCCCCCGGCACCTATGTCCCGGGCATCGACGTGACGCTGTCCGTCGGCAACATCCGCGGTGTGGAAAGCCGCGGCATGATGTGCTCGGAAAAGGAACTGCAGATCTCCGACAGTCACGACGGCATCATCGATCTGCCTGACGATGCGCCTGTCGGCACGAGCTACGCCGCCTATGCCCATCTCGACGATCCGGTCATTGAGATCAACCTGACGCCGAACCGTCCGGACTGCACCTCGATCTACGGCATTGCCCGCGATCTCGCCGCCTCAGGTCTCGGCACGCTGAAGACGCGGCCCGCGCCGTCCTTCACCGTCGAAGGCGAAACGCCGGTCAAGCTGACGCTCGACCTCGACGATGCCAGGCTCTGCCCGGGCTTCGGCCTCAGGCTCGTGCGCGGCGTCAAGAACGGTCCGAGCCCGCGCTGGCTGCAGCAACGGCTCATCGCCATCGGCCTGCGCCCGATCAATGCACTCGTCGATATCACCAACTACATGACCTTTGATCAAGGCCGGCCGATGCACGTCTTCGACGCCGCCAAGGTCACGGGCAACCTGACTGTGCGTCGCGCCAGGGAAGGCGAAACCGTGCTGGCGCTCGATCAGCGCGAATACAAGCTCGGCCCGAACAATGTCGTCATCGCCGACGAGGACGGTATTGAATCGATCGGCGGCATCATGGGCGGCGAACATTCCGGCTGTGACGAGAACACCGTCGACGTGTTGATCGAATCCGCTCTCTGGGATCCGATGAACATCGCCAAGTCCGGCCGCGCGCTCGGCATCATCACCGATGCCCGCTACCGCTTCGAACGCGGTGTCGATCCGGAATATATGGTTCCCGGCCTCGAACGCACGACGGAACTCGTTCTCGAACTCTGCGGCGGCAAGCCGGCTAAGTCCGAGATCGTCGGCTACAAGGGCTACGAACCGAAGATCGTCGACTTCCCTTATTCGGAGGTCAAGCGCCTGACCGGCCTCGAGATCTCTACGGAAGAAAGCAATACGATCCTGACCCGCCTTGGCTTCAAGGTTTCGGGTTCGGGCGAGCGCGTCTCGGTCGCCGTTCCCTCCTGGCGCCCCGATGTCGATGGCAAGGCCGATCTCGTTGAAGAGATCATGCGCATTCATGGTGTCGACAATATCAAGCCGGCGCCGCTCGAAAGCCATGCAGCCGTCAATGGCCGCATCCTGACGACGCTGCAAATCCGCACCCGCGCCGCCAAGCGCGCACTTGCCTCGCGCGGCATGCTGGAAGCCGTCACCTGGTCGTTCATTCCGGAAGATCAGGCAAGGCTCTTCGGCGGTGGTTCGGCAGCCCTCAAGCTTGCCAATCCGATCGCCGCTGAAATGTCGGACATGCGCCCTTCGCTGCTGCCGGGTCTGCTGACGGCAGCCCAGCGCAATGCCGACAAGGGCTATGGCGACGTAGCGATCTTCGAAGTGTCAGGCACGTACGAAAACGACAGGCCGGAAGGCCAGCGTCGCGTGGCCGGTGGTATCCGCCGTGGCACGGCATCGCTGGCTGGCGCCGGCCGGATGTGGTCGAACGCAGCAAAGGGCGGCGGCAAGCCGGTCGATGTCTTCGACGCCAAGGCCGATGCGCTCGCCGTGATCGAAGCCTGCGGCCTGCCGATGGGCAATATCCAGATCGAGCAGGGCGGTCCGGAATGGTATCATCCCGGCCGTTCCGGCACGATCAAGATGGGTCCGAAGATCATTCTCGGTTACTTCGGCGAGTTCCATCCGACCACGCTCGAAAAGCTTGACGTCTCCGGCGCCCTTTGCGGCTTTGAAGTCTATGTCGACGCGATGGCCGAGCCGAAGAAGAAAGCGACCCGCACCAAGCCGGCGCTCGACCTCTCACCTTTCCAGGCCGTCAAGCGCGACTTCGCTTTTGTCGTCGACAAGACGGTGGAGGCCGGCGCGATTATCAAAGCGGCGACCGGCGTTGATCGCAAGCTGATAACCGGCGTCAATGTCTTCGACATTTTCGAAGGCGCTTCGGTCGGCGAAGGCAAGAAGTCCGTTGCAATCGAAGTGCAGATCCAGCCGGCCGAGCGGACGCTTACCGACGAGGATTTCGAAGCGCTGACGCAGAAGATCGTGGCCAGCGTAGCCAAGTTCACCGGTGGTGTCCTCAGAAGCTGATCCGGCTAAGAAAGTCGTTATAGGGCCGGCGGCGTAAGCTGCCGGTCTTCATAGATGGAGATGGTAGAGCTTGCTCACGATCATCCAGCGACCATCGATCTTCAGCAGCGACAGATAGTCGGTGAAGCGCATGCCGGCAAAATCGTCGGTCACTTTCACGGTTGCCGCGTCACCTGATATATCGATGTTGTCTATATCCATGTAAGGTTGGGTGCCGGGCGGCGCGGCCCCTTCTTCGAGAATAGCGGCGATGAATTCGTCGCGTGAGAGCCATTCCACTGCGTTCTGATAGTGCCCGATAACAGAGCTTTTCGGGTGAAAGGCCTTCTTCAAGGCCGCCTCATTGGCGAAGGCCATACCCTCGACATAGAGATGAACCGTTGCTTCGATTGCCTGCCTGTCGGCCATATCGATACCTCGTCCCATATTCCCAGCGGAAAGGATAGAGGCGTGGCGGGCGAAGACAAGATCAGAGGGAGAAGAGCAGCGCGTGACGGCTGCTCTTCTTGCATGCGCTAAGCTGCGCGTGAAGCCTTCTGGTTTGCGGCAGATGTCGCAAGCTTCGTCAGGATCTGGTCGGTCTTGCCTTCTTCCTGCAGTGTCTGGTCGAGAAGAGTAACAGCGTCCTTGAAGCCCAGCGTTTGCGCCCAGGTTTTCAGTGTCCCGTAGCGGGCGATCTCATAATGTTCGACGGCCTGGGCCGCGGAAATCAGGCCAGCATCGACAGCTGCCGTCCCCTTGAACTCCTCCATGATTTCCTCGCCCTCGGCAATGATGCCTTGAATTGCTTCGCAGGTCTTGCCCTGGGCGCGCTTGCCGATGATTTCGAAGACCTGCTGCAGTCGCTCGACGTGACCTTCGGTCTCTTCGCGATGCTTTTCAAAACCCGCCTTCAATTCCTGCGACTGGGCGGCGCGCGCCATTTTCGGCAGGGCACGCAGTATCTGGCGTTCGGCGAAGTAGATGTCCTTGAGGGTATCGTAAAACAGATCTTCCAGCGTCTTTTCCTTGGCCATTGTTCCGTTCCTTGTTGGGAGATTTCCGCCCTTGCGGCGACACTGCATAGAAGCATTCACTATGCTAATTGTTCCCGTGGAAATCGGGTGGCGCGGTTTGGTCCTCCTGGCAATGATATCAGGAGGGATCGGGGAGGGCGGAACATGAAGAAACCGGGATCGATGAAAGGGCTGGAGGATCTCGGGCGGGTGCGCCTGTCGAAGAACTTCTTCTTCCGCGATTTCCTTCATTCCGAAATCGCCGATTTCTACCGTATTCCGAATATTCCCGAAAATCCTGATCTCGCCATCGAGACAGGCAGGCGGCTTTGCGAAGAACTTCTGGAGCCGCTGGAAGCAACCTTCGGGCGCCTCCATATCCGCTCCGGCTACCGGGCGCCCGAGGTCAACCGCTTCGGCAATGAAAACAATCTCAACTGCTCGACCAATGCCGCGACTGCCGCCCATCACATATGGGACATGCGCGATTTCGATGGCTGCATGGGCGCTGCCGTCTGCATTGCCGTGCCTTGGATGGTCGATCGTTACAATGATGAAAGCGATTGGCAGAGGCTCGCCTGGTGGATCCACGACCACCTGCCCTATGCCTCGCTCTGCTTCTTCCCGAAGCTATGGGCTTTCAATATCCAGTGGCACGAGCGGCCGAAGCGGGTGATCCAGAGCTACGTGCGTCCGCGCGGCATCCTGACCAAGCCGGGCATGGCCAACTGGGAAGGCGATCATTCCGAATGGTATGAAGGCTTTCCGCAACTCAGAAATTGATGCGGTAGCGGATGTGGCCATCACTCTCGACGTAAGTGTCGTAGAGTGCACGGGCCGTCCTGTTCTGCTCACTCGTATGCCAGTAGAGCCGCGACCAGCCATACTTCTTGCAGAGGGCCACGAGGTCGTCCATCAGTGCCCGGCCGACACCCTTTCCGCGCACATCCTCTGATACGAACAGGTCTTCGAGATAGCAGTCCTTGCCGCGGATCCAGGTGCCTTCATGCGTCAGGCAGAGTGTGAAGCCCACAACCTCGCCGTCGAGTTCCGCTACCCGCATGAAGATTGCCGACGCCGGATCAAAGACCCGGCGCCAGGTGGAATCGGTGATATCGGCATCGACGGTGACCTCGTAGAAAGCGAGATAGTCCGCCCAGAGCGCACGCCAGCGCGCCTCATCTTCTGGTCTCGCATCGCGGATCGTCACGGTCATGCCATCACCTCGTTTCAGGCGCCGGCCGCGTCGAGCAGCGCCATCGCCTCGTCGGAGAGCGTGAGCGTTGCCGATTTCACCAGGCTTTCAAGCTGAGACAGGCTCGTAGCACTGGCGATCGGTGCCGTCACGCCCTTCTTGCGCAGAAGCCAGGCGAGCGAGATTTCCGCCGGCTTGGCGCCCGTCTCGGCCGAGACCTTGTCGAGTGCGGCAAGGATGCGCATGCCCTTGTCGTTGAGATATTGCGAAACGCGGCCTTCGCGAGCGCGGCCCTCCGTATCCGCCTTGCTGCGGTATTTGCCGGAGAGAAAGCCGGCTGCGAGGCTGAAATAGGTGATGACGCCGATATCTTCCTTCACACAGAGATCGGCAAGCGGGCCTTCGAAGCTCGAACGCTCATAGAGATTATATTCCGGCTGCACCGCCTGATAGCGCGGCAGGCCGGCCTTGTCGGCGGCATCGAAGGAGGCCTGCAGCAGGCTCGCATCATAATTCGAGCAGCCGACGGAGCGGATCTTGCCTTGTTCCAGGAGTTTGGCGTAGGCGCCAAGCGATTCCTCATGCGGCGTATCGGCATCCGGCCAATGCGACAGATAAAGGTCGATATAGTCAGTCTGCAGCCGGCGCAGCGAGTCCTCGACCGCCTTCAGGATATAGCCGGCCTTCAGCGTCTTGCCCTGGCCCATATCCGAGCCGACCTTGGTGATAATGACCGCCTTGTCGCGGGAAACCTTTCCCTTCTTCAACCACTTGCCGATGATCTCTTCGGAGTCGCCGCCCTTGTTGCCCGGCACCCAGGCGGAGTAGACGTCGGCCGTATCGATCGTGTTGAGACCGGCGTCGAAAAAGCCGTCCAGAATGTCGAAGGATGTCTTTTCGTCGGCCGTCCAGCCGAACACATTGCCGCCGAAGACGATCGGCGAGACCGAAAGACCTGTTTTTCCAAGCCGGCGCATTTCCATGGCGCTCTCCCAAAATGCTGAAGTGATTGAAATCGGAGGAAACGGCAGAACGCCGTTGGTCACTAACCTAGCGTGGACTCCCTTCGAAGGAAACCAAACTTCCGTGATCGCCCGTCGCGCCATTGCGCCGCATGAGAGGGCTGAATAAGGTGCGCCCGATCGATTGCAGGAGGACCTTTCATGTTGCGTTTCGGTATACTTTCAACGGCCAAGATCGGCCGGGATAATGTCGTTCCAGCCATTCAGGACGCGGAAAACTGCGTCATCACCGCTATTGCCAGCCGTGATTTTGCGCGTGCCCGGGAGATGGCGGACCGCTTCTCCGTGCCGCATGCCTTCGGCTCCTATGAGGAAATGCTGGCGTCGGACACGATCGATGCCGTCTATATTCCTTTGCCGACCTCACAGCATGTCGAATGGTCGATCAAGGCCGCCAATGCCGGCAAGCATGTGCTCTGCGAAAAGCCGATTGCATTGAAGGCCTCCGAGATCGACGATCTCATCGCCGCACGCGACCGCAACAAGGTCATTATCAGTGAGGCCTTCATGGTCACCTATTCGCCGGTCTGGCGGAAGGTTCGCTCGCTGCTGCAGGAGGGTGCGATCGGCGAGCTCCGCCATGTCCAGGGCGCCTTTACCTATTACAACCGCGACCCGGGCAATATGCGCAACATCCCTGAGCTTGGCGGCGGCGGCCTGCCTGATATCGGGGTCTATCCTGTTATCAGTACCCGCTTTTCCACCGGCAAGGAGCCGTCCTGGGTCCAGGCGATCACCGAGCGCGATGCCGAGTTCGGCACCGACATCTATTCCAGCGTCAAGGCCGATTTCGGCGATTTCGAACTGAGCTTCTATATCTCCACCCAGATGGCCGGCCGCCAGATCATGGTCTTCCACGGCACCGACGGCTATATCGAGGTCAAGTCGCCGTTCAACGCCAATCGCTGGGGCCCGGAGGAGATCGAAGTGACCGATCGCGGTCACAGCGAATCCCGGATCATTCGCTTTCAGGATAGCCGCCAGTACAGGTGCCAGGCGGAAGCTTTTGCCCGCGCTGCTGCAGGCGAAAAGGAAGAAATCGTCACGCTGGAAGATTCCAGGCTCAATCAGAAGGCGATCGACGCCATCTATCGCGCCAGCGAGATGGATGGTTGGGAAGCCGTCTAGTTTTTCTCGGCTTTGCCGCGGAAGACGAAGCGGGAATAGCCGAAGAAGCTGAAGAACATCGACGCTGCGGTCGCGAGCACCATCGCGACGAGCGGCTGCAGCGCCGGTAGTGACAGAAGCAGCGCCGAATAAAGCCCATAATTGACGAGGGCTGCTGTCACGCCGACCGAGCCGTAGCGGAAGCCTTCTGCTGCCAGCGATCGGCCTGACCGGTCGAAAGTGAAAGTCCGGTTGAAGGCCCATGTCGTCGCCATCGCGAGCGCAATGGCAATCAGCCGGCCAATGAAGGGGCCGAGTGGCGTCAGGTGCAGGAGGGCAGCAAGCACGCACGCATCGACGATGAAGCCAAGGCCACCGGCGATCGCGAAACGAATGAGCTTCTTCATGCGGCATCCGCCTTCTTGCCATCGAGCGTTATGGCTGAGGTTTTATCCTTTACCGAAACCGGTGCTGCAAGGCTCATATAATGGATACGCAGCTGCTCAGCCCGCGCCCGCGCAACGGAATCGAGGATCACGCCGGCAGTAAACAGCATGATGGAGATCATCGCCAGTGCCGTCGAAAGCACCCAGGTCGGCATGCGGCTGACGAGGCCGGTCGCAAAATATTCCGCCAGCACCGGACCCATGAAGCCGAGACTTGCCAGCATGAAGAACGCGCTGATCGTGCCGAAGAAGGCGAAGGGCCGCGTCTCCTTCATCAGCATCGCAAACATCCAGAGGATCTTGCCACCATCGCGGAAGGTCGAGAGCTTCGAATGCGAGCCCTCCGGGCGCCGCCCGTAATGCAGTTCCAGTTCACTGACAGGCAGTTTCAGCCGCGACGCATGCACCGACATCTCCGTCTCGATCTCGAAACCGCCGGAAACTGCGGGGAAGCTCTTGACGAAACGGCGCGAGAAGGCCCGGTAGCCGGAGAAGATGTCGGTAAAGTCAGGTCCGAAGATTGCGCGATAGAGGATGTTGAACAGCCGGTTGCCGAGGGCATGTCCCTGCCGGCCGGCATCGTCATGCACGCCGCGCCGCGTGCCGACCACCATATCGGCCCTTTCCGTCAGCAGTGTCCGCACCAGCTCTTCGGCATCCTCAGGCGCATAGGTCCCATCACCGTCGGCGATGATATAGATGTCGGCATCAATGTCGGCGAACATGCGCCGCACCACATGGCCCTTGCCCTGACGCCGCTCGCGCACGACATGCGCGCCAGCAAGCATGGCATGCAATGCCGTGCCGTCAGTGGAATTGTTATCGTAGACATGGATATGCGCATCGGGCAATGCCGCCCGGAACCCCCTGACGACAGCCCCGATCGTCGCCGCTTCGTTGTAGCAGGGAAGCAGAACGACAATGTCAGGACTTTCGCTGAGCGATCGCGCCATGGGGTTATACTCGTTACAAAGAAACCGCGGCGAATTTACGCCATGCTGCGTTAACAAGCCCCTATAAGAGGCGAAAGCTGTCGCGTCCTGTGGTTTACACTTTCTTGATAAGCCAAGGCTAAGGTTTGCCCATCACGCAACGACCTGGCTATCATGATGAACGCAGTGCAGCCGATCGCCAAGGCGCAAGCCACATCAGTCAGGACTGGGATCATCGGCAATATTCGGCAGCTGCTGACGCGTCTCCTGCCATCCGCCCTCATCTACAGCCTTGTTCTGATCGGCATTATCGTCGTCATGAAATACGCCGGGGGTCCGGTCGATTATGTCGGCCCGGACAATGATGACGGCATGCGCCTCGTGGAGGTCAGGGACTTTCTGAACGGGCAGGGCTGGTTCGATCTGATGCAGTATCGGCTCGGCCTCGGCGAAGGCACGCTCATGCACTGGTCGCGGCTGATCGACTTGCCGATCGCTGCACTGATCCGCTTCTTCGGCCTCTTCCTCGGCCACGATGCCGCAGAAGCTGCCGCACTCGTGGCCTGGCCACTGTCGCTCGTTTTTCCTGCCATGCTTGCCATGGGTCTTGCCGGACGGCGTGTCGGCGGCCTTGCCGGCATGCACCTGTCTTTCTGCTTTGCCGGCATGGCGGTCTATACCGGCAATCGCTTTGCGCCAGGCGCCATCGATCACCACAATGCTCAGCTCGCGCTCGTCGCAACCATGGTGGCGATGCTCTTCGATGAAAAGCAGCGCGCCTGGAACTACGTCGTTGCTGGCGCGTCAGCCGCCCTGGCGATCGCGATCGGCGCGGAAACCACGCCCTTCGTTGCCATCTATTGTCTTGTCGTAGCGCTGCTTTGGGTCTGGGAAGGCGAGCCGTTCGCCGCCGCCACCAAGGCTTTCGGCCTCAGCCTGGCCGTTGCGATCAGCATCCTCTTCTTTGTAACGGTACCGCCACAGCACTATTCAGCGGTGACTTGCGACAATCTTTCGCTCGGCTTCTACAGCCTGGCAACCATTGGCGGTGGTCTGCTGCTCGCCGCCGCGATCTTTGCGAGCCGTCTCGGCCGCGGCTTGCGTCTTGCCGTGATTGCGGCTGTCGGCGCCGCTGTTTTCGGCTCCGCCATGGTCATTGCCCCGGAATGCCTGCGCAATCCGCTTGCCGACCTCGATCCCATGCTGGTCGAACTCTGGCTGCGCAATGTCTCGGAAGCGCAATCCATTCTCGCTCTTGGCAGGACAGATCCCTTTTCCCTTGGCGCATTCTATGCGCCTGGCCTGCTCGCGATCGCCGTCTGTATTTTCCGCTCCGTGCAGGGCGATCGCGTGCAAGTCCATCTCGTCCTTCTGGCACTCTTGAGCGTCAGCTGGGCGGTTGCACTGGTTCAGGTCCGGGGAGCGGTCTTTGCAAATCTGCTATCCATCCTGCCGCTTGCCTTGCTGATAATCGACGTGCGCCGCGTGTCGAACGGCGACAGCGAAAACGCCGCGGCTGCCCTCATCTATATCGTGACGGTCCTGGCAAGCGTGCCGGCGGTATGGGCCGTCGGCGGTGCGCTTGTCGAAATGCAGATCAACAAGACGAAGAATACGGAGGTGGCGGATAAACCGTCATGTTCCTCCAGGCAGGCGCTCGCGCCGCTCGGCGGCCTGACTGCGGGTCTCGTCTCGGCGCCGTCGGAAATGGGTGTGCCGATCCTGCGCTACACCGCTAACCGTGTTTTATCGGCGCCCTATCATCGCAACCAAGGCGGCATGCTGACCGAGATGCATATAGGTCTGGCCGAGCCGCAGGAAGCAGAGGCCTTTCTGAAGGGAGCGGGCGTTACTGTCCTTGCCTTCTGCCCGGATGATCTGCAGACAGGCGAAATCGCCAAATTGAAGCCCGACGGGCTTTATGCACAACTTGGCAAGGGCAATATTCCTGGGTATCTCGATCCGCTGCCAAAAGCTGCGGACAGCGGCGTCCAGTTCTTCCGTTATCGGCCGGCGTCGGACTGAGTCCCGTCTTTCAGGAGTGGACGAGTACAGCCCGCAGGCGATCGGTGGTAAAGAGGCCGCCGAGATAAAGCAGCAGGCCGGCATTGTAACCGATGATCGTGTAGAAAAGCGCCAGGAATGAAACCGCACCGCCAGACACAATCGCGGCGATGGCAAAGGTTACAGCGATCAGCATGGCGACGATTGCAATGACGCCGGCTGAGCGCATAAGGCCAGCGGTGAGGCCCAGGGTGGTTGCTGTCAGGATGATCATGTTGTCACCTCTTCTTCAGGTCGTTTGCGAGGAACCTAGGGGTCCTCCGCTAACAAAAGTTTATTGGCCACCCTTAATGAAAGCTGCACTTGCAGCCATGGTTACGGATGCGTTCACCTGACGGCATTTCCTCCGGCTCGCGCCGGGCATGTGTTTCGATACAGTTCAACTCTGTTACAGGCTGAAAAGTTCCGTTACTTTTCCATTTACGTAAACGGAACTCTCCGGCTGCAACATCCGCGTTCGCACGAAGCAGCATTACGCTGTCAATTCGATCGCGCCTGATCGACCAGTTGTTCGGAAAGAGGGCGAGCCGAAACCTATAAGGTTGAGCAATGGCGACGATGATAGAAGCGACCGCTCCCGCGTCGCTCATCGACGGGGAATTTTCACTGTCACCAACATGCTCATTTTCGGGTCGGGTGTTCGCCACTCCCTACGAACATGAATGATACTAAGATTTTTTTTTAAGTAGCGATATCCCTATTTCTTGGGTCTCCCACCGTTTTTTGAATAAAAATTCGCCCTTCCCCGGCCCCGACCTTTCAGTTTAAGGGCGATCAAAATAGAAAGAGGGGATGAGCAATGTCTTTGACGGCGATTCGCCTACCAATCTTGCGGAATATTCAGTCTCTGAGCTCTCCGGATCCATCAAGCGGACCGTCGAGACAGCCTTCGATCAGGTGCGTGTGCGCGGCGAGATCTCGGGTTATCGTGGTCCGCATTCCTCTGGCCATGCTTACTTCTCGCTGAAGGACGATCGCGCGCGGATCGATGCGGTCATCTGGAAGGGCACTTTTTCCCGACTGAAATTCCGCCCGGAAGAGGGCATGGAGGTGATTGCGACCGGCAAGGTAACGACCTTTCCCGGTTCCTCCAAATACCAGATCGTCATCGAGACGCTCGAGCCCGCCGGCGCGGGCGCGTTGATGGCGCTGATCGAGGAGCGCAAGCGCCGTCTCGGTGCCGAAGGCCTGTTCGATCCCTCGCGCAAGAAGCGTCTGCCTTTCATGCCCAAGGTGATCGGTGTCGTGACCTCGCCGACAGGCGCTGTCATCCGCGATATCCTTCATCGCATCTCCGATCGTTTCCCCGTCCATGTCGTCGTCTGGCCGGTCAAGGTGCAGGGGGAGGGCTCCGGCGAGGAGGTGGCGAACGCCATCAACGGCTTCAACGCCCTGGAACATGGCGGCGAAATCCCGCGTCCTGACGTACTGATCGTTGCTCGCGGCGGCGGCAGCCTCGAAGATCTCTGGAGCTTCAACGACGAAATCGTCGTGCGGGCCGCAGCCGATAGCCGGATTCCGTTGATCTCTGCCGTCGGCCACGAGACCGACTGGACGTTGATCGACTACGCCGCCGATATCCGCGCGCCAACGCCAACCGGTGCAGCCGAAATGGCCGTGCCCGTCAAGGCCGAGCTCGAGGCCCAGGTCGCAGGTTTCACTGCCCGTCTGCAGGGCTGCATGAGCCGCCAGATGGATCAGCGCCGCCAGTCCGTCCGCGCTTTGATGCGCGCCCTGCCGTCGCTCGATCAGCTTCTGGCGCTGCCCCGCCGCCGCTTCGACGAGGCGGCCGCTGGCCTTGGTCGTGGGCTGGAGCTCAACACGATCAACAAGCGCCGGGGTTTCGAGCGTGTCGCCTCGCATCTGCGCCCCGACGTGCTGTCCAACCGCATCACAGAGCGTCGGCAGCTTCTGAACGAACGTATGGCCCGTGCCGAACGCACCGTCGAACGCCTGCTCGACCGCTCGAAGTCCCGCATCGAACGCGCAGAGGCCATCCTTGCCTCGCTTCCGGCCCGGCTGAAGACCCAGACCGACCGCGGTCGTGAGCGCCTCGGCAATCTGTCGCGTCATGCCGATACGGCAATCCGCCACCAATTGACGCGTGCCCGCGCCGAGCTCTCCGCGCAGGACCGCGTTCTTCAGTCTCTCTCCTACAAGAACGTGCTGAAGCGCGGTTATGCCGTTATTCGCGATGAGGAGAACAGGCCGGTCTCGCAGGCATCGGCACTCTCCGCCGGCATGGGCATCGCCATTGAGTTCGCCGACGGCCGCGTCGGCGCCATGACGACGGAAGGCGGCGCTGCGCCATCAGGGGGCAGGAAGCGCACGATCAAGGCCGGCGAGCCACCGAAGCAGGGAAGCCTGTTCTAGCAATGCACATTCTGCTGGTGCTCGCCCATCCGCTGCCCGAAAGCTTCGCCGCTTCTGTGGCGCGGACCGCTCGCGAGGCACTCGAAACCTCCGGCCATACTGTCGATTTCCTGGATCTCTATGCGGAGGATTTCGACCCGCGACTGTCCAGGGCCGAGCGAGGCGGCTATTTCGATATGCCTTACGATACGTCCGCCGTTTCCGGTGTCGTCGCGCGGCTGCAAGCCGCTGACGGCCTCATTCTGGTTTTTCCGCAGTGGTGGTTCAACTTCCCGGCCATATTGAAGGGCTTCATCGATCGCGTCTTTGCACCGGGCGTCGCCTTTGCCCATGATGCTGCCGGCGGCCGTATCGTGCCGCAACTGACCAATATCAAGCTGCTCTACGCGCTGACGACAACTGGTTCGCCCTGGTGGCTGGTGCATCTCTATATGGGCAATCCCGTCCGACGCCTGCTGAAGCGCGGCATCGCCAATTTCTGTGCCAAGCGAGTTAAGTTCCGGATGCTGAGCCTGCACGACATGGACCGAACGACGGACGCCAAGCGCAAGACGCATCTGGAGCGCGTCCGAAAGGCGCTCGCTGCCGTCTGACTATTCGAAATCGGACAGGAATTTTTTCAGCAACCGGTCGAGCTCGGCTTTGTCTTCTGCCGTCAGGTTGCGTGTCAGCCGCTGCTGGTTGGCGACATGCGCCCCGACCGCCTCCTCCACCGCTGCCAAACCCTTCTCGGTCAGCGCAATCAGCACGCTGCGCCGGTCTTCGGGATTGAACAGGCGCTCCACGAAGCCGGCCTTTTCCAGCTGGTCGATCCGGTTCGTCATCGTGCCGGAGCTCACCATCGTCATGTCGAGCAGCTCTCCGGGCGAAAGTCGGTAGGGTGCGCCGGAACGGCGAAGCGTGGCCAGCACATCGAAGGAGGACGAGGAAAGGCCGTGCTTGAGCAGAACCGCGTCCACTTCGCGGCCGATATGCGTCGTCAGCCGCTTCAGCCGGCCGAAGATCCCCATGGGTTCGACATCCAGCTCCGGCCGCTCGCGCCGCCATTGCGTCAGGATCCTGTCGACGTGATCTGATTTCTCCTTGTCCATGCCGCATCGATAGCAGGGGGTATCTTGACGTCAAGATAAAACACGCTATTTTGAATTTATCTTGATGTAGAGATTCTTGAAATGAAGACAAATATTCGATACGCGACGGATGTTTTGATGACCGCGATTGCACCCGCCATCTGGGGCAGCACCTATTTCGTCACCACATCCTTCCTGCCGCATGGCTACCCGCTGACGGTTGCAATGCTGCGGGCGCTGCCGGCGGGGCTGCTTCTGCTGCTGATTGTCCGGAAGCTGCCGACGGGCATCTGGTGGAGCCGCGTCTTCATTCTGGGCGCACTGAACTTCTCGTTCTTCTGGGCGATGCTCTTCGTTTCAGCCTACCGCCTGCCCGGCGGCGTGGCCGCGACGGTCGGCGCCGTACAGCCGCTGATCGTCATCGCGCTCTCGCGCATCTTCCTTGGCAAGCCGATCCGCTTCATTACCGTTATGGCCGGCCTGATCGGCATCGCAGGTGTCGCACTTCTGGTGCTGACGCCGAAAGCGGCCCTCGATCCCGTTGGCGTCGTCGCAGGTCTCGCTGGCGCGGTCTCCATGGCCTTTGGTACGGTGCTGACCCGCCATTGGCAGCCGCCCGTCTCCAGCCTCACCTTTACCTCCTGGCAATTGACCGCAGGCGGAATTCTGCTCGTGCCCGTGGCCTTTTTCCTGGAGCCGGCGCTTCCCGTGCCGACAACAGCCAATATCCTTGGCATTGCCTGGCTTGGCCTCGTCGGTGCTGCCTTCACTTATCTGCTATGGTTCCGCGGCCTCTCGCGCATAGAGCCTTCGGCCGCGGCGTCACTCGGCTTCCTGAGCCCGGTTGTCGCGACCTTGCTCGGTTGGCTGGCGCTCGGCCAGAGCCTGACACCGGTCCAGCTTTCAGGCTTTGCCATGGTGCTGGTCAGCGTCTGGCTCAGTCAGCGCAGCCTGATGCCGAAGGCTGGTACTATGCCCACTCGCCCTGGCGCATCACCGGTACCCGCGAGCCATCGGGCTTGATGCCGTCAATATCGACCTTGTCGGAGCCGATCATCCAGTCGATATGGATCAGGCTGGAATTGCCGCCCTGCGCCTTGATCTGCTCCTGGCTGAGCGATGCGCCGTCGAGGAAGCACTTCGAATAGCACTGGCCGAGTGCGATATGGCAGGAGGCGTTTTCGTCGAACAGCGTGTTGTAGAAGAGGATGCCGCTCGCTGAAATCGGCGAGGAATGCGGTACCAATGCCACTTCGCCCAGCCGGCGGGCGCCTTCATCCGTATCGAGCACCTTGTTCAGCACTTCCTCCCCGCGCGAGGCCTTGGCCTCGACAATGCGGCCGCCTTCGAAGTGAACCCGGATATTGTCGATCAATGTGCCCTGATGTGAGAGCGGCTTGGTGCTGGATACATGGCCTTCCACGCGCAGCGCATGCGGCGTGGTGAAGACTTCCTCGGTTGGAATATTCGGATTGCAGGTAATGCCGTTCTTCGCCGTGGAGGCGCCGCCGTGCCACTCATGGCCGTCCGCGAGGCCGACGGTCAGGTCCGTGCCCGGCCCGGTGAAATGCAGTGAAGCGAAACGCTCGCCGTTCAGCCAGGACGAACGCTTGCGCAGATTGGCATTGTGTTCGGCCCAGGCGGCGACCGGATCGGGCACATCGACACGCGATGCGGCAAAGATCGCCTTGGCGAGTTTGGCAATGGCAATTGCTTCCGGATCGTCCGGGAAGACGACCTTTGCCCAGGAAGGATTGGGGTAGGAGACGATGTTCCAGTTGATGTCGAAGTTGGAAATCTTCTCCAGCGCCGGTTTATAGGCGGTGGAATTGGCGCGGTTGGCGCGGCCGACCTTGCTCGGATCCTGCTCCGCCAGCAACATCGGGTTGTCGCCGGCAATCGCGAGGCGGGCAGCACCCTTTTCATAGGCTCTGGCCATGCCGTCATAAAGCCAGCCGGAAGCCCGGTCGAAGCTTTCGTCGCTGGCATACTGGTAGCGGGCAAGCGTCGTTTCCTCGTCGGAATAGAAGGTCGAAACCAGGCCGGCGCCCGAGAGATAGGCGTGCTTGGTGATCAGTCGCACCAGCGGCAGCGCCACGACCGGCGCGGTAATGACGAGATCCTGCCCCTGCTGAAGCTGCAGGCCCACCTTGATGGCGACTTCTGCGAGCTTCTCGAGTTTGCCGGGATCGACGGAGCTGTGGCTCTGGGGCATAAACGTCATGGGTCAACCTGCCTTCTGATATCTGCGACGGGAGGTGAAAGACTTAGACCCCTTTACGGCGAAAATGAAGCGTGCCGGCTCCAATTTGAGCGCGGCCGGAGCATGTCCGGCCGCTGGTGCGCACGCGTCAAGCGGCGGCGGGCAGCCGGAGTAGGACCGAATTATGCTTCTCGAGGAATTCCATCAGCCGCTGCTGATAGTCTTCGCCGACGGCGTTCCTGACGCTTGCCCGCTCGGCCAGCGCCTTGCGCCAGCGCTCGACCCGCTCGAGAGCATCGAAGATGGGGCTGTCGCCGAGCGTATCGAACAGGTCGAAGTAGCGAAAGATCGGCCCAAAGACCGCGTCGACGAGGCTGAAGCTCGTCCCGGCGAAATAGGGTCCGTCAGCCAGCGCACCCTCGATCGTCACGAATTTGGCAACAAGCGCCTTATGCTTGGCCTCCAGCTGCGCCCCATCCTGCGCCGTCTCGTAGCCCCAGAGATCGGAAAGCACGGAAGAGCCGAATTCCATCCATCCGCGATGGCGGGCGCGGGTCAGCGCGTCGGCGGGATGCAGCGCCGTACCCGTCTGTGTTTCCTCCAGATATTCGCAGATCACGCTGCTTTCGAATAACACCTCTTCGCGACCGTCGTCCTCTTGTATCCGCAGCAAAGGCACCTTGCCGAGGGGTGAGATTTTCAGGAACCAATCCGGTTTGTCGGCAAGATCGATATTGATCCGCTCGAATGGCACGCCCTTTTCGAGAAGCGCGATCGCGGCGCGTTGCACATAGGGGCAGAGATGATGGCTGATGAGGGTAAGCTTGCTCATGAAAGTCTCCTGGGGGTTTGCAAGGGATCGTCGGTTTCATATGCATGCAAATGCATCTAATATCGCTTGTGCTGAGTTTCAAGATAGATGTAGTTGCATTTATGTCTGAGAATATGCCAAAGCCGGACGAAGCCGTGGTCTCTGCCTGGACGGGCCTCATGCGCGCCCGCGAGCGGCTGCTGGGCTTGATCGAAGCCGATTTGAAGACAGCCGGCATGCCGCCACTTGCCTGGTATGACGTGCTTTGGGAATTGGCGCGCTCGCAATCAGGCAGGCTGCGCCCCTATGAGCTCGAGGAGCGGACACTGCTGGCGCAGTACAATCTTTCCCGTTTGATCGATCGGCTGGAAAAGGAGGGCCTCGTCGGTCGCGAGGTCTTCGCACAGGATGGTCGCGGCCGCTGGGTGGTGATCACTGATGCCGGCCGGCAGCTTCGGGAGCGCATGTGGACCGTCTATGGCAAAGCAATCGAAACTCATATCGGCGGCAAGCTTGCAGAAGGCGAGGCGAGGATGATCGCCGGCCTGCTGGACCGCTTTCTTTGATTAGGCGATCAGCGGTGCGGCGGCGGCCTTCAGTGCCTTCAACGCCTCTTTCGGATCGAGCCGCACCTGCAGTCCGCGTTGCCCGCCATTGATATAGACGAACGGCTCGGCAAGAGCGGTTTCCTCGATCGCAGTCGGCACGATCTTCTTCTGCCCGAACGGGCTGATGCCGCCGACATGGTATCCCGTTAGCCGCTCCGCATCGCCCGGTTTCATCATGTTGGCCGATTTGCCATGAAAGGCGCTCGCGAGCTTCTTCATGCTGACCTCGCGGTCGGAAGGCACGACCACGCAGACCGGCTTCCCGTCCACCTCCGCCATCAGCGTCTTCAACACGCGAAGCGGCTCCTCGCCGAGCGCTTCGGCTGCCTGCATCCCGACGCGCTCGGCGTTCGGATCATAGTCATAGGTGTGAACCGTGAAGGCGACGCCGGCTTGTGTGAGGACCTGAGTGGCGCGAGTGGTCTTGGACATGGCTCAGCCCTTGAACGCCTGCGCGTAGATATCCGGCTTGAAGCCGATCAGCAGCTTGCCGCCAGTTTCCAGTACTGGCCGCTTGATCATCGACGGCTGGTCGAGCATCAGCGCGATGGCTTTATCGCGGTCGAGATTTTCGCGCGCGGCGTCAGGCAGGTTGCGGAATGTCGTACCGGCGCGGTTCAGCACCGTCTCCCAGCCCGCCTCGTCGATCCAGCGTTCCAGATGCGCTTGGTCGATGCCGACGGCCTTGTAGTCGTGAAAGTCGTAGGCGACGTTATGATCGTCCAGCCAGTTGCGGGCCTTCTTCATCGTGTCGCAGTTCTTGATACCGTAGATGGTGACGGCCATGCCGGTTCGATCTCCCTGTTTCCGGAGGGAGATACCACGCTGTATCAGCGCTGCAAACGCCGTCGGTCCTTTATCCCTCAAGCTCTTCAATAAGGGCAGGCAGGTCCGCCACCGTTTCGATAACGTAGTCGGCACCGGCAGCAATCAGCTTCTCGCCGATCCGCTTGTGCAACGCGGCTCGCGCGTCTGGCGAAAGCGCATCCAGCTCTTCAGATGTCAGCCCCGCCTCGTTGCCCGAGAGCGTTACGCCAACGGTGACGCAGCCTGCGGCAGCACCCTCGGCAATGCCGGGTTCGGTATCATCGACCTTCAGCACGGCAGAGGCCGGATAGACCATCAGGTCGAGGAAGCACTTATACATGCCGATCGGCGTCGGTCGGCCAAGCGGCAGATCATCGGCACAGATGAGATTGTCGGGCGCATAACCCTGTTCGGCGGCAAGTGGTAGAACGCGCTCCATGATCGAGCGTGTATAGCCTGTGGTCGAGCCGATCTTCATCTGCCGCTCGCGCAGATATTCGATCGTCTTGATCGCTCCAGGCACCAGCGCGCAATAATCGCTCACGACAGCTTCGTTCAGCGGCACGAAGAGTTCGTAAACACGGTCGATGGCCGCCTCGTCCGGAAGCGTGCCTTGTGCCGCCTGCCAGCGGGCGGCGACATGCGGCTCGGCCAGCATCGCGGCGATATGCGCGCGCTTCGGGAGCCCCATCGGCTTGCGCGCGTCGGCAATCGTCACCTCGACGCCGAACTTGCCGAAGGTTTCCACAAAGGCACCCATCGGTGCGAAGGATCCGAAATCGATGACCGTGCCGGCCCAGTCGAAGACCACTGCCTTGAATTGTGTCATGCTGCGCTCCCGTAGAGATCCTCGATGGTTTCCTCGCCGATGCCGAAGGCGGTCGAAGCACCGCAGCCTGCGGTTACCACGACAATGCGCAGCGCATCGGAAGGCTTGTCGGTAAACCGCCAGCGGTCTGGAGCGGAGGCATAGGTACCGATCCAGCGCTCGGTAATGAAGCGACCCGGCAGGTTGAGCACGGCATCCATTTCGTCGAGGGTCAGTCGGTCGACCCGCTCCAGTCCAAAGGGATCGGGCGTTTCGGAGTAATGGTGGCTGTCGCCGACGATCAGCGATCCGTCTTCCGACTGCGTGACGATCAGGTGGATGCCGTTTTCCCGCTCTGGCTTGAATTCGCGGTCAAGCCGCGCCTTCAGGGCAGTCGCTTCAGGCAATTCGGCATAGCCGAGATAACGTCCGAGGCCGAGATCGGACATGACGGCAGTGCTGAGCGAAACCCGCTGGGCCGGCACGACACGCATCATCTGCAGCTTGCAGCGTGTGACGTTATAGGCAGCAATACGATCCGCAAACAGGCTCTTGAAATCGTCGCCTGGGCAAACAACCACCGTCTCCGCCTCGATTAGGCCGGTTGACGTCTCGATCCGCGGCGGCTCGACGGCGCTCACTGCTGTCGAGCGGTGGAACTCGATGCCATATTTGACTTCGAGATAGCGGGCGAGCAGCGGAATAGCTGTGCGGGATTCGACCCGAAGTTCATGCGGGCTATAGAGTGTGAAGCGCCCGGCTTCCGGTCGCAGTGCCGGCACAAGCCGGCGTGCTTCGTCGAGCGTCAGCCTTTCGCAGCCTTCGCCCATCTCAGTGCGCAGGAAGGCGTCGATGACGGCTTCGGATTCGTCGAGCCTTGCAGCAAGGAGCAGCCCCCGCTGCAGCACGTCGATGCCGGCGTCATCGACGATCTCGGCCCAGATATCGCGGGCCTGGCGTGCCTTGTTCCAGCAGTCGCCTGCCTGCTGGCCGGTTACCGTCACAAAGCCGAAATTGCGCACCGAGGCGCCATTTGCCTGGGCGTCGCGGTCAACAACGACGACCCGTTTGCCGCGTTTTGCCGCCGCCAGCGCATGCGCCAGCCCGACAATTCCCGCGCCGACGATCGCAATGTCGTAATGCGGCATGAAAGCTCCTTCGCAACATGTCTGCAACGGCTTGGCGGATTTTCTTGAAGCCTGTGTGACAGTTGCGCGAGCTTTACATTCGCGTGTTGAAAAGAACGCCGGTCAGTCTTCCAACGTGCCGGCCTTTCGCGTCGCCCTGCTTGGCTTGTCGGCGGCGATCTTCATCAGGTCGCCGCGCCGACGCACAAGGCGATCAGATGTCCGTGTGAGAAACAGCCCATCCTGTGGCGCCCGGATATCGATATCCCCTTCGGCAAAACCGGGCCGGGTGACGATCGTCGCCAAAAGCTCTCCTTCCGAGACATGCTCGCCGATATTGCGGTGGAAGAGCACGGTACCGCCCTGCGGCGCACGCACGATCTCCACATTGTCGAGCGGCACGGCAGGTCCGGCGAAGGTCTTGTCTCCGGAAGGTTTGCCGTTGACGACACCGCGCCCGATGAGGAAGCGCAGCAGCCCCTCGGCGTCTTTCTCGGCCATATCGGGATAGACGTCACGGCGGCCGCGCAGTTCCACAGTCACTGAGAGCTTGCCGGGAAGCTTGGCCTTACGCTCGCCCGGCACCTCATACTTCCACGCAAAACCGACTGCCTCTTCGAAGGCGGAGCTTTCGCCATCTGAAAGCAGCACCGCTTCCATGTGGAGCGCATTGGCAAGGTCAGCAGCCTCCGGCCAGAAGGCTTCGTCGATATAGGCATATTGCAGCGATTCATCATCGCAATGCAGGTCGAGCACCAGATCGGCCCCGAGCGCCATATATATCAGCTCTCGTTTCAATCGATCTATAGCCGGGTAATTATCGGATCCGTCAAGCAGCTCTGCCCGATCACGGATCGAGATCAGCGGAAAATCACGATTGAAATTGGTTCGTGATCCCAGATCGAAACGACCCTGCAATTCACCAAAATGCGATTGTGCCGCTCCAACGGGGTTTGCCTGCGGCACGAGCGTAATGTCGCCCGCGATCCGCCCCTCGCTTTCAGCCTGGCGCAGCTTGCCGCAGAGAAAATGCACGAGCGCCGTGCCCGGCAGTTCGTTGGCGTGCAAGGCAGCCTGGATATAGACCTTGGGTGCCGCAGGATCCTTTCCATTGAAGCGCATGACTGGCAAGCGCCATTCGATACCTGGTGTATCGCCGGGGAGGATGATCTCTGAAACGTCCACTGTCTTGCTCCGCATGTGCATATTGGGTGGGGAGTTTTACAAGAATCCCCACCCGCGGTGCAAGCGCAGCTCAGCCGATCAGGGGCCATCGGTTGACGACGCGATGCTCGCTCTTCCCGTAGATGCTATGGATCAGCAGGAATTCCTGTACCATCCAGCGCACGGGTCGGTCGAGCTTTCGGGCAGAACGGTCTTGCGATCATAGAGCATCGTCATGTGCGGCGTCAGATGTCCGCCGGCATTATAGGGTAGTCCGGCCTCGTAGAGACCTTCCTGGATTTGGTTGCGAAGATCCAGCAGGCCTTCGTTTTCTTGCCTGCCGCAGAGGACGAAGGCTTGCGGTTGGCCCGGATGCGTGAAGCTCATGGCTTCGTCGAGAACAATTTCGAACGGTTGGACGCGCACTGTCGCGGCGACTTGTTCAGCGCTGAACACGATATCATCCGGCAGCCGACGGTAGGCGCCGATGCCGTTCAGCGTGACATGAAGCAGTGCGTTGGGCCGCGAGGGCACGGTCAGAGAATGTCTATTGCGATACACTTGCGCGATGTCCAGCGCCTCGGATGCCGCTTCGATAGTTGGACGAAGTGCGAAGAAAATCCTGTCGTGAAATTCCCCGACGAGATTGGATTTCTTCCGGGGGCCAGCGCTATTCGGATCGAGTGGAAAATGAGGCATTTGAACTACGGACTACATCGCCCGCCTCCTTGTTTTTACGAGGAGGAGCATACTGGGATCGGCGTTCTGGTCAAGAACAAAACATGAACAGACGTTACTGCGAGGATACTCAAAACAGAAACGGCCACCTTTGCGGCAGCCGTCTGCTGGGATCAATCAAGCCTAGGCATGGATTAGGCAGCGTTCTTGACGACCTCGGCCACCTTCCTGGCGGACTTGGCGCGGGCTGCCTTCGGCGGTGCGAGACGAAGGACATCGTCTGCCAGCATACGGGCATTGTCTTGCGCCTTATCGAGATTGCTGACGCGGGCAGGATCCATCGTATAGAGGCTGCCACCGGAAACGAACATGTCGCGGTAGGCGGCGCGCTCGATCAGTGCCGTGTCGATGATATTGACCTGCTGCTTTGCGAGTAGGCCCTTGACCGCGAGCAGCGCGCGAGTGGTGATGATCGAACTGATGCGCGTCAGCACGACCGAATGCGGGATGCGGATATCATGCTGGGCTGCAAGCTGCTTCATGATCTCGAGCACCTGCGCACCGCCGACGGCATCCATTGCGCATCCCTGGACCGGAACCAGCACGTGGTCGGAAAAGCCGATGGCTTTCGCCATAGCCGGGCTCAGACCGGCCGGCAGATCGACGATGATGTAGCCGCCACGCTTTTTCAGGTCCTTGACCTGCTGTTCGATCGTATTTTCGCTGACACCGGGGACGACAGCGAATTCCGCTGCGTCACCAGTCAGGCGATGCCAGCGTGTGGCCCATTGCTGGGGATCGGCATCCAGAACGGAAACGCGATGGCCACGGCGAGCCAGTTCTGTGGCGAGAACGAGAGCGACCGTCGTTTTGCCGGCGCCTCCTTTCGTATTCGCAAAAGTAAGTATTGGCATCGATACCTCGGGTTGATGAGTTGGCGGCATCATCCTGGGAGAGGTGCGTCTCGGATTTTAGGAACAGCAGCTTTCACAGTGATGAGACGAAAAGGTCAAACAGCAACCTTGCGTGGCGCTGTCTCAACATGCTGTCCGAGGTTGATTTTTTTGGGGGCAATCAATGAGGGTCGGGCCTCAGGAGAGCCACGCCTGAGATGATCAGCACGCAGCCCTATAAAACCGGCAGCGGTTTTTCATGAGTAGAATTGAGTACTCTAGCTCTGGCCGGATCTAGATGCTGAAACACCTACTGTTCAGCTGTTTTGCCTATCATTCACGCTCCTCTGGAGCAGAGGCAAAACGGGAACCCGTGTCGGGTTCCCGGGATCTTCATTCCCACTCGATCGTGCCAGGCGGCTTGCTGGTCACGTCGTAGACGACACGGTTGATGCCGCGGACTTCGTTGATGATGCGGGTGGCTGCGCGGCCGAGGAATTCCATGTCGTAGTGGTAGAAATCCGCCGTCATGCCGTCGACCGAGGTGACGGCACGCAGCGCGCAGACGAATTCATAGGTGCGGCCGTCGCCCATGACCCCAACTGTCTGGACGGGAAGCAGCACGGCGAAAGCCTGCCAGATCGCGTCATAGAGACCGGCCTTGCGGATCTCGTCGAGATAGATCGCGTCGGCCTCACGCAGGATCTCGAGCTTCTCGCGGGTAATGCCGCCTGGGCAGCGGATGGCAAGGCCCGGACCGGGGAAGGGATGGCGGCCGATAAAGCTGTCGGGCAGGCCGAGTTCCTTGCCGAGGGCACGAACCTCGTCCTTGAAGAGTTCGCGCAGCGGCTCGACGAGCTGCATCTTCATGCGCTCCGGCAGGCCGCCGACATTGTGGTGCGACTTGATGGTAACGGAGGGACCACCGGTGAAGGAGACGGACTCGATTACATCGGGATAGAGCGTGCCCTGGCCGAGGAAATCGGCGCCGCCGAGCTTCTTGGCCTCGTCCTCGAAGGTTTCGATGAACAGGCGGCCGATGATCTTGCGCTTGGTTTCCGGGTCGGAAACGCCCTCGAGCTCGCCGATGAAGCGATCGGAAGCGTCGACATGGATCAGGTGCAGATTGTAGTGCTCGCGGAACATGGCGACGACGCCGGCCGCCTCGTCCTTGCGCATCAGGCCGTGGTCGACGAGGATGCAGGTCAGCTGATCACCGACGGCCTCGTGGATGAGCAGAGCCGCGACGGAGGAGTCGACACCACCGGAAAGCGCACAGATGACGCGCTTGTCACCCACCTGCTTGCGAATGTCCTCGACCGCCTTCTGGCGATAGGCCGACATGGTCCAGTCGCCCTTGATACCGGCAATGTTATGGATGAAATTCGCGATCAGCTTGGCGCCGTCGGGCGTATGCACGACCTCAGGATGGAACTGCACGCCGTAATATTTGCGCTTTTCGTCGGCGATGAAAGCATAGGGCGCGTTGGACGACGTCGCGACGACTTCAAAGCCCTCGGGCAGCTTGGTGACGCGGTCGCCATGGCTCATCCAGACCTGGTGGCGCGAGCCCTTGGACCAGAGGCCCTCGAAAAGCACGCAGTCCTCGTCGACTTCGAGGAAGGCACGGCCGAATTCGCGGTGATGGCCGCTTTCCACCATGCCACCGAGCTGCATGCACATCGTCTGCTGTCCGTAGCAGATGCCGAACACCGGAAGACCACTGTCGAAGATGATCTGCGGCGCCCTCGGCGATCCCTCATCGACCGTCGAGGCCGGGCTGCCGGACAGGATCACGGCTTTCGGCTGGAGGCGCTTGAAGCCTTCTTCGGCGGACTGGAAAGGAACGATCTCGCAATAGACGCCGGCTTCACGCACGCGACGTGCGATGAGCTGGGTCACCTGGCTGCCGAAATCGACGATGAGAACGCTGTCGGGATGTGCTGTCTGGGTCATGGCGAGCCTTTAATGAAAAGCGCCTCTTCTTGCAATGCGGGAATTCGGCCGTGTCAGGGTTTTATTGTCCCGATTGTCCCTGTTTTCAGCGCTTGAAGCGTGCCGCGATCTTTCGAATTCGCTGCCGCGCCTCAAGCTTTTGTCTTCGCATGATGTTATCGCAAAGCCGCTGCACGCTATTGCGCGACACGCTCTAGAACCAGAAAACGCCGTCCTCCAAGGCAGTGAAAAGGCTGTCCACGGCATAGGAAAGCTTGCGGTCGACGATATGCAGATATTCCGTCCAGCCGGAAATATGCTGCAGCTCGACCGCGCCGTCGGAAATACCGCGAAGGCCGATCAGCGGCAGCTTGTAGCCCTGGCAGGCGCGCAGCACCGCATAGGTCTCCATGTCGACCATGTCGGCTGCTATATTGGCATAGGCGGCACCGGAAACAACGTTGCCACCGGTCGAAAGCGTGGCTTCGGGAATGCCGGGAATGCGCAGCGGCAGGTCGAGGTCCGCAGGCAGGTCGAGGAAGGGGGTCTTGCCCTTTTCGAAGCCGAGCGGCGAGGCATCCATGTCGCGATAGGAAACGGAGGTCACCTGATAGACTTCGGTCTGCTGCAGGCGCGCCGAACCGGCCGAGCCGAGCGAAACCACCAGATCGGGCAGATCGTCCGAAGCATCGAGACGGGAGAGCGACTTGGTGATCGCGATTGCTGCCTCGACCGGCCCGACGCCAGTCATCAGCGGCTCGATGCGCGAGCGCAGGAACGGGCCATATTCGGCCTCCGCGGCCATGACAAACAGGATGGACTTGCCTGCAACCGACTTCAGTTCGAATTTCATCCCGTAATTCCCTCTCTTCCGCGAATGACCATCATCGTCCCGGTCATGGACGCGATGAGCTTGGCCGGCCCATCGCTGATCGCATAACCTCGCCCGTCGGCGACGATGATGTTGGAGCCGGGCTTGGTGATCTCGCCCCTGAAGAGGAAGCGTTCGCCGCGCCCCGGCGACATGAGGTTGACCTTGAACTCGATCGTGAGGATCGAGGCTTCGGCATCGATGACGCTGTAAGCTGCAAAACCGCAGGCCGAATCGAGCGCTGCGGAAATGACGCCTGCGTGCAAAATGCCGTGCTGCTGTGTCAGTTTGACGTCGAAAGGAAGCTCGATTTCCACCATGCCGTGCTCGATACGCGTCAGCTCCGCGCCGATGGTGTGCATGGCGGCCTGTCGCGCAAAACTCTGGCGGATCCGCTCCCGGAAATCGCCTCTGTCGGTATCGTTCATCGCAGCCCTCTCGCGACCGCGAAAGTGGCATGGCCCGCCGGATTCGACAAGGTTGCAATCCGGCTCACGGCGTTTTTGTCTTCCGCTGCCACTCCAAATGCGTCCATCTCGAACAATCTATTCGAGATGGGTCGTTCCCGTCCTGTCGCCGCGCCGATGTTTCGCCAACGGCTTGCAGCACTTCATCCGCCACTGCCACATCAGACTTGATCACAGCGTGATACGGCGTCGCTCTGGGCAACAGCGGCGGCCATCGCAAGCCGCCTTTGCGATGGCTGGATTTTGGTCTCGTCGCGCCTGCCTTAGATTGCCTCAAAACCGCTTCTGAATAAGGCGCCCCAGGTTTATGATCATGCAAACCTGAGGGCGAGCCGATGAAGACATTTTCTCAATCTATGAGCGATTACGAGGCGTGGCTGGGACACGAGCTGCAGGGCGAGCTCGTACAGGAGGGTATCGACGAGAAACACAGGAAGATGCGCGAAGAGGCATTCTCCTTCCTGCGCGCTACCTACTGGCGCTGGGCGGAAATCATCTACGCCGTGAGGCCGGAGCTTGCCGACATGCCGCAAGTGTTGTCGATCGGCGATACCCACCTCGAGAATTTCGGGACCTGGCGCGATATCGAGGGGCGGCTGGTCTGGGGCGCCAATGATTTCGACGACGCGGCGATCATGCCCTATGGCCTGGATCTTGTCCGGCTGGTCGCAAGCGCCATTCTGGCTCAGCCGGATGCCGGGATTTCCGGCAGGGCGATCGCCGAACTCATTCTCGCTGGATATATGCGCGGACTTGAACATGCGAGCCCGATCGTCCTGGAGCGCGATCATCCCTGGCTGCGCGACAAGCTGCTGCTTTCGGAGGATGAGCGGAAGGAATTCTGGAAGAAATGGGACAAACACAAGCCCGGCGAAAAGCCAGCCCCCGGCCGTTTTGTTGATGCACTGAGGAATGCTCTGCCGAGGGGCGCAGGAAGTTCTACGCCCTTACCCGTGAAGAAGAAGGGAACGGGCAGCCTCGGGCGGCCACGTTTCGTCGCCTATGTGAAGGAATGGCGTGGTGGGCCTGTGCTGCGTGAAGCCAAGGCGCTCGTGCCCTCGGCATGGTCGCTGGCAAGATCGGGAGATCACGTCATCAGAACAGGCGTCATCGCCGCCGGGCGCATGCGCAGCCCAGATCCTCATTTCGCTGTGTCGGGCCGAATTCTTGTCCGCCGGCTTTCGCCGAACAGCCGCAAGATCGAGATCGAGAGCGATGCGAAGACGCTCTTGGATGGCGCCATGCTGGAACTGATGGGATTCGAGATCGCCAACTGCCATTCGGATGACGCGGCAAGTGCTGCGGCTATTCGCAATGACCTGCATTCCCGCGGTGAGGACTGGCCGTATGAGGCGGCGCGGGCAGCCGCCGAAGTCACTGAAAAGGAATGGAAAGACTACCGCATGAGTGCCGGCTGAGTGATCCGCACGATATGCTGATCCCAGGCGACATCGCTATGAGCCGACAGGAAATCGCCATCATAGGAGGAAACGGCAAAACCGCCGGGAGCAGGCGCGATTCCCGCGGCATCGCGAACGCTGTCCTCGCGCAGCACATTGCCGGTTTTCGCATCGAGGGTGACAGATGCGCCGCCGACCGGCGAGGTGACGCCGACCAGACCTTCCTTTCGATTGACTGCGATCGCGCCGACATAATTGGCAAGCCGCCGGGTCGTTTCCTCTGGCAAATCAATGAAAACAAGATCCTCACCCCTGGCGAAATGTCCAACGAGTGGCGGCAGGTCCTTCCTATGGCCCTCATACTGGCAGGCGAACCAGATGCGACCGTTGGCCTCGAGATCGACATGGCGTGTTGAGACCGACGACCATTGCGGCGGTAGCGTATGCTTTTCGATCAGCGTGCCGGTCGCCGCATCGATGAGCGCCAGCGACGGCTGCATGTTGCCGAGATTGAGCTTGGTGCGGCCGAAATCCGGGTGGGTCTCGATACCGCCATTGGCGACAACAAGCATGCGGCCGTCATCCGAAACCGTCATGTCATGCGGGCCGACGCCATAGGTTTCGTATTCGCCGATACGGACGAAACGGTTCGTCGCATCGTAGAGGCCGATCATGCCCCTGTTGTTGTCGAAGTCGTTCTCGCTGGCATAGAGCAACCGCCCATCCGGCGAAAACGCACCGTGGCCGTAGAAATGGCGGCCCTCCTGTGAGGTGATGACGATCGGTTCGCCCCTGTTCCGGGGGTCGAAGATCATCGCGAAGGTACCCGGCCTGCGGGCGAAGGCGACGGTGTGGCCGGTGGCAACACTATGGGCCATGCCATGGGCGCGGGCGGGCAGCGCCACCTGATCGACAATCTCCCCGCGTTCGGTAACCGTCGCGACCGCAAAGGAGCCGTTGGCAGCGCGGATACCGGATGCGTAGACAGCATCGGCGCGCGTGAGAGCCAGCAGCGCTTCAGGTTTCAGCGCAGCCAGAAAGCCGATACCGGCGGCCTGGACGAAGCCACGGCGGTCGATGGCGGCGCTGCGCCACATCGGTCAGTCTCCGTCCGAGAAGGAGAAGCCGGCCGAAAGACCGATTGCCGCTCCATACTGATCGCTGATCGTGGTGATGAGATCGCGGCTTTCGCTAAGCAGCGTATCGAGCTTGCCCCTCTCCGCATCGCTGACCGCGACTTCGATATCCGGGTTCAGCTTCGAGACGCTGTCGATGATCGTCTTCAACTTGGTGTCGATTGAATCGGCAACCGCCTTCTTTTCGGGCGGCAGCAGCTCGGCCATGCCGGCCTTCTGCCAGAGGGTACGAATGCCCTCAAGATTGGCGGCCATCGATTTCCAGGTGTTCTTAGAACGCCAATAGATCGCCATGCGCGGACGGGCGGGCGTATCCTTGCCCTTGTAGAATTGCTCCAGTCGCTGGTCGCGGACATTCTCCGCGCCGTGGACGAGGATGCCGAGGAGGGCGGTTACTGCCTCCTTGTTATCCATGAAATCGTCGCTCTGCGGGCCAGGATGTTTCCAGCCCGCCTGCACACCGTCAGGCTTTTCCCAGGCGGCGACCACTTCGCCGGCTTCACGCTGGATATTGCCGGCAACCGCCTGGCCATACAGGCAGCGGAAACCGCCCTTCTGCTTGATCAGGTCCTCGGACCCGTTGCCGTAGAGCACATATTCGAGTGCGGTCAGACCCTGCAGAGCAACACTCTTGCCGGCGATGGCGTCGACTGTCGCGTCCTTCGGATCGGCCTTGGCGATCAGCGCCTGCACCTGCTTCAGGCCGACACCCTTGCGGTCGGGATAGAAGAGGATGTGCTCGAAGAGATTGTCCTGGATGACAGGGCCGGTCTGGACGATCTCGATCGTCGACCAGTAGCGGATCGTATCGTCGAATGCCGATTTGGCGCGGTCGAGCGTCTGCTGTGTACCGGAGGCGCAGAGATCGTTCATGGCGGTCGTCAGGCGCGCGGACGATTGCTGCATGTTACGATAGCCTGGGCGGATGACCTCATCGACGGCGCGCTGCATGACCGACGGCACGGCATCCTCGTTCAGTCCCGCAGCGGGCGTCGCCGCGCTCTGGGCGGCAGCCGATGTGGCAAGGCCGGTCACGGCGAGGCAGAGGAGGGTGTGCCAGGGGCGCATTAAAGTGACTCCAGGAATGTAATCAGGGCCTCTCTATCGCCTTTTGATAGAGAGGAGAATGCGCTACGGGCTTTTTCCGCTTCGCCGCCATGCCAGAGGATTGCTTCGGTGAGATTTCTGGCGCGGCCGTCATGCAGGAAGAAGCTGTGTCCGCTGACAGTCCGGGTCAGTCCTATACCCCATAGCGGTGGCGTGCGCCATTCCCGTCCGCTTGCAAGTCCTACCTGCTGCCCATCGGCAAGACCGTCGCCCATGTCGTGCAGCAGAAAATCGGAATAGGGCCAGATGAGCTGGAAGGATTGCGCCTTTTCGGCGGTATCGCGGCGCGTGACGAACTTCGGCACGTGGCAGGAAATGCAGCCCGATTCATAGAACAGCTGCTTGCCGCGCAAGGTTTCCGCGAAACTTGCTTTGCGCCGGGCAGGCACGGCGAGGTTTTCGGAATAGAAGGTCACCAGGTCGAGCACCGGGCCAGGAGCTTCCTGCTCGCCGAGGCGTTTCTGCACGCCATCAGGCATGGCGAGGCACTTTGTCTCAGCGCCGGTGCAGTCGCCGTAGGCATTTGGCGCGTCCGGCGTCGAAATGCCGATATCGGTGGAAAAGGCGTCAGCGCTCTGGTCGCGTATATTGGCATTCTGCGCCTTCCAGCCGAAGCGCCCCAGTGCAATATTGCCGCTGCGGTGGTCGCGTACGATCGCCGTCTTGCCGGAGATACCATCATGATCGAGATCATCAGGATCGGCATGGGCAAGAATATCCGCCTCGGGGATCGCCTGGATCAGGCCGAGGCCGATCATCGCCGGGGCGACCCGCGCTGAGATCGTTGTTGCCGGATCGAGCGGGCCGTAGGCGAGGTCCTTGGCGGAATAGGCGGGTTTGCGCAGGCTAACCGTCTCCCCGCCCGCAAGCGTGACAGTCTCCTCGGTATAGGTGACAGCAACCTTGCCTTCGGCGGCAAGCCCCGGAACCGCGAGGTCCTGAAGCTGGTGCCCATAAACCGGATCGGGGAAGTTGACGACATCGGCGCCGGCGATTGCTTTCTCTTCCTCCGCTGTCTTCGCTGCACGGGCAATACGCAAGACCATCGAGGTAGCGCTTGGACCACCCTCCGGCGGTTTGCCGCGACCGTCATTGGCGTGGCAGCTCATACAGGAACGGGCGTTGAAGAGCGGGCCGAGCCCGTCGGAAGCTTGCGTCGAGGATGGCGCCGAAACCCAAAACTTACGGAAGAGCGCATTGCCAAGCCGGAAATTCTGCTCTTCCTCGAAGGGGATATTGGCCGAGATATGCGAGAAACTGTCTTCGGTAACCGGATCGACGGAGGTCGCCGCACCCGCTTGCATGGCCTCGTAAGGCTCCGCCTTGCTGAAATCGCTGGTCGGCCTTGTGATATCGGCGACGCGCTTCAGGTCTGCATCGGAAAGATCGGTCCGACTGGTGGGGAGATCGAAAGCGCCGGCGATGGCGACGGGAAGCCCGGCAAGCAAGGCGCAGAAAGCTGCGCTGACAAGAAGGTGACGGGCAGGGTCATGCGACATTTCAAGGGTCCGGGCCGTTCCGCGATCGGAACGGCCCGCCTTTTTGCTTATTTGAAGACAGCGTTAGGATTATCCAGGCTGTCGGAACCTTCAAGCTCCACGGTGCCGAGGTCAAGTGCGGCAATAACACGCTGGACCGACTTCGTCTGGTCGATGAGACCGTCGATAGCAGCCTGGACGACGGCGTTGCCTTCCTTGTTGCCCTCGCCAATCATCTGGTCGTATTTCTCGACTGTCTCGCCGCGCTTGGCCATGGCGTGCATGGCATCCAGCGTCGTATTGAGCTTGCCGGTCATCTCGGCGTCCAGTGCCTTGTCCTTGGCGGCAACGAGGTCGTGCAGCGAAGGGCCGGTCATCTTTGTGCCGTCGACGCGGGTATATTCGCCCGTATAGGCGGCGGCGATGCCGATCGCGTCGTTCAGATGCGAGTTGTAAGTATTGTCGGAGAAGCAATCATGCTCTTCTTCCGGATCGTGCAGCAGCAGGCCGAGCTTCATACGCTCGCCGGCCAGTTCACCATAAGAGAGCGAACCCATGCCTGTCAGGATGGCGGCGAGACCGGCCTTCGGATCAGCTTCGACATGCTTGGTGGCTTCACCGTCGGGCGCCCAGTTGTCGGTCATTTCCTGCAGGTCGGAAACGAGCAGCGTGGAGGCGGACTTCAGATACTCGGCGCGGCGGTCGCAATTGCCGTGTGTGCAATTCTTCAGGTCATAGTCGGTTGCGGGGCGCTCGCCGGCACCCGGTCCCGTGCCATGCAGATCCTGGCCCCAGAGCAGGAATTCGATGGCGTGATAGCCGGTCGCGACATTGGCCTCGATACCGCCGGCTTCGGCCAGCGTGCCCGAGAGGAATTCCGGCGTCAGCTTGGAGGCGTCGACATCCTTGCCATCGATCTTGATCGTCTTGTTGGCAATGACATTAGCGACATAGAGCGAATTCTCGTCGCTTTCCGTACCGTAAGAAGGATCGACATAGTCGATCAGGCCTTCATCCAGCGGCCATGCGTTGACCTTGCCTTCCCAGTCATCGACAACAGGGTTGCCGAAGCGGTAGACTTCCGTCTGCTGATAGGGGACGCGCGCCTTGATCCAGGCATCCCGGGCAGCCTTCAACGTCGTATCGTTGGGCGTCTTCAGGAATATATCGATGGCCGCGTCGAGCGCCTTCGCAGTCGTCAGCGAGTCCTCGTACTTGGCATGGGCGACTTCGGCATAGTGTTTCACGACTTGAGCAGCATCGGGCGCCGCATAGGCGGGAAGGGCGAGCAGGGCGGCGGGGGCGATCGCCAGCGCGGCTGCGCGGAATGTGCGGTTGAGCTTCATAATCCTCTCCTGTGACGGATTTCCGTCTGAATCCGGCAATCGTCTCTTCGCGCAAAAGCAAACTGGTGTCAAACACTCTAGTTTGGAATGGTTTTAAGGATGGATGACTGTATTTAGCTGGTCGTTTGAAGACTATCTGACCGCAAAATTTAGGATCACCGTGCACGACGGATCGCTCTTGCTACCTCTGGGTCTCGTGATCAACGCGGATCATGCAGGGTTTTCGATTTCCGCTGCAGAGCGCTTCTCAGCCGTCCCTTCTCAGGCGGCAGAAGAAGAAGCCATCCGTATCCGTCGACGCCGGCGTCAGCGTGATCGTCTTGCCATCGGAGGAGCGTGGGCGCGTGCTGTCCTTGCCGAACAGGCTGTCCCAGGCCGGCAGCGCGCTTTCAATTTTGAAATCGCCATTCTCGGCAGCAAAACGCCGCACCTGCTCTTCGTTCTCCTGCGGCAGCACCGAACAGGTGACGTAGATGAGGTCGCCACCAGGGCGCACAAAGCTGCTTGCCTGCTTCAGGGCGTCCTGCTGCTGGGCGGTGCGCTCGTCGAGGTTCTTTGCCGTCAGCCGCCATTTCGTGTCCGGGCGGCGGCGCCATGTGCCGGTGCCGGTGCAGGGGGCATCGACCAGAACCTTGTCGCAGCGGTTGCGCAGGTTGGACAAGCCCTTGGCATCGTCATGGACCTGGACGTTGCGCGTGCCGGCGCGCTTCAGCCGCTCGATGATCGGCGCAAGCCGTTTGCGATCGGCGTCATAGGCGTGAACCTGACCCTTATTGTGCATGGCGGCGGCCATGGCGAGCGTCTTGCCGCCGCCGCCGGCGCAATAGTCCAGTACCTGCTCGCCATCTCCAGGCAGGACGAGATCGGCGACGATCTGCGATCCCTCGTCCTGAACCTCGAACCAGCCCTTCTGGAACGAAAGCTCGGCCGTGACGTTAGGAAGACGTGAGGCGCCTTCGCCGGCGGGAATCCGGATGCCGTAGCGTGCAATCTTCGCCTCGTTCGCGCCGGCGCGTTCCAGCGCCTTGAAAGCTTTTTCACGGGTGGCCTTCAGGATATTGGCGCGCAGATCAAGCGTCGGGCGCCCGGCAAGCGCCTGCGCCTCGGAAAGCCACTCACCGCCGAAAGCCTGTTCGAAGGAGGGCTGCACCCATTTCGGAATATCGCCCTGCACATGTGGGGAAGCATCGGAAAGAGAGCGGCTGGCAAAGGCTGCGAGCGCTTCTGCGGAAAGCGGCGTCGGCGCGAACTTGTCGCCTGCAAGTTCCGCAGCCAGTGTTTCCGGCGCAAAACCCCACTGGCGGAACATGACGGCGTGCGCAATGGCAACGGCACTGTCATCGTCCATCAGATAGGCATGGGACAATCGCATGCGCAGCGCGTCGTAGACAATGTTGCCGATCGCCGCCCGGTCGCCGGAGCCGGCAAAGCGGTGAGCGAGGCCCCAGTCCTTCAGCGCATCGGCGACAGGCCTTTTACGGGCATCGATATCAGCCAGAACCGAGATCGCCCCTTCGAGGCGGCCGCCCAAACGCATTCAAAATTCTCCTGTTGCCTTGGCTGGTGAACGATCCGCGCAAGAAAGAACCCCCAGCAAAGCTGTTCGGCTGGGCGGATTGTTCACAAGTCTCAACCGCGTGGTACCCGCGATTGACGGCAAGAGCAAGCGCCGCATCCGGCGCAGGGATTGTGCGGAGGACTTGGCCTCAGCTGATGACTTCGTAGCAGACCTTCGCAGTGCCCGAGGAGACCATGCCGATATTCTGTGCGGCAGCGCGCGACAGATCGAGCACGCGACCGCGGATGAACGGACCACGGTCATTGATGCGAACGACGACGCTGCGGCCGTTGTTGCGGTTGGTGACCTTCACCTTTGTGCCGAACGCCAGAGAGCGATGTGCGGCAGTGTAGACGGCCGGGTTCATGCGTTCCCCGGAAGCAGTTTTGGAGCGAAGTGCGTACCACGAAGCACCGCCACATCCGTTGGCAGCAAATCCTTCAGCCGGAAGGATGAAAGAGCAGGCTGCAATGGCTGCGGTAGTGATTAGAGAACGGCAAATTTTCTTCAAAACGGATTGTCCCTCAACTATTGAACTTGCGCCTTCACAGGCGGCGGGGCTTAAATCCGGGGAAAAGTGGCGAAAAAGTGCCGAACACGATCACGGAACATTACAGTCTGTAATATTTGTGATTCCGATAACATTGCGGTAGCAGGACACCGCTTTGGCAATTCTTGGAAAAAGCCTAATGAAATCAGTTAAAATCCGAACGATTTTTTCGCGTAAACGGTAAACATTTGATGGCTGTTGGAAATCACAAAAAATTTTTTCTCAGAGTGCCATATTTGTCGCCACATTTGCGCAAATTTAGAGGCCGTTAACCATAATACGGAGCGAAATTCAGTTCGCAAAAATCAGAAAGTAGGAAATTCCTACTCTTTATGGATTATAACCCTATCACCCGAATGAGAGGGGTTCGTCAGCCGCGCCAACTGCCATTTTGCCATAACTGGGCGAGCGACATCGGATAGTTCGGGAAGGCAAACCGGAAGCCTGCAGCCTTTAGCTTGGCATTGGAAACGCGCTTGTTCTCTCCATAGAAGGAACGCGCCATCGGCGTCATCTCGGCGGTCTCGAAAGGCTGCTCCGGCGGCGGCGTGACGCCCATCAGGCTGGCGGCCTCGACTATGACATCCTGCGGCGGACCGGGTTGGTCGTCGGTGACATTATAGATCCCGCCGAGCGCATGTTCTGACAGAAACCGTGTGGAAGCGCCGATGTCCTCCACGCGGATACGATTGAACACCTGGTCCTTCTTGATGATGCGGCGCGCTGTGCCGCGGTCCAGATTGACGAAGGCGTTGCGTCCCGGTCCATAGATGCCGGAAAGTCGCAATATGGCGGCCGGCGTTTCGCGGGAACGGCCGAGCGCAAGCCAGGCATCCTCGGCGTCGAGACGTTCCTTGGAGCGGCCCGAGACCGGTATACACGGCGTTTCCTCGGTCACCCAGGAACCCTTGTGGTCACCATAGACGCCGACCGTGGAGAGATAGCCGATCCATTGCAGGTCAGGCAGAAGCACCGTGCTGTCCTTCCCAAGTAATGCAAGCAGCGGGTCGGCATCGCGCGGAGCGATCGACTGAACGAGATGCGTGACGGTGGCCATCGCTGCACGCACGTCGTCGCTCAAGTCCTCTCCGTTGAAGATAAAGGCTTCGATCCCGATCTTGCGCAACTCTTCGGCTTTCTCTTCCGAACGGGTCGTACCGGAGACTCGAATGCCGCTGTCGCCGAACGCCTTGGCGATAGCCGTGCCGGAATAACCGCAGCCAAAGATCATCACATGCATCAGCTCACCCCTGCCAATCGCCATTCGTTGAGGACGTCATCGTCCGACTCATTTTCCTTTTGTGCGGCAAAGGCTTTGAATTCGCCAGCCTCCATGAGCCGCGACAGCGCCCAAACCGCCATGCTGCGCACGACCGGCGAGGTATCGGCGGCAAGCGCACGACATCGCTCGATCAGCCTCCGCTCGCCGGAATTGCCAGCGGCGATCAGCACATTGCGAATGAAGCGGTCACGCCCGATGCGCTTGACCGGCGAACCGCTGAAGAACGTGCGGAAGCTTGGGTCGTCGAGCGACAAGAGGAAGGCGATCGAAGGCTCCTTCAGATCCTCCCTTGCCTTCAGCTTCATTTCCGACGCTTCGTTTGCGAACTTGTTCCAGGGGCACGCGGCAAGACAATCGTCGCAGCCATAGATGCGGTTGCCGATCAGCGGCCGGAATTCGGGATCGATAGGCCCCTTATGTTCGATCGTCAGATACGAGATGCAGCGGCGCGCGTCGATCTGGTAGGGGGCAGGAAAGGCAGCCGTCGGGCAGGCGTCGAGGCATGCACGGCAGGAGCCGCAATGGTCGGTCTCTGGCGCATCCATATTGAGATCGGCCGTCGTGAACATCGAACCGAGGAAAAGCCAGGAGCCATGTTCGCGGCTGACGAGATTGGTGTGTTTGCCCTGCCAGCCGAGACCGGCGGCTGCCGCGAGCGGCTTTTCCATGACGGGTGCAGTGTCGACGAAGACTTTTACATCCGCGCCCGCCCTGGCGGCGAAGCGGGTCGCAATCTCTTTCAGCCGGCCCTTGATGACATCGTGATAGTCGCGGTTTCGTGCATAGACGGAAATTGCCGCCTTTTCCGCCTTGCCAAGGATGCCACGCGGGTCTTCGTCAGGCCCATAATTCAGACCGAAGACGGCGACCGAGCGCACATCGCTCCAGAGCGTGCGCGGATCACCGCGGCGCTCTCGCGTTTCCGCCATCCATTCCATCGTCCCATGCCTGTTGGCATCGATGAACTGTCCAAGCCGTTCCTTGGCCTCCGGGATCGAATCGGGACGGGTGATGCGGCAGAGATCGAAGCCAAGAGCCGCCGATTCCGCCTTCAAGAAGGCGGTCAAATTGTCGCGGCGCTTCTGCTCCCTGGTATCGTCGGTTTTCGCTTCGGGCATCGGAAGCCCTCGTCAGAAATCCAGATCGGCATAATGGGAAACCGGCGTCAGTCCGCGCACGCGCTCGGTGAGCATCGGCCGGAAGGAGGGGCGCGATTTCAGCCGCTGGTACCAGTCTTTGGCGAGTGGCGATTCCGACCAGTCGATTTCCCCGAGATAATCGAGGATGGAAATGGAGGCTGCGGCGGCCAGATCGGCGTAACTCATCCGGTCGCCGGCAAGCCACTGGCGCGAGCCTGCAAGCCAGGTGAGATAACGCATGTGCTGGCGGATATTCGCGCGCGCAGTGCGCAATATCTTGGAATCCGGGGCGCCACCGCCCTGGTCGGCCGTCATCTGAAGCTTATAGACGCGCTCGCGCGCCAGCGGCTTGGTGACGTCGTTTTCCATCTTCTGCATGAACCATTCCGTCAGCCGGCGGATTTCCGCACGCTGGAATGGATCTTCGGCGAGCAACCGACGGTCGCGCTTCAGCACGCCATGCGTCTCGTCGAGATATTCTGAAATGACGGTCGCGCCACAGAGCGCCCGCATGCTGTCGTCGACATAAACGGGCAGCGTACCGGCCGGGTTGAGCGCCAGGAAGTCGCGGCGCTTCTCCCAGGTCTGTTCCTCGATCAGCTCCGCCTGATAGCCGTATTCCGCCAGAATGAGCCTGACGAAGCGGGATGCGGACGACATGGGATGATGATAAAGCGTGGGCATCGATACTCGGACTTTTGATTGTGGTGCATGGGCTCAAGGGCTCGCCACTTATACCGCCCTAGTCATGACTCATTAGTTGAAGCTATAGGAGCTTGCCCCCGCCAATACAAGCGAATCGGGCTCACCTGCCTGACAAGGGACAAAACATGGCTGCCTGAATCATCGCAACTCCCCGCTCGCCTTTTCTTGCCTCCCGCTCTGGCGAATGATGATTGTGCAGTGCAATATAAGCCAGACCGCCACTCCAGTCCGACCGAACCCAAACCGGAGACACTTTATGGACTACATAAACTCTATAATTCTGGGCATTATAGAAGGGATCACAGAGTTCCTGCCGATTTCGAGCACCGGCCATCTGATCATTGCCGAACAGTGGCTTGGTGCCCGCAGCGATACATTCAACATCGTCATTCAGGCGGGAGCGATCCTCGCCGTCACGATTATCTACTGGCGTCGCCTGCTTGATCTGCTGCTTGGCTGGCGCGATCCTCAAAACCGCGATTATGCCTTTAAACTGATTGTTGCCTTTCTGATCACGGCAGTGCTCGGCCTTCTCGTCAAGAAAATGGGTTTCGAGCTGCCCGAGACTGCAACGCCGGTTGCCTGGGCCCTGATCATCGGCGGTATCTGGATGATCTTTGCCGAATGGGCTGCCGCCCGCCGCCCGCCGAGCGCCCACATCACCTGGCTTGTTGCCATTCTGGTCGGTATCGCCCAGGTCGTCGCCGGTGTCTTCCCGGGCACGTCCCGCTCCGGCGCCACGATCTTCGTCGCCATGCTGGCCGGCACGGCCAATCGCGCAGCGGCAACCGAATTTGCGTTCCTCGTCGGCATTCCGACCATGTATGCCGCAAGCGCCTTCTCGCTGCTGAAGACCTTCAAGGATGGCGGCGCGGCCAATGAAGACTGGACAGCGCTCGGCATCGCGTTCGTCGTCTCCACGATCGTCGCCTTCGTCGCCGTCAAATGGTTGCTGGCCTATATCAGGAGCAACCGCTTCACGGTCTTTGCGATCTATCGCATCATTTTGGGTGTCGTCCTGCTCGGCATGGCGATGGCCGGCATGATCAGCTGATATGCTGAAAAAGTGAGCGATCGAACATTGGTCGCTCGCATCAAGGCAAAAATAAAAGCCGGTTCGAAAGGACCGGCTTCTTTATTAGTGGGTGATGGAGGCCGTCGAGCAGGGATCGACGCCATAGGCCGGCGAGCAACCGCCCTTCACCGCTGCGACGGAGCCCGGCGCAATGAAGGAGCCTGCGAGGATGACCAGTGCCGCACACGCAAAAAGAAGCGCGATTGACTTACCCATTAGAAATAGCCTTTCACAGTGATTGCCGCACGCCTGCGAGGCGCTTGAGTCTGTCTGAAGACGCGCGGGGGTGTTTAGTCAGTGGAATGGCAAATAGCAATAAATGTTCCTGCTAAATTTGGTGTTAATTCCACTAAATTTCCTATGCGTCTTTTATGCAACGTCACACATTATGAAACGCCTCATAAGGCGTCAGGCTTGCGCCGGATTTGCATCGCACAAAAACAAAGCGCCGCCCGTGAATGTTCACGAGCGGCGCTGGAACGACCGTCTGTCGATTATCAGGCAGCCTTGCCGGAGCCGGTATACTGACCGTGCGGGCGGTAATGCACCAGATAGGAGTCGAGCACGGAAGTCGCCATCGTCGGCTTGATGCCAAGGCCCTTCAGCGTGCGGCCTTCAGCTTCGGCTTCCTTTGAAACGACGTTGTCGTGCTTCAGCAGCTTGACCTGGTCCGGCGTGATCGGCGGCGCGATGAAAGGCACCAGCGAGGCGATGCTGCCGATCATGGATGCGATGCCGAACGGCAGGGAAACGAGCGGGTTCTTGCGGACCGTGACCTTGAGCATGGTCTCGAGACATTCGCGGAAGGTAAGCACTTCAGGACCGCCAAGTTCATAAATCTTGCCAGTTTCGACCTTGCCGTCGACAGCGCGGGCAACAGCCTCGGCAACATCTTCAACATAGACGGGCTGGAATTTCGTCTTGCCGCCGCCCACGAGCGGCAGCACAGGAAACATGCGCGCCATGTCGGCGAACTTGTTGAAGAAGCTGTCTTCGGGACCGAAGACGACAGACGGGCGGAAGATCACCGCGTCCGGCTTGATCGACAGGATGGCGGCTTCCGCGCGGCCCTTGGTGCGGCCGTAACTGGACTGGGAGCCGGAATTTGCACCGATAGCCGAGAGGTGGGTGAGCGTCGCACCTGCGTTGCGGGCAGCTTCGGCAACGGCGCGACCGCCGAATTCCTGCACCGCATCGAACGTGTTGCGGCCGCTCTCGTGGAGGATGCCGACGCAGTTGATGACATGGTCGGCACCTTCGACGGCCCGGTCGATAGAATTGCGGTAGCGCAGGTTGGCCTGGACGAAAGAAATCTGGCCGACATTGCCGAGTGGCTGCAGGAAGCCTGCGAGATCGGGGCGACGCACCGCAACGCGTATGCGGTAACCGCGCTTGGCGAGCGCCCGCACGACATGTCTGCCGATGAAGCCGGACCCTCCGAACACGGTGACGAGCGGCGGCAGGTTGGCAAGGGTCATGGCAGGCTCCTCGAAAGGCTTTGGAATGCTGTGATTGTTTTCGTCTTAGCCCAATACCGACGCGACGAAAAGGGCCATCGCGCCGCAGTTCTTACCCGTTCAAAACTGGCTCAGACGCCTTCGACCACGACCATTTCCGCGTCAGCCACCTCATGGCGGATTTTTGCGGCAGCCTGGTATTCGGGCGAATTATAGCAGTCGACGGCATGTTGCATCGTGGGAAATTCGATGACCACGTTGCGGGCGCGCGCCTTGCCTTCAAGCTCGGTAATTGCACCGCCGCGGGCGAGGAAATTCGCGCCGTATTTCTCGAAGGCCGGCTTTGCGGCCGCGACGTAATCCTTGTAGCGCTCGAGGTCGCGTACATCGACGCGGGCGATCCAGTATCCCTTGGCCATTCCTGTCTCCCGTCTCAGCGGTTCGCCGGCCAGAGCGCGGCGACCATTTCATTGAGGATTGCACGCGCAGCTTCCCGCGGCTCCGGTGCCTTGACGATCGGGCGCGCGACGACGAGATGCGTGGACCCGGCCTTCAGTGCATCCCTAGGCGTCATCACCCGCTTCTGGTCGCCCTTTTCGGCGCCCGTCGGGCGGATGCCTGGCGTAACGATCGCCATATCAGGTCCGACGATCTCGCTGACGGCAGCGGATTCTTCGGCGGAGCAGACGATGCCGCCCATACCCGCAGCACGCGCCTGTTCGGCGCGGCGCGCGACCAGTGCCTGCGGATCATATTGATACCCGGCCTCGACGAGGTCTTCGGCATCCATCGAAGTCAGCACGGTCACGCCGAGCAGGCAGAGATCGGAGCCCTTTGCCGCCTCGACCGCGGCCTTCATCGCTTTCGGATAGGCATGCAGCGTCAGCATCGACATGCCCATCTTGGCGATGTTTTCGACGCCGGATGCGACCGTATTGTCGATGTCGAGCAGTTTCATGTCGAGGAAGATCTTCTTGCCGCTAGCGGCAAGGTCGCGGGCGAATTCCAGCCCGCCGGCAAAAACGAGCTGGTAGCCGATCTTGTAGAAGAGAACGTCATCGCCGAGCGTGGAAACCAATCTTTCCGCTTCGCCGATCGTTGGAACATCCAGTCCGACGATCAACCGCTCGCGTGCGTCCATCTCAAATCATCCCCGCCAGTCTTCAATGGGTGTCCAGTCGCATGATAAGCGCCGATCCGCAAGGCCGAAAGCATAGAGATTGCCGCCGCCGGCCGGCTGGTCGCGATCACGCGCAATGGGGCCTCCGGCCAGTTGGCATTTGAGCAGCGTTCCAACACCGCCATGGCCGACGAAGGCGATCGGCGCTGTCCGGTCATGAGAGGATAGGATGGTTTCGACGGCAGAAACGATGCGGGCCTGCGCATCAGTGGCCCGTTCCCAGCCCCTGAAGCTCTCTTCCGGGTGTGCGAAAAACCAGTTGGCGGCCTCTTCGAACTTGTCCGGTGGCAGGAAACCGGTGGCGGAGCGGTCGTTCTCATGCATGCCATGCACGATCTCGATTTTCACGCCTGACGCCGCTGCAAGGATTTCCGCCGTCTCGATCGCTTTCGTCTCGTCGCTGGAGACGATACGGGTCAGCCGTTTCGCCCAGTCGCTTGAAGCAGCCTTGCGGGCGCGTTCTGCGCCAATGTCGGAAAGCCCCCACTTGGGAACGGGAACCTCAGGGTCGATCTTGACCTGGGGATGAGTAATATAAAGTCCAAACATTTATCCGCGCCGATAGATCCAGAGTTGAGCTGGAGGAATATTGCGCACGATGAAATCAAAATGATGAATGCTGTAGCGATCGGCATTGGCAACGATCGGCGAGACCGCGCCATAGGAGATCTGCACTACCGGCCGGCCCGCCGGCATGCGATCGAGCAGGCTTTCCAGGAGCGCGATGCGCGCCTGCATGGGAAAATTCAGAAGCGGTATGCCTGAGATCACAGAATCGAACGTCTGGTCCTTGAACACGCCGAGCGTCCGGTCGAGATCGAAGGCATCGCCGTTGATGAAGTTCACGCCTGGATAGAGGCGTACGAGATGTTCGTAGAAATCCGTCGAATATTCGATGGCGACAAGCTTTTCCGGCTTTATGCCATGCGCGAGGATCGCCTTGGTGATGGCGCCCGTGCCGGGCCCGAGTTCGAGCACTGGCAAGTCCGAATGCGGACTTGCGACACTCGCCATCTTGCGGGCGGTAATCGAGGAAGTCGGAACGATGGAGCCGACGGTTTTCGGCCCCTGCATCATGCCCTTGAAGAAGCGGATTTCCTCGTCAAACTTCCTGCCGAGCCGTTCCTTGAGCCGCAGTGCCATGCCGTCCTCCCATGCCTGCCGTTAAACCCTCCCTTAATTGCAGGAGGATGAAGCAAAAACAAGAGGCGATGTCGCGATCAGGAAAGTTTCGACGACAAAAGCGACGCGAGATTAAACGCGCATCGGCATCAGCACGTAGAGAGCGTCGTCACCTGCGGTGTCACGCACAAGTGTCGGCGAGCCCGCATCGGCCAGAAGGAAGATAGCCTCGTCTCCGGAGAGCTGCGCGGTGATGTCGAGCAGATATTTGGCGTTGAAGCCGATTTCCATCGGGTCGGTATCATAGCCGACTGCGACTTCTTCCGTCGCACTGCCGGAATCCGGATTGTTGACGGTGAGCAGAAGCTGGCCGTCGGAAAGGGCAAGCTTTACGGCGCGTCCGCGCTCGGAGGAAATGGTCGAAACGCGATCGACGGCCTGGGCGAAGCTCGTGCAATCGACGCGCATTTCCTTGTCGTTATTGGTGGGAATAACGCGCTGATAGTCTGGGAAAGTTCCGTCGATGAGCTTCGAGGTCATGACGATGCCGCCGATAGTGATGCGGATCTTGGCGTCGGAAACTTCCACGGTGACGACCGCATCAGGCGAGTCGACGAGCTTCTGCAGTTCGCCGACCGTCTTGCGCGGAATGATGATGCCCGGCATGCCTTCAGAGCCCGAGGGCGCATCGACATCGGCGCGCGCCAGACGATGACCGTCGGTGGCGACAGCACGCAGCTTCAGATCGCCGCCGCTCTCGATCGTGTGGAAGAAGATGCCGTTCAGATAGTAGCGTGTTTCTTCGGTCGAGATCGCAAACTGCGTGCGGTCGATCAACATCTTCAGGTCGCTTGCCTTCAGCTTGAAGGAATGCGTGAAAGTGCCGGCGGTCAGGTCGGGGAAGTCGGATTCCGGCAGGCACTGCAGCGAGAATTTCGAGCGGCCAGACTGAACGTTCATCGAGCCGCCATCCTGGGTGGTGGCAAGCAGGACCTCTGCGCCATCGGGAAGCTTGCGGACGATGTCGTAAAGAAGATGGGCCGGAACGGTGGTGGCACCCGCCTGCTCGACATTGGCAGGTGTGGCTTCGGTAATTTCCAGATCGAGATCGGTTGCCTTCATGTCGAGGCTCTGACCATCTGCTTTCAGCAGCACGTTGGACAGGATCGGGATCGTGTTGCGGCGTTCGACCACGCGGTGGACGTGGTTCAGCGACTTCAAAAGGTTTGACCGCTCAATAGTAATACGCATGGGATGCTACCGCTTTCGACCTTTATTGCCCGGGCGCAAAAGCGCCGCGTCACTGTTTCCCCTTCGGGAGAGGGGAGTGGACGGGCAAAATGGCAGAACTTTGCCAGCGATTGCAAGAGGCATGGCCGTCCACAGGACCGCAAATGCCGTTTTGCAGCGCAATGCTCACAGAAATTGCGGCTCTTGTCGAAGCAGCACCGCTCGCCCATAAAGGCAAGAGGCTGGCGGGACGAAAGCGAGTGACATGACGGAAGAGGTGAGAGCGGAAACCGGCGCCCGGCGCGGCTTTCGCCTGCATAATATTGCGGTGCCGGCACGCCCGCTCGAACCGGCCCTCTATCTCGTCGCCACGCCGATCGGCAATCTGGGCGACATTACGCTGCGGGCACTGGAAACGCTTGCCGGTGCCGACGTCCTGGCCTGCGAGGACACACGCGTTACCCGCGTCCTGCTTGATCGCTACGGCATCCAGAACCGGCCTTTCGCTTATCATGAACATAATGCCGATGAGGCAGGGCCGAGGCTCCTGCAGGCGCTCGAGGCGGGCAAGTCGGTGGCGCTTGTTTCCGATGCCGGCACGCCGCTTGTATCTGATCCCGGTTATCGTCTTGCGCAGCAGGCGATCGAGGCAGGTTACCGCGTTATCCCCATTCCCGGCGCTTCGGCGCCGCTTGCTGCCCTCGTCGGTTCAGGCCTGCCAAACGACGCCTTTCTCTTTGCGGGCTTCCTGCCGACCAAGGACAAGGCTCGCCGAGACCGTCTCGCGGAATTCGCAAACGCACCGGCGACACTGATCTTCTTTGAATCGCCCCATCGCATCGGTGCGACGCTGCTTGCCGCGGCCGATGTGCTTGGCGGTGCGCGCCAGGCGTCTGTATGCCGCGAACTGACTAAGACCTACGAGGAGTTCCGCCGCGGTACGCTTTCCGATCTTGCGGTCCACTATGAAGAGCATGACAATGTGAAGGGCGAGATCGTGCTGGTGATCGGCCCGCCGAAAGAGCAGCCCGCCACCGAAGCCGATGTCGACGCGATTCTCACCGATCTCGCGAAATCCCTACCAACGGCCAAGGCCGCGACCGAGGCTGCCCGCTTGACCGGCCTGCCACGAAAGGTGCTCTACCAGAAGCTTCTCGATATGAAGGCGGCGAATGGCTGACGGCGAAGCGACGCTCCGCAGGAGAAAGGCGCTGCGCCGGGGCTCGGCCGCGGAATATATTGCCGCCGTTTTCCTGATGCTGAAAGGCTATCGCATCCTTGCCATGCGCTACAAAACGAAGCTCGGCGAGATCGACATCATTGCCCGAAAGAGGGACCTGGCCGTCTTCGTCGAGGTCAAGGCGCGCGCCGACGAAACAGGTGCGATAGATGCCGTCTCCTACACGTCACAAAATCGGATCCGGGCTGCAAGCGATCTCTGGCTTGCCCGTCAGCGCGATTATGCGCGGCTATCGCAGCGCTATGATATCGTTGCGATAGTGCCCGGGAAACTGCCTCGTCATTTCCCGGATGCCTTCTGATCTCTCGCCGAGTTTGTTCTGGCGGCAGTGACGGTATCCGCAAGTCGGCGGCGAGCAAGTTTTCATTAAAATTTTAGCGCCTGCTTGAACGGCCCTTTACGACTCTTTTGTTATCCACGGCTGAGCTAGGGGTAGCAAATTGGGGGTTATGCATGGCCTGGAAGATGATGCTTGCGACCGCCGTCGCCATGGCGGCGCGGTCCGTGCCTTATGCGGCGCTGAAACCATCGGGGAAAATATTCATCGCTCACGCAAGCGATGGCTTGGTTCTGAAACCGACGCCGATCAATCCGGACTGGATCATCAGCGGAAACCCGCAGGCACGGACGGCAGAACATTCCCGCGGCCATGACGAGGCGTCGCTGACGGCGATCTGGGATTGCACATCGGGTGAATTCCGCTGGCGTTTCGGCTGGGACGAAACGGTCATGATCCTCGAAGGCGAGGTGCATGTCACCACCGAAGACGGAACGGAACGCACACTGAAGACCGGTGACGTCGCCTTCTTTGCCGGTGGCACCTGGGCCAACTGGAGGGTCGACAACTACGTCCGCAAGGTCGCCTTCCTGCGCAAGCCCTTCCCGAAGCCGCTTGCTATCGCCTACCGCCTGCGCAACCTGCTGCGCAACAGCGGTGGCACCGGTATCGCAGCCTGAAAATTGCGCATCCCGAAACGCCCGAAGCCATTGATCGCCGTTGCGTTTGATGCCTGATCGACCTACATCTGGGCGGCATCAGCTCAAGGGACGGAAATGGCCAAGATCAAGAACGTAGCGGTCCAGATGGACCATGTCTCCGGCATCAACATCGCGGGCGATTCCACCTTCGCCATGAGCATCGAGGCGCAGGCGCGTGGCTACAAGCTCTTTCATTACACGCCTGATCGCCTGAGCTTCCGCGACGGCAAGCTCTATGCCTCCGTCGAGCCGATGGTCTTGCGCGACGTCAAGGGTGACCATTATGAGCTTGGTGCGCCCGAACGCGTCGACCTCTCGACCATGGATGTCGTTCTGCTGCGCCAGGATCCGCCTTTCGACATGGCCTACATCACCTCGACGCATCTTTTGGAGCGCATCCATCCGAAGACGCTTGTCGTCAATGATCCGGCCTGGGTGCGCAACTCACCCGAAAAAATCTTCGTCACGGAATTTTCCGACCTCATGCCGAAGACACTGATTACCAAGGATCCCGCTGAGATCCGCCGCTTCCGCGACGAGTTGGGCGATATCATCCTGAAGCCGCTCTACGGCAATGGCGGCGCAGGCGTCTTCCATTCCACCAAGGATGACCGCAACCTGTCCTCGCTGCTCGAAATGTTCGGCCAACTCTTCCGCGAGCCCTTCATCGCCCAGCAGTACCTGCCCGACGTGCGCAAGGGCGACAAGCGCATCATCCTCGTCGATGGTGAATTTGCCGGCGCCATCAATCGTGTTCCCGCCGAGCATGACAGCCGCTCCAACATGCATGTCGGCGGCCGTGCCGAGCCAACCGAACTGACGACGCGCGAAAAGGAAATCTGCGATCGCATCGGTCCGGCCCTGCGCGAACGCGGCTTCCTGCTCGTCGGCATCGATGTCATCGGCGATTACATGACCGAGATCAACGTGACCTCGCCAACTGGCATCCGCGAAGTAAAGAAGTTCGGCGGCGCCGATATCGCAAGCCTTTTGTGGGATGCTATCGAGCGCAAGCGCGGCTAAAGCAAAGCCAGGAATACTTCCGGAGTACGAAAAGTGTTCTTGTCGTTCCGCCTTTGATCGCCTCCGTTCCAGGATTGCAACCCGCTGCAATTTGATTGCAGCGGATAGCTGAATTCGTTCGCTTATCGTTCTTGTTTTATTCCGGCTTCCATGCCAGATTGTGACCGCCTTCATAGGTTGGGTATCGGGGTCACGGGGCAGGGGCATGGTCGCGCGCGTCAGTACGGTTGCATTTCAGGGCATTGAAGGTGTTCCGGTCGAGGTCCAGGTCATGGTCGCTCCCGGCAAGATGGGGATCCAGATCGTCGGGCTTCCTGACAAGGCGGTGGCAGAAAGCCGCGAGCGGGTACAGGCAGCCCTGCACGCCTCCGGCCTGGCGCTGCCGCCCAAGCGCGTGACGGTCAACCTTGCGCCTGCCGACCTTCCCAAGGAGGGCAGCCATTTCGATCTCCCCATCGCACTTGGACTAATGGCTGCACTCGGCGCAATTCCTGGGGATGCCTTGTCCGATTACGTCGTCGTCGGAGAACTCAATCTCGACGGTACGATCGCCGCAATCGCCGGCGCTCTGCCGGCTGCTATCGGCGCCAACGCGACGGGCAAAGGGCTGATCTGCCCTGCCGAAAGCGGAGCGGAAGCCGCCTGGGCCGGTTCAGACGTCGATATCCTAGCGCCGCGCAGCCTGATAGCACTCGCCAATCATTTCCGCGGCACGCAGATCCTGTCGCGACCGGAACCATCCATTCGTCCGAATGCCGCCAATCTGCCCGATCTCGCCGAAATCAAGGGCCAGGAAAGCGCCAAGCGGGCACTGGAAGTGGCGGCTGCCGGCGGCCATAACCTCATCATGGTCGGGCCGCCCGGTTCCGGCAAGTCGATGCTGGCGTCCAGGCTGCCGTCTATCCTGCCGCCGCTCTCGGCGGCCGAATTGCTGGAAGTCTCGATGATCCACTCCATCGCCGGTCAGCTCTCCGGCGGCAAGCTCTCCGACCGGCGGCCATTTCGCACGCCGCATCATTCGGCGACGATGGCAGCCCTCATTGGCGGCGGCCTGCGCGCCCGGCCGGGCGAAGCCTCGCTTGCCCATCACGGCGTGCTTTTCCTCGATGAATTCCGGGAATTTGCACCACAGGTGCTCGATGCCCTGCGCCAGCCGCTGGAAAGCGGCGAATGCGTCATCGCGCGGGCCAATCACCGCGTCTCCTATCCCGCGCGGATCCAGCTCGTCGCGGCCATGAATCCGTGCCGCTGCGGAATGGCAGGTGAACCCGGCCATACCTGTGCCCGCGGGCCGCGCTGCATGACGGATTATCAGGCCCGTATTTCCGGCCCGCTGATGGACCGTATCGATATCCGCATCGACGTGCCGGCGGTCTCTGCCGCCGATCTTATCCGGCCGACGGCAGCCGAAGCGAGCGCAGATGTTGCTCGGCGCGTGGCCCGCGCCCGTGACATCCAGCGCGAACGGTATGCTTCTGCAGGCGCAAGAGGTATTTCGACCAACGCCGGCTGCTCTACTTCGATGATCGAGAAATTTGCTGAGCCGGATGCGGCCGGATTGCAGCTGTTGCGCGATGCCGCGGACAAGATGAAGTTCTCGGCGCGGGGTTATCATCGCGTCCTGAAGGTCGCCCGCACGCTCGCAGATCTCGACGGCAAGGATACGGTTGGCCGTATCCATCTGGCAGAGGCGATCTCCTATCGCGTCGCGGGCGAAAGGCTGACTGCCGCTGCATAAAATGACCGCTGGGTGAGAGACAAGATCCTGGTTTGGATCAAGGCAGGGCCAGGGCTCTATCTCGCCATTGCTGGTGCGATCTGTTTTACGGTGGACATATCCGCACCATGTGATCTGGCCTTGGGAACCGCAGAGATGCGGCAGGCCAAAACCGTAGCAGCGAACGACGCAAATCAAGATGTTGGCGAGGTCAGATGCAGTTCCGAGGCATATGGCACAACCTGAAAGAATAGGCGCGCAGCTTCTTCCCGCCTCAAGAGCGGCCGGGTTGCGGTGTATGAAATAAACAAGCGTTTCCATATGCTTGTCGAAAATCCTGATCGAGTTGGGAATAACTGTGCTTCGCCGGCGATCTAGTTCGTCAGCGAGAGCGTGGATGATTTACTGCTTTCGCCACTCGAAACGCCATCAACGAGGGGAGGTATGCCATGTCACTTCGCGCCGTCCTGGGATCGGCTGCTGTGGCCGCGCTTAGCCTGTCGCCGAAGCCTGAATTCGTTATCTCGTCACTTGCTGGGATAATCGGGGAACCAACGGCTGGTTTCTACAAAGATATATCGAGGTCGCGGCGACGATATATGAGGGCATCCGAGCAGACGAATATCTCGGGGAGTTCTGTGTCGGGGCCGGATAATGCAGCCAAGGCCGAGGAGCAGGTGTCCGCGCTGAAACAGCTTTGCCCTGGTGCTTGCGAAGAGTTCGAAGGCCTGCGGGCGGTGATAGCCGCAAGGACGGACAACCGAGGAACCGGCGGAATACAGGCGGTTGTCAATGAAAGGGGCTTGCCTTGATTGAGAGCACTGATCTGACAATATCCGAATGCCTTCGCGATCCTCTTATTGCTGTGCTGATGCATGCCGATGGCGTGAAACTGGAAGACCTCAGGCAATTGCTTGAGGCGGCGGCCCGCAACTGGCAGTCTAAGCTGGATAATTGTCTGAATACAGGTGCGAGGGACTGGTCGACGGAAATGCAGACCCCTTTGCAACGAACGGGGGATGCCGTTTCCCTCATTGGCATGGCAGATGTTTGATGATCATGTTTGGTCATTCTCGATCCGGACCACGCCCGGAAACCACGCGCTAAAGCAGGCGCCGTTCTTGCCCTATGAATTGAACGTAGAATTGCCAGATATCATCATAGCCTCTCCTGTGGAGTTCAGACGCATGAAGTGGGACACGTCAAAAAGATTAGAGCCGATAGTTCTCGTTTTTGCAGAAAGGAGAGAGCGCAGGGTCGTCCGCACAGCTCGCGAGGCGGCCGAAGTATTGCTGAGGGACTGGCCGGCCGAGGAGGGAGAGGAATTCCTGGTGGCGGTGAAAACCTGTTTGGACGTCATTACCGGAAAGGCCGAACCTGAAAATCTGCACCAGGCGATTGTCCGTGCAGCATATGAAGCTGGCATTGCGGCGATCACCACTGATCATCGACTGGGTGTCGTCAGGATGTATCCGCGACCGCACATCGCGTCGGCAATGTAGGGCTGACACCGGCAGCATGATAAAAGGGGCGCCGAAGCGCCCCACGAACGGTGACACGAAGTGCCGAAATCCAATCAGCTTCCGAGACCTTCGAACAACGCCGTCGAAAGATAGCGCTCTGCGAAGGACGGAATGATCACGACAATGTTCTTTCCGGCATTTTCCGGACGACGACCCACTTCGATCGCCGCCGTCAATGCCGCACCCGAAGAGATGCCGACCGGCACGCCTTCGAGCCTGGCGACGAGCCGAGCCTGCTGAAAAGCGTCGTCATTGCTGACGGTAACCACCTCGTCATAGATGCTGGTGTCGAGGATTTTGGGCGCGAAACCGGCGCCGATGCCCTGGATCTTGTGCGGGCCAGGCGTGCCGCCTGAAAGGATCGGTGAATCGGTCGGCTCGACGGCCACGACCCGAATATCCGGCTTGCGGCTCTTCAGCACCTGGCCAACGCCAGTGATCGTGCCACCGGTGCCGATACCGGCCACGAAGATATCGACGTTGCCGTCGGTGTCGTTCCAGATTTCCTCCGCCGTCGTCTTGCGATGGATTTCCGGGTTGGCGGGGTTTTCGAATTGTTGCGGAATAACAGCGTCTGGCAGCGAGGCAGCGAGCTCCTCGGCTTTGGCGATCGCCCCCTTCATTCCCTTCGCCCCCTCGGTCAGCACCAGCTCCGCGCCGAGCAGCGCCAGCATCTTTCGGCGCTCGACGGACATGGTTTCCGGCATGGTCAGGATCAGCCGGTAACCCTTGGCAGCGGCAGCAAAAGCGAGCGCGATACCGGTATTGCCCGAAGTCGGCTCGATCAGCACGGTCTTGCCGGGCGAGATCTTGCCCTGCGTTTCCAGGCTCTCGATCATGGCGACGCCAATACGATCCTTCACCGAGGCGATCGGATTGAAGAACTCGAGCTTTGCCAGAATGTTCGCCACGACGCCCTTCTCCTTGGCGATCTTGTCGAGGCGAACGAGCGGCGTGTCGCCGATTGTATCGGTAATGGAGGAATAGATGCGGCCGCGGCCCGGTTTGTGCGACATGGTGCTCTCCCTTTGAAATCCATATTGAAATCTGCGGAGAGAATAGGGTCAAAGTGCCGGTGAGACCAGAGTGGCTTCACCCGTCGGCCGTGCAAGCCAGAGAAAAAATCCTTTGAAAACCGTTCGTTGCCGAATGTTTATTTCAGGCGGCACGCGTTGCGATGAAGGCCGCCGTGCCCGCCAGGATGCTGGCTGCGACGCGGTTCAGGGCTTGCAAGGCGCGCGGTTGCTTCAGCATCGTGCGGGCGCGCGATGCGAGCAGCATGTAGGGAACGAGCACGATCATCAGTACGACGAAGGTGACGGCAAGCAGCATGAGATAGTCGCGCATTCCGATACTGTTGAGATCGATGAGGGTCGGCACCAGCGCCACATAGAAGAGCATGGTCTTCGGATTGCCGAGTGTCACCAGCAGACCGGACAGGAACGACATGCCGGCGCTGCTGGATTTTTTCGCGGCAATATCCTGCGGCAGCAGGCCGGCGGTCCAGAGCTTCCATGCGATATAGCCAAGATAGAGCGCGCCAGCGATCTTGATGACGAGGAAAATCTCGGTGAAGGTCTGCGCCACGAAGGCAAGGCCAAGGATAACGGCGGTCAGGTAGCTCATATCGCCGAGCACGAGACCGAGACCCATGAAGAAGGTTTCGCGGAAGTTCGAACCAAGGGCGCGCGCCACGATTGCCGTGATCCCCGGGCCGGGAATGGCGGCGGCGATGAACAAGGCGCCGGCATAGGCGATCAGGGCGGTAAGGCTCATCTTTGGATCCAGGAGATTGCGTCGTCTTTCTATAGGCGCATGAGGCATGCTCCATCAATCGCCGGGCGCTGATCTGTCCATAACCATAAAGAATAGGTCGGCTGAACCATGATCTACTTGGAAACCAAATCCGCCTTGCTATTTTCCCCTTGCAAGCGGCCGCAGACACGGCCCGCCGAGGCTTTCCCCAGTCGTCGGCGCAGAAGGTTTTCATCACCAAGGAGAGAATGCATGTCGCCTACCTCAGCCGAAGCCCGCAGACGTTCGCCGCTCAAGACCCCCTCGGACCTTCCGACCAATGCGATCACCGATATTTCGGCCGCGTTGACCGCGTTGCTCGCTGATGTCTTCGCGCTCTATGTGAAGACCAAGAATTTTCACTGGCATATGTCCGGCCCGCATTTTCGCGACTACCATCTGCTGCTCGACGAGCAGGCGGAACAGATCTTCGACATGACGGACGAGGTTGCCGAACGCGCTCGCAAGATCGGCGGCACGACGCTGCGCTCGATCGGCCAGATCGCCCGCCAGCAGCGCATCCCGGACAATGACGCAGACTATGTTACCCCCGAAGACATGCTCTCCGAACTGCGCGAAGACAACCTTCACCTCGTCTCCATCCTGCGCGAAGTGCATGAGGTCTGCGACGAGCACAATGACGTGGCGACCGCAAGCCTCATCGAGAACTGGATCGACCAGAGCGAACGCCGCACCTGGTTCCTGTTCGAAACGACGCGTCAGGCGAAGTAATAGGCAAGCTGAAGTTACGGCTCAGCTTCTGGTCGCCGGCAGGCGCATAAGCCTGCCCGGCGACCAGCCGAGGTTCATGCCGGCCGCAGCAAGCAGAATGACGACCGCGCCGGCAATCTGCATCGGCTGCAATGCGTGGCCGAAGGCGAAACGGTCGACCAGGATCGCGGCGACCGGATAGATGAAGGACAGAGCGCCGGTCAGATGTGTCGGCAGCTTCTGAATCGCACCATAGAGCAGCACATACATGAGACCGGTGTGGATAACGCCGACGGTGATCAGGATCACCCATGATCCGCTATCGGCCGGCAGGTTGGTGAAATCGGTCATGGGTGCCAGCATGACGATGCCGGTCGAAACCTGGATCAGCGCGATTAGATGTGGTGGTGTGCCTCGCAGCCATTTGGCGGCTAGTGCGGCCAGCGCATAGAAGAAGGCAGCGCCGAGCGCCAACAGAATGCCGACACCGTAACTGCCGGAGGCGGCATCGGCCTGCGGCTTCGCCTCGACAATTGCCGCCATGCCGGCAAAGGAAAGCCCGAGCCAGAACAGCTTGGTGCCTGTGATCTTCTCACCCAGAAAGAGTGCGCCGAGCGCAAGCAGCATGAAAGGCTGAGTATTGTAGACCGTCGTCGCAATCGAGATTGACGCGTGCGAATAGGAGGCGAACAGCAGCAGCCAGTTGGAGACGATCGCGACGCCGCCGAAGACGGCAATAGCGAGCGACCGCAGGCTGATGATACCAGGCCTCAGCAGGCCAAGCGCGGTGCAGATCACGAGCAGTGTCAGCGCCCCGAAGAAGCAGCGCCAGAAGACCACGCCGCTAACCGGCTGACCCGACATGACGACGAACCAGCCGATCGTTCCCGAGATCAGCATCGCCCCCGTCATCTCCGCTGTACCCCTTCTGATTTCATCCTGCATCGCCATCTCCGTTCGTTAGCGGGAAATTGTATTGCGGCATCGCAGCATTTTCTATAAGTTGAAAGAGGGGAAAGGCTGGATGAACCTAATCTTGTTAGGAGTTTTGCCATGTTGGCTAACGAGATGCAGGCAGTCGACGATATTGACCGTGCAATGATAGAGGCACTGGCCGGAAATTCGCGAATTTCCCTAAAAGAGCTCGCCCAGGCTGTCGGGCTTTCTTCGCCGAGTGCGGCGGAACGTCTGCGACGTCTTGAGGATCGCGGCGTGGTGACGCTTTTCACCATCGATCTCGATCCGGCGGCAATAGGCTACCCGCTTCAGGCGATCGTCCGGGTGCGTCCGCTGCCCGGCCAGCTTCACATCGTCGAGCGCATTATCCAGGACACGCCCGAATTCATCGAGTGCGACAAGGTGACCGGAGACGATTGTTTTATCGCCCGGCTCGTGGTCCGCTCTATGGGAGAGCTGGACAGCATTCTCGACAAAGTCGCCGAGCGGGCGGAGACCAATACGTCGATGATCAAATCCTCGCCGGTCAAGCGTCGCCTGCCGCCCCTGATACGGAAAAAATAGCCTTAGAAATCCGCCAGTGGAGAGAGCATGGCGGGATGGTCGAGATTTATCTCTTTCAGCCCGCGCACCATCAGCCGCGTTCCGCTTTCGTAAGGCACTGCCTTGCCGGACCATTGAAGCCTGTCCGGGCGGAAGTGCGTTTCGGCCACCGTCGCCAGAATGCCGAGGCCGGCAAGGATTGCGGCAAATGAGGGGATTTCTGCCGCGACCACATCGAGAAGAGCGAAATGGCCATCCGCCGGCATCTTCCACGCGACGGCTGCCTTGTACTCTTCGAGATAACTCAGCCGGACGTCGGGATCGAGAAGCGTGTTGATCAGAAACATGGCCGGGCTGCTGGCGACGGCAAGCGTTTCGGATACCGGTTTGCGGGTCGCAAGCAGACCTTGGAGCAGGGCAAGATCCTCGGTATCGCGAGGCTGAAGCGGCCGTGATCCGCTATAATCCATGGCGATGGGCGCCTGTCCGACATATTTGTGAAGCGGCAGCGAACGGAAACCATATTTCTCGTAGAGTGCCGGCTTGTCCGTATAGAGGATCACGGCCTCGAAACCTTGCGCCTCGCACCAGGCAAGTGCCTTCTGCGTCACATCGCGATAGAAGCCTTGGCCGCGCCACGGCGGACGGACTGCGCCGGATTGAAGCCCGGCCGCGTTGATGAGCCGGCCGTTGAGGACAAAGGGCATGGCGAAGGCGGAAAGATTGGCCGCGAGCACACCCTCATCGGTAAACCAGCCGAAGGGCATGCTTGTCGGGTCCGGACCGCCGAGATCGCGCAACGGATCGATATCGATGCCGAATGTGTCGTCGAGAAGCGAGACGAGGGCGGCCCAGGCCGCCGCATCGCTGAAATAGTCCTGTCGGAAATTGAGACCGGTCGTATTCGCGGCGCTCATACCCCGGTCGAGCCGAAGCCGCCTGCTCCGCGCGCGGTTTCGGTTGTCTCCGAGACTTCGGCGATGAAGGTTTGGGTGAAGGGTGCAATTACCATCTGCGCGATGCGCATGCCGCGCGTGATGGTAAAGTCCTCTTCGCCATGATTGACGAGAATGACCTTCACTTCGCCGCGATAATCGCAGTCGACCGTGCCGGGTGCGTTGAGGCAGGTGACGCCGTTCTTGGCGGCGAGGCCGGAACGCGGGCGTACCTGGCCCTCGAAACCCTCGGGGATTTCAAAGACGAAGCCCGTCGGAACAAGCGCGCGTTTGCCAGGCGCCAGCACCAGGGGCTTGTCCTCGTCGATGGCCGCGCGCAGGTCCATGCCGGCTGCACCACGCGTTTCATAGGCGGGCAGATCCAGGCCCTGGCCATTCGGCAGGCGGATCAGATTGAGGGTGGAGCGGGTGTCTGTGTGAATGGTCATGCGGCATTACTTCGCGCCGCAAGCAGCAAGGTCAATTGCAATGGCGCGCTTTAATCGCTAGATACGCCGCAATTCCACAGGATTCACACTATGGCCGAAAGTCTCGCCGAGGCGGTCTCCCGCCGCCGCACATTCGCTATTATCGCGCACCCGGACGCGGGTAAGACGACGCTCACCGAAAAGCTGCTGCTATTCGGCGGCGCCATTCAGCTCGCCGGTGAGGTGAAGGCGAAGAAGGACCGCATGCAGACCCGCTCGGACTGGATGAAGATCGAGCGCGAGCGCGGCATCTCCGTCGTGACCTCAGTCATGACCTTCGAATATGAAGGCAATGTCTTCAACATTCTCGACACACCCGGTCACGAAGACTTCGCCGACGATACCTACCGCACGCTGACGGCGGTGGACGCCGCGGTGATGGTCATCGACGCCGCCAAGGGTATCGAGCCGCGTACGCTGAAACTGTTCGAAGTCTGCCGCATGCGCGACATTCCGATCATCACTTTCATCAACAAGATGGACCGCGAAAGCCGCGATCCCTTCGAAATCCTCGACGAAGTCGAAGAGAAGCTGGCGCTCGACACAGCCCCGATCACCTGGCCGATCGGTCGCTCCAAGACCTTCTGCGGCTCTTACCACCTGAAGGAAAACACCGTGCGCGGCTCCGATACGGAAGTCGCCGTTACGCCGGTCAACGGACCGCAGAGTGTCGCCGACCGGCTGCCGGAAAACGAGCGCGATGCCTTTATCGAAGAAGTGGGGCTCGCAATCGAAGCCTGCCGTCCCTTCGACCGGGAGTCATTCCTCGAAGGCCACATGACGCCGGTTTTCTTCGGCTCGGCGCTGCGCAATTTCGGTGTCCGCGATCTCATCAACGCGCTCGGTGATTTTGCGCCGCCGCCGCGCGACCAGGTCGCCGATATCAGAACCGTGCATGCCGCCGAAGACAAGATGACGGCCTTCGTCTTCAAGATTCAGGCAAACATGGACCCGAACCATCGCGACCGCATCGCCTTTGCCCGAATCTGCTCCGGGAAGCTGGAGCGCGGCATGAAAGCCCGCCTGGCACGTACAGGAAAGCAGCTCGGCCTGACGGCGCCGCAGTTCTTCTTCGCCTCGCAGCGCCAGCTGGCCGATACGGCCTTCGCCGGCGATGTGGTCGGCATCCCGAACCACGGCACGCTGCGCATCGGCGACACGCTGACGGAGGGCGAAAGCCTGGTATTCCAGGGTGTGCCGAACTTCTCGCCTGAAATCCTGCGCCGCGTCCGCCTGGAAGACGCCATGAAGGCCAAGAAGCTGAAGGAGGCCCTGCAGCAAATGGCTGAAGAAGGCGTGGTCCAGCTCTTCCAGCCGGAAGACGGCTCGCCCGCCATTGTCGGCGTCGTCGGCGCGCTGCAGCTCGATGTGTTGAAGGAACGGCTAATGGCCGAATATGGTCTGCCCGTCTCCTTCGAAATGTCGCGCTTCTCCGTCTGCCGCTGGATTTCGTCCGACCAGGCCGCGGAACTCGACAAGTTCCTGACCGTCAAGCGCGGCGATATCGCCCGTGACCTGGACGGTGACCCGGTCTTCCTGGCGCAGGACGGTTTCTCGCTCCGTTATGAGGCGGAGCGCTATCCGGCCATCAGGATGGTGGCGATCAAGGAATATCACGCGGCCAAAGCTGCCTGATCATCCTGCCAGCCGCTCGGCCAGGAACTCGACAACCGCGCGCACGGATGGCAACTGCCCGCGCCGGTGCGGCATCAGTGCCGTCGTCGTGATGCTGCCTGCTGTCCAGCCGGATAGCAGGCGTATCAGCCGGCCATCTTGCAGCGCGTCGTTGCAGACCGACGTAGGCAGGATGGTTATGCCGATCCCGGCGGCAGCGGCTTTCAGCAGCACCATCGGTTCGTCCGCTGCAATGACAGGCTGAGGCCCTATCACGACTTCCGCGCCGTCATCTGAAATAAGTCGCCATTGCTCCCCGGAGAGGCTCGGCATGATCCCCTTGTGGATGGCGATGTCCTCGGGTCGCTCGGGCTTTCCATATTTCGCTATATAATCGGGCGAGGCTACAAGCAGGAACGGGTGGGTGGTGATCCGGCGCTGCACGAGCGTGGAATCGCCGAGTGGCGAGCGGTGGCTGCGCAGCGCAATATCGAAGCCCTCCTGAACGATATCGACGAAGCGGTCCGTCACATGCAGCGATAATTTCAGTTTTGGATAGCGCGCCGTCAGCTCGGCCAGATGTTTGGAGAGCATGAACTGCGCGGTCGGCACGGCAGCCGTCAGTCTGACAGTGCCGCTCGGCTCCGCAAGGCGGCTGCGGACGATGCCCTCGGCCATTTCTGCTTCGATGATCGAGGCCTGCGCGTGCTCGAAGAACTCCCCGCCAATATCCGTTAGTGCGAAGCTTCGTGATGTGCGCTGGATCAGCCGCACGCCAAGCCTTTCTTCAAGTTCCGCCACGCGTTTGCTGATCGTTGATTTCGGAATGCCGAGATGGCGCCCTGCGGCCGTGAAGCTGCCGCTTTCAACCGCCTGCACAAAGAGCTGGAGATCGTTGAGATTGAAGGCCGCCATATCATCTTCCATGCCTGTGGACTTTAAGATGCATTATCGTCGTCTGCCGCTTCATCGTCCACGAAATCATATTGCGCGGGTCAATAATTCCTCATGGAAAGGACCCATAATGTCCCTCATACTGTTTTATGGCGTGCCGGAAGGCTGCTCCTTCGGTTCCATCGTTGCATTGGAATGGTCCGGCCTACCGTATCGTCTCTGCCGAATCCAGATGCCCGAGGTCGTCTCCGGGGACGAATACCGGCATATCAATACGGTCGGCGAAACGCCGTCGCTGCTGTTGCCCGACGGCCGGCTGATCAGCGAAAGCATGGCAATCCTGAACAATATAGGCGCGCAGTCCACCGACAACGGACTGGGCTTTGCGCAGGGCACCGTGGGTTTCGATCGCCTGAACCAGATGCTCGCCTATCTGAACACGAGCTTCTTCAACGCCTTCAGCCCGCTCTGGCACGCGGTAGAGCATGAATTGGAGCCTGCGGAGAAGGAGATTCTCGTTGCCTATGGCAAGGCCAAGGTGGAGAAGGCTCACCGGACGCTGGAGCGCCTGCTTGCCGGCCGGAAATGGTTGCTGGGCGACCGGCCTGGCATCGCAGACGCCTATTTCACCGGCATCGCCCGCTGGAACGACTTCCACAAGACCGTCGATATCGGACGGTTTCCGGCGGTGAATGATCTCTATCAGCGCATGCTGCAAGAGCCCGCTGTTCGTTTCGCGCTTGCGATTGAGCATCAGGAGAAGGCCGAAAGCACCGGCAGCTTCATGGGAGAGATCGACCTGGACCAAGCCCTTGGCCTGCTCCGCCAGGCTGCCTGATCGTCCTTTGCCGCCCTGTCCCGCGGGGCGGCATTCTCCCATGCTGGGCGGTATTCTCTCATGCGGCTGCGATGATTTCGATTTCCACCAGCCAGTCTTTCTGGAGCGTTTGAACAACGATAGCGGTGGTCGGCACGATATGATCACCGAGTGCGGCCAGCCGTGCATTCTGGTTTGCTTCGGCATGGCCAGCATCCCCGAGATAGCTGGTCAACCGTACGATATTGCTAACCCCCATGCCGGCATCCGTAAGGATCGCCCGCAGGTTCGACCAGATAAGGTCGAGCTGGACCGATAGATCCTTGCCCGGCGCACCCTCCGCGTCGAGGCCCATTGTGCCGCTCACGAAGAGAAAGCGGGTGGGGTTCCTGACCTCCATCGCGTGAATATAATCCGATGTTGCCGCATAGATGCCGGCGCTAGGACTGTGCTTCACCAGTTCCATTTCAAGATCTCCTCGAATATCTGAAAGCTTGGCGCTATTATTGCCGAATATTCTTCGGCGATAAGGCAGATTTTCCGAATGACGAAAGAAACGAATGGTATTCGACGCAGCAGACAAAGGCCCGAACAATTGGACCTCTTCGACCGAAGGATATTAGGCGCCCTGGCGGAGGATGCCCTGCAGAGCTATGCGGCCCTGGGAAAAACCGTCAACCTGTCGCCGCCTGCAGTGCACGAGCGCGTCAAGCGGCTGCGCCGGTCCGGCGTCATGAAAGGTGCGCATGCTGCACTTGATGGCGCCGCGCTCGGCAAGCCATTGCTGGCCTTCGTGCATGTCGAGGCCGCAGGCTGGGGCAAAAGTGAAAGGCTGATGCAGCTCTGCCGCTTTCCCGAAGTGGAGGAAATGCATTCTGTTGCCGGCGACGCCAGCGTCATCTTCAAGGTGCGCACCGAGAGCCCGCGCGCCCTGGAAGCTTTTCTGTCCCAGGTCCATTCCGTTCCCGGCGTGACCTCTACCAAAAGCTATGTGGCACTTTCCACCTATATGGAGCGGCCCGTTCAGGCGGATATGACGGCGGACTGGCCAGAAAATCCGTTGCCGGCCTGAAGGTATGCGGTGTAGTCCAGCCACCACATCGTCATGCATAGTGCCGTCTTGCAAGGAGAGCATATGATGGTTCGAGAAAACGAGATCCGCGAAAACGAGCTGCTGCTGGACAATCCGCCTGATGCAACCGACGCCGGCCTCGTCTTCATCGGTCGGATTTTCACACCGTGGACCTCGCGCATGGAGACGCCGCGTCAGGGCCGGCATGACGGGCCGCTCTGCCGCATTGAGATCTTCGACCCCTGGGTGCCTGCTTTGCAGGGCGTTGCGGGTTTCGAGCGGCTCGAAGTGCTTTACTGGTTGCACCAGTCACGGCGCGACCTCTTGCTGCAGAGCCCGGCTCGCAACGGCAAGACGCATGGTACTTTCTCACTGCGGTCACCCGTTCGACCGAACCCGATCGGCACCTCCATCGTCAAGCTGGAAGCTGTCGAAGGTAATACATTGCTTGTGCGCGGCATGGATTGCCTCGATGGCACGCCGCTCCTCGATCTTAAGCCGGATCGGACGCTCTTCACGCCCATTGCGCCGCCGCAGCCGGGCGACTTTCAGACCGGCGATATGCCCGAGGCATGAAGCTCAGTCGACAGCTACCATTACGTCGGAGGCCTTGACGACCGCATAGGCTTCGGCGCCGACCTTGAGATCGAGTTCGTCCACGGCTTCATTGGTAATCGAGGCCGTGACGATGGTGCCATTGCCGATATCGATGCGAACATGTGCCGTCGTCGCACCCTTCACCACTTCCACGACCTTGCCCTTCAGGCGGTTGCGTGCACTGATCTTCATGGAATCCTCCGCTTGTTGTCAGCGAGATTATCTTCTGGCAGATGCGCCCGTCAAACCGTTCAGGCGGCAAGATCGCCGAGAAAGTCATTGCACCAGCGCGAGACGTCGCGTTCCAGCAGATGGTCCATCATCCGTCTCCAGCGATCCTGGCGCTCCTGAAGCGGCATGTTGAGCCCCCGCGCCAGCGCATTGGATGTGCCGACAATGTCGTAGGGGTTCACAAGCAGAGCGCCGTTCAGCTCGCGCGCCGCACCGGCAAACCGTGAGAGGACCAGAACGCCTGGATCATCGGGGTTCTGGGCGGCAACATATTCCTTGGCGACGAGGTTCATGCCGTCGCGCAGCGGCGTAACAAGCCCGACTTTGGCGAGCCGATAGAGGCCGGCAAGCACCGGCCGGCTCACGGAGCGGTTGATGTAGCGGATGGGCACCCAATCGACCGTACCGAGCGCACCGTTCACACGGCCCGCCTGTTCGGCGACCATGCGCTGCATCGCCTCGTATTCGGGCACCTCGGAACGGGATTTCGGTGTGATCTGCAGGTAAGTGACCTTGCGCTGATGCGCCGGATTGTTGGTGACGAAATTTTCAAACGCGTCGATGCGCTGGGTGATGCCCTTGGAGTAATCCAGCCGGTCTACGCCGATGATGAGGCTGCGGTTTTCGATGCTCTGCTGTGCCTTCAGGACCATGCTGTGAGTGCCGGCTTTCCTCGCGAATTCCGCGAAGGCAGCCGTCTCGATGGCAATCGGATAGGCTCCGCCGCGGAACCTGCGCTCGCCGGCGACGAAAAGCCCTTCGCTGATCATGTCACCCATCTCTTCCCGGCGCAGGCAGCCTGCGAAGTTCTCCAGATCGTGATCAGTCTGGAAGCCGACGAGATCGTAGGCGGCGAGCCCCCGCATTATCTCGTCATGGACAGGCATGGCGAAGAGGACGTCGGCGGGCGGCCAGGGGATATGCAGGAAAAAGCCGATCTTGTTCCTGATGCCCATCTGTCGAAGTTCGGCGGCAAGCGGGATCAGGTGATAGTCGTGCACCCAGATGATATCGTCAGGCTTGATCAGTGGCGCCAGCCGATGGGCGAAGAAGCGATTGACACGGAAATAGCCGGCCATTTCCGTGCGCCCATATTCTGCGAGGTCGAGTCGATAATGACAGATTGGCCAGAGCATGCGATTGGCGAAGCCGAAGTAATATTCGTCGACATCTTTGGATGTCAGATCGGTTAGCGCATAGGTGATGTTGCCGCGCTGCTCGATCGCAAGCGGTCCGGGTTCGCCCGCGTCGTTGATTTTGCCCGACCAGCCCATCCAGACGCCCCCCCGTTTTTCAAGGGCGGCCTCCAGTGCCACTGCGAGCCCGCCGGCAGATGCCGCCCCTTTCTTCTCCGGAACGGGCACGCGGTTCGAAACGACGACAAGGCGGCTCATGGCAAATTCCTTTCATTAGAAATAATTGCAAAACGCAATCAGCCGGCAAAACGCGCGACGATCTCGCGGACCACCGCTGCGGAGGGCAGGATGCCGCTCGCGTCTGTCTCGTGCGAAGGTGCACCGACGCGGATGGAGTAGCCGCCAAGCCTGTTTGCGGCGCGGAACATTGACTCATCGGTAATGTCGTCGCCAATGGCGATCGGACGACGGCCAAGGAAGGGCGGGGTTGCGATAAAACTCTCCAGTGCATCGCCCTTGTTGGCTCTGGCGGGCCGGATTTCCAGAACCATCTTGCCGCGCTGGAGGGTCCAGTCCGGACCTGCGCGGTTGACGAAACGCTCGATCAGCACGGTAAGTTCCGCCAGCCGCTCGGGCGCAAGGCGATAGTGGGCGGCAACGGCTGCGCCCTTGTCCTCGATCAGGATGCCGGTCCAGCTGGCCGTTTCTGCCCGAAGCTCGATCTTCAGTCTCTCGAACTCGCCCGTCGGCTCTACTTTGAAGATGCTGCCGTCAGGGCTGCGGCGCTCGGCTCCATGCAATCCGGCGATTGGAAACTGGAAGGGAGCGAAGAGCCGGTCGGCATAGGTAAGGCCTCGTCCGGTCACCAGAGCTAGTGCCCCGCCGAACCTCTGCGACAGCGTATCGAGCTGCGCGGGAAGCGACGGCGGTACGAATATCTCATCCGGCGTCGGCGCGAGATCGAGGAGCGTGCCGTCTATATCGAGGAAGAATGCACCGTTTTGAAGATAGGAAGAGAGTGTGGAGAGGGTTTCATCCTGCCGGGAAGCGCTGCCGGACGGCGGAGCTTCTGATAGCTGATTGCTGTTTGCCATGCCGGGGAAACTAGGTCAGCACAGCCCTCCGGCAACCCTCGATCGTCGTTCAATCCGCTGGCGGGCTCACCGGATGCTCGGCATAAAAGGCTTTTGCATCCGCCGTGAATGCGGCGCGCTGGCCAGCTGTCGTATAGAACATGTGGCCGCCGCGATAGAGTTTCAGCGACACGCGATTTCCCGCCAGGGACGGCGGCAGGTGATCGACCACATAGCGGCTGACGCCGTAGGGCGTGACGAGATCGCTGTAGCCATGGGCTATCAGCAGGTGGAAGGACGGGTTGGAGGCAAGCATCTGCCTGATATCATCAGTTGCGCTCGCCTGGAAACGTGAACCGCCGCCGCGGCCGCCGCCCCACTCCCAGCGCTGGCTGATATCGTTTTCGAGCAGCGTGTAGGTCATCTCTGTCTTGAAGCCGAGCTCATTGCGGGCGTAGTCGGCGAAGGCGCCGCCATAGGCTCTGGTAAAGCCGTCGAGGATCGCATCGTCGCCTCGGTCGTAATCGGATTCCGGATAGGGGTCGGGCGTTGCGAAGGCCGCGTCGTATGGGCTCATCACCTCGCCCGCCTGCTTGCCGGAATGCTTGGTGTAGGCATTGCCGAGGAAGCCGCGATTGCGGGTGACGATATCCTGAGGGATGCCCGTAAGGCTGGAGATCCTGCTATAGAAGCTTGCTGCCGCGTCCACTGTCGGTGCCGGGCCGGCGAGCGTGGTGAGGTAGTCGCCAAGTGCAAACTTCTCCGCATCGCGCTGGCCGGATTCGCTGAAGCTCTTGCGCCGGTCGGCTTCGGCGGCTGCCAATGAGGGGAATTCCAGCGCAGCCCCCAAAGCGAACTGGTCGGCATTGAACATCAGCTGGCCTTCGAGCAGCGGCGAAAGCATGACGGTGCCGGCAATGATGATGCCCTGGTTTTGCTGCAGCGCCGAGGCGACCTTTGCGGCGCGGAAGCCGCCATAGCTCTCGCCGAGCAGATATTTCGGCGAATTGGCACGATTATTGTGCGCGACATAGAGGGCGATTACCTTCGCCATCGTCTGCGCGTCGCTGCCGACATTGTAATAGTTCGAGGCGTCGTCCGCCTTTACCGTACGGCTCCATCCGGTGCCGATAGGATCGATCAGCACGAGATCGGTGAAATCGAGCCAGCTATGGGGATTGTCGACGAGCTTGGTGTTTGCGCCGTCCCGGCCATCGGGCCCGAAATCGAGTATGCGCGGGCCGACAAGTCCAAGATGCAGGAAGGCGGAAGCCGCGCCCGGGCCTCCATTGAAGGCGAAGGTCAGCGGCCGGTTCGGCCCGGCATCCTTGGCGATATAAGCGGTGTAGAAGATCGCCGCGTTCTGTGCGCCGTCCTGCCCGAAAAGATCGAGCGTACCAGCCGTGGCCGTGTAGGCGATGTTGCTCCCGTCGGCCGTCGTCAGCTCGTGCTCGGTTACGGAATCTCCCGGCAGCAGCTTGAGCACGCCTTCGCGAGAGGGACCCTGAGCTGACGCAGCCCGTCGTTCACCGGCCTCTTGCGCAAAGGAGAACGCGGGTGCGAGCGTAGCGGTCAGCGCGGCGAACAGAAGCAGGGATCGGAAGTGCAAGGATTTTTCCTCCGGCGGGTCGGAATGCGGCTGAGATAAGGTAGCAGCCGAATCCCTTCGATGGAGATCAAGAGATGGTGATGCGAAGGTGAAGCTGGCTCATTCGCCTTTCTCGACCGTGCGCGCATTCACATGCAGCGCCCGGCCGGCCCGCCACCCGTTGAACGCGGCGCCAAGGCCGAGCGCGACGAACAGCACCGCGCACCATGCGAAACTTCCAGTCCAGCCGCGGATCAGGCCGACGATGAACGGGCCGACGGCGGCAAGCAGATAGCCTACGCATTGTGCCATGCCGGAAAGGTGGGCGGCGACATGCGGGTCGCGCGAACGCAGCACGATGGCGGTCATCGCCGCGGCGATCAGCCCGCCCTGACCGATGCCCTGCAGCACGGCCCAGACCCAGACGGTCGAAAGCGGCGCAAAGAGCAGGCCGAGCAGTGCGACGACGGCGAAAGCGCAGAGCGTCACGTTGATGAGTCGCTGATCCTTGCCTCGTACGGCTATGTGCGGCACGAAGAGGCAGGCAGCGGCCTGCACCATCACGGAGACCGAGACTATGCCGCCGGCCACAATGCCGTCGAGACCACGTTCACGAAGGATCGGCACCAGCCAGCCGAAGACGCAATAGGCGAGCGCCGACTGCAGGCCCATGAAAAGCGTGACCTGCCAGGCAAGCTTATCCCGCCACAGACCTTCGACGCGAAAACCGCTGCGCCGGGCCTGTCGGCTGCTCGCAAAGACCTGCGGCAGCCATATGAGCCCGACCACGAGCGCAGGCAGCGCCCAGACGGAGAGCGCGCCGTCCAGCGAACCGCCGAGCGCATGTTCGATCGGTAGCGTCAGGCCGGCGGCACTGGCGGCCCCCGCGCAGAGCGCCATCGTATAAAGGCCGGTCATCAGAGCCGTATTCGCGGCGAAATCGCGTTTCACCAGTCCGGGCAGCAGCACGTTGCCGACGGCGATCGCAGCACCGGCAAGAGCGGTACCGAAAAAGAGCAGAGGCACGGAGGAAAAGCCACGCAGCGTCGTACCGAGCGTCAGCAGCAGGAGCACACCGAGCAGCGTCCGCTCCGTGCCGATGCGCTGGGCAAGTCGCGGAGCAAGCGGAGAAAAGGCGCCGAGGCAAACGACAGGCAAGGTCGTCAGCAGGCTGGCGCCGAGTGGCGACAGGCCGAGTTCCCCACGGATCTCCGGCAACAGGGCGGAAGCGCTGGAAAAGACCGGGCGCAGATTGAAGGCGATCAGCACGAGGCTGGCGCCAAGCAGGAAGCGGGCTGTTGTGCTCTGCTTCTGCGGAGGCAGCGGTGAAGGCACGCTGTCGATTTCGGCATCGATCATTGTCTCGTCGGCGGCGTCGAACGAGGACGTGACATTCTGTACGGTCATGGTCATGAAAGAAGCATCCGGTCGAGAGCGGAAAGGATGGGTGCCATGAAGGCGCGCACGGCAGCATCGGCCTTGTCGGGGCTGCCCGTCTCAATGGCGTCGACGATCGCCTGATGCGCTTGCATGTCAGGCTCAGGAATGGTCCTGTCGAGCGTGGCGGCGATGGTTTCCGCGATGGAGATGGAGAAGAAATCGTAGATTTCAATCATCGCCCGGTTGCCCGAAGCGGCGATGACGGCCTTGTGGAAGGCAAGATCGCGTTCGATAAAGCCTGCGGGATCGCCGCCTTCATAGTTGCCGCGCTCGGCAAGCAGCCTGCGAAGCCCGGCGATGATATCAGGCGTCTTGCGGATGGCGACAAGCCGTGCGCCCTCGACATCAAGCGCACAGCGCGCCTCGAACTGGTCGCGCAGGCTGGCGCGCCGTGCCATTGTGAGCGGCCGGCTGTTGTCGGTGGTCGAAAGCACATAAGTGCCGGAGCCCTGCCGCGTTTCCAGAAGACCCTGCGAGACGAGAACGCGCACAGCCTCGCGCACCGTGCCGCGGCTGACCGAAAGCATGGCCGAAAGCGTGGCCTCGTTCGGCAGCTTCTCGCCGACAGCCCAGCGCTTGGCGAATATCTCGCTGCGGATTGCTTCGGTTGCCGTATCGGCAAGGTTTGTTTTGTTGAGTGGTTGCATGACACTATTAATAAAGTCATCGGATGATTTTATGAATAGGTTGCTTTCGTTCCAGCGTCAATTGCCACCGCGGCAATAAAAAAGGGCCGCTTTCGCGACCCTTTCCATGAGGTTTGGCCTGTAATTGGCCGGACCGTCTTATGCGGTCCCTGGAAGGTGGGGTTTAGTGCGAGGGCTGCCTCGCTTCCATCACCACTTCCATGCCCATTACGAGGTCCGAAAACTCATTAGACATTGGATCACCTTCCTTTCGTTACGTTGATAATGATCTAAACGTAAGCCGATTCCCCGGAGATGCAAGAAAAAATCGCATGGCTGTTTTTTAGCCGGCGTTGGGTTATGTCGCGCAACTGTCTGATTTTCCATGGCTGCGATCACGCAAATCCCTATTGTTTTTGCGGAAAGTGATCTCGATCAGCGTCAAGAATTGGTCAACTTGGCCTGGCAAATCGGATAGTCATTAAGTTGTTGTTAGCCGTAGCGTCAGACAATCGAAGACGTTTTCAGCATTCCTGCCGCGCAGGCGGCGGGCCGGAGCAAAAGCATGTGTCGCTGGGCAGCCTATCGCGGAGACCCTCTCTATCTGGAGGAGCTGGTATCCTCTCCCGCCCATTCCCTGATAGAGCAATCCCATTGTGCCACCCGCGCCAAGACGGCGACGAATGGCGATGGTTTCGGCATTGCCTGGTATGGTGACCGGCCCGAGCCGGGCCGCTACCGCGATATCCTGCCGGCATGGTCCGACTGCAATCTGAAGAGCCTGGCCCGGCAGATCCGTTCGCCGCTGTTCCTCGCCCATGTTAGGGCCGCGACCGGCGGCGGCACGCGCCGCGACAACTGCCATCCCTTCACGCATGAAACCTGGTCTTTCATGCACAACGGCCAGATCTCCGGTTTCGAGCGTCTGCGTCGGCCGATGGAAACCATGCTGGATGACGAACTCTTCAATGCCCGCAGCGGCACGACGGATTCCGAACTCCTGTTCCTGCTCGCTCTGCAGTTCGGTCTTCGGGATGCACCGATCGCTGCGATGGCGCAGACAATCGCGTTCGTCGAAGGCCTGGCGGAGAATATTCTGGGATCCGTGCTGCTGCGCTTCACCGCGGCCTTCTCGGATGGAAAGTCTCTTTACGCGGTTCGCTATGCCACTGACCGCAAGGCACCGACCCTCTATGCCTCGCCGCTTGCCAAGGGTTACTGCCTCGTTTCCGAGCCGCTGAACGATGATGGTGATGCCTGGCGGGAAATCCCTGATGGGAGTGCTGTGATCGTCAGCACCGAGGGTCTTGAGATCACGTCTTTCCGGCCGGAAAAGCCTGCGGCTGCGAGGCCGGAACCTTTTTCTATCCCCGCATAAGCTGTTCGGCGATCAGCGCGGCCAGCCGTACCGCCACCTCGTCCTTGGATAGATCCGGCCATTGCTCGATGCCGTCGCGCCGGATGAGCTTCACGCTGTTGCGCGTACCCCCCATGATGCCGGTGGATGGCGAGACGTCGTTGGCGACGATCAGATCCGCGCCCTTGCGATCCAGTTTCAGCTTGGCATTGGCCTCGACATCCTGTGTCTCTGCTGCAAAGCCGATCACGAGTTTCGGTCGCGTCGTGTGATGGCCGACGGTCTTGAGGATATCCGGGTTCTCGGTCAACGCCAGTGTCGGAATGGATTCACCCGGATGCTTCTTGAGCTTCTGGTCGGCGGCCGAAGCCACCCGCCAGTCGGCGACGGCTGCCACCATGACGGCGACATCGGCGGGAAGGGCGGCAAGTACGGCGTCGCGCATCTCTTCCGCGCGCTCGACATGCACCATCCTGACACCGGCCGGATCGGGGATCGTCACCGGGCCGGACACCAGCGTCACATCCGCGCCGAGCCGCGCCAGGGCTGCGGCAATGGCATGACCCTGCCGACCGGAGGAACGGTTGGCAATATACCGCACCGGATCGATTGGCTCATGCGTCGGGCCTGAGGTGACGATCGCCTTCCTGCCGGCGAGCGGCTTCGGCCCGTCGTCGAGAAGTGCTTCGGCAGCCGCAACGATCTCCAGCGGCTCCGCCATCCGGCCCGTGCCGGCCTCGCGGCTCTCCGCCATCTCGCCGGCGACAGGGCCGATGAAGCGGATGCCGTCGCGCCGCAGAGTCTCGATATTGCGTTTCGTCGCCGGATGCGTCCACATTTTCGGGTTCATCGCGGGCGCGGCAAGCACCGCCCTATCGGTGGCAAGCAGCACCGTGGAAGCGAGATCATCGGCAAGCCCATGCGCCATCTTGGCGATCAGGTCGGCGGTGGCGGGCGCGATCAACACCAGATCGCAATCGCGCGCCAGCCGGATATGCCCGACATCCTGCTCATCCTGCCTGGAAAAGAGATCGGTGAAGACATGGTCTGCCGCAAGCGCACCGACGGCAAGCGAGGTCACGAACTCCTGCGCACCCTTCGTCATGATCGGACGCACGGAAGCGCCGCGTTCCCGCAGGCGGCGGATGAGATCGAGGCTCTTGTAGGCCGCGATGCCGCCTGTGATGATGAGAAGGATGCGCTTGCCGCTGAGAGCCATGGTTTTTCCCGCCGCTTCTTTGATTGGGCAAAACCCTAAGCCTTTGGCGGAAAACATGCAATCGCCGATGCTCAGGCCTGCTTGGGCCGCTTCGGGGTAAAGATCGCAATCGCCATGCCGACGCCGATCAGCTGGAGGATCGCGCCGCCGGCTTCGGGCACTGTCGGCATGCGCTGCTCGAACAGGAAGCCATAGAACAGGCCGAAGACCGTCTCCGCAACGATAAGCTGGGCGGCGAGTGCCAGCGGCAGAATACGCGAGGCAATCATCCAGCACAGAGTGGCAAGCCACGATCCGGCAATGCCCATGACGGCCGCCCAGAGCACGAAGTGAAAGGTCTGCACGCCGGTGAAGCTGACTGCCTCCCCGAGTGAGGTGAAGGGCAGGAGGACGACTGAGCCGATGCCGGCGCCGATCCCCTGCAGAGTGGTCCAATGCATGGCGCTTGGCGCATCCTGCGACTGCATGACGGCAGCGCTCATCATGCCATAGGTGACCCAGAGCGCCAGTCCGATCAGAGCGGCGACGATGCCGAACAGGATCTCGGTCTGATCGCCGGCGGATGTCGTGGCAAAGATCGAGACATTCACCCAGCCGATGCCGATGGCTATCAGGATCAGCGGTATTGCCAGTGCTCTCCAGCCGATGACCTTCTCCCTGAGATTGGCGATGATGGCAAGCAGTACGGGCATGGTGCCGATGACGAGCGGTGGGATGGCCGTGCCCGCGTAGCGCACGGCATAGGAAATACTCATGAAATAACCGACATAGCCGACGCTGCCGAGCGCGATGCCGGTCAGAACAAGCGAGCGTCGCAAGCCCGCTGGGCGAAAACGCGGATTGATCATCAGGATAAGGCTGACGACGGCAAAGAGCCCGTAGCGCGCCACCGTCAGGTCGATCGCCGTATAGGGTGCGACGACGCGCGGGGCAACGAAGCTGAGCCCCCATAGCGCACAGGTGGCAAGACCGCACAGGATGCCGATCAGCATGTAAAACTCCGAAGAGACGGGCGAGGCTCCGACAGGAAAGGGATAGGGAGCGGTCACGCGGAAAGATGTTCCTAGCCGATATGCCCTATCGGGCGTCGAAACAAGGCCTGTCTGCGACATCCGGATGATAGTCGGAACGCAGATCGCGAATTGCTGCGTTGGTGTCACTAATCATGTGACGTAAGCGCACTTCAGTCAAAGACGGCGCATCGGCATAGTGGGCCAACCCGAGTAAAGGAGTTTCCCCATGTTTGCTGTAACAGGAATGACAGGTCAGGTCGGCGCCGCTGTTGCCGATCATCTGCTGAAGGATGGCGCCGAGGTTCGCGCGGTCGTAAGAAACCCCGGAAAGGCGGCCGGCTGGAAGGAACGGGACTGCGAGATTGCTGTCGCCGACATGAATGACGCGATATCGCTGACATCGGCGTTCAGAGGCGCCGAAGGCGTCTTTCTCGTCATCCCACCGCTTTTCGATCCCACACCGGGTTTTCCGGAGGTGAAAGGCATGCTGGCAACCTTGAAGACCGCGCTCGAGGCGGCGCGGCCAGAAAAACTTGTCTGCTTGTCGACCGTCGGCGCACAGGCGAAACAGCCGAACCTGTTGAGCCAGCTGGGCATCGTGGAGAAGGAGCTTTCGACGCTCTCCATCCCGGTCGCTTTCCTGCGCGCTGCCTGGTTCATGGAAAACGCTGCCTGGGATGTGGCGCCAGCCCGCGAGAGCGGCATCATTCCGAGCTTCCTTCAGCCTCTCGACCGCACCGTGCCGATGATTGCCGTTGATGATATCGGCGCGCTCGGTGCGAAAATGCTGCGTGAAGACTGGCAGGGCGTACGCGTTGAGGAGCTGGAAGCCCGCGAGCGCGTCAGCCCGGCCATGATAGCAGCTGCCTTTGCCAAGGCACTTAGCAAACCGGTATCCGCGCAAATCGTGCCGCGTAAGAACTGGGAGGAACTGTTCCGGACCCAGGGCATGAAGAACCCAGAGCCACGAATGCGCATGCTCGATGGTTTCAACGAGGGCTGGATCGATTTCGAGGGTGGCCGCGAGAAATCGCTGAAGGGCACGACGACGATCGAAACGGCGATCCGCCGTCTCGTCACCGGGGCATGAATACAAAGGCCGCGGCGGGAGCGCCGCGGCCTTTGCTCGATACCTCTGATGTGCAGGAGAAATCTCAGAGGTTGCTCATGCCGCCGTCGATGATGAGTTCGCTGCCGACGATATAGGCAGCCTCGTCAGAGGCGAAGAACACGATGGTCTTGGCGACTTCGCTGACATCTCCGAAGCGGCCGGCCGGGATCTGCGACTGAATATGGGAAGCCATCGCCTTGGAATCGGCCTCCGACATGCCGAGCTTGTCATAGAGCGGTGTAGAGACCGGGCCGGGACTGATGGCGTTGACGCGGATGCCGCGACCGATCAATTCACCTGACAGCGTCTTGGCCAGCGTCAGCAGCGCACCCTTCGTCAGCGAGTAGACACTCGAATTCGGCATGCCGATATGGGCGTTGATCGAGGTGTTCAGCACGATGGAAGCCTTCTTCGAGAAAATCGGCAGCAGAGCCTGGATCAGGAAGTACGGGCCTTTGACATTGATCGCGAAGGACTTGTCGAAAGCCGCTTCGCTCCAGCTCTCGACCGGGCCGAACTCCGCGATACCGGCATTGACGAAGAGGATGTCGAGCGTGCCGAAAGCGTTCTTTACCGTTTCGGCAACCCCAGCCTGACCACCGACATTGCCGGCATCGGCCTGGATGACGAGAACCTTGTCGCCGAATTCCGCGCGGGCGGCGTCGACGCTTTTGGCGCTGCTGCCGGTAATGGCGACGCGAGCGCCTTCGGCGATGAACTGGCGGGCGGTTTCAAGGCCGATACCGCTGGTGCCGCCGGTAATCAGGGCTGTCTTGTTTGCAAGGCGAGTCATTGTCCTATTCCCCTGGATATCTGGGATGATGATGGGATCATGCGGAAGGAAGACCGGCGCGATAACCCGCTGTTTTCGGCAGAAATCATCAACCTGCAGCGGATAATCGCACCGTAGCCGTCAGGTGCGGGTGATCGAGGCGCCGCCATCGACCAGCGTCGCAGTGCCGGTGACGAAACTTGCATCGTCGGATGCGAGATACAGCACCGACCGGGCCAGCTCTTCCGGCGCTGCAACGCGTTTCAGCGCATGCAGGTTGGTGATGAAGGCCTGCTTGTCCGACGTATCGTTCATCTCGCGATACATGTCCGTATCGACGGCACCCGGCAGGATCGCGTTGACGCGAATGTTCTGCGGGCCGTATTCGGCGGCGAGCGCCTGTGTGAGGCCGATGAGGCCGGACTTGCTGGCGGCATAGGCCGCAACGCCGGGAAAAGCGAAGCTGTAGCCGACGAAGGTCGAAGTGAAGACGACCGAGCCGCCACCGTGCTTGACCATTTCGGCGATCTGGTGCTTGGCAGCAAGGAACGAAGCCGTCAGGTTGATCGCCAGCGCATCGCTGAACCCCGCTTCGGAGACGTCGGTGCTCGGGCCTGCTTCGCCGAGCGTGCCGGCATTGTTGAAGGCGATATCGAGCTTGCCGTAGTTCTGGACGGCGGCTGCGACCAGCGCCTTGTGATAGTCTTCCGATCGGACATCGCCGGCCACGGCAACAGCGTCACCACCGGCAGCCTTGATTTCTGCAACCAGGCTTTCAAGCTCGGCCTGGCGGCGGGCACCGACGACGACCTTGGCGCCTTCGGCGGCAAAAAGCTTGGCAGTCACACGACCGATACCCGAGCTTGCGCCGGTAACGATTGCCACTTTGTTGATCAGACGATTCATAGTTCCATCTCCTGAGTCTGGGTTGGATCGGCGACGCCGTCCCGTTTCGATGACTGGAAGATGGCATTCTTCTTTCGTTCGGATTAGTCTCCCGATCACGGAGTTCGAATTCGGAAAAGCCGAACGATGATAGAGCCAAACGATGATGAAGATTGAGGGGATAGCGGCTTTCGTCGCCGTAGTGGAGGCAGGTTCTGTCAGTGAAGCCGCGCGGCGGCTGCGCCTGTCGAAGTCGGTTGTCAGCGAACGGTTGGCCGAGCTGGAAAAGACGCTGGGCGCCATGCTCGTCCACCGCACCACGCGCAAGCTCACCGTGACCGAGGATGGAGCAGCCTTTCTGGAGCGCGCCGGGCGCATCGTCCGCGAGATGGAGGATGCCGAGGCAGATATGGCTGAACGCCGCGGCACACTCTCCGGTCCGTTGCGCATCGCAGCGCCCGTCAGCTTCGGCCGCCTGCATCTCGGTCCTGCGCTTTACCCGTTCTTGAAGGCGCATCCGCGGATCGCTCTCACGCTCGATATGGACGACAGGCGCGTCGATCCCGCCTCGGACGGTTATGATGCCATCATCCGCCACGGTGCCATCGCCGATTCACGGCTGGTCGCCTGGAAGCTTGCCCGCAGCCGCCGGCTGCTGGTCGCCTCACCCGACTATGTCGAACACCACGGAACGCCGGCTTCCTTGTCCGATCTCAACGGCCATCGCGGTATTTTCTATACCAATCGCGGCGCTGCGGATTGGCGCTTCCAGACAGAGGAGGGTGCCGTCGTCATCCGCGCGATGCTCGGTCTTGGCATCAATAATGGCGATATGCTGCATGATGCTGCGATCGAGGGCCTCGGCATCGCGCTGCTGCCGACCTTCATCGCTGGTCCCGCCATACGCGAGGGACGACTCATGGAAATCGACGTCGGCGCCAAGCCCGAACCGGAATTCATCTACATGGCTCATCCCGAAGGCCGAAATCCTTCCGCCAAGCTGCGCGCCATCGCCGATCATCTGAAAAAGACGTTTGGTGATCCGCCCTATTGGGATCCGGATTGCTAGTTCAGAAGGCTCATCAGGTTTTCGGTCACGGGAGAACGCTTGCTGCGCAGCACCGCGAGCGCCAGGCGCGCCACGGCGGGCGGGCCTTCGATCGGCCGGTACGCAACACCGGCAAGTTTGATCTGTGAAATCGACGCTGGAACGATCGAGACACCGAGATCGGCTGCAACGAGATTAACGACTGAGGAGATTTGCGGCGCCTCCTGAGCGACCTTCAACTCAAATCCCGCCTCGCGGCAGGCGCGCACCACGTCATCATATAGACTGAGGCCAACGAGACGCGGGAAAAGAATGAATGGCTCCTTCGCCAGCAGAGCGAGCGGCAACGTCTTTCGTTTTGCCAGCGCGTGGCTTGCCGGCAGGGCGACGACCATTGGTTCGTCCGGCAGGCGTTTCAGCCTGACGCCATCGGGATCGTCGAGGCCGGGGCGGAAGAAGGTCGCATCCAGTTCGCCGTGTTCCAGCTTCTGCATCAGGCCTAGCGTGTTCATTTCCGTCAGTGACAACTGCACATCCGGCCAGCGGGCCTGAAAGCGGCGGATCGTCGTGCTGACCACGGGGTTAAAGGCGGAGGAGGCGGTGAAGCCGAGCGACAACCGGCCAGTCTCGCCGCGATTGGCGCTTTGCGCCGCCAGCCGTGCTTTCTCGGCTGCCGCGAGAGACGCTTTCGCTTCCGGCAGAAAGGCGGCGCCCGCTGCGGTCAATTCCGCCCCGTGCGGCACGCGATGGAAGAGCATGGCGCCGATTTCGGTTTCAAGATCCCGGATCTGCTGGCTGAGCGGCGGCTGGCCGATGCCGAGGCGCGCAGCCGCCCTCGTGAAATTGCCCTCTTCCGCCACCGCCAGAAAATACCTGAGATGCCGCAGCTCCATTGCTATCTCCAAAAGCTATCAAGAACGCCTGTCTCATATATTGGACAAATGGAGGCGATCTGACTAGATCGGGAGGCAGGAAGGAATGATAATGTCCGACTCTGCAATCCAAGACGTCGCCGGCCTTGAAACGACCGAAGAAAACCACCGGAAACACTATCTCACGCGTGGCACCGGCGCTTATCGCCGCGCCAGCCTGGCGCTCTTCCTCTCGGGTTTCTCCACCTTTTCGCTGCTCTACTGCGTGCAGCCGCTCCTGCCGATCTTTTCGCAGGAATTTGCCGTCAGCCCGGTTGAAAGTTCGCTGTCGCTATCCCTCTCCACCGGCTTCCTGGCGATCGCCATCGTCTGCGCCGCTGCCGTCTCCGAAGGGCTCGGCCGGCGCAGCCTCATGTCGATTTCGCTGGTCGGCGCCGCCGTGCTGACGATCGCCACCGCCTTTGCACCGAACTGGCATCTGATGCTGATTATCCGCGCGCTGCAGGGCTTCGTTCTGGGCGGGGTTCCGGCCGTTGCCATGGCCTATCTCGCAGAGGAGATCGACCCGCGCGGTCTCGGCGCCACCATGGGTCTCTATGTCGGCGGCACGGCCTTCGGCGGCATGTCGGGCCGGGTGCTGACGGGTATCTTCGCCGAATATCTTTCCTGGCGACCGGCCCTGTTTCTGATCGGCGCCATCGGCCTGGTCGCCGCGATCGGCTTCGTCGCGCTGCTGCCTCCCTCGCGCAATTTCGTGCGTCGCGCCGGCTTCGATCCGCAATTTCATCTGAAGGCGTGGTCCGGACACCTCAGCAACCCGGCGCTGCCCTTCATCTTCATGATCGCCTTTTTCGCGATGGGTTCCTTCGTAACGATCTACAACTATGCCGGCTTCCGCCTTGTCGCACCGCCCTATGATCTCAACCAGACCGAACTCGGCTTGATCTTCACGGTCTACCTCTTCGGTATCGGCGCGTCCTCGGTCGGCGGCATCCTCGGCGACAGGCTCGGCCATTTTACCGTGCTGCTGGCGGGCATCGTCATCACTGCAGCAGGCTGTGCTCTGACGCTTTCGGCCTCGCTGCCGCTGATCATCACCGGCATCATCGTACTGACCAGCGGCTTCTTCATGACGCATTCGGTAGCAAGCGGCCTGGTGGGCAAACTTGCTGCCGGGACCAAGGGTCACGCCTCCTCGCTCTACATGCTCGCCTATTACATCGGCTCGAGCGTCATGGGCTCTGCCGGCGGATGGTTCTGGGCGGTGGAGGGATGGTCTGCGATCGTGATTTTCACGCTGACGATGATGGCGCTCGCGTTTCTGTCCGCGCTGACCGCGCGCCGTCTCGCCCGTCTCCTCCCTTGACTTCTGGCGTGCGACGACTAATTTAACTGATAGGTTAAATACGAGTCGGAGGACCACCTTGAAGAAAATCTATCATGGAAGCTGCCATTGCGGCGCCGTCGCCTATGAAGCCGGGCTCGATCTTTCGGCAGGCACTTTCAAGTGCAATTGTTCGATCTGCCGCAAGAAGCGCAGCTGGCTGGCTGTTGTGCAGACCGATGACTTCCGGCTGGTTTCGGGCGGCGACCGGCTGCGCAAATATCAGTTCGCTTCCGGCTCGATCCAACATCTCTTCTGCGAAAATTGCGGCGTGGCTTCCTTTGCCCGCAATGACAATGAGACGATCGGCCCCTTCATCGCCGTCGCCGTCAGCTGCCTTGACGACGCCAGCGCTGAAGAGCTTGCCGCCGCCCCGATCACCTATTTCGACGGCATGCATGATCGTTATGACGCAGCACCTGCCGAAACGCGGCATCTTTGACGGCGGCCGTCAGCCAAGCCGGATATAGGGCACGTCCTTCTTCGCCACCTCGTCCAGCGCCTCTTCATAACCGGCATCGGCATAACGCATGACGCCGAGGGCCGTATCGTTGGTCAGCGCATGGTCGAGCCGTTCGTCGGCGGCATCAGAGCCGTCGGCAACGACGGTGACGCCGCAGCTCGTCATGTAACCGGCATAACCGCCGCCACCGGAATGGACGACGACGAGATCGGCCATCGAGGAGCAGAGCATCATCGCGTCGATGAGCGGCCAGTCTGCGATCGCATCGGAGCCATCCTTCATGCGCTCCGTCATGATGTTCGGATGCGCCATGGCGCCGGCATCGAGATGGTCGCGCGAGAAGGCGATCGGTCCCTTGAGTTCGCCATTGGCGACCAGTTCGTTGACGCGGCGCGCCAGCGCCGTGCGCTCGCCATGGCCGAGCCAGGCAATACGCGCCGGCAGCCCCTCGAAGGGAATATGCTCGCGCGCCAGGCGGATCCAGTTGGTGATGATCTTGTTGTCGGGAAACATCTCCAGGAGCAGGTCGTCCATGCGGGCGATATCGCTCTCCTCGCCTGATAGTGCCATCCAACGGAACGGGCCGATGGCGCGGGCAAAGAGCGGGCGCAGATAGGCTTCGGTAAAGATCGGGATATCGAAAGCATTGGCAACGCCACCCTCGCGGGCCTGCGTGCGGATGAGATTGCCATTGTCGAAGACTTCAGCGCCGCGCTTCTGGAATTCCAGCATTGCGGTGACGTGCTCGACGATCGAGGCACGGCTGGCAGCCATCAACTGGCCCTGGCCATCGTCGCGCAGGCCCTTCACCTGATCGATGCTCATGCCCTTCGGCACATAGCCATAGACAAGGTCATGCGCCGAGGTCTGGTCGGTGACGACATCGGGCACGATGCCGCGCCGGGCAATTTCCGGATAGATCTCAGCGGCGTTGCCAACGAGCCCGACGGAAAGCGCCCGCCTGTCCTTGACCGCGGCATCGATCATCGCGAGCGCGCTGTCGAGATCGGGCGCGATCTCCTGCAGATAACCGATCTGCTGGCGCTTGCGGGCGCGTTCCGGATCGATGTCGACGCAGAGAATGGCAGCGCCGGCCATGCGGCCCGCCAGCGGCTGCGCCCCACCCATGCCGCCAAGCCCTGCCGTCAACACGAAGCGCCCCTGGAGATCACCGCCGAATCGACGCTCGGCAATGCGCATGAAGATTTCGTAGGTGCCCTGAATGACGCCCTGGCTGCCGATATATTGCCAAGCGCCGGCCGTCAGCCCGCCCCAGCAGATCAGCCCCTTGCGTTGCAGCTCGTAGAAGACCTCGGCCTTCGCCCACTGGCCGACAATGTTGCAATTTGCCATGATGACGAGCGGCGCCTTGGCATGGGTCTTCACGAGGCCAATCGGCTTGCCGGACTGAATGAGCAACGTCTGATCCTCGTCCATTTCGGTGAGCGCCTTGACGATGCCCCGATGCGCTGCCCAGTTGCGCGCCGCCTTACCGAGAGCTGCATAGACGACGAGATTGTCAGGGTCTTCGCCGACCGAGAGAACGTTTTCCAGAAGCCGCAGCAACGCCTCTTGCCGCCAGCCCCTGGCACGTAGCTCCGGTCCGCCGGGAATCGGAAATTTCGGATGGCGTGGATTGGCCTTCGGCATCTTGGGTTCCTCGTCTTTCGTCGTCGGCACATGCAGCACCGGTTCATTCACTTGGCAGGCAGCGGTTCCACATACGCAAGCGCGGCGTCGATGAGGCGACGGCGCATGGTGTCGTCGCCATAGACATCGGCATTGGCCCGCACCCAGCCATGCATGATCCGCTCGCCTGACAGCATCTGGATCACGCCGGGCTGCGCCAGCGCCCAGCCATCATTGCCCTTGCCCAAGCGCAGCAACATGCCGTCATGGCGTGCGCAGCAGAGCAGGTTACCATTGAGCATGAAGGCCCAGCCGCCGAACATGGATTTTTCGCTCAGGCCCGTCCGGTCGCCGAGTTCTTCGCGCATCAGTTCTTCCAGGCCGGGATCGCGCGCCATGGCTCAGGCCCTCGTCTCCAGTGCATAGCGTGCTATCTCGATGCCCATCGCCTTTTCGACGAACGGATAGACGGTTGGATCGAGCACGCTGGCGGATAGCGGTATGATCTCCTTCGGTACATGCAGGATGAAGACATGCATGCCACCCTTTAGCTGGCCGACCGAAAGCGGCTCGCCCTCCTCGGAAAGCGTGGTGATGACGGCCGGGAAGGTCGCTAGGCGCGTGCCGCCGGCATCTTCGACTGCCATATATTCGTTCATCACATGCAGGGTGACGGCTTTGTCGCCGGCGCCGACGGTGATCGTTCCGATGTCGAAGGCTTCCTTCGTATAGACGACGTCCTTCCTGGTAATCGTACCTTCGGCCAGGATATGGCCGCCCGTCGTCTTGCAGATCGCATCGATGATCGCCGATCCGCCGCGTTTTTCCGCCTCGATGATGGCTTCGCCGAGCTTCAGTGCCATCGAGATCCCGCCAAGCGCGGCATTCTTGCGGACATAGGAGGCGCGCAGCGGGTTGCGGCAGCTGGCGATGAAGCCACCGGACTGGTCGGCGGCCGCCCGCAGCACCGGCGAGATCTTCGCCGTAGCACCCTTCACGACCAGCTCGATATAGCGGTTTTCGGCCCGGTTGCCGCCGACAGCCGTCTGGATCATCTGTTCCGGCGATCCTGCCATGCCGATCGAGCCCATGTCGCCGGTCGGATGTGCGCGTATATCGCCGACGGCATCGACGACTTTGGTGCCGAGGATCGCTGAAGGCAGCCAGCCGTTCAGCGTCGAGGACTTGCCGTTCTGGCCGATGATGAGACCGGAGAGCTTTTCGCCGAGCGACTCCTGCAGCAGCTGCACGGCTTTCACATAATCGATGCCCTGCATCTCCCAGGGTGTGGTGGAGGCAGGCGCCCCGATCGCCGCCGCCGTCGCGACCCAGTCGTTATCGCCGAGTTCCTCGATGGAGACGAGTTCAGGCTTGCCGACGTTGACGGCGGCATAACCGAGCATGCGGCCATGATCGGCCCAGCCGCCGCCGCCGGCGGCATAGACGGAACCGCCCTTGACGGCGGCTTCCACGTCCTTCTCAACCAGTATGCGTCCCATTATCCTTCTCCGTCGTAAGTGTCCTGTCCATCTCGCGCACTGCCTCGAAAAGTACGGCGGCGCCGAGCGCTATGTCGTCATTTTCGGCCCATTCATCCGGGGAGTGGCTTCGGCCCTCCTTGCAAGGCACGAAGATCATCGCAGCCGGCGCGACGCGGGCAATCCAGGCCGTATCGTGGCCGGCGCCCGACGCCATAAAACGGTGTTTGGCGCCGACTGTCTCGCAGGCCTGCTCCAGGGTCGAGAGCAGGCCTTTGTCGCTCGGTGTCGGGAAATTGTCGGAAATGCGGTTCGGAGAAGCAATCGTCACGCCGAATGCCAGAGCGAGCTTTTCAGCATGGCCGTCCAGCCAGCGGCAGAACGCTTCCATGTCGGCCCGGATTTCGGCCCGTCCGTCGATCAGCAGCACGACCCGCGACGGCACGACATTGGCGGCATTCGGCTCGATGCGGAATTCGCCGACGGTGGCCGCAAAATGACCGGGTGTCTTGGCAAGTTCGCTCGCCGCATTGCGAATATCGAGCACCAGCTGCGAAGCGGCAACCAGCGCATCGGAGCGCAGATCCATCGGCGTGGTCCCGGCATGGTCGGCGCGGCCTTCGACCGTGATCTCGATGCGGGTAATGCCTGAAATCGCGGTGACGATGCCGATATCCTTGCGCTCGTTTTGAAGGATGGGGCCTTGTTCGATATGCAGTTCCAGAAAGCCGGCAATATCGGGTTTGTTCTCGTGGGTCAGAACCCCCGGCGATCCACCGACCTCGGCAATCGCTTCGCCAAGATCGCGGCCGTCGACCGCGCGGGAAAGCCATGCCTGCGGCAACTGCCCCGTCATGCCGCGGCTGCCGACGCAGGAAACGCCGAAAATGCTGACCTCCTCGGCCAGGAAGTCGACGATCTCAAGATCATGATCGAGGTGAATCTCCTGTTCCCGCAACGCCCGCGCAACCTCCAGAGCTGCGGCAACACCGGCAATGCCGTCGAAACGCCCGCCATCGGGTACCGTGTCCGAATGCGAGCCCAGCATGATGATGCCTGAACCGGGTTTTGCGCCTTCGCGCCGACCGATGAGATTGCCGGATGCGTCGATGCGGGTTTCCAGCCCGATCGCCTGCATGCGGGCCTCCAAATAGGCGCGGCCCTCAAGGAAAAGCGGCGAAAAAGCCCGCCGTGTCCACGGATGCCCCGGCTCGGTAATATTGGAGAGAGCTTCGATGTCCGCGGATATCCGGCCAGGATTGACGGGCAGGTTGCGGCTCATGCCAGCACCTGTCTGGCAAGCGGTCGCACGAAGCGGCCGGTACCGGGTTCGGCCAGAACCTTCGACCCCTCGGTGATCTTCTCTCCGCGCAGCCATGCGGCTGAAACCGTCCACGGCAGGCGGATGCCGTTATAAGGGCTCCAGCCGACGACATTGTTGCCGCTGGACGAAGCGTCGTAGACCATTTCCTTCGGCTCCAGCACGACGATATCGGCATCCTTGCCCGGTGTGAGCGCTCCCTTGATATGGTCGAGGCGGAAATGCCGGGCCGGGTTTTCGGCCATCAGCTTCGCCGCCCAGGTCAGCGGTACGCCGCGTTCCAGCGCGCCCTTGACGAAAAGCGGCACCATCACTTCCAGACCTGGAACACCCGACGCATTCGCCAGCATGTCGGGATTGGTCTTGCGGTTTTCGGACCAGCTCACATGGTCGGTCGACACCAGCCAGACGTTGCCTTCGGCAACCTTGCGCCAGAGCGTCTCGACTTCGGCGCGCGGCCGCACTGGCGGATTGATCTTCGCCTTGCCGCCCAGCCGCTTCACATCGTTTTCTTCGTCTAGCGTCAGGTAGTGAATGCAGCATTCCACCGTCGCCTCGAAACCGTCGCGGCGATAGGCCCGCGCGATGTCGTAACCGCGACCGAGCGAGCAATGCACGACATGCGACGGACAGCCGGTATTGGCGCCGGTTTCGAAGATCGTGTGCATGGCAAGCAGTTCGGTTATCGGCGGGCGTGACAGGCCATGCGCTCGCCAGTCGGTGATGCCGCTTGCCTTCACCTGTTCCATATAGGTGCGCACCGCCTCGTCATCCTCGTTGTGCACGCCGGCCGTCAGCCCGGTCGGCGCAATTGCCGCAAAACAGGCGTCGAGCAGGGCCGGTGGAATGCGCGGGAAGCGTTTGGGATCGGTGCCGAAGGTGGAGAATTTGAAGGCGGCAACACCCGCTTCCACCATTTCCGCGATGCGTGTCGCGCCTTCCTCAGGATCGACCGTACCATAGAGCGCAAAATCGACGCGGGCCTGCGGACCGGCATGATCGACCTTCTTCTTCACGGCCGTCGCCGAACAGACGAGATTGCCTTCGTCATAGGGCATGTCGACGATTGTCGTGACACCACCGGCAGCCGCCGAGCGCGTCGACCAGATGAAGTCCTCCTGGTCCTTCTGGGAGAGTGAATGGACCTGCGCATCGATCGCACCCGGCAGGATCAGTGCCTTGCCGAGCAGGTGCCGTTCTTTGGCCGCCGGCGGCACGCCGATACCGACTTCGGCGATCTTTCCATCGTAAACGGCGACATAGCCGCCCTCGACAATGCGCTCCGGCAGCACCACCGTGCCCTGCAGAATGAGATCGAAATCCATGCCGCGTCTCCCTCGATAGGTCGAAATTCAGATGATAGCCGGTTCCCGCGTCAGCCGTTCTTCGATGCGCTCGAGCGAACCGAGTGCAAAGAAATCGTCGAAGGAGGCGATCGGCACCTGCTCGATCAGCTTGGAGAGGAATGCATCCGAGCCGAGTTCCTCCTCGATTGCCTCGACCTCGGCCGAAAGCGGCCGGTCCACCGTGTAGAAGGCCGCATGTTTGCGCACGACCTCATAGAGCATACCCGCAACACCCTTCGGCGTGTCGCCGATAATATCGATCGCCTGTGCCGAAAGCAGGGCTTCCAGTGCGGCGAGACGCTTCAGCGCCCGCATCTGCCGGTCGAAACGCTCGATAACGAGCGGCAGGAAGGCCGCCTCGTCCTCAAGCCCCGCCGCTACGACGAGCGATTGCGCCGAAACAGGGTTCGACATGGAGAGTACGCGCGAAAAGATTTCGCCTGCAAGCTTGATGATCGGGCCGAAACCGGTGGCGATGCGGCCGGGAGGCACGAGATTGACCGGCAGGCCGCGCCGTTGGCCGTTGCCGAGCAGGACACAGCGGTTGAAGGCGTTGCGCGCTGCATGCGCCATGCAAAGCGCTGCCGATTCCAGCAGAATGGTCACGTCGAGCGGCAGGGAACCGCCCGATGTCATCACCCGTCCCTCGACGACGACGGGATTGTCGTCGGAGCGCCCGGTGGCGGCGAGAATCTTGTGGCCCGTCGAAAGCAGGTTCTCGATAACGGCACCAAAGACCTGGGCGATCATGCGCAAGCTGAGCGCATCCTGCACATGGGTCGCGACCGGCCATTCCCATTCGTCGGAGGCATTGCACAGCCAGGCGCCGATCAGCGCTTCCCGCGCGGTGCCGACATGGCGCACAGCCCGCCAGGGATCGCGCGACCCGCCGAGCGCACCTGACGCCATCATGCCGGTGGCCAACAGCACACGGATCGAGGCGGCGGCATTGCGCGTCGTCTCCGCAGCGGCGGCAAAGCTGACGGCATTGACGCTGAGCGAGGCGAGGCTGTCGCGCGGCGCCATCTTCACCGGCTCCATGCCGGCGGCCTGGAAGGCGTCGGCAGCCTGCATGCGCTCACCGCGATAAATCGCTTCGCCAACGCCGGTCAGCACTGCGCCGATCTGGCCCATCAGGCCGATATCAGCGCAACCGATCGAGCCGGTGCGGCGCACGACCGGAATGAGGTCTGCCCTCAGCATGCGCATATAGGCGTCGATGAGATCGGGCGTACAGCCGACCTGGCCGGTCAGTGCCGTGTTGACGCGCATCGCCATGGCATTGCGCACGACATTGCAGGAAAAAGGCGTGCCAGTGCCGAAATGGTGGGCGCGTACCAGACCGAGATTGAAGGCGTCGAGATCTTCGGGCGACCATTCGACATCCTTCATGGCGCCCACACCCGTGGTCGCGCCATAAACCGGCATGCCGGATTCGATGGCATCCTCGACGATCGAACGCGCGATCTTCACGCGCTGCATACCGATCTCCGAGGCCGAAAGCGTAACCCTGCCGGAGCCGATCCTCACCATTTCGGCAAAGCTGAAGGGCTGGCCGCTCAGTTCGATTCCGGGGCGTTCATGCTTCATGTGCTCATCTCCATGGAGGCGAGACTAAGCGAGCCTCACGTCTGGCGGGATATCCCAAATGCCGAACACATCATGCTTTTGTTGCTTTCCGATCAGCTCACCATCCAGGCAATATAGAGAAGCGTGAGCGCAATGATCCAGAGGGCCACTTTTGCCGAACGGTTATGACGGGCTTCCGCCTTGCCGATGGCCTCTGCTGTCTGCTCGTCAAAGCGCAATCCGTGTTCGCTCATATGCAGAAGCTGATGGTGGAATTTCTCGGTCTGGGCGGCGATCTCCGGCGCGGCTTCGGCAAGCTTCACGGCGGCCTTCAGCCCGTCCTTGAGATCGGTGACGATGCGTTTGGGGCCGAGATTGTTCTTGATCCAGTCGCCGACGACAGGCTCGGATGCCTTCCACATGTTGAAGCGCGGATTGAGCATGCGCGAGACGCCTTCGACGACGACCATCGTCTTCTGCAGCATGACGAGCTCGGGACGCGTTTGCATGTCGAAAAGTTCGGTGACTTCGAAAAGCAGCGTCAAGAGCTTGCCCATCGAGATCGTCTCGGCCGGCTGTCCGTGGATCGGCTCGCCGATCGCCCGGATCGCCTGGGCAAAACTCTCGACATTGTGGTGGCCGGGCACATAGCCCGCCTCGAAATGCACTTCCGCCACCCGGATATAATCGCGTGTGATGAAACCGTAGAGGATTTCGGCGAGGAAGCGACGCTCCTTCTTCCCTAGACGCCCGACGATGCCCATGTCGACGGCAACGATCATGCCGTCGGAATCGACGAAGAGGTTGCCCGGGTGCATGTCGGCATGGAAGAAACCGTCACGCAGCGTATGGCGCAGGAATGACTGGATCAGTGTGTCGGCAAGCACGTTGAGGTCGTGGCCGGCAGCCCGCAGCCCCTCCACATCGGACATCTTGACGCCGTCGATCCACTCCATGGTGATGACGTCGCGGCCGGTGCGCTCCCAGTCCACCTTCGGCACGCGGAAGCCCGGATCCTTTTCGGTATTCTCGGCAATCTCGGAAAGCGCAGCCGCCTCGAGACGCAGGTCCATTTCCACCTTGGTGGTCTGCTCCAGCGTCTTCGTCACCTCAACCGGCCGCAGGCGCCGACTGCCCGGCATGAAGCGTTCCTGCATATGGGCGACGAGATACATCGCCTCGATATCATGGGCAAACCGCGCTCTCACGCCGGGCCGCACGACCTTGACCGCAACCTTCTTGGGTCCATCAGGTGTGCCGACCTCTGCTGCATGCACCTGCGCGATGGAGGCTGCGGCAATCGGATCGCCGAAGCTTGCATAGAGATCCGTGATCGGCCGCCCGAGCGAACCCTCGATATTGGCCTTGGCGGCAGCCGCCGGGAAAAAGGCCATCCGGTCCTGGAGTTGGGACAGATCGTCGGCAAACTCGACGCCAACGACGTCAGGACGCGTTGCAAGGAACTGGCCGATCTTCACATAGGATGGCCCAAGCCGCTCGACAGCCTGTGCCAGCCGGTCGCTGCGCTTCTGATATTTGCTGCGCTTGCGCGCAAACATGCCGACAAAGGATTTCGCCAGGCTGACCGATGGCGGCAGGCCTTCCGAAGGAAGCGCCGAGATGACGCCCTCACGCACCAGAATCCAGCCGACTCTTGCGAGCCTGAAATATGCCCCGAAAGCACTCATGCGGATCAGAGCTTCCAGCCGGAATGCAGCGCTGCGATGCCGCCGGTATAATTGGTATAGGTCACGCGCGAGAAGCCGACCGTGCGGATCATCGCCGCGAAATTCTCCTGGTTCGGGAACTTGCGGATCGATTCCACGAGATACTGATAGGGCTCTGCGTCACCGGTGATCGCCTTGCCGAATTTCGGAATGGCGTTGAAGGACCAGGCATCGTAGACCTTGTCGAGCAGCGGCAAGTCCACTTCGGAAAATTCCAGCACCAGCAGCCGCCCGCCGCGCTTCAGGACGCGATAGGCTTCCGAGAGTGCTACCTCGATCCGCGGCACGTTGCGGATGCCGAAAGCGATGGTATAGGCATCGAAGCTGTTTGCCTCGAAGGGAAGGTCTTCGGCATTGGCCTCGACAAAGGTCAGATTGTCGGAAAGCTTTTTCTTTTCCGCTCGCTCGGCGCCGACGCCAAGCATCGAACCGTTGATGTCGAGCACGGTCGCATGCGCCTGGCGGTTGGAAGCTTCGATGATGCGGAAGGCAATGTCGCCCGTGCCGCCGGCAACATCGAGCACCTTGTAGCCCGGCTCCTTGCGCGGGTTGAGTGCCGCGATCATGGCGTCCTTCCAGGCCCTGTGCATGCCCATCGACATGACGTCGTTCATGATGTCGTAGCGCTTGGCGACCTTGTGGAAGACCTCGTTGACGAGGCCTTGCTTTTCACCGGTCGGCACCTCACGGAAGCCGTAGGACGTTTCCATGCCGCCATCGGCGGAGGTCCGGCTGTCTGACATCAAGCTACTCCGTTCACATCAAGAATTCGGCGCGGCGACCATAGCGAAAGCGAGGGAGCGGCGCTATCTGTGGGCCACGGTCTGCCCGCGGCACGTTGGCGCTATAGCGCACATCGCGGGCGGTTGAAACACGTTAGATATAGATGGGTTAAGATGCCGGAATTGCCAGAAGTCGAAACGGTGAAGCGCGGTCTGACGCCGGCAATGGAGGGCGCGCGCATCGAGAGGCTGGAATTGCGCCGCGGCGATCTGCGATTTCCCTTTCCTCAGGGCTTCGAGCAGCAGGTATCCGGCCGCAAGATCATCGGCCTTGGACGGCGGGCCAAGTACTTGTTGATCGACCTCGACAGCGGCAAGACGATCATTTCCCATCTCGGCATGTCCGGCTCCTTCCGGATCGAACAGGGCGCCGTCAGCGGCACGCCTGGCGACTTCCATCACGAGCGTTCCAAGGATGAGAAGCATGATCACGCCATCTTTCATCTGGATGGCGAAGGCGGACCGCGCCGCGTCATCTACAATGATCCGCGCCGCTTCGGCTTCATGGACATTGCGGACCGCTCTGAACTCGACGCCAACCCCTTTCTGTTCGGTCTGGGGCCGGAACCGACTGGCAATGAGCTGTCGGCAGCCTATCTGGCCGAACGTTTCCAACGCAAGGCACAGCCGCTGAAGAGCGCGTTGCTCGATCAGAAGAACATCGCCGGGCTCGGCAATATATATGTCTGCGAGGCGCTCTGGCGGGCGCATCTCTTGCCGACGCGCGCAGCCGGCACGCTGGTGACCAAGGTGGGTAAGCCGAAGGAAGCGCTGAATCTGCTGGTCAGCTCTATTCGCGATGTCATCGCCGATGCGATCGCTGCGGGCGGATCGTCGCTGCGCGACCATATCCAGACGGATGGCTCGCTCGGCTACTTCCAGCATTCCTTTTCCGTCTATGATCGCGAAGGTCTAACTTGCCGCACGCCGGGCTGTGGCGGTACGGTCTCGCGCATCGTGCAGGCTGGCCGGTCCACCTTCTATTGCGCCACCTGCCAGAAATAGGAGAGCGCCATGGTCTATGAAACACTTCTTGTTGAAACCCGCGGCAATGTCGGCCTCATTACGCTGAACCGGCCGCAGGCGCTGAACGCGCTGAATTCGACCGTGCTCAAGGAACTGAAGCAAGCCTATGCGGCCTTTCATGCCGATGAGACCATAGGCGCGATCGTGTTGACCGGCTCGGAGCGCGCATTCGCCGCCGGTGCCGACATTAAGGAAATGCAGCCGCTCGATTTCGCCGAAGTCTACAAGAGCGATTTCATCAGCGGCTGGGACGAGATCGCCAAGGCCCGTAAGCCGATCATCGCCGCCGTCAGCGGCTTTGCGCTCGGCGGCGGATGCGAGCTTGCCATGCTTTGCGATTTCATCATCGCCTCGGAGACGGCAAAGTTCGGCCAGCCGGAGATCACGCTGGGCGTCATTCCAGGCATTGGCGGCTCGCAGCGCCTGACGCGCGCGGTCGGAAAGGCCAAGGCGATGGATCTGATCCTGACCGGCCGGATGATGGACGCAGCCGAAGCCGAGCGCGCGGGACTCGTTTCGCGTGTGGCGGCACCGGAAAGGCTGCTGGATGAAGCGCTGGAGGCGGCAACCAAGATCGCATCATTGTCTCGGCCGTCGGTTCTGATGGCAAAGGAGGCGGTCAGCCGCGCCTTCGAGACGACGCTGGAGGAGGGCTTGCGTTTCGAACGCCGCCTCTTCCAGAGCCTCTTTGCGACCGAGGATCAGAAAGAGGGCATGGCCGCCTTCATCGAAAAGCGCAAACCTGCCTTCAAGAACAGGTGAGCGGATGCTGCCGGGAAAGGCGCTTTTCCTTGAAAATGCGCGTTGACGCGGGTGAGCTTTAGCGTTATATGCCCGCCCACGGTTCGGAAAGCCGCTCAGGTTTTCCGCTAATGCTCCCGTATTGCTGAATTGAGTGGCCGCAGGGCCGGCGCGGCAATGGCGGAGTTTGTTCGAATTCTTGAGAGAGGCATCCATGGCCAATACAACTTCGGCGAAAAAGGCGACCCGCAAGATCGCTCGCCGTACCGCAGTCAACAAGGCTCGCCGTTCGCGCGTTCGCACTTACGTTCGCCAGGTCGAAGAGGCACTCGCCGCTGGTGATGCCGCCAAGGCAAAGGAAGCCTTCATCGCAGCTGAACCCGAGCTGGCGCGTGCCGCAAGCAAGGGCGTCCTGCACGCCAACACAGCATCCCGCAAGGTCTCGCGCCTTGCCGCTCGTGTGAAGGCCCTGTCGGCTTCTGCGACAGCGTAAATATCTCATTAACGAATTGCTCGTTATGATTAGCCCGGTAATTTTACCGGGCTTTTTCGATTCCGTCGCCCGCTCCGGCTATGGTTAATCTAACGACGATTTCGTGTCAGAGGCATGACAGGAAAAATTGTTTTAAAACAATAGCTTACGCAAGGATCTTTTTAAGACTTGCGACTCTGGTCACGCAGCCCGGGGCACCAAATGAGTCAAGAACATTTTTTCTTTTTTCTTTTTATGCGTGTCCAAAATAGCCCACTCGGGGAATCTCCTTGATTCAAAAGCGATTCTTTTTTGACGGTGGTGTGACGCCCTAAAAGGGCAGCGGGAGTCAATGGCCGCATCTTAATTTTGCGTAAAATTCATCGTTGATCTTGCCATTTGATCCTGCCTAAATGGCGTCCAGCAAAGGGCGCGGACATCACCTGCAGAAGTCAGTCCAAACTGCCACGTCGGCAGGATGATGGCTCTGTGTCGCTTGCAACGGAGCGGACAGCTTCCGTTTTCTCACGCACTCGACGGCATTGTACCGTGACGTGGCTGTCACGGGACGGGGACGTTTTGTGCGTTCCGCGGCCACACGCTTTGCGCGAGGCCCGGAAAAGGGCAGGGGAAAGTGTAACATTGCGTGCGGGCTTGCGGGCGAAAAACGAGGATCGGCCGCCAGCCTGACACAGAGCCGCTGAGACGGTTGTCGCATGATCGCGACCACCGCAGGGTCTCTGTGTCAGTCCCGAAAGGGGCAGTGTTTGAGTGAACCGGCATGCAGGCGGCTCATGAGGATGTCGCTGGTTTTGCCAGAGCGGGGAATGATCGGGCGGCTGTCAACGAATGACCGCCCGAGGAAATGAAAGGCGGCATTATGCAGATGAATTCGATGACGACGGGTGCGCTGGATAACGGGGAAGCTGCACCGCAGTCTTTCGGTTCCATTCACCTGAGTGCAACGGAAGAAAAGGGCGAGATGAAGCATGGCGTTCTCTTCGACCGCGTCAGCGCGCGTCTGAAGGCACAAGTTGGTCCTGACGTCTATGCAAGCTGGTTTGCACGGCTCAAGCTTCATTCGGTTTCCAAGAGTGTCGTCCGTCTCACCGTTCCCACGACCTTTCTGAAGTCGTGGATCAACAACCGGTATCTCGATCTCATTGTCGGGCTGTTTCAGGCCGAAGATCCTGAAATCCTGAAGGTCGAGATCCTTGTGCGCACGGCAACGCGCACCGGCGTGAAGGCGGTCGACGAGGCGGTCGCTATCGAGCCGGCTGCCCAGCCCACCCAGCTTCGTCGTCCGGCATCTGCCCAGCCGGCGGGGCATATCGTCCAGCAGGCCGTTTCGGCCGCCGCTGCGGCGCGCCCGGCAAGTGTCGGTTCGCCGCTCTTTGGCTCGCCGCTGGATTCTCGCTTCACCTTCGACACCTTCGTTGAGGGCAGCTCCAACCGCGTGGCGCTTGCCGCCGCGAAAACCATTGCGGAAGCAGGTCAGGGCGCTGTGCGCTTCAACCCGCTCTTCGTCCATGCGACCGTCGGTCTCGGCAAGACCCATCTCCTGCAGGCGATCGCGAATGCTGCGGTGCAGAACCCACGTGGCCTGCGCGTCGTCTATCTGACGGCCGAATACTTCATGTGGCGTTTCGCGACGGCGATCCGTGACAATGACGCGCTGACGTTGAAGGATTCGCTGCGCAACATCGACCTTCTGATCATCGACGACATGCAGTTCCTGCAGGGCAAGATGATCCAGCATGAGTTCTGCCACCTGCTGAACATGCTGCTCGACAGCGCCAAGCAGGTCGTCGTCGCAGCCGACCGAGCGCCGTGGGAACTGGAATCGCTCGATCCGCGCGTCCGTTCGCGTCTGCAGGGCGGCGTTGCGATCGAACTTGATGGTCCCGACTACGAGATGCGTCTCGAAATCCTGAATCGTCGTCTCGCGGCGGCCCGTCTGGAGGATCCGTCACTGGAGATCCCGACCGACCTGTTGCAGCACGTTGCCCGCAACATCACGGCAAGCGGCCGCGAACTGGAAGGCGCCTTCAACCAGTTGATCTTCCGTCGCTCCTTCGAGCCGAACCTGTCGATCGAGCGCGTGGATGAGCTGCTGGCCCATCTCGTCGGTTCCGGCGAGCCGCGTCGTGTGCGTATCGAGGATATCCAGCGCATCGTCGCACGTCACTACAACGTCTCGCGCCAGGAACTGGTCTCGAACCGCCGCACGCGTGTCATCGTCAAACCGCGCCAGATCGCCATGTATCTGTCGAAGACGCTGACGCCACGCTCTTTCCCGGAGATCGGTCGCCGCTTCGGCGGACGCGATCACACGACGGTTTTGCACGCCGTGCGCAAGATCGAGGAACTGATCTCGGGAGATACGAAGCTGTCGCATGAGATCGAGCTTTTGAAGCGTCTCATCAACGAATAAGCGGTGCACAGCCACTACGTTTCAACAGCCGGGAGCAATCCCGGCTGTTTTCTTTTATGAGCATTTTATTCTATACACCCGCAAGTGAGAAAAATGCGCCGGTGACGAACGTCGGCATTCGGGAGGACATCAATGAGTTTTGAACGGATTGCCGTGATCGGCCTTGGCAAGGTCGGGCGGCTGGCGGCAACGCTTTTGCATGAGGGTGGCTTTGAGGTTGTCGGTGTCGATGCACAACTGCCCACGGGCGAATTGCCCTTCCAATGCCGGGCTGGCGATATCACCGACGTCTCCGTCATCGGAGAGCTGTTGTCGAGCGTCGAGGCGGTGCTGTCCTGCCTGCCATATCATCTGAACATCGAGTTGGCACGGGCGGCCCATCTCGCCGGCATCCACTACTTCGATCTGACCGAGGATGTGCCGACCACCAATTTCATTATCGAGCTATCCAAGACCGCCCGCGGCCTGATGGCGCCGCAATGCGGCCTGGCGCCCGGCTTCGTCGGTATCGTCGGCTCAAGCCTTGCCGATGGCTTTGATCGCTGCCGCTCGATCCGCATGCGTGTCGGCGCCCTGCCGCAGCACCCGACCGGACTTCTGGGCTATGCCTTCAACTGGTCGCCGGAAGGCGTGGTCAATGAATATCTGAACGATTGCGAAGTCATCGAGGGCGGCGTGCGCAAGCTCGTCTCGCCGATGGAATGGCACGAAACGATCTATGTCGGCGGCGTCAAGCTGGAGGCCTTCACCACCTCGGGCGGCCTCGGGACCATGTGCGACACCATGCTCGGCAAGGTCGATAACCTCGATTACAAGACGATGCGTTATCCCGGCCATATGGAGCTGATGAACTTCTTCTTCCATGAGCTTCTGATGCGTGAGAAGCGCCATCTCGCCGGCGAAATCCTGACCAACGCCAAGCCGCCTGTCGATGACGACGTCGTCTACGTCCATGTCGCGGCCGAAGGCACGATCAACGGCTCCTTGCGCCGGAAGGAATTTGTCCGCGCCTATTATCCGATCGAGATTGCAGGAGCCCGGCGTACCGCGATCGCCTGGACGACGTCGGCCTCGGTGGTTGCCGTCATCGAAATGGTCCGCGACGGTCTGCTGCCGGCGAGCGGCTTCCTGCATCAGGAGCATATTCCGCTCGAGATGTTCCTGAAGACGCCGACCGGCAGCCTTTTCAAGGCAGGTGCTACCAGCCGCGATTAGGTTTTCGCTTCTGAAAGCAACCAGCGCCGGAACGCCGCAACCGCCGGCCGTTCCAGCGCTGTGCCTGGATAGACGAGATGGTAGGCAAGTTTGCTTGTCAGCCCCAGTGGAAACGGCGCGATGAGCCTTCCCTCGGCAAGTTCCTTCTCAATGAAGGAGCGGCGCATCAGCGCCACGCCGAAGCCTGATTTCATCGCATCGAAGGCGCCATTGCCGTCGCTGAAGATCGGGCCGCGGGAGGCATCTACCTTGGTGGCGCCCGCCGCGGCCAGCCAGAGCTGCCAGTCGCGGCGGTAGACGTCGTGGATGAGCTGGTATCCCGAAAGCTGATCGGGCGAGGGGTTTTCGCCGAGGGTCGCAGCGATCGCCGGCGTGCAGACCGGCACCAGTTCGTCATCCACCAGCCGCTCGCTGATCAATCCTTCATAACCGCCAAGCCCGTGGCGGATGGCGAGATCGATCCCATCCCGCTCGAAATCGAACATGCGATGGGACGCACTGATGCGGACATCGATATCAGGATGCATGTCCTCGAAGCGCTGCAGGCGCGGTAAAAGCCAATGTGTTGCAAAACCTGCCGTACAGGTCAGCGCCAGCGCATTGCCCCGCCGCCGTGCCGTCAGTGATGCCGTCGCTTCGCGCACGAGCTGGAAGGCCGTGCGCAATGTCGCGAAATAGTCCCGGCCTTCCGGCGTCAACAGAATCTGCCGTGTACGCCGCTCGAACAGCGATACGCCGAGCGAAGCTTCGAGATCGCGGACCTGCAGGCTGACAGCGCCAGGCGTGACGTGCAGCTCGCGCGCCGCTTGCGTCATGCTCAGATGACGCGCCGTGGCCTCAAAGGCGCGCAGGGCCGACAATGACGGCAAAGGATCTGTCATGCTTTAGATCAGCTCAATCATGCGAGCAGAAATGCTCGTTTGTCAGGCGGTAAGGAATACTAATAAAAACCGGTAGATCTGGCAAATCCACGCAGGTGAGCCGGAAAAAATACTTTAGCAGAACTCGGCGAGGAGATTGTCATGTCCATCCAGAAGACCATGGGAGCCGCAGAATGGGCCATGCTGATCGTGCTGTCGCTTCTCTGGGGTGGCTCCTTCTTCTTCAACGGCATTCTCGTGAAGGCGCTGCCGCCGTTCACAATCGTGACCGGTCGTGTCCTGCTTGCCGCCATCGCGCTTAATCTGATCGTGCGCGCCATGGGTCATACCATGCCGCGTGACAGGCAGAGCTGGATCGCCTTTTTCGGCATGGGGCTTCTCAACAATATGATTCCCTTCTGTCTCATCGTCTGGGGCCAGACACATATTGCGAGCGGTCTTGCCTCGATCCTCAACGCCACGACACCACTCTTTGCCGTACTCGTTGCTCATGTCCTGACGGCGGATGAAAGGCTGACTGCAAACCGTCTCTTCGGCGTGATCGTTGGCTTTGCAGGCGTTGCTTACATGATCGGCTTTGACGCGTTGAAGGATCTTGGCTCGAACGTGCTTGCCCAACTCGCAGTTCTCGGTGCTGCCTTCTCCTATTCGCTGGCCGGCATCTGGGGACGGCGATTCCGCCGGATGGGCCTTGCCCCGCTTATTCCGGCCGCCGGGCAGGTGACGGCATCCACCCTTCTGATGCTGCCAATCGCGCTGATTGTCGACCAGCCCTGGACGCTCGCGATGCCCTCCGTCGAGACCTGGCTGGCGCTATCAGGTCTTGCGATCCTCTCGACGGCCGTGGCCTATGTGCTCTTCTTCCGCATACTGGCGACGGCAGGTGCCACCAATCTGATGCTGGTGACCTTCCTGATCCCCGTCAGCGCGATCCTGCTTGGCGCCGCAGCACTCGGTGAGCAGTTGCAGCTCAAACATCTGGTCGGCATGGCTTTGATCGCGGTCGGCCTTGCGGCAATCGATGGAAGGCTCGTCAATTTTGCAAGGAGACGGGCTGCTTGAGGCGGACCTGAAGCGATTCAGGAAAAAGTGTGAGCGGCAGGTTTGCGCCCGGAACTGAGTGAAACAAGGGAGATAGAGCTTAGCCTTGTTTCGAAGAACAATGGGAATGCTTTAGCAGGCGAGGTCCGCCACGACGGAATCAAGGATCAGCATGCCTGCCGGCGTGCAGCGCAGGCGGGAATTGCCGATCCGCTCAATAAAGCCGTGTTCCAGTAAAAATTCCTCGCGTTTCGGATCGGGATCGCGGCCAGAAAGCTGCTGCCAGCGGGCAAGATCGACACCTTCCTTCAGGCGCAGTCCCATTAGCAGCAATTCATCGGCCTGCTCATCGAAACCGAGGCGCTCGTGCTCGGTGATACCATGGCCGTCGCGTTCGACGAGGTCCAGCCAGGCTTCAGGCTTGCGTTCCGTAGCGGTTGCAACCTTCTCTCCGCCCCGCGTCAGGCGACCATGCGCGCCGGGGCCGATGCCGGCGTAGTCGCCATAGCGCCAGTAGGTGAGGTTATGGCGGCTCTCCGCACCCGGCCGGGCATGATTGGATACCTCATAGGCCGGCAATCCTTCGCGCTCGGTGATCTCCTGCGTGGCTTCATAGAGAGCAGCGGACTGGTCCCCATCCGGCACGATCAGCTTTCCGGCCTTATGCAGCCCGTAGAAGGGCGTGCCTTCCTCGATGGTGAGTTGATAGAGCGAGAGATGGTCCACGGCATAGGAGATGGCTTCCTTGAGCTCGCGATCCCACTCCTCGACCGTCTGGTTCGGCCGCGCATAGATCAGGTCGAAGGACATGCGCGGGAAGATGTCGCGCGCGAGCCTGATCGCCTTCAGCGCATCGGCGACGTCATGCAGCCGCCCAAGAAATTTGAGGTCGCGATCATTCAGTGCCTGTACGCCGAGCGAGACGCGGTTCACACCGGCGGCGCGGTAGCCACGGAAACGGTCTGCTTCGACGCTGGAAGGATTAGCCTCCATCGTGATCTCGATACCGTCAGGCACATTCCAGTGCCGCGCAATGCCATCGAGGATCGCATCGACTGTTTCCGGCTTCATCAGCGACGGCGTGCCGCCGCCCAGGAAGATGCTGGTCACCGTCCTCGGCCCGCTCATCAGGCGGGCATTGGTGATCTCTTTCAGGAAAGCGGCGACATAGCGCTCCTGATCGACTGGCTGATGCCGGACATGGCTGTTGAAATCGCAATAGGGGCACTTCGCCGCGCAGAAAGGCCAATGCACATAGACCCCGAAACCGGGCTCGCCGGTATCGGGCAGAAGCTTTGCATCGCGCGTCAGCGCAGACGGATCGATCATGTTCAAGGCTCGGCCTATGCTTCCAGGCAGGTTTCGACGAAGAGCTTGAAGGCGCGGGCGCGATGCGAGAGAGCCTGCGGCTTGCCGATGTTCCAGCCGTGTTTTTCTTCCGCGCTCATCTCGCCGAAGGTCACATCGTAGTCCTCGGGCTGGAAGATCGGATCATAGCCGAAACCTTGCGTCCCGCGCGGCGGCCAGACGACTTTACCTTCCACTTCGCCGCGGAAAAGCTCCGTGTGACCATCCGGCCATGCAAGGCAGAGCACGCTGACAAAACGGGCAGAGCGCTGCTCGGGCTTGGTGGCGCCGGCCTTTTCCAATGCCTTCTCGACCTTCTCCATGGCCATGAAGAAATCGCGGGTACCGTTGCCGGTCTCCGCCCAGTCGGCGGTGTAGACGCCGGGATCGCCGCCGAGCGCATCGACGACGAGGCCGGAATCGTCGGAAAGCGCCGGCATGCCGGAGGCTTGAGCCGAGGCAAGTGCCTTGATCGTGGCATTTTCCTCGAAGGTCGTCCCGGTTTCTTCGGGTTCGATGAAATTGAGTTCGGCGGCCGATTTGGCGGTGAAACCAAGCGGACCGATCAGATCCTGGATCTCGCGGATCTTGCCCTGGTTGTGGCTGGCGACGACAATAGTTTTGGTTTCGAGCTTACGCATAAAATATCCTTACCCCATGCCCCAGATTTTGGCCTCCGCGCATTCCAGGCTATTGCCTGAAGGATCGCGGAAATAAATCGATCGGCCGCCCTGCGGCCATTGAACCTCGGATTCGATGCCGATGCCGGCAGCTTTCAGCTTTTGCACCATCGCATCGAGATTGTCTCCCGAAACCCTGAAGCAGGCATGGCCCCTTCCGATAGTGCCATGCGGCGGAACCTGCAGGCTGTCCGGTGCAGGCGGCTTCACCGTTTCCTCCGGGTTGAAGATCAGGAGCACGCCTGGTCCGCAGCGGAAGAACACATGACGGTTGCCAGACCGTGCGATCTTCTCAAGGCCCAGCACATCCTCGTAAAAGGCTTCTGTCGCATCGAGATCATTTGCGTAGAGCGCAGTTTCAAGAACGCCTTCGATGGGTTGTGCCATTGCCCGCCCCTTTTTAGGCCTTGCCCCCGTAAGCAGGGACGAGGAAATTCACTGGCGAGGCTTGAAAGAAAGCCTCAGGCGATGGCTTGCTTCTGCAGGTCCACCAGCCCGGCAATGCCCGCCTTGGCGAGACCCATCAGCGAGGAGAACTCCTCTTCGCTGAAAGGCGTGCCTTCCGCCGTGCCCTGGATCTCGACGATGCCGCCGGCGCCCGTCATGACGAAATTGGCGTCGGTCTCGGCCGAGGAATCCTCGAGATAGTCTAGATCGATGACCGGCTGGTTGGCGAAGATGCCACAAGAGATCGCCGCGACATGGTCCTTCAGCACGCGGTCGGCCTTGATCATGTTGCGGGTTTCCATCCAGCGCAGGCAATCGTAAAGCGCAATCCAGCCGCCGGTGATCGAGGCCGTGCGCGTGCCGCCGTCGGCCTGGATGACGTCGCAGTCGAGCGTGATCTGCCGCTCGCCGAGGGCAGTAAGATCGACCACGGCACGCAGCGAGCGGCCGATCAGGCGCTGGATTTCCTGCGTGCGGCCGCCCTGTTTGCCGGCTGCGGCTTCGCGCTTCATGCGCTCGCCTGTCGCGCGCGGCAGCATGCCATATTCGGCTGTGACCCAGCCCTTGCCGGTGTTGCGCAGCCACGGCGGCGTCTTGTCTTCCAGGCTCGCCGTACAGAGTACGTGCGTATCGCCGAACTTCACCAGGCAGGAGCCTTCAGCATGCTTGGAAAAATTGCGCTCGAAGGAGACCTTGCGCATCTGGTCGGTTTTTCTGCCTGAAGGCCGCATTCTCTTCTCCTGAAACATGATGCCGAAAACGTGAGCGCTTTCAGGCAATGTCTTTGCATGCATTGTATCGTCGCCCGCTTCTACGATTGGCTGCGTGCATTTGCAAATTCCCTTTTGCCACGGGGGGCAGATTGGCTATATTTCCCTGATATCATTCAGTGCGGGTGCGAAAAGTTCATGAGCTACAGGTCGACATCAATTTCGGATGCCGTGGCTGCGCTGGATGAACGATCGAAGGAAATCTTCCGGCGCATCGTCGAAGGCTATCTGGAGCACGGCGAGCCGCTCGGCTCCCGCAATCTTTCGCGTCTTCTGCCGATGTCTCTGTCGCCTGCCTCCGTTCGCAATGTCATGAGCGATCTGGAAGAGCTTGGTCTGATCTATTCGCCGCATGTCAGCGCCGGGCGCCTGCCGACCCAGATCGGGCTGCGCTTCTTCGTCGATGCCTTCATGCAGGTCGGTGACCTCTCGGCAGAAGAACGTGCCAGCATCGACCGCCAGGTGCGGGCCGGAAGCCGCGACAATCCGGTGGAATCGATGATGAATGAGGCGAGTCGCATGCTCTCGGGCATTTCGCGCGGCGCCGGCCTTGTCATCACCTCAAAGAGCGACCCGGTTCTGAAACATGTCGAGTTCATCCGCCTGGAACCTACCAAGGCGCTGGCTGTTCTTGTCGGTGATCACGATCAGGTCGAAAACCGCATTATAGAACTGCCCGCAGGTGTTACCTCGTCGCAGCTCACCGAGGCTGCCAACTTCCTCAATGCACACATGACCGGGCAGACGCTGCCGGAATTGCGCTTGCAATTGAGCCGGCTGAAAGATGAAGTTCGCCATGAGCTCGACGCACTGTCGCGCGACCTCGTGGAGCGCGGCGTCGCCGTGTGGGCCGGCAACTCGGACGAGACCAAGCCGGCACAGCTCATCATCCGCGGCCGAGCAAACCTGCTGGAAGGCGTAGGCGGGGCGGAAGACCTCGACCGGCTGCGTCTGCTATTCGATGATCTGGAGAAGAAGGACAGCTTGATCGAGCTCCTGAACCTTGCCGAAAGCGGGCCGGGCGTACGCATCTTCATCGGTTCGGAAAACAAGCTTTTCTCACTTTCCGGCTCCTCGCTCATTGTGGCGCCCTATCGCGATGACGACGACCGCATCGTTGGCGCGGTAGGAGTGATCGGTCCCACGCGGCTCAATTATTCCCGCATCGTGCCGATGGTGGACTATACGGCGCAACTCGTGTCGCGCCTTTCGCGCGGATCTCTCTGATCCCTTGCGCAAAACAGGCGGAATTTTAGCTTCTTCGTAACGCAGACTTGATTTTTTCCGGCCAAACATCGATATCGGGCGCATCTGAGAATACACGAACCGGAGACCGTCATGACTGATGAAACGACGAAGAACGGACCTGACGCGGCTGCGGCGGAAGCCACAGCCGACGCCGCCGCAAACGTCGAGAATGAAGCCGTGAAGGAAGCAGCCGCAGGCGAACCAGATGCGCTTGAGCTTCTGAAGGCCGAGAATACGGAACTGCGCGACCGCTACCTGCGGCTCGCTGCCGAAATGGATAATCTGCGCCGCCGCACGGAGCGCGAGGTTAAGGACGCCAAGTCCTATTCCGTCGCAGGCTTCGCCCGCGACATGCTGGCCGTCTCGGACAATCTGCGCCGTGCGATCGATGCCATTCCGCCGGAAGCCAGGGCTGCCGCCGACGCTGGCTTGATGACATTGATCGAAGGTGTCGAGATGACCGAGCGCTCCATGCTCTCGGCTCTCGAGCGCCACGGCGTTCGCAAGCTGGAGCCGGTCGGCCAGAAGTTCGACCCGAACTTCCATCAGGCGATGTTCGAAGTGCCGAATACCGAAGTGCCGAACAATACGGTCGTACAGGTCGTACAGGCCGGCTTCAGCATTGGTGAACGCGTCTTGCGCCCGGCCATGGTCGGCGTCGCCAAGGGTGGTCCGAAACTCGTCGAAGCCGAGGCCAACTCGGTGCTGGACGAGAAAGACGCCTGAGACAGCAAGAATGCCTGACAATTGAAAAAGGCCGCGTCAGCGGCCTTTTTGGTTTTTGTATCACCCTTGCGAACTAGATGCGCCCGAAACGCTCGATCAGCAGATCGAAGAAACCGTCGGAATCCACGTAGCGCATGACCTTTGCATTACGCTTTCGGTCGGTCACATGCCACCAGTCGACGACGGTCATGCCGACCGTCAGTTCGGATGTGACTTCGATCTCGACATTGCAGTCCCGGCCCTTGAAGAGGTCCGGTTTCAGCAGATAGGCGACGGTCGTCGGATCATGCAGCGGACCGCCGTCCGAGCCGTATTTTTCGATGTCGAAGCGCTCGAAGAATTCCAGCATCTCGACCATCGCCTTGGCCGGCGCGGTGCCGATATCGGCCATGCGCTTCACCCGGTCCTTGCGGGTCAGCAACTGGTGCGTCACATCGAGCGGCATCATGACGACCGGCACGCCCGAGCGGAACACGATATCGGCGGCTTCCGGATCGACATAGATGTTGAATTCAGCAGCCGGCGTGATGTTGCCGCCTTCGAAGAAGCCGCCGCCCATCATGACGAGTTCGCGGATGCGCGGTACGATATCCGGCGCCTTCTGGAAAGCCAGGCCGATATTGGTCAGCGGACCGAGCGTACAGAGCGTGACGGTGCCTTCCGGCTCGCGTCGCAGCGTTTCGATGATGAAGTCGACCGAATGCTGCGCCTGCAGCGGCATCGTGGGCTCTGGAAGCGTCGGACCATCGAGGCCCGTCTTGCCATGCACGTGCTCGGCGGTGACGAGCTTGCGGGCGATCGGTCGGTCGGCGCCGGCAAAGACCTTGATATCGGTCCGCTCGCACAATTCGCAGATGATGCGCGCGTTGCGGCTGGTGAACGACAGCGGCACATTGCCGGCAACGGTGGTGATGCCCAACACCTCAAGCTCTTCAGGGCTACCGAAGGCCAGCATGATCGCGGCGGCATCGTCCTGGCCGGGGTCGGTGTCGATAATGATTTTTCTCGGTTCTGCCATCCGAATCGTTCCATCCTCTGGTGCGCGACGCCTGGCATGCACCTTTTCATTGTCTTTACGCTCCCGTCGCAAATCAACACAGCGCGCCGGAGCATGTTTTGATGCGGGGCGCTGCGCCCTTTGTCAAGGAAGCGATCAAAATGCGGGAGGCCCGGCCGGCGGCCATCATGCCTTGCAGCAGGCAAGCGTCGTCCCCATATTAGCGATACCCGGATGCTGCATGTGAGGTCCGGGAAGGTCGCTTGCATCAAGGACTTTGGAAGATGAGCCGCATTACCCCTTTCGCCAGCCCGCTGCTTTTGGGCTTCGATGCCATGGAAAAGACGCTCGAGCGGATTTCCAAGGCCAGCGACGGTTATCCGCCCTATAATATCGAACGCATCGCCGCCGGTCACGACGCGCCCGAGCGGCTTCGCATCACGCTTGCAGTCGCCGGTTTCAGCGAAGAAGAGCTTGATGTGTCAATTGAGGAAAACCAGCTTCTGATCCGCGGCCGCCAGGTCGATCAGGGCGAGCGCGATTACCTCTATCGCGGCATTGCCGCCAGACAGTTCCAGCGCACCTTCGTTCTCGCCGATGGCATGCAGGTCTTGGGCGCAATCCTTAAGAACGGCCTGCTTTCGGTTGATCTAATTCGCCCGGAACCGGCGCGTATGGTCAAGAAAATTAACATTTCGGTTTCACAGTAGCACAACGGTTTGTTGAACCGTTGGTCCCTTCTCTCGGAGGAACAGGAATGTTGATGAAAGAAGCCACGTCGCGTCTGACCAAGTCTGAACTTGCCGGTATCGGCAATGGCGAGGTCGCCTATATCCGCAAAATTCGCAATGAAGAGGTCTCCAAATGCTTCCCCGAGGCTCCGGATATCGATCCGAGCGTTGATCTCTGGGCACTGTTTGGCGCCGATGGTACGCCGATCCTGCTGACCGATAATCGCTCCAGCACCTTCTTCAAGGCAGCTGAAGACGAACTGAAAACGGTCAGCCTGCATTGATCGAAACCGGCCCGCCGAGCACGGCTGGCCGACGAATGCATGTGTGAAGATCGTAATGGGCGATGCAAGGGACTGACGTCAGTCCCTTGCCCACACGCTAGCTGCTTTGCAGCATTTCCCTATTCTCGAAAAATTCCACTCAGCGGCAACGCCGTCGAAATTGATCCGTCTAGTCGGGTTAGACGCGCTTGAAGGTGAGATAGGCCGAAGAGCGGCCCTCACGACGGGCCTTGGCTTCATAGCGGGTGCTCGGCCAGCCCTCATAGGGCGTCAGCCAGTCAGCCGCATTCTGCGCCATCCATTCGAAGCCGCCATGGTCGCGGCATTTCAGGAGCGTCCAGTTCACATAGGTGTCAATGTCGGACGCGAAGCAAAATAGCCCGCCCGGCTTCAGCACGCGATGAAAACGGTCGAGATTGGTCTTGGAGACGAAGCGCCGCTTCCAGTGTTTCCGTTTCGGCCACGGATCCGGATAGAGCAGGTCGATCTGGTCGAGGCAATGATCGGGAAGCCAGTCGAGGAGCTGTGTGGCGTCGTCGTTGTAGACGCGCACGTTGCGGGCACCGGTCTCATCGACGCGTGCAAGCAGCTTCTGCATGGAATTGATGAAGGGCTCGACGCCGATGAAACCCGTCGAAGGCGTTTCCAGCGCGCGGTGGATCAAATGCTCGCCACCGCCGAAGCCGATCTCCAGCCGCAATCTTTCGACCCCATCGGGGAAAAGCGCCTTCAGCGGCTCCGGCGGAGCCGCCGAGAGATCGAGGATGAATGCCGGGAGCAGGGTAGAGAGCCTTTCGGCCTGCTGCTCGCGCAGAGCCTTTCCCTTGCGGCGACCGAAAAAGGCTTCGGTCGCCCGACCCCGGCGTTCCATGTCTGTCATGCAGCAGCCTTGGTCTTGACGGCTTCCTTGAGCGCCTTCACGAGGTCCGTGCGCTCCCAGGAGAACGAGCCGTCGCGACCGGCCTTGCGGCCGAAGTGACCATAAGCCGACGTCTTCGCATAGATCGGCTTGTTGAGGTCAAGGTGACGGCGGATGCCCGACGGCGACAGGTCCATGTTCTGGCGGATCGCCGCTTCGACCTGATCCTCGGAAACGCCCTTGCCCGTGCCGTGCAGGTCGACATAGATCGACAGCGGCTGGGCGACGCCGATGGCGTAGGAAAGCTGGATCGTGCAGCGGTCGGCGAGACCGGCGGCAACGACGTTCTTGGCGAGATAGCGGGCAGCATAGGCGGCCGAACGGTCGACCTTCGTCGTGTCCTTGCCGGAGAATGCGCCACCGCCGTGGGGAGCCGCACCGCCGTAGGTGTCGACGATGATCTTGCGGCCGGTGAGGCCGGCGTCACCGTCCGGGCCGCCGATGACGAACTTGCCGGTGGGGTTGATGTACCACTTGCAATCGTCGGCGATCTTTAGGTCGCCGAGGGCTTCGCGGATATAGGGCTCGACGACGCTGCGAACCTTCTTCGAGTCCCAGCTGTCGTCGAGATGCTGGGTGGAAAGAACGATCGAAGTGGCTTCAGCCGGCTTGCCGTCGACATAGCGCACGGTCACCTGGCTCTTGGCATCGGGGCCGAGCTTGGCAACTTCGCCTTCGCCCTTCTTGCGCGCGGCAGCAAGCAGCTGCAGGATCTTGTGGGAATAGTAGATCGGCGCAGGCATGAGGTCAGGCGTTTCCTTGCAGGCGTAGCCGAACATGATGCCCTGGTCGCCGGCACCTTCATCGCCCTGCTGGTCGGCGGCGCTGTCCACGCCCTGGGCAATGTCGGCCGACTGCGAATGCAGGAGCACGTCGATCTTGGCCTTCTTCCAGTGGAAGCCGTCCTGCTCGTAACCGATGTCCTTGATAGCGCGACGGGCCGCAGCCTTGAACTTCGACGGATTGATGACGTCGTTGCCGTCTTTGTCCTTCTTCATCAGGCTCGGCGGCAGGCGAACTTCGCCGGCGATGACGACGCGGTTCGTCGTCGCGAGGGTTTCGCAGGCAATGCGCACGCCCCACGGATTGATGCCGGTCTTTGCCGCTTCGCGGTAGACCAGATCGACGATCTCGTCGGAGATGCGGTCACACACCTTGTCCGGGTGACCTTCGGCAACAGATTCGCTGGTAAAGAAATAGTTCGCGCGCATTCCGGGATTCCCCTCAAAGAATAAAAGCGGTCTAGTAGGTACTCATTTCGTGCTCTGATGACAAGCACAGAAGGACATAAATATATCTTTATATCTGCGGCGAAATGACAAATTTTGCCCCAAAAACGCAAAAAGGCGGCCTTTTGAGCCGCCTTAAGCTTTCCGAGCGTGGAGACGCTCAGTCGGAATCGGCTTCCGCCGCCAGTGCCTTCACCAGTTCGACGACTTTGCGACGAACCTTGGGATCGGTGATCTTCACAAATGCGCGGTTGAGCTGGAGTCCTTCCGAAGAGGAGAGGAAATCGACAACATAGTTCGAGCTCGAGGTTTCCGCCATGCCGGTCAAGGCACCGGAATGTTCACCGGGAGCGTCTTCGAAGAAGAAGGAAACCGGGACGTTGAGGATGCTCGAAATGTTCTGCAGGCGGCTGGCGCCAACGCGGTTGGTGCCCTTCTCGTATTTCTGGATTTGCTGAAAGGTGATGCCGAGGCTTTCGCCGAGCTTCTCCTGGCTCATGCCTAACATGGTACGGCGAAGTCGAATGCGGCTACCGACATGGATGTCGATAGGATTCGGCTTCTTCTTATTTTCAATCATGGTCGTGCCCTAGCAAAGAAAAATTCAACCCTGTTCTAACCGGCATGCCCTGACCTCATTCCGTAACGCCACGTTGCAAGTCGCGATAACCCACCTTGAAGCATACGTTACTAACGCCGATTGCGACCACTATGCAATTTTAGGGGTTTTTGGTCAATTCAACCTGGAAATAAAACCCCTGCGTGAAATTAGCGCAATGGCCATCAGTAACGTTTCAGTCAACCAGAAGTACGTTTGGCGGGGATATGGGCTTCCGGTGTTTTTTTGTAATCCATCGAGAGTTGCATCAATAAAGCCCATTTCGTCCAATTTAAGACCTGCAACGATTTCGCCGCGTGCGTCTACAACCGCCGAAATTCCGCTATTCGCATCGCGAATCAGCGGCAGACCGGTCTCGACCGCCCGTACGCGTGCCTGCTGAAAATGCTGGTAAGGACCCGGCGTCGAGCCGAACCAGCTGTCATTCGTGATGTTGAGAATAGCGTTCGCTTGACCGATGTCGCCGGTCATTTCGTCCGGGAAGATGATCTCGTAGCAGACGAGCGGATAGAATTTCAGCCCGCTAGGAAGTTCGAGCAGATGACGGCTGGCGGCCGCCGAAAAGCCGCCTGGCATCTCCACCACATTCTGGATGCCGAGTTCGTTGAGCATGTCTTCGAAGGGAAGATATTCACCGAAAGGAACGAGATGCACCTTGTCGGAGGCGGCGACGATCTGCCCCCGCCCGTCGATCACATAGATCGAATTATAGTAGCGGGTAGGATAGCCAGGGCCGAGTTCTTCAGCGCGGACGGCGCCCGCGATCAGGATCTGGTCGTCATCGAGCGTGTCGGCAATCCGGGTCAATGCATCCTGGTTGTCTGTGAGGATGAAGGGGATCGAGGTTTCCGGCCAGACGATGATGTCGGGCTTCTTGCCACCGTCCTTGGGAGGCTCACTTGAGAGCTTGAGATGGGTCTCGAAGATAGCCTCGCGATCCGCATCATTGTCCATCTTGGCCGTCTGGTCGATTGCCGGCTGGACCAGGCGTACCACAGGCCGCTTGTCCTCGGGTAATGCTTCGGGTTTCGGCGCGAGATAGAGAATGTAGGCGCCATAACCGAGATGCACTGCAAAGAGGATCGCTGCGAGGCTGACGCCGAGTTTCGCTCCCTGTCGGGTTCCGATGAGGGCAGGGGCAGCAAAGACGAAGACCGAGAGCGCGGTCACCCCCATGGTGCCGATCACATGCGCCGACTGCATCATGATAGGCATCGGCATCATGGCATAGCCGATGGCGTTCCACGGAAAGCCTGTGAAGATGAAGCTGCGCACCCACTCAAGCAAGCCGAAGCTGGCAGCAAGTGCTGCAATCCGCCCCATGCCGTCGGACCAGAATATACGCGCAAGAGCCGCGGCCAAGCCGTAGAAGACGGCAAGACAGGCCGGAAGCCCGAGTATCGCGAGCGGCAACGCCCAGGCAAATTCATCTGAATCGATCAGCAGGGCATGCCCGAGCCACCAGAGCCCGGCAACGAAATAGCCGAAGCCGAACAGCCAGCCCGTGGCGAATGCCGGCCAGAGCCTGCCGGCAAGGCTGCTTTCGGGCGAGGCGGCCGCCCCGTCGATCAGCCAGACGAGCAGCGTGAAGGAGACGAACATCGCCGCGAAGAAGCCGATCGGAGGCAGCGCCAGGACACCGAAGGCGCCGGCGGCGATCGCAAGCAATGACCGTTTGAACCCCCAGACGAGGATAATCCTGTCCGCAAGCCGCTCCATGCGCACTCCCATCAAAGCCGCGAATCAATCCAATCGCAGTCTTTCAAAAAAGCGCGCGCTTGTCGTCTTGCGGATCGGACAGCAAATCGAAATCCGCTTTCGGAAAGCCCGACACTGCGTTCATGGGAAGGGTCAGTTTGCAGTCGATTCCGCAGGCCGGTCGTCGTTGCCGTCACCGATGGACGGTCCGTCACCATCTGCCTTGGCGCGACGGCGGATTGCCTGGCGCTTGCGGGTGATGCGCACCCGCTTGATGCGCCGCGGATCCGCGTCGAGGATGTGGAATTCGAAATCCGGCAAGGCCTGGACGACTTCTCCACGCACGGGGATGCGCCCCAGTGCGGAGAAGATCAGGCCGCCCAGCGTATCGACTTCATCAATCTGCTCGCTGATGTCGAAATCCGGCCCGATGGCCTCGGCAATCTCCTCGAGCTCGACGCGGGCATCGGCAACGAACATGTCTTCCGAAACACGTTTGAACATGACTTCTTCATCGTCATGCTCGTCATCGATATCGCCGATCACCATCTCGACGATGTCTTCATGCGAGGCAAGGCCGTCCGTGCCGCCATATTCGTCGATGACCAGCGCCATCTGTGTGCGGTTCACCTGCATGCGACGCAGGAGATCGGATGCCAGCATGGAAGGCGGCACGAAAAGGATCTGTCTGATAATGCCCGTTTCGGCGAGCGTCTTCTGCAGGTCGACGCGTCCGAGATCGAAATTCGGCTTGGCCGAGCGCGCCACCTTCTGGAGGTTCTCCAGAGAGACTTCGATCGTCGGCGCGCCCGCCGCCGGCTTCGTGCCGCCGCGGCGCTTGTTACGCGCCTGCTTGGCGACATAGGAAAGAAGGTCGCGGATATGCACCATGCCGCGCGGGTCATCGAGCGTTTCGGCATAAACCGGCATGCGCGAGCGACCGCTTTCCTCGAAGAGGATCATCAGTTCGCCGATCGTGATGTTCTGGTCGACCGCCTCGATATCGGCGCGCGGCACCATGACGTCGGCAACGCGCACCTCACGGAAGCGCAGGATGTTGTGGAGCATTGCCCGTTCGTCGGGCGAAAACGCGTCCGCTGCAGCCGGGTCGGTCATCAGCGCGTCGGCAATATCTTCGCGCAGACGCGAGCCCTGTTGTGGTCTCAAGATGCGCGCGGCGCGTGACCAGAAGGATTGCGGTCGGTGTCGACTACTTCCACCCTCGTCGGAAGAGGAGGATTGGTCGGAGTCCTTGGCGTCTGACGCCGGCTTCGTTGAAAAGTCGCTCATGGTTCCATTTTAAGGTCTTGACCCTCGTAGGGGTCAGATAGGCCGAGTACTGCCAAAATGCGAGTCTCCAGCCCCTCCATAATTTCGGCTTCGTCATTATTCATATGGTCGTAGCCGAGCAGATGCAAGAAACCATGCACCATAAGGTGGGTCAGATGATCGTCAAAGCTCTTTTCGAGCTCTTGCGCTTCGCGCTCCACCGTTTCCAGGGCGATGATGATATCGCCGAGCATCGGGCCCGGCATTTTGCCGGGTTTGACCGGAAAAGCCGGAAACGACAGCACGTTGGTCGGCTTGTCCTTGCCGCGCCATTCCGCATTGATGTCCTGGATGGAGGCATCGTCGGTGAAGACGAGCGAAACTTCCGGCGGCATCGTCGGGAAGGGTTGTTTTTCCTCTTCCCGCAGATAAGTGACAGCCGCGCCCAACACCCGTTCGGCAAGGGCATGCAATACATCTTCGGCGGGCCAGCCCGTGTCCTCGATGCTGATCTGTATGTCGAGCTCGGCCATCAGTCCTGCCGGCTGGCCTCTTCGTTTGCCGCAGTATAGGTCGCGTCATAGGCCTTGACGATGCGACCGACGAGCGGATGGCGAACGACGTCGACATCCTTGAACCGCGTGATCGAGATACCCTCGACATCGTTCAACAGATGAAGGGCTTCAACGAGGCCGGATTTGACGCCGCGTGGCAGGTCGATCTGGCTCGGGTCGCCGGTGATGATCATGCGGGAGTTTTCGCCGAGACGAGTCAGGAACATCTTCATCTGCATCGAGGTGGTATTCTGTGCCTCGTCGAGGATGATGGCGGCATTGGCAAGCGTACGGCCACGCATGAAGGCGAGCGGCGCGATTTCGATGACGCCGGCAGTGATCGCCCGTTCGACCTTGTCACCCGGGATCATGTCGTAGAGTGCGTCATAAAGCGGGCGCAGATAGGGATCGACCTTTTCCTTCATATCACCAGGCAGGAAGCCCAGACGTTCCCCGGCTTCGACGGCCGGTCTCGAAAGGATGATCTTTTCGACCGCGCCGCGTTCCAGAAGCTGGGCGGCCTGGGCGACGGCGAGATAGGTTTTGCCGGTACCGGCCGGGCCGACGCCGAACACCATCTCCGAGCGCTCGAGCGCCCGCATATAGGCATCCTGTGTCGGCGTGCGCGCGATGATCGTCTTTTTGCGCGTCGAAATCTGCGCCATCGTCAATTTGGCTTTTTTCTCCATCGTCGGCAGCGTGAGCTGGTCGTCGGCGGCAACCGCCATGCGAATTGCCCCTTCAACGTCTGAACGCTCCACACTGCCGCCTTTCTGGAGTTTTTCATAGAGGTAATCGAGTGTGCGTCGCGCTTGATTGGTGGCCAGCACATCGCCGGTGATCACGACGGAGTTGCCTCGCGCTCGCGCATCGATATTGAGCCGCTGTTCCAGAAGCTTCAGGTTCTGATCGAACTGTCCGAAGAGTTCGCTGGCGAACCGGTTGTTCTCGAACGTCAGGACGAAGTGATTGGCGTCGCTCGCAATGCGTGGGTGGCGCGGTGAAGAAGAAACCAATTCCTGTCCGTTCAAGCGGTCGAGCTCCCTGGGTTAAACCTCAGCCTCTGCGCGTTCGGCAAACAGGCTGTTGGTTCCGGTTCCTGTGATTCGCACTTTAATAATGTCACCGATTTGCGATGCTTTTGCATCAACATTCACGGACTGCAGCCACGGCGATCTGCCGATAAGCTGACCAGGCATGCGGCCCGGCTTTTCCAGGAGGAGATCGATTTCCTTGCCGATGCAGGATTCGTTGAAATCCTGCGTCTGCTTGAGAAGCAGCGCCTGCAGGCGTTCCAGCCGTTCTGCCTTGATATCTTCCGGCACCTGGTCCTTCAATTCCGCACCGGGCGTGCCCGGCCGCGTCGAATATTTGAACGAGAAGGCCTGTGCATAACGAACCTCCTCAACGAGTTTTAGTGTATCCTCAAATTCCCGGTCTGTCTCCCCCGGAAAGCCGGTTATGAAGTCGCCTGAAAGCGCAATGTCAGGGCGGGCCTTGCGGATGCGCTCGATGAGCGAAAGATATTCCGCTGCCGTGTGGCGACGGTTCATGGCTTTCAGAATTCGGTCCGATCCGGCCTGAACCGGAAGGTGCAGATAGGGCATCAGCGTCCGAAGGTCGCGATGCGCCTCGATCAGCCGATCGTCCATGTCCCGCGGGTGGCTCGTCGTGTAGCGAAGCCGCGCAAGGCCGGGGATATCGGCAAGCCGGTAGAGCAGGTCGCCGAGGCTCCACTCTTCGTCCTTGGGACCGACACCGTGCCAGGCATTGACGTTCTGGCCGAGCAGGGTGATTTCGCGCACGCCGGCTTCGACAAGCTTCATCGCCTCCTCGACGATCTGCGACACCGGCCGCGACACTTCCGAGCCGCGCGTATAAGGCACGACGCAGAAGGTGCAGAACTTGTCGCAGCCTTCCTGAACCGTCAGGAAGGCTGTTACGCCACGGGCGCGGATTTTCGGTGCCTCGGCGATCGGCAGATGCTCGAACTTGTCTTCGATCGCATATTCCGTATCGACGACGCGGTGGCCTTCCTTGGCCCGGCGGAGCGCCTCCGGCAGGCGATGATAGGTCTGCGGGCCAATGACGACATCGACCGCCGGCGCACGCCGAAGGATCTCTTCGCCTTCGGCCTGCGCGACGCAGCCGGCGACACCAATCATCATCTCGCGGCCGTCCGCAGCCTTGCGCTTTTTCATCTCCCGCAGGCGCCCAAGCGCGGAATAGACCTTCTCGGCCGCCTTCTCGCGGATATGGCAGGTATTGAGCAGGACGAGGTCGGCCTCTTCCATGTCCTCGGTCGGCTCATAGCCGTCGCGGGCAAGAGCATCGCTCATGCGGGTCGAGTCGTAGACGTTCATCTGACAGCCATAGGTCTTGATGAAAACCTTGCGGCTGTTGGAGCCATCGCGGAGAGAAGTCTCCGGGGCCTGAAGAAGGGCGTTGTCCTGGGTCATGGCGGCTATTTAGTGGTTTTTACCGCGCGAGAAAAGGGACTCTCGGTTCAGCCGATATTACGGCCGCGCAAGCTGCTGTTCAGCAGGCTGCGGATGCGGGCGGAGATCGTGGTGCTGACTGACTTGCGATTGGTCTTCTCGCCATATTCGACCGCCTCGCCAAACGAGACTTCGACATCGATCGCACCGCATTTCAGGATGTCGCTCAGATGCGGCAGAAGCTCTATATCGCCGGGCCAGGCCGCAAGTGGACGATGGTAGCGGCCCATGGCGATGCCATGCACTTGAGTATAGGCAATCGCCACCGGCTGGACCATCACCGCGCCGGTCGGGGAATGGGGCACGGCCATGGCGGCTGCACCGAAGAGCGACGACTTGACCTCCAGCAGGCGGTTACCGTCCGACGTCGTTCCCTCGGGAAACAGCACGACGATTTCACCGTCGGCCATGCGGCCTGCGATCTCGCTCGCCTGATCGCCCGTGCGGCGTTTTTCTTCCCGCACCACGAAGACACTCTTCTGCAGCTTCGCAAGCATCCCGAAGATCGGCCAGTCGCGAACCTCGATCTTGGCGATGAAGGCAACGTCGGCTACCGCCGACATGACCATGATATCCATCCACGAGGAATGGTTGGAGCAGAGCATCAGCGGCCGGCGGCCCTCGAGTTCGCCGCGCACGCGGATGCGGATGCCGAGACAATAGCAGACGATACGGTGCCAGCGGCGGGGAAGGGTACGCCGGAGTTTCCAGTCGAAATGCAGCGCCAGGATCTGCAGCGGCATGAGAAGGATGCTGACGACTATGATGGTGGTAAGCGCGAAGAAAATGCGCAGCCGGACGATCAAATGTGGCGCTCCCGGACTGCCATGATGTCAGAGTTCGTCTTTCTTCAGCGGGATGCCGTAGAGCTCCAGCCGGTGATCGACGAGCTTGAAGCCATGTTCGCGCGCGATCCGCTCCTGCAGCGCCTCGATTTCCGGCGACCGGAACTCGATGACGACGCCGCTCTTCAGGTCGATCAGATGGTCATGATGTTCTTCGGGCACCGTCTCGTAGCGCGAGCGGCCGTCGCGAAAATCGTGCCGGGCGATGATCCCCGCATCTTCGAAAAGCTTTACCGTACGATAGACCGTCGAAATCGAAATCTTGGCGTCGACCTTCACGGAGCGGCGATAGAGCTCCTCGACATCCGGATGATCTTCGGAGTCCTCGAGGATGCGCGCGATTACCCGGCGCTGCTCGGTCATGCGCATGCCGCGTTCAGCGCAAAGCTCCTCAAGGGTTTTGGCTACCTCAGTCATGGCTGCCTTCTCGCTATTCCTGCCGAGAAGGGAACTACCGAAGAACGCGCTTCATGACAAGCGCCGTGGAGGTAGCCCCGTTGGCATCCTTATAATAGCCCTTGCGCTCGCCGGCCTGCTCGAAGCCAAGCTTGCGGTAAAGGCCGAGGGCGGCGGTATTGCCGTTATCGACTTCCAGGAACATGCTCTCGCCGCCACGGAGCCGTGCTTCGCGTATGGCGGCCTGCATCAGCCGCCACCCGAGGCCGGAACGCGCGACCTTTGCCTGTACGGCAACCGTCAGGATTTCCGCCTCGCCCGCCACCTGGCGCGCAAGGATGAAGCCCGGCAGGGTCTTTTTCAGGATCGCATTGGTCTGGCGGGCGACGAAGCCGAACACAGTGTTCTGTGACAAGAGGCTGTGGAATTCGCCGTCACCCCAGGGGCGGGCAAAGCGCTCGCCGTGCAGGACGGAAACGTCGAGGCAATCCTCCGGCTGCATGGTGACGATTTCGAATTCCGGTTTCAGCGTCAGATAGGCTTCCAGCATCGTCATACTCTTGCAATCGCGTATCCGGCCTGCGGTTTGGCATCGGGTCCGCGCAGATAAAGTGGCTTCGGCTTTCCGGTATTCGGGTTCGCGGCAGCACCGAGACGCGCCACGATGGAGATCGGGAAGGAGTTGGCGTATTCGCCCGTTGCATCCGGTTTCAGGATCGGGGTCGCCGAACCGGTGATCTCGCCGTCGAAACCGGCGGCAAAGGCCTGGGCTTCGGCGATGCTGACCGCGCGTGCCTCGTCGAGCGCGACGCCGTCGGCCGCAAAAGACTGGAGATAGATTTCTTCCCTCTTGGCATCCATCGCAGCGAGCACTGCGCGGCTAGGCGTCTTTTCGCGCTGGGCGGCTGCCATGACTTCGAGCGTGGTTATGCCGACGGCCGGAATATCGAGGGAAAGCGCAAAGCCGCGGGCGGCTGCAACGCCGACACGGATGCCGGTAAAGGAGCCGGGACCGATGGTGACGGCAAGGCGGTCGACATCCGAGAGTGTGACGCCCGCCTGATCCAGCGCGCGGTCGACGATACCCATCAGATGTTCAGCATGCCCCTTGCCGATCATGTCCGATGCCTCCCCCAGCATCGTATTCCTGCCGCTGTCATAAATAGCGGCAGCGCAATCCACACCTGCCGTGTCGAGCGCCAGAACGATCATGCCATCAATATCCGAATAAACTATTGTCGCCTATCCATAAATCCGTCGGGCCGAACCTCGGATGAACGGCCCGGCGTATCCGGCTTTTTTAAGCGGCAATCACTTCCTGCACTTCCGGAACGAAATGGCGCAACAGGTTCTGGACGCCGTGCTTCAGCGTTGCCGTCGAAGACGGGCAACCGGAGCAGGAACCCTTCATGTTCAGGTAAACCTTGCCGTCCTTGAACCCACGGAAGGTGATGTCGCCGCCATCCTGGGCAACGGCCGGACGCACGCGGGTCTCCAGCAGTTCCTTGATGGTCAGCACGATCGATTCGTCGCCTTCATCGAAGAATTCGTCGCCGGCGTCGACATCTTCCGACAGGATCGAGGCGTCACCCATGACCGGCTTGCCGGACATGAAATGCTCCATGATCGAGCCGAGAATGGCTGGCTTCAAATGCTGCCATTCGGCATTGTCTTTGGAAACGGAAATGAAGTCGTAGCCGAAATAGACGCCGGTCACGCCCGGAATCTCGAAGAGGCGGGCAGCGAGCGGCGAAGCCTGGGCTTCATCGGCATTGCGGAATTCGGCCGTACCGTTTTCCATCACGACCTTGCCGGGAAGGAACTTCTGTGTGGCGGGGTTCGGCGTGGCTTCGGTCTGAATGAACATCTCGCTCTCCATGCGGCGGGCTTCAGCCTCTACCGTCTTTAGAATTCTTCAAAAGAAAATAAGCCTATTGTCCGGCTGATTCAAGAGACTGATACTCAAGAAATGCCTTAGCAGAGGGCGTCTATTTCCTCGTTGGTCAGCGTGTCGGGAAGCACGGTAACTGGAATTGGAAAGGCCGCTCCGCGTCCTGCAACGGAAGAAACCAGCGGCCCCGGTCCTTCCTTGGCCGAGCTTGCCGCAAGCACGAGGATGGCAACGTCCCGGTCTTCCTCGATCACGGCGTTGATCTGCTCGGCCGAATTGCCTTCACGGATGACGATCTCAGGCTCGATGCCTATCGTCTCGCGCACGATCTGTGCAGCCTTGGCAACTGTTGCTTCCGCCTCCTCGCGAGCTTCCGCCCGCATGATCTCCTCGACGCCAAGCCATTGCTGGAAATCGCCTTCCGGGATCACATAAAGAAGAATGAGACCGCCATTGGAATTCTTGGCCCGCCGCCCGGCATAATGGACGGCGCGTTGGCATTCGGGTGTCCCGTCTATCACCGCCATGAACTTGCGGCGATGACCTTCGAGCCGTGAGAGTCGCTTTGATACCATGGCGCGAACTCTGACACCTGTGACCGAAAATTTGCAAGCCCCCGTTTTGCACGGGGGCTCTGCATGGCGATCGACTAGTAGAGGAAGCCGATGATTTCCCGAAGTTCGCGCATCGTCACGTCGGCGCGCGCCCTTGCGCGCTCGTTCCCGTCGCGCAGGATCGCATCGATGTGGCTCGTATCGTTCATCAGGCGGCGCATTTCGCCAGTTATCGGCGACAGGACCTGAACGGCGAGATCGATCAGCGCTGGCTTGAAGACGGAAAACTGCTGGCCGCCAAATTCGGCGAGCACCTGTTCTCTCGTCTTGTCGGCGAGTGCGGCATAGATCGAGACGAGGTTTTCAGCTTCGGGCCGATTTTCGAGACCTGCGATTTCGCTCGGCAATCCATCCGGATCGGTTTTGGCCTTGCGGATCTTCTTGGAGATCGCATCCTCGTCGTCCATCAGGTTGATGCGCGAAAGATCCGACGGATCGGACTTCGACATCTTCTTCGTGCCGTCCCGCAGCGACATGACGCGCGGCGCCGGTCCGCCGATCAGCGGTTCGACCATAGGGAAATAGGCATGCACCGGCTCGTCGCCGACGGCGATGTCGATCCCGTAGTTCGTCTTGCGGATATGCGAGGCGTAATCGAGGTTGAACTTCATCGCGATGTCACGCGTCAGCTCGAGGTGCTGCTTCTGGTCCTCGCCGACAGGCACATGCGTGGCGCGGTAGACGAGAATGTCGGCAGCCATCAGGCTCGGATAGGCGTAGAGACCGAGCGAGGCTTGCTCACGGTCCTTGCCGGCCTTGTCCTTGAACTGCGTCATGCGGTTCATCCAGCCGATGCGGGCGACGCAATTGAAGATCCAGGCGAGCTCGGCGTGCTGCGGTACGGCGGACTGGTTGAAGACGATATGCTTTTCAGCGTCGATGCCGGAAGCGATGAAGGCGGCTGCGATGGAGCGCGTCTGCGACAGCATGTCCTCGTGGACGAGCTGCGCGGTCAGTGCATGCAGGTCGACGACGCAATAAATGCAATCGTTGCCGTCCTGAAGCTGCACGAAGCGGCGGATCGCGCCGAGATAATTGCCGAGATGCAGGTTGCCCGTCGGCTGAACGCCGGAGAATACGAGCTTCTTGAATTCACCCATGATGCTGTCCTCGATTAGGCTGGTGGAGGGCCCCAGGGCCAAAGGCCCATGTTGCTAACGCGGGCGCTTATGCACGGGCTCCCGGTCGCAATCAAGAGGCCTCGGGCGCGGCATGTTGAATGAGATCGAAGGTGTTGCCGTAAGGATCCGAAAACACGGCCACGGTGCCGTAAACCTCATGGCGCGGCTCCTCCAGAAAGCGCACGCCGGCAGCACGCATCGCCGCATGATCTCGTGCGAAATCGTCGGTCCTGAGGAAAAAGCCGACGCGCCCGCCGGTCTGGTTGCCGATGGCGGCTCGCTGGCTTTCGCTGGCCGCTTGCGCGAGCAGAAAGGCCGCCCCATCTCCGCCTTTTGGCTTCACGACCACCCAGCGCTTGCCTTCCGGCTGCACTTCGTCTTGCAGGCATTCAAAGCCAAGCGCCTCACAATAGAAGGCTTTGGCGCGATCATAGTCATCGATGACGAGGGTGACGAGGAACAGGGATTGGGCCATAGGATCTCCGATTTTTGGGAATTTGTTCTCTTTTGGTGCTGCTAAACGTCCTGTTTTACGTCAAATTGATCAGAAGACTTAGCTAAAATTGAGTATAAAATTTCACAGAAAAGCTTTTTTTGAACTGAAAATCCCTCGACTGGCGTGACGGCCGCATTGAGCCGTCTGTGTAACCGATCGGAGGGACTATGCAAAACGCCAGTTTGCTCGCTGTGGCAGGCCTCTTTGCCCTACAATCAGCAACCACCGCTGTCGGCCAAGATGGCCGACGGCAGACCAACAATCTTCCAAAACACGAACTGCGAGTTGCCTATACGGTTCAGACCGTCAGCGTTCGTGCCAGCTGTTTCCCTGAGCGATTGCGAGCGGTCTTGTCGTATATCGCGGCCAAGACCGGGCGACGGCCGATGATAACCTCGGGCTTTCGCCCGCATCCGCGTCGCCATGGGTCCATGCATGGAAAATGCCTGGCGGCGGATATCCGGATCCCCGGTGTGCCGGAACGCACGATCATCGCCGCTGCGAAAAGCGCTCCCGGCATCGGTGGGATCGGCACCTATTGCAATGGCATCGTCCATGTCGATGTCGGCCCGCAGCGACGATGGGTGGATTGCTGAAGCAATTCCAGCGAAGACGCGCAGCGGCTTGCGTCAGTAATTGCGTAAAGAGAGCCTTATACGTCCTTCGCGGGTGCCGGTTTGCGATTGAGATTGCGCCGTATCATGCCGAGATCCGCGCCACCGATCAGGAAGGCGGTCGCGAAATAGATGACTATCGAAATCGCAATCAGCAGGCCAAGCGTGCTGACCTTGGTCAGAAGCGGCGCGCCCGAGGCGAGCGAAGGCGCCCAGTAATGTTTGAGATATATGATCGCAACGCCCATTACGGCAGAGGCGACGATCAGCAGCGCGGTGCGCTTGGCAAGTGCCCATTCCCATGTCAGGTGGCCGCGGCGCAGAAGCGTGGTGAAGAGCAGCACGGTGCTGATCCAGCCTGCGGTCGCTTCCGCCACTGCAATGCCGGGTGCGCCCATATAGGGAAAGAGCGTCAGCGCGGTCGCGCAGTTGGTGGCGACCGCGATTGCCGAAAACCGCATCGGCGTCTTGGTATCCTCGCGGGCATAGAAGCCCGGCTGCAGCGCCTTGATGAGCACGAAGGCCGGCAGCCCGATGCCGTAGATCGCAAGGATCGAGCCGACGATCAGGGTGTTTTGCTCATGGAAGGCCCCGCGCTCATAGAGCACGCGGATGATTTCGTCCGACAGGATCCACAGCGCGAAACCGGCGGGGATGGTCAGGAACATCACGAATTCGATCGATCTGTTCTGCAGGAAGGCGGCCTCGCGTAACGCGCCGCCCTTCAGCGCGCGGGCAAGCTCGGGCAGCAGAACCACACCGACGGCGACGCCGACGACGCCGAGCGGAAGCTGGTAGATACGGTCGGCATATTGCAGGGCGGCGATGGCGCCCTCGCGCGAGGAGGCGATCGCCTGGCCGATCAGCTGGTTGATCTGCGTAATGCCGCCGGTCACGGCCGCCGGAACGGCAAGGATCAGCAGCCGCTTGACGTTGGGCGTCATCTTTGGAAAGCGGAAGCCGATGCTGATGCCGGCATGCAGCACGCCGAAATAGACGACGGCGAGCTGCAGGACGCCTGCTGCCAGCACGCCCCATGACAGATACCAGGCGGTCGCGAGCGGTTCGGCGCCGGTATAGAGCGCATAAAAGAGCGCGCCGATCATCACCACGTTGAGGAAGACGGGCGCCACCGCTGCCGCGAAGAAATGATGCAGCGAATTCAGCATGCCGCTCATCATCGCCGTCAGCGACATGCACATGAGATAGGGGAACATCACCGCCGCCATGCGGATGGTAATGTCGAACTTCTCCGGATCGTCTGCAAAGCCCGGTGCGATCACGAAGCGCACCAGCAATGGCATGCAAAGCTCCATCACGATGGTGATGAGCAGCAGCACGGAGAACAGAACGCCGAAGACTTCTTCCGAAAAGCGCTTTGCGCCATCAATGCCGTTCGCCTCGATCTCCTTGGCAAAGAGCGGCACGAAGGCCGCGTTGAAAGCGCCCTCGGCAAACAGCCGGCGAAACAGGTTCGGGAAACGGAAGGCGGCATAGAAGACGTCGGCCATCGGTCCGGTGCCGAGTGCCGCTGCCATCAACGTTTCGCGGGCAAAACCAAAGATGCGGCTTCCGAGCGTGGCGCCGCCGACCGTGGCGAATTTCTTGACGAGGCTCATACGGGGGAACCGGCTTTCTTTTCGGCGGCAGTAGCGGCAGGGGCGATGATGCCTGACGGCATGCGTTCGCGCAGTTCGTCCTGCTCCTCGGCCATGACCGCTTTCATGCGGGCAGTGATATTGGAACGCTTGCTGTCGCCGGAGATCTTCTGGCCGACGAGATCGGTGACGTAGAAGGTATCGATGACCTTCTCACCGAAGGTGGTGATGCGCGCCGACTGGATGTCGAGCGACAGATCGGACAGAACCGCTGTCATTTCCGACAGCAGGCCCGGCCGGTCGAGGCATTCCACCTCGATGACGGTGAACTTGTTCGACAGGCTGTTGGTGATGGTCACCGACGGTGGAATGACGAAGGCCTTGCTCTTCTTGCGGTTCTTCGTGCGGGTCGCGATCACCTCGGGCAGGCGTTTGCGGCCGGAAAGCACGTCCTCGATCATGCGGCCGATGGTGCCGGCGCGTCGAAGCTCGTCCTCATCGTTCGGAAACTCCCGGCTGACATGGATCGTGTCGAGTGCCCGTCCGTCGGAGGTGGTGAAGATCTGCGCATCGACGATATTGGCCCCGGCCGCAGCGCAAGCGCCGGCAATGACGGCGAGCAGGCGAGGATGGTCGGGGGAGAGAACGGTGATTTCAGTGATGGCATGGAAGCTGTCCGTGCGCACTGACGTCGCCAAGGCCTGACCCGCCTTGTCTGCCTGGCGGATAAAATGCGCATGGCGGATCTGGTCTTCCAACGGCACGGAGAGCAGGTAAGGCTGGTAGTGCAGCTTGGTATAGGTGCGGCGGTCCTTCTGGCTCCAGTCGGAAAGCGCGGCGTAGAGCGCTTCGGCCGCGGCCTGCGCGCGCTCCTTGCGCGACACTTCCGAGAAGCCGCCGGCAAGCAGCAGTTCCGTCTCGTAATAGAGCGTGCGCAGCAGCTGGCCTTTCCAGCCGTTCCAGACACCCGGTCCGACGGCGCGGATGTCGCAGATCGTCAGGATCATCAGCATCTTCAGGCGGTCGAGAGACTGAACGCGATCAGCGAAATCGGTGATCGTCTTGCGGTCCGTCAGATCGCGCGTCTGCGCGACCATCGACATGGTCAGATGTTCCTCGATCAGCCAGACGACGATCTCGGTCTGCTTCTGTGACAGGCCAAAGCGGGCGCAGAGCTTGCGGGCGACGCGTGCGCCGGCAATCGAATGGTCTTCCTGCCGGCCCTTGGCGATATCGTGCAGCAACACTGCGACATAGAGGGCCTCGCGATCTTCGATATGCGGCATGAGCTTGTTGGCGAGAGGATGCAGTTCCTCCGCCTTGCCCTTGTCGATCTCGGAGAGAACATCGATCGCGCGGATCAGATGCTCGTCGACCGTATAGTGATGATACATATTGAACTGCATCATCGCGACGATCTTGCCGAATTCGGGAATGAAGCGGCCGAGCACGCCAGCCTCGTTCATGCGCCGCAGGATCAGCGCCGGATCGCGCTTGGACGTCAGGATCGACAGGAAAAGCCGGTTCGCCTCGTCATTCTCACGCAGGTCGTTGTTGATGAGGGCGAGCGAACGGGTGACGCGCTTCAGCGCATCGGGATGAAATTCCAGTCCGTTGATATCGGCCACATGGAACAGACGGATGATGCTGACCGGATCGCGCTTGAAGACATCGGGGTTGGCGAGCGTGATACGGCCGCGGTCCTCCACGAACTCGACGCTGCCGGGGATCTTGCGATTGCGGTGGGTAAAGCGGCTGATGACGCCCGACAGTCCCGGGATCGATTTCGCCTGCTGGTCTTCGAGTGCCGCGCAGAGGATGCGAGTGAGATCGCCCACATCTTTAGCGACCAGGAAATAGTGCTTCATGAAGCGCTCGACGGCCGAGAGGCCGGGGCGGGAATGATAGCCGAGCGCCTCGGCGATCTCGCGCTGGATGTCGAAGGAAAGACGCTCCTCCGCTTTGCCGGTCAGGAAATGCATGTGGCAGCGCACGGCCCAGAGAAAATCGTCGGCCTTTTTGAGAAGCCGGTACTCCTGCTTCGACAGCACGCCGAGCGGCACCAGATCGGCCGGATCGCGGACGTGGTAGTAATATTTCGAAATCCAGAAGAGCGTATGCAGGTCGCGAAGGCCGCCCTTGCCTTCCTTGACGTTGGGTTCGACGAGGTAGCGCGTGTCGCCGGCCTTCCGGTGGCGTTCGTCACGTTCGGCAAGTTTGGCGGCGATGAATTCCGGCCCCGTGCCGGTGACGATTTCCTTGTCGAAGCGGGCTTCCAGATCCGCCTCCAGCGACTTCAGGCCGCAAATGTAGCGCATCTCGAGAATGGCGGTGCGGATGGTCATGTCGGATTTGGAAAGCGCGATGCATTCCTCGACAGTGCGCGTCGCGTGCCCGACCTTGAAGCCCATGTCCCAGAGCATGTAGAGCATGAACTCGACGGCTTTGTGCGTCTCTTCCGCCGGCTTCGGCAGGAAGAGGAAGAGCAGGTCGATATCGGAGCCTGGCGCGAGCGTGTCACGGCCATAGCCGCCGACGGCGGTCACGGCAAACTTGTCCTTCTGCTTCGGGAAAACATGCTCGGTGGCGAAATTATAGAGAACGGCGATGATCTGGTCCTGCAGCCAGGAAATGCGGTGGGCGCAATCAAGTCCGCCACCTTGGGCATCGAGCAGTTCGCGCGCCTTCCTGCGCCCTTCGACGCTGGCTTTCTTCAGAACGGCAAGAAGATCGTTCCGCAGCACGTCCGGACGGTTGCGGTTGGCTTCGGCAATGGCGTTACATTGCCCCTGCAGCAGTTCTACATCGAGGATTTCGGAAAAATCGATGTCGTGCGTCACCATCGGCCGGGCGGTTGTCTCTTCGGTCCGAGCCGCTTGCTCATGGCGCGCCTCTTGTTTGATCTGCATGCGCTATAGCCTCTTTGCCCGCGGATTGACACGGGTCTTCATATTCCATGAACCTTTAAATTTGGCGAAATGGTGTTGGCAAGCCGCAGGTGACGGACGCTTTGCCGCAAGCCCTCAGGCTGATGCCTGTGTCAGCAGCGTATCGAGAACCTGCCGCGTCTCGCTCATGATGCCGTTAAGCGTCGCCTTGTCACATTCGCGGTAGCCGGCATCGACGATCGCGCCGCTGAGTTCGCCGATCTTCAGGCAGGAACCGGTGATCTTCGCCATGCCGATCGGCGTGTTCCAGCCACGCGCCTCCAGATTACCATCAGATTGCTTCATGACTTCGAGCATCGAAACGATGACGGAGAGTCGCTGGGTTTCCTGAAGCAGTTTTTCCATGAACACGGGGTGCTGCTCCTATTTCATCTTCTTTTTAAGGTCGTAAAGCGCATCGAGCGCTTCGCGCGGCGTCATGTCGTCGAGGCTCATTGCCTTGAGGGCTTCTTCCACCTTGGAAGGCCCGCGCGATGTTTCCTCGCGGCGCACTGCGACCTGGAAAAGTGGCAGGTCATCGATCAGCTGGCTCGCCGGGTTCTTGCGATCGGCATCTTCAAGCCGGGTCAGCACATCGCGCGCGCGGGCCACGACAGAGGCGGGCAGACCGGCGAGCCGCGCGACCTGAATACCATAGGAGCGGTCGGCCGCACCTGGACCAACCTCGTGCAGGAAAATGACATCGCCGTCCCATTCCTTCACGCGCATCGTCGCATTCGATAGCCGGGCAAGCTTTTCAGAAAGCACGGTCAGCTCATGGAAATGCGTGGCGAAAAGTCCGCGGCAGCGATTGGCTTCGTGCAGATGTTCGACAGCGGCCCAGGCGATTGAAAGGCCGTCGAAGGTCGCGGTACCGCGGCCGATCTCGTCGAGAATGACGAGGGAACGATCGGTTGCCTGGTTTAGGATTGCAGCCGTCTCGACCATTTCCACCATGAAGGTGGAACGCCCGCGCGCCAGATCGTCGGAAGCGCCGACGCGCGAAAACAGCCGGTCGACGATGCCTATATGCGCTGACGTTGCCGGCACGAAGGAACCCATCTGGGCGAGAATCGAGATCAGCGCGTTCTGCCGCAGGAAGGTGGACTTGCCGCCCATGTTCGGGCCGGTCAGCAGCCAGATCGCCCCATCCTTCCCATCTGAAACGGGCGAGAGATCGCAATTATTGGCGACGAAGGGGCCGATGGACTGCCGCCGCAGCGCCTGTTCGACGACGGGATGGCGCCCGCCCTCGATTGCAAACATCTTCGAGCCGTCGACCAGTGGTCGGCAATAGGCTTGCTCTTCCGCAAGCAGTGCCAACCCTGCCGCGACATCGATGACGGCAAGCGCGCGCGCGCCGGCCTTGATCGCTTCGGCCTCGGCCACGGTCGCTTCCGTCATCCGGCCGAAAGCTTCGAGCTCGATCTGCAGCGCGCGGTCTGCGGCGTTGGCAATCCGGCTTTCGAGGTCGGCAAGCTCGGTCGTGGTGAAGCGCATGGCATTCGCCATTGTCTGGCGATGGATGAAGCGGGCCTTCGCCTCGGATGTATCGGTCATCGGCCCGGCGTTGCCGGCGGTGACCTCGATGAAATAGCCGAGAATATTGTTGTGCTTGATTTTCAGCGATTTGATGCCGGTCTCTTCGGCATATTGCAGCTGCAGGCCGGCAATGACCCGGCGCGACTGGTCGCGCAGCGCCCGAACCTCGTCGAGATCGGCATTGGCGCCGTCACGCAGGAAGCCGCCGTCGCGTTTCAGGAGCGGCAATTCTTCGGCGAGGTTTTCGGCGAGGAGTGTTTCCAGCTCGGATGGAAGAGCCTGCAGCCCCATGCGCGCCTGCCCCAGCTCTTCCGGCAGCATCGCGCTTCCCAGCAGATCGGCGATTTGAGCCGCGGCACCAAGTCCCTGCCTGATAGCCCAGAGATCCCGCGGGCCGCCGCGGTCGAGTGCCAGGCGGGAGAGTGCCCGCGGCATGTCCGGAACGTGCTTCAGCGCGTCGCGCAGGTCGCCACAGAGCGACGGTTCCTGCATCAGGAAGCCGATCGAATCCAGGCGCTGGTTGACCCGGATGGGATCCGTCAGCGGTGACATCAGCCGCTCGGCAAGCAGTCGCGCCCCGCCGCCGGTGGTCGTGCGGTCGATCGCTCTGAGCAGGGCACCGTTACGATCGCCGGAGAGCGTGCGCACAAGTTCCAGATTGGCGCGTGTTGCCGGATCGATGAACAGCGTCGACGCGCCGCTTTCCCGCTCGGGCCGCCCGAGCGGCGGCCGCTCGGCAATCTGTGTCTTTTCCACATAAGCGATGGCTGCGGCGGCGGCCGCCAGCTCGGCGCGCGAAAAACTTCCAAAACCGTCGAGCGTCGAAACCTCGAAATAGCGCGCTATACGCGTTTCTGCTGTCGCGCTGTCGAAAAGCACGGCCGGCTGCGGGACGGCGGTGCGGCCGAGTATGTCGAAGACCGGCTTCAGTTCGACATCATAAAACATCGTATCGGGAACGATGAGTTCGCGCGGATCAATGCGCAGGATATCGGCGAGCAGTCGCGATGCTTCGGTTTCCGCCAAGCGGAAGACGCCGGTGGAAATATCGATCCAGGCAAGCGCCAGCGCCGGCTCGGAAGAACCCCGGATGCGCGACAGCGTCATCAGATAGTTTGATTCCGAAGGGGAAAGCAGCTTCTCCTCGGTAATGGTGCCCGGGGTGACAAGACGGACGACATCGCGCTTGACGACGGATTTCGAACCGCGCTTTTTGGCTTCCGCCGGATCTTCCACCTGCTCGCAGACGGCGACGCGGTAGCCGAGCCCGATCAGCTTCTGCAGGTAGTCGTCGGCCGCATGCACAGGCACGCCGCACATGGCAATGTCCTGCCCCATGTGCTGGCCACGCTTGGTGAGCGTGATGCCGAGCGCGCGGGAAGCTTCGAGCGCGTCCTCGAAGAACAGCTCGTAGAAATCGCCCATGCGATAGAAGAGCAGCGAATCCGGATTGTTCGCCTTGATCTCGATATACTGTTCCATCATCGGCGTCGCCGAGGCGCGGCTTTCCTCAGTCGCGAGCTCGGCTGCCGAGAAGGCTTCGTTTCTGCTGTCTATTCGTGCGTTCACGGAGGTGCAGTTTTTCCCAAAAAAACAGGTGCCAACCCTATCCGCGCGCCGCTATAGATGACAACAGCAATTGGGAAAGAGGAAAACGTCACCCACAGACGTTTGGAGGAGGCATGTCCCAGATGGAGAAGAAAGAACGGCCGGTGACCTCTGTTACCGACAAGGAAGCGCTCGAATTTCACGCGATGGGTCGGCCAGGCAAGCTGGAGATCAACCCGACCAAGCCGATGGCGACGCAGCGCGACCTCTCGCTTGCCTATTCTCCCGGCGTCGCGGTGCCCGTCAAAGCCATCGCCACCGATCCTGCCACTGCTTACGACTATACGACCCGCGGCAATATGGTCGCCGTCATCTCCAACGGAACCGCCATCCTTGGCCTCGGCAATCTCGGAGCATTGGCTTCCAAGCCGGTCATGGAAGGCAAGTCGGTTCTCTTCAAGCGTTTCGCTGATGTCGATTCCATCGACCTCGAGGTAGACACCGAAAATATTGACGAATTCATCAATTGCGTGCGCTTCCTCGGCCCGTCCTTCGGCGGCATCAATCTGGAAGACATCAAGGCGCCGGACTGTTTCGTCATCGAAAGCCGCCTGCGCGAGCTGATGGATATTCCTGTGTTCCATGACGATCAGCACGGCACGGCAATCATCGCTGCTGCCGGCCTCATCAATGCGCTGGAACTGACCGGGCGTGATCTCAAGACCACCAAACTCGTCTGCAACGGTGCGGGTGCTGCCGCCATCGCCTGCGTCGAGCTCATCAAGTCGATGGGCTTTGCGCCGGAAAATATCATCCTCTGTGATACCAAGGGCGTCATCTATCAGGGTCGCACCGAAGGCATGAACCAGTGGAAGTCGGCGCATGCGGCAAAGACCGATACCCGCACGCTGGAAGAAGCCATGCAGGGCGCCGATGTGGTTTTCGGCCTGTCGCAGAAGGGTGCCTTCTCCGAAGAGATGATCCGCTCCATGGCCGACCGGCCGATCATCTTCGCCATGGCCAATCCCGACCCGGAAATCACGCCGGAGGAAGTCGCCCGTATCCGTAATGACGCCATCATGGCGACCGGCCGTTCGGACTATCCGAACCAGGTCAACAATGTGCTGGGCTTCCCCTATATCTTCCGCGGCGCCCTCGACGTCCGCGCTTCGACCATCAACGATGCAATGAAGATTGCCGCTGTAAACGCACTCGCCAGCCTCGCCCGTGAAGATGTGCCCGACGATGTTGCGGCCGCCTATCAGGGCAATCGTCCGCGTTTCGGCGCGCAATATATCATCCCGGTTCCCTTCGATCCGCGCCTGATCTCAGCCATTCCGGCCGCCGTTGCCGAGGCGGCGATCGAAAGCGGCGTCGCCCGCAAGATCATCACCGACATGGCTGGCTACAAGCGAGAGCTGTCGGCCCGCCGCGATCCGATCGCCTCTACGCTCGCCAGCCTTTATGAGCGTGTGCGCCGTCACCCGAAGCGGGTGGTTTTCGCCGAGGCCGAAGAGGAGCAGGTGCTGCGCGCCGCCATGTCATACGCCAATCAGCAGCTTGGCACCGCCATACTGCTCGGTCGCGAGGACCTGATCCATGCAACGGCAGAACGTGCCGGCATCGACCTCAATCGCCCGGGCCTCGAGATCGTCAACGCTCGTATCTCGACCCGCGTCGAGGCCTATATTGACTATCTCTATGCCCGCCTTCAGCGCAAAGGCTACCTGCACCGCGACGCGCAGCGCCTGATCCATAATGACCGCAACCATTTCGCGGCCACCATGGTGGCCCTTGGCGATGCCGATGGCATGGTGACGGGCATCACCCGCAACTATTCGACGGCACTCGAAGATGTGCGCCGCTGCATCGACCATAAGCCGGGCCATCGCGTGATCGGCGTGTCGATCGCGCTTTGTCGCGGCCGCACGGTCTTCGTTGCCGACACTGCGGTCCACGACATGCCGACGGCCGAGGAGCTTGCCGATATTGCCGAGGAGGCCGCAGGTCTGGCGCGCCGCATGGGCTACCAGCCGCGCGTCGCGTTGCTTGCCTATTCCACCTTCGGCCATCCCTCGGGGGAGCGTTCCGAGCGTGTCCGCGAAGCAGTAAAGATCCTCGACAAGCGTCGCGTCGATTTCGAGTATGATGGCGAAATGGCCGCCGATGTTGCCCTGAACCGCAAGGTGATGGAGCAATATCCCTTCTGCCGCCTCTCCGGCCCGGCCAACGTCCTCGTGATGCCGGCATTCCACTCGGCATCGATCTCGACCAAGATGCTGCAGGAACTCGGCGGCTCGACAGTCATTGGCCCCATCCTCGTCGGTTTAGACAAGGCGGTACAGATCACCTCGATGGGCGCCAAGGACAGCGATATCGTCAATATGGCTGCCATCGCGGCCTATGCCGCCGGCTCCTGATAGGTAAAAGAGGCCGGATCACTGCGGTCCGGCCGCACGCAGCCTAGCCCGCGAAGGCGATCAGGTTTCCATCTGGATCGCATACGATGAATGTTCTGGCGCCCCAGGGTTCCAGCCTCAGCGGCTGATGAAAGGGCACGCCATTTGCGGTGTATTCGAGAAAAAGCGCCTTCACATCCTCAAGTGTGATCGTTGCCGACAGGATATCCCTCTCGCGCTGACGAAGTTCGGGATGGAAGGCAGGCATGTCGACGTGGCGAAGATTGAGCCTGGCTGCATCGCGAACGACTTGCGCATAAAAGGGCGGTTCGCCGTAGGTAAAGGCGATCGTGAAGCCGAGTTTCTGTGAGTAGAAATCGCAGGCGGCCTGGATATCGTCCACAAAAAGCTGCGGCTGAGCGTCAAGCAATGTCGGTTGGCAAGCGGATTTCTGTTGGTCGGTTGCACTCATCTCCGTGAGCCCTTTTTTTAGCGCCTCCCAGCTTTCAAATCCCTCCTGTGCGGCCACCAGTTCCTGTGCATCCGCAAGCTTGAACTCAAGCTCGAGGATTTGCCGGTCATTGAGATGGCGGTAGCGGGCAAGCCAATGGCGAATCTCTGCGGCGACAGGATAATAACGATCCTGATGCCAGCGCTTGAATTGCTTGGCTTTCTTCCGGAGATTTTCGAGGTTCGGCATGGCGCAAGGTTTGATCTTGTAGGCGGGCATAGCCCAGCCGGCACCATTGCCGATGCGCCCTACTGAAAACGCCGAACAAGAATGGATGCATGAGACATCGCCGTCAAGCGATGGCCGTCAGCTTGCGAAGCGACCTGCGTCTGCACCGTAATAATTGAGATACCGGTCCGAAATGCTCGATATCGGTAGCACGATCAGTACGTCGGTCGTATTGAACGCCTGATCGACGACCGCGCTGGAACCAACCATCGCGCCGAGGCGCAGGTAACCCTTGATGAGCGGCGGCAACGCCATCAGCGCCTTTTTCGGATTGACGCCTTCAGCCGGCATCAGGTCCATGTCGCGCGCGAGATGCGGCAGGGCGCCAACGGCCCATTCGTTCTTGGCGAGCACGCTGTGATAGAGGAAGGAGAGTGCCAGCGCATGGCTTTCCGGGTGAACGCCTGGGAAGGAGGCGCAGCCGAACATGGCGCTCATGCCGTGCTTCAGCGCATAGGCCCAATTGCCCTGCCAGAGCAGTTCCACCGTACGCTTGGTACGGTACTCCGGCAGCACGCAGGAGCGGCCGAGTTCCATGAAGCGCTTGTCGGGATGACGGGCAATGAGCTCGTCGATCGCAAATTCCGAAGCCGAGTAAAAACCGCCATTGGCCATGGCGACATCCTGTCTCAGCAGGCGGTAGGTCCCGACGATCTGGTCTTCAGCGTCTCCCTCGATCGAGCGGTCGAGAACGAGAAGATGATCGCAGAAGGCATCGTAGGCATCGAAGTCCCGCTCGCGGCGCATGGCGTCTGCCGGCAGCTGGGCCTTCATTTCCTCGACGAAAACGCGGTAACGCACAGCCTGCGCGGCATCGATTTCACGCGCGCTGCGGGCAAGGCGAGTCTCCAGATTGCCGATACGACCGAGAACATCGTCTTCCTTCGGGGCGGCAGCCGTCGACGGCCGAGCGGCCTCGGCAACAGCGTCACAATTAAGGATGTCAACAGACATGGCGATTCTCCCGTCTCCGGCCTACCACACGCCATAAAACACTTATGTACGACAGGAAAGTGACATATCGAATTTGTGCATGCAAGAAACGTGCCGATTTCCCCACCTTCACCGCGCCTCAGCCCGGCGTGCCGAAAGCGCAACAACCGCCTGTACTTCGGTCAACAGCCTGACTGGATCCACCGGTTTCACCATGACGCGATTGGCGCCGTTGAGCAAGACCTGTCGCCGCGATTCGTCACTCTTGTCGGCAGTCAGGACAATGACCGGTACGGGCTGAAGATCGAGCCGTCGTTCGTGTCCGCGCAGGCGTCCGAGCATGTCAATACCATTGCCGCCGGGCATGGAGAGATCGCTGATGATGATGTCGGGCCTGTCGTCACCCAGCGCATAATCGAGCAGAGTTTCGAAATCATCCACGTGCCTGACGGAATGGCCGCCTTTTTCCAGCATGACGCGCACCAGCATGGCATTGATCGGATCGTCCTCGCCGAGGAGGACAGAAAGACCGCCGCCCATCGCCGTGCGTTCTGCAATGGATGGGCCGAGCCCGGGCTGGTTGTCGTTCAGCGCATCGCGCTTTTCCATGCCGCGCATGCGTCCGCGCAGCACGTCGATCAGCGACTGCTCGCGCAGCGGCCGGATCAGCCACGCATCGAAGAGGTCGAGCGAATAGGAGTTGCGCTCTTCCGGATTGACGAGCAGCACCTTGCGCAGGCCGAGTGCCGCGATCTCCGTGCGATCGGCGATGTGCAGCGAGAAATCGTCAGACATGCGGTGATCGACGATAATATCGGTCGGTCGGTCGCCGCTGCGGGCTAGCGACAGCAGACTTTCGCGCGCCGCCTCGCCGCCTGCGACCAGGTGGCAGCGTCCGCCAAGCGTCGTGATCGTTTCTGCGATCGCCGTGCGCGCTGCGCCCGCCGGAGCGAGCAGCACGATGCTGTTTCCCGCCAGCAATGCATTTCGGGTGGCTGTATCCTCTTCCGAAAATTCGACAGGAAAGCGGATGGTGAACTGGCTGCCCTTGCCCCTCTCGCTTGCAACTGTCAGCGAACCGCCGAATTCGCGCATGATGCGGGCGGAGATTGCAAGGCCGAGGCCCGTGCCGTTGCTCTTCTGGGCAAGCGAACCGCCCTGTTCGAATTCCCCAAATATGCGCGCCTGCTCCTCCGCCGTCATGCCGGGCCCGGTATCGGTCACCGATATCACCAGCTCGCCGGCAGCTCGGGAGACGCGGATGAAGACGCCGCCGGCCTGCGTGAACTTGACGGCATTGCCGATGACATTGAAGAGCACCTGCCGCAGTCGCGCCGGATCGAAGTTCATCAGCTCCGGTACGTCGGAGGAGACTGTCGCGCCGATCTCGATACCCTTCTCATGGGCGCGATGGGCGAGCATCTCGACAACGCTTTCGACCAGCTTGCGCAGGGATTCCGAGCGCGGATGAAGCTGGAAGCGGCCGACCTCGATCGTGGAAAAGTCGAGCAAATCCTCAACCAGCTGCGTCAGGGCCTGACCGGACTGGCGGATACTGGTGAGGTAGTTCTGCTGTTCCTGCGTGAGCTTCGTTTCTGCGATCAGATGCGCCATGCCGAGAATGCCTGACAGAGGCGTGCGGATTTCGTGACTGACCGTGGCAAGCAGCCGCGATTTGGCGGCGCTGTTATATTCGGCCTTCTGCCGAGCCTCCTCACGGCTTTCGGCGGCAAGCCGCTCTTCGGTCACGTCGCGCGCGATGCTTTGCAGAAGCAGGCGTCCATTTGTCGGATCGCGGGTCACCACATCTTGCCAGAGAAAGATGCGCTGGCCGGTCGATGTCGAGATCTCCACGTCATAGCGGTGCGGCTGAGGGCCGGGGCGGAAGGCAAGGCCAATCTCCTCGCACGTCTGGCCTTGGGGTTTGGCGCGCCCGGTCAGCCGGCGGAACGTCTCATTGGCGCCGATGATGCGGCGGTCCATCGTCCGGGTGACGACGATGTCGCCGAGCACGTCATGGACCTCACCGAGCAGGCCGGTTGTGTCGACACGTTCAGATATATCCGGGTTTCGCCCGCCGGGCCTGGCTCCGTTCTTCAAAAGCGTGGCAAGATAGCCTGCAATCGCGGCGATCAGGACAAGGCCGAGGCCTGCAACGAGTGGCCCGCCCCAGTGAGAAAGCAACAGCAGCAGGATCGCCGAAACGAGACCTGCTCCGCCGAGCCAGTAAAAGAGCAGAGGATACAGAGAGCGCAGGGGAGGCGGCGACGATAATTCACCCGCCGTCCGGCCTCGGTAGGCCCTGACGGCGGTACCGCCGAATGCGGCGGACAATCGGTCCTGTAACTGCGCCAGACTCTGCATGCAGTCCAGCTAACATATTGCCCGTTCCGAATGTTTTCAGGAATCCGCTAAAAATTTAATGATCCGTCTTTTTCGGCTTCTGCAGCATCTCATCGACAATGACGCAGCCTGCGCCAACGGTGATAAAACTGTCGGCGAGATTGAACACGGCGAAGGACCAGGTTTCCGTGTGGAAGAGGATATAGTCGATCACATGGCCATAGGCGAAACGGTCGATGAGATTGCCGATCGCTCCTGCAATGATCAGCGCGTAACCGAGATGCGCCAGCCAGCGGTCCTTGGCCGTGCGATGCCAGAGATAAAGAACGAAAGCGACGATGATCAGGCGCATGCCGACGATGAACCAGCCATCCATGCCTGATAGCATCGAGAAGGCGACGCCCAGATTGTAAGTGCGGTAGAGCGCCAGCATCGGAATGACGGGCACGGCTTCCTGCAGCGGAAGATAATGGTCGACGGCGATCTTGACGATCTGGTCGAGGATGACGGCGATCACGATGAAGATCAGGATCGGCAGCGGTCGTGAAAAGAGCGCCGGGCGTGCGGTCGCAAGATCGGTCATTTGCCCTCGGATAGTGAGAGGAGATGGCGGCGTGCCTCGAAAAGCATGACGGCAGTGGCAACGCCGAGATTGAGGGAATCGGCGCGGCCCTGCTGCGGAATGCGGGCAAGCGCGTCCGCTTCCCTGGCAAGCTGGTCCGGCAGGCCGGATTGTTCGTTGCCCATCAGAAGCACGACCGGCTTCTTCTTGTAATCGATCGTGCGATAGTCGACCGAGCCGGCAAGATGGGTCGCGACGACGGAAACGCCCGCCTGCTTCTTCCAGGCGATGAATTCCTCCACAGTTGCATGGGCGACCTGAACGGCAAAGACCGAGCCCATGGTGGCCCGCACCGTTTCCAGCGAGAAAGGATCGGTCGTTTCGCCGACAAGAATGACGCCGGAGGCGCCGGCCGCGTCAGCCGTCCGGATGATCGTTCCAAGATTGCCGGGATCGCGCACGCGGTCGAGCGCCACCCACGTCTCTCCATCCTTCGGCCGGATATCCCTGAGCTTTGCCCAGCGCGTTTCGAAAATGCCGACCACCATCTGCGGATTGTCGCGACGCGTGATCGAGGAGATCACCTTCTCGCTGACTTCGAGCACCAGACCGCCGGACGCAACGGTCTTTGCCGCCATCTGCTCGACCAGCGGCTTGCCCTTGGCTGCCTTGGCATAGACGAGCGTGCGGATTGTCCAGCCGAGCTCGATCGCGTCGATGACGAGCTTCAGCCCTTCAGCCATGAAGGTGCCGCTCTCTTCACGCGACTTCTTGTTCGTCAGCGCCTTGATGTCTTTAATGATCGGATTGGCAAGCGAGGTAACTTCCTTCACCTGCCCAACCCTGCGGGGGCCGCGATCGTGGAATTCGTTCATTTCGGCACCCAGCGGGAAAAGAGGGAAGTGGAGAGCGCCCGACCCGGCGTCTTGCCGTCGAGACCTGCCTCGCGGATGACGAGTTCGCCGGATTCGACCACGCCGCCGGCCCCGCGCATTGTCTCGCGCATCAATTCGTGGATCGAATAGAAGCTCGCCCGGATCGAATAGGCGGTCAGCACCAGGCCGACGGCTCTAGGCGACAGGATCTCGCGGCAAATATCCAGCATCAGCGGCAGGTGTTCGAAGAGATGCCAGACCTCGCCGTTCGGCCCGCGGCCGAATTTCGGCGGGTCGGTGAGAATGATGTCGTATTGGCTGCCGCGGCGCTCTTCGCGCAGGATGAATTTCATGGCGTCCTCGCAGATCCAGCGGATCGGCAATTTCTCCATGCGTCCCAGCGCCTGGTTTTCGCGGGCCCAGCCGATCGCCTTCTTCGACGCGTCCACATGCGTGACCTCCGCACCGGCGGCGGCGGCGACCAGTGAGGCGACGCCGGTATAACCGAAGAGGTTCAGCACCTTCAGAGGTCGCCCAGCCCGTTCCACCTGTTCCTTCATCCAGCTCCAGTGCACGATCTGCTCGGGAAAAACGCCGACATGCCGGAAGGAGGTGAAGCGGCCGAAGAAATCGACACCGAGCAGGTTGAGGGGCCAGGTCTCGCCATGCGCCTCCTTCGGAAAACGCCAGCGGCCAGTGCCTTCCTCATCCGTATCGCCGGTGAAGACAGCGTCGACCTTCTCCCAGGCATGGGCGGGCAGGGTTGGCTGCCACAGTGCCTGTCCCTCAGGGCGCACGATCCGGTAGGGGCCGTACTGCTCCAGCTTCTGACCGTTGCCGCTGTCGATCAGATGGAAATCGCCGGCGCCCGTCGAATCGAGGATGACGGGGACGCGTTCAGCCGGCCGCTCGCCATTGCGCATCATGAGCGGGCGGTCGATTGCTGCCGGAATGGCTGCCGGTGGGCGCTGTTCGCGCTGAGGTGCAGGTTTTGCGGCCGTCTTCTCCGGCATTGCAGGTCGCGCATCGGTGCGGCGTCCGCCCGAAGGGCCTGCCGACGTCTTCGCGCCGGGCCGGCGTTCTCTCTGTTTCAACGTGGTCTTCCGCGTCCAAAAATCAATTGAGCCAGTGCAAATAGCATCCTGTCCGACCTTGGCAAAGCGCTTTCCCGTTATGATATGGTTCGCTCATGGAAATGGGGAATTGCTGATGGAACTGATCGGGGAGGAACGCATCGCCGCGCCGCGGGATGTCGTATGGGCGGCCATGAACGATCCCGATATCATCAGGCAATGCATTCCCGGCTGCCAGAGCGTCGAAAAGCTGTCGCCCACACAATTCCTGGCAACGGTCAAAGTCGGTTTCGGACTGTTTTCCGTCACGTTCAACGGCGAGATCAGGCTTTCGAATGTCAATGTGCCGCGCAGTTACACCATCGCCGCGGAAGGGCGGGGCGGGATTGCCGGCTTTGCAAGAGGCGAAGCCGATGTGACCCTGGTGGACGAGGGCCTGCATACCTTGCTGTGTTATAAGGCGGACGGTGATACGGGTGGCCGGGTCGCCGAACTCGGCGGCAGGCTGATCCGAACGACGCTGGAAAAGCTCGCGCGACGCTTCTGGGGCAGCTTCAATGCGGCCGTCGTCGAAAAGGCTGCAGGTTAGGCATCATGCACAATCCCTTCCAAGCAGGATCGACGAGCTGGAAAATCCGACCGAACCGTCCCGAAGATGCGATGCAGCTCGCTGAGATCTACCTCTCCGTCCGACGCCGAACCTTCACATGGGTGGACCCCGGCAAATTTCATCGGGAGGATTTTGCCGCCCATACCAACGGCGAAATGATCTCCGTCTGCGAGGGACCCGCTGGGAAGATAGCTGGCTTCATATCGATCTGGGCGGCGGATGATTTCATCCACATGCTCTACATCCTGCCCGAATTCCAGGGCAAGGGCGCGGGAACCGCCTTGCTGCAATCGCTTCCCGCCTGGCCCGAGCACAGGTATCGGCTGAAATGCCTGGTCAACAACAGCAGGGCCAAAGCCTTCTATCTGGCGCATGGCTTTCAGGTCACCGGCAGGGGCGCCTCGACGGAAGGCGACTACGAAGAACTGAGTTTCATTCCCGCCACGACGGGATAGTTGCAATCACCGCGAGGGTAACTGTCCGGCGATTTCCTCCGCCCGCGTTTTGTGGCGGCCAGCTTCGCCTTGCCAACGGATAGCTTCCTTGGCTTCGACGCGTGCGCGCTTGCGATGTTTGCCCTGATTGAACCAGGTCGCAGCAGAACCCACCAGCATGCCAATGATGAAGGCGATCAGCAGGAAGACGAAGAAAGGCGCGGCGAGGGAAAGAACCTGATCTTCCGGGCGAAACGGATTGAAGGCAAGCGTCACATTCTGTCGGTTGGCGACGCAGAAGATGATCAGGATGACGCCGAGTGGCAGCAAAATCAAAAGGTTGATGATCTTCTTGGTCATATGGTTCTCCGCGCGGGTCTTCCAAAGGCAAGCTTCATGGACGCCAGAATAGAAGGGCGGCGGCGAAGTTCAAGTGTGGCTTGATGCGCGATGCCGAGGATCAATCCTCTTCGTCGGCCTGTCCGGGGTTCAGGCGCTCGCGCAGTTCCTTGCCGGTCTTGAAGAAGGGGACCCACTTCTCTTCGACGAATACCGTATCGCCGGTGCGCGGGTTGCGGCCGGAGCGGGATGGGCGGTTCTTGACCGAAAATGCGCCGAAGCCGCGCAGTTCGACGCGGTTGCCGGCAGCAAGCGCATCCGTGATCTCGTCGAGGACCGCATTGACGATATTTTCAACATCGCGGTGGTAGAGATGCGGATTGCGTGCCGCAACGATCTGCACCAGTTCGGACTTGATCACGATTGCCCCCTTAAATTATTGATTTCTTATTCAATCCTGGCCAACCTGCCAAACTGAAAGCAGCCCGTCAAGGAGCAACTTTGGGGGCAGGATGCCGTTCATATCCTGACCTTTGACCAGATCACCATAACCAAAGATCGTAATCAATCGCGAAACAGCTCCAGCGAGCAAAAAGGGCGTGTTGCTCTTCTTGTCCCAGTCGACGACCGGGAGCTTGTCGCTAACGTTTCGGGAGGTCAGATAGGCCTTGATTTCCGCTTCTCCACCGACGGCGTCAATGAGCTTCACCTTGAGCGCCTGGCGGCCCGTATAGATCGTGCCGTCGGCCAGTTTGAGCACCTCGTCGTGCGGCAATTTGCGCCTGTCGGCAACAAGGTTGACGAACCAGTCGTAGCTGTCGAGAACCATGTTGCGGATCATGGCCTTGGCTTCTTCACTCGTGTCGTGGAACGGCGACGGCTCGGCCTTGAGCGGCGAAGATTTGATCTCCTGCAGCGAGACGCCGAGCTTGTCGAGCAGTGGCTGGATCTGCGGGTACTGGAAGATGACACCGATCGAGCCGGTGATCGAGCTTTCGCCGGCGATGATCGTATCGCCGGCCGTTGCAATCATGTAGCCGGCGGAAGCTGCGAGCGTCCTGACGTCGGAGACGACGGGCTTCTTCTCCGCAATCGCCCGGATCGCCTTGAAGATCTTTTCGCCGCCATAGGTCGTGCCGCCGGGCGAGGAGATCGAGACCACGACTGCCTTGACTTGATCATTATCCTTGATCTTTTTCAGTCGCTCGAGCAGCTCGTCATCATCGGTAATCAGGCCGGAGATCGTCACATGGGCGATATGCGGCCGCGCCGTGCTGCTTTCGCTGAAGGCAAAATTATAAAGCGCGAAGCCCAGCGCAACGAGCAGCACGACCGCAGCAAGGCGCCAGAAACCAAGCCTGCGGCGCAGCAGCCGGCGGTCTGCGATGATCGAGCTGTCCATTCCAACCTCCAGAAACGAAACCCAACAGCGGTTTCCGCCGCTGGGAAATAAGGCGCAAGCCCCTTCGAGAAAATGCCCGGAAACCTGCTATTTTCGGTTTAGTTGCTTGTTGCAGAAAAAAATCCATATTGGCAAGCCAATGTAATAATGCGAAACGAACTGTGATTGGCGCCCGGTATTGCTATATAAGCGGCACGATCATCACACACGGACCAGGCATATGCTCGATACCCTCAGGAATAACGGGAAGCCCGCATACGCAGGGCCAAAGGACAGCGCCTATGGCGTTGCCCGGTTTCATTCCGTACGTGTCCGCCGCCTGAAATTTTTGCTCCCGGTCGCAGCTCTCGTCGTTTCCCTCATCTTCATTGCCGTCTCTGTGATCCGCACTTACCTGCCTGAAACCATCAAGATCGAGGGCGCCAAGATCGAGAACGGCAAAGTCGTGATGGAAAAGCCGGCCATTGCCGGTCGTAACTCCGACGGCATCAATTATTCGATGCTGGCCGAACGCGCGCTGCAGGATATTCGCAATCCCGACTTCATCACGCTGGAGACGATCAAGGCGGCCGTGCCGATGAATGACGGCCTGATGGCTCGCGTGACGGCGGCGACCGCGGATTTCAACCGCGCCACCGACAACCTGCATATGACCGCACCGTTCACCCTTGTCCTGAGCAGCGGTCTCGTTGCGAATTTTCAGTCCGCCCACCTTGATATCAAGGGCGGAAACTTGACGACGGACGATCCCGTCAGAATTACCAAGGACAACGCTTCGATTGTTGCGCAGACCCTCAATATAACCGATAAGGGGCGCGTGATCACATTCGAGGGGAATGTTCGCATGAATGTTGAATCATCCGCTATCCACAAACAGGGTACCTAAAGAGCCGGGTCACATGACAAAAGATTGTCGCATTTCAACTTGCAAGACTGGCGTAGCTTTCATCACTGGCGCGCTTGCCTTCGTTCTGTCGGTCGCGGGGGCGGCCGCTCAGTCGACGACGATGCCTGGCATGAAGCTTTCAAGCGATCAGCCGATCCAGATCGAAAGCAACAAGCTGGAAATCCATGATCAGGAACACACGGCGCTCTTCACCGGTGACGTCAAGGTCGTTCAGGGTACGACGACCCTGCAGGCCGGCAAAATGACCGTCTATTACAAGGACAAGGCAAAGCAGCCCCAGGCAGGCGGCGCAGCAGCACCTGCAGCCCAGCCGGCGCAGGCAGCCGCTGAGCAGTCCAATTCCCTTGCCTCGGGCAGCGCAGACATCGACAAGATCCTGGTGACCGACAAGGTCTACCTCACCTCTGGGACGCAGACGGCGACCGCCGATGATGGCAATTTCGATATGACCTCGCAGGTCTTCATCCTCACCGGCAAGAAGGTCGTGCTGACGGATGGCCCGAACGTTTTTACCGGTTGCCAGCTCACCGTTCACATGACGACAGGCCAGGCAGAGCTTGAAAGCTGTGGCGGCCGTGTCCAAATTCAGCTCGATCCGAAATCGCAGCCGAGCCAGCAGCCAAAGCAGAACTGAGAGTCGGCCTTTCACGTGAAGCTATTATCCTTATCCACCAAGTCCGGCAGAGCTGCGACGGAAGCTGCGGCTGCTCCCGTCGATAAGGCCCGTTATCAGGGAACGCTGATTGCACGCGGTCTGACCAAGACTTATGCGACGCGGCGTGTCGTCAACGGCGTCTCGCTGGTCGTGCGGCGCGGCGAGGCCGTGGGCCTGCTAGGTCCGAACGGCGCCGGCAAGACCACCTGTTTCTACATGATCACCGGCCTTGTGCCGGTTGACGAGGGAACGATTGAAATCGACGGCAATGACGTGACGACGATGCCGATGTACCGTCGCTCCCGCCTCGGCGTCGGCTACCTGCCGCAGGAAGCCTCGATTTTTCGTGGACTGACGGTGGAGGAGAATATCCGAGCCGTCCTCGAGGTGCATGAAAAAGACAAGGCGGCGCGTGAGCGCAAGCTCGACGAACTGCTCGAAGAATTTCACATCGCCAAGCTCCGCAAGAGTGCCGCCGTGGCACTCTCGGGCGGTGAACGCCGACGCCTGGAAATCGCCCGCGCGCTTGCGACCGACCCGACCTTCATGTTGCTCGACGAGCCCTTTGCCGGTGTCGACCCGATCTCGGTTGCCGATATTCAGAACCTTGTGCATCATTTGACGGCACGCGGCATCGGTGTCTTGATCACCGACCACAATGTGCGCGAGACACTGGGATTGATCGACCGGGCCTATATTATCCATGCAGGCGAAGTGCTGACCCATGGGCGCGCGAACGATATCGTCAACAATCCCGAAGTGCGCCGGCTTTATTTGGGCGACAATTTCAGTCTCTGAACCAGTTCTGGACGACAGAAAATTATCGTTGCGGCATAGGTTCCGCTTGACCAAATAGGATAAAAAAGCAATTTTTGGGCCAACTCGGATTTCCGTGGCCTGAAGCCTTGATCGGACGCGGTTTCCAGGAGGAGTCGAGGGAGTTTAGCGTCCGCCATGGCCCTGTCTGCAAACCTTTTTCTAAGACAGAACCAGTCCCTGGTGATGACACCGCAACTGATGCAATCCATCCAGTTGCTGCAGATGACGCATGTTGAACTCACCCAGTTCATCGCTCAGGAAGTGGAGAAGAATCCACTGCTCGAAATCCCGTCGGGCGATGGCGATGGCGACGCCGGCGAACGTGGTGAGGCCGCGGACGAACCATACTCCCAGCAGACAGAGGACGCGGGCGACGGCGATTATGAGGCCCGTGGCGAAACGCTGTCCGGCGACTGGTACGATAACGGCAGCCCAAGCCGGCTGAGTGACGAGCTGGACGCCAATTACAGCAATGTTTTTCCCGATGATGGAGCGCCGCAGCGTCTCGACGCACCTGAACTCGTCAGCCAGTGGAAATCGATGCCGGGCAGCGCCGAAGGTGCTGACAATTATGATCTCGATGATTTCGTTGCCGGCCAGGTCTCGTTGCGCGATCATCTTGCCCAGCAGATACCCTTCATATTGCCCGATATGGCCGATCGCCTGATTGCCCAGAACCTGGTCGATCAGCTCGACGATGCCGGCTATTTGCAGGCAGATGTCGCCGAAGCCGGTGAGCGTCTCGGTACAGATGCAGAAGACATCGAGCGCGTGCTCTCGGCGTTGCAGACGCTCGATCCGCCCGGCGTCTTTGCCCGTACCCTTGCCGAATGCCTGGCTATTCAACTGCGCCAGAAGGATCGCTTCGACCCTGCCATGCAGGCGCTGGTCGAAAATCTCGAATTGCTTGCACGGCGTGACTTCGTCAGCCTGAAGCGCCTCTGCGGCGTCGATGAGGAAGACTTGCTCGACATGCTCGCCGAAATCCGCCAGCTCAATCCGAAACCCGGCAGCGGGTTCGAGGCCGGCGTTTCAGAGGCCATCACGCCCGACGTCGTGGTCCGCCCTTCGTCGGACGGCGCCTGGCTGGTCGAACTCAATCCGGATACGCTCCCGCGGGTCCTCGTCAACCAGTCCTATTTTTCGCATATTACGAAGAATGGAGAGGATTACGCCTTCCTCTCCGAATGTCTTCAGAGCGCCAACTGGCTGACGCGCAGTCTGGATCAGCGCGCCAAGACCATCATGAAGGTCGCAAGCGAGATCGTACGCCAACAGGATGCCTTTCTCGTACATGGCGTCGATCATCTGCGGCCGCTGAACCTCAAGACGGTTGCCGAAGCGATCAAGATGCATGAATCGACGGTCAGCCGCGTCACCTCGAATAAATACATGCTGACGCCGCGCGGTCTTTTCGAACTCAAATATTTCTTCACGGTTTCGATCAGCGCCGTCGCGGGCGGGGACAGCCATTCGGCTGAGGCGGTTCGCCACAAGATCCGCACGCTGATCATGCAGGAAAGCCCCGACGCGGTGCTCTCCGACGACGACATCGTCGACATGCTCAAGAAGGGCGGTATCGATCTTGCGCGTAGAACGGTGGCCAAATACCGGGAGGCGATGAACATTGCCTCTTCGGTCCAGCGCCGCAGGGAAAAGCGTGCACTAGCCAAGGTCGCCGGTTTCTGAGTTGCAACGCCAGGGCGAGCAAACGTTCGTCGTTACGAACCGCTGATCGCGGATGCCTCCCCATTTCATGGGATTTTCACTGCACGTTTTCCGCGTATACTAGGCCTCGCTGTGCCGGGCTATTGACTTTCCGGGAGCCTGTCGCTAGAAGCCCGCCGCAATCGGAGCAGCGAAGGGCATCCGGGCATTATCCCCATCATCCTTACGGCACCAGGGACACGCAGACTTGAGCCTCATCTTGCTTGAGATTGCGCGAAGTGCTTGGATGAGCTTGAGGCTTGGCGTAAACTGATACTCGCAAACTACCATAAGAAGGGAAACTCCATGAGTGTGCGTGTATCCGGTAAACATATGGAAATTGGTGACTCCTTCCGTCAAAAGATCGAGGACCAAATTGGTGTGGCCGTCACGAAATACTTCGACGGGGGATATTCCGGTCAGGTGATCGTGGAAAAATCGAACTCTCGGTTTTCCGCCGATTGCAAGCTTCATCTCGACAGCGGCGTCGTGCTGCATGCGGCAGGTGAGGCGATGGACCCGCAGATTGCCTTTGATGCGGCATCCGAGCGTATCGAGAAGCGCCTGCGCCGCTACAAACGAAAGCTCAAGGATCACCACGCTGGTAATCACCTGAACGGTTTCGCGGAAGTCGCCTACACCGTCATGGACGCGGTTCCCGATCACGAAGACGAGGTCCCGGACGATTTCGCTCCGGCCATCGTCGCTGAAAGCACCAAGCAGCTCAAGACGATGTCTGTCGCAACCGCCGTCATGGCACTCGACATGACCGATGAGCCACTTCTCCTGTTCCGCAGCCCCGGCAAGGAACAGCTCAACATCGTTTACCGTCGTCACGACGGAAATATTGGCTGGATCGATTCAGCCAATATCAAAAGCTGAGATCCGGACGAAGGAGCGGTGCGATGTACCGCTCCTTCGGACGCGTGATCTCGGTGACAGAAGGAAAAAGAAATGGCATTGGCAGATTTGCTGCACCAGGATGCGATCATTCCCGCCCTCAGGGTAAATTCCAAGAAACAGTTGCTTCAGGAATTGGCAGCAAAAGCCTCCAGGACCACGGGGCTTTCCGAGCGGGAAATCTTCGATGTGATCCTGCAGCGTGAACGCCTGGGCTCGACCGGTGTCGGCAACGGCATCGCCATTCCCCACGGCAAGCTCGTCAATATCCACTCCATCGTCGGTATTTTCGCTCGGTTGGAACAGCCCGTCGATTTCGAAGCGCTGGATGACCAGCCGGTCGATCTGGTGTTTCTGCTTCTGGCGCCGGAAGGCGCCGGTGCTGATCACCTTAAGGCGCTTTCACGCATCGCCCGCGTCCTGCGCGACCACGATCTGGTCGCCAAGCTGCGCGCGACCGATTCCGCTTCGGCGATTTATGCCTTCCTCAATGAAGAGCAGACGTCGAACGCTGCCTGACGCCTGACTGTCCATCCGAATGCAAAAAGGCGCCTGATCGATCAGGCGCCTTTCCTGTTCGGCGACAAGCGATCAGAACTCTTCCCAATTGTCCTGGGCAACAGCCGCTGAGCCCCGAGACTGAGTAACGGCCCGTCGCGGTGCAGGAGCCGCCGCACGTGGTGCCGGAGCGGCTGCGCGTGGTGTCTGAGCGGCCGGTGCGCGCATCTGTTGCCCGGTGGCTCGCAGTGCTGCCGCGGCATTTCCCTGGCCCGCGACGCGGAAGCGGCTGACCAGTGTCTTCAGCGTCTGGGCCTCGTCGTTCAGCGTCACGCTGGCTGCGGTGGTTTCTTCGACCATTGCCGCGTTCTGCTGCGTGACCTGATCCATCTGGTTCACGGCCTGGTTGATTTCCTTCAGGCCAATAGCCTGTTCGCTCGCAGAGGCTGAGATCTGACGGATGAGACCGTTGATGCCCATCACCTGCTCGGCAATCTTGTGCAGCGTCTCGCCGGCCCTACCGACGAGATCGACGCCTTCCTTGACCTGGACGGCCGATGTGTTGATGAGCGTCTTGATTTCCTTGGCGGCATTTGCCGAACGCTGGGCGAGTTCGCGCACTTCCTGCGCGACGACCGCAAAGCCCTTGCCTGCTTCCCCGGCGCGGGCCGCTTCGACACCGGCGTTCAGAGCCAGAAGGTTCGTCTGGAAGGCGATCTCATCGATGACGCCGATGATGCGCGACACTTCCGTCGAGGACTGTTCGATGCCGTGCATGGAGGCAATCGCCTTCTGCACGACTTCACCTGATTTCTCGGCGTCTTCGCAGGCGAGATTGACGTTGTCAGCCGCCGTACGGGCATTCTCGGCGCTGGAATTGACCTGGGCGGTCAGCTCGTTGAGTGCCGCTGCCGTCTCTTCCAGGCTTGCCGCCTGCTGCTCGGTGCGCTTGGCAAGGTCAGACGCGCTGTTGCTGATTTCGCCGGTGCCAGAGCCGATATTGACGACGCTGAGGCTCATCGTAGTGATGGTTTCCTCGAGGCTCGCCAAAGCGGCATTGAAGTCCTGCTTCAGCTTGCCGTATTCGCCGGGGAATTCCTCGGTAATGCGGTGGCCGAGATTGCCCTGCGACAGTTCGAAAAGGCCCGCACCGACGATCGACACGATATGACGCTGCAGGTTGACCGATTGCTGGCGTTCCGATTCCGAGCGACCGCGTTCGGTTTCGGCGGCGAGCCGCTGATTGTCCGCCTCGGCTTCGAGACGCCGCGTATCGGCAAGGGCAAAGCGGAAACCTTCGAGAGCCTTGGCGACCGATCCGATTTCGTCGGCGCGGTTCTGGCCGGCGACCGTTTCGTCGTATTTACCGTCGCTCAGCGCCTTGACGCTGGAGATAAGGCCAGCGAGCGGACGCTGAACGAACGAGCGTACGGCGAAGTAGAGGGCGAGCAGTACGGCGCCGAGCACGATGATGCCGTTGACGATCATCATGAAGGTCTGGTCCTGAACCGGCGCATTCATCGCCGCATGCGGAACGTCGACCAGCACGACCCAGTTGGCATTCAGGCCCGGAACTGAAAAGGGATAGACGACGCGGTCGAACGGATCGAGCCCATCGAAGCTGAGATTCTTGACGAGGCCGACCTTCACGGACGAAAGCGCAGCCTTTACGTCAGCCGAGCCAGGATTGTCGCCATAGGGTTTAGACATGAGCTCGGGGCTCGGGGCAACGATCCAATTGCCGTTCTGGGCAATCAGCGTCACGCGACCGGAGCCGAAGGGGCGCAGGGCCTGCACCTTGTCGGTGAGCGACTTCAGCGAAATATCGACGCCTTCGACGCCGATCATCTTGCCGCCGGACATGACGGGATAGGCAATCGACGTCAGCAAGGTCGGAACGTCGGTGCCTTCGGCGAGGTACGGCGCAGTGATCGCGCCCTTGCCGCTATCGGCAGCAAGTTTCCACCATTCGGCAGCATAATCGTTGTCGAAGGTCGAGAACTGGATGTCGCCGGTCCTGGTCTTCGACCAGTAGGGTGTAAAGGCGCCGACTTTGTTGGTGCCTTCGTCGTTGTTGTTGGCGATCTCAGTGGTCTTGCCGTCGAATGCGCCGAGCTGCTCGCAGAACCAGCTGCCAAAGGCGAAAGCATTCTGTTCGAGGTTGGCTTTCAGAATATTGATGATGCCCTTGCGGTCGAGGATCTTGCCCTCGTGTCCGCGCCCGACGACGCCCGACATGGTGCGGGCAGCACTCGCAAGCTCGCCGACATTGGCGGCAATCTCGTTGGCGATCGACTTGGCTTCCGAATTGGCCTGATCCAGCGTGAGGGTCTGAACGCGGCTACGGGTCTGGTCGATGAGGAAGAGGTTTGAAACGACGAGCACCAGTGCGATGGCGGCACCGGTAATGACAATGAGTTTCGCCGCAAGCGATTTCATTCTGAAAATGAACATGTGTTCCTCGGGCAGGACGCGCCGAAGGGCCATTCTTCGGCACAGCGGGTAAGGCATGCTTCGTCATGGAGCAGCCACAGGGGTTGAACCGCCTCGAAGATGGACGAGGTGCGATCGCGAGAAAGATCGCCAGAAACCTCTTAAATTTGAATGAAATTTGCTATGTTTCGGCAGCAAAACCGGAACGCCGCCCCAAAACTAGGGGTGGCGTTTCATGGGTTATTCGCAGTTGGACTGGACTATATTCTGTCTGCGACTTCGGCTGCGAGCGGTATCGACGGTTGTGCACCCGGCTTCAGGCAGGCGAGGGAGCCGGCGACCGCTGCGCGGCGGAGCGCCGAGTCGAAATCCAGCCCTTCATCAAGGCTTGCCGCGAAGTAACCGCAGAACGTATCGCCGGCGCCGACAGTATCGACGGGTTCGATGACGAGGCCTTGCGCGCGGGCGATCTGACCGTCCCGAATCGCGATGACGCCATCACCGCCGAGCGTGACGATCAGGGTCTGGCCGGTCTCCGCATGAAGACGCTCCAAAGCAGCCTCACGGTCACCGGCACTCATGTTTTCCCGTCCCGCCAGCCGCTCGAATTCGGTCTCGTTGGCAATGACGATATCGGCGAGCCGCCCAAGGCGCGGTGCATCTGGAATGAGTGGAGCGAGATTGAGAATGCTCGTGACACCCTTGGCGCGAGAGGTGGCAAGCGCACGCTCGACCGCTTCAACCGGAATCTCGAGCTGCAGCATGAGGATATCGCCCTCATTCATGGCGTTGACGGCAGCCTCGGCGTTGGCGCCGTCGACCTTGCCATTTGCGCCGGGAATAACGGCAATCATGTTCTCACCGTCGCCGCCGACGAGAATGAGGGCAGTGCCAGTCGGTCCCTCGACACGCCTGACGCGGGAAAGATCGGTGCCGGCGCCGTCGAGAAGTTCGAGCGCACCTTCGGCAAACGCGTCCTTGCCGACAGCACCCGCCATATGGACATAACGTCCCGCCCGCCGGGCGGCGAGCGCCTGGTTGGCGCCTTTGCCGCCGGCAGCCGTCGCAAAACTGTTGCCGGCAACCGTTTCGCCGGGCTTCGGCAGGCGTTCGGTCGTGGCGATGAGGTCCATGTTGATGGAGCCGAAAACTGTAATCATGGCATGTGCGTCCCTTGCTTCGGGCCGCGACACTGCCGAAGCGATCATTCCTCGTCAACTACCCTGAGCTTGAGCAGTCCAGTACGGCTTTCGACAGATTTGGCCGGCGCCTCGTTCTCGCGCGCCGGCTTGCCGTCGCCGCCTGCTTCAAATTCCAGCGCTTCGATCTTCGCACCCCGCTTGGTGAGCTTGTCCGCCGAGGTGATGATCTGGTCCACGTCGCGCTGCGTCTGGGAAAAATGTCCCTGCAGCTTGCGTACGCGTTCGTCGAGCCGGCCGAGATCGTCCATGAGGAGGGCCACTTCTCCCTGGATGACATGCGCCTGCGCCCGCATGCGCTGGTCTTTCAGCACGGCCTGAATGACCTGGATTGACAGCATCAAGAGCGAAGGCGAGACGATGACGACGCGCGCACGGTGAGCCTTCTGCACGATCGCCTCGAAATTTTCGTGAATTTCGGCAAAGATCGATTCCGAGGGAACGAAGAGGAAAGCCGTATCCTGTGTTTCCCCCTGAATCAGATATTTCTCGGAAATATCCTTGATATGGACTTCCATGTCGCGGCGAAACTGCTGTGCGGCTAGCTTGCCCGCATCCGGCCCGCCGGCATCGCGGATCGCGTTCCAGGCTTCGAGCGGAAATTTCGCGTCGATCACCAGCGGCGGTGCACCGTTCGGCATCCGGATCGTGCAGTCCGGTCGCGAGCCATTCGAAAGCGTCTGCTGGAAAGCATAGGCGCCCATGGGCAGGCCGTCGGCGACGATCGTCTCCATGCGCGACTGGCCGAAGGCTCCACGCGTCTGCTTGTTGGAAAGAATGGCCTGCAGGCCGACGACATCCTTGGCGAGTGTCTGGATATTGCTTTGGGCGGCATCGATGACAGCCAGCCGTTCCTGTAGTTTCTGCAGGTTGTCATGCGTCGATTTCGTCTGTTCGGTCAGGGTCGAGCTCATGCGCTGCGTCATGCCATCGAGCCGCTGGTTGATCGCATGGTTGAGCTCTGCCTGCCTTGAACCGAAAACCTCGGCCATCGTCGAGATGCGTCCCTGCATCTCCGCCTGGATTTTCAGAAGCTCGGCCATGCGGGCTTCGCTTTCGGCAGCACGAAGATTGGCCTCCTCCGCCTCCTCGCGGCGAATGCCGGCATTGCGCAACGCAAACACGATCGTCACGAGAATGACGACGGCGAGCGTGCCACCAGCAAACGCAAGCACGCCAGGGCTTAGCACGGGCAGGGAAATGGTGAGTGAGTCGGATGTCATGGTCATGCCGCACCATAACAAAATAACCGCCGATATCTAGATCAAAACGTGAACAATCCCCGCTATCCTGTGGGATGTTGTCGGGCTACCCCACTGGAATGGAAGAAAAATTAGCGAGTACACTTAACCATTGCTAAACCATATTCGCCAAATCTGGCGCGGTAATTTCCCTCCGCATTCCCGCCAGATAGAGATCCCCATGACTTCCCAGCAGACCGATAATGCCCTCAGGCAGCGCCTTGACTTCATTGAGCTCGACGATGAGGCACGCAAGAACCTGCGGGAACTGCGCCCGGCCATCTCGGAGCTGCTCGGCGGCGCGCTGGACAAGTTCTATGGCAAGCTCGCCAAGACCCCGGCCGTCGCGAGCTTCTTTTCCGACAAGGCCCACATGGGTCATGCCAAGAAGCGCCAGCAGGAACATTGGGGCAATCTCTCCGGCGGCAATTTCGACCAGAGCTATGTGAATGGCGTCACGGCCGTCGGCCGCACCCATGCCCGCATCGGCCTCGAGCCACGCTGGTATATAGGCGGCTATGCGCTTGTCATGTCCGAGCTCGTCCGTGGTCTGATGGAAAAGCAGTGGCCTTCGCTCTTTGCCCGCCAGCAGGGAAAGACGCTCGCAGAAAAGCTGACCGCCGTCATCAAGGCGGCGATGCTCGATATGGACTATTCGATCTCGGTCTATCTGGAAGCGCTTGATGAGAAGCGCCGTGTTCTGGAAGAAGAACGCGCTCGGGCCGAAGCCGATCAGGCACTGGCGCTGGAGCATTTGCGTCGTGGCCTCGAAGCTCTTTCGCGTGGCGATCTTGAAGCGACGCTTCCTTCGGATCTGCCCGGCAATTTTCGTGGAATGGCCGAGGATTACAACCGGGCCGTCAGCGCACTGCGCGATTCCTTTACCTCCGTCCGCACGACGTCCCGCCACATTCTCGAAGGCGCCGATGTGATCTCCAGGGCGGGCGACGACCTCGCCCTGCGCACTGCTCAGCAGGCCGCAGGTGTTGAGGAAAGCTCGGCCGCCCTCCAGCAGCTCTCCGTCAGCGTCAGCCAGACCGCCGCCAATGCCGAAAAGGCATCTGGCGCCGTGCGCGAAACGCAGCAGAAGGCCAAGAATTCCGGCGAACTCGTCACCAGCGCCGTTTCGGCCATGGCAGGTATCGAGAAGTCCTCTACCGAAATCGCCAAGATTATCGGCGTCATCGACGAGATCGCTTTCCAGACCAACCTGCTGGCACTGAATGCCGGCGTCGAGGCGGCGCGTGCCGGTGATGCCGGCAAGGGCTTCGCGGTCGTCGCTCAGGAAGTCCGTCAGCTTGCCCAGCGCACGGCCGATGCCGCCAAGGAGATCAAGAACCTGATCTCCGAAAGCTCGACGCAGGTGAACGAGGGCGTCAACATTGTCAGCAGCACCGGTGAGGCGCTGAGCGACATGATCAGCCGCATCGACATCATCAACAGTTTCGTCGCCGATATCGCCGCCGCCGCCCGCGATCAGGCTACCGGCGTCAATGAGGTGAGCATCGCAATCCGCAACATGGACACGATCACGCAGCAGAATTCCGGCATGGTGGAGCGTACGTCTGCCGAAACCCGTCGGCTGAAGGATGAGGTCGAGAACCTCATCGAGCTTCTGCAGCGTTTCCGTGCACGTGCCGAAGGCCATCAGGCTGCCCCTGCCCCTCGCCGCGCGGCCTGATAATCTCGACGAAAACCGGGCAGGCGCTGCAAAAAACCGCAATCCCTGCCCGGCGGATGATTCCCTAGTGTGAAAAGATGCGTTATGGGAACGCCATGACCATCAAGCCACTCATCATTCTTCCCGACCCCCTTCTCCGTCAGGTTTCCCAGCCGATCGAGCGGGTCGACGCCGACCTGCAGCGCCTTTCCGACGACATGTTGGAAACCATGTATGATGCGCCGGGCATCGGCCTTGCCGCGATCCAGATCGGCGTGCCGCGCCGCATGCTCGTTATCGATCTCTCGAAGGAAGGCGAGGAAAAGCAGCCGCTCATCTTCATCAATCCGGAGATCGTCCGCTCTTCGGACGAACGCTCCGTCTATGAGGAAGGCTGCCTTTCCATTCCCGACTATTATGCGGAAGTCGAACGCCCCGCGAATGTCACGGTCAAGTATCTTGATCGCGAAGGCAAGGAGCAGAGCGTCGAGGCTGATGGTCTTTTGGCGACATGCCTCCAGCACGAGATCGATCACTTGAATGGGGTGCTCTTCATCGATCATATTTCGCGGTTGAAGCGCGAAATGGTGATCAAGAAGTTCACCAAGGCTGCAAAGTCGAAGGTGCTCTGAGAGGGCCGACAGCAGCGACAAACGAAAGATTCGAGCGGGCTTGATGGTGAGCCCGTAAACCCGTTTGAAGACGGTTGATCCTCATTTGGCGAGATAGAATGTCTCTTCGTATCGTTTTCATGGGAACGCCCGACTTTTCCGTCCCGACGCTGCGCCTGCTCGTCGAAGCTGGCCATCAGATCATCGCCGTCTATACCCAGCCGCCACGGCCGGGCGGACGGCGCGGGCTTGATCTTCAGAAGTCGCCGGTGCACCAGGCGGCCGAGCTGCTCGGTCTGCCTGTCTTCACACCGGTCAATTTCAAGGATCCGGAAGAGCGTGAGCGCTTCCGCGCCTTGGGTGCCGATGTCGGCGTCGTCGTTGCCTATGGCCTCCTTTTGCCCGAGGCTATCCTGACCGGCACGCCTTATGGCTGCTACAACGGCCATGCCTCGCTGCTGCCGCGCTGGCGCGGCGCGGCCCCCATCCAGCGGGCGATCATGGCTGGTGATGCCAAGACCGGCATGATGGTCATGAAGATGGACAAGGGCCTCGATACCGGCGACGTGGCGCTGACCCGTGAAGTCGAAATCGGCCCGAACATGACGGCAGGCGAATTGCACGACCGCCTGATGCATGTTGGCGCCAAAGCGATGGCCGAGGCCATGGTCAAGCTGGAGATGGACGATTTGCCGCTTACGCCGCAGCCGGCCGAAGGCGTGCTCTATGCCACCAAGATCGACAAGGCGGAAACGCGCATCGATTTCAGCCGCGATGCCAAGGACGTTCACAACCATATCCGCGGCCTCGCACCTTTTCCGGGCGCCTGGTTCGAGCTCGTCGGCCACGACAAGGCGGAGCGCGTCAAGGTGCTGGGCTCGGAACTTGCCACGGGCGAGGGTATGGCTGGAACGCTTGTGACGGATGATCTCGTCGTCGCCTGCGGCACTGGTGCGGTTCGCCTCACGAAACTTCAGAAGGCCGGGGGCAAACCGCTCGCCGCGTCCGACTTCCTGCGCGGCATGCCGCTTGTTGCCGGCACAAGGCTCGCCTGATGCCGCGATACCGTATGATCGTCGAATATGACGGTGGCCCCTATGTCGGCTGGCAGCGGCAGGACAACGGACCATCGGTGCAGGGCGCAATCGAAAAGGCGATCTTCTCGGCATCGGGCGATGCCGTATCCATCCGCGGCGCGGGACGCACCGATTCCGGCGTCCACGCCATGGGGCAGGTCGTCCATGCTGACCTTTCGAAGGACTGGTCCCCCTTCAAGCTGCAGAATGCGCTGAACGCCCATCTGAGGCTCGCCGGCGAGAAAGTGGCGATCCTCGACGTGGAGGCCACGAGCGAATTCTTCGATGCCCGCTTCTCGGCGCTCCGCCGGCACTATCTCTACCGCATCATCAGCCGGCGCGCGCCGCTGGCGCTGGAGGCGGGCAAGGCATGGTGGGTGCCGAAGCTGCTCGATCACGAGGTCATGCATGCGGCCGCCCAGACGCTCGTCGGCAAACATGATTTTTCCACCTTTCGCTCAGCTCACTGCCAGGCAAACAGCCCTGTGCGCACGCTCGACCGACTGGATGTGACCCGCAATGGCGAGCTGATCGAAATCCGCGCCACGGCCCAGAGCTTCCTGCACAACCAGATCCGCTCATTCGCTGGAACGCTGAAGCTTGCAGGCGAGGGCAAGTGGACGCCAGATGATGTGCGTGCGGCGCTGGACGCACGTGATCGCAAGGCCTGTGGCCCCGTGGCCCCGCCCGACGGGCTCTATTTCATGCAGGTGGATTATCCCGAGGTGATCACCGACCGCCGCAAGCCTGCAAATGACGAGGACGACTTTTCCTAGCTCACGCCGGATAGATGCCGAGGAAGTTCTGCAGATATTCCGACAGCAGCATCGACGGCACCAGCAGCACCAGCGTCAGAGCGCCGACCAGCAGGGCATGCCCCTGGCAGATCATCCTGAGGATGCGTGCCAGCACGAAGACCTGTGCCAGCATGAACACGAGTAACAGCAGCGATACAATGCCGACGGAGGCTGGCAGGAAGAAGACGAGCGCCAGCAGCAGACCGTTGATATAGGCCAGCGGCACGCCGAGCCAGTTGATGCTGACTACGATGGGAGCAAAGCGCTCGCCCATGCGGAAAGCAAGCAACAACAGACCGGCAAAGACCAGCGGCACGAACCAGTTCGCAAGCTCGACCAGCCCTAGCCGGAAATAGAAGGGAAATCCGACATCGGTTTCCGGCGGCATGGATCGCAGAAAGGCATTGCGCCACCAGAGCCAGGAAATCCCTGTTGGCGGTAGGCACCAGAGGATCGCCCAGAAGGAACGGTTGACACCGCGGTCCGATATGTCGAGGAAGCGGAAACCGCGCGGATCGAGCTTGATCAGCAGCCAGATGCCGGCGAGATAATATTGAACCTCTCTAAAGCCCGGCATTCGCAAACCATCGTTCGATGAAGGTCTCGTAGATCGCCGTCAGCGTCTCCAGATCTGCAACGGCGACGCGTTCGTCGACCATGTGCATGGTCTGGCCGACAAGGCCGAATTCCACGACCGGGCAATAGTCCTTGATGAAGCGCGCATCCGAGGTACCGCCCGTCGTCGAGAGCGCCGGCGATGCGCCAGTGATGGCTTCGACTGCGGAGGAAAGCGAGGCGATCAGCGCATTGTTGCGTGTCAGGAAGACGTGGCTCGGGCGATCCGCCCATATGATCTCGTATTTCACCGGCTCGCGGCCCGGCCGCAATGCACCGTCTGCGGCTGCCGCATCGAGCCGCCTGATGATCTCGGCCCGCAGCGTATCGGCCGTCCACGTATCGTTGAAGCGGATATTGAAGCTCGCGGAAGCCTTGGCGGGAATGACGTTGGTCGCCGGATTGCCGACATCGATGGTCGTCACTTCGAGATTGGACGGCTGGAAATCGTCGGTCCCGGCGTCGAACGGCGGGTCCATCAGCGCCTGCGTCAGTTGCAGCATGCCTCGCACCGGATTGTCAGCAAGATGCGGATAGGCGGCATGGCCCTGCACGCCATGCACGATGATCTTGCCGGAGAGCGAGCCGCGTCGGCCGATCTTGATCATGTCGCCAAGTTTGTTCGGATTGGTTGGCTCGCCGACCACGCAGGCATCCCAGGTCTCGCCGCGTTCGGCTGCCCACTGCAGAAGCTTGGTCGTACCGTTGATCGACGGGCCTTCCTCGTCGCCCGTGATCAGGAAGGAAATCGAACCCTTCGGCGGGCCATGTCTTTCGACATGGCGGGCAACGGCTGCTGCAAAGCAGGCAACGCCTCCCTTCATGTCGACTGCGCCGCGTCCGAAAAGCTCGCCATCGGCAATCTCGGCGGCAAAGGGCGGGTGGGTCCATGCGCCTTCATCTCCCACCGGCACGACGTCCGTATGCCCCGCAAACATCAGATGCGGCCCCTCGGTGCCGAGGCGGGCATAGAGATTCTCGACGTCGGGCGTGCCAGCCTCTTTCGCAACCATCCGGTCGACTTTGAAACCGAGCGGCGAAAGCATGGCTTCCAGCGCAGATAGCGCTCCGCCTTCCGCCGGCGTCACGGACGGGCAGCGGATCAATGTCTGAAGGTTGGCAACAGGATTCGTAGCAGTCATGGCGGTGGAATTATCCGGTGGGAATGGCAAAGACGTGGCAAGGCGTGAGCTCGCCTTGCCCAAAAAGACGCCGATTGTTTACCGAATCAATATCGGGCTGTCATCAATCTCTGAGCAGTTCGTTGATGCCGGTCTTGGAACGGGTCTGCTCGTCGACGCGCTTGACGATCACGGCGCAATAGAGGTTCGGCGCCGGCTGGCCGTTCGCCATCGTCTTGTCGGATGGCAGCGAGCCCGCAACGACGACCGAATAGGGCGGCACTTCGCCATAAGTGATCTCGCCGCTTGCCCGATCGACGATCTTGGTGGACTTGCCGATGAAGACGCCCATGCCGAGCACCGAGCCTTCACGCACGATGCAGCCTTCGACCACTTCCGAACGTGCGCCGATGAAGCAGTTGTCTTCGATGATCGTCGGGCCGGCCTGCATCGGCTCCAGAACGCCGCCGATGCCGACGCCGCCGGAAAGATGCACATGCTTGCCGATCTGTGCACAAGAGCCGACAGTTGCCCAGGTGTCGACCATCGTTCCTTCGCCGACATAGGCGCCGAGATTGACGAAGGACGGCATCAGGATGGCGTTCGGGGCGATATAGGCCGAGCGTCGCACGACCGCGTTCGGCACGGCCCGGAAGCCGGCGGCGCGGAACTGGTTCTCGCCCCAGCCTTCGAACTTCGAGGGAACCTTGTCCCACCAGGTTGCCTGACCAGGACCGCCCTTGACGACTTCCATGTCGTTGAGGCGGAAGGAAAGCAGCACGGCCTTCTTCAGCCACTGATTGACTTTCCAGGCGCCGTCTGCGCCGCGCTCGGCCACGCGCACCTTGCCCTCGTCGAGCAGGTTGAGAGCCGCCTCGACCGCATCGCGCACTTCACCCTTCGTCGACGTGTTCACATTGTCGCGATTGTCGAAGGCAGTTTCGAGGGTCTTTTCGAGGGATGCGAGGTCGGTGGCGCTCATGAGAATTCCTTAAACTTCGATCTTTATCGTGGAGACGACGGAGTCTCCGGAATTGCGGTTGGCGGGTTTTCACCCGATCTACAGCATGCGCCCGTAAAATGGAATGATTTTTCGGACAAGATCATATCTGGATTCAAGGCGTTATAGCGACATATCCGGTCACTTATGGCCGGTGATACTGAAAGGCATTTCGATATGGCAAAGGCAAGAAACGGCGGCGGACGGCGCAAGGATGGCGTCTGGGACCCGTTGAAGAGCAGTTCGAGCGACAGGCAGCGTGCGGAAGCGGTTCCGAAGACGCCACAGACGCTCTCGCCGGCCTATCGCCTTGCCTATGTGGACGAGGATTTCCTCTGCCGCGAGGAGCTGCGCCCGATCCGCCTGCAGCTCGAGCTCCTCAAGGTCGAGATGATGATGGCCGAGCGTGGCATCAAGTCGACCGTCGTCCTGTTCGGCGGCGCGCGCATTCCGGCCCCCGGCCAGAGCGCCTGGGCCGCCCGCAACGAGACCCAGCGCGCAAACCTCGAAGCCGCATCGGTCTATTATGATGAGGCCCGCAAGTTCGCCCGCCTTTGCTCACGCTATGCTGCCGGCTTCGATTTCCACGAATATGTCGTCGTTACCGGTGGCGGCCCCGGCGTCATGGAGGCGGGAAATCGGGGCGCGGCGGATGAAGGAGCACCTTCGATCGGCCTCAATATCGTGCTGCCGCACGAACAGGCGCCGAATGCCTATGTGACGCCCGAGCTCAGCTTCAATTTCCACTATTTTGCAATCCGCAAGATGCATTTCATGGTGCGCGCCAAGGCAATTGCGGTCTTCCCCGGCGGCTTCGGCACGATGGACGAATTCTTCGAATGCCTGACTCTGATCCAGACAGGCCGCATGGAGCGCATCCCGCTGCTGCTCTTCGGCTCGAAATTCTGGCACAGCATCATCAATTTCGATGCGCTCGCCGAATTCGGAACGATCGCCCCCGAGGACGTGAACCTGATCAGTTTCGTCGATACTGCCGACGAGGCCTGGAAGATCGTCCAGGATTTCTACGAGCACCGGGAAGGCCACTAGGCTCTAACGCCTGGCAGCGAAAAACCCTCTTCCCATGAGGTGGGAAGAGGGCTCCTGATGAGGGGCAAACCCCTCGCGATGAACTGCTTGCGGTTCGGTCATCCCTTCAGAGGAAGGGCTGGTCCGGCATGTCGTCGATCGAGATCACGCCGTCTTTGTTGCGGTCCATGCGATCGAAGAACTTGTTGAAGGCGGTTTCCGCTTCCTGCTTGCTGATCTGGCCGTTCTGGTCGGTGTCGATGCGGCCCATCATCATTGCCATGAAGCGGCCATTGCCATGCATCCAGTGGTGACCGTCGCGGCCATGACGGCCATGGTTCTTGTCGTCGCCGGCCTGCGGCGCCGCATTCTGATCCGCATCGCCCTGCTTGGCTGAGACCGCTTCACGAAGCGCCTTGAACTGTGCTTCGCGGTACGCGCGGATTTCGCCTGGCGTCAGCGAGCCGTCATGGTTGGTATCGATGGCGGCGAAGATCTTCTCCATGCCATCGGTCGCCTCCTGCTTGGTAATCTTTCCGTCCTTGTTGGTGTCGAACTGTTTCAGCATGCGCACGAAGACGATGTCGCGGAAGGCAGCACCACGCGGACCGCCCATCATGCCCGAGCCCATCTGGCCATGATGTCCCGGACGGTCGGGCCGATCCGGCCGGTCTCTTGGTGCGGCGAAGCTCACCCCGGCGGCGGCGCCGAGGAGAAGAACAGAAGAAAGAGCCGTCAGAATAAGCTTGTTGCGGTGCATGATTGCATCCTTTCGTAGGGTGTCCCTCGACCACGAAAGGTAGGTCCGAACCGCGCCCGGACCCAGTTAAACATCTGTAAGATGGATGAAACTTTGGTAAGCTAGGCCGTAATCTTCTTAAGGAAATCAGCAAGATCGTCGGTGACGAAATCGATGTGGTCATCTTCGCCGCTGGTCTTTTCCCACCATTCGACGACGGTATCTTCCAGGTTGCGCGGCACCAGCAGAACGGTCTGCATGCCGAGTGCCTTCGGCACGGTGAGATTGCGAGGCAGGTCTTCGAACATCGCAGCCTTGTTCGTCTCGATCTTCTTCAGCGCCATGAACTTGTCATAGGTCGCCTGCGCCGGTTTCGGCAGATAGTCTGCCGCGACGATGTCGAAGATATCGTCGAAATGATCGAGAATGCCGAGTGCGCCGGCAGCAGCCTGTGCATGCGGGACGCTGCCATTGGTGAAGATGAACTTACGGCCCGGCAGGGCCTTGATTGCGTCGGCAAGGTCCGGATGCGGGGTCAGCGATGAATAGTCGATCGCATGCGCCTTTTCGAGGAAATCGTTGGGATCGACCCCGTGATGGATCATCAGCCCCTGCAGCGTCGTGCCATGATCGAGATAATATTGCTTCTGCAGCCTGCGCGCCTCGTCATGCTCCATCTGCAGAAGCGCTGAGACATAGGCCGTCATGTTCTTGTCGATCTGCGCGAAGAGATTGACATGATGCGGATAGAGCGTGTTGTCGAGGTCGAAGACCCATTCGGTCACGTGCTCGAAATCGTTTTTGGTAGGCGTGCGGTCGATCTTTGTCATAGCCGCTCTTATCGCATGGCCGCGGCGGGAAACCAAAGGCTTTCGCTAGCAGGTCCGGCCTGGCGAGGTCCTCCCAAAAAAAGCCGCCAGATTTTCACAACTTTAGAGAGATTTTGGCCGACTTTCGCCATTGATAACTGGTGACCTCTGCCTGCGTCAGACAGGGGGACCCGCAAGGGTAAAGTCGCATGAAGATCGTTCTGATAAACCCGCCGCATACCGCGATCGGCAGCCGTATTCCCGATGATCATCTTCCGCCGCTCGGCCTTCTTTCGGTTGGAGGTCCGCTGATCGACGATGGTCATGCCGTCAGCCTCATCGATGCCGAATTCGGGCCGATGACGGTTGCGGACATCGTCAGCCGGGTGGTGGCTGACAGTCCCGATCTGGTGCTGATCGGCCATTCGGGCTCGACGTCGGCCCATCCGACTGCTCGAGTGATCGCAGAGGCTATCAAGAGCAGCGATCCGAAAATCTCCATCATCTATGGCGGCGTATTTCCAACCTATCACTGGCGGGAGGTGCTGGCCGAGACTGAGGCATTCGACGTCCTCGTGCGCGGCGAGGGTGAGGAAACCATGCGGCGTCTTGCGGATGCGCTAGTGACGAACCGTCCGCTCGCCACGATCCCCGGAATTGCCTTTCGCGATGGCCATGGCGAAATCCTGGCAACGCAGCCAGCACAGGCGATCGCCGATCTCGATGCCTATCGCGTCGGCTGGGAACTGATCGATCATCGCAACTATAGCTACTGGGGCGGCAAGCGTGCCGTCGTCATGCAGTTTTCCAGGGGGTGCCCGCATCTTTGCAACTATTGCGGCCAGCGTGGTTTCTGGACCCGCTGGCGTCATCGCTCGCCGGAGCTTTTCGCCCGCGAGATTGCCAGGCTCTATCGCGAAGAGGGCGTCGAACTCATCAACCTCGCCGATGAAAACCCGACATCCTCGCGAAAAGCCTGGCTGGCTTTCCTCGAAGCGATGGTTGCCGAGAATGTGCCCGTGCAGATCGTCGGCTCGACGCGGGCCGACGATATCGTTCGCGATGCCGATATCCTGCACCTTTATCGCAAGGCTGGCATCGTCCGCTGGCTGCTCGGCATGGAAAACACCGATGAGGCGACGCTTGCCTTGATCAAGAAGGGCGGTGCCAAGACAACCGACCGGGAAGCGATCCGCCTTCTGCGCCGGCACGATATCCTCTCCATGGCGACCTGGGTCGTCGGTTTCGAGGAGGAGAAGCTGAGCGATCTTTGGCGCGGCTTCCGGCAGTTGCTCTCCTATGATCCCGACCAGATCCAGGCGCTCTATGTGACGCCGCATCGCTGGACGCCCTTCTTCCGCATCGCTCGCGAGCGACAGGTGATCGAGGCCGATATCCGCAAATGGGACTATAAGCATCAGGTCCTGAAGATGCGCTATCTCAACCCGATCGTGCTGGTCGCCTGCGTCAAGCTGATCGAGGTCGCAGTCCAGGCGCGCCCGAAGGCGCTGCTGCGTATTCTCTTCCACCGCGATTCAGAACAGCGTCATTCCATGCGCTGGTATACGCAGATGGGCCGCCGCGTCTGGTTTCACGAGATACTCGAATTCCTCTTCCGCCGCCGCCATCTCAAGGAAGGCCCGACCCTCGAGACATTCTGGGGCGCGCCCCAGGATGCGGAGGAGGAATCGATGCTGCGTCCGCCGCGGCATGTGAAGAGCCTCGACGCTGCGGAATAAAATAGACGCCCGATTTTCGGCGGACGGCTGAGGCGCGGAGTGCTAGAAAGCCGACATGCTTTTCGAACGCCCCGACGATGACACGCTCTATGATGCCCTGATCGCCCGCAGCGCCGATTATGAGGGCCAGGCCTATGTCTGTGTGAAGACAACAGGCATCTTCTGCCGTCTGACCTGCCCGGCGCGCAAGCCGAAGCGGGAAAACACCATCTTCTTCGACACGATCGCAGCCTGCATGCATTCGGGCTTCCGCCCGTGCCAGCGCTGCAGGCCGCTGGAGCAGCCGGGCCGCGAGCCGATCGTCGACATGCTGCTGGCGCGGCTCGACAGCGAACCCGATGTGCGCTGGACCGAAGATGAGCTCGTACGCCGGGGTTATGATCCCTCGACCGTGCGCCGCGCCTTCAAGCGGACGCTTGGCATGACCTTCCACGATATCGTCCGCTATCGCCGGCTTGGCGAAGCAGCACGGCAGCTTGCCGATGGTGCGCGGGTGATCGATGTGCAGCTCGATGCAGGATATGAATCCCCGAGCGGCTTTCGCGCCGCTTTTCAGCGGCTGGTCGGCAAGGCGCCGGCGCTTTCGCAAAACCGCGAACTGCTCTTTGCCGACTGGTTCGATACACCGCTCGGGCCGATGATAGCAGTCGCCGACAAGACGCATCTGCATCTCCTCGAATTTCACGATCGCAAGGCTTTGCCGACCGAACTCGAAGCCCTGCAGAAGCGTGTCCGTTCCTCGGTCGCGATCGGCCGCACGCCTGCTATCGACCAGATCGAGATGGAGATCAGGGACTATTTCGAAGGGCGGCTGACCACATTCAAGACGCCGCTGGCGCTTGGCGGCACGCCCTTCGAAAAGCATGTCTGGGCAAAGCTCATCGAAATTCCCGTCGGCCAGACACGCGCCTATGGCGATCTTGCAAGAGAGATGGAAAGGCCGGAGGTGGTGCGTGCCGTCGGCCGTGCCAACGGCGCCAACCAGCTCGCCATCATCGTGCCCTGCCATCGTATCCTCGGCGCGGATGGTTCACTCACCGGCTACGGCGGCGGGCTGTGGCGCAAGCAATGGCTGCTGCGGCACGAGGAAAAGATCAGCGGATATAAAATGGAGAGGACAGCATGAATCAGACTGAGAAAGCCGACTATTTCGGTACGCTGCATCGCAAGGGCACGCCCGTCATTTTATACAACATCTGGGATGCCGGAACGGCCAAGGCCGTTACGGAGGCGGGCGCGAAGGCGCTCGCGACCGGAAGCTGGTCCGTCGCGGCTGCCAATGGTTATGGCGACGGCCAGAAGCTGCCGATGGATGTGCTGATCGAGACGGCGCGCACGATCACCGCCGTCAACGACCTGCCGCTCTCGGTCGATTTCGAAGGCGGCTATTCCACCGAACCCGCCGGCGCCGCGGCCAATGTCGCAAAGCTCATCGAGGCTGGCGCCATAGGGATCAACTTCGAGGACCAGCGCGTCGGCGAGGCCGGCCTTCATTCCATCGAAGCGCAGGCGGCTCGCATCCGCGCCATCAGGGAAATGGCGAAGGCGCGAGGCATCAATTTTTTCCTCAATGCCCGCACTGATCTCTTCCTTCAGGAAGGTGACGGCTCCAGGCACGCAGGACTGGTGGATGCAGCGATAGAGCGTGGCAAGGCCTATGCAGCGGCAGGCGCCAGCGGCTTCTTCGTGCCGGGTCTGATCGAGCCGGCCCTGATCGAAAAGGTCTGCGCCGCATCCTCGCTGCCGGTCAATATCATGATGAAGGCCGGTGCGCCCGAACCGGCCGATCTTGGAAGGCTCGGTGTTTCGCGCATCAGCTATGGTCCGGGGCCTTATCGGGCGATGATGGAAAAGCTGAAGGAAGCAGCAGCTGCGATCTATTCGGCCAACTGATCGTTGCCGGTGGAGTTTCGCTGCATGGCGATGGCCTGAGCAATGAAATTGCGAACGGTGGGGGAGCGCTCGTCACGCCGGGTGGCGAGTGCCAGCCGTGCCGCTGGCGCTTCGCCGTCAAATGCGATGTAGCAAACACCGGGAACTTTGATCTTCACCATTTCCGCCGGCACGATCGAAACGCCGAGACCGACTGCGACCAGGTTGGCAATCGAAGTGATCTGCGGCGCTGATTGGCCGAGCCGCGGTTCAAATCCCACTCGCCGGCATGCGGCGATGATGTCGTCGAAGAAGCCGACACCCGCCTCGCGTGGAAAGAGGACGAAGCTCTCTTCGGCCAGGGCGCCGAGGGGTAAAGTCTGCGCCTGTGACAGCGGATGCCTTGCTGGAAGCACGATGACCATGGGATCTTCGGCCAGCAGCTGACATCGGGCCTGCAGCACATCACTGCTGCCCGGGCGGATAAAGACGGCGTCGAGTTCGTCCCCGTCGAGACGCTGCAGCAGTTGCGCCGTCGGCGCTTCCTTCAGGCCGAGTTCGACGGCCGCATATTTCTCGCGAAAGGCGTTCACGATGGCGGGCACGACCGGATTGAACACCGCAGAGCTGGTGAAGCCAACCCGCAGCCGCCCGCTCCTTCCGCGCGCCGCCCGCAGCGCAGATTGTTTGGCCTGCTCCGCTTGAAGCAAAATCGCCTGCGCCTCCGGCAGGAAGGCCTTGCCCGCCTCCGTCAGTTCCGCGCCGTTCGAGAGGCGGCGGAAAAGAGCCGCGCCAATCTCGTTTTCAAGATCGCGTATCTGATTGCTGAGTGGCGGCTGGCCGATACCGACCTTCCGTGCCGCGCGTGTGAAATTGAGTTCTTCTGCGACGGCGATGAAATAACGAAGATGACGAAGTTCCATGTGATACGTTTAAGATATCGCATTCACCTCTGCAATATATTGGAACTATCTCCCCTGCGCCGCCACATGACGGAACGCGCAGTCTTCATATGACGGGTGCGCCAGGAAAGGAGTTCACGATGAGTGCAATCGAAAAGCAGTTTCTCATTACCGGCGTCAGCTCTGGCTTTGGCCGTGCCTTTGCGCAGGCCGCATTGGAAAAGGGCCACCGCGTGGTGGGAACGGTGAGAAACGATGATGCAATAGCGTCGTTCGAGAGGCTGGCGCCGGGTCGGGCGACGGCAGTCCGCCTCGACGTGACCGATATAGAGGCAATCGAACCGGCCGTTGCCGGCATCGAGGGAACCATCGGTCCGGTGGACGTTCTCATCAACAATGCCGGCTATGGACATGAAGGAACTTTGGAAGAATCGCCGATCGAGGAAATGCGCAGGCAATTCGAGGTCAATGTCTTCGGCGCCGTCGGAATGATGAAGGCCGTTCTTCCGTTCATGCGCCGGCGGCGGGCGGGCCATATCATCAACATCACATCGATGGGCGGGTTCATCACCATGCCGGGCATCGCCTATTATTGCGGCAGCAAATTTGCGCTCGAAGGCATCAGCGAGGTTTTGGCGAAGGAAGTGAAGCCATTTAATGTTGCAGTCACCGCTGTGGCTCCTGGCTCATTTCGCACCGACTGGGCCGGACGATCGATGATCCGCACCGACAGGAGCATTTCTGATTACGATGCGCTCTTCGATCCCATCCGCAGGGCGCGCGAGGAAAAGAGCGGCAGACAGTCAGGCGATCCTCGCAAAGCGGCGGCCGCTGTGCTGGCGCTGGTCGAGGCTGAAGATCCGCCGGTCCATCTGCTGCTCGGCGCCGATGCGCTGACGCTGGTCCGCGACAAGCTCAAGAGCATGAGTTCGGAAATCGATGCCTGGGAAGATCTGACGCTCTCGACAAACTTTGCCGGAGCATGAGAAAGGCGCCCGCAAGGGCGCCTTTTTCGATCAGGGAACGATCAGTGTGCCGACGCCGTGCTCGGTGAAGATTTCGAGCAGCACCGAATGGGCCGTCTTGCCGTTGAGGATAACGACGCCCTGCACGCCGGCCTTGATGGCATCGATGCAGGTCTCGACCTTCGGGATCATGCCGCCGGAAATCGTGCCGTCGGCAATCAGCGCATGCGCTTCGGCGACGGAAAGCTCCTTGATGAGCTTGCCCTGCTTGTCGAGAACGCCCGGCACATCCGTCAGGAAAAGCAGCCGGGTGGCGTTCAGCGCTCCGGCAATCGCACCGGCAAACGTGTCGGCGTTGATGTTGTAGGTCGCGCCATCGCGGCCCGGGGCAACCGGCGCGATGACCGGGATCATCTCGGAGCGGGCGAGAAGGTCGAGCAGCGTGCGGTCGACTTCGACGACTTCGCCGACGAAACCGAGATCGAGCACACGCTCGATGTTGGAATCCGGATCCTTGACGGTCTTGCGGGCCTTTTCGGCGAAGACCATGTTGCCGTCCTTGCCGCAGAGGCCGATCGCCCATTCGCCGGTCTGGTTGATCAGCGCGACGATTTCCTTGTTGATCGAGCCGGCGAGAACCATCTCGACAATCTCGACCGTCTTCTGGTCGGTGACGCGCAACCCGCCTTCGAACTTCGATTCGATGCCCATCTTCGTCAGCATGGCGCCGATCTGCGGGCCGCCGCCGTGAACGACGATCGGGTTGACGCCGGACTGCTTCAGAAGCGCGATATCGCTGGCGAAAGCCTTGCCGAGCTCGGGATTGCCCATGGCATGGCCGCCGTATTTCACGACGATCGTCTTGTTTTCATAGCGCTGCATGAAGGGCAGCGCCTGTGCGAGAAGACGTGCCTGGATTTCGCTTTCGGACTCGTTCATGGGGGACCCCGCGGAATTGATCGCGGCCTTTTATCTCAAGTTTTTGACAGAGGGAATAATCCGGCACGCAATAGTTTTTCGTATCTAAGGCCGACCTGGAAGCCGGCCAGCTCATATTGAAACTATCGAACCGGAAATCGTTCATTCGAGGGCGACATGACTGGGGATTTTGCAGATTTAATCGGCCGTGTCGCGTTGGGTGACCGCAGGGCCTTCGCCGCGCTCTATAATCAGACCAGCCCGAAACTTCTGGCGATCTGCCTTCGTATTCTTGGAAACAGGAACGAGGCCGAAGAGGTGTTGCAGGAGGTCTATATCAAGATATGGCAGCGCGCCGGCGCCTTTACGGCGGGCTCCGCGACGTCGGCCGCGTGGCTTGCGGCAATTGCCCGCAATCAGTCGATCGATGCCTTGCGTGCGCGCAAGCCTGTAGCCGACGAAATCGACAAAGCACTTGATCTTGCCGATGCCGATCCCGATCCCGAAGCGCAAGTCGTGATTAAGGATGAAGGAAGGCGGATTGACACCTGCATGGAAGAGTTGGAAGCTGGTCGTGCGGTCGCAGTAAAACGGGCTTATGTCGAAGGGCTGAGCTATCAGGAACTGGCCGATCAGTTTGGTGTCCCGCTGAATACGATGCGGACATGGCTTAGACGCAGCCTGCTGAAACTGAGAGAGTGCATGGAACGATGACATCGCCCGACAAAAGCAAGGGAGACCGCTCCCGGGATGAGGTTCTCGCCGGCGAATATGTGCTGGGCGTACTCTCTCTTCAGGATCGCAAGATCGTTGAGGAACGCATGCGCCGCGACCGGCAGTTTGCCGCGATCGTCAGCCGTTGGGAGGTCAACCTCTCCGGCTTCAACGACGAATATGGCACGGCTTCTCCGAGCCACGAGACCTTCAAGCAGATCGAGGCGCGTCTCTTCGCCGATACGGAGAGTGCGCCGCGCTTTTCGCACGGCCTCTGGAATTCCGCCGGATTCTGGCGCTCGCTGACATTTGCCTCCCTTGCGGTCACCCTGGGCGTCATCGCCTTTACCTCCGGTCTCCTGCCTCAGCCCCCTGTATCGCCGCCGCTGGTGGCCGATCTCTCCGGGCAGAACAATCAGGTCAATCTGACCGCCTCTTACGAGATCCAGACGGGCCGGTTGAAGATCGTGCCGGTCGCTGCCGGCAAGCCGGAGGAGAAATCTCTTGAGCTCTGGTTGGTGCCGGGCAGCGGCACGCCTCGTTCTCTCGGCGTTTTCCAGCGCGGTATGAACGGCGAATTGCTGATACCGACGGATATGCGCGGCCAGATTTCCGATGGCGCGACGCTGGCCGTCAGCCTGGAGCCATTCGGCGGTTCGCCCACACATCAGCCGACGGGTCCCGTCATCGCCAGCGGTTCGATCCACAGACCGTGAAAACTGGATCATTTTCCTGAAACTCTTCTGCAGCGCCTTCCGTAGTTGCTGATATCCGGGCGGCGCAGGGCATAAAGCCGGCGGCTGCGACCGGATGCAGAGGAGAAAAATCATGATCAAGTCCGCATTGCGCGCTGCAGCTCTCGCCGCCGCCTTTTCCACTATCGCTTTCGCTGCTCAGGCAAAGAACCCGATCGTCGGCGGTGCCGCGATGTATGCGAACAAGAACATCGTCGAGAATGCCGTCAACTCCAAGGATCATACGACCCTTGTTGCTGCCGTGAAGGCCGCCGGCCTCGTCGGCACGCTGGAAGGCAAAGGGCCCTTCACCGTTTTCGCGCCGACCAACGAAGCCTTTGCTGCCCTGCCGGAAGGCACTGTCGATACGCTGCTGAAGCCGGAAAACAAGGCTAAGCTCGTCAAGATCCTGACGTGCCATGTCGTTGCCGCAGACGCGATGTCGAAGACCGTCGCAAAGATGATCAAGGACGATGGCGGCGAGCACGACATCAAGACGGTCGGCGGCTGCGTGCTCAAGGCAAAGGAAAGCATGGGCAAGATCACGCTGACGGATGAAAATGGCAATGTCGCCCACGTCACCATCGCTGACGTCAAGCAGTCGAACGGCGTCATTCACGTCGTCGACGAGGTGCTGCTGCCGAAGATGTAATTCCAGGTATCGGCTGTCAGAGGCGCCTTTCGGGGCGCCTCTTTATTTCCAGTTGTTGATGCCGACTGTTTCGGCAATCGCCTGGCGCAGCTCGTCCAGTCCTTCGTTCTTTTCCGAAGACGTTGAAAGCACGGCCGGATAGGCGGCCGGCCGCTTGCGGATCTTTTCCGATGTTTCGGCAAGCAGCTTCGGCACGGCCGGCGCCTTGATCTTGTCCGTCTTGGTCAGAACGATCTGATAGGAGACGGCCGCCTTGTCGAGCAGCGTCAGCACGTCTTCGTCGTTCTTCTTGATGCCGTGGCGGCTGTCGATCAGCACATAGACGCGCTTCAGCGTCGCGCGGCCGCGCAGGTAGTCGAAGACAAGCTTCGTCCAGTTGTCCACCTGCTCCTTCGGCGCCTGTGCATAGCCATAGCCAGGCATGTCGACCAGCGCCATCGGCGGCAGGTCGCTGCCCTCGCCGGAATAGCCATCCGGAACGAAGTAGTTGAGCTCCTGCGTACGTCCCGGCGTATTGGAGGTGCGCGCCAGACCCTTCTGACCGACCAGCGCATTGATCAGCGACGATTTGCCGACATTCGATCGACCGGCGAAGGCGACTTCCAGGGGACCTTCCGGCGGAAGGAATTTCAGGGAAGGCACGCCGCGGATGAAGATCCAGGGGTGGCCGAAGAGCGGCTTTGCGATTTCAGTCATATGAATTCTGCAATCTCCGGGTTCGGTAATGAAACCGGCTTCATGTTTTTAAGGCGTGTTGTCAAGCTTCGCGCGGTTGAGCGCTTCGGCGGCCGGAAACAAAAAGCCCTGCCGAAGCAGGGCTTTTCGACTATTTCGATGGTGCCGGTTTTCGTTTGAACAGGCCCTTCAGATTGTCGAAGAGCTCGATCTTCACGCCGTGGCGCTTCATGATGACCGACTGCTGGATGACCGAGAGCGTGTTGTTCCAGGCCCAGTAGATCACCAGACCTGCCGGGAAGCTCGCCAGCATGAACATGAACACCAGCGGCATCCAGTTGAAGATCATGGCCTGCGTCGGATCCGGCGGGGTCGGGTTCATGCGCATCTGGAAGAACATGGTGATACCCATGATCAGCGGCCAGACGCCGAGATGCAGCAGGGTCGGGGCCTCGAACGGCAGCAGGCCGAACAGGTTGACGATCGACGTCGGATCGGGTGCCGAAAGGTCCTTGATCCAGCCGAAGAACGGCGCATGGCGCATTTCGATGGTGATGTAGATCACCTTGTAGAGCGAGAAGAAGATCGGAATCTGCAGGGCCACCGGCCAGCAGCCGGCGATCGGGTTGATCTTTTCTTCCTTGTAGAGCTGCATCGTCGCCTGCTGCAGGCCCATACGGTCGTCGCCGAACTTGGCCTTCAGCTCTTCCATCTTCGGCTGCATGCGCTTCATGTTCGCCATCGAAGCATACTGCTTGCTGGCGAGCGGGAAGAACAGCGCCTTGACAACGATGGTCGTGCAGAGGATCGCCACGCCGAAATTGCCGAAGTAGCGGAAGAAGAAATCCATCAGCTTGAACATCGGCTTGGTGATGAAATAGAACCAGCCCCAGTCGATCAGGCGGTCGAAGCGCGGGATGTTGTAGCTCTGTTCGTAGCCGTCGATGACGGGAACTTCCTTCGCACCGGCAAAGACAAGATTCTTGAGTTCGACCGACTGACCCGGCGCAATTGTAAAGGCGTCTTCCTTATAGTCCGCCTGGTAGCGCGGCTGCCCGTCGGTGAAGTGCGAGAAACGCGCGTCATAGGGTGCCTGCTGCGGCGGGATGATTGTCGCGGCCCAATACTTGTCAGTAATCCCGAGCCAGCCGCCGGTGGATTTTGGCGGGGTAACGGCTTCCTTCTCGACTGCCGAATATTTGCTCTCGATGAGACCGTCGTCGCCGATGACGCCGATGAAGCCTTCATGCAGAACGTAGACGGACGGCGTCGTCGGCTTGTTGTAGCGCGTCACGCGGCCGTAAGAGGAAAGCGAGACAGGTGCCTGGCCGGCGTTCTGGATCTTGTCCGTGACCGTGAACATGTAATGCTCGTCGACGGAGATCGTGCGGGCGAAGGTGATGCCCTTGTCATTTGTGTAGGTAAGAGTGACCGGCGTCTTTTCGGTGAGCTTTGCGCCCTCCGGTGCGGTCCACACGGTGGATGGGCCTGGAACGGTGCCTGTCGTGTCACTGCCGACATAACCGAGTTCGGTGAAGTAACCATCCTTGGTTTCAGCTGGCGAGAACAGCGTGATGATCGGGCTCGAGTCATCGACCGTCTCGTGATAGGCCTTGAGCTTCAGGTCATCGAGGCGAGCGCCGACGAGGTTGATGGAGCCGGACAGCGCGGCGGTGTCGATGGCAACACGCGGCGTCTTTGCAAGCGCTTCTTCGCGGGTAGCGGTCGCAACTGCCTGGCCTGTCGGGGCGGCGCCATTCGTCTGGGCGCTCGGGCTGCTGCTTGCGGCAGGCTGCTGCGTCTGCTCGGTCTGCTGCTGTGCCTTCTGCGCTTCCTGAGCCTTGCGCTGAGCTTCGATGCGCGGGTTCATGTAGAGGAACTGCCAGCCAAGGACGATCAGCACCGAGAGAGCGATCGCAATGAAGTAATTGCGGTTGTTTTGCATCATACGTTCCTGGGGCGCTCGTCTTTCGGGCGCCGGTGTTTCGGCCTGGTTTCCACGCGGGCTTTCAGTTCCGCGGCCAGTTCATCGAAGGACGCCGTCAAAACGTCCCTGCGGGCGACAACCACATAGTCGTGTCCGGGCTGCATTGCAAACCCTGCATGAAGCCGCACCGCCTCTTTAAGGCGCCGCCGCATGCGGTTTCTTTCGACCGCGTTGCCATGTTTTTTGGTGACTGTGAAGCCGACGCGGGCTTCGCTTTCTTCTTCCTTGCGGTTCAGGACCTCGAGAAGGAAGAGAGGGCCGCGGCGCTTTTCGCCTTCGCGGACTGCAAGAAATTGCGGGCGGCTCAAGAGCCGCCCGACAATCTGTTTGTCTTCTTTGGTCTTCAACTCGCCCGTCATTTTCTATCGGGCAATTCCGGCCTTAGGCCGAAAGACGCTTGCGGCCGCGTGCGCGGCGAGCAACGATGACCTTGCGGCCGCCCTTAGTGGCCATACGCGCACGGAAACCGTGGCGGCGCTTGCGAACAAGCTTCGAGGGCTGATAGGTACGCTTCATTTATTTAAACACCGCGGAGTGCGGCCCTTCTTGAATTTGCATAATGCAAGGAGCGTGGTTTTTCGAACGGACGAGGTCGCAAAAGACCTGAAACGACCGGACGTGCGGCGGCTTATACGGATGAAGCCTCTCAAAGTCAATTATGGCAGGCAGATTCCTGAATACACACGGCGGATGGCAAGATTTCGCACGTCGGTGTTAACGAATGCGGCGGTTCACTATATGGTTGTATATTTCGTCTGGAGGCTTCGGAAAGCTGTCAGCCGGAGTTTTTCTTTCTTGAAGATGCTCGATTCTAGACGAAACATAACGCGGCTAACAGTAAATATGGGTAATTTCCTGTAGTCGATATTGTTAATATTCGAAATACAACATTAACGAATTTACCCGATCTTCCAATGCACCGGCTGGGAATGTGTTTTCCAGGCATTGTGAGGCGAGGAGCGTTCGTTGAAAATTCGCGGCAAAATCAATCTTCTTGTGTCTGTCATGGGCGGCGTTGCGCTTTTGATTGGTGCCACCGCGCTGTCGGCGATGGCCAAGTATAACGCGAACCTGACGGCGTATGAACAGGCTGCGGCCCGGGCCTATGCAGGCGAACGCTTGAACCGCTTTGTCACCGCCGTCGTCATGGAATCGCGCGGCATCTATGCTGCAAAGAGCCTCGACCAGACGCCGGCTTTCGCCAAGGGGCTGATGGCCGATCTGGATGAAATCGACAAGGTCATCGCCGGTTGGGCGCCGCTTGTGCCTGACAGCCAGAAAGATTCCTTCACCAAGCTCGTCGACCGCGCCAAGGAATTCCGCACCTTCCGCAGCGAGACGGCTCGACTCGGTACGCAGGTCAGCCCGCAGGCGGCCAACGAGCAGGGCAACAACGACGCCAACCGCGCCAACCGCAAGGCCTTCCAGGCCGAGATCGACGCGATCGTCACGACCGACAAGGCCGAGTTGACGGCAGTCAATGACGAGATCGAAGACTTCCGCAGCTGGATCCTGATGCTGGTGCTCAGCATTACCGGCATCGGCATCGCGGCAGGCGTCGGCATGGGCTTTTACATCGGTACCAGCCACCTGAGCCGGCCCATCAAGAAGGTGACGGATGCGATCAAGGAGGTCGCAGACGGCAATTTCCAGGTCGAAGTGCCCTTTGCCGGCCGCAAGGACGAAATCGGCGAAATGGCCGCAGCCGTCGCCGTTTTCAAGGAAAACGGCCTCGTTATCCAGCGCATGAATGCCCAGGAAGCGGCGATGCGCGCAAAGAGCGACGACCTGCAGTCCAGCATGTCGGTCGTTGTTGCGGCCGCAGCCGCCGGCGATTTCAGCCATCGCATTGACAAGGACTATGAGGACGAAAGCCTCAACCAGTTCGCCGGCAACATCAATTTGCTCCTGTCGAGCGTCGATGCCGGCGTCAATGAAACCCGCCGGGTCATTGCAAGCCTTGCCGAAGGCGACCTGACGCAGACCATGCGCGGCCAATTCCAGGGCGCCTTTGCCGAACTGCAGAATAACGTCAACAGCACATTCGTGACGCTGCAGACGACAATGCGAGAAGTGCGCGAAACGACTGAAGCGATCAACGGCAATACCAACGAACTTCGGAACGCCAGCGACGATCTCTCCAAGCGTACGGAGCAGCAGGCTGCCGCACTGGAGGAAACCTCCGCTGCTCTCGACGAGATCACGGCCGTTGTTATGAATTCGACCGAACGTGCGCAGGAAGCGACTGTCATGGTCTCCGAGGCAAAGGAAAATGCCGGCCGCTCCGGCGTCGTGGTTCGCAACGCCGTCGATGCGATGGGCCGCATCGAACAGGCGTCTCGCGAAATCAGCCAGATCATCAACGTCATCGATGAGATCGCCTTCCAGACAAACCTGCTGGCGCTGAACGCCGGCGTCGAGGCTGCCCGTGCCGGTGAAGCCGGTAAGGGATTTGCTGTCGTCGCGCAGGAAGTGCGCGAACTCGCCCAACGCTCGGCAACCGCAGCGAAGGATATCAAGGCGCTCATCACCAAGTCGGGCGATGAGGTGCAGGTCGGCGTCAAGCTGGTTCAGGCGACGGGTGAGGCCTTGTCCGAGATCGAAACTCGGGTCATCGCCATCAACGATCATATCCATTCGATCGCAACAGCGGCAAAGGAACAGTCGACCGGCCTCAAGGAAGTCAACACCGCCGTCAACCAGATGGATCAGGTCACTCAGCAGAACGCCGCGATGGTGGAAGAGACCTCGGCTGCGACCCACAAGCTCTCGGCCGAAGCCGATGGCCTCGTGCGCCTCATCTCCCGCTTCAAGCTTTCCAGTGAGGCGTCTGTTGCCGTTGCCCGCCAGCAGCATCACCAGCCAGTCGCCTCTCCGGCGCGCCGCGCTATCAGCCGCGTCGCCCGGGCCTTCGGCGGCAATGCAGCCGCTGCGGAGCAGAGCTGGGAAGAGTTCTGACAGCCTCTGTAATCAGGATCGGAACGCCGCCTGCGGGCGGCGTTTTCGTTTGTGACGACTTGCCGCTCCTCGCAAAGATTTGAAAGCGGAGCATTCTGCTCTAATATAGAAGCTCATTCTGATGGCGGCCTTTCGCCGCACGGACAAGATGAGATGCCGGTTCAAGACCAGGGCGAGACTTCCAAGGCGGAAAACATCGCGGCCGGCGAGGCTGCAAAGGGCTCCTATCCGCGTGCCGGCATGTTCAGCCGTCTGTCCGGCAAGCTGCTCTGGCTCACCGTCTTCTTCATTATGCTGGCGGAAATCCTGATCTTCTTTCCCTCGATCGCGAGCATGCGTGTCCGCTGGCTCGAGGATCGCCTGAATACGGCCGCCGCTGCGGCAATCGTCATCGACGGGCTGCAGCCGGTGGAACTGCCGCGCGCGCTGCAGAAAGAGACGCTGGAGGCGACCGGCACCAAGGCGATCGTGCTGCGCAAGGACGGCACCTCCCGCCTGCTTGCCATGAGCGAGATGCCAACCTCGGTCGACGAATCATACGACCTCACGGATATCCCGCCATTGACCGCCATGCGTGATGCGCTGGACACTCTGATCTTCGGCGGCAACCGCATGATCCGCGTCTACGGACCGGTCGGCGAGACGAATACCGGCGTCGAAGTGGTGATGAAGGACAGGCCGCTGCGCAAGGCAATGTTCGTCTATGCCCGCAACGTTCTGCTGCTGTCGATCCTGATTTCGCTCTTTACCGCGACACTGATTTTCTTCTCCATCAATCGCATTCTCATCCGCCCTATCCGCAAGCTGACGGGCAGCATGCAGCAATTTGCCTCCGACCCCGAAAATCCGCTCAATGTCTATGTCGGAGACGGCGGCCGCGACGAACTGGCTGTTGCCGGCCGCAACCTGACGTCCATGCAGCTCGAACTGCAAAAGACATTGAAGCAGCAGAGAAATCTCGCGGCACTCGGCCTCGCGGTGTCGAAGATCAACCACGATATGCGCAATATCCTGGCATCCGCCCAGCTCATGTCCGACCGCCTCGTCGATGTCGATGATCCGATGGTGAAGAGCTTCGCGCCGAAGCTGTTGCGCACCATCGACCGCGCCGTGGGCTACACGACCGAAGTGCTCTCCTATGGCAAGGCGACCGAATCGGCGCCCCGCCGCCGCCGCCTCCGCCTCTATGAGCTGATACAGGAGGTGAAGGACATCCTTGCCATCGACCCTCAGACCGGCGTCGAATTCGTCGAGCAGATGGGTCTGGATCTGGAAGTGGATGCCGATAGTGAGCAATTGTTCCGGATCATCCACAATCTCTGCCGCAATGCCCTGCAGGCGCTGACCTCTCCGGGAGAAGAGGGGGCAGGGATCGTCAGGCGCATCACCGTTGCCGCCCAGCGCGTCGGGAGCGTCGTCAGCATCACCGTGGATGATACCGGCCCAGGCATGCCGCTTAAGGCGCGGCAGAACCTCTTTGCCGCCTTCCGCGGCTCGGCCCGCTCCGGCGGCACCGGTCTCGGCCTCACCATTGCCCGTGAGCTGGTGCTGGCCCATGGCGGCACCATCGCACTTGTGGAAAAGCCCTCGGTCGGCACTCAGTTCCGTATCGAGATTCCGGACCGCCCGGTTTCACTGGAAGATTATCGCAGCCGGTCGCATGCCGAAAAGTGATGCAATTTCCGCAATGGAGCCTTGCTCAACCAAAGTCGCGATTTTTTTCGAATTGCTCTTGCATTGCCCGAAAAGACCCTTTAGAGAACCGCCCACGCAAGCGGCACGGCCGCCACTGCAGACGCACCCGTAGCTCAGCTGGATAGAGCACCAGACTACGAATCTGGGGGTCAGGAGTTCGAATCTCTTCGGGTGCGCCATTTCCTCTCCAAATTCCGATGATCAGTTATTGAGCTGCTTCGTGGTCGGTTGTTGCCGAAGCCCGACTACGATGCCGGCTCGCATTCGAATGCACGGTCAATGGGTCTAGTGCGCAGCTCTATGACTATGGAGCAGGCGGCTATTTGAGTTTTTCGATCTCCTAGTAGCCGTTGCCGAGCCGACCGGATGATGTGACTTCCTGGGCTCTTTGACGCCATCGAGTATTTCGCCGTGCTGGCAAGGAAGCGGTTCAGGTCTTCTGCACGCTGCCGCCGATGCCGAGAAAGCCCATATAAGACCGGCGCTTCCTGGTCGGCGGCGAAGTTCCCCCCTCCAAGCCTAGTTTCGCGCAACCTTCGACGTCTATCTGCGGAGGCGATGGATTATGGCAGGCGAGAAGCCGGAGGATTGCATGAAGACGGGAACTGTTGGTGTCGTAGGTCTCGTCGCGATGATGGCGGCCCTTGCGGGATGCGTCGATCGTGCCAATGCGCCGGTGCTCGTGGCTGTCGCTTCGCCCGTCAATCCGCCTGGCGTCGCTCACAGCCTCTGCATGTCCGATGCCAATGCCATGTATGACGAATCCAACAAACAGTACGACTTGCGGGCGCAGTTGACCGGTCACCGCGATCCGGTGGAACGGGAGACGAATGCGAGCAGTGCCGCCCATCGGCAATATGTCTCCTGCATCGCTGGCCAGGGCTACCGTCCTTTGTACGCATATCAAGAACGGTGAATTCACACATTCGATAAATGTCCCAGGAGCCCGCTCGAGCGGCTTCTGCAAAGTCGCAAATTTTGATTTTTTGTGTCTTTCAGTCGCGGCGGATCGCCTGCAATCACAAGTGTAGGAAGCTGCGTGTGATGGCGGAACTTCACGCGCGTAGAACGCATTTTTCATAGATAAATCCAGGAAGGAGGGTTTATCATGAAAATGTTCACTCTAGTCCCGTCCGCCATTGCGCTCAGCGCTCTTCTCGCCCTCTCGTCTATCGTTCCCGCGCTGGCGGCGCCCGTTCAGCAGGCCCGGAATCCGGTCGCCTCAAGCCCAGAAATGGTGCAATATAAGGTACATGCCGGCTATTGGCATGGCTACCATGGTTTCCGCACGGAACGCCCCGGTACCCGCCGTCACTCCGATGGCTACTGGTATCCGCTTGCTGCGTTCGGCGTTGAAGCCCGCACCACGGGCGCGATTGTCCGCCAACCCCTCAATCGCACCGAGCCCAAAACTATGTGCAACCCAGCATTTAGTGGAACGATCGGACCCGGCAGCATGCCATGCGACAACGGCTATTGAGCCGGCAAAGAGAGAGGCGGCCAAAAGCCGCCTTTTTCTTGCGCGCAATTGGATCTCACGTCGTCGTGATTGCTATCTGGTGCAGTGGAATGTGACAGATCTGCTCCCTAGCTCCTTGGCGTAAATCCCAAACATCCTCCCAAGGAGACAAGAAATGATCAATATCGTGAAGAATGGCCTCGTCGCCGCAGCCTTTGGCGCAATCGTCAGCGTTTCGGCTTTCGCATCTGCCAACGCAGCCCCGGCGCAACAGCAGCAGCAGGTCGTAAAGCAGCAGAAGAACACGAACGCTCGCAACGAGCCGCGCACCACCGGATCCGTCAATGGTGCTTCCAACAGCTCCGACCCTTACCAGTACGGTCGGAAGAAGTCGCTCAACATGGCCTGCGGCCTGCGCTTCAACCCGACCAGCAGCTCGGGCTGCAACTACTAAAAGCAGTTGATGGCATGGGCGAAGGGGAGGGACTGAGGTCCCCACCCCGAAAAAGGCAGCCGCTACGGCTGCCTTTTTCGTTCCGCAGACGCTTCGGCCACGCCGTCGAGGGAAAGGCCGGTCAGATATTCCGAGACCTGCCACAGCCTGCGCCAGACCGCCTTGTCCTGCGCAGCAGGAACGATCTCTGCGAGCGCAGGTGAGCCTTTCAGCTCATAAAATCCATCGGGACCGTACATGACGCCACCTTTCGCATCCGGCGAAGTCGCGGCAAACAGCGTCGGCAATGCGCCGGCGGCGGCCGATTGGGAGAGCAGGGGTTCCAGCAACTTGCTGAAACGCTCCTGCCAGCTCGGGCCAGTACGTCCCATGCGCGGACCAGTGCTCTGCAATCCGGTCACCGCGTAGCCCGGATGTGCCGCGTTGCTCCTCAGATTCCAGCCCTGCGCTCTTGCCATACGATCGAGTTCCAGGCTGAACATCAGTGTTGCAAGCTTGGACTGCGCGTAGGCTGACCAGTATCCGTAACGTTGCTCGCATTGCAGGTCGTCGAAGTTGATCTTGCCGGAGCGGTGGGCCAGGCTGCTGACGGTAACGATGCGCGGGGCGTTGCCCGACAATACTTTGGGCAATAGCCGCAGGTTCAGGGCGAAATGGCCGATGTAATTGGCACCGAGCTGCATTTCAAACCCGTCTTCGGTGACATGGCGCGTCGGGATTGCCATTACGCCGGCATTGTTGATGAGCAGGTCGATGCGTGGAAGCGAGGCGGAGAGACGGGTGGCGCAGTTTGCCACCGATGTCAGGCTCGCCAGATCGAGCGGTTCGAAACTTACCTCGGCGCCGGCATGCGCCGCACGGATATCCGCGAGCGTTTGCTTGCCCTTTTCCACATTGCGCGATGCGATAATGACGCGGGCGCCCGCCCCGGCAAGCGCCTTGGCCGTTTCATATCCGATACCGCTCGTCGCGCCGGTAATGACCGCGATGCAGTCGGTCTGTTCCGGTATGTCCTTCGTCATCCAGTCAGCCATGAAAGTTCCCTTTGCGGTGCGGCTCGTGCCGAGTTGCTGCTTTGATACAATATATTGCACTAAATGCAAAAATGCAATAAATACAAAAATACACAAAATGTTTATGGAGAAGGACGTGCGCAAAGACGATGGATTGACGGGCCTGCCTTGGAATTGCCATGCTGCGAGAGATCGTCGCATCAATGGTCAATCGCATTTCAGACAGGTGGGATAATCATGATCGCTAGAACTGCATGCTCCGATTTCCTGCATTTTTTCCGCTCCTGGCTGAGCAACCCGCTGAGGGTTGCGGCCATTGCGCCCTCCGGCGATTCGCTCGCGCGGATCATGACCAGCGAGATCGCGGCCCTGGATGGTCCGATTATCGAGCTTGGGCCGGGCACCGGCGTCTTCACCCGCGCGCTGCTTGCGCGTGGTATCAGCGAATCCGATCTGACGCTGATCGAGTATGGTCCGGAATTCATCGGGTCGCTTCAGAAGCGTTTTCCCGATGCACGTATCCTGCAGATGGATGCCGCTCAGCTGGCGCAGGCCGATATATTCGAGGGTGAACCTGTCGGCGCAGTCGTCAGCGGCTTGCCGCTGCTTTCCATGTCGCCGCGCAAGATCGCCTCGATCCTAGCCGGTGCCTTCGTCTATATGCGGGCCGGCGGCGCTTTCTATCAGTTCACCTATGGGCCGCGCTGTCCCGTGCCGCGCCCGATCCTTGACCGCCTGGGCCTGAAGGCCACGCGCATCGGCGGCACGGTACGCAATCTGCCGCCGGCCTCCGTCTACCGGATCTCGCGCCGCAAGCCGCTGGAGCTTTCGCGTGAGCGTTTCAAATATCGCAGCAGCGGAGCGGATATGGAGATCTCCGCTTTCCCCGAAGCGGATGACTGAATGACACCTGATGGAAATGACAGAGAAGAAACAGCCTGAAGCCGTAGAGGGCAGGCGCGAGCGCAAACGGCGCCAGACCCGCGAGCGCATCGAGCAGGCAGCGATGACCCTCTTTCTGGAGCGCGGCTTCGACGCCACGACGATTGAGGAAATCACCGAAGCCGCAGATGTCTCGAAGCGTAGTTTCTTTGATTACTTCCCGTCGAAGGAAGAGGTCGTCTTCGCTTGGCAGGATTCTTTTGCTGACCGCCTGATGGCGGCGATTGCCGCACGTCCGGCCGCCGAATCCTCCGTCAAGGCCGTAGAAGAGGCCCTTATCGTCACCGTAACCGCCTCGGCTGACGAGCGCGCTCTGGCGCTCGGTGAGCTGATCCATTGCACGCCGACCCTTAAGGCCCGCGATCAGCTTAAATATGCCAAGCTGGAGCAGAAGCTGACCGAGGCGCTGATCGCCCGCAAGGGCGGCGATCCTGATGTGCGGACACACATGCGCTTGCTTTCGGCTGTTGTCATCGGCGCGCTGCGCGTTGGCGGTGAGCTCTGGGAGCGGCGCGTGCCAGGTACTTCGACCGAAAGTGTCGCGATGGAAGCCTTCGCACGCGAGATCCTTGGCGAACTCTGGAAGATGCTGGCCGAATTCGGTGAAGAAGCAAAGTCCGGGTTCTAGGCGGTTTCACGCCCGGACGATGACCCTTCTTGTCGTCGCGGTGCTTCGGATCGATGCCGTTTCGGGATGTTGGTGACGCGCGTGAGCTCTGCCGCCAGTTCAAGATGAATGTTCTTGGCCGGTGGCTGTCATGCAAGCAGTGCTGCCCTATATGCTGCAAACGCAGCAGCGGCCACATCCTCAATGTCATCTCGATGGACGGGATCATCACCATGCCGGGCATCGCTTTTCATCATGGCAGCAAGTTCGCCCGCGAAGGCATTTCCGACAACCTCGGCAAAAGGGGCGGGAGCTTTGTCATCCAGGTGATGGTCGTCGAGCCGCACGATCCAGAAAAGGCAGCGTCTGCAATGCTGACGCTCATTGCATCCGACGATCCGCCGGCCCATCTGTTGCTTGAGCGTGACGCGATCAGCTCCGTTCGCGAAAGGCTGGAGTCTCTCAAGACCATATTCGACACTTGAGGGCAGGTCTCCGGCTTCGCCGATTTTGAGTGATTTTATTGACCAAGAGAGGAAGAGACGATGACTGATTACAATGCAGCGAAATCCGGCACCTTCAAGATCGGTGGCGATCTGGAGGTCAACCGCCTTGGCTTCGGCGCCATGCGCATCACCGGCGACGGCATCTGGGGCAAGCCTGCCGATCACGATGAATCGATCCGCACGCTGAAGCGCTTGCCGGAATTGGGCGTCAACTTCATCGATACCGCCGATTCCTATGGTCCTGATGTTTCCGAATGGCTCATCAAGGAAGCGCTCCATCCCTACAAGAAGGGCCTCGTCGTCGCCACCAAGGGCGGCCTCACGCGCCACGGTCCCAATATCTGGCTGCCGCTCGGCCGCCCGGAATATCTGATCCAGCAGGTGCACAAGAGCCTGCGCAATCTCGGCGTCGAACAGATCGATCTCTGGCAGTTGCACCGTATCGACCCGAAGGTCCCGGCCAAGGAACAGTTCGACGCAATCAAGTCGCTGCTCGATTCCGGCCTGATTCGCCATGCGGGTCTCAGCGAAGTCTCGGTCGCCGATATCGAGGCGGCCTCCAAGGTCTTCAAGGTCGCGACGGTCCAGAACCGCTACAATCTCGTCGACCGCACCAGCGAAGATGTGCTCGACTATTGCGCCAAGCATAATATCGGCTTCATCCCCTGGTACCCGTTGGCAGCCGGCGATCTCGCCAAGCCCGGCTCACTGCTCGATACGATTGCCAAAAAACACAATGCTGCCCCCAGCCAGATCGCGCTTGACTGGGTACTGAAACGCAGCCCGGTGATGCTGCCGATCCCCGGCACGTCCAAGGTCAAGCATCTCGAAGAAAACGTTGCAGCCGTGAACATTACTCTGTCCGACGACGAGTTCACCGCTCTCGACGCCGAAGGCAAGAAGCTCTTCAAGGCTGCCTGATTGGAATAGGACCGGCATGTGAACGGTCGCGATCTCAGTCGCGGCCGTTTTCGTTTTCCGCCTTGCGCCGCTGTTTCCCGGAGAGTGCCCAGAAAGACGCGCAGCTTTGATGATGCGTGCCTTTCGCCAATAATAAAGGCAAGGGACAAGGGGAAGGGCGGCGGCATCTGGTCCTATCCGCCGCAATGTGCGGAATATTTTTGATCAGTTGATAAAAGATGCCGCAAAATGAGGCGCGTTCGTGACGCTAACTAGGCAAGCATTGCGCCCAATGCATTGCTGCATTGCGGTAATTTCGCTATTCTCCATCAAATGAATTGGGTATTAATAATCCCGAAGGCAGCGCACTCCTCCTCCCAGCGCTCCCTTTCATCGGACTGACAACACTCCTCCTCCCAGTTGTCAGTCAGGATCAAGAGCCCGACGCACCTCCTCCCGCGTCGGGCTCTTTTCTTTTCCGGATCAAATCTCTCGTAAAACCTTCGTGAAATTGACTCGGCTCGCGGGCTCGGACTATCTGGAAGCGCGCCGCAAGCGCATATCGGTGGCTTGGCGCGATGACGCCTGAACCTGCGGAGATGTCATGATCGGCGGATGCGGCGTTTCTCGCAAAGCCCTCGCAGCCCTGCTTGTCCTGTGTTTTGGTCTTGTTTCCTGCGGGCGGCCGATCGGCGTCATGCAGGCAGCCGGCACGGTTCCGCCGGGTACTTCGCGCGTCGACCTTCTGGTGGCAACCACGCGTGCTGCGGATGAAAATCCGGCGGTGCTCTTCTCCGGCGAGCGCGGCACCGGGTTGATGGTTGATGCCGTCGATGTCTCCATTCCGCCGGAAGCCAACCGCAAGGCTGGCCAAGTGCAATGGCCGCGTCGCCTGCCTGCCGATCCTCTCAAGGATTTCGTCACTGTCGCAGTTGACCCGCTCAATGGCGAGAAGGCGGGCGAGAACTGGTTGAGGACGCATATGCCGACGAGCAAGCGCGTGCTCATCTTCGTGCATGGCTTCAACAATCGCTATGAGGATGCGGTCTATCGTTTTGCGCAGATCGTCCATGATTCGCATGCCGACGTTGCGCCCGTCGTTTTCACCTGGCCCTCGCGCGCCAGTATTTTCGACTACAATTACGACAAGGAAAGCACCAACTATTCGCGTGACGCGCTGGAAGAGTTGCTGCGGCGCACGGCCAACAATCCGGCTGTTGGCGATATCACAGTCATGGCTCACTCCATGGGCACATGGCTGACGGTGGAGGCGCTGCGTCAGATGGCGATCCGCGACGGCCGCGTCGCCTCCAAGATCAACAACATCATTCTTGCCTCGCCGGACCTCGATGTCGACGTGTTCGGTCGTCAGTTCCAGAGCCTCGGCAAGGACAGGCCGCATTTCACCATCTTCGTATCCCAGGACGACCGGGCACTGGCGCTCTCGCGCCGCATCTCCGGCAATGTCGATCGTCTCGGCCAGATCGATCCCTCGGCCGAGCCTTATCGCAGCAAGCTGGAAGCTGCCGGTATCACCGTGCTTGACCTGACCAAGCTGAAGACCGGCGATCGCCTGAACCACGGCAAGTTTGCCGAAAGCCCTGAAGTCGTGAAGCTCATCGGCGACCGGCTGATTGCCGGCCAGACCATCACCGATTCCGAAGTCGGGCTCGGTGAGGCCGTCGGTGCAGTCGCCATGGGTGCTGCACAGACGGCCGGCAGCGCAGTCAGTCTCGCAGTCAGCACCCCGATCGCGATTTTCGATCCTCGCACTCGCCGCAACTATGACAGCCAGGTGCGCCGCCTTGGCCAGTCAATGAACAATACGGTGGGGTCCATGGGCGATAGCGTCGGGGCCGGCCTGCCGGAAGATGCGCAGTAAAAAATCATAGGCATTCGCCTCGCAGTGATATATCACATCTCCGACGGCACCGACTCTGCCGTGCGGTGGACAAGATATGGCGAATGAAACGAATGAGACGGTGGCCGTCGTCGGCGCCGGTGTGATCGGTGCTTCGATTGCTTTCGAACTGCAACGGCGCGGCTTTCAAGTCACGTTAATCGACAAGGGCGAGCCGGGCAGGGGAACCTCCTACGGCAATATGGCGAGCATCGCGCTCGACTTCGCGGCCGGTTCCGGTCCCTCGACCTGGAAGAAGCTGCCGCGCTGGCTGATCGATCCGGAAGGTCCGGTCTGGCTGCGGCCAGGCTATGCGCCAAAAATCCTGCCCTGGTTCCTGCGGTTTCTCGCGGCCGGTCGTCCGGCACGTCTGAGAGAGATCGAGGATGCGGGCATGAGCCTCTCCAGGATCGCTCTCGGCGATATGACCGCCATGCTCAGTGCGATCGGCGCGCCCGACCTGATGACTGAAGAAGGCTGCCTTGCGATCTACGAGACCGAGGCCGAATTTGATGCGGACCGTGGCCACCTTGACCTGATGCGGCGCTACGGCATGGAATTCGAGGTGCTGAGCAACGGTGCGATCCAGTATTACGAGCCGACCCTCTCGCCGAAAATCGCCAAGGCCGTGCTGCTGCCGGACAACAAGTCGATCCGCGATCCCTATAAGCTGGTTGTAAAGCTTGCAGATGCGGCAAAGGCCGCCGGTGCCAACTTCGTGTCCGGGCAAGTGAAAACTGTCGAACGCAAGAGCGATGGCAGGACCGCCGTTCTTCTCGAAAACGGCAATCGCATCGAAGCCGACAAGGTCGTCCTGGCAGCCGGCGTCCACACGCGTTTCCTTGCCGAGGCCCTCGGTGAGCCGATCCCGCTCGAAACCGAACGTGGCTATCATACGCAGATCATGCAGCCCGGCATTTCCATGCGCTATTCGGTGATCTGGCCGCATCGCGCCTTCATGGTGACGCCGACCGCAGGCGGTATCCGTGTCGGCGGCAATGTCGAGCTGGCGGGGCTTACGGCCGCCCCCGATTTCCGCCGTCCGCGCGTGCTGGTGCGCCACGCGCAACGCATCCTTCCCGGTCTCAAGGTCCAGGACACCAGCGAATGGATGGGCCATCGCCCGGCATTGCCGGATACGATCCCGATCGTTTCGCCTTCGTCGAAAATGCCTGGCGTCTTTTATGCCACCGGCCACGGCCATCTCGGTCTGACCTATTCGGCAACGACGGCGCGGTTGATCGCGGATATGGTGGCAGGTGTCAAAACATCAGTTGATATCAAGCCATTCCGTATTAACCGATACTAGCATTGGTCATGGCCGGAACCTTCGTCACCCGTAATAATATCCGCGTCGATGGCGCCATCGCGCATCATATCTGATTGGGAGCTTGAGAGATGAGATGGAAGCGCACGATCCAGCTTCTGGATGTTCACGCCGAAGGTGAGATCGGCAAGGTCGCAATCGGTGGCGTGCCCAAAATTCCGGGCGAGACGGTCGCCGCCCAGCTTCACTGGCTGAACACCGACCCCAAGGGGCAGGAGCTTCGTCGTTTCCTCTGCCTCGAGCCGCGTGGTGCACCGATCGGGTCGGTCAACCTGTTGCTGCCGCCAAAGCATCCGGACGCGGATGCGGCCTTCATCATCCTGCAGCCTGATCAGGCGCATGCGAGCTCCGGCTCGAACTCCATCTGCGTGACGACCGCTCTCCTGGAATCCGGCATCGTCGAGATGAAGGAGCCCGAAACCATCGTCACACTGGAAACCGCAGCCGGTCTCGTCAAGGCGACCGCCACTTGCCGCGACGGTCGCTGCGAGAAGGTGAAACTGACGATGGTGCCGTCCTTCGTCCACGAGTTGGATGTCGAGATCGACACGCCGCACTGGGGAAAGATCAAGGCCGACATCTGCTATGGTGGCATCTTCTATGCGCTGGTCGATGTCGGCCAGATCAATTCGAAGATCGAAAAGGCCAATGCCGCAGCACTCGTCCAGGCCGGCATGGTGCTGAAGGACCTCATCAACCGGCAGATGCCCGTCGTCCACCCGGAAATTCCTGCAATCTCGGGCGTCGCCTACGTCATGTTTCGCGATATCGAGGCCGATGGCACGGTGCGCACCTGCACGACCATGTGGCCTGGACGTGCAGACCGTTCGCCCTGCGGCACCGGCAATTCGGCCAATCTGGCAACCCTTTACGCTCGCGGAAAAGCGAAAGTCGGCGACACATTCAAGTCGAAGTCGATCATCGGATCGGAATTCGAAGTCGGCCTCCAGGCGGTGACGGAGGTCGCCGGCAAGCCTGCCGTCATCCCGACGATCACTGGCCGCGGATTCACCTTCGGCCTGTCGCAGGTCGCACTCGACCCCTTCGATCCGCATCCTCTCGGCTTTGCGCTGACGGATGTCTGGGGGCCTTCGGCCGGCGAGATCTGATCTCGCGTCTCAGCTATCAATAGACGAAGGGATCGACTTCAGCCTTGACGGGTTCGTCGGCGGCCGTGGGATAGATCACGCCCTTGCGCAGGATGATATTGGCATAGAGCCGCGGCTCGCTGGTCTGGATGACTGCATGGGCCGCGCGCACGCGGCCATAGAAATCCTGCCCGACAAGTGGAACGACCTCCCGATCCGGCTCATGCCTGGCGCAGCAGGCGATCATTTCCTCATGAACGGGGTCGAGCTTGTCGCGTTCGGCCTTCACCGTTGAGCGGAAAATTGCTTCTGCCACGAAGTCGTCAATTGGCAGCACGCTCAAAACGGCATCAAGGACCGGAATGAGATGATGTCCGTCGAGCCGGATCAGCCGCCGCGCATGCTCGATACCCGGATAGTTGCCATCGACGATGGCAATTTCATCGCCATGGCCCATGCCGCGCAATGTCGCGAGCAGGTCCGGGCTCAAGAGCGGGTCAAGCCCTTTCAGCATTGTCGATCTCCTTGAAGAGTACATTCTGGTCAGTAAGATAGCGCGCAAAGATCGGCAGGCTGGCGCCTCCGATGGCACGTGCCTGCGCGCCGACCAGGCCCTCCACGATGTCGGGCATGACGACGCCCTGCAGGTCGAGCTTTTCAGCTTCGTGGATCGTCGCGTAAACGATGCGCCGGCGCACCCAGTCCGGAAAGCCGCCATCGATGACGGCGGCGCTGAAGTCGATGATGGAGGCGGCCGCCACGATCGCCTGTGCCAGCGCCTTGGCCGTATCCTGGATCCAGGTTTCCATTGGTTCGCCGAAATCCACCCAGTCGTCGGCCGAATACCAGAGCGGTTGCGGATCTATACCGCGCTCGCGCAGCATGTTTTCCAGTACGAAGATGGAAGCGATTTCCAGGAGCTGTAGCGTTTCGCCATTCTTGCCGCGCACGGGCAGTGGGCCGATGGCGCCTGCTGTGCCGGTTTTGCCGGAAAAGATCGCCGAATTGAGCACGATCCCGCCGCCGATGAAGGAACCGATGAAGAAATAGACGAAATCCGGATAGGACGGACCAATCCCGAAGACCAGTTCGGCACCACAGGCGCTGGTGGCGTCGTTCTGCAGGAAGACCTGATAGGCGACCTGTTCGGCAATCTCTGCCTGCAGGTCGAAGTCGCGCCAGACTTCCATGGCACCCTCGGGCGCACCCACTTCGTCCGCCCAGTTCCAAAGCTCAAAAGGAGCCGCGATGCCGAGCCCGGCTATACGGCTGCGCTCGCGTTCGTCGAGCCTCCCTTCCAGCTCCCTGATCCCTTTGGTCACAAAGGACAGGATTTCGTGCGGCAGGGGGTAGGCGTAGATCCTGTGCAATTGCAGCCGGATGTTGCCGACGAAATCCATCAGCACGAGGTCGGCACTTCGCCGACCGATCTTCACGCCGAAGGAATAGACGGCATCCGGATTAAGCCGCATCGGAATGGATGGCTGGCCGACACGGCCGCGGATCGGTTCGCCGCGCGAAAGCAGGCCTTCCTTCTCCAGCGCGCGCATGATGACGGAGACGGTCTGGGCCGAAAGCCCGCTGCGGCGTGCGATATCGGCCTTCGACAACGCGCCGTATAGGCGCACCAGCGACAGCACGAGCCGTTCGTTATAGGCGCGCACCCTGATCTGGTTCGCACCTCCCGACGGATTTAGAATTGGTGGTGGGGCCGGCATGGAATCCGGACCATCCAAGGACGACATTGGCCACTCCTCCCGTTTAACGGCCTATGCCCGATTTCTCGCCAGCATGCCACATCGAATTAATAATTCAATTGGATTTATTTATTGACAAGCGGTTTTCTTTCGCTCTTAATTGCCAGCGTCAACGGCACGGGACGGCTTTGGGAGGGGCTCATGTCACATTCCGCAAGTCTCGCCGTGCATGAATTCCGGTGCCGCCTTGGGGGCGGGCCGGCTAATCTGGGAGGAGTTCATGAAGAAATCAGTTCTCGCTTTCGGCGCGCTCGCGCTCGGCGTCGCCTTTTCCGCTCCGGCAATGGCGGCGGATGTTTCCGCATGCCTGATCACCAAGACCGACACCAACCCCTTCTTCGTGAAGATGAAGGAAGGTGCGACAGCCAAGGCCAAGGAACTCGGCGTCACGCTGAAGTCCTATGCCGGCAAGATCGACGGTGACAGCGAAAGCCAGGTCGCAGCGATCGAAAGCTGCATTGCCGATGGCGCAAAGGGCATTCTGATCGCCGCTTCGGACACCAAGGGCATCGTGCCCTCGGTCAAGAAGGCTCGCGACGCCGGCCTGCTGGTCATCGCACTCGATACGCCGCTTGAGCCGGCCGATGCCGCAGACGCCACGTTTGCAACCGACAACCTGCTCGCCGGCAAGCTGATCGGTCAGTGGGCCAAGGAAACGCTAGGCGACAAGGCAAAGGACGCCAGGGTCGGCTTCCTCGACCTGACGCCGTCGCAGCCGACTGTCGACGTCCTGCGCGACCAGGGCTTCATGATGGGCTTCGGCATCGACCCGAAAGACCCGAACAAGATCGGCGACGAAGACGACAAGCGCATCGTCGGCCACGACGTGACGAACGGCAACGAGGAAGGCGGCCGCAAGGCCATGGAAAACCTTCTCCAGAAGGACCCGAGCATCAACGTCATCCACACGATCAATGAGCCGGCTGCGGTCGGCGCCTATCAGGCCCTGAAGGCCGTCGGCATGGAGAAGAACGTACTGATCGTATCGGTCGACGGTGGTTGCCCGGGCGTGAAGTCGGTCAAGGAAGGCGTCATCGGTGCGACCTCGCAGCAATATCCGCTGATGATGGCATCGCTCGGCGTCGAGGCGATCAAGAAGTTCGCTGACGGCGGTGAAAAGCCGAAGCCGACCGAAGGCAAGTCCTTCTTCGACACCGGCGTTTCCCTCGTCACCGACAAGCCGGTTTCCGGCGTCAAGTCGATCGACACGAAGGAAGGCACGGACAAGTGCTGGGGCTAAGCCCTGCCTGAATAAGTGTGAGAAGTGGCCGGGGCTTGATCCCCGGCCGTTTTGGGCGGACCATATGCCGTCGCCCGACAAACCGGCTGAACAAAGACCGGAAGACTATCGGCGACGGCTTTCGCGTGAGTTCGGCGCGCGGCTGCGAAGGAGGAACAATGACCGGAGCACAGGAATTTGAACGCGTCCTCGACGAAAGCGACAAGAGTGTCGCCTCGTTCGAGCACGAGAATGTCTCGCTGATCAAACGCGCGCAGCATTTTCTGCACTCGACACCGGCCGCCGTGCCGCTGATCGTGCTGATACTGTCGATCGTGATCTTCGGAATAGCGATCGGCGGACGGTTCTTCTCGTCCTATACGCTGACGCTGATCCTGCAGCAGATCGCCATCGTCGGCATTCTCGGCGCCGGCCAGACGCTGGTTATCCTGACCGCCGGCATCGATCTCTCGATCGGCGTCATCATGGTCATCTCGGCCGTCATCATGGGCAATGTCGCCATCACCTATGGCATACCGACACCGATCGCGGTCGTAGCCGGCCTCGTCGTCGGTGGTCTCTGCGGATTGCTGAACGGTTTCCTCGTCGCCTTCATGAAGCTGCCGCCATTCATCGTGACACTCGGCACCTGGAACATCGTCATGGCGACGAATTTCATCTATTCCGCCAATGAGACGATCCGCGATACCGATGTCGATGAACAGGCGCCGCTGCTCCATCTCTTCGCCACGAGCTTCAAGCTCGGCAGCGCGGTGCTGACCCTCGGTGTTATCGCCATGGTCCTGCTCGTCGTGCTGCTTTGGTATGTCCTCAATCACACTGCCTGGGGCCGGCATGTCTATGCTGTCGGCGATGATCCGGAAGCTGCCAAGCTCTCCGGCATCCAGACCAAGAAGGTGCTGCTGACCGTCTACACCATATCGGGTGTCATTGCTGCCTTCGCCGCCTGGGTCTCGATCGGCCGCAATGGCTCGATTTCCCCGTCCTCGGCCGTCACGGACTATAATCTGCAAGCGATCACCGCGACCGTCATCGGCGGCATCTCGCTCTTCGGCGGCCGAGGCTCCATTCTCGGCACGCTCTTCGGCACCATGATCGTCGGCGTCGTGTCCATGGGGCTCAACATGCTCGGTGCCGACCCACAATGGAAAGTCCTGCTGACAGGCGTGCTGATCATTGCCGCCGTCGCGATCGATCAATGGATCAGAAAGGTTTCGGTGTGACCATGGCTGGCGAACCCATTCTCACTGCCCGTGGCCTCGTCAAGCGTTATGGACGCGTGACTGCGCTCGACAATGCCGATTTCGACCTCTATCCGGGCGAAATCCTCGCTGTCATCGGCGATAACGGCGCCGGCAAATCCTCGCTCATCAAGGCGATATCGGGCGCAATCACGCCCGATGACGGAGTGATCACCCTGGAAGGCCGGCAGGTACAGTTCAGATCACCGATGGAAGCGCGCGAAGCAGGCATCGAAACCGTCTATCAAAACCTCGCCCTTTCGCCGGCGCTGTCGATTGCCGACAACATGTTCCTCGGCCGCGAGATCCGTAAGCCAGGTCCGTTGGGCTCGTGGTTCCGTATGCTCGACCGGCCGACGATGGAAAAGCAGGCACGCAACAAGCTGTCCGAACTCGGTCTGATGACCATCCAGAACATCAACCAGGCGGTGGAAACGCTCTCCGGCGGCCAACGCCAAGGCGTCGCCGTTGCCCGTGCGGCGGCCTTCGGTTCCAAGGTCATCATCATGGACGAGCCGACTGCCGCCCTCGGCGTCAAGGAAAGCCGCCGCGTGCTGGAACTGATCCTCGACGTGCGCGCCCGTGGCATTCCGATCGTGCTCATCTCGCACAACATGCCGCATGTCTTCGAGGTCGCGGACCGCGTTCACATCCACCGTCTCGGACGCCGCCTGACGGTCATCAATCCGAAGGAATACACGATGTCCGATGCCGTCGCCTTCATGACCGGCGCCAAGGCAGCCCCTGCGGAGCCCGTTGCGGCATGAATGCGAGAATAGGCGAAATCGTCGGCGAGGTCCTGAACCGCGCCGGCGATTCCAGGCGCTTCCTGATTGCGATTGCGGGGCCACCCGGCGCCGGCAAATCCACCATGGCCGACAATATCGCCGACGCCTTGAAGGTGCTGGGCGAGAGTGCTGCCGTTTTGCCCATGGATGGCTTCCATATGGACAATACGGTTCTCATCGAGCGCGGTCTGCTGGCTCGTAAGGGCATTCCGGAAACCTTCGATGTACGCGGCTTCCTAGATATTGTCAGAGCCGTGCGGCCCGCCGATCAGGAGGTCCTCGTTCCCGTCTTTGATCGTTCGCGCGAGCTTGCGATCGCGTCGGCCAGGCCGATCGATCCGCAGGACCGCTTCATCATCATCGAGGGCAACTATCTGCTCTTCACGCAGGGCAAATGGGCCGAGCTCGACGGCATCTTCGATTACACAATCATGCTCGCCCCGCCGATGGAGGTTCTGGAAGAGCGCCTCTGGGATCGCTGGCGCGGCTATAGACTGACCGAGGAGGAAGCGAGCGCCAAAGTCTACGGCAACGACCTGCCGAACGGCCGGCTCATTCTCGAAAATCGTCGGCCCGCCGACATCACATTGGAAATCGCGCTGGCCTGAGCAGTTGTTTCCGCACCGGTCTTGATGCTATCGAGGCGAAACCCGCATCGCTTCGGAGGCTCCCATGCAATCGATCACTATCCGCCGTCCTGACGACTGGCATCTGCATCTGCGCGACGGCGCCATGCTGGAAGGTGTGATTGGAGATACGAGCCGCACCTTCGCCCGCGCCATCATCATGCCGAACCTGGTCCCGCCGGTCGTCACGACCGCGGATGCGGCCGCTTATCGCCAGCGCATCATGAAGGCGCTTCCGGCCGGCCATCGCTTCCAGCCGCTGATGACGCTTTATCTCACCGAGCACACGAGCGCCGACGATGTGGAAGAGGGCAAGAAGAGCGGCCTCATCACCGCCGTAAAACTCTATCCGGCCGGCGCCACGACCAATTCGCACGGCGGCGTGCGCGATATGGAAAAGGCGATGCCGGTACTGGAGCGCATGGCGAAGATCGGCCTGCCGCTCTGCGTCCACGGCGAGGTGACGACGCCCGACGTCGATATTTTCGACCGCGAAGCCGTCTTCATCGAAACGGTGCTCGACCCGCTTCGCAAGCGCCTGCCGGAACTGAAGGTGACGATGGAGCACGTCACGACATCAGATGGCATCGACTATATCAAGTCGGCCAGGGCCAATCTTGCCGGCTCCATTACCACCCATCACCTGATCATCAACCGCAACGCCATCCTCGTCGGCGGCATTCGCCCGCATTATTACTGCCTGCCCGTCGCGAAACGCGAAAATCACCGGCTGGCATTGAGGGCAGCGGCGACCAGCGGCGATGCCAGGTTCTTCCTCGGCACGGATTCCGCGCCGCATGTCGACCCGTTGAAGGAATGTGCTTGCGGCTGCGCGGGGATCTATACCTCGATCAACACGATGAGCTGCCTTGCCCATGTGTTCGAGCAGGATCGCGCGCTTGACAGGCTGGAGGCCTTTGCCTCCTTGAATGGTCCGGCCTGGTATGGGCTCGAGCCGAACGAGGAACGTATCACGCTGGAGCGGCAGGCCGACCCCGTGGTCTTCCCCGCCAGGATCGAAACCGGCGCCGGGCCGGTTACCGTCTTCGATCCGATGTTTGCATTGCATTGGCAGATCAAAGCCTGAGAAGCTGTACAGGCTTAAATATTTTTCTTCTTATAGTTGCTGTCGAACGTTGATTTTGTAACGCTCGGCTGCGAAACCTATGTCTTTTAACGGAATGCGTAAGACATTCGTCAGCAATGACGAGATAGATTTTTAAAAACGGTATCGGCGCGGCAACAGCCGCGGAGATTTAAAGCATGATGCTTGACTATAATTCATTGCTGCTGGCGCTTGGCGTTTCAGCAACCTGCCTTGCCGTGACGCTCACGGGAAGCTGGCTCGCGCGCCGGGCTGAAACCTTTCTTCTCACCGGCGCATTCGGCCTCGTTCTCGTTGTCGCCGGCATTTTAGCCTATGCCCACTATGTGGAACAGCCCGAGCGCCTGCTCGGTGCGGGTTGTTTCGTGCTGTTTCATGCCGGTTTTGCCACGATCTGGGGCGCGGGCTATCAGTTCCGCACCGGTCGGCTCCCGAAATCGGGCATTGTCGTCCGTGCACTCGTCGCCATGGTCGCATCCATTCCGCCGATGATCGCCGGGCTGGATGGTCTGGCCTTCATGGCGGATAATCTCGCCATCGCCTTCCTGCTCTTCACCACCGCCCGGCAATATTGGCTTGACCGCGCAGAAGCACCTGCGCCGATATCAGGCATTACCGCCCTCTACACATTGACGGCGATTTCCTTCGTCCTCTGCGCCGCAGTCTTGATCTGGGACGGCAAGCTGGTGCTCGGGGCCGCACCCAGCAATTGGGCCGAAGACCTCAGTATCGCCGTGTGCATCGCCGGGATGACCGGCATCGGCGCCTTGTCGCTGGCACTGCATCAATGGCGGCTTGCCGCCCGTCACCGCATGGATGCGATCACCGATCCGCTGACCGGGTTGCTGAACCGCCGCGCTCTGTTCGATCAATATGGCGTCCGCGCCATGGATGCTTCGACCGCCGTCATCGTCTTCGACATCGATCATTTCAAATCGGTCAACGACCGCTACGGCCATGCTGCCGGTGATCACGTCCTGAAAGTCTTTGCCGGCGAACTTTCCGCCAATTGCCGCGGCGGTGATACGGCCGCCCGCCTCGGTGGCGAGGAATTCGCGCTGGTGCTGAGGGAAATCATGCCCGGCCGCGCCGAGCTTGCCGCCGAGCGCATTCGCAGGGCTTTCGAGGAGCGCGACATCTATATCGAGGACGAAGTGCTGAAATGCACTGTCAGCGTCGGCGTCGCGCCCGGACGTTCCGAGCCGCTGGATTTCGATACCATGCTGAACGAGGCGGACAAGGCGCTCTATGCCGCAAAACGCGCCGGCCGCAACCGCGTCGAACTCGCCAGCCACCTTCATTCGGTGCCGACAGGTGTTGCGCGCTCGGCCTCTTGATCCGTCTCCCGACCTTTCGTAGTGTGAGATCGGCCGGATGCAGCCAGCCGCCCCGCGATGCGCAAGCATTATGGTGAATGCGTCCAACTCCACCTTCACATCCTTGCTCTGGCAATCGATGGCGAACGGGTCAGCAGACGCGGGCACTGATTTTCCTGTTTGCCGCCAACGGAGAAGGATGAACCATGCGCGATTTTCGCGATGCCAAGCTTATGGCAAAAACCCTGCGGCAGGCGCTTGCCGACCGCGATATTTCCCTCACCCATAGCGAAACCCTGGAGATTGTCGCCAGACAATTCGGCCTCGACCAGTGGAATATTCTCTCGGCAAAGCTGGATGAGGCCGAAGGTGCGAAATCTGCTATCGGCATCGAGCCACCTGTGCCGATCTTCCGCATCTTCTCGGTCGAGAAGGCGATGGAATTCTATTGCGGTTTTCTGGGCTTCACGCTCGACTGGGAGCATCGTTTCGGCGAAAACTCCCCGCTCTATTGCCAGGTTTCGCGTGAGAATATGCAGTTGCACCTGAGCGAGCATTCCGGCGATGCCAGCCCCGGCGCCCGAGCCTTCGTACGGGTGAGGGATGTCAGAGCCTATCAGGCAGAACTCGCCGCCAAACACTATCGTTACATGAACCCGGGTGTCGAAGAAGCACCCTGGGGCCTCGAAATGGGCGTCATCGACCCCTTCAACAACCGCATCACCTTCTGCCAGCAAAGCTAGAGCAATCCCGGCAAAGGTGTGCCGCGGTTCTGCGTCCGGAATTGCGCGGAAACAGCGAAGGGCGGAGGGTTATTCCCTCCGCCCTTTTCAAATGATCATGAGCGCCCGCACGAAAGCGACCGAGGCCAGCAGCGAGGCGATGGTGCGCACATGGTTCCACCAGGTCCAGTCCCTGAGATAGGTCGTCCAAAGCTGTACCGCTTCCGGCCCGTTGCCGCTGACTTTCGTCAGCGCGTCATTCATCGGCACGTTGAAGACGATGGTCGAGAGGAAGGACGCGATGACATAGAGTGCTGCGCCGGCCAGCATCATCGAAGAGGCGCCGCCGCGCCAGTTCATGAAGGCCACCACTGCGATGACGACGCAGAGGATCGCCGTCGGCACGAAAAGCAGCATGAAGGGCGAGCGGACGATGGTCACGTTGATGGAATTCATCGCAGCAATGCCCTGCTCGGCCGGGATGCGCGAAAAGGCGGTCATGATGAAGGTGGAGAAGGCAAAGAAGATGCCCGCGACAAGGCCGCTGCCGATCGCCGCTGCAATAAGGGAAATGACGAGAACGATCTGCATGGTCAGGCGCTCCACAATCCGGTTGCCGCGGTCTCCCGCGCATATTGGCTGAAATCCTTTGCCGGGCGGCCGAGTATCTCTGTCACACCGCTCATCACCTTGGAATTGCGCCCGTCGAGGATTTGGCCGAAGAGCTCTTCCAGCAGCGCGATGACAGGCTCCGGTGTTCCCGCTACGGAGAGGCTCTCCTGGAAGTCCGCCATCGATACCTGTTCGTAGTCGATAGACCGGCCCGAGGCAGCCGCAATCTCGGCCACGGCTTCGCGGAAGCTCAGCGCGCGAGGACCGGTCAGCTCGTAGATCCTGTTGCGATGCCTGATATCGGTCAGCGCCGCCACTGCCGCATCGGCAATGTCTCCAGCGTCGATGAAGGGCTCCTTGATATCGCCAGCGGGCAGTTCCAGCTTGCCGGCAATGAGCGACTCTACGAAAGCGCCCTCGCTGAAATTCTGGCAGAACCACGAGGCGCGCAGGATCGTGTAGTCGATCCCGGCCGCCCGCAGCGCTTCCTCACTCCGCTGCGCCCCTTCTTCGCCACGGCCGGACAGCAGCACGATATGCTGCAGCCCGCACTCCCTTGCGAGTCTTGAAAGCGCCTCGATGGCCTCTGCCGCCCAGGAGACGGAAAGGTCCGGCTGGAAAGCGACATAGGCGCTCGTCGCACCCGTGAGTGCATTGCGCCAGGTCGTGCGATCCTCCCAGTCGAAGGCCGGTACGGTGGAGCGGGACGCTTTGCGAACGTCAAGTCCGAGCTCTTCCAGCCTGTTGGCAATGCGGCCGCCGGTTTTTCCCGATCCGCCGATCAGAACGATTTCGGAATTCTGCATATCGAAACTCCTCTTCGGTTCAAAAATAAGAGAAACTCTCTCATTTGCAAAATGAGATAAACTCTCTTATTTTCTTTGTCAACAGTCGAAGGAAGCGGAAGATGGCAGAAGAGGTGATCGCACGACGCAGGCGCCAGCAGGAGCCGACCGGCCAGCCGCGCCGTATCCCGAGCCAGCAGCGCGGCCGCGAACGCTTCGAAAGGATCTTGACGGTCGCCTCCGCGCTGATCGAAAAGAACGGCAGCGATGCACTGAAGATGAGTGAAATCGTTGAAAAGGCCGAGATTTCCTTCGGCGCTCTCTATCAATATTTCCCGGACAAGACCTCGATCATCCGCACACTTGCCGAGCGCTTCAATGAGCAGGGCCGGCAATGCGTGGCAGACGAACTGGCGAAGGTGACGGACGCGGACAATCTGCAGACAGCCCTCGGCGTCATCGCCGATGAATATTATGCCTTCTTCCGCCGCGAGCCTGTCATGCGCGATATCTGGCACGCGACCCATACGGACAAGCTTCTTCAGCAGGTCGATGCCGAAGATATGGAATTCCACGCGCAGGCCCTGTTCTCGGTGTTAAAACAACTATGGCCAAAGCGTGCCGAGCCGGAGCTTCTGGCCATTGCCCGACTGACCATGCAGCTCCTGGCGGCGGCTGTTCGCTACGCTGTTTCGCTGGATGAGAAAGAGGGCGCGCAGGCAATCGCGCTCTTCAGGAAGATGCAGGTTGCGGATATTGGCCGCCTGCTCGGCTGACGGCCGTCTTCCGTCTGGAAACCGACCGCTCTTGCTGCTATTGCCGCTGGAACGTCAGCCGAAGGAGAAGCCGCATGATCCAGACCACATTTCCTGACCGCGCCGTCATGGCAGAGCTGCTGGCAAAGATGCTCTGGGAGATCAAGGCTGTTCATTTCAATGCCGAGACGCCCTACAAATATGCTTCCGGCATCATGAGCCCGGTCTATATCGACTGCCGCAAGCTTCTCTCCTTCCCACGCGTCCGCTCGACGGTGATGGACTTTGCCGCCAGCACGCTGCTGCGCGATGCCGGCTTCGAACAGTTCGATTGCATCGCCGGCGGCGAAACCGCAGGCATTCCCTTTGCCGCACTGCTTGCCGATCGTCTCGGCTTGCCGATGATCTATGTCCGCAAGAAGCCGAAGGGCCACGGTCGCAATGCGCAGATCGAAGGCGACATGAAGGAAGGCGCCCGCGTTCTCATCATCGAGGATCTGACCACTGCCGGCGGCAGTATGTTCACCTTCATCGATGCCATCAGGGCTGCCGGCGGCATCGTCGATCACGGCATGGCGCTCTTCTTCTACGGCATCTTCCAGGAGGCGCATCAGCGCTTTGCCAATGGCAAGGTCCAGTTCCATCATATCGCCACCTGGCGTGAGGTTCTGGCGATCGCCAAAGAGCAGAAGCTCTTCGACGATAAGACGCTGCAGGAAGTCGAGGCCTTCCTCGATGCGCCGCTGGCCTGGTCGGCAAGGAATGGTGGCGTGAGTGAGCTTTCGCTCTAGCCTTTTGACAAAAGCTCGCTTAATCGATTGAGAAACGCGTAAGTCCTGTTGGGAGGAATTCGATGATTTTGTGCTGCGGCGAGGCCCTGATCGACATGCTGCCGAGGGATACGACCCTTGGCGAAAAGGGCTTTGCGCCCTATGCCGGCGGCGCGATCTTCAACACGGCGATTGCGCTTGGTCGTCTGGGCATCCCGACGGCCTTCTTCACCGGCATTGCCGATGACATGATGGGCGAAATCCTGCTCGATACGCTGAAGGCGAGCAATGTCGATTACAGCCCGTGCGCCATCACCTCGCGCCCTTCGACGATCGCCTTTGTCAAGCTCGTCAACGGTCAGGCAACCTATGCCTTCTACGACGAAGGCACCGCCGGCCGCATGATCACCACGGATGATCTGCCTGTTCTCGGCGATGATTGCGAAGCGCTGCATTTCGGCGCGATCAGCCTGATCCCGAGCCCCTGCGGCGAAACCTACGAAGCGCTTCTCGATCGCGAAGCCGCAAAGCGCGTCATCTCGCTCGACCCGAACATCCGCCCTGGCTTCATCAAGGACAAGCCTGCGCACATGGCCCGCATCAAGCGCATGGCCGCCAAGTCCGACATCGTGAAATTCTCCGACGAAGATCTCGAATGGTTCGGCCTGGACGGCGACCATGACGCACTGGCTGCTCACTGGCTGAACCACGGCGCCAAGCTCGTCGTCATCACCAAGGGTGCCGAAGGCGCAACCGGCTACACTAGCGCGCGCAAGGTCACCGTACCTAGCGAGCGCGTCACCGTCGTCGATACTGTCGGCGCCGGCGACACATTCGACGCCGGCGTCCTCGCCTCGCTGAAGATGGATAACCTGCTGACCAAGGCTCAGGTCGCCAATCTCGACGAACAGGCCCTGCGCAACGCCCTGGCGCTTGGCGCCAAGGCTGCCGCAGTCACCGTCTCCCGCGCCGGCGCCAATCCGCCCTGGGCGCGCGAAATCGGCCTCTGAGCCTATTCGATCCGGTCGAGAAAGGCTCGGACCTCGCGATTGAAGAGGTCCGGTTGCTGCAGCGGCGCGAAATGGCTGACATCTGGCATGAGCACGAATTCCGCATCCGGGATCGTCCTTGTCAGATAGTCGGCATGTTCGGGCTTGATGAATTCGTCATGCGCGCCGAGCACGATGGAAACTGGAACTTTGATGCCGACCAACTGCTCCGCCGAGTAGTTGGGCTCCGTCGCCATCATCTTCGAGACATCGCCGACAAAGGCCTCGAACTGGTCGGGCGTTGCCGATAGGGCCTGATAGTCCTGCCTGTGGCGGCTGAAGCAGCGATCGATAACGGGCGTCATCTTGAATTCCTTGGTGCCGCCGGGGTCCATGTTGCAGGCGAAGAAGAAGACGCCGCAGACGCGCTCCGGATTCTGGTCGGCAAGGATCAGCGATGTGCAGGCGCCATCGCTCCAGCCAACGAAGGCAGCTTCCCGAATCCCGGCATAATCCATCACGGCCAGCACATCCGATGCCATCAGGTGATAGGTATAGGGACGGTCGTCACGCGTGCTGCGGCCATGTCCGCGGCTGTCGATCACCACGACCCGGTGGCCGGCCTCGACGAGATCGGGAACCTGATAGCCCCAGTTGCCACTATTGCCGAGCCCGCCATGCAGCAGGATGACGGCGGGGCCGGCGCCATAACTCGCATACCAAATGCGCGCGCCTTCATTCTCGACGAAACCCTCATCGTTCGCGGGCGGCAATGGCAGTGCCCCCTCGGCTTCGAATTTCACCAGCTCGTCATCCGTTGCAGTCATCGGCTCCTCCTCCAGCACTCTCTCTATAGACGACGAGATGCCCTGCATTTCGACAGCGTCAAATAAAAAAGCCCACCCGCATCACGGATGGGCTTCTGTAAGGGCGCGATCGCCAAACTTACTTGGCGAGCTTTGCCAGCGCGGCAACCAACCCCTGCGTCGAGGAATCGTGGCCGGCAGCGCTTTCCTTGCCTTCGACGACGGGCAACAAGCCGGTCGCCAGTTCCTTGCCGAGTTCTACGCCCCACTGGTCGAAAGAGTTGATGCGGAAGAGCACGCCTTCGACGAAGACGCGGTGCTCGTAGAGCGCGATCAGGCGACCGAGCGCATAGGGCGTCAGCTTGTCGTACACGAAGGTGATCGACGGGCGATTGCCGGTAAAGACACGGTGCGGGGCGATGAAATCGGCCTTCTTGTCGTCCATGCCCTTGTCGGTCAGCTGCTTCTTGGCTTCCGCGAAGGTGCGGCCCTTCATCAGCGCTTCCGACTGGGCGAGAACGTTGGACATCAAGAGCTGGTGCTGGTGGCGCAGCTCCGGCTCGAAGCCGTTCGCGGCGATCATGAATTCGGCCGGGATGATGCTCGTGCCCTGATGGATGAGCTGGTAGAAGGCGTGCTGGCCGTTGGTGCCGGGCTCACCCCAGGCAACAGGGCCGGAATTGCCCTCGACCGGCGTGCCGTCGATGGTGACACCCTTGCCGTTCGATTCCATATCGAGCTGCTGCAGATAGGCCGGGAAGCGCGACAGGCGCTGGTCGTAAGGCAGGATGGCGCGGGTCGGGTAACCCAGGACATTGCGGTGATAGAAACCGATAAGGCCGAGCAGAATTGGCAGGTTTTCGGTAATCGGCGCCTTGCGGAAATGATTGTCAATGGCATGCGCGCCGTCGAGGAACTTGCCGAAATTCTCCGGACCGACGGCGATCATCAGCGGCAGGCCGATTGCCGACCAGATCGAGTAGCGGCCGCCGACCCAGTCCCAGAAGCCGAAGACGCGTTCGCTTTCGATGCCGAAGGCCGAGACCTTGTCGAGTGCCGTCGAAACGGCGGCGAAGTGGTGCTGAACAGCAGCTTCACCCAGTGCGCTGGCGATGAACTTGCGCGCCGTCTGGGCGTTGGTCATCGTCTCGACGGTGGTGAAGGTCTTGGAGGCGACGATGAAGAGCGTCGTTTCCGGCTGCACCAACTTCAGGATGTCGGCAATATGGGCGCCGTCGATATTGGAGACGAAATGGGCGCGCGGGCCGTCATGGAAGGGGGCAAGCGCCAGCGTCGCCATGACCGGGCCGAGATCTGAGCCGCCGATGCCGATATTGATGACATCGGTGATCTTCTTGCCGGTCGCGCCCTTCAGCGCGCCGGAGCGCACGCCGTCTGCGAACTTGCCCATGGCGGCGAGAACGGCATTGACGTCAGGCATGACGTCCTTGCCATCGACCAGCACGGGCGTGTTGGAGCGGTTGCGCAGCGCCGTGTGCAGAACCGCGCGGTTTTCGGTGAAGTTGATCGCCTTGCCGGAGAACATCTCCTCGCGCTTCTTTTCGACACCGCCTTCTTCGGCGAGCTTGACCAGAAGCTTGAGGATCTCGTCGTTGACGGCCGTCTTGGAAAAATCCATCAGCAGGTCGTCAAGCGATACGGAAAAGCGCGAAAAGCGCTGCGGATCGGCCGCGAATGCGGCGCGCAGATCGGTGGCCTTGGTGGCAGCCGCGGTGCTCTTCAATTGTTCGACGATGGCATTCATGGAAGGCTCCTTTGGAGGCGGAGAGGGCTGCGGAAACTATTCCCTTTCTCCTGGTCAAATCAAGTTCAGCCATCTGTCGAAATATGAAAAAAGCCACCCGCGACAAGCGGATGGCTCGCAATTTCACGGGACGGTCAAATTCAGCCGCGCAGGTCCTTGCGCAAAATCTTGCCGACGGGCGTCTTCGGCAGCTCGGTGCGGAATTCGATGAAACGCGGTCGCTTGTAGTTGGTGAGATTGGCGGCGCAATGGGCCTTCACATCGGCCTCTGTCAGCCCAGGGTCCTTGCGTACGATGAAGAGCTTCACCGCCTCGCCGGAATGCACGTCCGGCACGCCGATGGCCGCCGCCTCCAGGATGCCGGGATGCATGGCCGCCACTTCCTCAATCTCGTTTGGGTAGACGTTGAAACCGGAGACGAGGATCATGTCCTTCTTGCGATCGACGATTTTGGTATAGCCGCGCCCGTCCATGAAGCCCATGTCGCCGGTCCGGAAATAGCCGTCCGGCGTCATCACCTTCGCCGTTTCCTCCGGCTTGTTCCAATAGCCGGCCATGACCTGCGGCCCGCGGATGCAGATCTCGCCGATCTCGCCGAGCGACAGCGAATTGCCGTCCTCGTCTCTGATATCGAGCTCCGTCGAAGGAATGGGAAGGCCGATCGATCCTGTGAATTCAGGGGAATCGAAACGGTTGGCCGTCGCGACAGGCGATGTCTCGGAAAGCCCGTAGCCTTCCGTAATGTGCGAGCCGGTCACCTTCAGCCAGCGCTCCGCGACCGGTCTTTGCACTGCCATACCGCCGCCGAGCGACATGACGAGCGAGGAAAAATCGAGCTTGGCGAAGTCGGCATTGTTGAGCAGCGCGTTGAACAGCGTGTTGAGGCCCGGAAAAATGTGGATGTTCGACTTCTGGAATTCCTTCACCAGTCCCGGAATGTCGCGCGGATTGGCGATCAGCACATTATGGGCGCCGAGCGACATGCCCATCAGCGAATTCACCGTCAGTGCGAAGATGTGATAAAGCGGCAGCGCGCAGAGGAAGTTCAGGACATCAGGCTGCCTCTTCTTGTCGAAGGCGGATTTCAGCCAGAGTTGCAGCTGCAGCTTGTTGGCCAGCAGGTTCTGATGCGTCAGCACAGCACCCTTCGCAATGCCTGTCGTCCCACCCGTATATTGCAGGAAGGCGATGTCGCTGCCGGTGAGCGCAACGGGAGCAAGGGTCTTGTGCGCGCCTTCGGCCAGGACCTGTCTGAAACTTTTGTGTTGCGGGATGGACCAGGAAGGAACGAGCTTCTTTATCCGGCGAACGACAAAATTGACGATATGCCCCTTGGGCCCGAGCATTTCGCCGAGAGAGGTGACGACGACATGGCGCAGGTCCGTCTTGTTGATGACCTGTTCGACAGTGCGCGCGAAATTTTCCAGAACGAAGATTGCCTTGGCGCCGGAATCGTTGAGCTGGTGCTCAAGCTCACGCGGCGTATAGAGCGGGTTGACGTTCACCACGACGAGCCCGGCGCGCAGGATGCCATAGACCGCGACCGGGTTTTGCAGCACGTTCGGCATCATCACGGCGACACGATCGCCCTTTTGCAGACCGGCACTTTGCAGCCAGGCAGCCACCTTTCGGGTCTGGGCCTCGAGTTCGCGATAGGTCATCGTTTTGCCCATGCTGGAAAAAGCCTTGCGATCGGCAAAGCGGGCACAGTTTTTTTCTAGGAGGTCGGGAAGCGATGTGAATTCCAGTGGGGGAATCTCGGCCGGAACGATGTCCGGATAGGTGGCAAGCCATGGTTTTTCCGGTTTCTCACCGCTTGGGTGGACGGAAATGCTGTTCATTTTCTCTCTCCCATTCGGCCGCCGAAACCGGATTTGCGCCGGGATCGATCGGAAGATTCCTCCATCCTCCGTCAAGGCAGCTTATGCCATTGCTTGAACGGTTCAAGCAACTTGAGGCTACAATAACCTTGACGTAAACGTCAATATCGCAGCCGGTGCCTGCGAACATCATGTGGCCGGGAACTTTGAAGCATAGGGTACGTTTTGTCGGTGTGGATGAACCACGAGGAAACGATAAAGGAGGTGCACAATGCTCAATCAGGATACCGACGCCACTCGCCGCGACCCGAATGTGAAGGATACGCCGACGCTGATCGCCAGTGACCGCGTTGAAGGCACCCGCGTCTATGGCGCCGATGGCAAACATATCGGCTCCATCGAACGTCTCATCCTCGGGAAGCAGGATGGCCGCGTTGCCTACGCTGTCCTGAGCTTTGGCGGCTTCCTCGGCATCGGCCACGACCACTATCCGCTGCCCTGGGCAAAGCTGAGCTATGATACCCAGCTGGACGGCTACCGCATCGATCTCACCAAGGAGCAGATCGAAGGCGCGCCGAGCTACGCGGATGATGACGACACCTGGTACAACGATAATGGCCGCCGCGTGTATGATTATTACGGCGTGCCGCCCTACTGGATGTAACGTCGCCCGCGCAGATGAGCCGGCAGAGGCCCCGCGAGAGCGGGGCCTTTCAGTTTTTGTTCACAAGGTCATTGGCGGTCCGAAGCACCGTTCCAACGACGATTTGTTCGGCCGACAAGGACTTCTCGGTCGTTAAACGGAAGACGTGGCTTTCACCGGGCAGCAGCGTCACCAGCATCGAGTCGACCACCGCCGACGGGTCGAGCCGGTCCGCCATCAGGCAGAGATCCTTCAGGAAATTCCGCGCCGTCACCGTGACATCGTAACCGCCGGCCGATTTTGCCACCGATATGCTGAGATCAGGTGCCGGAAGCTTCAGATCGATATCCTCGACGAAATAGTGGAAGGCCCGCTTGTCCAGCATCTGGACGACGATGACTTCCTCATCCGCTGCGCCTGCTTTTGCCATCTCCTCAGGCAACGGAAATTCCTTCGCTTCGAACCGGTCGCAGAGCAGCCGCCAGAACTCGAACTCCGCCAGCACGGTACCATCGAGCCGCACCCGCTTGCCGCTGATCTTCGAGCGCCAGAACAGCGTCTGCTCGTTGACGGCCACTGCCGAAAGGCCTTCGCCGCGCGGCTGGACCGTCAGCAGACGAGGGTGGAATGCCTGCTGCATCGCATACCAGAGCGGCTTGCGCCGGCCGGCGGAATCGAGTGCCGCCCAGGACGTCACCGGCCAGCAATCGTTGAATTGCCAGACGACCGCGCCCTTGCAGATGTCGCGATGCGAGCGCATGTGCTCGACGGCGAAGCGAATGGCGCGGGCCTGATTGAGCTGAGTGGCAAAATGCCAGTCATCCATCGTCTGCGGCACAGGCAGATGCCCGGCAAGCCCCTTGATCAGCTTGTCATTGCCCTGCGTCGCCTTTTGATGATGGAAGACGCCGCGCGATTCCGGCGTCAGCGGGTTGTCATGCACGCTCTCCTGCAGCGTCGCCCAGTTCGGCGGGGCCTGCCAGCCGAATTCCGAGCAGAAGCGCGGGATGTAATTGCGGTAGACCTCGTAACCGACGTCGTTCCACACGTCCCAGATATGCTTGCAGCCATGCCGGTCGTCATTCGGCTCGATATCCATGGAGCCCGAATAGGGGCTGCCAGGGTAGTAGGGCCGGTCAGGATCGAGTTCCGCGCAGAGCTTTGGCAGGACATCGAGATAATAGCCGAGCCCCCAGCTGACGCCGTCCTCGATGATCGGTCTCCAGCCCCACTCGTCAAAACCCCAGATATTCTCGTTATTGCCGTTCCAGATGATGAGCGAAGCATGCGACATCAGCCGCACGACATTGTCTCGCACCTCGGCAATCACCTCGTTGCGCAACGGCTCTTCCTCCGGATAAGAGGCGCACGCAAAGAGGAAATCCTGCCAGACGAGCATGCCGGCCCGGTCGCAGGCCTCGTAGAATTCGTCCCGCTCGAAGATGCCGCCGCCCCAGACGCGCAGCAGATTGATATTGGCGGCCTTCGCCTCGTCGATCCGCGTCGCATAGCGTTCCGCCGTCACGCGGGACGGGAAACAATCGTCCGGAATCCAGTTGGCGCCGCAGGCAAAGATCGGCACGTCGTTGATGATGAAGGTGAAGGCAGAGCCATGTGCGTCCGGTGACGTATCGAGCCGCAGCGAGCGGAAGCCGATCTGCTTGTAATAGCTGTCGAGGATATCGCCGCTCTCGTCCTCCAGCCGGATCTCCAACGGATAGAGTGGCTGCGCGCCGAGATGATGCGGCCACCATAGCTGCGGCGAGGGCACGCGCACCTCGAACGAAACCTCATCCGCATCTGTGTCGATCGTGACCGTCTGCGTCACGCCGCCGATCTCGGCCGTCAGCTTCGCCAGTCCGGTCTCGCCATGTCTTGCCAGCCGCGCATGAACCTTGATCAGCCCATCGCCTCCGGCAAGCGTTGCCGAGACGCGGGTTTCGCCAAGCCGCACCCGATCCCAGCTCTCCAGCCGCACCGGCTTCCAGAGGCCAGCCGTCACAAGCGTCGGGCCCCAGTCCCAGCCGAAATTGCAGGCCATCTTGCGCATCAGGTTGCCCGGCCCCGGATAGTTGTTTGGGCGGTAGCCGTAGTGCTTCTCCATTTCCGCACCGTAGGCATAGGCGGAATGGAAGGTGACGCTGAGTTCGTTCGTGCCCGACCGCAGGAGAGACGAAACGTCGAAGCGATAGGTGCGGTGCATGTTGAAGGTGCGGCCGATCTCCTCGCCGTTCAGTCGGATCGTCGCGATCGTATCGATGCCGTCGAAGACCAGTTCCTGCATCTTGATGGCATCGGCCGCGGCTTCGAAATTGAGCCGGTAGACCCATTCCGTCTTGCCGATCCAGTCATTGGTGATCTCGTTGATATCGAGATAGGGATCGGGGATAAGCCGGTTTGTCAGCAGGTCGAGATGCACGCAGCCAGGCACCGTTGCCGGAATGGACGCCGGCAGACTGGTTCTTCCTGTATCGTTACAGGAAAGCGTCCAGCCGTTATGAAGGTCTCTCCTCCCAATCATGTCAGCCTCTTGTATTTTATTGAAAACGACCGTGGCGCTGAAGCACTTCGATCTTGTAGCCGTCGGGATCGGCGATGAAGAAGAACAGCCCGAAGAGCTTGCCATCGCGGTTGAGTTCCACGAGCTTGCCGGGATTGAGGCCGAGATCGGTCAGCCGCTTGTGCTCGACCTCCACTTCCTGAACGGAGACGGCGAGATGGCCGTAGGCATCGCCGAGATTGTAGGGCTCGATACGGCCCTTGTTGACCGTCAGTTCCAGCTCGAAACCGCTCTCGTCATTGCTCATGTAGATCAGCGTGAAAGTCTCGAAATCGACACGGTCGGCAATCTTGAGCCCGAAGACCTTGCTGTAGAATTCGACCGAGCGCGCCTCGTCCAGAACGCGGATCATGGAATGGATCATCTTGGCCAAGGCGGTCTCCCAATCGCTGATATCCAGAGCAATTCCAGCAGAAACGTGCAGCGGTTATGCGTTCGGAATTGCGTAAAAACGAGCAGATAGAGCACTTTCGTGATTCGAAGAAAACGAACGTGCCCTAGGCAGCCTTGGTAGCCGTCCTCTCAAGCCGGACGCAAGCCCATTCTGCGCGTGATCGCGCCTTCGAGCATGCCGACGACATCATAGATCAGCACCGCCATCAGGCCGACGATCAGGCCGCCCTGCAGAATGAAGGCGGTATTGTCGGAAATCAGACCGGCAATGATCACTTCGCCGAGACCCTTTGCCGCAACCGTCGAGCCGATCGTCGCCGTGCCGATATTGATGACGGTTGCGACCTTCAGCCCCTCGAGGATCAGCGGCAAGGCGAGGGGCAGCTCGACCTGGAAGAGGCGCTGCGTTCCGTTCATGCCCATTCCGTCTGCTGCATCCAGTACCTGCGGTGACACTTGCTTGAGGCCGGCAACCGTATTCTCGAAGATCGGCAGCAGGCCGTAGAGAAAGAGTGCGATCAGCGTCGGCGCAGCACCGAAGCCGGTAGCGGGAACGGCAAGCGCCAACACCGCGACAGGCGGAAAGGTCTGACCAGCATTGGCGATGGCGCGTGACAACGGCAGGAAGTCGGCCCCGCTTGGCCGGGTGACGAAAATGCCGCCGAGAACGGCAAGCACCGCGCTGCCGATAATCGAAACGAAGACCAGCTCCAGATGGCCGAGCGCCAGCGAAGCAAGGCTGTTCTGCATATAGACCGGCGGTGCATTGTTGTTCGTCAGCGGCACCAGCATGAAGGAAAGCCACTCCGTCCTGAAGATCAGGATGAGCAGGATCACCAGCGCCAGCGCGCGAAACAGATTGGCGAGGAGAAACTTCATGCCTTGCGGCCCAGTTCGATGAGCCGCTCCATCGAAATCGAACCGACAGCCGCTTTGTCGGCATTCTGCACGGCGGCCTCATCCACGCCCTGCCAGATCATCTCGGCCAGCGCATCGCGAAGGCTGAGCGACTGCGCCAGCGAATAGGGCAGGCCCGGCTTGGCTGGCTCCATACTGTCCTTCAGCGGGGTCAGCGACATCAGCTTCAGCGCCCGGTCGGATGTGCCGGTCAATTGCTGCACGAAGGGGTCTGCAGGCTCTGTCAGGATCTTCTCCGGCGTCGAGCACTGCAGCAGTTTGCCGGCGCTCATCACGGCGATCTGGTTGCCGAGATGGAAGGCCTCGTCCATGTCATGCGTGACGAGAACGACAGTCGTGCCGAATTGCTTCTGGATCGCCAGCAGATCGTCCTGTGCCTTGCCGCGAATGACGGGATCGAGTGCGCCGAAAGGTTCGTCCATCAGCAGCAGTTCCGGTTCGGCCGCGAGCGCCCGGGCAACGCCGACGCGCTGCTGCTGACCGCCAGACAGCTGATGCGGATATTTCTCCGCGAAGGCTGCCGGATCGAGATTGAAGAGGCCGAGCAGTTCCCTCACGCGTTTGTCGGTCCGGGTTGCGTCCCAGCCGAGCAGTTGCGGCACGGTCGCGATATTCTGCGCCACCGTCCGGTGCGGAAAGAGGCCGTGTCCCTGGATCGCATAGCCGATCTTGCGGCGAAGCTCGGTCGCCGGCACGTCCATGATATTCTGTCCGTTAACGAGAATCTCGCCTTCGGTGATCGGCACCAGCCGGTTGATCATCCGCATCAGCGTCGATTTGCCGGAGCCCGATGTGCCGACGATGACGGTGATCGAGCCCTTCTCGACATTCATCGAGACATTATCGACGACGGTGGCCGCACCGTAGCGCTTCGTGACGTTCCTGATCTCGATCTTGCTCATGCGGCTGGCCCTTGGATGCTTTCGATGACCGCATCGAGGATGACGGCCGAGGAGAAGGCGAAGAAAACGGTCGGCACGGCGCCGAGCAGAACGAGGTCCATGGCCGTCTGGCCAAGCCCCTGGAAGATGAAGATGCCGAAGCCGCCACCGCCGATCAGGGCGGCGATCGTCACCATGCCGATTGCCTGCACCAGCACGATACGGATGCCGGTGAGGATGACGGGGAAGGCAAGCGGCAGGTCGATGCCGGTGAGGATCTGTCGGCGCGTCAGCCCCATGCCGGCCGCCGCATCGCGCACCGAGGGATCGACGCCTTCGAGGCCGACGACCGTATTGGCGACGATCGGCAGCAGCGAATAGAGCACGAGCGCGATCAGCGCCGGCGCCGTGCCGATCCCGCGAATGCCGATTTCGGCCGCGAGCGGCACATGCGTCGCGAGATAGCCGAGTGGCAGCATCAATATGCCGAATAGCGCAAGGCTTGGAATGGTCTGGATGAGGCTCAGCGTTTGCAGCACGATGGCGCGCAGCTTGGGCACCCAGAAACAGAGGATGCCGAGCGGCAGTCCAAGCACGATCGCCACCGCAAGCGATCCGAAGGCCAGGAGCAGATGGGAATAGGCCTCCGTCCAGAACTGTGTCGAGCGCGTGGAAAATTCCCTGAGGATCGACAGGCTGTCGAGCAGACCCGAGGACAGGCAGAGGCCGAGAAGCGCCGTATAGGCGGCAAGCACAGCGACACGCATCCACGGCGTCAGCCGGATCTTCACCAGCGCGTCTGAGATGATGAGGCCGATCACCCCGAAGAGCACCCAGAAACTGCCACCTGGCGTCATGCGCGCCACCGTACTGCCGGGCGGGGTGGCAGCCGTTGCGGTGAGACCAATGGCGGCGATCAGCGCCGCAAGGCAGAGCGTGCCGAGGGCGAGCCGGATGAAAGCATTGCGCAGGATGAGAGTTGCCAATGCTGTGGCAATCAGCAGCACCAGCAGGATGACGACGGAAGGTTGCGGAAGAAGTTGCATCAAGAGCATCGGCTTGCCGGCGGCGATACGGTTTGCCTTCACATAGATGAAGGGCAGAAGCGCCGTTGCCAGAATGCCGCCTGCCACGAGTACTACGCCGAGCCGGTCCAGTTTGCGGACCGCTAAGGTTTCTTCCATCGATCCTACCCTGTGGGAGAATGCCCCGCCCTGAACGGGCGGGGCGCATCAGCCAATTATTTCAGGAAGCCTTTTTCCTTCAGGTAGGCTTCGGCAACGGACTTCGCCGGTTCGCCATCGACCTGGATCTTGGCATTGAGCTTGCGCAACTCGTCTGCCGTCAGGCTCTGGAAGATCGGAGCAAGAATTTCCTGGATCTTCGGGTTTGCCTGCAGCACGGCCTCGCGGATGATCGGGGTCGGTGCATAGACCTGCTGCACGCTCTTGTCGTCTTCGAGAACCGTCAGCTCGGCAGCCTGGATTGCACCATCCGTACCGTAGACCATGGCGGTGTTGACGCCGTTGGTCTGGTCGGCCGCCGCCTTGATCGTGGCGGCCGTATCGCCACCCGAAAGCACGACTTCCTGATCCGGCTTCAGCGTGAAGCCGTAGGTGGTCTGGAAGGCGGGCAGGGCGCCGGCCGAATTCACGAATTCAGCCGAGGCTGCAAGCTTGGCGGCCCCGCCGCCCGAAACCCACTTGCCGAAATCGGACATGCTCTTGAGGTTGTTCGGGCCGGCAACATCGTTGCGCACGGCAAGCGCCCAGGTGTTGTTGGCCGGCGAAGGCGTCAGCCAGACGATCTTGTTGGCGTCGTAGTCGAGCTTCTTGGCTTCCTGGTAACCCTGCTCGAGGTTCTTCCAGGCTGCGTCATCGGCCTTGTTGAAGAAGAAGCCGGCATTGCCGGTATATTCCGGGTAGATGTCGATTTCGCCAGCGGTGATCGCCTTGCGCACGACGGGCGTTGCGCCGAGCGCGATGCGGTCCTGCGTCTTGATTCCGTTGGCCTCCAGCGCGAGCGCGATGACGTTGCCGAGCAGCGTGCCTTCGGTGTCGATCTTCGATGAAACCACGACGTCTGCGGCGTGGGCCGCGCCGGCCGCAAAGGCGGCAAGCGAAACGGCAAGTGCGAATTTCTTCAGCATGATTATCCCCTTGGTTGAACACCGTTAAACGTCGCGAAAGCCCCGGACGAGAAGCCTGCGCGCATAAAACCAGCCGGCATGGTCAGCCATCAGGCCATCATGCCGGAAATACGTGCGTCATGGAAATAGTGTGCATGCCCGAAAAATCGATGCCCGAAAATCGAAGCAGCCCCCTCCAGTATCCGCTGTCGCGGCGCGATTATGGCGGCGAATGCAGACCGTTGCGCGGAATTGCATTCCCTTTTCCAAGGCCGGCGCGATTTGTTTTTGTCCCCTTGCGTGTTTCCACGATGTTCCGGTGCTTTTGATCGGTTCTTTCGCCGCCCGGATTTCTATGGGATGAACGATAGCCTGCACCTTCGCGAGCAGGGATATCTTTTTTCACGAACACGTCATATCCTCCGCCTTTTCAGTAGTTTCCGGAGAAAGCCTTGCATCTCGGCGCCCTCTTCATCGCAAGTCACGTTCTCTCTTCCGGCTCCATGCGCGAGACGGCGCGCCGCTTCAACGTCTCCGTCTCGACCGTGTCGGCAGCGATCGACAATCTGGAGACGGAGCTTGCCTTGAAGCTCGCCGAGCGTTCCTCGGGCGAACTGGTCATTCTGCTTGCCGGAGGCAGAGTTCTGGAGGGATTGGCGCCGATCCTTGCTGCAACAGGGCAACTTGGAGACCGGCTCGGCCATCGTGAACCGGAAGCTTACGGACAATGGGCCGCCCGCATCCCCGTCAAGCTCGTCACCATGGAGCGTTATCTGGAGGTTGCCGATCAAGGCAGTATCAACAGGGCAGCACGCCGCCTTCGTCTTGGTCAGCCGCAGCTTTCCTTGCAGATTGCCAATCTTGAGAAATTCTTCGGAGACCGGCTCTTCGAACGTCAGGCACAAGGCTCTGCGTTGACGGAGGAGGGCCGATTTGCTTATGCGGTCTTTTCGACCATCAGCCTCGCCTGGAACGAACTGAAATCCGCTGCGGACGAACGCTACCAGCGCACCGCCCGCTCGCTGCGCATCGGCGCCATCATCCCTACGGGCTCGGAAAGCTGGGTTGCACGTTGCCTGGGCAGCCTCGTCGCCGAGTGGAATACCGGCCGCAACAAGAATGCCTTATCGCTGGTCTCGATGACCGCGGACGATCTGCGCGAGGCGCTGAAATCCGGACGCATCGATGTCGCGATCCTCGATTCCGTCTTCGGCCTGGAAAGCTTCCGTCATCGCGAATTGCTGCGCACCGACATGGTGGCGATCGCTCCGCTCGACAGCACGGAAACAACCGCGGTCGAGCTTGTCGCCAGTCATCCGATCTGCACGCCGAGCCCGCGCACCGGCATCGGCCATGCCGCCATGACCTTCGGCTATGACCGTACCCTGCATCGCCGCCTCCGCGACCGGGATATCACCGCGGCGGATTCGCTGCCTGTCATCGTCGATCTCGTCGCCAATCACGGCTACGTCTCCTTCCTCGGCCGCGTCAGCGCCATGCCGATTGCCGACCGAGTGCGCATCGTCGAACTCGCCGAGCCGATGCCCATGTCCTACCACGTGGCCTTCAATCATCGGAAAGCGGCCGCTGACGCTTGCGACCTGCTGATCGCGACTGCTGCAAAAATCGTCCCAAGACCTGTCGCGAAAGATGCCGCCTTCGCATAAATAAGCTGCGGCGGAAGAAGAGGGATTCGGACGATGACGGTTTTGCTGGAAGTATGCGTCGATAGCGCTCAAGGCCTTGCGGCGGCGATCGAGGGTGGTGCCGGCCGCATCGAACTCTGCTCGGCGCTGGAACTTGGCGGGCTGACGCCGCTGCCGAGCCTGATGCGAATTGCCGCCGAAGCACCGATCCCGGTCTATGCGATGATCCGCCCTCACGCCGGTCCCTTCATCTTCGATGCCACGGATGAAAAGGCGATGCTGGCCGATATCGATGCCGTCAGGGCCGCGGGCCTCGCCGGCGTCGTCATCGGCGCCAACCGGTCGGACGGCACGCTCGACATGCCGCTCATTCATCGCTTGAAGGCGCATGCCGCCGGCCTCGGCTCGACCCTGCATCGCGCTTTCGATCTCGTGCCGGACCCGGATGTGGCACTGGAGCAGGCGGTCGAACTCGGTTGCGAGCGCATCCTCACTTCAGGCTGTGTGCCGAAGGCGCTCGATGGACTGGAAACGCTGAAGCGCATCTGCGCCAAGGCAGCCGGTCGCATCTCGATCATGCCGGGCAGCGGCGTGCGCCCGACCAATGCCGTCGAAATCCTGCGGGCGACGGGTGCTCACGAAATCCACGGTTCCTGCAGCTCACCCGTTACCGGTGCCGATCCGCGCGCCGTCTCTTTCGGCTTCGATGTGCCGACCTCGAACCGGACCGATGTCGAGGTCGTCAGGCAGATGCGCGCGGCAATCGACGCTGCTTAAGCGGCAACCTTGATCACGGCCTTGATGAGGCCGCTCTTCTCATGCGCCCAGCGGGCAAGGTCGCGCGGCGCGTCGGCAAGCGTCGTGCGATGCGTGATCAGCTTGTCGACCGGAACGAGGCCCTTGGCGATCGAATCCGCGACATGTTCGAAGTCGACGCGCGTCGCATTGCGGCTGCCGATGACCATCATCTCCCGCTTGTGAAACTCCGGGTCGGAGAAGCGGATATCGTCTTTCACGACACTGACGAGCACCAGCGCGCCGCCGTGGGCGACGAAGCTGAACGCCTTCTGCATCGACGGCCCGTAACCCGTAGCATCGAAGACGACATCGAAAGCGTCGCCATCGGTCTTTGCCTTCACGGCATCGAGCGTGCCGTCACCGGCGACGATGCCTGACGTGAACCCGAAGCGCTCCGATGCCATCTGCAGCCGTTCTGCGCTCGTATCGAGCAGCGTCACATCATGACCGGCGATGCGTGAGAAGATCGCCGCGCCGAGGCCGATCGGACCTGCGCCGATAACGAGCGAGCGGGAACCGGCTGATGCCATGGAGCGGCGCACGGCATGCGCTCCGATAGCCAGGAATTCGGTGGTTGCGGCCGCCTCCAGGCTCAGTCCCTTGGCGGCATAGAGATTGCCGGCCGGAACCACGATCTCCTCGCAGAAGGCGCCGTCCGTGTGCACGCCGAGAACCCTGATGTTGGTGCAGCAATTCGGCTTGCCCTGGCGGCAGGCGACGCAGCTCCCGCAAGAGAGGTAAGGATTGACGATCACAGGTGTGCCCGTCGCCATCGCCACGCCGTCGCCTGCTTCGAGCACGGTCGCCGAGATCTCGTGTCCCATCACGCGCGGATATTCGAGGAACGGGTGCTTGCCTTCGAAGATGTGGTAATCCGTGCCGCAGATGCCGACATGGCTCACGGCGAGCCGTACCCAGCCGGGTGCCGGTCTTTCGGGGGAGGGGCGCTCGACGAGATCGAGGACGCCGGGTTCGCGGCAAAGGACTGCTTTCATGACGGTTCTCGCATTGCTGAAATGAAGAAAGCCGGCCCGCGGGCCGGCTTTGTTTTGTATTTCGCTCAGCCCGCCCGGCGCCGGCGAAGCTGATCGAAGTAGACGATGACGATGATCAGCAGGCCGGTGATGATGCGCTGCCAGAACGAGTTGACGTTCAGAAGGTTTGCGCCGTTGTTGATCGTCGCCAGAATGAACGCGCCGATCAGCGGGCCATGCACGGAGCCGACAGCTCCGAAGAGAGACGTGCCGCCGATGACCGAAGAGGCGATCGCCTGCAGTTCCCAGCCGTCGGCCTGTGTCGCGTTACCGATGGCGATACGCGAGGCGAGCAGCACGCCGACGAAAGCCGCAAAGGAAGCCGAAAGGATATAGGCGAGGTAGATCATCCCCTTGACGTTGACGCCGGAAAGGCGCGCCGCTTCGGCATTAGAGCCGACGGCGAAGAGGTAGCGGCCCCAGCGGCTCAGATGCAGGAAGACGAAGGAGGGGATCGCGACCAGGATGACCATCCAGAACAGGCTTGGAACGCCAAGGAAATCGGCGCGGGCGAAATTGCTGAAGCCCTCGTCGGTGATGCTGATCGTCGAGCCGTTGGTGATCAAGAGGCCGATGCCGCGCAGCGATGTCAGCGTCGCCAACGTGATGATGAAGGGCGGCAGGCCCATATGCACGATGCCGAAGCCATGGAAGGAGCCGATCGCGACACCGATGGCTAGCGTCAGCAGGATTGCCGCCCAGAGCGGCACACCCGCCTGCAGCAGCCAGGCGATGATGACGGTGCAGAAGCCGACGATTGCGCCGACAGAAAGGTCGATGCCGGCGGTGATGATGACGAAGGTCTGGCCGAGCGCCAGGATCGCCGTCATCGCACCTTGGCGCAGCAGGTTGGAAATGTTGAGCGGCGTCCAGAAGCTCTCGGTGACGAAGCCGAGCACGATCCAGAGGAAGATCAGCAACCCGATCAGCGTCAGGCCGAACAGGATGTTCATCTTCCGGCGCGGCGGCGGCGCGACGATTTCGGTGGGGGTGACAGTCATGAATTTTCTCCCTCTTATTCTTTTGGCTCAGACGCCGATCGCTTCGCTGAGCACTTCTTCATGCGTCGCCGCGTGGAAATCATGGCTTGCAACGAGCTTGCCGCTGCGGAAGACGTGTAGCCGGTCGGCCAGTTCATAGACCTCGGGCAGGTAGGAGGAGATCAGGATGATGCCTGCCCCCTCCTTCAGCAGCTTGGCGAAGAGCCGGTAGATTTCCGCCTTGGTGCCGACATCGACGCCGACAGTCGGCTCGTCGAAAATGAAGAGCCGGGCGCCGTGGCTCAGCCACTTGCCGATCACGATCTTCTGCTGGTTGCCGCCCGACATGCTGGAGGCCGGAACACGCCGGCTCGGCGTCTTGATGCTGAGATCGCGGATCTGCTTGTCGGCATTCGTCGATTCGCGTGCGTGATTGATAACCGGGCCGTTGCTGAGGCGTCCGAATACCGGCAGGTTGATATTGAGGCCGATCGGCAGGTTGAGGCAAAGCCCCTGGTCGCGCCGGCTTTCGGGCGCCAGCGCAATACCGAGCTCCATCGCGGTGCGTTCGTTCTTGATGTCGACGCGCTTGCCCATCCAGTGGATTTCGCCCGCACTTGTCGGTTGGCGACCATAAAGCCCGAGCGCGAATTCGCTGCGCCCGGCGCCGATCAGGCCGTAGAGCCCGACGATCTGTCCTGCCTTGACGTTCAGCGTCACGTCCTCGAAGCCCGGGCCTGTAAGTCCCCTGACGTCGAGGATCGTCTCGCCGATCGGAATGTCTTCCTTGTGGTAGATCTGCTCGATCGAGCGGTTGATCATCAACGCGATCAGCTCGGCCTCGTTGGTCTCGCCGATCAGGCGCGTACCGACATGCGTGCCGTCGCGAAGCACCGAGACACGGTCGGCGAGCTCGAAAACCTCTTCCATGCGGTGGCTAATATAAACGATGGTGACGCCTTCACTCTGCAGGCGGCGGATCAGCTTGAAGAGCTGCGCGGATTCCTGGCGGGTGAGGTAGGCGGTCGGCTCATCGAAGATCAGGAACTGCGTGCCGCGCATGGCGGCGCGCGCGGTGGCGACGAGCTGCTGCTGACCGATCGTCAACGAGCTCAGAAGCGCACCGGCCGGCAGACCGAAGCCGAGATCGTCGAGGACGGACTGCGCCATCTTCTCCATCTGCTTCCTGCGCATCAGCCCGTAACGGTTGACCTCGTCGCCGAGGAAGAGATTGGCAGCCACCGTCAGGTGCCGGCAGAGCACGACTTCCTGGTGAACGGCGTTGATGCCGCGGGCGATCGCCTCGTTCGGCGTCGACAGTCCCACCGGATGGCCGCACCACAGCACCTCGCCTGCTGTGCGGGTGATGACGCCGGTGAGCAACTTGATGAGGGTGGATTTGCCGGCACCGTTTTCGCCGACGATGGCGTGGATTTCACCGGCAAGGAAGGTCAGCGTCGCCGGTTTCAGCGCCTGCACGTGACCGTAATTCTTCTGCAGGCCTTTCAGTTCGAGGATAGGCGATCCGGCGGGAATTCGATTGGCTTCTTTCAGCGTGGCGCTGTCATCGTGGCGATGACTGACCTCTTCCAGTCCGACCATGGACCTCTCCTCCTCTTGTCACGTCTGCTCCATCCCTGGTGAACCATACCACGGATGAGAAAGGCCGCGCCGGCTTTTGAAGCCGGCGCGGCCGCCTGTCGTTTTTACTTGATCTTCGGGTTCAGGAGCGCGTCGATCTTCGGCTCGGCCATGTTCGCCTTGGTGACGAGGTTTGCGCCGGTGTCGACGTTCTGCTCGACCTTCTCGCCCTTGGAGACGGCAAGAGCGGTCTTCACGCCGTCATAGCCCATGCGATAGGGGTCCTGAACGACGAGGCCGGCGATCGCACCATCCTTGAGGAAGCCGACCGTCTTGTCGTCGCTGTCGAAGCCGATGACCTTGATCTTGTCGCCGAGCTTGTTTTCAGCGATCGCCTGGCCCACACCCTGCGCCATGATCAGGTTCGAGGCGAAGACGCCGACGAGCTTCGGGTTTGCCGTGATCAGGTCGGTCATCATGTTGAGACCGGTCGTTGCCTGGCCATCGCCGTACTTGTCGGCAATCACCTTCAGGCCGGGGTGCTTGGTCTTGATCTGATCCAGGAAGCCTTCGCGGCGCTGCTCCAGCGAGCCGACGCCCGGAAGGTTCGTCAGGATGACAATTTCGCCCTCTTCCTTGCCGGTGGCGCCTTTGATGGCGGCGGCAAGGCCGTCAGCGGCGATACGGCCGCCCTGGACGTTGTCGGTCGTCAGGAACGACTTGAATGCCTTGGAGTCGGCGCCGGAGTCGATGCCGATGATCGGAACCGACTTGGCGGCTTCATCGATCGGCTTGCCGAGTGCCTTGAACTCGGTCGGCGAGATGACGATGGCGGCCGGCTTGCCGGCAACGGCATTCTCGAGAATGCTGATCTGACCATTGATGTCGGATTCAGCCTGGGCGCCGAGTTCCGGCACGTTGACGCCGAGATCCTTGCCGGCCTTGCGTGCGCCGGCCAGAACGATCTGCCAGTAGAAGGACGTCGTGTCCTTGACGATGATCGGGATCGTTACCTCAGCGGCAAAGGACGCGGCCGGCATTGCCGTTGCAATGACAGCGGCGCCTGCAAGTGCCGTAAAGGCGCGGCGAGACAGAATGGATTTCACGATATTCATAAGGGTTCTCCTCTCAGGGTGCGTTCTCCTCCAATGAAACCGGACCGCTGAACGCAGGCGGACGATTTTTATCGATAAAAAACATTTACGATGTGAAGCTAGCCGAGGCGAAAGCAAATTGCAAGTGTGCCGATTTCGCTTTTTTACCCGCTAAATTGTCTGCCAAGCAATTGTTTTCGTTTCCAATACATAAGAACCTAAAATACGGTCCTCAGTCGAATTGCACCTCGTGCGGGTGCACGACGCCCTTCTTCAAAATCAGGTTGCCGTAGAGCCGGAACTCGGTGGTCGCGACAATATAGGCCGCCTTCCGTGCCATCTCGTAGAAGGCGAAGCGTTCGACGGATGCGATGGAAAAATCGCCGGCGCGCCGGGTGACGATCTCTTGGAATTCGGCGCAAACCTCCGGCACCGCCTTGGGGTCGCCGACCACCTCCATCCGCCATGCCGATTGCGGCACGAACGTATCGAGCGGCATATGGGTGAGGATCGCCTCGGCCATGGCAGTGGCGCTGACGCCATCAGCCCGGATGACGTCGGGCCCCATGCTGCTTGCAGGGAAATTGGCATCGACAATGACGATATCGTCGCCATGCCCCATGCTCTTCAGCGCATAGAGCAGATCGGGGCCAAGAAGCGGATGAATACCTTTAAGCATGGTGTCTCCTCAGACCCGCACGGCCTCTTCGCCGAGCGGCGCGGCGACAAGCGTATAGGGTTCGAATTCGGGATAGATGTCGGCAGGAAGCCGCGGCTCGAAATTTTCCATGTTGCGCGTCAGGCTCGACGGACGCGCGGTGCCGATCAGCACCGAGGAGACCACCGGGTCGTGCAGCGGAAACTGCAGGGCAGGGGCTGCCAGCGGTACGCCGTGGCGCTTGGCCACCTCTTCCATTGCGCCCACCTTGGCGAGCACTTCCTCGCTCGCCGGCATATAGTCGAAATGCGAGCCCGGCACGGGGCCGGTCGCGAGGATGCCGGAATTGAAGACGCCGCCGACGACGAACGAGGTTCCCTTCTGTCGGCAGAGCGGGATCAGTTCGGCAACGGCCGAACGGTCGAGCAGGGTGTAGCGGCCGGCCATCAGGATCGTGTCGATATCGGCGTTGCGCATCACGTCGAGGCAGACAGGCACCTCGTTGACGCCGAGGCCGAAAGCCTTGATCGCGCCCGAGGATTTCAGCTGCTCCAGCGCCTTGACGCCGCTATCGAGGAAATTCTTCAGATGCACGGCATTCCTGGCCGCACCATGAGTATAGGCGCCGATGTCATGAACGAAGAGGATATCGATGCGGTTCAGGCCGAGGCGCGCATAGCTGAATTCGACCGAGCGCATGATGCCGTCATAGGAATAATCGTAATCGGCATCGAAGGAGAGCGGATCGACATAGCTATAGTCGGGAACCGTGCCTGTCGGCACCGGGCGCAACAGACGGCCGACCTTGGTGGACAGAACATAGTCGTTTTCCGGCTTGTCACGCAGGAAATCGCCGACGCGTCGTTCGGCAAGTCCGAGGCCATACCATGGCGCCACATCATAATAGCGGATACCGTGATCCCATGCCGTTTCCAGCGTTTCCATTGCCTGCTCACGCGGGCAGGCGCGGTAAAGGCCGCCGAGGGCAGCGGCGCCGAAGCTGATTTCGGTCACCTCGAGCGCCGTCTTGCCAATTCTCCTCGTCTTCATCATTCCTCCTCGTGAAGACCTGAAATTCAATAAATATTATTCAGAGCGTCGCTCCGAGATGCCACGGGACGAATTCATTGTCGCCGTAGCCGAAAATCTCACTTTTCGTCTTTTTGCCGGAGGCCGTATCGACGATCAGTTCAAAGATCTCGCGGCCCTTGCCGCTGATCGTCGCGTCACCCGTAACGATCGAGCCGCAGTCGATATCCATATCCTCTTCCATCGAGGTATAGAGCGCGGAATTGCTGGCGAGCTTCAGGGAGGGTGCGGGACGACAGCCGAAGCAGCTGCCGCGACCGGTCGTGAACGCGATCATGTTCGCGCCGCCGGCAACCTGGCCGGTGGCTGAAACCGGGTCGTAGCCGGGCGTGTCCATGAAGACTAGGCCGGGGGCGGTGACGCGCTCGGCATAACCATAGACGGCGGTCAGCGGCGAGCGGCCGCCCTTGGCGACGGCGCCGAGCGACTTTTCGAGAATGGTCGTCAGGCCGCCGCGCTTGTTGCCCGGAGACGGATTGTTGTCGAGCGAAGCACCGTGCAGGGCGACATAGTCTTCCCACCAGGCAATCTTCTCATCGAGCTTTCTAGCGACATCGTCGCTGACGGCGCGGCTGCGCAGCAAATGCTCGGCACCGTAGATCTCGGAGGTTTCCGAAAGGATCGCTGTACCGCCGGCAGCCGCCAGGAGGTCGGCAGCAACACCAAGCGCCGGATTGGCGGTGATGCCCGAAAAACCGTCCGAGCCACCGCATTGCAGACCGATGATGATCTCGCCGATCGACATCGGCACGCGTTTCTCACGGCCGACATCGGCGGCGATTTCGCGTAGCACACCCATGGCGCGCTCGACCGCGCGGCGGGACCCGCCTGCGTCCTGAATGTTGAAATGCCGCTTGGAGGCGCCCGCGCCACTCTGGCCGTAAAGGGTGAGCTGATTGACCTCGCAGCCGAGGCCGATCATCAGCACGCCGCCGAAATTCACATGGCGCGTATAGCCGGCAAGTGTCCGGTGCAGCACGTTCATGCCGTCACCCGTCGAGCTCATGCCGCAGCCCTGGTCGTGGACGATCGGCACGAAGCCGTCGATGCCGTCATAGTGCGGCAGGATGGTGCGGTTGGCCTCGTCGGCAATTGCCCGGCAGACCGTGGTGGAACAGTTCACGCTGGCAATGATGCCGATATAGTTGCGCGTCGCCGCCCGGCCGTCGGCGCGGCGGTAACCCATGAACGTCCGCGCCCTGTCCTCGGCACTTGCTTCTTCAGGCGCTGAATTGGCGGTCGCCGCAAGGCGGTCGTTTTCGAAATGCAGATTGTGGCTGTGAACGTGGTCGCCGGCTTTCACATCAGCCGTGGTGCGGCCGATCGCCTGGCCGTATTTCACGACCGCTGTGCCGATCGGAATGTCCGATATGGCGACCTTGTGGCCGGGGTCGATCTTCTGGCGCGTCGTAACGCCGGCAACGGTCGCTCCTTCGGCAATCGGGGCCGTTGCGACCGCGACATTGTCTCCGGCCGACAGGATGATCCAAGGCTGTCTGTCCAATTTCATCTCCCTGACGAAACGTTCGCTTCTGCGCCCGTTACATCGACGAATGCGCATTGATTTTGTTTTTTATCTACAATAAACATTTTCAAGTCAACGGGAATATTGATCCTGTGGACGAGGGAGGCAAACAGCCGCATGCGACCGAAAATAAGATAAAGGTCGCCTGAAGAGGCTCCTGGTCCGGCTGTGCCCGTTCTTGGCGGCGGGCATCATCGCCGTGTCGCCAGAGCCGTCGGGTTTGAGCGGAAAGCGGGGTCTGATGGCACGGCAGAATACAGTCTTCAAGGAAGCCTATAACCGATATGCGGCAGCATTGCGCATGGACACGGCGTTGCCTTCGGAGCCGGAAATCGCCGCCCAGCTCGGCGTCAGCCGCAGTACGGCGCGCGCCATCCTGACCCGCCTCAGCGATGAGGGCATCATCCGCTGGAACAAACGCCAGAAGATCGTGCTGCGCCAGCCTGTTGACCGTGACTTTTTCCCCTCGGAAGAGACGGATTCGCTGCATGACATCATCGAGCGCAGCTTCATGCAGCGCATTCTCTCCGATGAGGCAGCCCCCGGCATGCAGATCAACGAGCTGGAACTTGCCCGCGAGATCGGCACGGGTACCACGAGCGTGCGCGAATTCCTGATCCGCTTCTCGCGTTTCGGGCTGATCGAAAAACGGCCGAACAGCCATTGGACGCTGAAGGGCTTTACCCGTGAATTTGCGCTGGAACTTGCCGATGTGCGCGAAATGTTCGAGCTGCATTCGGCCGCCGAGTTCGGCAAGCTACCTGCCGACCATCACGCCTGGGCTGCCCTTGCGACCATCAAGGAAGAGCACCTCTCCATGCTCTCGGACATCAACAACCGCTTCAAGGAATTCTCAGTCCTCGACGAGCGCTTCCACCTCTTGATCCACCGCGCCTCGAAGAACCGTTTCATCGCCGATTTCTATGACGCGATCGCCATCATCTTTCACTATCACTATCAGTGGAACAAGACGGCCGCCCGCGAACGCAACGAGCGGGCGATCCACGAGCATCTCGATTATATCGCAGCACTCGAAGCCCGCGATCAGGCCAGGATCCAGGCCGCCTGTCGCATCCATCTCCGCTCGGCCCGCCAGACGCTGCTGCAGTCCATTCCGCAAAGTGTTGCGGAAAGCGCCTGAGCGGAGACGTCGGTGCCCGAAGGGCGCATTAGGGGGCCACACTCAGTGATCGCAGCCGATCAGCATGATCTCTAGTGCGAGGCAGCCTCGCTCGCAGCGCTGCCAGCGCCCCCGGTCTTCACACCGCGGCCGATCGGAATGAGCCAGGTGGTCGCAAAGGTCAGCACCGCTACGACAACGACACCCCAGAAGCTCCAGTGCAGCGCCGCATCGAAGATGCCGCGCACCGCCGGATCACCTGCAAGTGCCGAAAGGCCGGTCGGCTCGTTCAGGACATTGTGCAGACTGTCTGCCGCATCCCCCGTTGCATAATGGTCGATGCCGGCATTGAGGATCGCGCCGAGTACGGTGGCGCCGAGCGTATTGCCGAGGCTGCGGGCAAAGATGATCGAGGCCGTCGCACTGCCGCGCATCGACCATTCGACGCTGTCCTGCACCAGCGCGATGCTGGTGAGGTTGATCAGCCCCATACCGAAGCCCATGAAGAAGGAGCCGGCGCCGGCGACGGCCGGATGGCTTTCCGGTGTCAGGAACAGGAGGAAGAAGGCACCGAAGGGAAACATGAAGCTGCCGACCCGCAACGTATTGCGGATGCCGAATGCCTTGAAGAACCGGCTGGACAGCATCACCGACAGCGGCCAGCCGACGACGAGCATGGTGAGCGTGAAGCCGGCGACGATCGGCGAGCGGCCAAGCACGCCCTGCACATACATCGGCAGGATCGTCGAAAGGCCGATCAGCGCCATGCCGGCAAGCAGCATGCAGGCATTGCTGGTCGCCACGAGCCGCCGGCTCCAGAGCGCGATCGAAATGATCGGTTCCGGCGTGCGCTTCTCCTGCAGCACGAATAGGATACCGGTCACGACGAAAACGGCGGCAAGTGAAATGAGCACCCATGCCGGCGCATCCGTCTCCGTCAGGATCGTCAAAAACGCGATGATGGCGATCGAAAACAGGATGGCGCCGAGATAGTCGATCTTCGCATCCTTGTGCGCCACGTCCTCCTTGAGGAAGAGCAGGAAGGCGATGATCGAGAAGATGCCGATCGGCAGGTTGATCCAGAAGATCCAGGCCCAGGAGATCGTATCGACGATGATGCCGCCGGCGAGCGGCCCGACGACCGCCGAAGTCGCCCAGACTGTCGCCATCACGCCCTGCACCTTGCCGCGTTCCTCCAGCTTGAAGAGGTCGCCGATGATTGTCATTGTCACCGGCTGGATCGCGCCGGCACCCAGCCCCTGCACCAGGCGGAAGACGATCAGCGAGGCCATCGACCACGCAAGCCCGCAGAAGAGCGAGCCGACGAGGAAGACGATGATGCCGCCGATCAAGACCGGCTTGCGGCCGAAAATATCAGACAGCTTGCCGTAGATGACAGTGGTCGTCGACTGCGCCAGCAGGAAGGCTGAAAAGACCCAGCTGTAATAGGTAAAGCCGCCGAGCTGGCCGACGATCCGCGGCATGGCGGTCGCCACGATGGTGGCCTCGATCGCCACCATGAAGGTTGCGAGCATGATCGTGGCAACCACGAGCGTGCGGTTGGATTGCTGAGCGGTGGCGGACATGATGAACCTTTCGGAGCTTTCTCCGTGGCGAGAAAACTGCTCTCGGCTGGCGGGGCAAGTGCAACGCGGAGTGTCGGCAGTCTTTTATGCTCCCGCTGATAGCAGGTAAAGCGCAAGTGATATGCTTTCTTTTGTGTCGACGCTTTAAACCGCTTCCGACCCCGGCAAAATTCAAATACAAGGCATTTTACAAAGCAGGTTTCGGTGGGTTTCCGCCGAAACACGAGGTCTGGCAGGCCAGGGCTCTCGGATGTCAGGATTGCATTTCCGCCAGGTTATTCCCAACTGAAAATCTGATGCAGGCCTGCGAACCGCTCCATCGGATGCGAGGGGTTCGGATCCGGGCAGGGAAATGGCGAGCTATGATGACGCATGTTTTGGCTGCGAGCGGCGGGGTTAGACAGGTAATTTGCATCAATTGGGGCACGAGATACGGGCCGACCTTCATCAACCGTCTCTTTGCGATGGTGAAACGCAACATCACGCCGCCCTTCACCTTTACCTGTTTCACCGACTGCCGGGACGACCTCCATTCCGGCATCCTGTGTGAGGACCTGCCGCCTCTGGATGTCGAAATGCCAGTTAATACGAGAGGCATCTGGCCGAAGGCAAGGCTTTGGGGACCGAAGCTTGGAAGTCTGCGCGGGCCGGTCCTCTATCTGGACCTCGACCTGGTGATCGTCGCCTCCCTCGATGCGTTTTTCGAGGTTGGAGAGCCTGAGGATGTCGTCATGGCCCGCAACCAGACGACGCCTTTCGAAAAGCTGGGCCAGAGCTCGCTTTTTCGCTTCCCGGTCGGCAAGCTCCTGCCGCTGCAGGAGGAGTTCAGGGCCAACCCGCAGAAAGTGGCCGATGAATATCAGTATGAACAGCGCTTCGTCACCCGCAATGCGCCGGGTGGCGTGAAGTTCTTCCCGCGGAGCTGGGTCTTGCATTTCCGGCAGGATTGCCACTGGGCCTTTCCGCTGAACTATTTCCTCACGCCGCGCCTGCCCTCCAGCGCCCGCGTCGTCCTCTTCCCGCGCGGCTTCCACCCGCAGAATGCCATCGACGGGAAATTCGGCCCGAAAGGCCGGGCCGAAACGAGGCTCGATCATATCAGGGGCGTCTTCGACGCCAGCAAGCGCGGCAACAAGAAACCGTTCCGCTACCTGCGCCACTATATTCTCCCGACGCCATGGGTGGCGGATCACTGGCATGAATAAGAACGCAAGTTCGGCAGCAGAACGGAACTATTTCTCGCCTTGACTGTTTTCGGCTGAGGAAAACTCCCGGGTGCTCCGATGCGTCCTCTTCTATGCGCAGCATTTCTTTCGCTCACCGGCCTTGCCGCCGGCGCAAACGCGTCCGAGGCGGATTTCCTCAATTCGCTCGAGGGTAACTGGAGTGGAAGCGGCATGGTCCTGACCAGGATCGGCGGCATGAAGGTCAACGTGTCCTGCAATCTGAAATCCGACGCCAGCGCCACGACAGTGGCCATGAACGGCAACTGCCGTGGTCTCGCCGTCGTCACAAGAAGCTTCTCGGCAAATGTAAAGGCTGTCGGTCAACGTTATACCGGCAACTATACGGGCCCATCGGGCCAGCCCTCCAGGCTTGTCGGCAGCAGGAAAGGCGATGCTCTCAACTTCAATGTCACCTGGGCGCGCGTCACCAACGGCGATCGGAGCGCAAACATGATGATCGAGAAGGTGGGCCAGAACGGGCTTCGCCTGCAGACCGTCGATCGCGACCTTGCCTCGGGCCGATCGGTGGTGACGAGCCGCATCGATCTGCAGCGGCAGTGAACATGTCCCGGATTTTGTGACGCGCCCCACCCATCGGAACCTACGACTGCTTCCTGATGGTAGCGTAGATGATGTTGCGGTTGGCACCGAACCAGACCGTCTTGTCAGTGTCTCCCGGCGCACTGCGATGGGAAATACGCCACATGTCGGCTTCGGAGCGCTGGAGAAGCTCCCAGTTCATGTAGGATTCCATGTAGCCGTCATCGGCCATCTCGTCGGAAAAGTTGGCAAACAGGAAGACGCCGCCGGGCTTCAGCATTTCCATGCAGATCTGCGTGAGCCGAATTGCCACCTTGTCCGTGAGATAATCGTATAATCCTGCCGCGTAGATCAGATCGAACGTGCCGATCCGGTGCTTTCGTGCAAGCAAGCCGCGCACGGATCCATTGATGGGCTCGACGGACGTTCCATGGAATTGGCTCGAGACGGAACCGATGCTTTCCGGATCCTGATCAAGGGCTACCCAGCGTTTCAGGCGGCCTTCCGCAAGGGCCTTCGATGCCTCCGCTTCCCGCAGGTGACCGGCAGCTACGGCCAGCACCTCGGTATCCGGACCTGTTCGCGCAGCGCTCTCGTCGACATAGCGGGTCAGGATGTCGCGACGTTCCCTGACGGCGACCGGGCCGGGGGCATTTATCGTGTAGTCGAAGATATCGAGGCCCAGACGGGTGGATCTGGCCACTTCTTCGGCCACCGCCGGATGCCCATAAATGAAGTCTATGAGACTGGCATCGCCGGAATAGCCGCGAGGTTTGTCAAAAGACCAGCGGGTGAACGGGCATTGCTGGAGGATCTTTGCCGAGGGATGGGCCTGAATGATCGGGATGAGCTTCTGCCACACGGCAGCGCCGAATTTATGACGGACCTCATGGAGCTGGCCGATCAACCACCTGACGGCATCAGGCAGGTTCCCGCCCGCGGAGAACCGTTGCATGGCAATGTTGATGACGATCGCAAACTCTGCCTCCGCAGTTCGCAGATGGTCTGTCTCGTTATCTCGGCTCGGTAAGGGAAGCGTATTGCTGAAGGACTGCGGCGTAATCAAGCTTTGGCCATCAAGAGAAAAGAGCGGCTGAGCCACGGAAACCTCACTGGTAAACAAGAATTTAAAACATTGCGTAAAATCCTCATCATTTACACGGAGGTCAAGCGTTAAGGTTGGACTGCGGGGCAAATGCACGTCTGACTTTAGAAAATATTAGTGAAACCGAGCGATAGCCCGCCCGCTTTGGGACCGTTTGGGCATTATCGGTTGATGTGGAGTCTGCCTACGGCTATCCAGCGTCACTTGGCAGTCTGCGAAGGGCAACTGCTGCAAGATGTTGGGTGGCAGGGGCATGATGCACGTGTTAGCCGAGACCGCAGCTGCTACCGTGCGGCCGACGCTGTCGCCAGAACAGTTGCGTTGCCTATACAAGCAGAATAGCGAGAGCAGCCGAAAGAACGCGACGCGCAAAGGCCTCTGGACAGCGGTCGCTGCCTACCTTGCATATTCCTTCACGGACTATCTTTTTATCGGCGATGTCGTCCAGTACACGGTCGCCGGCCGGCTCGTGGTCGGCATCGCTGCACTATGCGTGCTGGAATTCCTGCTCTATCGCAAGGCAAAAGCCGATACGGTCGACATGGCTGCGGCGTTGTCGGTGCTCGCAGCCTATCTCGTCTGGCTTCTCACTGGCCAGATGACTGCGGTCAGGGATGCGTTCTCCTATTATATGGTGTTTGGCGCGATCTTCATGATGAGCGTCAATCTGTTCTTCAGTTTCCGGTTTCCGGTTGCTCTTGCCGCCTCCGCAACGAACGTGCTCATCTTCACTGGCGCCCTCTATCTGTTCGCGCCGATGTTGCTGCTGCACAAGCTCATTCTCGGCGCGTTCTGTTTTTCCTGTTTTGTTTTCACGTCCTACGTGAATCTTCAGCTCAATAGGGAACGCTACAAAGTCTTCCTGAATGCTCTTGAAGCCAGTTTGCAGCAAGCTGCCGCGGACGAAAGAGGCAAGGCTCTCTTGCATCTCTCGAACACCGACTCGCTGACCGGCCTCGAAAATCGGCGGGCCGTCGATCAACGTCTGCGTGATCATTGGCAACGATGGCAGGACGACAGCGCGCCATTTGCCGTCCTCCTGATCGATGTGGATTATTTCAAACGCTATAACGACTGCTACGGCCATCAGGAAGGTGACCGCTGTCTCATCGCTGTCTCCGAGCTTCTTCGAAGCGTAGCCGAGTCCTGGGGCTCGATCATCGGGCGATACGGCGGTGAGGAATTCATCGTCATCACACCGATGCCGAATCCAGAACGAATGGTCGAGCTTGCAGAAGCGATGTGTGCTGCCGTTAGGGCCTTGGCCTGGCCACACGAACACAGGCGGGACGGGACCACTGTCATCACGGTGAGTGTCGGCGTGTCCTATACGCGGGACGAGAGCAAGCAGGTCGAGAAGGTCATTCACGAAGCGGATCGCGCGCTTTACGCCGCCAAGGCTGCGGGCCGCAACACCCTGGTTGTCTTCGATCCCGAAGATCCCGAGAGCAGCGATGACAGCGAGGATATAGCTGCGACCCTGAAGATCGCGCTCGATCACGGCCTTGTCTCTCTCGTGTACCAGCCGATCCGCAACGTCCAGACGGGCAAGACGGACGCTGTCGAAGCCTTGATGCGTTTGAACATGCTGGATGGAACGTCCGTACCGCCTGTCAAATTCATCCCGGTCGCCGAAAGAACGGGTTCAATCGTCGAACTCGGCCGGTGGGCAATCCGCACTGTTTGCCGGGACTTGCTGGCGGCCGACCTCGTGCAGGTCGCGAGCGTCAACGTTTCCCCGATCGAACTCAAGACGCCGGGTTTCGCCACCTATGTGGCGGTAACGCTGGCAGAATTCGGCGTGACGGGCGCCCGGCTTGCTTTCGAGATTACCGAGGGCGTGGAGTTGGAAATCGACCAGGACGTCGTTCGTTGCATCAGCGACCTGAGAAAGCTCGGCGCTCAGGTCTGGCTTGACGATTTTGGCACAGGCTTCGCAGGTCTCTCGTGGCTCCGTCTCATAGAGTTCGACACCGTCAAGATCGATCGATCGTTCCTCCATGACTGCAATACGGAGAGAGGCAAGAGGATGTTGCTCGACATCATCAGCCTGCTGCGCAATCGCGGCGTGCAGATCCTCATTGAAGGCGTCGAGACCATCGAACATCAGCGGCTGATGCAGCAGTACGGGATCAACCAGATTCAAGGCTATTTCATAGGAAGGCCCGCGCCGGCAGCCCAGCTCGAAGCTGATAACGTGCTGCAGTTCAGCATGATCAGGAGCCTTGATTCAAAACGCCTGTTCCGGAATGGGCCATAGATTCAGCCCGCTTCAGGACCTCCACGGACGACGGCTGCCGTGCCGGGCCGGTCCATATTGCCTTCCGTGCGGCGAGCCGCCGATAGAGTGAACGTCGCCCTGCGTCGGCTGTATCGCGTCGAACTGCATCGCATTTGTTATGAACAGCCGTCGTCGCGCATTCTGCCTCTGATCGGTCTCAGCGGAACGACCATGACTGGCAGCGCAATCACCTGCACACTGTCGAACACGAGTCAGGGATGGCAAGTTTCCCGGTCCGATACGGCCGTCGGGAGGGGCGCGTCTCACCGCCTTGAACGGCTGCGCCGCCGGTAGGATTATCGCCGTCAGGGGTTTTCGCGAAACTCGAAATGTCAGCCTGTGCCGCGATACCAGAGTGCAACTCATGCGGCGAGTAGCAAATCTGTCGATGATCTCGGTCAAGGGGGGCGGCCCACCGCTTACGGCCAGCGGGCATCCAAACAGCCAGATCAACGACCTGCTGCAGTTGGCCTTCGTCGCAAGCCCGAACTCAAAGTCGTGACCAGAAAGCACGGCATATCCTACACCAACGTATGGTTATGGAACACACTCTAACGGGATAATTTTCATCCATCGCATCACTGCCTTCCCCGGTCGGGTCGGCCGGCTGGCTGAACCTAACTTTGCTGGAATCGCTAAATCCCGGTGCAGCCCAAACCGCCAGTTGGCGCTTCAGGGGCAGGAGCCCCCATGACCATGAATGTCACCAATCATCCTGCGAACACAAACCTGAAAACTTCAGATGAGAGCGATCAAGCGGAGACAGGGACACCTGTTCCGCCGACGCGAAAGCCGAAATGGCGAATGCTGGTGCTGGGTACGATAGGGATAGTGGCGCTTGGTGCAGCGGCCTATGGCGGCTGGAAATACTGGACGGTGTGGCAATTCGAACAATCGACGGACGATGCATATGTGCAGGCCGACGTGGTCGCGATAGCGCCACAGGTGGCGGGCTATATCCAGACGCTTCTTGTCAATGACAATCAGCCGGTCAAAGCCGGTGACGTTCTCGCGACAATTGATCCGCGCGACTTTCAGGCGGCGGTCGATCAGGCCAAGGCGGATGTCGCCGAGGCCGAAGCGGCCATCGTCAGTATTGCCGCCCAACTCAGCGAACAAAAGGCCCTGATCGATGAAGCGCAAGCGACGATCAATACCGATCAGGCATCGGAAGTGTTCGCTGAACAGAACAACCAGCGCTTCATGACCCTGTCAAAAACGGGTTCGGCAACAGTGGAGGAGGCCCAACAGGCATCGTCGCAGGCCGATTCGGCGAAGGCCGTCGTGGTCAAGGACAAGGCTGCACTGGTCGCCGCGCAGAAGCAGATCGCTACGCTCGATGCTCAAGAGTCCGAAGCAAAAGCGACTCTTGGTCACAATCGTGCCGCGCTGGCTCAGGCCGAACTCAATCTCGGATACACGGTGCTGCGAGCACCCGTCGACGGAGTTGTCGGCGCGCGGGCAGTCCGGGTTGGCCTCTACGCCCAGCCTGGTCAATTGTTGCTGGCCGTAGTGCCGCTCCAGGCGGCCTATGTCGTCGCCAATTACAAGGAGACTCAGCTCGCCAACGTCAAGCCGGGCCAACCGGTCAGGATCGACGTGGATACATTTTCAGGTATCACCGTGCGCGGCATCGTCAACAGCCTAGCGCCGGCAAGCGGTCAGGAGTTCGCCTTGCTGCCGCCCGACAACGCGACCGGCAACTTTACCAAGATCGTCCAGCGTGTTCCGGTCAAGATCACCATCGACAAGTCGGATCCACTTGCCGGTCGCCTGCTTCCGGGGATGTCGGTAACGACCACAATCAAGGTTGGACCGGCCGTTGATGGCAACCCTCCTGGGAACGCAAGCAAGTAATCCTTGGGAGGTTACGGCGATGGCGGGCATGGAAACATCCGGCGTTGAGCGCGAGCCGGGCGCCAGCGTGCGCACTTGGATCGCGGTTGGCGGCTGTATGGTGGGGGCGCTGATTGCCGTCCTCGACATTCAGATCACCAACTCCTCGCTTCCACAGATCGAAGGCGGAATCGGTACCGGTTCCGACAACGGCACCTGGATCTCGACCGCCTATCTGATCGGCGAAATCATCATGATCCCGCTGACGGACTATCTGAGCCGCGTCTTCACCTTCCGCCGCGCCTTGCTCGGCAATCTCGGCCTGTTCCTGTTGTTTTCCATCTGCTGCGCCTTTGCCTCGAACCTATCGGAAATGATCATGTTCCGTGGATTGCAGGGCCTCACGGGCGGGGTGATGATTCCGATGGCCTTCACTCGCGTGTTGACGACGATCCCGCTGCGCCAGCAGCCGACGGGGTTGGCGGCTTTCGCGCTGACTGCGACCTTCGGACCAGCAATCGGGCCGACCATCGGCGGCTACCTGACCGAAAACTACGGATGGCAGTATATCTTCTTCATCAATCTCATCCCCGGGGCGTTGATGTTTGGCTTGCTCTATCCGACGCTGGAACGATCCAAGATGAACCTCGCATTGCTGCGCGACGGCGACTGGCTCGGCATCGCATTCATGGCGGTTGGCTTGGCATCGCTGCAAACAGTGCTCGATGAAGGCAACAAGGACGACTGGTTCGGGTCACCCTACATAGTGCACTTGGCCATCCTGGCAGCCATTGCACTGACGATTTTCATCATTATCGAGTTGGTCGTCGAGAAACCTGCTGTCCGACTACGTCTGCTCGCGCACCGAAATTTTGGATTGGGTACGCTCGCCAATATCATCGTTGGCTTTGCTCTCTATGGCTCGGTGTACGTGCTGCCTGCGTACCTCAACGGAGTTCAAGGCTACAATGCCGAGCAAACCGGCTTGGTACTGGCCTGGGCCGGCCTGCCCCAGCTTCTGATTATCCCCTTCGTGCCTTTGCTGCAAAAGCACTTCGATCGGCGTGCCATCGTCTCTGTCGGTCTGGCTATCTTCGCGGCAAGCTGCTTTCTGAACACGCATCTGAGCTTTGACGATGGTGGTCCCCAGTTCATGATTACCAACATTGTGCGTGCAATTGGTCAGGCCGTGGTGATCGCACCGTTGATCGGTATCGCAACTGTTGGAATCCCCAGAGAGCAATCAGGAGCGGCATCCGGGCTGTTCAACATGATGCGAAGCCTCGGTGGCGCAGTGGGAACGGCCACACTGGCAACGATCATCACCAAACGTGAACAATTCCATTCCAACATCATCGGCCAGTCGGTCACGCCCTATGGAAGCAACGTCGGGCAGTTTCTGACGAACATGCAGCAGTATTTTATGGCGCATGGCGCCGGCGATGCCGATCATGCGCATCACGAGGCCGAAATCTTGCTCGGCACGCTCGTCCAGCAACAATCCTTCGTCATGGCGTTTTCCGATACATTCTATGTACTCGGGGTGCTCCTGTCGCTCGCAGTCGTCGTGGTCCTTTTGACACGAGGGCCTTCGCCGACTTAGGCTGTTTCGGCGGGGTGCCAGGGCGCTATATGGCCAACGAACGTTTGACCATCGGCGTCCGGATTGGGGCCAACCAGAAAGTACACTCCCGCCTTTGTGACTTCAGGCCGTGATGGAAGACCTGCGAGCTTGGAGCGCGGTACACCTAGGCGCTACATGCGTGGCGACTTGAGCGCGTCGTCGGCAGGTAATATCTGAAGACGTCGAGAATTTATACTTGCAATCAAGAGGCTAATGGTGCCGCTTACGTGACTCGAACACGTGACCCCATCATTACGAATGATGTGCTCTACCGACTGAGCTAAAGCGGCAATCCGGCGGGCGAAGCTTGTCGCCCGCGATTTGCATGGGGCTGATACAGGCATTGTCTGAAGATTTCAAGCACCCTCTTATGCCCCATGGCAAAAAAGCTGAAGCCTGTGGAAAGGCCCCCATTCAATGGAAAGGCCCGCACTTCACAGCGCCAGCCGGGTGCGGGCGGCCCGATATTCCACTTCCAGCCGGTCGACCAGCTTGGCGACCGGCTCCACGGCCTTGATCGCGCCGATGCCCTGGCCGCTGCCCCAGATGTCCTTCCAGGCCTTTGCGCCGCCGGTCGCCTGTTCGAAATCCATCTTCGAGGGATCGGCATCAGGCAGGTTGTCGGGGTCGAGGCCGGCGGCGCGGATGGAGGGTTTCAGGTAGTTGCCGTGTACGCCGGTGAAATAGTTCGAGTAGACGATATCGGCGGCGGCGCCTTCGACAATCGCCTGTTTATAGCCATCGGAGGCGCGCGCCTCCTCGGTCGCGATGAAGGGAGTACCGATATAGGCCATGTCGGCGCCCATGGCCTCTGCAGCCAGAATGGCGCCGCCGGTTGCAATCGAGCCGGCAAGCAGAAGTGGGCCGTCGAACCATGCGCGGATTTCCTGCACCAGCGCGAAGGGCGAAAGCGTGCCCGCATGTCCGCCAGCACCTGCCGCAACGGCGATCAGCCCGTCCGCGCCCTTGCGGATCGCCGAATTGGCATGGCGGTTGTTGATGATGTCGTGCAGCACGATGCCGCCATAGGAATGCACCGCGGCATTCACTTCCGGCACAGCGCCCAGCGAGGAAATGACGATTGGCACCTTGTATTTCACGCAGAGCATCAGATCGTGCTCCAGCCGCTTGTTCGACATATGGACGATCTGGTTGACTGCGAAAGGGGCTGCCGGCCGCTCCGGATGCCTGGCATCATAATCGGCAAGATCCTCGGTGATCATGGCCAGCCACTCGTCGAGCTGGCTTTCCGGCCGCGCGTTCAAGGCCGGAAAGGCGCCGATCACGCCGGCCTTGCATTGCGCCAGCGTCAGCGCCGGATGGGAAATGATGAAAAGCGGAGAGCCGATGACCGGCAGTCGCAGATTATCTCTGAGTATCGCGGGCAGGGCCATGCTTTCACCGATTTTGACGTTTACGAAAACGTCAATTGATTATCAGAGCCGGTGCCTGAGGAAAAGGGCAAGAGAGGGAACGCGTGCTCTTTTCCGTAATCCCGTCTAGTTTCAGAATATCTAATGGAGATTTGGAGCACAGCGCGGCGTCGCTTATCCCCCGCCGATGCGCTCCGGTAAGGTTGCAAGGCTTGCGGTTTGCCGCACTTGCCGCTACCGAATTTTGACAGGCATGTGATCTTTGAGCTCGATGCCGGCAGGAAACGTGAAGGGCCTGATGTGAGCGGACTAGAAACGGCTATCAGAACTGCGCTCGACAATTCCGACCGCGACAGTGCGGAAGTTCGTGCACGCATCTATCAGTCCGCGCGTCAGGCGCTGGAAGCCGGCCTGCGCAAGCAGGATATCACCGATGCCGATGTGGTCGCCCATCATCGCCACCGTCTCGAAACGACGATCCACACCATCGAGAGCGAAGAGCGCGCCCGCCTTCACCCGCGGCAGGGGCCTCCGGAGGTTCCGGTTCCCCCTGTCGTCGAAATGCCCGAGCCCGTCCATCACGCGGCAGAGCCCGCTTATCCTGCGCAGGAAGATCACGATCCGGTCGTCGCCGGTGAAACGCGCGGCCACCATGCCGCCTCCCGGACTTCGGATGATGCGAGCCTGGATGACGTTCACGCGAGCAGCGTTGATCAGCTGGGGGCGGCACCCCACGGAGAGATGCGCGGCGAAATGCGCGCAGCGCCGGAAAAGCGCGGCGGCATGGATTTTCGCCCCGAGCGGGCAGCTGTCCGCCGCAAGCCGCGCAAGTTCTTCTCGCGTCTGCTCGTCTGGTGCGTGCTGCTCGCTTTCATCGGCACGGGTGCCTGGTGGGCTTACAGTTCCGGCCTGCTGCTGACGGCGGCCGAGCGTGATACGAGCGTCGCCAATCCGCCCGCGAGCACTCAGCCGGAAGATTTCGACGGCGAGGATAGTGCCGCCAATAGCCCCCCCTCGCATGACGACCAGCCTGTGACGATCGACCCGCAAAACAGCTTCTCGGCAGACTGGATCGAGGTCTTCAAGCCCTCCGATGCTGACAAGATCGAGAGCGGTGCGCGTGCCCGCACGGAAAATGTCACCGAAACAGAAGGTCAGGCCGTCCGCCTGACATCCCAGAGCGGCGACACGGATGGCAACGTCTCCATCAGCATCCCGGCCAATGTCCTGCAGCAGCTCGCCGGCAAGTCCTCGACCATCGCACTGACCTTGCAGTCCACCACGGACGAGCCCACGCAGATCACCGTCGAATGCGATTTCCAGTCACTCGGTAATTGCGCCCGCCACCGCTTCAACGTCACGCGTGAAAAATCGGACGCGCTGCTTCAGGTGCGCTTCGACCGTTCGCTGGCCCCGAATTCCGCGGGCCGGCTGATGATCAACAGCGATGTCGATGGCAAGGCTCGCGGCATCAATCTCTTCGCCGTACGGATCCTGCCTGGCCAATAAGCGGCAGGGTTTGCCGGACGCCGTGCGTCCGAGGCTGTAGCGACCTCTATTTCAGGAAGCCTCGGCCGGAGCCGATGATCTTGTCGTCGATCGCGCCGATCGCGTTCTTGTCCTTGCTGTCATAGTCGATGGTTTTCAGCATGTGGCGCAGGAGGTTGAGCCGTGCCCGGCGTTTGTCGTTGGCGTGGATCACGGTCCAGGGCGCAAATTCCGTGTGGGTTTCCTTCAACATGCGGTCGCGCTTCTCACTGTAGTCGTCCCATTTGGTCAGGGCGGCTATATCCATCGAGGAAAGCTTCCAGACCGCGAGCGCATCGTGGCGCCGGTCATGGAACCGTTTGATCTGCATTTCCCGGCCGATATCCAGATAGAACTTGAAGAAGAAGATGCCTTCATGGGCAATGACCTTCTCCACCTGTGGCGCCTGGTTGAGAAAGTCCTCGTATTGTTTCGGCGTGCAGAAGCCCATGACCGGCTCCACGCCGGCACGGTTGTACCAGGAGCGGTCGAAGAGCACGAATTCGCCCGAGGTCGGAAACTGCGCGATATAGCGCTGGAAGTACCACTGGCCCTGTTCCCGCTCCGTGGGTTTGGCGAGCGCCACAACGCGGGCAAGGCGCGGGTTCATGTGAGCCGAGGACGCCTGGATCGCGCCGCCCTTGCCGGCCGCATCACGCCCTTCGAAGAGCGCCATCACCCGTTTGCCGGTCGCCTGCAGCCAGAACTGCACTTTCACGAGCTCGACCTGCAGCTTCCTCAGCTCCTCGAAATATTCGTCTTCCTTGAGCTTCTTCTTGTAGGGATAGTCGCCGGATTCCAGCGCATGCTCGTCCACCCAGTCGGGCAGCACGGGATCATCGATATCGAAGACGCGTTTCTTGCCCCTGATCTCGAGCTCCACGGCTCTGCTTTCGACGTCCTCGGCCATCATCTCCTCCGGCGCTTGATGCTTTCGCCTTCGGCAGGCGAACATATTTATCATTGAAAATCAAATCCGATGCGTAAGCAAAGCATAATCCCGTGCTGAGTGCTGCGGCTTTTCGTACAAGTTTCGGAAACGGAAAACTTCTGTCATGAAACGCGGCTATCAGGCAGAGTTTGAATGTGAAGAAAAACGAATCGATGCCGTGAGGGGCCGTTTGGAAGACCAAATGCCGTGGACAAAAAGCCTGTTGGCGCGCATCCGGCGCGAACGCCCGGTTTTGCTGGCGACGCTGCTGAGCGCGCTTGTCGCGCTTGCTGCGGGCATGAACAAATGGATCGTATTCGCCCTGCTGCTCGTCATGATCGTCACCTCGCTCTTCAACGAGGCCCCGGTCATCAGGCCCGATGTCGTCGAACCGGTCGAACCCGAGCCCGAAGTGCTTCCGAGCCGCCTGCCTGAAGTCTCCGCCACGCTGGCCGGCCTCGATATCCCGGTCATGGTGCTCTCGGAAGATGCCTCGGTGCTGTTTCAGAACCGGGCGGCCGAAAAAGCCTTCGGCGAGGCGACGCTCGGCTCCCATATATCGGCGCGGTTGCGTTCGCCTGGCGTGTTGGACATGGTGCGCGAGACCATCGCCACCAACGCCCCGAACCAGATCGAGCATTCCGAGCGGCTGCCTTCGGAGCGCGTCTATATCGTTCGCAGCGCTCCTGTCGAATTCAAGGATGATGACGGCCGCAACGAGCGCTATTACATCCTTTCCTTCCGCGACATTTCCGAGGTTCGCCGCATCGATCGCATGCGCTCGGATTTCGTCGCCAATGCAAGCCACGAGCTGCGCACGCCGCTTGCCTCGTTGCGCGGCTTCATCGAAACCATCCAGGGCCCGGCAAAGAACGATCAGAAGGCGCAGGCGCGCTTCCTCGGCATCATGTTCGACCAGACGACACGCATGAGCAGGCTTGTCGACGATCTCCTGTCTCTCTCCAGGCTGGAACTCAAATCGCATATCGCCCCCGACGAGAAGGTGGATCTCGTGCCGCTTCTCGGCCACGTCCGGGACTCGCTTCTGCCGCTTGCAAAGGATGTCGGCGTCTCGATCAACTTGCATCTGCCCGAGGGCAAGGTCGAGGTGCTGGGCGATCGCGACGAGCTCGTTCAGGTCTTTGAAAACCTGATGGAAAACGCCTGCAAATACGGCCAGGAGGGCGAGATCGTCGATGTCTGGTTGAAGAACGGGTCGGGCCAGCCCGTCGAGGTCAGCGTTGTCGACAAAGGGCCCGGCATTCCCGCCGAACACGTGCCGCGCCTGACGGAGCGCTTCTATCGCGTCAGCATTGAAGACAGCCGTTCGAAGAAGGGCACCGGCCTCGGGCTTGCCATCGTCAAGCATATTCTGACGCGCCATCGTGCACGGCTGATCGTTAAATCCGAGGTGGGCAAGGGAACCGAGTTCACGGTGCGCTTCTGACGCAATATGTCGCACACTATTTTGAAGTGTCGTATTTTTACTTTAATAATCAATAGCTTAATCTGTCATAAATGTTTCACCGATTTGACATAAAAGGACGGTGCTTAAGGCGCTAAGAGAGTCCTGCCGATGAAAAAAGGCAATGCGAGGGCCTCTTTGAGGCCGCACTCACACAAGCCCAAATGCCGGGAGATTCAAATGAACACCTTTAAACTTACTGTTGCCGCGCTCGCTGCAACCGCCGCTTTCGCTGGCGTTGCTGTCGCCCGCGACCAGATCCAGGTTGCTGGTTCGTCCACCGTCCTGCCGTACGCAAAGATCGTTGCCGAATCCTTCGGCGAAACCTTCACCAACTTCAAGACGCCGGTCGTCGAATCCGGCGGCACGGGCGCTGGTCTGAAGGAGTTCTGCAAGGGCGTCGGTGAAGACACGATCGACGTTGCCAACGCTTCGCGCCCGATCAACAAGAGCGAAGCCGAAGCCTGCAAGGCTGCCGGCGTAACCGACATCCAGGAAGTCAAGATCGGCTACGACGGCATCGTCTTCGCAACCGACTCTTCCAACCCGGATGTTGCCTACGTTCCGGCCGACATCTACAAGGCCCTCGCAGCCCAGGTCGTTGTTGACGGCAAGCTCGTCGCCAATCCGTACAAGAAGTGGTCCGAAGTCAACCCGAAGCTTCCGGCTGTTGATATCGCTGCCTACATCCCGGGCGAAAAGCACGGCACCCGCGAAGTCTTCGAACAGAACGTTCTCGCTGCTGGCTGCAAGGCTTCCGGCGCAACCGACGTTATCGCCAAGGAAATCGCCGACAAGGCTGCCCAGGGCAAGGCTTGCGTCGCAGTTCGCAAGGACGGCGCTGCCGTTGACATCGACGGCGACTATCCGGAAACGCTGGCACGCATCGCTGCCAACAAGACCGGCGTTGGCGTATTCGGTCTCTCCTTCTATGAAAACAATGCCGACAAGCTCAAGGTTGCGACCATGAGCGGCATCGTTCCGTCGACGGAAACCATCGCTAACGGCACCTACCCGGTTTCCCGCCCGCTGTTCTTCTACGTCAAGAAGGCACATCTCGGCGCCGTTCCGGGCCTGAAGGAATATGTCAACTTCTTCGTATCCGACCAGATGATCGGCCCTGACGGCCCGCTCGCCGAATACGGTCTCGTTGCTGCTCCGGATGCAGAGCGCGACGCGATCCGCAAGGACGTAGAGGCTGGCAAGACCATGTAATGAACTTTGCCGGCGCGACGCTCGGGGGCGTCGCGCCGGCATCGCCTTATCCATCCGGCTCCAATGGGGCGCCGGACGGGTGAACTTCTTCTCCATGATAATGAAGCCGATGGCACGCTCCTGGAGCTGCCGGGTTCTTTGGGGGCTGTGGGCCTGGGGACGTAACGAATGAGCACATCCATCATACTCTTGTGCCTGGTGGTGATCGGCGCCGTTGCCTATGTGGCTGCGCGCAGCCGCGCTAGCGCACTTTCCGGAGGCAGATCTGCTGCCCTGCATTCGCGGCCGGCCTATTATGGCTCCTATGCCGCGATCTGGGCTGCTCTGCCGTCCCTGATCGTTCTGTGTGTCTGGCTGGCTGTCAGCCCGGGCATCATCTCTTCTTCCGTTCGCGGCGCCTTTCCTGACGACGTGAAGGCGCAGCCGGCCGTCCAGCAGGATCTCGCCTACAGCATGGTCGCCACCATTGCCCGCGGCATGAACCTGCTGACCTCGGATGAGGCTTCCTCCCTCTCGGGCAATCCCGCGGGCTTGCACGCAAAGCTCAGTGAAAAGGGCGTGCCGCTCGCCGGCGAGCCGCAGCCTTACATGATCGATGCCGCAAAGACCCTGAACTCTGAGAGCATGACGAGCCGCACCATCATGACGGCGATCGTTCTGCTCATTTCCGTCGCAGGCGCCTTCTATGCGCTGCGCTCGGTTGCTCCGCGCTTCCGCGCCCGCAATCGTGTCGAGCGTGTCATGCTCTGGGCGCTGCTCGTTGCATCCTCCATCGCCATTCTGACGACGATCGGCATCGTTCTCTCGATGCTGTCAGAAGCGGCCCGTTTCTTCTCCGTCGTTCCCTTCGTCGACTTCTTCTTCGGAACGGTCTGGGATCCGCGTTTTGCCGGTGCGGGCAGCTCCTCCTTCGGCCAGTTCGGGCTTATCCCACTCCTGCTCGGCACGCTCTATATCGGCCTGGTCGCCATGCTGGTCGCCGTGCCGGTTGGCCTCTTTGCCGCCATCTATATGGCCGAATACGCCTCTCCGAAGATCCGCTCGATCGCCAAGCCACTTCTCGAAGTGCTCGCCGGCATTCCGACGATCGTCTACGGCTTCTTCGCGCTCGTCACCGTCGGGCCGTTCCTGCGTGATTTCTCGTCGCAGATCAGCGGTCTCCTGACCGGTAATTATACGAACTTCATCCAGGCACAGAGCGTCATCACCGCCGGCATCGTCATGGGCATCATGCTGATCCCTTACGTTTCCTCGCTGTCGGATGACATCATCACCGCCGTTCCGCGTGCCCTGCGCGACGGTTCGCTCGGCCTCGGCGCCACGCGCTCCGAAACCATCAAGAAGGTCGTCCTGCCCGCAGCTCTTCCCGGTATCGTCGGCGCGCTGCTGATGACGGCTTCCCGCGCCATTGGCGAAACCATGATCGTGGTTCTGGCCGCCGGCGTCGCCGCCCGTATCCAGATCAATCCCTTCGAGCCGATGACGACCGTGACTGTCAAGATCGTCAACCAGTTGACCGGCGACCTTGAGTTCACCTCGCCGCAGACGCTGGTCGCCTTCGCACTTGGCATCACGCTGTTCTGCATCACGCTTTGCCTCAACATTTACGCGCTCTACATCGTGCGCAAATATCGGGAGCAGTACGAATGACGAATATTGTTTCCCCCGTCGCCGGCGTCACCGTTTCCAAGGCGCCCGCGCGTCGCGATATCGGCATCAAGCGCCGCTATGCCGCCGAGCGCCGGTTCCAGGCCTATGGCATCGCAGCTATAGCGTTCGGCCTCATCTTCCTCTTCATCCTGCTCTGGACGGTCATCAGCAACGGCTATACGGCCTTCCAGCAGACGTCGATCACGCTGCCGATCGAGTTCGCCGAGAAGACGCTCGACCCGGACAACAAGCGTGCAACCGACCCCTCGGTGCTGGTTGCTGCCAACTATCCGGTTCTGCTGCGTGACGCGATCGTTAAGCAGCTCGGCATCAATGCATCGAGCCGTCCTGACGTGCGCGACGCATCCGCCATGCTGTCCAAGGGTGCGCCGATCCAGTTGCGCGACATGGTCGTTGCCGACCCGTCGATCATCGGCAAGACCGTCAATGTCACGGTGCTTGCAGATGCCAATATCGACAGTGCCAACAAAGGCCAGATCAACCTTTCGGTCGATGAGAAGAACCGCAAGGTCAACGACAAGCAGGTTGCCTGGATGAACGAGCTGAAGGCGAGCGGTGCTCTCCACAAGACGTTCAACACCGGCCTCTTCGTCAACGGCAATTCCAGCCGTCCGGAAGCCGCAGGTCTCGGCGTCGCCCTCATCGGCTCGCTCTACCTGATGCTCATCGTGCTTGCCCTTTCGCTGCCGATCGGCGTCGCAGCCTCGATCTACCTCGAGGAATTCGCGCCGAAGAACAAGCTGACGGATCTGATCGAGGTCAACATCAACAACCTCGCCGCCGTTCCGTCGATCGTCTACGGTCTGCTCGGCCTGTCGGTCTTCATCAACTTCGCCGGCCTGCCGCGTTCGGCATCGCTCGTCGGCGGCCTGGTGCTGACCCTGATGACGCTTCCGACGATTATCATCGCGACGCGTGCGGCGCTGCGCGCCGTACCGCCGTCGATCCGCTCGGCAGCCCTCGGCCTTGGCGCCTCGAAGATGCAGATGGTGTTCCACCATGTGCTGCCGCTTGCAATGCCCGGCATCCTGACCGGCACGATCATCGGCCTTGCCCACGCACTCGGCGAAACTGCGCCGCTGCTCCTGATCGGCATGGTCGCCTTCGTCGCCCAGGCGCCGGCCACTCCGCTCGATCCCTCCACGGCACTTCCGGTTCAGGTCTACATGTGGGCCAACGAAGCCGAGCGCGCATTCGTGGAAAGAACCTCGGGTGCCATCATCGTCCTGCTCCTGTTCCTGATCGTCATGAACATCGGAGCTATCCTCTTGCGTCGTCGCTTTGAGCGCCGCTGGTAAACGGAGTAAAGATCATGAACATGTTGACGGAAGCCGCAGTCGAGAAGGCGCTGGACCAGAAAATGAGCAACGTCCCGTATAAGATGATCGGTCAGGATGTCTCCGTTTATTACGGCGAGAAGCGTGCGCTTTTCGATGTCAATCTGAACATCCGCGAAAACACCGTGACCGCGCTGATCGGCCCCTCGGGCTGCGGCAAGTCCACCTTCCTGCGTTCGCTGAACCGCATGAACGACACGATCGACGGCTGCCGCGTCACCGGCAAGATCACGCTCGACACGGATGATATCTACGATCCTGATATCGACGTCGTCGAACTGCGTGCCCGCGTCGGCATGGTATTCCAGAAGCCGAACCCGTTCCCGAAGACGATCTATGAAAACGTCTCCTACGGCCCGCGCATTCACGGTCTGGCAAAGTCCAAGGCCGACCTCGACCAGATCGTCGAGACCAGTCTGCAGCGCGCCGGCCTCTGGAACGAGGTCAAGGACCGCGTGCATGAATCCGGCACCGGCCTCTCCGGTGGTCAGCAGCAGCGTCTGTGCATCGCACGTGCTGTCGCCGTCAGCCCGGAAGTCATCCTCATGGACGAACCCTGCTCGGCGCTCGACCCGATCGCGACTGCAAAGGTCGAAGAGCTGATCCACGAGCTGCGTGAAAACTACACCATCGTCATTGTGACGCATTCCATGCAGCAGGCCGCCCGCGTATCACAGCGTACGGCCATGTTCCACCTCGGCAACCTGGTCGAGGAAAACGATACTGACAAGATGTTCACCAATCCGGACGATCCGCGCACCCAGGACTATATCATGGGCCGGTTCGGCTGATTTTGGCGATGTGAAGCCTTCCCGATTTTCGAGGACAAAGCCCCATGGCATCGACACATATTTTTTCCGCCTATGACGACGATCTGAAGTTCCTGTCCCGGCGCATTTCCGAGATGGGTGGTCTTGCCGAACAGATGGGCGCCGACGCAGTTCGCGCGCTGGTCAACGGTGACACCGCACTCGCTCAGAAGGTCATTTCCGACGACGTGATCCTCGATCACGCTGAACGCGAAATCAACGACAAGGCGATCGTCACGATCGCCCGCCGCCAGCCGATGGCCTCCGATCTTCGCGAGATCATGGGTTCGATCCGCATCGCCGCCGACCTCGAGCGCGTCGGCGATCTCGGCAAGAACACCGCAAAGCGCGTCATCGCTGTGCAGAGCACCGGCGTTCCGCGCAAGCTCGCCCGCGGTCTCGAGCATCTCTCCGAACTGGCGCTGGTCCAGCTCAAGGAAGTGCTCGACGTCTACACCAATCGCTCGGCCGACAAGGCCAAGTCCATCCGCGAGCGCGACGACGAGATCGACGCGATGTACACCTCGCTGTTCCGCGAACTCCTCACCTACATGATGGAAGATCCGCGCAACATCACGAGCTGCACGCATCTTCTCTTTTGCGCCAAGAACATCGAGCGCATCGGCGACCACGCGACCAACATTGCCGAGACGATCTACTACATGGCAACCGGCGCCCAGCCGGAGGGCGAGCGTCCGAAGGACGACAGCTCCAATACCGTTGGTGCGGTCACGGAGTAATCCGGACCTGCCGATTGCGTGCGCGCCCCGTCGGGGGCGCGCAAGGGTCGCAGCCAATTCCGAGTTCTTGCATGGTCCCTTGCTTAAATCACCCCCGGTTTAAGGATCATGCATTAGGAGACTGACACGCATGATCCCAAGAGTTGCAGTTGTTGAAGATGAAGAGGCGCTGAGCGTGCTTCTCCGCTACAACCTTGAAGCCGAAGGTTTCGAGGTGGATACGATCCTTCGTGGCGACGAAGCCGAAATCCGGCTTCAGGAGCGCACGCCGGACCTGCTCATCCTTGACTGGATGCTGCCGGGCGTTTCCGGCATCGAGCTCTGCCGCCGGCTGCGCATGCGGCCGGAAACCGAGCGCCTGCCGATCATCATGCTGACGGCGCGCGGCGAAGAGAGCGAGCGCGTTCGCGGTCTTTCGACCGGCGCGGACGACTATGTCGTCAAGCCCTTCTCCACGCCGGAACTCGTCGCCCGCGTCAAGGCGATGCTCCGACGCGCCCGTCCCGAGGTGCTCTCCACCGTTCTGAAATGTGGTGATATCGAGCTCGATCGCGAAACGCACCGCGTCCATCGCAAGAGCCGCGAAGTCCGCCTCGGCCCGACCGAATTCCGCCTGCTGGAATTCCTGATGTCCTCGCCGGGCCGCGTCTTCTCCCGCTCGCAGCTTCTCGACGGCGTCTGGGGCCATGATATCTACGTGGACGAGCGCACCGTCGACGTCCATGTCGGCCGCCTGCGCAAGGCGCTGAATTTCTCCAACATGCAGGATGTCATCCGCACCGTGCGCGGCGCGGGATATTCCATGGAAGCTTAAGCTTAATCCGAGTGATCGGAGGTCCAGACGGGTCGCTCGCTTGCCGGGCGGCCCGTTTGTCTATCTGGCACCCCTAGCTCCTTATGAAAACCGACGCGAGGCGCCGAAAGCGAACCTCGAGAGGATCTGCTTTCTACAGACGGATGCGCACAAGAATTCGGTCAAGAGCCTTTTGCAGAGCCGCAGTGCCGCCAAACGCACGAAAGTCTTCGAGCACCTGTTCGTTCAATCCGCCCTTGGTCGAATGCTCGCCGATGAGTTCATCGAAGCTCGCGACAGGTTTTGAACGGGCAGCATGGGCGAGGCCGGAAAACAATTGACGGAGGTAGGCGTCGCCAGCCGTTCCCGAGAGCCCCTTGCTCTGCAGCCAGGTCGACGTCGCGTCCAGGATGCCGAAATAGCTGGCCATCAGGCAGCTCGCCACCGCGAGAAGTTCGAACTCCTGCTTGTCTTCAACCTGGATCGCCGTTCCGAGCGCCGAAAAGAGTGTGTGGGAGACCTCGTCGGGCGGGTAGATCGCAGTCGCTCCCTGGAGATCTGCGACGAACGGAAGTGGAATTGCCAGGCTTAGGCGAACCGGCCGATCGATCCACGCCAGCAGTTGATCCATTGGCGTAGCCGCGACAAAGCTGATGACATGGTGGCCCGGCCGAAATCGGAGCGAGCGGATGACCTCCTCGGCAATTTGCGGCCTCACTGCCAAAAATACGAGATCGGAGCGGTCGAGAACATCCTGGTTGCCCACAGCGATAGACACATTCCCGTTTGCCGCCGCGAGGCGGGAGGCGACGCCTGCGTTACGAGGTGACAGCGCGATCGGTGTGTCGCGAAACGCCGTCTTGCCCAATCCGGTGACGACGGCCTCGGTAATCGTGCCCGCCCCGACGAACCCCATTGTCATCCGCTTTGGGTCGATCTCCATTGGCACCCCCAGGCGACTATCTGCGCCGTGCTACTCGACCAGAATACCGCATCTGTATCAGAAAATCGCGCTACAGCGCCATGACCACCGGTCCATGCCAGCCTTGGGGCTGAAACGCATCGATGGTCTTGGCCACATAAGTTCGCATTGTCGGGCAGGGTAGACGCCGGCAGAGATCGGCCTTCCGCAGATCGCGGTCAGGAGCCGTTTTCCGGCGTTCCTGCGCCGGCTAAAAAATCACCCCTCCGCGCCAGGCGAGGAGGGGTGATGATACGTTGCGTCTGTTGGAGGATCGCTGCTCAGGCGACGCGGACAGCCTTGCGGCGTTCGCTCACCGGCTGATAGGCGAGACGCTGGTGGTAGTTGCAATAGGGTGATGAATCCGGAGAGTCGCAGCCGCAGAAGTAGAAATCGTCCTTCAGCGGATCGCCGACCGGCCACTTGCAGGTGCGCTCCGTCAGTTCCGTCAGGCCGAGGCGACGCGAAATAGGCACGACCACGTTTTTGGCCGGCACGTATTCCATTTCCTCGACCGTTTCGATCTCGATCTCTTCCTTCAGCATCGTTGCGCCCTGCTGGCGCGTCACGGTGCGGGTGGCGATGCGAGATGCATAGTTCGGGGCGCGGGGCGCAGAGGTGTTGCGCTTGGGCGCACGCGCCGTGGTTGCGGTGCCGCCGGCCTTGGCGCGACCGGGAAGACTGAGCCGGTGAACCTTGCCGATAACAGCGTTTCTACTTACTCCGCCAAGTTGCGCAGCGATCTGGCTGGCACTTAGTCCCTCCGACCAAAGCTTCTTGAGCTTTTCGACACGCTCGTCTGTCCAGTTCATGCCCTGTCTCCACCTTTCGCGTTGGTGATGGCAGAATCCCTCACCGTTGCCTCGGAAGCCTCCGAAGCAAGAAACGCCTGATCAATTTTGGTGACTAGTTCCGCCGCATGCAGTCTAGTAATTGAACTTTAACCTAGTGTGAGCCTGACTCTGTGACAAGAGTCGCAGGAATCCGATGAATCCGAATTCGTAGTTTTCCCCAACTTGCTTCCCGAGAGAGTCATTTCTGCAACATTAGCTGTTGATAGACCTGTAATGCGGATTGCAGGCTTGACGCATGCGCTAAATCCTCAGTTTTGTTGACATTGCAGTGCGAAAAGTAAATAGTGCTTCAGGCCGCCGAAAGGCGGCATTTTTAATTTTTCGGACCTGGTTTTCTTAGCCGGAGTCCGTTGCCTCAGAGCCTGATTGAAGGAGATCGCGCCATGGCTGAAGCCTCGCCGCTTTATGATACCTATTCTCGTGCCCCGCTGCGGTTCGAGCGAGGTGAAGGCGTCTGGCTGATCACCGAAACCGGCGAGCGATATCTGGATTTTGGCGCGGGCGTTGCCGTTACCTCTGTCGGACACGGCAATCCGCATGTCGTGGCCGCTCTCAAGGATCAGGCTGACAAGGTCTGGCACCTCTCCAACGTCTATGAGATCCCCGGCCAGGAGAAGCTTGCCAACCGCCTGACCGAGGCCACCTTCGCCGACAAGGTGTTCTTCACCAATTCCGGCGCCGAGGCGCTCGAATGCGCCATCAAGACGGCACGCCGCTACCAGTTCTCCAAGGGCCATCCGGAGCGCTTCCATATCATCACCTTCGAAGGCGCCTTCCACGGCCGCACGCTGGCGACGATCGCAGCCGGCGGCCAGGAAAAATATCTCGAAGGTTTCGGCCCCAAGACCCCCGGTTTCGACCAGGTTCCTTTCGGCGATGTCGAGGCGGTACGCGCTGCGATTACCGACAAGACGGCCGGCATCCTCATCGAACCCGTGCAGGGTGAGGGTGGCGTGCGCCCGGTGACACCTGAATTCATGAAGGCGCTCCGCCAGCTCTGCGATGAGCATGGCCTGCTCCTCATTCTCGATGAAGTTCAGACCGGCGTCGGCCGCACCGGCAAGCTCTTCGCCCATGAATGGTCGGGTGTCACGCCCGATATCATGGCTGTTGCGAAGGGCATCGGCGGCGGCTTCCCGCTCGGCGCCTGCCTCGCGACCGCAGAAGCAGCCTCCGGCATGAAGGCCGGCACGCATGGTTCCACCTATGGTGGCAATCCGTTGGCCATGGCCGTCGGTAACGCGGTTCTCGATGTCATCCTTGCCGAGGGCTTCCTGCAGCACGTGCGCGATGTCACCCTCGTCTTCCGTCAGGGCCTTGCCTCGCTCAAGGATCGCTATCCCGATGTGATCGAAGATATCAGGGGCGAAGGTCTGCTGCTCGGCGTCAAGGCTGCCATCCCCTCGGCAGAGCTGCTGAAGGAAATCCGCGCAGCACACCTTCTGGCGATCCCGGCGGGCGACAATGTCATCCGCCTGCTGCCGCCGCTGGTCGTAACCGCCGAGGAGGCGCGCGAGGGTCTTTCCCGTCTTGAGCGCGCTGCCGAAAGCATCCGTGCCGCCAAGGTCAAGAAGACCGCTTGATAGGACATTGCCCCGCCCGCTGGCGGGCGTAGCAGGTAACGAACAATGGCTTCCCCCAAACACTTTCTCGATCTCTCCGCAGTCACCGCTTCCGACCTCAGAACCATCATGGACGATGCCAAGGTGCGAAAGCAGGCATTCAAGGCCGGCTCCGCCGACAAGCCGCTCGCCGGCAAGATGCTGGCCATGATCTTCGAGAAACCGTCGACCCGCACCCGCGTCTCCTTCGACGTCGGCATGCGCCAGCTCGGCGGCGAGACGCTGTTCTTGTCGGGTACTGAAATGCAGCTCGGCCGCGCCGAGACCATCGGCGATACGGCCAAGGTCCTGTCGCGCTATGTCGATGCCATCATGATCCGTACGACCGAGCACAGCCGGATGCTGGAGCTAGCCGAGCATGCCACGGTGCCCGTCATCAACGCGCTGACGGATGACACCCATCCCTGCCAGATCATGGCTGATATCATGACCTTCGAAGAGCATCGCGGCCCGATCAAGGGCAAGACGATCGCCTGGACCGGCGACGGCAACAACGTGCTGCATTCCCTCGTGGAAGGGGCTGCCCGTTTCGGCTACCGCATGAACATGGCGGTACCCCTTGGTTCCGAGCCGAAGGATCACTATCTGAACTGGGCCCGCAATGAGGGCGCCGAAATCATGCTTTACCATGATGCTGACCGTGCGGTCGCCGGCGTCGATTGTGTGGTGACCGATACCTGGGTCTCCATGAATCAGGAACATCGGGCCCGTGGTCACAATGTCTTCCAGCCTTATCAGGTCAATGCGCATTTGATGGCGCAGGCCGGCAAAGATGCATTGTTCATGCATTGCCTTCCCGCCCACCGCGGCGAGGAGGTGACGGATGAGGTGATCGATGGCCCGCAGTCCGTGGTCTTCGATGAGGCGGAAAACCGTCTTCATGCGCAGAAGTCGATTCTTGCTTGGTGCCTGGGCGCGATCTGAACCATAATCGGATGTCGCGAGTCCAAAACTCGCGGCTGCGCAAGCAGCCGGTGCGCTAGCCGGCTGTTCTGACAGAACAGGAGTGAAAGCCATGGCAGAAGCTGCCGCCGCCCTCGGCGAGTTCGATTTCGCCGGCGATGATCATGTCGTCCCCTTCCAGGTGGAAGGGCTGGATGTGCGCGGTCGCGCCGTCCAGCTCGGCCCGATGCTGGATTCGATCCTCGAGCGCCATCACTATCCCATGCCCGTCGCCCGCCTTCTGGCGGAAGTGGTGGTGCTTACGGTGCTGCTCGGCACCTCGCTGAAATTCGAGGGCAAATTCACGGTCCAGACCAAAAGCGACGGTCCCGTCGATCTACTGGTCGCCGATTTCTCCACGCCGGAAAATGTCCGGGCCTACGCCCGTTTCGATCAGGCCTTGCTCGACAAGGCGATTGCGGCAGGCGAAACGGAGCCGGAACAGCTGCTCGGCAAGGGCGTGCTCGCCTTCACCATCGACCAGGGCAAGTTCAGCCAGCCCTATCAGGGCATCGTCGCGCTTGACGGTACCTCACTGGAAGACATTGCCGGTGTCTATTTCCGCCAGTCGGAGCAGATCCCGACACGTGTGCGCCTTGCCGCTGCCGAACTCTTCGACCGCGACGAGAACGGCAAGCCGCGTCACCGCTGGCGGGCAGGGGGCCTCGTCGCACAGTTCCTGCCGGAAGCGCCGGAGCGTATGCGCCAGCCCGATCTTCATGGCGGCGATGGCGACACGGCTGCGCGCGCCCATGTTGAGGATGATGCCTGGACGGAAGCCCGCTCGCTCGTTGAAACGGTCGATGCCGACGAACTGACCGATCCGCAGGTCGGCACGGAACGCCTGCTCTTCCGCCTCTTCCACGAACGCGGCGTGCGCGTCTACGATCCGCGGGCGGTCTTCGATCGTTGCAGCTGTTCGCGCGAAAAGATCGGCGGCGTGCTGAAGGGCTTCAGCGCGGAGGAAATCGAGGCGAGTCAGGAAAACGGCGAGATAGCGGTGACCTGCGAGTTCTGCTCCACGACCTATCGTTTCCCGGTGGACGAGGTCGCGTCTCAGCTTACTTAGTATTCCCAGTTGAAAGGGAAGAACGTCCAATAAAAACAGGCGATGGTGCAGCACAGTGACTCGACTTTTGGTAGTCACTGTGTGCCTATGCGTTTCATTGGTTGGGCTATGAAAACGGGATGGGTGCCAATGAAGCTGTTGTGTTTGCTTCTCGCGCTGATAGCTGCGGTGCCGCAAACGAGCTTCGCCAGTGACGAGACAATGCTATGGAAAGAAGTCGGCGGCTGGACGGTGGCTGCCGACCTGACTTTGGGTAGCGCCTGCTTTGTTGCGACGGCCTTTGAGGATCGTACACTTTTCCGTCTTGGCTTCAATTTCCTCGATAAGGACCATCCCTTTTATATTCTGATGGTCAATGACAATTGGAAATCGTTGGAGGAAGGCAAGCAATACCCGATCGAACTCTATCTGGACCGCTCCAAATGGACTGTCGATGCAAGCGCTGTGGTCTTTAACGGTGAAAAGGGACTACGCATTGATTTTAAAGATACTAACTTGGTTAGCGAGTTTGCCGTCAAGTTGGGTTTTCGCGCCGATTTTAACGGCAAGCGAATAGTCGCCCTTAGCCTGAAAAACTCCGTCAAGGCTATTGATGAGATGATCGCCTGTCAGAAGGCCGTTGACGCTGTCCTGGCCAAACAGCCGAAACCGCCACAGTCAAAGGATCCATTCGATGCAAAACCGGATGCTCAGACCGCCTCGGATCCGTTTGAACTTTAACAGAGATTGACGACTGAAGGCTCAAGATTGACGCATCGTCGCGAATAGCGAGGCTACGCTTTAGTTCAGCACCCTGAGCAGGCCGGGTGAATCGAGCGAGAAGGCGGGTATGTCGACATCGAACATCTCGCCTTCGTCCGTCTCCATCTGGTAGTGGCCAAACATCAGGCCGGATGGCGTATCCAGCGGGCAGCCGGAGGAATATTCATAGGTATCGCCCGGCTGCAACCGCGGCTGCTCGCCGACGACGCCGGGGCCGCTGACCTCGTCGATCTGCCCGTTCTGGTCGGTAATGTTCCAGTAGCGGTTGACGAGACGCACGGCGATATCGGAGTTGTTGCTGATCACCACGCGATAACCCCAGACATAGCGATCGTCTTCCGGATCGGATTGCTCCTCCAGATAAAACGGCTCGACAACGACTTCGATATCTCGTGTGAGGGCGCGATACATGCCTTACACCTTAGTCAGGATACGTTACCCGTATCTTATACGAGGCCTCTTCCGTCAAGAAACGGTACAGTGATCGCGGCCTCACTACCTTCAGTTGGGCCGCCTTTCGTTCATTAAGCCTAACTCTCAGTGTTAATTTCAAGGCAAATGCGACGGCCGCGGCGTTTGCCGGCGGCCGTGCCTTGATGTCAGGCCGAAACCTTCGCCAGAGCGCGGGCGAAATCTTCGATGAGATCGTCCGTGTCCTCGATACCGGCCGAGAGGCGTACCGTGCCCGGCGAGATGCCGAGTTCGGCGCGAGCCTCGTCCGTCAGGTTCTTGTGCGTGGTCGTGGCCGGATGCGTGATCAGGCTCTTGGAGTCGCCGAGATTGTTGGAGATCTTGACGATATCAAGCGCGTTCTGCAGCGCGAAGGCCGCCTCCTTGCCACCCTTCAGCTCGAAGCAGACGAGTGTCGAGCCGCCCGACATCTGCTTGGCGATGATATCGGCCTGTGGATGGTCCTTGCGGCCGGGATAGATGACCTTGGCGACCTTGCCCTGATCGGCGAGGAAATCGGCGATCTTCGCCGCATTCTGCGTCTGCTGCTTGACGCGCAGCGGCAGCGTCTCGATGCCCTTCAGCAGTGTCCACGCATTGAACGGCGACATGGCCGGGCCGGTATGGCGGAAATAGTCGTGCAGGTTCTCGTCGATCCACTCTTTGTCGGAGAGAACGACGCCGCCGAGGCAGCGGCCCTGGCCGTCGATGTGCTTGGTCGCGGAATAGACGACGATATGGGCGCCGAGCTCCAGCGGCTTCTGGAAGAGCGGCGTTGCAAACACGTTGTCGACCACGACCTTTGCGCCGATCTGGTTGGCGAGCTTGGCGACACCTGCGATGTCGACAACTTCCAGCGTCGGATTGGTCGGGCTTTCCAGGAAGAAGACCTTGGTCTTTGGGGTAATAGCCTTTTCCCAGTTTTCGAGGTCGCGACCGTCGATCAGCGTGCAGTCGATCCCGTATTTCGGCGCCAGCGTCTCAACCACCCAGCGGCAGGAGCCGAAGAGGGCGCGCGCAGCAACGATATGATCGCCGGCCTTCAGCTGGCAGAGGATGGCAGCAGTAACAGCGGCCATGCCGGAAGCGGTGGCGCGGGCGTCTTCAGCGCCTTCCAGCATGCACATGCGCTTTTCGAACATGTCATTGGTGGGGCTGCCGTATCGCGCATAGATGAAACCGTCCGTCTCGCCCTTGAAGCGCGCTTCGGCTGCTTCGGACGTATCGTAGACGAAACCCTGCGTCAGATAGATTGCCTCTGAAGTCTCGCCATACTGCGAACGGAGCGTTCCGCCGTGGACGAGTTGGGTTGCTGGGCGCCAGGTCTTGCTCATGCCATCACCACTTTCAAACAACAAAAAAACCGGCCGCAAATGCAGACCGGTTTTCAACCCGGTCTTTTTAGCCACTTGTTTAACGTGGCTGCAAGCCGACCGGCCAAATCACCACGGGATAAATTTGCAATACTGCCGTTCTAAGCTTGCGTCAATTCCCCGACTTTGGTTTTGTCTCCGCGAGTATATGGATGGAGCATGATGGCTCGCGAAACTGGAATTTTGGCTGACCGCGCAATTGCCGCGCTGTTTGAAACCGGGCGCCTTCAAAGCGAACGCGAGCTGGATCGCGACCAGATCCAGCCGGCAAGCTTGGATCTGCGGCTGGGCGCCAAGGCTTTCCGAGTGCGCGCCAGCTTCATGCCTGGCCCGTCCCATCTCGTTTCCGACAAGCTCGATCGGCTGAGCCTGCACGTCATCGACCTCAGCGAGGGCGCGGTACTGGAAACCGGCTGCGTCTATATCGTGCCGCTGATGGAACATCTCGATCTGCCGGCCAATATGTCTGCCTCGGCCAATCCGAAAAGCTCGACCGGTCGCCTTGATATTTTCACGCGTGTCATCACCGATTACGCGCAGGAATTCGACAAGATCCCATCAGGCTATTCCGGGCCGCTCTATCTCGAAATCAGCCCGCGCACCTTCCCGATCGTCGTGCGCCGCGGCTCGCGTCTCTCGCAGATCCGCTTCCGCGTCGGCCAATCGGTCCTCGGTGAGCCGGACCTTCTGAAACTGCATGAATCGGAAACCCTGGTCGCAGCCAAGCAGCCGAACATTTCCGGCGGCGGCATCGCGTTGTCGATCGACCTGACGGGCGACAAGGACGGCCTGATTGGCTACCGCGGCAAACATCACACCGCCGTCGTCGATGTCGACAAGAAGGCCCAGCACGATATCTACGATTTCTGGGAGCCGCTCTACAGCCGCGGCCGCAACGAACTGATCCTCGATCCCGATGAATTCTATATCCTGGTCTCGCGCGAGGCCGTACACGTTCCCCCGCACTACGCGGCGGAAATGACGCCCTTCGACCCACTCGTCGGCGAATTCCGCGTCCACTATGCCGGGTTCTTCGATCCGGGCTTCGGCCACGCTCCGGCAGGCGGACGCGGCAGCCGCGCGGTGCTCGAAGTGCGCAGCCACGAAGTGCCCTTCATCCTCGAAGACGGCCAGATCGTCGGCCGCCTGATCTACGAACACATGCAGGAACAGCCCTCGAGCCTCTACGGCTCGGGTCTTGGCTCCAACTATCAGGCCCAGGGCCTGAAGCTCTCGAAGCATTTCCGCATCTGATATGCGGTGACGCCGCGACTTGACAGCGGCGGCCATCTGTTGGAAGTCTCAAGCGGTTGGCGGGTGTAGCTCAATGGTAGAGCAGCAGCTTCCCAAGCTGAATACGAGGGTTCGATTCCCTTCACCCGCTCCAGCTTCCCTCCTCAATCTCTTCCGAAAATTGTGATTGGCCGATATCGACGATGCGCGATCGCAAGCGAGCGATCCGGGCGAATGATATAGGTTTCCTCGACCTGCCGGCCGAACTGGTCGATGAAATCGTGCGGGAAGGTCGAGCCGATTGGCGACTTGGTAAGCTTCGAACGCGGCTGACCGCTATAGGTGATGCTGCCGGGAATGGGTTCGAGGCCGGGACCGTTATACTCGACGGTGGTGCAGCCGGCGAGCACCAGCGCGCTGATCAGGCCAAGTGCGATCAGTTTCATGTTGGATGCCTTTCTTTCCGCAGCACGGCGCCATTCTACCTCAAATCGCCGAAAGCTCACGACACAAACGGCACCGGTGTCTTCAACCCTTCGGGAAGAGGCTTACGACCAACAGCCTGCTGCTTGGCGAAAGTGACTCGCCCGGCGATGTTGCCGCTCTTGGGCCGATCTGCTAGAGCGGCAATGTCGAAAAAGGCAGGACCGGATAAGGTAAGCCCGGTCCCTCCCATCATGGGAAGCTCTGCTCCGTGTTTCACACGAGAACCCGCGACGTGGCCCGCATGCGAATGCGGGGTCCCGGCGGCATGCGGAGCGTTAAAAGACGCACTCCTCCGGGATTTATTCTCAAAGGAGACAGTCATGCGTTTGAACCATCTTGATTTCTACGTGCCCGATATTGCCGCTACGGCGGATTTCTTTCGGCGGTATTTCGCTCTCGAATTGCGGGAGATGAACGAACAGATCGGCCGGGCGATCCTCTTCGACGACCAGGGCACGGAGGTCGTTCTCAGTCGCCCGTTGCCAAAATTCGGCGGTGCCGATCAGGTCGAACTGCAGCGACAAACCTATCATATCGGCTTTATTCTTGCTGAAAGGTCGGATGTCGATGGGCTTCATGGCCGCCTGGCAGCGGACGGCGCCGCTGTCTCAGGGCCGCCTGCCGCCATTCGCGGCGGCTGGCTCTTCTATTGCACCGCGCCCGGTAGCATTCTTGTCGAAGTCGGCTGGCGTCCACCGGTCTGAACAGAGACCTGTAACGAAAATGGGCGGCCGAAGCCGCCCATCCTCATTCAATCTGTCGCTTGCTCAGAACTCTGTCCAGTCGGCTTCCTGGCTGCTGGACGGGGCAGCGGCATTGCTCGCGCCGAAGGCGCTGGCGAGCTTCTGGCCGAGCGCGCGGGCAGGCGAAGCCTTCGGGCGTGTCGTGCTTTCGGCAACGCGGACCGGCGTTCTGGCGGCTGGGCGTGTGGCGGCGCGTGGCGCGGCCGGGGCCGTCGGGATCGGCGCGCTTGCAACGAAGCCGCCGGTGCCCGACAGGCGGAACTGGCCGAGCAGGTTGTTGAGTGCCGCCGCTTCCGTGGCAAGGCCATGGCTGGCTGCGGTGGATTCCTCGACCATGGCGGCATTCTGCTGCGTGCCTTGGTCCATGGTGTTGACGGCTGTGTTGATCTCCTGCAGGCCGGTCGACTGCTCGCGGGCTGCTTCTGCGATCGCATGGACGTGCTGGTTGATTTCCTGCACCTCGTGGACGATTGCGTCGAGCGCCTTGCCCGTTTCGCCGACAAGACTGACGCCGGTCTGCACATGCGTACCCGATGTTGTGATCAGCGCCTTGATTTCTTTGGCGGCGTTTGCCGAACGCTGTGCGAGTTCACGCACCTCCTGTGCGACGACGGCAAAGCCCTTGCCGGCTTCACCGGCACGCGCTGCTTCAACACCGGCGTTCAGCGCCAGCAGGTTCGTCTGGAAGGCGATATCGTCGATGACGCCGATAATATTGCCGATCTCGACGGAGGATTGCTCGATCTGCTGCATGGCAGCGACCGCCTTGCGGACGACGTCGCCGGATTTTTCGGCACCAAGGCGGGTGCGGGCAACGAGTTGGCTTGCCTCTTCGGCCCGCTTTGCCGCGTCTCTTACGGTGGTGGTGATCTCTTCGAGCGCTGCCGCCGTTTCTTCGACGGAGGCGGCTTGCTGTTCGGTGCGCTTCGAAAGCTCGTCGGCAGACGACCGGATCTCGTTGGCGCCGGCGCCGATCGCGCGGGCATTGGAGCCGACTGTGTGCAGGGTCTCGTTGAGCTTCTCGATCGAATTGTTGAAGTCCTGGCGCAGCGCGTCGAGATGCGCGACGAAAGGCGTTTCGATATGCGATGCGACATCGCCGGCAGAGAGTCGGCGCAGGCCATCTCCGAGCGCATTGACCGCGCGCTCGAGATCGGCGGCTTCCGCAGCCTTCTGCGCTTCGCGTTCCCGGCGCTCGTTGTCGCCGAGGTTGCGGTCGGCTTCGGCGCGTGCCTCGATCTGGGCGCGTTCGATCGCGTTGTCACGGAAGATCGAGACGGCCTTGGCCATCTGACCGACCTCGTCGCCGCGGTCGAGCCCGCTGATCTCGCTCGCGGTATCGCCTTCGGCAAGCCGCGTCATGCGCAGGCGCAACTGCATCATGGGGCCGGCGATGCCGATCTGCGCCACGGCCACGCTGATGCCGACAGCAGCCAGAACCGCAATGCCGATCAGAATGAAGCAGAAGAAGATCCGCTCATTGACGGAAGCCGAAAGCGCGTCGCCGCCGTCATTGAGCATCGTCATCATCGCATCGTTGTTGGCGATCATCTTCGGCGTCAATGCGTTGAGCTTGGCGTTGACCAGAGCGACATTCGCCAGGGCGCCGGCGCTGTCCTTGGCCTTGCTCTGTTCGATGATCTTGTTCGCCAGCGTTTCGATTTCATCGATACCGGCCTGGATTTCATCGATCGCGGCCTTGCGGCTGGGCACAAGCTCGAGCGCCTGCTTCATGCGGTCGCGCGCCTGCGGCAGCTTGCTCGGAGTGGCGAGTGCCGTTTGGAATGCCGGCGTATCGGGCTTCATGTCGGCAAGCAGGCTCACCTGCAGCACCGAGGCGACGACCGATGCGCTCGCGCGAGCGCTCTGCATCGAGGCCAGCGCCTCATGATCGATGAAGGCGCTGTAGGTCGCGTCCGCCTGGCGGAACTCCGACATGACATAGACCAGTCCGGCCATGGTGATCAGCCCCAGGAGCGCCACGACCGATATGACTTTTGTACGGATTTTCAGATGTTTCAGCATGGAATGTCACCCGATTGGCCGGGTGTGTTGCGAACCCGGCGCTTTTGAAATCATTTGTTGCAGAACAATTCTTCGGTATTTCGGTGGCGGGAGATACCTTGAGAGGTTCGACATGCGCATCATGCGGTCGGCCGGTGAGGTCGGTGTCGTCGCGCCAAATAAGACCGGATATTGCTTAATTCCGCGCTAACGAGGGCATGCGATTGCTGTTAATTTCAGGGGGGGGGCGGGCCGCTCTCGTCGCAGAGATCGCAAAACCGCTCCGCAGAATGCCGGAGTGATCTGTGTTGGATGGCGCTGTTGAAAAGTCAGCTTTGAAGGCAGAACAGACCTTCTGTTTGCGCCTCTGGCAGCTGGCAGAACGGCTCGGCCATATTCCCCACACGGGATGATTCTGCTACAGCTCGGCGGAGGGCCAAGCCCGCATGTAATCTCTAGGCAGGTCATAATGGTGCAATCTAAACCGGCGTTTATGGCTCGCGTAGGGATTTTCATCCTCTGCCTGTTTTCGGTTGCGCTGCTGTCGGCTTTTTCCGTATTTGCGCAGCAACCGGGCCTGTCCGTGCCTCTGCTCTTCGATTCCCGCGAGCGGCTGGCAAAGCCTGATCTCTCCTTGCTCGTGCGCCTGCGTTTTCTGACCTCGGTGGACTTCCCGCCTTTCAATTTCACCGATCAGAACGGCAAGCTCTCCGGCTTCAACGTCGATCTCGCCCGCGAGATCTGCACCGAGCTGGAGATCGCCGATAAGTGCCAGATCCAGGCGCTGCCCTTTGCCGACCTGCAGAAGGCGCTCGCCGGCCTACAGGGTGACGCCGTCATTGCCGGCCTTGCCGTCACGCCCGAGTTGCGCCGCGAGTTTCTCTTCTCCCGCCCTTATCTGATGCTGCCGGCCCGCTTCGTCCGCAACACGGCCGCGTCCGTGACCGGAACGACGGCCACCGGCCTCGCCGGCCACTCCGTCGGCGTCGTCAAGGGCACCGTGCATGAGGCGATGCTCGCTGCCTTCTTCCCCGCCATCAAGGCTCAGCCCTTCGACAACAAGGAAGCGCTGCTGACGGCCTTGAAGGAGCGCAAGATCGACGCTGCCTTTGCCGATGCACTGCAGCTTTCCTTCTGGGTCGCTTCGTCAGCTTCGGACAAATGCTGCGCTCTGTTCGACGGACCCTATATGTCCGAGCATTTCCTGGGCGAGGGAATGACGATCATGCTGCGCCAGAACGATAGCGTGCTGACGGCGGCAATCGACCATGCGCTCGCAACTCTCTCGCGCAATGGCCGCCTGCAGGAAATCTATCTGCGCTATTTCCCTTACGGGCTCTACTAGAGCATTCCAGCAAAACTGTGCAGCGGTTTTGCGTCCGGAATTGCGTTAAAAAGCAGAAAGCTTTAGCCCTTGCGGAAGCGGGCGATCGCGCTGCGCTCGATGGCGGCACAGGTCAGCTTGTCGAGGCCGAGACGGTCGCGCAGCAGGCTGAGCAGCCGCAGTTCTTCTGCCTTGACGGAAAGGTCGGCCGAGGCGACTTCGACTGCCAGTGCATAGGCCGTGTCATAGAGACGGGCAGGCAGTGTATCGCGAACGGTTTCCAGTACCACATCCAGCCCTTCAGGGCCGGCCAGCAGCGAGGCGCAATCGCGGGCGATGGAAATCAGATTGTCGTCGTCGAAATCGCGGAAAACCGGCAGGAAACCGATGAGCTGACCGATCCTCTCCATTTCCCGGTCGTTCATGGTGCTGTCGACGGCGGATGCCATCACCATCACATAGATCAGCGCGTCATGGGCGGAAAGCGGCTTGTTCATGTCTGATTCCCTCTTCGATGAGCGGAGATTAGGAATTGGCGGTCTCTATTACAAGGGAGCGGCCGTTTCGGGCCGGACTGCAGCCGCCGGCCTGCGGCGCGGATCCTCGCCGTGAATGCCCTGTCTTGCCTGCTTTGCCTTTTCGCCGGCAGCAGCAAGCGGTGAACCCGGCTGCGCCTCCACCCAGCCGTTTTCAACCAGCCATGTGCCGATATCCTGCTGCCCCAGCCGGCAGGCAGCACTTGCCATGTCCTCCCATGCGTCGGAAGGCAGGTCGCAATCGATCGTGCGGTTGCGTAGGTAGAGCCGCAGCGCCGTCTTCGCCATCATGCCGCACGGCCACTGCCTGCCATCCGAGCCGCAGCTCTTGTCGGCGGGCGTCTCGATGATATTGGCAATCTGCAGCCTGCGTTTACCGAAGGAGAGAATACCGGCGCTCTCCACCGTCGGTCGCAGCAGTTCCACGCTGTCCTTTCCGGCAGGGATAGGTGATGGCGTCTCCGTCGGCGCTGGAGCGCTCTGCGCGGTTGCCCCCGCTGGCGCATTCTCGGAAGAAGCTCTTGCTGGGGTTTCGGATGGAGCCGCTGCCGGCTCGGTTGGCGCAGGCTCTGTTGCCCGGGTGCTCAATTCGGCATCTTCATCCGTGAGCGATGCAGGCGGCTTTGCCACATCGGCGGTCGCATCGGGCAGCGCCGCGGCGACATTTCCGGCATCGGCGTCAGATGCCAGCCCCCCGCCGCCATTGAGCCGTGCTTGCCCGGCCAAGAGCAGGCCGACCACGACCGCCATCCCCGCGATACCTGTGATCAAGGCTGCAGGGCGCATGATTATTTTCCTATTGGCTGGCCCAGATGATACGGGCAATCCATTCGACGTCGGAAAGCTCGATCGTCCGGTTGGGATGTTCAGGATTGAGCGACAAAAGTTCGATGGAGCGCGGGCTCTGGCGCAGAAGCACCTTGGCCATGACCTCGCCCTCGCGTGTCTTGACGACGACACGGTCGTTGCGGCGCACTTGCGCGCCGGGCTCCACGATCAGCACATCGCCGTCGCGGTAGAGCGGCATCATGCTTTCGCCCTGTATCTCGAGCGCATAGACGCCGGCCTTCTGCGAGGGGCCGGCTGGGAATTCCACAACATCCCAGCCCTGGCCGGCAGGAAAGCCGCCATCGTCGAAAAAGCCGCCGGCGCCCGCCTGTGCAAAGCCGAGCAGCGGAATTGAGTTCCCCTGTGAGGCAAAAATTCCCTCCGGCAGGCTTGCGGCCGCAGCCCCCGCCGGCCGCATGAAGCCGAGGAACTGCTCCATGCTCGCCCCCGTCGCCTCCAGCACCTTGGCGATGGATTCCGTCGAAGGCCAGCGCAGGCGCCCGTCTGCCGATAGCCGCTTGGATTTGTTGAAGGAGGTCGGATCGAGACCCGCTCGCCGCGCAAGACCAGACGGGGTCAGGTCATGCCGTTCGGCAAGCCTGTCGATCGCTCCCCAGATCTGGTCATGTGACAGCATATGCGTCCGGTTCCGCGGTCCATCCGGCCGCTTTCTATCGCCGGCAGATTAACCGAGGCATTTCTCCGAGTAAAGCGAAAATGAGGAATAAAATCCTGTCTCATGTGTGCGCAGGCTAAAGCATGTCGCGCAAAAGTGCGCAGCGGTTTTGCGATAACGAACATGCGAAAACAAAAGCCTGAAGCGTGGCAAGCGAATCCGAAGATCGCGACACGCTTTAGGCGACCATGGCCATGTTGATCTTGCCGAGCTGGATCACTGCCTGCGTGCGGCTGTCGACATTGAGCTTCAGCAGGATTGCCGAGACATGTGCCTTGATCGTTGCTTCGGAAACGCCGAGCTCGTAGGCGATCTGCTTGTTCAAAAGGCCTTCGCCGAGCATGGTCAGCACCCGGCTCTGCTGCGGTGTCAGCGTGTGCAGGCGATGGATGAGGTCGGCGACATCGGGGTCCTGTTCCTGTCCGTCGCGATAGCTCTCCGGCGTCGCAATGTCGCCCGCGAGTACTGTCAGGATGCCGCGGCGGATATCCTCGATGCCGGAAGATTTCGAAATGAAGCCGGAAGCGCCAAGTTCCAGCGCCCGGCGGATTGTCGTGGTGTCATCGGTCGCGGATATGATGACGATCGGCAGGCTGATGAATTCGGAGCGCAGCGCCATCAGGCCGGAAAAACCGCTGACTCCCGGCATGGCAAGATCGAGCAGCATCAGGTCCGCATCGGGATGCTCCGATGCCGCTGTTCGCGCAGCAGCAAAATCCCCGGCTTCGACGATTGCCTGGTGTCCTTCCATCCCGGTCACCGCCTGCCGCAACGCGTCGCGGAAAAGCGGGTGATCGTCAGCGATGATGATGGTCTGTTCCTGCATCGAAAACTCCCTCCCAAGAGCTCGATCCCGTCAGCCCTGTTCGGCTCCCCCGCACGAACATGACTCTCCACTTATATGAATATAACCAGATCAACTCCGCTGCGGAAGAGGATTGGCCTCGTCTTCCGCCCGGAATTCCCGAACTATACCCATGAAACTGCGCATCATCCGCTCCATGATGCCGATCGATCTGTCGACTTCCGCATCCGTCGGCAAGGCGGGCCGGGCGCCTGAATTCTTTTCCAGCGCGCTTACGCGATCGGCGAGCCGGTCGAGTTCGTCCTCGTAAGCCGCGCGTTCATCGGCGGCCATTCGGCAGACCAGGGCGCCATCCTTTTCGGTGCAGAGCGACATCGCCCCTGTCTGTCTGTCGAGGCGCACGAAATGGTCGCCGCTGCGCTCAAGCTGGAAGCGGGCAGTGTCCGGCTCGGCCGCCAGTGCCGCACATGGCAGAAGACCGGCGGCAAGCAGTACTGCAAATGCCTTCATCGTCTCATCCTCCGCAAAGCGTGATACCCGTCCGTTTTTGCGCCCGCAGGCGTGGACATCGCTGTCTCTTTGGGGCAAAGCCCTCATTAACAAGGCCAGCCAACGGGATCATCATGACCGCGACACCGACCCTTTACAAGATCGTGCCGGAGGCACTCTGGAAGGAGGCCAGACAAACCGGCATTTTTCATGGCGCCGGCATCGATATCAAGGATGGCTTCATCCATTTCTCGACCGCGGACCAGGTCAGGCAGACCGCGGCCCTGCATTTCGCCGGCCAGGCCGGTCTCGTCCTCGTCGCGATCGATGGGAGCGGTTTTGGCGACAAGCTGGTCTTCGAACCCTCACGCGGCGGCGCGCTCTTCCCGCATCTCTATGCCGACCTGTCGCTTTCGGCCGTGCTCTGGGAGGCCGCCCTGCCGCTCGATGATGCCGGCCTTCACATCTTTCCGGAGCTCTCAGCGTGATCGACCCCTTCAAGCGCATCGCCCGCCGCGGCCTCTTCCTCTTCGATCCGGAGACCGCGCATGGCATGTCGATTGCGGCGCTGAAGTCAGGCGTCGTGCCCGCCTGCCGTATCGCGCCGGACCCGCGCCTGCGCCAGACCGTCGCCGGGCTCGATTTTCCCAATCCGCTCGGCATGGCGGCGGGTTATGACAAGAATGCCGAGGTGCCGGAAGCGCTCTTGAAGCTCGGCTTCGGCTTTACCGAAATCGGCACCGTCACCCCGAAGCCGCAATCAGGCAATCCGCGCCCGCGCATCTTCCGTCTGGTGGAAGACGATGCGGTCATCAACCGCCTTGGCTTCAATAATGAAGGCCATGATGCAGCTTTCCGCCGCCTTCAGCAGGTCAGTCGCGCCGGTATCGTCGGCGTCAATATCGGCGCCAACAAGGATAGCGAGGACCGCATCGCCGACTATGTCGCCGGCATCCGCCGCTTCTATTCGGTCGCCCGCTATTTCACCGCCAATATATCCTCGCCCAACACGCCGGGCCTGCGCGACCTGCAGGCGCGCGAAAGCCTCGCGGCCCTTCTGTCGGCTGTTTTGACGGCGCGTGACGAGGAAGCGGAAAAGGCCGGACGGAAAATCCCGGTCTTCCTGAAGATCGCCCCCGATCTCACAGAAGAAGGCATGGATGACATTGCTGCAGAGGCGCTGTCACATGCACTCGATGGTCTCATCGTTTCCAACACGACGCTCTCGCGCGACGGCCTGAAGGATCAGGTCCAGGCGAAGGAGACCGGTGGCCTTTCCGGCGCGCCGCTGTTCGAAAAATCGACGGCCGTACTCGCCAGGATGCGCAAGCGCGTCGGTCCTGCTCTGCCGATCATCGGCGTCGGCGGCGTCTCTTCGGCCGAGACTGCGCTGGAAAAGGTCAGGGCAGGGGCCGATCTCGTGCAGCTTTATTCCTGCATGGTTTATGAAGGCCCGGGCCTGCCAGGCACCGTCGTGCGCGGCCTCTCAAAGCTGCTCGACCGCGAAAAGGTCGCCTCGATCCGCGATCTCAGGGATAGCGGGCTCGACTACTGGGCAGCGCGAAAGGTCTGAGCCGCGCGCGGTTTGACCAGCACCACCAGGAAGAAACCGCGAAACAGCAGGAACGCATTCATCGCCAGCCACAGGCCGTGATTGCCGAAGAGCGGCACGAAGACGGCGAGCATGGCAAGATAGCCCGCAAAGGACATCAGCATGCGGTTGCGCATGTCGACGGACCATGTCGCGCCGATGAAGACGCCATCCATCAGGAAGGCGAGTGCGCCTGTCAGTCCCGTCACCGCCGCCCAGGGCAGGTAGGTCTCGGCGGCTGCCTGTACTTCCGGCGAACTCGTCAGTCCGGAGATGAGGGCAGGACCGGCAAAATAGAAGAAGGCGGAAATGATTGCCGCAAGCCCGAAGGACCAGAGCGTCGTGAGCCTCAAGCCGCGGTCGAAGGCTGGCCGGTATTGCGCGCCGATCGCTCGCCCGGTGATCTGTTCGGCGGCATTGGCAAGACCGTCGAGATAATAACCAGACAAGAGGAAGAAATTCATCAGCACCGCATTGGCTGCAAGGGTAATGGCCCCGAAGCTGGTGCCGATGCGGGTCATGATCGCAAACGAGCCGATCAGCACGAAGGTGCGGATCAGGATATCGCGGTTCAGCGCGAAAAGCTCGGCAAGCTTGCTGCGCGAAAAGATCTCCATCCGATTTGGCCGATGTGCCCGATCGAAGCTGCGCAGCACGATGAAGAGACCGGCAAGCGCGCCCACCGTTTCGCCCGCCATCGTGCCCCAGGCGACACCCGAAACACCCCAGTCGAGCGACAGCCCGAGATAGATGGAGAGCAGGATGTTGATGCCGTTGATCACCGCCTGCAGCAGCAGTCCCGTCCGGCCTTGTCCGCGGCCAAGCACGAAGCCGAGCAGCGCGTAATTGGCAAGGGCTGCCGGGGCTGCGAGGATGCGGATCGAGAAATAGGTGCTGGTTGCCTCGGCAATCCGGCCTTCCGCCCCCATCAGCTTCAGCCCGACAACAATCAGCAGCGGCGACAGCACCAGAAGCGCCAGGCCGGAGCCGAGTGCGGAGACTATCGCTCGCCAGAAGACGGCCTGCTGCTCGTGTTGATCACGTCGCCCGAGCGCTTGCGCCGTCAATCCGGTCGTGGACGCCCGCAGGAAGTTGAAGCTACCCATGATGAGGTCGAACAGCATGGCACCGATGGCAAGCCCCGCCAGCGCTTCCGGATCGCCCATGTGGCCAACGACGGCAGTATTCGTGATGCCGAGCAGCGGCGTCGTCATGAAGCCGAGCGTCATCGGAATGGCGATCGACAGCACCAGCCGGTGCGTCACGTCGAAGGCCAATATATTTCTGCTGCCGCCTGTATCCATATCCGCCTCTTGGGGAGAGAGGCGGTGTCGCCTCAGTTGGAAAGCACCATCGCCCAATAGGGCAGATTCTTCGAAGCCGTATTATGTGCAACGGCAACGCCGAGACCGCTATAGCGTCCGAGCATATTTTCCAGATGGTGGGGGGAATTGATCCAGGCAGTGACGACCGCATCGACGCTCTGCTGGCCCGCTGCGATGTTTTCGGCGGCCGGAAGGGAAACGCCGCTCGCCTTCACGCGGGCGCCGAAACTGTCCGTCATGCCCATCAGATGCTTCATCTTGCCCGCACTGGCCATGCGCTTGGCCTGGAAGATCGCGGCGGCACTTGCATGCGGATCGACGCTGAGCGGCGGCAGGCCGTTCTTGGCGCGCAACTGGTTGACGAGCGGCAGCGCCGAAGCGGTCTGATCGACGCCGTCGGATGGCGTGCTCGCCATTTTCGGCGTGGTCGTGCAGCCGGCAATGCCGGCGGCCAGTGCGAGTCCCGAAAGCTGAAGAATGCCGCGGCGTGAAAGGATGATTGAGCTCATGTTATTTGCGATAGCTGAAAAGACGGATGATGATGAAGATCGGGATGACGATGGTCGCACCCAGCATCAGATAGTCGCCGACGCGTCCGAGCGCCGAAAAACCCTGCCGCCACAGATGCACCACGAAATCGCGGAAATTGTAGATGAGCTCCCAAGGGGTAAGCCCGAATATGGCCATGACGAAGCCGACGATCAGCGAGACCACCAGAAGCTTGATGATCGTGCGGCCAATGGAATCGCCGAGGAATCTGTTTACCTGATCGGACATGCGCCATCTCCTGTTTGCCTTGAGATACGGTCACGGCGGACCGGCCGCAAGCCTTTTCCGCCAAGGCAGCACCGCCTCTGAAATAGGACTTGAGTTTTTTTGTGGCCGCAGCCAAATGCCGCCAGCCAAAGGGTCCGATCATGCAGCCAAGCCAGCTTTCTTCCGGCGACGTCATCGCCGACCGCCGTGCCGACTATGCGAAGATGCTCGACGAGGGCGGCGAAGCGGAAGCGGCGGCCGAGCTGATGGAGCAGGCGCTGGAACTCACGCCGGCCTGGGCGGCCGGCTGGTATCGCCTCGCCACCTATCACGAGAAGGCGGGCAAGGCGGAGGCCGCCATCGAAGCCTATCGCCGCACGCTGGAGCTTGATCCCGACGATATTTTCGGCGCGGGCTTAAAGCTCGCGCTGCTTGGTGATGCGGAGACACCGGCCCAGCCGTCGAGCCGCTATGTCGAGCGCCTCTTTGATGATTATGCCGAGCGCTTCGAGACCTCCCTGGTAAAAAAGCTGGATTATTCCGTCCCGCAGAAGCTCGCCGCCCTCGTCGCATCCACCGGCAGGCACTACCAGCTTGCCGTCGATCTCGGCTGTGGCACGGGCCTGCTCGGTCCTGAGATCCGTTCCCATGTCGTCAGCCTTGAGGGCTTCGACCTGTCGCAGAACATGCTGGCGAAGGCTGCCGAAAAACAGGTCTATGATCATCTTGCCCAGGCGGACCTGTCGCTCGCGCCTGAAGCTTCCGGCATCTTCTCCGATGGCGCGCGGCACCGTGCCGATCTCGTCACGGCCGCCGATGTGCTGATGTATCTCGGCAATCTCGAAAGCGTTTTTGCGATCGTCGATGACCTCGCCGCAACAGGTGCCGACATCGTCTTTTCGGTCGAGGAAGGCGGCGAGGGCGACGGCTTCAGCCTGGCGCCGTCGCTGCGTTATGCCCACTCTCAAACCTACATCGAGGGACTGGCGTCAGCCCACGGTCTCGAAATTCTCGGTATCGTCAAAACCACCATTCGCAAAGATGGCGGCAAACCGATATCCGGCATTCTGTTCCTTACGCGCAAGGCGGCTTAAGCGCATATTTCTTGCGATTTTAAAATAGGTCAGCATTGCTTACGTATTTTGCTTGCGCACACCGGGCAAGGCCTGATAATCCGGCCATCCCGCGAGACAGCGACGCGCTCCAAAAGCGCAGCACGCGCCGCATTTATCCCTACATTGCCCCTACCTCCGGCCGGTCCGGAACAGCCGCTATTGGAGATCGCGACATGAGCCAGATCATCAGTGCCCTCGGTTTCTGGAATACCACCGCGACGCGCCACACGCCGGTCGAGGATGTCCAGGGCATATTTTCCGGCAGCCTCATCTCCGCGCTCGGCCTCTATGTGCTCGCCAGCGCCGGGCTCCTGACAGGCAGCACCGCAGGCGTTGCCTTCCTGCTTCACTACGCCTTCGGCGTGAACTTCGGTCTCGCCTTCTTCCTGCTCAACCTGCCCTTCTTCTACCTCTCGTGGAAGCGCCTCGGCACAGCCTTTACGATCAAGACCTTCATCGCCATCGGCCTGACGTCGCTACTCGCCAGCCTGCAGCCGAAGGTCATGGAAATCGCCGCCATCCATCCGGCATGGGCAGCCCTTCTCGGTGGCCTGCTGCTTGGCTACGGGCTTCTTGCTCTCTACCGCCATCGCGCCAGCCTCGGCGGCGTCGGCATCCTCGGCATCTATATGCAGGAGCGTTTCGGCATCCGCGCCGGCATCGTACAGCTCGCGATCGACATGTGCGTGCTGGCAGCCGCCTTCTTCGTCACCACGCCGCCGGTCGTCTTCTATTCCGTGCTCGGCGCGGTCGTGCTCAACCTCTTCGTCGCGATCAATCATCGGGCCGACCGCTACATCGCGCTATAACATTCTCCCAGCTGATCTGACCGGAAACTCAACCTTACAAATTGGTAATCCTTTGTAAACAAAACGTAACTTGCCTGTGATGGATCCCGGCGTGAAACTTTCCCTCGCGCCGGAATTGATGAGGTAAGCTATGTCAGATCTGGAAAAGCTTGTCAGACGCCGCATGCAGGAAGAATACACCAAGGGTTCTTCCGCAGAGGAAATAACGAAGGTCATTCGCGACATATTCAACAGCGTCGACCTGTCGGGCAAATGGCCTGCAGCCGTTGCCGCACGGGCAATGACGGGTCACAAGTGACCAAATAGTCAACCGACCCGATACTTCGGGTCGGTCACAGGATGAATTCCCTTCAGGCGGAATCTATCAGGCTGCCTTCTGCGGCGCATCGATCGGATGCTGGCTGCGGAAGCCAACGGCAAGCCGGTTCCAGATATTGATCGTGCCGATCGCAACCGTGATCTTGGTCATTTCTTCCTCTGAAAAATGCGCCTTCAGCGTTTCGTAGTCGGCATCCGGTGCGCCGGTCTCGGCAATCTTCGTCACCGCATCGACCCAGGCGAGCAGAGCGCGTTCGCGGGCGTCATAGACAGGCGATTCCCGCCATACGCACATAAGGTTGATCCACTGTTCGGAAAGGCCGTGGTGGCGCGCTTCCTTCGAATGCATGTCGACGCAATAGGCACAGCCGTTGATCTGCGAGGCGCGAAGTTTGATCAGGTGAATGAAGCGCTTATCCAGTCCGGATTCCTGGACATATTGCTCCAGCGCCGCGACGGCCTTGTAGGCATCCGGGGCGGCTTTGCCGAAGTTGAAACGTGCTTGCATGGTATTCTCCTTGGGTTGGGGTTTGTTGTTGCAGCTCAGCGAGCCGCTTTTCTCTCGTGCATTTCCATGAAGGCGCAGCCTCTGGCAGCAATCCCGCCGTCATCATCTGCGGAAAGTTCGGCCAGGATTTCGGCGATACTGGTGTTTGCGAGTTCGGCGCGATAGGCGCGCTCTGCTCTGAGCATTGCCGCCGTGATCTGGCAGGGTTTCGTGAAATAGCGCTGCGGCAGCGGATTCGGCCCCCGCTGGCGGATCTCCGAACAGCGGAAGGCCGGTGCCGGCCCTTCGACCGCGAGCACGATATCGAGCAGCGAAATATCCTCCGGCTTCTTCGCCAGTCGATACCCGCCTTTGGGACCGGGCACTGTTTCCAGAATTCCGCTCCCCGAAAGCGCCTGCAGATGCTTCAGCAGGTAGCTCGTGGAGACACCGTGATATTCGGCAAGGGCCGCAGCCGATAACACGCCGCCTTCGGAGAGCCCGGCCAGCACTGCCGTGCAATGAATGCCCTGTTCGACGCCGTCACCAAGCTTCATGGCCAATCTCCTGTATCGTAGATATAAGTTATCCATGATTATGCCAAGGAGTCAATAGCGCTTCTATTCGCTGATGTTTGAACTACATTTGCCCCGTGGATCAGATCGATGCCGAAACCAGCCTTGCCTTGCCCCCACCCTTCCTCCGCTGGTTTGCGGAAAAGGGATGGCGCCCGCGCGCGCATCAGCTTGAATTGCTGGCCCGCGCCGAAGCCGGCGAAAGTACGTTACTCATCGCGCCAACCGGCGCCGGCAAAACGCTCGCCGGCTTTCTGCCGTCGCTGACCGACCTCACTCGCCGCGGCAAAATCCCGCCGGGCTCGGCCTTCACAGGCATCCACACACTCTATGTCTCGCCGCTGAAGGCGCTGGCCGTCGACATTGAGCGCAATCTCATGAAGCCCGTTACCGAGATGGGCTTGCCGATCTCGATCGAGAACCGCACCGGCGATACGCCGAACGCCAAGCGCCAGCGCCAGAAGCTGAACCCGCCGGATATCCTGCTGACGACGCCGGAACAGGTGGCGCTGCTGCTTGCAAACCGCGAAGCCGAGCGTTTCTTTGGGGATTTGAAATATGTCATCTTCGATGAGCTCCACTCGCTCGTCACGTCAAAGCGTGGCCATATGCTCTCGCTTGGCCTTGCCCGCCTGCGTCGGCTGGCGCCCGATCTGAAGACCATCGGCCTCTCCGCTACCGTCGCCGAACCCCTGGATTTGCAGAGATGGTTGGTGGCGCAGCAGGAGGGCAGGGAGAACCACGCTGGCCTCGTACTCGTCGAAGGTGGCGCCAAGCCCGATATTTCCATTCTCGATACGGAAGAGCGCATCCCCTGGTCCGGCCACGCCGCCAAATACGCCATCCCGGATGTCTACCGCCAGCTCATCGACCATCAGACGACGCTGCTCTTCGTCAATACCCGCTCGCAGGCCGAGATGCTCTTTCAGGAGCTCTGGACGGTCAACGAGGAGAACCTGCCGATCGCGCTCCACCATGGCTCGCTGGATGTTGCGCAGCGCCGCAAGGTCGAAGCCGCCATGGCCGCCAACCGCTTGCGGGCCGTCGTCGCCACTTCGACCCTCGACCTCGGCATCGACTGGGGTGATGTCGATCTGGTCATTCATGTCGGTGCGCCGAAGGGCGCCTCGCGCCTTGCGCAGCGCATCGGCCGCGCCAATCACCGCATGGACGAGCCGTCGAAGGCGATCCTCGTTCCCGCCAACCGTTTCGAGGTCATGGAGTGCCAGGCTGCCCTCGATGCGAATTACATCGGCGCACAGGATACGCCGCCCGTAGGCCGAGGTGGGCTCGATGTGCTGGCCCAGCACGTGCTCGGCATGGCCTGTGCCGAACCCTTCGACATGCTGGAACTCTATGACGAGATCACCAGCGCCTCGCCTTATGCCGATCTTGCCTGGGAGACCTTCGAGCGCGTTGTCGATTTCGTCGCGACCGGCGGTTACGCCCTGCGCACCTATGAGCGTTACGCCCGCATCCGCAAGACCAAGGAAGGCCGCTGGCGCGTCTCCAATCCGCAGGTCGCCCAGCAATATCGCCTGAACCTCGGCACCATCGTCGAAGACCCGATGCTAAACATCCGTATGGCCAAGCGCGGGGAGGGCGGCAGGCTCGGCCGTCCGGGCGCCGTGCTCGGCAAGGTCGAGGAATATTTCCTCGAACAGCTCGCCCCTGGCGATACGTTCATCTTCTCCGGAAAGGTTCTGCGCTTCGAAGGTATCCGGGAAAACGAAGCTCTGGTTAGCCAGGCCTATTCCTTCGATCCAAAAATCCCCTCCTATGCCGGCGGAAAATTCCCGCTTTCGACCTATCTCGCCGATCAGGTTCGCTCGATGCTCGATGATCCCGCCCGCTGGCACCGTCTGCCGGATCAGGTGCGCGACTGGCTGTCGTTGCAGAAGGAAAAATCGCTGCTGCCGAAGCGCGACGAGCTGCTGATCGAAACCTTCCCGCGCGGCAGCCGCGGCTATATGGTCATCTATCCCTTCGAGGGCCGTCTTGCGCACCAGACGCTCGGCATGCTGCTCACCCGCCGACTGGACAGGGCAGGGGCAAAACCGCTCGGCTTTGTCGCGACGGATTATTCCCTTGCCATATGGGGTCTGGAAGACCTCGGCCTGATGATCGCCAATGGGCGCCTCAGCCTCTCAGATCTCTTCGACGAGGACATGCTGGGTGACGATCTGGAATCCTGGCTGAACGAATCCTTCCTTCTGAAGCGCACCTTCCGCAATTGCGCCGTGATTGCAGGCTTGATCGAGCGACGCCATCCGGGCAAGGAAAAGACTGGCCGGCAGATCACCGTCTCCGCCGATCTGATCTATGATGTGCTGCGCACCCACGAGCCCGATCACATCCTGCTGCAGGCAACGCGGCAGGATGCGTCTACCGGTCTTTTGGATATTTCCCGCCTTGGCGATATGCTGAGGCGAATCAAGGGCCATATCACCCACCGGGCACTGGACCATATTTCGCCGCTCGCCGTGCCGGTCATGCTGGAAATCGGCCGGGAATCGGTGCCGGGTCAGGCCCATGATGCGCTGCTTGCCGAAGCCGCCGACGATCTGATCGCCGAGGCCATGTCCTGAGAAATCGGGCCTGAATTATTGGGAATACGAGAGTGATGAACCGCCTGGCGCTCGCGCGCGACATGATCAGCCTTGCCGCAATACCGGGCGTCGAAACCGCCATTCACGGTGTTGCCGCCGTCTGCGATCCGCTCGGTGCGCTCTACCTGCCGGATGCCGGCATTCTCGTCGTTTCCGACCTCCATCTGGAAAAAGGCGCAGCCTATGCCCGCCGTGGCATGATGCTGCCGCCCTATGACACGCTGGCGACACTGACCGTGCTCGCCGCCGTCATTTCCCGCTACGATCCGAAACTCGTCATATCCCTTGGTGACAATTTCCACGACCGCGTCGGCTCGCAGCACCTGCCGGATGCCTTCCGCACTCTGATCGTCGAAATGGCCCGCGGCCGCGAATGGATCTGGATCAATGGCAACCACGACCCTGACGGTACCGTCGACTTGCCCGGCACCTGTTCGGATGAACTTTTTTATGCTGGCCTGACCTTCCGCCACGAGCCGCGTGACGGTCTGCAGAAGGGCGAGATCGCCGGCCATCTGCATCCGGCAGCCACCGTCCGCCGCCGCGAAAAATCCGTCCGCCGTCCCTGCTTTGCGACCGACGGCGCCCGTCTGCTGATGCCAGCCTTCGGCGTCATGAGCGGTGGCCTCGACCTTGGCCACAAGGCGATGAAGGGCCTCTTCGACAAGGCTTCGCTGATTGCCCATCTGCTCGGTCGCGACCGGATCTATTCGGTGCGCTACGGCAATCTGCGCGGCTGAACACGCTTAATTACATCCCTGCAACTGCTGCTGATAGGTACCGGCCATCCGTGCAAACTTCTGCGCCGTCTGCTGCAACTGACCATTGCTGCGCCAGTCGCCGCGTTTGTAGCCGGTCGGGCCGGAATAATAGGCCAGGTAAAGGTTGTAGGCGTCGTTGAGCGGAATGCCCGTCGTTTGGGCGTTGCTGTAGTGGTACCAAGCGATGAAATCGATCGCGTCGCCAAAGTTCGTGCGACGCGCGGACCAGTTGCCGGTTTCGGACTGGTAGTGATCCCAGGTTCCGTTCAGCGCCTGTGAATAGCCATAGGCCGTCGACGGTCTCGTCCAGGGAATGAAACCGAAGAGTTTCGTGCGCGGCGGACGCGCATAGGGCTGGAACCCGGATTCGACATACATGGTCGCCATCAGGATCGGCACCGGCACGCCGTATTTTTTCTCGGCACGCTCTGCGGCGCCCTGCCAGCTGGTGAAGAGACCGTCCTTCTGATCGAAGACGGCGCAGATATTTCTCGTCTGGCGGGGCGCTGTCGCGCAGCCGGCAAGCAGGGCCAGCCCGATGGCCGCAAGCACGATACGAGTACGCATGATACAAACCTCTCGTTTCCGAGAGATTACTAACTCGTAAACGTTAAAGACCGGTTTTTATGCGAATACGAGATGTTCTGGCGGCTTTTTGTGAGGCCAGGGATTGGTGCCGTCCCGCAGCCAGAGCAGCGTATCCAGCCAGAAGCCGGCGGCATGGCGTGCATGAAAAAGATCGAAATGTCCGATCCTTGGAAATCCGAGATCGTCTGGCGCCAGCAGCACCTCCTCCACTCTGGCACTACGATAGTGGGAAAGGCCGCGGCGAATGGCCTGCACCGTGGCAATCTCGTCATCGGTGACGGTGAGGCCGAGGATCGGTGCATGGAAGTCTTCGAAGGATTTTGAGGCGTCTTTTTTTGCAGCCGAGCGAGGACTGTTCCATCCCCGCTGGAATGCCCAGTCGAGCGCGACGTCCTTCGGCAGATCTTCGAGCCAGCCGAGACACCGTCCGGGAAAATAGCCGGCAAGCAACGTTATCGCCGGCATTAGAAGATGCCATTTCGCGAACAGCCGCCCGCGATGATCAGGCGCATAGTCCCGCCAGTTCCCATATTGTGCCCCGACCGCCAGCATCCGGGCAACGCGGTCGCAATGCGCCGAAAGGCCTGGCAGGAAGCCGCCGATACTATGCCCAACGACAAAGAGCTCTCGGCCGGGCTTTTGGGCCTCCATGAAACGTAGCGCTGCATCGAAATCCCGCTCGCCCCAGTCCCGCCAACGATAACCGCAGCCACGCAACCGCTCCGGTCGCGAGAGGCCGATGCCGCGGTAGTCATAGGTCAGTACATCGAAGCCATGTTCGGCGAGAAAGCGCGCATAATAGTGATAATAGCGCGCCGCAACGCCGGTTGCCGGATTGATGAGGACGATGCCATTGCCGCGTTTGCTGGCCGCACTCCAGATGTGGCCGTGAAGCGCAACACCATCGAAGCACTCGATCACGACGGCTTCCGCCTCCTTGATAAGATCACTCTCCCTGCGTTTGCCTGCAGCCGGCATCTGTCATCTCCTTCGTCCCTGACCCTGCAGGACATTAGGCGTCAAGCCGTGTTGATGACACTCACTAGTCGGTATACATTGCTGCCATGGTTGGATCCGCATCAAACACGCGGGAGCGCATCGTCGCAGCCGCCGCGAAACTGTTCTACAGCGAGGGCATCCGCGCCGTGAGCGTCGATGCGATAGCGGAGAAGGCAGATGTCACCAAGCGCACTCTCTATTATCATTTCGACAGCAAGGACGATCTGATCGCCGCCTATCTGGAAAGCCGGGATCAGCCCAATCTCGCTGTCTACAGGCGCTGGTTTGCGGAAACGGACGGCGATCTCGCTGCGAAGGTAAAGGGCATTTTCGACAATCTCGCCCGTTCTGCCCGGCACCCGAAATGGAAGGGCTGCGGATATCTCAGAACCTCGGCGGAACTTGCAAACATGCCCGGCCATCCCGCGATCAAGGTCGGCGCCGCGCATAAGAAGAATGTCGAGCAGTGGCTGGTGACGCTCTTCGAGGCTGAGCATGGTGCTGACGCGGATAAGCTCGCCCGCCAGATCGTGCTGCTGCTCGACGGCTCCTTTGCCGCCGTGCTCCTGCATCGCGATCCGACCTATATGGAAACGGCCGGCGAAGCGGCTGCAGCCCTGGTGGCTGCAGCCGGAAAATGATCATTCGGCTCTGACGGGCTCATAGCGCAGGATCACCGCACCGCTCTTGGTCACCGAGGAATCGAGCAGCTTCAGCGCCCTCTGGTTTTCCGCGGGCTTGAAGTGCGGATTGCCGCCGCCGAGGATGACCGGCACGAGGCAGATACGGATTTCATCCACCAGTCCAGCCTTCAAGAGGACATCGGCAAGCTCGGCGCTGCCGAAGATGAAGATCGTCTTGCCGTGCTCCTCCTTCAGCCGCTTCAGTTCGGGTACCGGGTCGTTGACGACGCGCGTATTGTTCCAGTCCGCCTTTTCCATGCGCCGCGAGACGGCAATCTTGGCGATGCCGTTCATATAGGCCTTGATCTTGTCCTCGCTCTCCGCGGTCGGCCAATAGGCCGCCATGCCCTCATAGGTCTTGCGTCCGAAGACCAGAAGGTCGCCTTCCTCGCCGAACTGCTCGGCATATTTTTCGAGCTCCGGCCCCCAGGCCAGGTTGTGGAACTCGATGTCCCACGGTTTCGTCCCTTCGAAGTAGCCATCCAGCGTCATCAGGTTCCAGACAACAAGCTTCCTCATCTCATCCTCCTTGGACTGTGTCCTCTTCAAAACCAGTTGCTAATAACAACTAGTTTTGAAGGTAGTTCAACTGATAGCAAAATGCAAGCGGTTAAAAATGGGGGAGTTTGAAAGGCGGCAGCAGCGGGCATCGGGACACGCTTCTGCCGCCAGCTACGTGATGGCCGTCGGATGTTTGATGAAAACCTATCTGAAACTTGTCGACCGGTGGCGGAGATCCGCGGATCAATCCTTGCGGAAGATCAGACTGGCGCCCCATCCCGTCAGCACGGCCAGCAGCACCGCAAAACAGCCGTAGAAAATCGGTTGCTCGTGCGCAGCATCGGTAATCGTCTGCTCGATACCCGTCTTGATGACACGCAGCGGCTGCGATTTCTGCGTCACGAACTTGCCGCTCTTGAACAGATAGGCGCGCACCGTATGCACGCCGTTCGGAATGTTGGCTGGCAGCCGCAGGCTTGCCTTGAAGAGGTTGGAGGAGACGAAGCGCACGCCGCTCGGATCGCGCTCGTAGAGCCCGCCCACCTGCTGTATCCGCCGGAAGGCGGTGCGGAATTCGTTGAGACTGTTGAAATTACCGGCAAAATCGATCGGCCGCAGCGGAATATGGTCGATGCCGATCCCTTCGCCCGTGAGGTCCAGCGGCGTCGTGATGTCGTCGATGGAACGCGAACTCGACATTGAATAGGAATGCGGCACGTCGGCAAAGGTCATCGACGAGGTGTTGATCCAGATGCCGAAGACCCGCTCCTTCTTGCGCACGGTGGCATCCTCGCGCGGTCCTTCCAGAACCACGATGATATCATACTGGCCGATGGCGAGCAGCAGGTCGTCCGTATTGGTCACTGCACCGAAAATCGTCAGGTCCGCGCCGCGGAAATCCGAGGTGATGGCGATCTCGCTGGTCGAAGTGCCAATTTCCAGCAATTCGCGTTCGGCCTGCGTCGTTCCCTGTCCGGGCAGCATCATCTGCGCCGACGCGGTCACAGGCATGAGAAGGACAAGAAGCAGGAGGAGCCGAAACATCAGTTCCCCAATCCCATGACCACCGAATAGATATCCTGCGGTGTTACGATCAGCGCGACGGCAAGGCGCAGGCCGACGGCTAGAACCAGCAGACCGAGAAGCGCGCGCAACTGCTCGCCGCGCAGCCGCTGGCCGACACGCACGCCATATTGCGCACCGATGACCCCGGCGAGCATGAGGAAAAAGGCGAGCACGATATCGACGGAATAGTTGGTCGCCGCCTGCACGATCGTCGTATAGGCGGTCACGAAGATGATCTGGAAGAGTGAGGTACCGACGACGACATTGGTCGGGATGCGCAGCAGGTAGATCATGGCCGGAACCATGATGAAGCCGCCGCCGACACCCATGACGGAGGTCAGGATGCCGATCGCAAAGCCGAGCGTCACGATCGGAATAACCGACAGATAGATCTTCGATTTCTTGAACCGCACCTTGAGCGGCAGCTTGTGAACCCAGTGCTGATGGCCGGGCTTGCGGGGCGCCGGTGCCTCATTGCGGGCCGCCCGGCGCATGGCATTGACGCTTTCCCAGAGCATCAGCCCGCCGACTGTACCGAGGAAGACGACGTAAAGCAGCGAGATGAAGAGGTCGAGCTGACCGATCGCGCGCAGCAGCGAGAAGATCCAGATACCAACAGTCGCGCCCGAAAGACCGCCGACAAGCAGCACCGATCCGAGCTTCACATCCAGCGTGCCGCGCCGGAAATGCGTGATCGCCCCCGAGATCGAGGAAGCGACCACCTGGTTGGCCCCGGTTGCGACGGCGACGACCGGCGGAATGTTATAGAAGATCAGGAGAGGCGTGATCAGAAAGCCGCCGCCAACGCCGAACATGCCCGACAGGAAGCCAACGGCGGCCCCCATGCCGAGAATGATGAAGATGTTCACCGACAATTCTGCGATGGGCAGATAGATTGTCACAGCCGACCCCGATTATCGCCGCGCCCGCCGCGGCGGCCTGTCTCACGTCCCCGTTCGAATGGCGCATCCTACTGTGAAATCGTTGCCAGAGGCTTTCGAAGGAAAAAAGCGCGATCAGCCGGATGCGGGTCTCGATATGTCCCGCATAATCCGGCTTTTTTCAGGTTTTGTGACAGGTGGCTCGAAAAGGCGAAAAGCCCCGCGGCAGAGCGCCGCGGGCGATCTCAGATAGCCTTGGCGCCCGGTTTGTTGCGTTCCAGAAGCGCCTTCACCGTATCGTCGTTGACCTTGCCGGTCGGCTCCTGTCCGATCGACTTCTGGAAGTTCTTGATGGCAGTCACCGTCTTGGCGCCCATTTCTCCATCCGCCGGGCCAGCGTCGAAGCCGTTATTGTTGAGGATGGCCTGGATGTTGCGGATCGCTTTCTTCATGTCGACGGTGGCCGTCTTCGGTGCGGCGGCACTTGCCCATGCATCGGGAACCTCGATGCCGTTCGCCTTGTTGTCGAGCGGCTGCGGCTTCCAGAGCTCGGCCTTGGCGCGGGCGCGCTCGAGTTGGTCCGGCTTCATGGCATTTGCGACTTCGTCACGCTTCTGGGCAGCATCCTTGTCGCCCGACTTGGCGGCGATCGAAAACCACTTGTAGGATTCTTCCAGATCCGCCGCTACGCCATTGCCGCGGGCGCAGAGAATGGCGAGGTTGAACTGGCTGTCGGTGATGCCGAGGTCGGCAGCCTTCTGGAACCACGTTGCGGCCGTCGCATAATCCTGCTGGCCGAGCGCGCCTGAGGCATAGAGCACGGCGAGATTGTGCATGGCGCTGGCATTCCCCTGGCCCGCAGCCTGCTCGTAGAGGCTCTTGGCCTTCTGCACGTCGCGGTCGACGCCATTGCCCTTCTCATACATGCTGCCGAGACGGTACTGTGCCGGTGCGAAGCCGTTGTCGGCCGAGAGCTGATACCAGCTCGCGGCCTGCTTCTGGTCGGCGGCAAGGCCATTGCGGCCTTCGGTATAACGCGCACCGATCTCGAAGAGCGCCAGCGCGTCGCCATTGCGTGCTGCATCCGCAAGCGGCTGCGGCTGGATCGTATCGGGAACGATAATCGAAGCGGCAGCGGATGCGGCAGGGATCGTCGCCGGCGCCGCGGGAGCGTTGGGAACGAAGCCGGACGTATTCTGCGCGGGCGCCTGGCTGAAATCCTCTGCGCCCTCGCCGTCAAGCGGCGTGGCATCGGTGAGGTGATCGGGTGTCGCTGCCTGCGGCTCTGTGGGCGCGGTCGCCTCGGAAGGTGCTGCGTCCGGCGTCATCATCGGCGCCGGAGCGCTGGTTTCGGGCGCGGCTTCCGGCGCAACCGGTGTCGGGGCTGCCATATTGGCCTGCGGTGTTTCGGTCGCGTCGGTCAGAACTGAGACTTCAGCCGGAGGCGGGGCCTTTTCGCCCGTGGTCAACGTGCGGGCAAGCGGGAAAGCCATGATGGCTAGCAGCACGGCCCCGACCGCGAGCAGGATCGGCCGGCGAAAGCGCGAGAAGGCGCCACCCTTGCCGGCTTTTTCAGGTTTCGCAGCACGACGCTCGGCGCGGGTCGCGGGCTTTGCGTTGCTGTCGATCTCCATGGCGGCGGCCTGCGCGGCGCGGCGCGCAGCGGCAATATAGTCGGCCCGATCGTTTTCGGTCGCCGGCTTGCCGCGCTGGGCATTCTGGCTGGCGCGCACGCGCTCCAGGATCTTCTTGACATCAGGTGCGCCAGAGCCCGGTTCGAGCAATTCGTTCGCCGCCTCTGCCGGCACGACATCGACGGGATCGATTGACGGTGCGGGATCGATGACCGTGCGCTCGGCGGCGGCCTTTGCCTCCGTCTTGCGCGATGGCATCAGCTTGCGGCCAAGGCTTGCAAGCAGGCTACCCTTGGCAGGAACGACAGGCTTTTCCGACTGGCTCGTGGCTTCGATGGCGATCGCGCTGGTGCTGTCGGCCAAAGCCGCTTCCGGCATACGCACTGCCGTCTCTTCGGCGATGTCGGCCGTGCGCAGCACAGGCGAGGCCTTCGGCGCCGGCATCACCGGCGCCCTGGCTGGCTCGCTGCCCGCATCGACGAGTGCGTAGGGGTCAACGTCGAAATCGACTTCCGCCGCCGGCATCCGGGCGGCCGGGCGAACCCGCTCCTCCATCGTATCCAGCCGGTCGGCAATATGCAGCAGCGTCTCGTGGAGGGCCTGGAAGGTCTTGTGCGTGCGCTCCTCGCTGTCGCGGCTCAAATCTTCGAGGTTCCGCAGATCTTCGGCGAGTGCGATGAGGGCTGACATGTCGCTCTCTGCGGGTGCAGCGCCCTGTGCTCCGCCGTTGCGCGAATAGGCATCAACCACGGCTTCCGCTGCCTGCCGCGCCGCCTCGATGATATATTCGTCGTTCGTCGCGATATAATCTTCGATTGCACCCATGCGACGGTCGAGATCCGCGGATACTTCCGCATTTTCGCGCGGCGTATTCAGGAGCTCGGAGAGATTTGCAATCTGCTCCTCGAGGTTCTTCAGCGCGCGCGTGTCGGTCGGCGCAGCTGCGGTGCTTTCCTCCAGCCTTGCGGCGATGTCGCTAAGCCGCCCTTCGATACGCTGAAAGGCGCTGTCGTCGATAACAGGCGCCGGGACGGGGCGGATTTCCATCTCGTCGATGCGGCGTGCGAGATAGTCGAGCCTCTGGGCGAGCGCATCATTGACCGAGCCGCTTTCCAGCGCATCGATCTTGCGGGAAATGTCGGAAAGCGCGCCGGTCAGGTCCTGTTGCGGGGCGGCCTTCTGCGTGCGCTCGAGCAAATAGGAAAGGTGCTCCAGCCGCTCGTCGAGACGCGAAGTCGCCTCGGCCTTGGCAAGGTCCTCGACGCGCGCCGTCAATGCTTCCAGCCGGCCGGCCATCTCGTCGGTCGGGTTGGGACGGTTTATGGCGGCCCGGCCCATCAGCTCGATCTGCTCGCCAAGCGCGGAAAGGCGATTTTCCAGCCGCTGCATCAGTGCCGGATCACCGCCTGCAGCACTGCGTCCGCTGGCGGCGATCGCGCGGCTGATCTCGTCGAGCCGCGTATCCATGGCGGCGAACTGCTCGGACATGATCCGGTCGTGCGGCTGGATGAGGTTGCCGAACTGCTCGACCGCAGAGGCGATGGTGATGAGCTTGTCTTCCAGTGCGTGCACGGCCGGGCTTTCGCCCATGCCGCCAAGATGCCGCTTGATGTCGTCAAGCCGGTAGGCGAGCGACACCAGCTCTTCCTGCAGCCCGGCCGTATCGAGCTCTGCCAGGCGGTTTTCCACATTGTCCCAGCGCTGTTCCATGTGGCGCATGGAATCCTCGCGCGCCAGCCCGTCCATCAGCGAACGCAGCTCTTCGAATTCGTTGCGCAGGCCGGTAGCCTCCGGACCAGCCGAGCGGCTGGTGAGCTGCGCGATGCTCTGCGACAGGCGACCCATGTCGGCGCGGATGTCGTCGGCGAAATGCCTGTCCTGCGCGCTCGCCTTGATCTCGCGCAGCTCCGTGCGCAGCGCGTTCATCTCGCGCGTGACACCTTCGGAAATGTCGCGCTTCAGGTCCTGTCGCAGGTTGACGAGGGCCTGGGCGATTTCGGTCATCGTGTCGCTGGAGGCGCGGAAAGCGGGTGCGGGCGGCTGCGGTGCCGGCGCGCGCTGCGGAGCAGGCGCAAGTGCCGGTTCACGCAGAAGGGCCGGTGCCGCTTCGCGCGTATAGGCGCGCTCGCGGTTCTCTCTGGTAGCGTCAAGCGCGCGCTGGCGCTGGCGGATTTCCGCCAGCGGGTCGGCAGCGCGCGGCGTATAGGAACTGACGTAGGGATCGCGGTCGGGCGTCGGATTGCTGGGTCGCTGTTCGCGTCCGCTGCCCATCAAGCCTTCGATCCGCGCTTCCAGCCCTTCGATCGTGCGGTTCAACGCGTCGAGCGAGGTCCTGTCGGAATGCCGGGAAGAATGTGATCGCGATCCGTTCATGTTCTTGCTCGCTTCGATTGCCCGGTCCGGGCCCGATCATTGCCTTTTCCGAAGCGTACCGGGGCACGCAGCGGAGAGCGCCGTACATGAGGAAATAATCAATTAGACTTTCCTCAAGCTGGACAGATTTTGGCGGCACTCCTGAAACGCGAGACAAAGAAAAGGAATGCAGATCGCCAATGCTCACCGCGCACCTTTCACGAAACGTGGTAAAGAACTCGTTAACCCGGATGAGAATTTTTTAACTTTTGCGCTCTTCGTGCCAATTTGGCGCGCGCAAATCTTCAGATCGGTCGCTTGTACTGCAACTCGATCTTCACGCCTTCTGGCCCATAGATGAAGACTTGGCCGAGATCGGTATCCGGAATGTCGAGATATTCATGGCGATAGCCGCTCGCTTTGATGCGGGCGAGTGCCGGTTCGAATTCGAAGAGGCTGAAGGCCACATGATTGAAGATACCGGGCGGAAAATCGCCCGCCCGCTCCGTCAGGCTCAGATGGATCACCGGCTTGTCGTCGAGATAAAGCCAGTGACCGCGCGAGGGAAAGGGCGGCCGATAGCCTTCCTTCACGCCAAGAATGTCTTCGAAAAAAGCGATCATGGCAGGCGCATCGCGGGTATCGATCGTCACATGGTCCAGACGCAGCATCGTTCCCTCCCAGGCTTTCGAAGCCAAACCGATCCTACCGGTTTCGACGCCTTCGGGAAAGCATCTATGCGCGATCGAGACCGTCTGGATCAGAAGTTCTCCGTCCAGGGCCGCAACTCCACTTCCTGCGACCAGGCGCTGCGGTGCTGCTGCAGCACGTCGATATAGGACTGTGCGATCGCATCAGGCGAAAGCGTACCGTCGGGCCTGTCTTCGCTATCCGGCCTCGTGGCGGAACGCACGGCGCCATCGATGATAAAATGCGCCACATGGATCCCGCGCGGCCCAAGTTCGCGGGCAGCACTTTGTGCCAAACCCCGCAGCGCGAATTTTCCCATGGCAAAGGGCGCCGATTGCGCATAGCCCTTGATGCTGGCCGTCGCCCCCGTCAGCAGGATAGCCCCGCGACCCTTCGCGATCATGCGTTTGGCCGCCTGCTGGGTCACAAGGAAGCCGCCAAAGGCACTGGTGGCGATCGCCTGCTGCACCTCTGCGGGATCGAGTTCGGCAATCGGCCCTCGCACCCGGCCGCTGGCATTATAGATGACGACATCGGGCTCGCCGATTTCGGCATCGACGCGCTCGAAAAGGGCCGAAACCGCCGCGGGCTGTGAAGCGTCGGTCGCAAAAGCTTTCGCCCCGGTTTCATCGAGCAGAGGCCCGAGCTTGCCGATATTGCGCGCCGCAAGGCTCACTTTGACACCGCGCTCTGCAAGCTTGCGGGCGAGCGAGCCGCTGATGCCGGAACCGGCACCGACGATGAGCGCGCTGCGATAGGGAAACTCGGCCATGATCTTCTCCTTCGGATGAACCCTCTGGAGAGGTAGGCAGTCGCAGCCCGTCAAAAAACCGCCGGCCGGAAATATTTCATTCCTGGGGAGCGTCGATCGAAAGCCCGCAGATGCGCGAGAGATGGGCGAGCGGCAGACCCGTCTCCTCGGCCCAGCGGTTGAAAGTCTGTTGGATCAGCTGCTGATCCTTCTTGCCGGTTCCGGATGCCGAGAGCAGTACGCCCGCATCCCTCAGGCACGCGAGCACGTCGGACGTCGTGATAAAGCCGTCGCGACCGATACCGCGCAGGAAATATTGACCGGTGGCTCCGCCCAGCCGGTTGCCGCGTTTGGCAAGCACGTCGAGCAGGCCGATATGATCCTCACGTGGCCAGTTTGCGAAAAAGGCGCCGGCGCTACCTGCCTCGTTCGCCATCTCGCGTACGAAGGCGGCGTTTGCGCGCACCGACATGATCTTCGCGCCGTTCTTGACGACGCGGTCATCGCTCGTCAGGTCATGCCAAAATTCGTCGGAAGCGATATTGAGGGCGGCAGGATCGAAGCCGTCGAAAGCCTCTTCAAAGCCTGGCCATTTATTATCGACGACCTTGTGGACGAAGCCACTGTAGAAGACGCGCTTCGTCATCTGAGACAGGATGCGGTCATCAGGCAGGGCACGCAGCGCCTCATGGTCAGGAATGGCCGGCAGCATCGCCTTCAGCGCGTTGGCGCCGCCTTTTCTCTGCTCGGCGCGCTGACGGATAATCTTGAAATCGCTCAAGGCTGGGCTCCCGAAATAGACATTGCTGGCGCAAGCCTAGTCCGGGAGAGACCGTGTCTTCAAGCCGTTTGGCTTCAAGATCGCCGCTCAGGCGGCGACGGATTCACGCACGTCGTCGAGCAGGAAATGCACGACCAGATAATCGGTCTTGTAATGGCGCCCGCTGTCACCGACTTTTTCTTCGCAGCCGCCATCGGCGGGGTGCCATGGATGATAGTGTGGATTGGTGGCGATCAGCGTCACCGCCTTGCCGGCATATGGCCCCTCGGCCGGCCGGAAACGCATTTCGGCAAGCGGCCAGATGCGTTCATAGGTTTCCATGGGAATGCGCACCCTCAGCGCCCTGCGCGGAGACGGCGGCTCGTCATGCGCAACCACTCTTTCGCCATTGACCGGTTCCACAGTCACAGGCTCGATGGTCACAAGTTCCGCCGTATCGAAGATGGAATTGAACTCCGCAGGCCACGCTCTTTTCATGAACAGCTCCTCCCAGGCTTTTCCAAGGTCGCAGGATGGAGTGTAGCGCGCTTGGCCGGAGAAGCAACGGACTATTACCATTCTGTGACAATGCGCGTGCATGGTTCACCTCTCCACGCCACCTCACAAAATCGCGCGCACTCCGGATTTGACGTTTACGCAAACGTCAATATTTTGTAAGAGAGTGTCAACGCCGGAGCGATCCGGTTGCCGAATTGGAGGAATTCGAACGATGCCAGTCTACAAGGCCCCGGTGAACGACACGCTCTTCGTGCTGAACGACGTGCTGGGTCTCGAGCGCTACAACAATCTCCCGGGTTTTGCCGATGCCACGCCTGACATGGTTGAGGCTATTCTGGGCGAAGCGGCGAAAGTGGCCGAGGAGGTTATGTTTCCTCTGAACTATTCCGGCGATCAGCAGGGTTGCCTGCGTCAAGAGGATGGCACGGTTTCGACACCGAAGGGTTTCAAGGAAGCCTATAAGGCCTATCGCGAAGGTGGCTGGATCGGCCTCGCCGTGCCGGAGGAATTCGGCGGCCAGGGCCTGCCCTATACGCTGCACGTCGCCGTCGGCGAATATACCTCCGCCGCCAATATGTCGCTGATGATGTATCCGGGCCTGACCCAAGGCGCGATTGCTGCGATCCTCGTTCACGGCAGCGAAGAGCAGAAGCGCACCTACTTGCCGAAGATGGTCGAGGGCGCCTGGACCGGCACGATGAACCTCACCGAGCCGCATTGCGGCACAGATCTCGGCATGTTGCGCACCAGAGCTGTGCCGCAGGCTGACGGCAGCTATCGGATCTCGGGCCAGAAGATCTTCATCTCCGCCGGTGAACATGACATGGCCGACAATATCGTCCATCTTGTGCTCGCCCGTATCGAGGGAGCCCCCGAAGGCACCAAGGGCATTTCGCTCTTCATCGTGCCGAAATTTCTGGCCGCTGACGATAGCGGTACCGGGGTGCGCAACGGCGTTACCTGTGGCGCGATCGAACACAAGATGGGCATTCACGCGAACGCCACCTGCGTCATGAACTATGACGACGCGACCGGCTATCTTATCGGCGAGGCAAACCGCGGCCTCAACGCCATGTTCGTGATGATGAACGAGGCCCGTCTGATGGTCGGCCTGCAGGGCATCGCCATTTCAGAGATCGCTTATCAGAACGCCTCAAACTATGCCCGCGATCGTATCCAGGGTCGCTCCCTGTCGGGCGTCAAGGCGCCGGACAAGAAGGCCGATCCGATCATCGTCCACCCAGATATCCGCCGCGCGTTGATGACCATCCGGTCGTTCAACGAGGCCGGCCGCGCCTTCCTGCTCTGGACCGCGCTAAAATCCGATATCGCCAACCGCGCCAGCGACGAGAAGGAACGCCAGACGGCCGACGACATTCTCGGCCTTGTCACCCCGATCCTCAAGGGCGTGATGACCGACAGGGGCTTCGATCATGCCGTCATGGCCCAGCAGGTCTTCGGCGGCCACGGCTATATCGAAGAGCATGGCATGAGCCAGTATGTGCGCGATGCCCGCATCGCCATGATTTATGAAGGCGCAAACGGCATCCAGGCACTCGATCTGGTTGGCCGCAAATTGGCACTGAATGGCGGTCGCGCGGCCATGGCGCTCTTCAAGGAGATCGGTGATTTCTGCGAGGAAAACCGCAATGACGGAGAGCTCGGCTTCTTCACCAAGCACCTGAAGAAGGGCTTGAACGACGTGCAGGGCGCGACCATGTGGTTCATGCAGAATGCGATGGCGAAGCCCGACAACGCCGGTGCCGGCTCCACCGATTACATGCACCTCTTTGGCCTTGTTATTCTCGGCTATATGTGGGCGCGTATGGCCAAAGCCGCCAATGAACGTCTTGCCGCCGGCGATGCCAGAGAAGACTATCTGAAGAACAAGCTCATCACGGCGAAATTCTTCATGGAGCGTGTGATGCCCGAAACCGCATTGCGCAAGACGCGCATCGAAACCGGTGCCGACACGATGATGGAACTGGCCGCCGAAGCGTTTTGATCACTACCCCTTCTCCCCACTGGGAGAAGGTGGCCCGAAGGGCCGGATGAGGGGGCCGCAAGCGCGGCCGTCTCTGGCTCCTTCCTGCCGGAAGACGATTTCACCGGCGCCATTGCGCCGCCAGGGAGATGAGACAATGACCGAGGTTTTCATTTACGATCACGTCCGCACGCCCCGCGGCCGCGGCAAGAAGGATGGCTCGCTCCACGAAGTGCCCTCCGTACGCCTTGCGGCGAAGACGCTGGAGGCGATCCGCGACCGCAACGGTCTTGACACCGAAACCGTCGACGACATCATCATGGGCTGTGTCGACCCGGTCATGGATGCCGGCGCCGTCATCCCTAAGGCCGCTGCCTTCGAAGCCGGTTATTCGACCAGGGCGCCCGGTATGCAGATTTCACGCTTCTGCGCTTCCGGTCTCGACGCCGTGAACTTCGGCGCCGGCAAGATTGCGCAGGGCGCTGACGATATCGTCATCGCGGGCGGCGTCGAAAGCATGTCCCGCGTTGGCCTCGGCATGTCCGGCGGCGCCTGGTTCATGGACCCCTCGGTGAACTTCCCGGCCTATTTCATGCCGCAGGGCGTGTCGGCCGATCTGATCGCCACCAAATACGGTTTCTCGCGTGACGACGTCGACGCCTATGCTGTCGAAAGCCAGAAGCGGGCGGCAAACGCCTGGAACAATGGCTGGTTTAAGAATTCCGTCATCCCGGTCAAGGACCAGAATGGCCTGACGATCCTTGCCCATGACGAGCACATGCGCCCCGGCACCGATATGCAGGCGCTCGCCTCCCTCAATCCGTCCTTCCAGATGCCAGGCGAAATGGGCGGCTTCGAAGCCGTTGCCATCCAGGCCCATCCGGAAGTCGAGCGTGTCAACTACGTCCATCATGCCGGCAATTCTTCAGGGATCGTCGATGGCGCCGCTGCCGTCCTGCTCGGCTCTAAAGCCGGCGGCGAGAGCATGGGCCTGAAGCCTCGCGCCCGCATCAAGGCCTTTGCCAATATCGGCTCCGACCCGGCGCTGATGCTCACCGGCCCCGTCGATGTCACCGAAAAGCTCCTGAAGCGCACGGGCATGACGCTTGCCGATATCGATCTCTTTGAACTGAATGAGGCCTTCGCCGCCGTCGTGCTGCGCTACATGCAGGCCTTCGACATCGAGCACGACCAGATCAACGTCAATGGCGGCGCAATTGCCATGGGACATCCGCTGGGTGCCACGGGCGCCATGATCCTCGGCACTGTGCTGGACGAACTGGAGCGCCGCGATCTCAACACCGCACTGGTCACCCTCTGCATCGGCGCCGGCATGGGCACGGCAACCGTCATCGAACGCGTCTAAGGGAGAGAGACGATGAGCTACACCAACTTCACCGTCGAGACCGATGCGGATGGTATTGCCCTGGTCACCTGGGACATGCCCGGCAAGTCGATGAACGTCTTCACCGAAGAGGTGATGAGCGAACTCGATGCGATCATCGATACGACCGTTGCCGACAGTGCCGTCAAGGGCGTCGTCATCACCTCGGGCAAGACTTCCTTCTCCGGCGGCGCTGATCTCTCGATGATCAAGGCTATGTTCACACTCTATCAGCAGGAGAAAGCCGCAAATCCTGACGGCGCGGCACAAAAGCTCTTCGATCTTGTCGGCCTTATGACTGGCCTCTTCCGCAAGCTCGAAACCTGCGGCAAGCCCTGGGTCTCCGCCATCAACGGCACCTGCATGGGCGGCGCGCTGGAAATGTCGCTCGCCTGCCACGGCCGCGTCGCCTCCAATGCCAAGAGCGTCAAGATCGCCCTGCCGGAAGTCAAGGTCGGCATCTTTCCGGGTGCCGGCGGCACGCAGCGCATCTCGCGCCTCACCGATGCCCAGTCCGCCCTGCAGATGATGACGACGGGCCAGTCGCTGAACGCATCGCGCGCCAAGGCCATGAACCTCCTCCACCAAGTGGTCGAGCCGGATCAGCTGATCCCGGCTGCCAAGCAGATGATCAAGGACGGCCTGAAGCCCGTCGCCCCCTGGGACGAAAAGGGCTTCAAGGTTCCCGGCGGCGGCATCTGGACGCCAGCTGCAGCCCAGCTCTGGCCGGCAGCGCCCGCCATCCTGCGCCGCGAAACCTCGGGTAACTATCCGGGCGCGCTCGCCATCCTGAAATGCGTCTATGAAGGCCTGCAGGTTCCCTTCGATACGGCCCTGAAGATCGAGCAGCGCTATTTTACCCAGGTGCTGCAGACGACCGAAGCCTTCTCGATGATCCGCTCGCTCTTCATCTCCATGCAGGAGCTTAACAAGGGAGCCCGCCGCCCGGCCGGTGTGCCGAAGACCGAGCTGAAGAAGATCGGTGTCGTCGGCGCCGGTTTCATGGGCGCCTCCATCGCCTATGTCACGGCCGCCGCCGGTTTCGAGGTGACTCTCATCGACCGCGATATAGAAGCCGCCACCAAGGGCAGGGGCGTCGGCGAAGGCCTCGTCAAGGATTCCGTCGGTAAGGGCCGGCTGACGCAGGAGGAGGGCGCCGCCCTTCTTTCCCGCATCACGCCGTCTGCCGACTATACAGACCTGAAAGACGCTGATCTGGTCATCGAAGCGGTTTTCGAAGATCGCGCCGTCAAGAAGGCGGTCATCGAGCAGGTCGAAGCCGTCATCCCGGAGACGACCGTCTTTGCCTCCAATACCTCCACCCTGCCGATCACGGGCCTTGCAGAAAATTCGAAGCGCCCGGATCAGTTTATTGGCGTGCACTTCTTCTCGCCGGTCGAAAAGATGATGCTGACCGAGGTCATTCTCGGCAAGAGCACCGGTGACCGTGCGCTCGCCGTGGCGCTGGATTATGTCGCCGCCATCAAGAAGACGCCTGTTGTCGTCAACGATACCAGAGGCTTCTTCGTCAACCGCTGCGTCTTCCGCTATATCCACGAAGCCTATGACATGCTGATCGAAGGCGTGCCGGCGGCTATGATCGAAAATGCCGCCAAAATGGCCGGCATGCCGGTCGGCCCGCTGTCGCTGAATGATGAAGTGGCAATCGACCTCTCGCAGAAGATCCTCAAGGCCACCGTCGCCGATCTCGGCCCCAAGGCTGTCGACGAGCGCCACCTCGCCCTCATCGACAAGCTGGTGGACGAACTCGACCGCCGCGGCCGCAAGAACGGCAAGGGCTTCTACGAATATCCGGCCAAGCCCGCCAAGAAATTCCTCTGGCCCGAGTTGAAGACCCTCTATCCGCAAAAACCGGCCGCTGAGGTCGACGTCAACACCCTGAAGCAGCGCTTCCTGGTGACGATCGCTCTCGAAGCCGCCCGCACCATGGAGGAAGGCATCGTCACCGATCCGCGTGAAGCCGATGTCGGCTCCATCCTTGGCTTCGGCTTCGCGCCCTATACCGGCGGTGCGCTGAGCTATATCGACGGCATGGGCGTGAAGGCTTTCGTGGACCTCGCCGAAAAGCTAGCCTCCATCTACGGCGACCACTTCAAGCCCACGCTTCTCTTGAAGGACATGGCCGCCAAGGGCGAAACCTTCTACGGTCGTTTCGATCCCTATCCGGCCGCCGATAAGGCTGCTTAAACGAGGCGGGAACGTCCGGAGCCCCTCATCCGACCCTTCGGGCCACCTTCTCCCCGAGGGGAGAGGGGTTTTGCCGCACTGTTTTCGCGCTCTCAAAGGCGTCGTAGCGCACGTCCCCTCTACCCACCGGGGAGAGGGTTAGTGGGCTCCAGGCGACCGCGCAATTTCAGTTGCTCACAATTCTGCCGGACACTCTGGGCCAAAAAACTTAGCCATTGCGCTAAGTATCGCATCATGATACTTAGCCTCATGGATTACTATTCGCATCAGCTCGACAGCATCTTCCTGGCGCTCGCCGACCCCACGCGCCGGGCCGTCATCGGCCGGCTCGGCACCGGTCCGGCGAGCATAAGCGATCTTGCAAAGCCTTTCGCCATGGCCTTGCCGTCCTTCATGAAGCACATCCACCTGCTCGAAGAGACAGGCCTTATCGAAACGAAGAAGCAGGGTCGTGTGCGCACTTGCACGCTGGAGAAGAAGCGTTTCGCAATGGTCGAAGGCTGGCTTTCGGCTCAGCGCGCCATCTGGGAGGCCCGCACCGACAGGCTCGAAGCTTTCGTCACTGCCACGCAATCGAAGGAGGAGAAATCCCAATGAAGCCAAATGTGAATCCCGATCTCGATCTGACCATTTCGCGCGTCATCAAGGCACCGCCGTCCGCCGTCTGGAGCGCCTGGACCAACCCGGCACAATTCGAAAAATGGTGGATACCCGCGCCGGCGCTTTGCCGTGTCGCCACCATGGACGTCAAACCCGGCGGCGCCCTTGTAACCGAGATGAGCGAGGATGGCGGTCCCTTTCAACACCATCTCAGTGCCTGCTATCTGGATGTTCAGGAGGGGCGTCGCATCGTCTTCACCAATGCGCTCCTTGGCGGCTGGCGCCCTGCGCCAACCCCCTTCATGACAGCCATCATCACCCTCGCCGATCATCCCGAAGGGACCGACTACAGTGCCGTCGTCATGCACAAGGACAAGGAGACCCGCAGCACGCATGAAGAACTGGGCTTCCATGACGGTTGGGGCACGGTCGCCGCGCAGCTGGCAAAGCTGGTGGAGAAATAAAGAAAACTCATGCCCGGTATAGCGGCCGGGCTAGGGCGATAACTGGGAACGGCGGAGAATGCCGGGTGACGCCGATCGCTTAACCTGCCAGTCGGTGATCCGTTGTCTGGCCTTCGTCGAACATCTCGCTCAGCATTTCAAGGATCACATGGACCTTCTCGGATTTGACCGAGTAGTAGATCGTCTGCGCATCGCGCCGCGTCTTGACGAGGTCCCTGCTGCGGAGCTTGGCGAGGTGCTGGGAGAGGGCCGATTGGCTTATTCCGATAATATCTGCGAGATTGTTGACCGCCACTTCGCGCTCGGCAAGCGTCTTCAGCATCCGCAGTCGATGGGCATTCGCCATCACCAGCAGCAGGTCGGCTTTCTTTTCAAAACTATCTGTATTCATCGCATTCCCTTCACAATCTTGCGGCCGCTATTTATATGACTAATTAAGAATTGTCTTAAGAGTATGGCCTGGAACAAATTTTTCCTCATGTTTTTTGGAGGTGTCAGGAGAAGCAGGGCTCCGTGCTGCAATTGACCGGCGCCGAATTTGCATTTGATCAGTCACCAGGTTCAGAAATCTCCCGTGCGCGCCTATATGCCTGTCAGGAATCATGAGAAGAAGCGTGCAGGCACACTTCAGTTTAAGCGATGGAATCATGAAGAAGATCGGTTTTCTCTCGTTCGGGCATTGGACGCCCTCGCCGCAATCCCAGACGCGCTCCGCCGGCGATACGCTGCTGCAGTCGATCGATCTTGCCGTTGCAGCTGAAGAACTCGGTGCCGATGGCGCCTATTTCCGCGTCCACCATTTCGCCCGCCAGCTTGCCTCGCCCTTTCCGCTTTTGGCCGCTGTCGGTGCCCGGACCAGCCGCATCGAGATCGGCACCGCAGTCATCGACATGCGCTACGAGAACCCGCTCTACATGGCGGAAGACGCCGGCTCTGCCGATCTGATTGCTCGCGGGCGCCTGCAGCTCGGCATCAGCCGCGGTTCGCCGGAGCAGGTCATCGATGGCTGGCGATATTTCGGCTACAATCCGCCGGAAGGCCAGAGCGATGCCGATATGGGCCGCCGCCACGCCGAGGTTTTCCTCGAAATATTGAAGGGCGAAGGCTTCGCCGAGCCCAATCCGCGGCCGATGTTCCCCAATCCGCCCGGCCTCTTGCGGCTCGAACCGCATTCCGCCGGCTTGCGTGAGCGGATCTGGTGGGGTGCCGGCTCGAACGCTACGGCAGTCTGGGCCGCCAAGCTCGGCATGAACCTGCAGAGCTCGACCTTGAAGGACGACGAGACGGGCGAGGCCTTCCATATCCAGCAGGCCAAACAGATCCGCGCCTATCGCGAGGCCTGGAAGGAAGCCGGCCATCAGCGGGAGCCACGCGTCTCCGTCAGCCGCAGCATCTTCGCGCTGGTGAACGATCGCGACCGCTCCTATTTCGGCTATGGCAATGAAGGGCAGGACAAGATCGGCTTCATCGACGAGAATACGAGGGCGATCTTCGGCCGTTCATACGCCGCCGAGCCTGATGCTCTGATCGAGGAGCTGAAGAAGGACGAGGCGATCGCCGAGGCAGATACGCTGCTTCTCACCGTCCCCAACCAGCTCGGCGTGGAATACAATGCCCACGTTATTGAATCGATCATGAAATATATCGCGCCGGCGCTCGGCTGGCGGTGATCGCATAGCGTGTTGTACAAAAGTGCGTGCGGTTTTGCGCTAACGGCATGAGAAAACAGGAGCTTAAAGCGGATCTGAAAGATCGCGGCACGCTTTAAGCCGTCGCCGTATCCCTTGTCGAGCGCATCATCACCAGCCCGGCAAGGCTGACGAGGACGATGCCGGTTGCGTAGATGTCTGTGGTCATGCCGTAGCCGATCGACTTGACGAGGAAGCCCGCAAGGATGGCCGGCAGGCTGAAGGCGAGATAGCTCTGGATATAAAAGGCCGAAAGCAGGCCGGCCCGTTCTTCCGGCTTGGCGAGCGGCATGATCGTGCCGATCGAGCCCAGGAAGTTGGTACCAAAACCGGCGCCCGTCAAAAGCGTTCCGATGAGCAGCAGCGGCACGCTGGCAAGATGCACGCCAGCGACGACCGTTGCGATACCCGCTGTCTGGGAGGCCACGCCGAAGACGAGATTGCCCTTCGGGCTGCGGCTGCGGCGAAGGAAAACGGTAATTGCGCCGGACAACATCAACGCTGCCACGACCGCGCCACCCGTCAGCGGTGCGCGACTGCCGGTAGTGGAGACGACCAGCGAAGGTACGAGCGACAGGTAGAAACCGCCGAGCGTCCAGTTGGCGATATTGATCGGCGTCACCAGCGACAGCGGCTTCTTTACCTGTTGCGGAATGAAAATCGTCGGCTTCAGCGAAGTGAAGATGCCGGGCCGTGTGCCGCCGGTTTCTCGCGTCAGCCACAGCGCAAAGGCCTGCACTGTAAAGGCGACGAGAAGCAGGGCGTAGACGAGATGCAGTGGTTCCGGCCCGTACTGGATCAGCGCGCTGGTTCCGATCGCGCCGATCGCCATGCCAGAAAGCGGCGCAATGGAGTTGACGATTTGCCCCTTGGCCCGGTCGACATCGACAAGAGCTGCACCGAGGGAGGCGCCGGCAATACCGGTGGCGATACCCTGCACGATGCGCGCCGCGATCAGCCATTCCGGTCCGCTGGCGATGGAAAATAGCGCCATGGCGATGATCTCCAGCACCAGCGCGCCAAAAATGACAGGTCGCCGTCCGAGATGATCGGAGATGGAACCGGCGATCAGCAAAGTGGCGAGCAAAGCGAAGGCATAGACGGCGAAGATGACGGTGATGAGGATTGGGGAAACGGCAAAGACTTCCTGATAGATGCGATAAAGCGGCGTCGGCGCAGCCGATGCGCCGAAGAAAATGGCCAGCGTCAGTGCGTGGAAGCCCATGGGTGACGAATTCTTGATGGATTCAGGGGCGGCGACCATATATTGATCCATTAAAGCTAAATCGTTGCGTTAGCCCCATTTAGGTTCAGGCGCCGGTAAAAGCAAATAATTTGCGTTAATGGATCGATGAATGTTTCTGATCTATTGGTGCCGGAGCAGTTCCAGCAAGGTGGGCTACGGCCGGACTTGTGGGCAAGCAAAGAGAGCATGTCCCGCAAAACTGGGGAGCGGTTTGCGACCACGGCATGTTAAAACGGGACCAGAAGCATGCTAGGCAACCGAAAGGTCGCGGCGCGCTTCAGGGCTGAGAAAGTTGGGTTGAAATGGCAGTGAAAGAGAATATCCGTCCGGGTGGCAGAAGTGCACGTGTCCAGGCTTCGGTGCATGCCGCAGTGCGTGAGCTTCTTGCGGAGATGAGCCGAACGGAGATCACCGTTCCGCTGATCGCGACGCGGGCGGGTGTCACGCCGTCCACCATCTATCGCCGCTGGGGTGATCTGCAGGAATTACTGGCCGACGTCGCCGTCGAACGTCTGCGTCCCGACATGGAACCGGTCGATACCGGTACCGGCGCCGGCGATCTGGAAGCCTGGGCCGAACAATATGCAGAGGAAATGTCCTCTGGCCCCGGTCGTGAATATATACGCGACGTGCTCGCTGCCCAGACCGGTGATAATGCCAATAAGTGCTGCAACTTCACCCGTCAGCAGATTGAAGCGATCGCCGGAAGGGCGAAGGGGAGGGGCGAGGCCTTTCCCGATGTCGATACGGTGATGGATAGTGTCGTTGCACCCATCATGTACCGCACCCTCTTCGGCGATGCTCCGAACTCTGCTCGTGTACGGGAGCTTGTTGACCACCTTTTCGACCGGCGCAAGGTGGCGTGATCTTCACTCGGCGGCGGCGCGCTTCAGCCCCGAAACCTGGGTGATATAGGCGCGCAGTGCCGCAGGGCGCACCGGCTTGTGCTGCACCGCGATGCCGTGTTTTTCTGCCTCTGCCCGCACTTCCAGCGTCCTGTCGGCTGTGACGAGCAGTGCGGGAATCTCAATACCGAAATGCTGCCGGAGATACAGGATCGCTTCGACCCCGGTTCCGTCGGCAAGATGATAATCGGCGATGACAAGGTCCGGCGGCTGACGCATCGAAAGCGTCTGGACAGCCGAAAGTGAATCCGCTGCCTGCGTGTTGCAGCCCCATCCATCGATCAGCAGCCGCATGCCTTCGAGGATCTTGGTTTCATTGTCGATGCACAGGATGCGCAATCCTTTCAATGGCTCGGCCGTGCGATCGACTGGAACCACGGCTGCACTTGTTTCCGCGCTCTTCGAGATGTCTAGCGGCATGAGAACGCGGAATTCCGTACCCTTGCCATGTGTCGACTGAAGTTCGACCTTGTGGCCGAGCACGCGGGCGATGCGGTCGACGATGGAGAGGCCGAGCCCGAGACCCGATGCGGTCTTGGCGCCTTCGTCCAGCCGCGCGAATTCCTTGAACACCGTCCGGAATTTCGAAGGCGGAATGCCGATGCCGGAATCCATTACCTGGATCATCACCTGATTGCCGCGTCGCCTGACCCCGATCAGCACCTTGCCGCTGACCGTATATTTGATGGCGTTGGAAACGAGGTTCTGTACCAGGCGGCGCAACAGGTTCGGATCGGAACGCACCCGCAGCGAGGTCGGCATGACCTTGAGCTTCAGCTTCTTCTCGCGGGCGATCGGCGCAAAATCGGTCTCGATACGCTCGAGCAGGTCGGAAAGCGGCACGGATGCCAGCCGCGGGCGCATAGCGCCGGTATCTAGTCTGGAAATATCGAGCACGGCGCCGAGAATGGATTCAACCGATTCCAGCGCGGAATCGATGTTGCGCACGATCGGGCTGTTTTCCGATTGCGCCATGCGTTCGACGAGTGCGGAAGAATAGAGCCGGGCCGCATTAAGCGGCTGCAGGATATCGTGGCCGGCGGCGGCAAAGAATCGGGTCTTGCCGATATTGGCCTCGTCCGCCGCCGCGCGTGCCTCCGCCAGCTCCTTGTTGACGCGCGTCAGCTCCGCGGTGCGCTCCGCGACGCGCTGTTCCAGCGTCTCGTTTGCCTGTTTCAGTGCCTGGTCGGCGGCCACACGCTGGGTAATGTCGGTGAAGGTCGCGACGATGCCCTTGTCCGGCATGGCATTGGAACGCACTTCGATGATGCGCTCACCGCCGCCGAGCACCAGCGGGAAAGGCTTGTCGAGCGTCAGGAAATGCCGCACCGCTTGGCCTTGGTCGCCGGGCGCGATATCACCGCGATGGCCGAGAATACTGACGATGTCAGATAACGGAAAACCGACCTGGCCGGCATTTTCAGGCAGATCCAGCAATTGCCGGAAACGCCGGTTCCAGATCGTCAGCCGGTTGGAGCTGTCGAAGACGGCAATACCCTGATCCATCTGCGACAGCGCGGTCTGCAGCATGTCCTGATTATATTGCAGCGCTTCGCTCGCCTGGTCGAGCAGCCATGCGGTATCCGAAGAGGCATCCTCGATCTTCTGCAGGATCAGCGACAGCACCAGCCGTGCGGACGAAGAACCGATGGCGCTGCCGAGCAGCTGCTCGGTGAAATGGATGAGCGCCATATCGGCCGGCTGATCGTCCTCCAGTTTGCGCCCCGAGGTCTGCTCATAGGTCGCAAGCGAGCGCTGCATGCGCTCTTCGCCGAGATAGCGGGCGATGGCCGTTTTGAGATCGCCGACGCTGATACGGGTCTTCCAGCCACGTGTGGCAAATTGCGAGCGCGAATGCCGTTTGACGAAGATGCCGGCCTGGATGCGTTCCAGCGGCTTGGCATTGCGCGTCAGCGAGCCCACGACGAAGGCGGCAGTATTGACGAGCAGGCTCATCGCCGTCGCATTGACCAGCGGATCGGCGTCCGGACCGGTGAAGAGCGTCGTGCCGGGAAAGATGAAACCGAGGAAACTGCTTGCCACATAGGAATAATCCGGCCCGCCGAAGGAGGGCAGGAAAAGCAGGTAGACCCAAATGGTGAAGCCGGAGGTCAGGCCGAGGATGGCGCCGCGCGCATTTGCCCGCCGCCAGATCATGCCGCCGAAGAGGGCAGGTGCAATCTGCGCGATGGCGGCAAAGGAGAGCAGGCCGATCGAGGCAAGCCCCGCAGTGCTGTCGGTCGAACGATAATAGGCGTAGCCGAGCAGCAGCACGGCGAAGATGGCGCTGCGGCGGATATTGAGCAGGCTCTTTGCGAAGTCGTCACGCTGGCTCGCAAGGCCCGCGAGCTTCCGGCGCAGGAAGAACGGCATGACGATGTCGTTCGACACCATGATGGAAAGCGCCACGGAATCGACGATCACCATGGCGGTCGCCGCCGAGAAGCCGCCGATGAAGGTGATCAGCGAGACGACAGGCATCTGCCCTGCAAGCGGCAGGGTAAGGACATAGAGATCGGCATTGCCGTTGCCGCCGAAGATGAGCAGCCCGCCGATGGCGACGGGCAGCACAAAGAGATTGATGGCGATCAGGTAGAGCGGGAAGAGAAAGCCGGCGAGCCGGAGCTGTTTTGCCGTTCGGTTTTCGACCACTGTGACGTGGAACTGGCGCGGCAGCATGATAATGGCGAAGGCCGAAAGCAGTGTAAGCGTGATCCATCGGCTGAGCGGCGTCTGATAGTCGAGGGCGGCACTGACCAGGGCATTCTCCGATCCTTTCCGCCACAGGTCACTCGGTCCGTCGAACAGGAACCAGATGACGCAGATGCCCGCCGTCAGGAAGGCAACGAGCTTCACCATCGATTCCATCGATACCGCGAGGATGAGCCCGTCCTGATGCTCGGTCGCATCGGTATGGCGGGTGCCGAACATGGTGGCGAAGCAGGCAAGCACGAGCGTCACGATCAGCGGCAGGTCGAGGAAATAGAGATTGCCGCTGCCGATACCGTAGTCGGACGGATTGACCATGGCCGTGACAGTCGCGGAGATGGATTTCAACTGCAGCGCGATATAGGGAATGGTGCCGATCAGGCAGATCAACGCCACGATGGTTGCGACAGTGGAATTCTTGCCGTAGCGCGCCGCAATGAAATCGGCGACCGATGTCAGCTTCTCGGCCTTGGCGAGTTCGATAATGCGCTTCAAAAGCGGCATGCCGAGTGTGAAGACGAGGATCGGTCCGATATAGATGCCGGCAAATTCCAGCCCGTGATGCGCAGCAAGGCCGACGCCGCCGAAATAGGTCCAGGATGTGCAGTAGATCGCCAGGCTGAGCGCATAGACCACAGGCCGGCCGCCTTCCGGCACGCCGAATTTCCGGCTCCGGCGGTCGCCATAGCTTGCCACTGCGAAAAGCAGCAGAAGATAAGCCAAGGCAAACGCAAATATGACCCAGCCTGGAAGCATTAACCCTCCGCCGGCGGACAATCCGCCGTCCTCCCGGAACACATTGGAGATTAGGGCAATTCAGCAGGTTTGAAAATTCCCGCGGTCTTCGTCTTAAGTTCTACGTCGAAGGGGACAGTCTCCGAATATTTCCAATTGCCGATTGATTAATTGAGATGAAGGTGTAGCTAATGAAAACAACGGCATGTCTTTGAAAATGCATCAAGGGGAGACAGATCTGATGCTCAATGAATTCAAAGCCTTCATCGCCCGTGGCAATGTCATGGATCTCGCAGTTGGTGTCATCATCGGCGGCGCTTTCGGCGGCATCGTCAAGTCGCTCGTTGACGATATCATCATGCCGATCGTCGGTGCGATCTTCGGCGGTTTCGATTTCTCCAACTACTACATTCCGCTGTCGAAGGATGCCGTTGGGCCAACCCTTGCAGATGCCCGCAGAGGAGGGGCCGTTTTTGCATACGGCAATTTCATCACCGTCCTCATCAATTTCATGATCCTCGCTTGGATCATCTTCCTGATGATCAAGGCTGTGAACATCCTGCGCGAGCAGGTCGAGCGCAAGGAAAAGGCCGCACCGGCAGAGGTTCCTCCGCCGCCGGCCGATGTCGCATTGCTGACCGAGATCCGCGACCTTCTCGCCAAGCGCCCGGCCGTCTGATCTGACGGTCTGATCCAGGTGAAGGCCCGCCCATTCCGGCCGGGCTCACCCATCACGAAAATCGATATGCCATCACGCTTTGTCATGGGATTTGCGCCTGCAAATCCGTTATGAAGGCGTGAACCGGAGATATGCATGTCGATTATAAGCAGCCTCAGCCCGCGCGCCGTCGCCGCGCCAGAAAGCGGGATCGTCGAAGTCGTCAATTATGCCCGCGGCCGTGAAGGCCTTTTGCCGCTCTGGGTTGGCGAAGGCGATCTTCCTACCCCCGATTTCATCAATCAGGCGGCCATGCAGGCGCTCGCCGCCGGCGAGACCTTCTACACCTGGCAGCGCGGGATCCCCGAGCTGCGCCAGGCCCTGTCGGATTACTATTTCAGGCATTTCGGTATCCGTTTGGCACCTGAGCATTTCTATGTGACCGGTTCCGGCATGCAGGCGATCCAGATCGCCGTCCAGGCGCTGACCTCACCCGGCGATGAGTTCGTCTATCTCACCCCGGCCTGGCCGAATATTGCCGCTGCCCTTGAAATCGCCGGCGCGCGGTCGGTTGGCGTGGAGCTCCAGTTTGAAGGCGGCACATGGGCGGTCGATCTCAACCGCGTTGAGACAGCCATTACGCCGAAGACGCGCGGCCTCTTCATCAACACGCCGTCGAACCCCACGGGCTGGACCGCGACGAAGAAGGACCTGGCCGATATCCTGGCGCTTGCTCGCAAATATGATCTCTGGATCATGGCAGATGAGATCTACGCGCGTTATTTCTACGCTGGCGGTCGCGCGCCGTCCTTCCTCGACGTCATGGAGCCCGGCGACAAGGTCATCTTCGTCAACTCCTTCTCCAAGAACTGGTCGATGACCGGCTGGCGCGTTGGCTGGATAGTCGCCCCGCCGGAAATGGGCCAGGTACTGGAAAACCTCATCCAATATTCCACCTCGGGCGTCGCGCAGTTTGTGCAGAAAGGCGCGGTCGCGGCTCTTAACGAAGGCGATGCTTTCGTGCAGTCGAATATCGACAAGGCGGCCCGCTCCCGCGACATCCTCTGCGATGCGCTGATCGCCACAAATCGCGTCGAGACGCTTAAACCCGATGGTGCGCTCTATGCCTTCCTGAAGATCGACGGCATTACCGACAGCCGCAAGGCCGCAATCGACATCGTCGACAAGACCGGTGTCGGCCTTGCGCCGGGCACGGCCTTCGGAGCCGGCGGCGAGCTTTTCCTGCGCGCCTGCTTCCTGCGCGATCCGGCCCAGGTGACGGTCGCGACCGAGCGGCTCTGCGACTATATCCTTACGGTTTAGGCGGAGCGGCGTATCGCTTCCGGCAGCACCGGAAGCAGCGTCACGTTGCGCCCCTCGACGATGATGACTTCGCCGTCCCTGATCGGCTGAAAGGGCATATCGGCTTTTTCCAGGAAGTCGACGGCCCTCTCGGCTGCTGCAGCCTCGTCATGCGCTGAGCGATAATGCGGAACTATGGAGAAATCGACGAGACCGAGGCCATCCCAAAGGATATTCTCGTCGTAGCCCGGCGCGAGTTGCTGCGGGTCGTCCATGATGTCGATGCCTTTGAGCGAGAGCGTCACTACCACCGCCCCGGCGCTGAACCCGCCGTAGACGAGCGCATCGTCGCGCAGCAACTCCCCTATGATCTGATCGAAACCGCTCTGCCGCATGGCGCGCCGTAGAAGAAAGGCATTGCCGCCGACGGCCCAAGCGAGATCAAAACCGGCGAGCGCTTTTTCAAGAGCACGCGGCTCCCCGAAATAATCCCTCAGATCCAGTTCTTCCGCCTCGATCCCCCAAGCGGCAAGCTCCTCCTTCGGATCGTAGACATTGGCCTCATAGGCGCGACGCGCCTCGGCAGGGATGAAGTCCAGCGCATTCTGGATAATGGCGGCGCGCCGCCCGCCATTGAGAAGTTTCCTGAGCCGGAAGGCGCTCGCTCCGAGCCGATAGGATGACAGGTAGAGTCTCATCATTGCTGCTCCCTGTTGGAGAGGGGCAGGTCACGAGATATGGAAAGAGGATACTGTGCCACGAGAAGTCCTTGCATGGGGCGGACATCGGGGCAGAAACAAAAAACCCCGCGCGTCCGGCGGGGTTGGATCGGGTGATGTGAACAGTTTCAGGTCACAAGCCGACGCCCCCACCGCAAAGGGTGGTCGTCATGCCCATCGTCATAGCCTGAAACGCGAAGTTGTTCATGGCCTCAGTTTGTCCGGCCGCATGGGTGATGTCAATGAGCGCTGAAAGAGAGGGGCAGGAGGCCTTTTCGTTCCGAAATCGGCCGGTCCGTAAAATTGTAGCAAAGCCGGAAATCCGTCTCTAACCACATGTCAAAACATACCGGCCGCAAAGGCTTTCCGAGGCTGCTTGATAACAAAATCGGAAAGGAAAAACCCGTTCTGATGTTCCCGAAAAAACATAAAACAGGGAATGCAGACATGGCGGTTCTGGTGACAGGTGGGGCTGGATATATCGGCAGCCACATGGTTTGGACGCTGTTGGATGCCGGTGAAGACGTCGTCGTGCTCGACAACCTCTCTACCGGTTTTCGCTGGGCCGTGGCGCCGGCGGCGCGCTTCTATCTCGGCGATGTCGCCGATCCGGATGTGCTGAAGAAGATCTTCATCGAGAACGATATCGAGGCAATCATCCATTTCGCCGGCTCTGCCGTCGTCCCTGTTTCGGTTGCCGATCCGCTCTCCTACTACGATAACAATTCAGGCAAAACGCGCGCGCTGCTGAGCGCTTCGATCAAGGCCGGTATCCGCAACTTCGTCTTCTCCTCGACGGCCGCTGTCTACGGCCAGCAGAAGAGCTCCGCTCCCGTGAAGGAAACGGCACCCCTCAATCCGGAAAATCCATACGGCCAGTCGAAGCTGATGACCGAAATGATGCTTCGTGACGCCGCGGCCGCCTATGACTTCGGCTATGTGGCGCTCCGCTATTTCAACGTCGCGGGCGCCGACCCGCAGCTGCGCGCTGGCCAGTCGACCTCGGGTGCGACCCATCTCATCAAGGTCGCCTGTGAGGCTGCGCTCGGGAAGCGTGGCAGCATTACCGTCTACGGTTTCGACTACCCGACCCATGATGGCACCGGTGTGCGCGACTACATCCATGTCAGTGATTTGACGGCGGCGCATTTGAAGGCACTCGAGCATCTGCGCCAGGGCAGGGGGCCAATTGTCGCCAACTGCGGCTATGGCAACGGCTATTCCGTACTCGATGTATTGAACATGGTCACCCGCTTGAACGGTCATTCGTTCAAAATCAACATGGCGGCACGTCGCCCGGGTGACGCCGCAAGTGTCGTCGCCGATGCGACGCTTGCCCGCCGCGTGCTGGATTGGGCGCCGAGATACGACTCACTGGAAACCATCGTCCGCAGCTCGCTCGACTGGGAGCTCTTCCTGATGAACAAGAGCGTCGACGATCTGCACAGCATTCATCGCGCGCTGGCTGCAGCTTCTTTCTGAGATGCAGCCGAACAACTTTCCATTCCGGCGTAGATACGGGTGGCCCGACGTTACGTGAATAAGGAATAATCAAGCTTTCTCTGGCCAACTTCAGCCAAGGGAATAGGGATCATGAAGAACTTCATAGCCTCGTTGCGGCTGCAAAAAGATAATCCGAAGTTTCTGGTGGCACAGTTCAAGGCTTTGTCGTCACAGATTCCGATTCTCTACGTTCTTCTTGTCATCAATGCGCTGGCTGTGGCCATCACTCACATCAGGTCGGCGCCTCTCTGGCTTTCGCTCTACATTCCCGTCGGGCTCAGCATTGTCTGCGTCTTTCGCCTCTGCTGGTGGGAAATATCAGGCAAGGAAAATGTCACGCCGGAGCGCGCGCTGCGGCTGATGAAGGTAACGCTAGCAGGCGCAGTCATCCTCACCATCGGCTTCGGCGGTTGGGCTATTGCGCTCTATCAATATGGCGATGCCTCGCAGCAGGGGCAGATCGCCTATTTTCTGGTCGTAACCGGCATTTCCTGCGTTTTCTGCCTGATGCACCTGCCGCTCGCCGCGGCAATCACCACGGTCATCACCTTTACGGCCATGATCGTGACCTTTCTCTTTTCCGGCAACCCGGTTTTCGTTGCAACGGCCGTCAGCGGCCTGTTCCTGGTGCTGCCTTTCCTGCGCGTCATCAACAGCTACTTCCAGAATTTCGCGCACCTCGTGCGGCTTGCAGAAGAGCTCAAGCAGAAGCAGGCTGAAGCCGAGGAACTGAATCGCGTCAATAGTCGCAATGCCTTGCAGGACCAACTGACTGGCCTTGCCAATCGTCGGAGTTTCTTCCTGTCGCTGGAACAGATGCTGCTGAAGGATCCCGCCTCACCGCCGGTCATCGGCATCGTCGATCTCGATGGCTTCAAACCGGTCAATGACGTCTTCGGCCACGCGGCTGGCGACGTCGTATTGAAGGAGACGGCGCGCCGCTTCGTCTCGTTATTGGGCGATCAGGGCATCGTCTCACGGCTTGGTGGCGATGAGTTCGGCATCATCTTCCCCGCTGACATGACGCTCAGGGCAATTTCCGATCTCGGCCTGGCGCTATGTGCGGCCGTGCGCGAACCCTATGACATCCCGGACGGTTCGGTCCGTGTTTCCGGCTCCTGCGGCATCGTCTATCCTGAGGCGGGCGAGTACACGGCCGAAGACCTCTACGAGAAAGCGGACTTCGCGCTCTATCAGGTCAAGAGCAAGCGCATCGGCGGTGTGGAATTCTTCTCGCCGGAGCACGAAAAGATCCTGACACAACGCTACCTGATCGAGCTCGAACTGCAGACCGAGAATTTCGCCAGCGAGTTGAAGCTGGAATATCAGCCGATCGTCGAACTGCGCAGCGGCCGTGTCGTCGGTTTTGAGGCGCTTGCGCGTTGGGACAGCGCCCGCTTCGGCCGTATCAGCCCGGATGCCTTCATCCCGGCTGCCGAACGCACTGCCGTGATCGGCCGGGTGACGCGCATTCTCTTCGGCCAGGCGCTCGACGCCCTGAAGATCATGCAGGCGCATCTGCGCGTCTCCTTCAACCTGTCGGCCCGCGACATCTGCGATCACGAAACCTCGATGGCCCTGCTCGCCATGATCAACCGGTCGGGCGTCGACCCAAAACGCATCGAATTCGAGATCACCGAGACGGCGCTGCTGTCTGACTTCGATACTGCCGATCAGGTGATCGGCATGCTGCGTGCCGCCGGCATCTCGATTGCGCTTGATGATTTCGGCACGGGCTATTCAAGCTTGAGCCATATCCATCGCCTGGCCTTCGACAAGCTGAAGATCGACAAGGCCTTCGTGATGAATTTCGACCGCGATGCGCGCTGCATGAACATCACCCGTTCCGTCGCCAATCTCTGCCAGAACCTCGGCATCGCCTCCGTAGCCGAGGGTGTCGAAAGCGAGGATGTGGCCGAGTCGCTGAAAGGCATCGGCGTAAGATTGGCGCAGGGCTATTACTTCTCCCGGCCGCTGCCGCTGGAACTGGCGATCGACTACGCGGTCAGGCGCGATGTTACTGTTTCTCAGTCCCTTTCGGCCTGAATGATCAGCCAGCCACTGGAACCTCGGCCCGACCCCGTTTATTCCTAGGGAAGGAGTGAGGTGGATCATGGACAATAGCAATCAGAGCGAAGTTATCGTTGAACGGCGTGGTACGGCGGGCCTTATCCGGCTGAACCGCCCAAAGGCACTGAACAGCCTGACGATCCCGATGGTGCGTACGATTGCCGCTGCACTTGACGAGTTTGCCGGTGACCAAGCGGTGGCCAGCGTCCTCGTGATGGGGGAGGGCGAGCGCGGCTTCTGCGCCGGCGGCGATATCCGCGCCATTCACCTGAGCGGGCGTTCCGGCGACGGCCTGGCGGAAACCTTCTGGCGCGAGGAATTCCGCCTCAATCACCGGATCGCCAGCTATCCGAAACCCTATGTGGCGCTGATGGACGGCATCACCATGGGCGGCGGCGTCGGGCTTGCCAGCCACGGCCGCCATCGGGTCGTCACCGAGCGCACCCGCCTTGCGATGCCGGAAACCGGTATCGGCTATTTTCCAGATGTCGGCGCCACGTGGCTGTTGCCTCGCACGCCGGGTGAAAGCGGTACTTGGATGGCCCTGACCGGGCTCGATATCAATGCCTCCGATGCAATCTATACCGGCCTCGCTGACGTCTATATGTCTTCTTCGCGCCTCGAAGAGGCAGTCCATCGTCTGACGAACCTGTCTGCGGGAAGTTCGTCTGATGATGTGGATGCGGTGCTGCGCGATCTCTCGGAACAAGTGGATGAAGGCAGGTTGCAGGCCAATGCCGCAATGATCGACCGTGCCTTCCATTTCAACCGCGTGGAGGATATCGCTTCCGCACTCGCTGCGGAGGAGGGTGAATTCGCCGCCGAAACCCGCCGTGTGATGCTCACACGATCGCCGACAAGTCTCAAGCTTGCCTTGCGGCTGCTGAGAGCCGGCCGCCAGAGCCGCACGCTCGGCGAATGCCTGGCCCGCGAACTCGGGGCTTGCATGCACGTCCTGCACGGTCCGGATTTTTACGAGGGCGTTCGCGCAGCCGTCATCGACAAGGATCGCAATCCGAAATGGTCGCCGCCGACGATCGCCCTGGTCAATGATGAAATGATCGGCCGCTTCTTCGAATCGCCCAAGCCGCCGCTTTCGCTCTGACACTGTTTGATCGGGAAAGGTTCTAGCGCCACATGCCCCGCATGCGCGCGCCGACATCGATGCGCACCTGCCGCGCCTGCTGGGCGGCTGCCGTATCGGTCTTGACCTGCGGCCAGCCGCAAACCTCGAAGAATTGCAGCAGCGTGGCCGGAATGAAGCGGCTGCGCGACGCATAGACATGCCGGTCGCCCTGCGAATTCTGCCCATAGGTGAAGAAGCGCTGCGGCACGACGAGGTCGAGACTGTCCTTGGCGCGCGTCATTGCCACATAGAGGAGGCGCCGCTCTTCCTCGATCTCCGCCGTCGTCCCGACTGCGAGATCGGAGGGAATGCAGCCGTCTATGACGTTCAGCATGAAGACCTTGGTCCATTCCTGTCCCTTGGCCGAATGGATGGTCGAAAGAATGAGATAATCCTCATCGAGCAGCGGCACGCCAGCCTGATCCGAGGTTGCATCCGGCGGATCAAGCGTAAGCTCGGTCAGAAAGCGCTCGCGAGAAGCATAACCGCCGGCGATTTGTTCGAGCTGGATGAGATCGGCAAGCCGGGCGCTCGCATCTTCATGCAGCCGTTCCAGATGCGGCTCATACCATTGCCGCACCAGTTCGATCTCAGCGGGCCAGCCGGCTTTGCCGGTCTTCAGCTGCTGCATGGTCGAAACGAAGGAGGTCCAGTCGTCGCCCGAGCGTGGCGGCGCAGGCATGGCGGCGAGCGCCGCAACCGGGCTCGGGTCCTCAGCCATATGGTCCAGCACCTTCTGCGCCGTAGAAGGCCCGACCCCCGGAAGGATCTGCATCAGCCGGAAGCCCGCCACCCGGTCGCGCGGGTTCTGTGCAAAGCGCAGTGCCGCCAGCATGTCCTTCACATGCGCGCTGTCGAGGAATTTCAGGCCGCCGAACTTCACGAAGGGAATGTTGCGGCGGGTCAGCTCCACTTCCAGCGGGCCGCTGTGATGCGAGGCGCGGAAGAGCACGGCCTGGCTCTTCAGCTTCACACCCTCTTCACGATTGTCGAGAACCTTGTCGGCTACATAACGTGCCTGATCATTCTCGTCGCGCACAGTCACCAGTCGCGGCCGTTCCGGCGATTCACGTTCCGTCCAGAGGTTCTTGGTGAAACGCTCGGAGGCAAGGTCAATCACGGCATTGGCGGCGGCCAGGATCGGCTGCGTCGAACGGTAGTTGCGGTCAAGCGTGACGATGTTGGCGGCCGGGCTGAAGGCGGCAGGAAAATCGAGGATGTTGCGCACCGTCGCCGCGCGGAAGGAATAGATCGACTGCGCATCGTCGCCGACGACGGTCAGGCCCTGGCCGGTCGGCTTCAGCGCCAGAAGTATGGAAGACTGCAGCTTGTTGGTGTCCTGATATTCGTCGACAAGCACATGGTCGAAGCGGCTGCCGATATCCTCGGCAATCATCGGCTCGGCCACCATCTGCGCCCAGTAGAGCAGCAGGTCGTCGTAATCGAGCACGTTCTGGCTCTGCTTGGACTCGACGTAACAGGCGAAAAGCTCGCGAAGCTGCTTTTCCCAGGTGGCGCACCAGGGAAAGGCGTCGCGCAACACGAGCGGCAGTTCCATTTCCGAGTTTACCGCGCGCGAATAGATCGCCAGGCAGGTTCCCTTCGTCGGAAATCGGCTCTCGGTCTTCGAGAAACCAAGATCATGACGCACGAGGTTCATCAGATCCGCACTGTCTTCCCGGTCATGGATGGAGAAGGCCGGATCGATGCCGATCTGTTCGGCATAGTCGCGCAAGAGGCGTGCACCGATGCCGTGAAACGTGCCGCTCCAGGCAAGTGCATCCGCCATGATGCCGGAATTCTTGCCGAGAACCTCGCCGCAGATGCGTTCGACGCGGCGGCCCATTTCTGCTGCTGCCCGGCGGGAAAAGGTCATGAGCAGGATTCGGCGCGGATCGGCGCCTTTGAGGATCAGATGGGCAACGCGGTGCGCAAGCGTATTCGTCTTGCCGGAGCCGGCCCCGGCGATGACCAGCAGCGGACCTGCCACATGACTGCCGTCTGCGAGCGTGCCGTGTTCAACGGCCATGCGTTGCTGGGGGTTGAGTCTCTCGAGATACATCCAGCCGTCCGGTTGGGCTTCACGGGAGAATCAGCACCCGCGAATAAAATCAGATGTTCCTTGGATGTTCTCGATTGGCGCCGCTGTCAAGCAGGCAGGGGCCGCCACGCACTATTGCGGAAAATCCGGCACGATCTGGCGCCGCACCAGCTTCAGGCTGCGGTCGGGCTGAAGAATATAGGTTTCGTAGACGCGCTGGCCCTGCTGATCGTAGAAGTCGTTGTACACTGCGCTGCCGATCGGCGACTTCGTCAGCTTCGTGCGCGGCTGCCCGCCATAGGTGATGCTGCCGGGAATTGGCTCTAGTGCGGGCGCGTCCGCGGCGGAGCAGCCGACCAGAGCGGGTGTGGCCAAAAGGGTCGTCGCAAGAAGGGCAGGCACCAGCGCTTTCATCGTCTTTTCCTCGGCTGCAATTGTTTACGGCGGCTACCGACATTTCCCTCAAGATTTCAGCAGCACCATCGTGATGACTATGCATCGGGCCGACCGCGCGCCGCAACAAACGTCGTCTTCCAGCGTTAAATCCCTATTAGCCAATGTCAGGAACGACCATGGTGCTGCGATTTCACAACTCGCCGACTGACGAGGAAGCCTGGCTGAAGAGCCGCAACACGGCCGCCATGCGCGCGTCCGTGGAAAGCGCCCTGCATGCCGCGGGCGATTTCGATGCAGCCGAAATCATCGTCTCCACCATCGGTTCCCTCGTCATTCTCGAAGGTTTCGTGCGCCAATGGAGCGACAGTGAGCGGGCTCGGGCGATTGCCGAGGCTATTGTCGGAAGCGGTTACGTCCATTGCCGCATGCTGGTGAAATAAATCACCGTCCACTTGAAGATTTTCAAGGAACCAACGCCCCGCCTTCGGTGTTGAAAAGCTGATTTCAATGCTGGAGACAATAATGCGAACGCTTATACGCCTCTGGGCCTGGGGCCTTCTTATTGGGTGCGGCGCCTTTGCCGGCTCCGCCTATGCCTCACTCGAAACCGATATGGATTATTCGGCCTTGCCGAAGGACGAAATCGCGCTGAATGAATATACCAGCGCTGCCGTCTGCGAGCCCGCCGAGCCGCATTACCTGCCGTCCTTCATCCGTGTCGCAGATGGCACAATCGTCGGTGTGGGATATATTCAGGTCCAGGATGAGAATACTTCGGATTGCTGATCGAATATTCTAATTTTCTTGCGGACGAGGCTCGTCTGCAGTCTCCCGCAGAGGGTGACGAGCCTCTGACCATCATCATGATGGCTGGCGTCGTTCTATTGATGAACAGATGAGCTGCGCAATATCTTTCGAAACAAAGCCCTGCGCGAGCTCCGTGCAGGGTTAAGTGAAAATTAAGCATTGCTCCGTTTCGGAACGGATTGGACTTTATTTGTCCGAAACCGCCGCTGAAGACTTAATGCACTTTAAGCTTTGCTTCCTCGGCCGCTGCCATAAACTCCGCGCGAGCCTCTTCGACGGTCTTTCTTCCGTCGAGTGCTGCGCGGCAGACGCTCCGTGCCCTGAGGTATTTCAGTCCGCGCATGGCAGGCCAGTGCTCGGCAAGGCACGCCAAGGCGTCGAACGGTCCGTTAACCGTACGTGCTCCGGCCCCTTCGAAACCTACCTTGATCGGACCATTCCATCGTTCAGTTGCCATCGACGCTCCTCCAGCATGTCTCGATAGAAACAGTGATTGAAGCCTCCCGGTTCCTCCGCAAAGACTTCAGAATGCTAATATTCTAGCGAGATTTTTGCCGGCAGCAATGGCGCCGATTGGCGCGGTGGATAATGCTAAAGGAGAAAACTGGTGCTGCCGAGTGGGATTGAACCACCGACCTCACCCTTACCAAGGGTGTGCTCTACCACTGAGCTACGGCAGCAGGACCAGACGCGTGAAGCGAAAACGCTCAACTCGCGTGAACGGGGCGGCTATTGCCACAGGTTCGGCAGGAGTGCAAGCCGCAAATTCCAACTTCTCTGGGAATAACGTTCGGAGCACTTTTGGAATGGCGCGAATTCGGTTACTTCTGGGACATGAACGAAGAGACTGAAAAGGCCCGGCAGAGCCGGAAAGCGGCCATGGAAGCCCAGGCGGCATTGAGGCGCGAGCGGGCTGCCGAAAAGCTGAGAGAAAATCTTTCCAGACGCAAACAGCAGGTACGGGCTCGCCGCTCCGGCCAGGCGGACGAGACGGATGGCTTGCCCGCGGCAAAGACTGCTGCCGCAAAAATGGACGAATCGTAATGTTCGGTCCGCGACGAATTGAAGCGTACGGGGATTTGCTCTAAAGACCCCGACTTCTTGCCTTGCCCCCACAGGCAAAACTTTTTGAGGAAAGGCGGGCCTCGCCCGTAAGTGCACATGGATCGTATCAGAATTGTCGGCGGTAATGAGCTCAATGGCATCATTCCGATCTCCGGCGCCAAGAATGCCGCGCTGCCGCTGATGATCGCCTCGCTTTTGACGAGCGATACTCTGACGCTGGAAAACGTACCGCATCTTGCCGATGTCGAATTGCTGATGCGCATCCTTGGCAATCACGGCGTCGATGTAGCCGTCAACGGCCGCCGCGAGCGCCAGGAAGATTCCTACGCCCGCACGATCCATTTTACCTGCCGCACCATCGTCGATACCACTGCGCCCTATGAGCTGGTGTCGAAGATGCGCGCCTCCTTCTGGGTCATCGGTCCGCTTCTCGCCCGCGAAGGCCATTGCCGTGTTTCCCTGCCGGGCGGCTGCGCCATCGGCACGCGTCCGGTCGATCTCTTCATCGACGGTCTGACCGCGCTCGGCGCGACGATGGAAATCGATGGCGGCTATATCAATGCCAAGGCGCCGCAGGGCGGTCTTATCGGCACGCATTACACCTTCCCCAAGGTGTCCGTTGGCGCAACGCATGTATTGATGATGGCGGCAACGCTTGCCCGCGGTACGACCGTGATCGGCAATGCCGCACGCGAGCCTGAGGTCGTCGACCTTGCCAACTGCCTGAACGCCATGGGCGCCAAGATTTCCGGCGCCGGCACCTCGACCATTACGATCGAAGGCGTCACCTCGCTCTCGGGCGCCCGCCATCGTGTCCTGCCTGACCGCATCGAGACAGGCACCTACGCCATGGCCGTCGCCATGGCCGGCGGCGATGTCGTGCTTGAAAATACCGATGTTGGCCTCTTGGAAACGGCTCTCGAAACGCTGCGCCGCGCCGGCGCGGAGATCTCGTCGACGAACAACGGCATGCGCATCAAGCGCAACGGCGCCGGCATCCAGCCGGTCGATATCGTCACCGATCCCTTCCCGGGCTTCCCGACCGACCTGCAGGCGCAGTTCATGGCGCTGATGACCCGCTCTTCCGGTGTCTCGCATGTCACGGAGACCATCTTCGAAAACCGGTTCATGCATGTGCAGGAACTCGCCCGCCTTGGCGCGAAGATCTCGCTCTCCGGCCAGACGGCGAAGATCGAAGGTGTCCAGCGGCTGAAGGGCGCCCCCGTCATGGCGACCGATCTTCGCGCTTCCGTCTCCCTCGTCATCGCCGGCCTTGCCGCCGAAGGCGAAACCACGGTGTCCCGCGTCTATCACCTCGATCGCGGCTTCGAGCGGCTGGAAGAAAAGCTGACCCGCTGCGGCGCCATCGTCGAACGCGTCAGCGAGTAAGAAAAGGGCGCACATCCGCCCTTTATCCCGGTTGCGTATTTGGCCGCCGCGCCTTATTTCCGTTGTCTGACAGATCGCCGCACCTGCGGCCGAAAGATACGGGATAGAGGCTGGATGACCGACCTGAAACTTGTTGCGCTCGATGCCGAGGACCTGGCGGTCATTTCCGCACATGTGCAGGACAGTGTCTTCAAGGTAGCCGATATAGACTGGTCGCCGCGCGACAAGCAGTTCGCAATTGCCGCCAACCGGTTCGTCTGGGAAGAAGCGGCCCGAAAACGCAAAGGTTTTGAGCGCCGTCGTGCGGCCCTCGTATTCAAGCGCGTGCTATCCGTACGCTCGATCGGCATCGACCGCGCCCGCCGCGATGACGTGCTGTCGCTGCTTGCCCTGCAATTCGAGCAGAAGGGCGAAGGGCCGGAAGGCACGCTCGAGCTCTCGTTGTCGGGCGCGGCCTCCATCATTCTCGATGTCGAATGCATCGAAATGCAGCTTGCCGATGTCGGCGGCGCCTGGGAAACGGGTTCCAAGCCGCGTCATCCCGGCACCTGAGCCCAACAGTTCGAGCAAGAAGGAATTCCGGCCTTGGCAATCTGGCTTAATCAGACATCCCACGGTTTCGAACAGCGCTTCGCGGCCTTTCTCACCACCAAGCGCGAGGTCTCCGAAGACGTCAACGCCGTGGTGCGCGCCATCATCGATGATGTGCGCGCCCGCGGCGATGTTGCTCTCGCCGAATATTCGAAGAGGTTCGACAGCATCGATTACGCGACGGTACCGATGCGCGTCACTGAGGAAGAGATCGAGAACGCCGTCGAGGTCGTCCCCTCGGAAGTGCTCGGCGCCTTGAAGGTCGCGGCTCTCCGCATCGAATCCCACCATCGTCGTCAGCTTCCCAAGGACGATATCTACGAAGACAATATGGGTGTCGGCCTCGGCTCGCGCTGGACGGCGATCGAAGCCGTTGGCCTCTACGTACCGGGTGGCACGGCGAGCTATCCGAGCTCGGTGCTGATGAACGCCGTACCGGCGAAGGTCGCAGGTGTCGATCGCATCGTTATCGCAGTGCCAGCGACCGGCGGTTCGGTCAATCCGGCGGTGCTGGCCGCAGCCAAGCTTGCAGGCGTCAGCGAGATCTACCGTGTCGGCGGCGCGCAGGCGATTGCTGCCCTTGCCTATGGCACGGAGACGATCGCCCCGGTCGCCAAGATCACCGGCCCCGGCAATGCCTATGTGGCCGCCGCCAAGCGCCATGTCTTCGGCACTGTCGGTATCGACATGATCGCCGGCCCCTCGGAAGTGCTCGTCATCGCCGACAAGGATAACAATCCCGATTGGGTCGCCGCCGATCTGCTCGCCCAGGCCGAGCATGACGAGAGCTCTCAGGCGATCCTGATCACGGACGACGAGGAATTCGGCAAGGCGGTTGAAGCCGCCGTCGAACGGCAGCTGAAGACGCTGAACCGCGCGGAAACTGCCGCTGCCAGCTGGCGCGATTTCGGCGCTATCATCCTCGTCTCCGATCTCAAGGATGCCATCCCGCTCGCAAACCGCATCGCCGCGGAACATCTGGAACTGGCCGTCGCCAATCCTGATGCCTTTGTGGAGAAGATCCGCAATGCTGGCGCGATCTTCATCGGCGCCCATACGCCCGAAGTGATCGGCGATTATGTCGGCGGCTCCAACCACGTGCTGCCGACGGCGCGTTCGGCCCGCTTCTCCTCCGGCCTTTCGGTTCTCGATTTCGTCAAGCGCACCTCGATCTTGCGCCTTGGTCCCCAGCAGCTTCGCGACCTCGGCCCGGCGGCGATTGCGCTCGCCGTCTCCGAAGGCCTCGATGCCCATGCGCGATCGGTCGCGATCCGCCTCAACCTCGAAAGGTGAGGGAATGGCGAAGGACGACTTCCGGCTCTGCGACGTTGTCCTTGACGATACGATCGGCCGTTCGACGCCCGATGTCGAGCATGAGCGGGCAGTCGCGATCTTCGATCTGATCGAGGAGAACTCGTTTGCGCCGTCAGGCCATGCCGGCGGGCCCTACCGGCTGAACATTTCGCTGGTCGATTCCAAGCTGGTCTTTGCGATCACCACGGAAAAGGGTGAGGATGTCGCAACCCATATCCTCTCCCTGACGCCCTTCCGGCGGATCGTGAAGGACTACTTCATGATCTGCGAAAGCTATTATGAGGCTATCCGTTCGGCGTCTCCAAGCCGCATCGAGGCGATCGACATGGGCCGGCGCGGCATTCACAACGAGGGTTCGCAGACGCTGAAGGATCGTCTCTCCGGCAAGATCGACGTCGATTTCGACACCGCCCGGCGCCTCTTCACGCTGGTCTGCGTACTCTACTGGCGTGGATGACGGCGATGGAGCCGCCTGTTGAAACCGAGGGTGGAAAGCGGCCTGGCGCCATCCTCTTCATGTGCGGCATGAACGCTATCCGTTCGCCGATGGCCGAAGCGATCGCCCGTAGCATTCTGCCGGCCAATACTTATATACGATCTGCCGGTGTTCGCGCCGGCGAACGCGATCCCTTCGTCGATGTCGTGCTGGAGGAAATTGGCCTGTCGCTCGGCCGTCGGCAGCCGCAGACGCTGGAGGAGCTTGAGGACGACTATTTCGACCTCATCATCACGCTCTCGCCGCCGGCCCATCACGCAGCCCTCGAGCTGACCCGCTCCAGCGCTGTTGACGTCGTCTACTGGCCGACCATGGATCCGACGGTCGCGACCGGCACGCGTGAGCAGATATTGGACGGCTACCGCGAGGTTCGCGATCACCTCGCCGGCCTCATCGAAAGCCGGCTACTCAAGAGAAATGGCATCGCCGCGCAATCGGCGTGAAACAAAAGTCAGAAAGCCCGATCTACGAGGTTCACAAATCCCCGTTGATTGTGTAGTTTCCGCGCAAATTTTCAGGCGCCTTGCGCCTTTTTACCCAACACACAGGAAGAAAACCCTTATATGCCGAAAGAAGAAGTCCTCGAATTCCCGGGCATCGTGACCGAACTTCTGCCGAATGCGACATTCCGCGTGAAGCTCGAAAACGAGCATGAGATCATTGCCCACACCGCCGGCCGCATGCGCAAGAACCGCATCCGCGTTCTCGCCGGCGACAAGGTTCTGGTCGAAATGACGCCCTACGACCTGACGAAGGGCCGCATCACCTACCGCTTCAAGTAAGCTTGGTCTGCGAAGCTCCCCGGAGCTTTCGCTCCCGCCTGCCGATGGTCGAGGTTCCATGGCGCTGAAATACAAGCTCATTCTGGCCTCGGGCTCGCCCCGCCGCGTCGACCTGCTCAATCAGGCCGGCATCGAGCCCTCGCGCCTCATGCCGATGGATATCGACGAGGCGCCGAAAAAGTCGGAGCATCCGCGCTCTCTGGCCCGTCGCCTATCGGGCGAAAAGGCAGAGGCTGCACTTGCCGCCATCAAGGGCGACATCACCTGGAAGGGCAGCTATATCCTGTCCGCCGATACCGTGGTCGCCGTCGGCCGTCGCATCCTCGGCAAGGCAGAGTTTGCCGACGAAGCCTCAAGCTCGCTGCATCTGCTCTCCGGCCGCAACCACGTGGTCTATACGGGCATCTGCCTCATCACGCCCGATCGCAAGGTGCGCCAGAAGATCGTCGAGACCAAGGTGCGCTTCAAGCGCCTGTCGAGTTTCGAGATCGAAAACTACATTGCGTCAGGCCAATGGCGCGGTAAGGCGGGTGCCTACGGCATCCAGGGGCTCGCGGGCACCTTCGTGCAGAAAATGGTGGGTTCCTACACCAATGTCGTGGGACTGCCGCTTTATGAAACCATCCTGCTTCTGACCGGCGAGGGCTTCGATGTCCACAGCCGTTGGCCCGAGGGTTGATCTTCAGCTACAGCGCCGTGCGTCCTTTCGGACGCACAAGGGACGCTTTGGCGTTTTGAATCTACGCATCAGGCTTTCTGAAAATCGCAACGATTTTCGGACCCATGCCGTAGGAGGAAAATATGTCCGATGAAATGAAGACCGGAGGCAAGGTCGAGCCGCTGCGCAAGACGCGTCCCTGCCCGGAATGCGGGAAACCGTCGAACCGCGAGCACTATCCCTTCTGCTCCAACCGCTGCCGCGAGGTGGACCTGTCGCGCTGGCTGACGGGTTCCTACGCCATTCCCGTGGCCGACGACGAGACCAAGGCGGATTACCCCGACGAGGAAAACTAGGTTTTCCACCGCGAAGCCCTTATTTTTTCTCGCAAATTGCCAAAATCTGCCGGACCGTCAAAAAACTATCATTTGATGCTTGCCATGGGCGAACAAGATGCTATAACCCCGCTCGCTTCCGGGGCGAACCAAGGCCCTGACATTCCAAGCCGGAATGTTTTTCGAGAAGCGTGGTTAGCCCAGGTAGCTCAGTTGGTAGAGCAGCGGATTGAAAATCCGCGTGTCACTGGTTCGATTCCGGTCCTGGGCACCATTTCTAATGGCTTGGTTTTGCTCAAATTTTAGCTCCTTCTTTTGGCTGGAAAGATTTGCGGTCTAGACGCTGCTTTTGCGTTTTCTAGACGTCTTTTGTTTTCCGTCTGTTCACTTCAGCCTCAAACTCACTGACCGTCTGGGCCATCTTCTTTGAGGTGTCAGCGCGGCGGGAATAATGCTTTGCCATCGCCTCCGTTTTCTGCCCGAGCATTTCGGCGATCGTCGAGTAGTCCCTGCCCATTTCGCGCAGAATAGTTGCGACGGTATGCCTGAGGCCTTTAAGGGTTAGGCCGGGTTGAACCGTGCCTTCCTTTTCGAGCTTCTGACGAACCGGGCGCCATGACGCCCGGAACCCCGAGACGGTCCAGGGCTTGCCGTAGCTATTAGCGCACAGTGTGAGGGTTGTGGTGCGATGCTTCGGCTCGGCTGCCAATGCATCGATTACCGGGGCGGGCAGTGGCACCCAAACAGGCACGCCTGTCTTGCCGCGGCGCGTATCAAGGCGCCCCTCAGAAACCGCTGTGCGTGGCAATTGGAGCGCGTCTTGGGGGTCGAGGCCGCAGTACATCATGAGAGCCACTGGCAGCGCCATATGGGCCGGCAGGGCGGCCGTGACCGCTTCTCGTTCGTAGTCCATCCATGGGCGGTTTGCCTCGGTTGCGTCGGTCGCTTTGCGGACGCGCTTGACCTTGGAAACCGGATTCGCCGACATCAACTCTTGCTCGATGCCGTGCTCGAAAAGGATGCTGAGAACCGTAAGAACGTAATTCGCGAACTTGCGCTTTCGCTTTTCGAAAGTCTTGTCGCGGAGGCGAGCAATCCACCCCTGCGTCAGTTCAGCCAATGGCGACGGCGCCAGCGGGCGCAAATATTCCAAGACCTTCTCATAGTCGGACTTAGTTCGCGCCTTTAGAGATTTAAAGCCGGCTGACCCACGATATGAAATGATGAGCGCGCCGAGCGTACCGGGCTTCGCCTCCAGATCCTTGGTTTCTGCATTGATAGCTTCCAGCTCGGCGAAGAACTCTGAGGTGCCAAACTCGGATTTTAGGCGCTTGCCGCTCTTACGATGATAGGCATACCACTTGCCGCTCTTAGGCTCAAAGTACCGCTTTATACCCTTCACTCGGACGACCGTGCCAGTCATAGCGCATCGAGCAGCGCGTCGGCCGTCCTCAAAGGATTCCCTGCCTCTCGCAGCCCGTCGATCCAGCCGTCAAGCTCTCGCAGGTCGTAGCGCTCCATACGCACGCCGACACCCAGCGCGATGGGTCGCACTGGGCAGACAGAACCAAATGTCGGCAGGCTGAGGCCGCAGTAAGACGCGGCCTGTGACTTCGTCAGGAGTCTGGTTGGGAAATTATCGTTGGCAGCTACAAGCGGCGATCTTGTTCTCATGCGCAGTGCTTGAGATTGTCGTTCGAAGCGACGGGTCGTACTGCTTTGCGGACGCGCATTGCGCAGATGGCCTCCAGCAAGGCCAACGATGGAATAACCGGGCTCTCGGGACGGAATGTGATCTGGCATCCAAGATTGACAGGCATCGTATCTCCTCTGGTTTTGGGCATAGGTGATCGTTCGGTGCAGCGATGCGTCGCTATCTTCTCTGGGCAAGAACGGTGGCGGTCATCCTCGTCTCCTCTGTGGTGGCAGACAGAGCAATGACCGATTCATAGATCAAGCGTTAGGCAAAGAACCCTGCATTAATTGCGGTACTATTCGTCAGTGTCGTCGTAGGTGGAGATCGCATTCCGGATATGGCTTTCGCTGAAACCGTACTTAGCTCCGAGTTCGGAGAGCACCGTGTCGTAGCGCACTCCAGCTTCCCTCATCTGGTGGAAGTCTTCACCTATTTCGATCCAGAATGCCGGCAAGGCCTTTGGCCGACCAGCAGAGCGCTTGGCAGGCTTCAGGAGATCTGCGGCGATGCCTTGCACGACGCGATCCGCTTTGCCGGCCAGCAGCAGCTCAATAACCATCCGTCGCGCGTCTTCGGTGCGGCCTTGGCTCAGAGCTGAGCGGATGTCGATCGCCTGAAGGCTGAATGATGGCGGAAGTTTCGCCACTATGCTGCGACCAGCGCGTCGCCGGAGATAACCCTGTCTTGGCGGCCGTGCGAGTGTTCTCCGGCAACGCAGATATCGTACATCTCTCTACCAAGCCAAGTACGATGCCGGCGAAGTACGATCGCCGGCATTCCGCCGCCAATGTGGTCGACTGCCTGGCCGAGGCTGAATCTATAAGGCTCTACTAGGGTGACGGTGACGTGCGCGTTCATGTTTGCCCCTCATTGATCTTTTGCATCGGAATCGATACAGAATCACAATGCCAAGCGAGACGCCACCAGTCAAGCAGATTCGATACTTTGTATCGAATTTGGCAGGCACCACAAAAGAGGAGACAAGGGTGAAACCTCAGCAAAGTCGCATGGCGCGCGCCGGGCTCCAGTTAGGAATGCGGGAAGCGGCAAAAGCAGCAAAGATTTCCGTCAACACGATGATCCGTTTTGAGGGCGGAGAGGTGATAAAAGAACGGACTTTGGACGATATGCGCCGCGCCTACGAAGACGCAGGTGCCCGTTTCGTCGACGAGGGCGAATGGATCGGGGTACTCGTCAAGCGAGGTGCGGACTAGGATCAACTAACAAATTTGTTAAAGCCGCATCGCCCCGGCAACAACCTCGGCGCGACTTTCGGCCACAGCATGAATCCTGTGAATTCTCGCGTATTTAGCGATTAAAGCGAGCCATGGCGCGAACCTAGACGAGATTAGGCCAACTACGCCTAGTGAGTAGGAAAGTGAAAAATCTACTCCTTCGAGGAGGATCCGCTTTTTCCAAAGATAAACCCGAGGGCTCCCGTGATCAACGATAGCGCGCCATTGACCACTCTATCAAAGACCGCCGCCAATTTTTCGGATGACGCGTAAGCTGAAAAGCATGCGCCAAGAATAAGGATGACCAGCGCTGCGATGACAACTGTGTAAGCGATGTTGCCAGCTTTCTCGGGGCCGCCCCCTATGAAGCGGCCCACTTTACCAAGATGTTGATCTAATCTTTCATCCCGCCTGCCTGTGAACGGGTCTACGTCCTTTGGCAATGACTGCGAGCCATTGTGGGGTGCCGTCACCGGCGTGTTGGTAATACTTTCAAGAGAAACGGTCCCCGGCTGCGCATCAGACATTCTTAGTTGCTAGCTCCACGAAATGGCGCTGGATATCATCGTTGTAGATGTACTGCTGACCGCGTTCACGCGCTAATGACCAAGGTGTGCCCGGCTGATGTGTGAGATCAGAAAGTTGCTTCCCCGTCAGCCCCTTATACTTCGCCCATACGCGGTCAAATACCGCAAAGAACTGCTCGTCTGAATGGGGGACCATAAGAGCTTTGACCTCGCCAGTAGAAGGGTCGACGTCGGTCGCATACTCATTGATTGTGTTCCAACGGTAATGCTTGAACTTGTGGTAGAGGTTCGCAAGCACTGGACCGTTCGGCCACGCCTCAAAATTCTCTCCGACTGCAGGCACGCCCGCCGTGGCAAGCCGCCAGCCATGCATGCAGTAGACTAACTTCTGGATCTTCAGCGGATCGACATCAGATACTCGTTCCTCAGTTGCCTTCCAGATGAAAGTGTTAGCCACCCAACTCGGTTTATAAACAAAAGACTGCGGCTGCAGATGGGGTATAGTCATTCGCCACCTCCATCAGCCATGAAGAGAATATCGTCTGTAGAAATGCGGTGAGCAATCTGCTTCATCCCAGCATAAGCAAACATGGCGTTCTCCTTCGTCGAATCAAAACAGCGCAGCGACTCAGTGTCGCTACGCATTGATCCTTAACATAATCCTTGATTGGTTGATTTTCCACAACAGGATAGAGGGTTTAAAAAAGCGAGGGTTTCCGTGAGAGCCCGCGAGACGATACAATTGGCATTATTGTGCCCTGAAGCGGTGACTTTAGGCACTCAGGTAAAGACCGGCACCGCGCTGCGACGTTGACGGAATCAGGCGGGCCTCGCGACCCGCCCCTATTTCCCGTCCTATTGAACGCACGCGCGACCACTTGCGCCAGCAACGGCGTAATTGAATGCGCAGGTTGTACACGTCGGGGGACGCAATGATTTTCACCAATTTGGCCAGAATCGTTTCTTGGCTTGCGCTAAGCTAGTTTGCGAGGATCTGGTCGATGTAGCTCACGTTCTGTCGAACGTAACTCGCTCGAAGATGGGCACCGTCGACATAAAGCGGCTTCCCATCCTTCAGTGCGAAGCATTCGTCGTTCGGGCACAGATAATCGAACGGGTCGATGAACGCAGCGCCGACGGATGCCGCAATTTCACGCATTTTCGCCGGCGCACCTTTCGGCGTCGCTGTGTCCTGTCGCCGCACTTCTTCGACCAGCTTGGCCGTCGGTTCGCCAATAAGGTACGCAGTTCTCGCTCTCTTGACCAAATACAGGGGATTGAATGAGGGGGAAGTGGGCGGATTTGAGATTAGCACCACGGCCTTTCCCATCTCCCTGAGGTCCCGAAGATCACTTTCGAATTCCGCGTAGATGCCTGGCATTGCCGGGCCAGCGGCGGGGTCTCGCCAATCTCCACCAAAAACAACTTTCTTATATTGCGGCTCGCGCGCCAACTGCATTGCGGCCTTATAGTATTCCTCGCAACTCACGTGTTCCGGCGTGCTGAGAATTTTCATGTGCGGGATCGGCGTGCAATGGTCCCTCGAAGCGAAAACAGCTGTCATCGCTTGCGGGTGTTGGGTATACATCTGCCTTACGCGCGGGAAATACTGACCCATCAGGCTATCGCCGATGAAAAGCACGCTGTCTCCGCTTGCACCGGGCAGGATGTTGAGCTTTTCAATCTTACCACCCTTCATAACTGTAGGTTTATAATCCCAGTCTTTGCCGGCCACGTTGAAATCCTTAGTGGCGAGTGCGATCCCTCTTTCGGGAAAACCGCGCGCCGCGTAAGTAACCACCCCCGAGAGACCCACAACCACAGCTGCTGCAGAAAGCGTGGCGGCGCTGAGGCTGCGATTCCAGCTAAAGCGAAATCTCGGCTCCACGAGCCAAAAGGTCAGCATAGCAAGAACGACAGACACCGCGACCAATCCCACCTTCAATGACGTGCTCTGATCCTCGACGAGAATATTCGCGAAGGAAAGCAGTGGCCAATGCCAAAGATAGAGCGGATAACTTATAAGCCCGAGCGCGGCGATCGGGCGCCATGAGAGAACGTTTCGGTTCATCCACGCCGCGTTACCAGCAGCGACCATCATGGCGGTTCCGAGAACTGGTATTGTCGCCCACCAGCCCGGAAAGAGCTTTTCATCGGCCTTGAATATGGCGAACGTGAGTAGCCCAACACCAACGACGGACAGCGCGTTTGGCACTCGGTTGCTCCCGCTTGAAACTGGAATCCGCGCGAGAGAAGCACCCGCCAGAAGTTCCCAAAATCTCGTCATCGGAGAGTAGAAGTCTGCAGTCGGGTTCCACCTGATGAGCCAAAGGTTCAGTAGAAACGAAACAACAGCCAATCCCACAAGCGGCTTCCAAAAGGCCCGCCGCAAATGACACAGCCACAGGATCGCCGGCCAAGCGAGATAAAACTGCTCTTCCACACCGAGAGACCAAAGGTGAAGCAAGGGCTTAGTCGCCGCATCACGGTCAAAGTAGCCACTTTCCCACCAAAGGATGAGGTTAGAAGAAAACGTCATCGCGCCGATTGCGTGCTTGCCGAGATGGGTGAATTCGTCGGACAGCAGCACATAAAACCCGAAAGCCAGCACGCATGCAGTGACCAGCAAAAGCGCCGGGAAGATGCGGTTGACGCGCCGTTGATAGAATTCCAGAAAGGAGAACTTTCCTTCTTGGAGGTTCTTGTCGATGATGCTCGTGATCAGGAATCCTGAGATCACGAAAAAGACATCTACGCCCACAAATCCGCCCGGAAGCAGATCCGGAAAAGCATGATAGATCACGACAGAAGCGACTGCGACGGCGCGAAGCCCGTCGATATCAGCCCGATACTTTGGTGCAAACATGACCCCATCCCATTCAATACCTTGCTGGTAAAGATTGTGGATCGCGTTGTCTACACGCAACCCTGTGGAGCAAGTGTAGAGATGAGCCGCCCCATCAGATGATGATGGTACAATCCTGCCCTGATGCTGGCGTCGAAAGAGAGCCTTGACTCAGCACTCGATATTCTGAAGCGGCCAGGTCGGTGGGATTTGGGTTCGCCGCCAGCAAGACGGTTGAGACGCGCTGGAGGTGCGCCGAGCGTAGGCACCGCGCCTCGGCCAGCGGGACGCGGAAAATAGCGCTGGCCGAAAGCTTCAAGCTGGGCTCGCTTAGAGTCCGGCAGCTGCCGTGAAGAACGCGTCGATCTGCTCTTCGGTGAATCCCATGGCGGAAAAGCCTGTCGCCATCATAGGCTCCGTCCGGACGAAAGAGCCGCTGAACTCGTAGGCGATCTGAACTAGCTCGCCTTGCTGGGATATCCACGCATCGACCTGCGATTTGATGCCAGCAATGACCAGCTGCATCTTGAATTGTCGCGCCGAAACGTTTTTGACGGGCGGCGCAGGCGGGTTGAGGAACGCCAATACTTCTGCGTTGTCGTCCGCAAGCTCCTCTTCGGCAAAGCCTTTCTGCAGGTTTCGGTAAACGCCAGTGATGGTGCCGTTCTCTCGTTGTACGTACATCTTAGAATATCCCTCGTGTATCGACCCAGCCTTCTGTGAAAATGACGAGGCTAACCCCGGCGGCAGACGCGCTGAGACGGGACCTGATCTGGGCGCTTGCGTTCGTCTCCACTTCGAACGGCGACTTGCTTCGCTGGAGTGTTGATGATGATAGGGTCGTCATTGAGACTGTGCCGCCAACAGTGCTGGGATCGCTATCGGCCTGCGATAACGAAGTCAGAAGCGCGAAGAACCCGGCTCCAGAGCTGCTCGAGACAAGGATTTGTGCATCGCCGAAGGCGGTAACTACAATGCCTACCGGCACGGACAGGGTACGGGTGACAGCAGACGTGCCAGGATTTGCCGCGGATACATCCTGTACGCGTACAGAACGTGTGAACGTGTTGCCGTTCTGGATCACCAGTGCCAGCGCCCCGCTTTCTCGCAGGACCGCCGAATGGATGCGTCGCTTTTGCGTGTACCCGGTCGGGAGCGTAGGCGACAACGATGCAGACACACCGACGTCAACAGCGCCAGTGGTTGGGTTCCTGATGAGGAACACATGCCCGGTGCCATTCGGCATCGAGGCGCCATCCAGCCATCCGCCATTGCCGGATCCGGCAGCCCACGCGGCATCCGTGCGCTTGGTCATGGCCGAGGCCAACGTCATCAAAACCGGGATAGCGTCGTCGCTGGCAGCGGACCCCGCAGAGGTGATGAAGTCGTTTGTTACATCACCGCCAGTGTCGTTGGCGAACGACAACCCCGCGATGAAACCGCGCAACATCAAGCCTGCTGGGTTGATGATCGTCTGCGATCTAAAATCGACCGACCCGCCAAAAGCACCACCAGCCCACGTCACCACATTCGTCGACGTATTGACGCTCCAAAGCAGATTGTCGTCTGATCCATCATACATGTAGAAATTGACGGTTCCGGCTACGCTCGTATCCTGCCACACCGTTCCGGCAACGGCGTAAGACGGGCGGGCAGATCCCGAATGTCCGGTCAGCAGCGCATCAAGCGAATCGTCGATGCGCTGAGTGAGCAAGGTCGGCGTAGCCGGGCCGACTAACGGCACCGACCAGGTGGTTGCTTGGCTCATTGAGAACTTTCCTTCTTGGAGGGCGGCTGGTCGCTGAAGAAACGATCGCGGCCGAAATAATCGTCAGTGCCGAAGTAGTCGTCGTCGTCGACAGGGCGCGCGGGCACGCCTTCATCTTTGTGAGGCGCACAAAGGCGCGCAGCCGCGGTGGCGGCGTCGAAGTTGTCCATATATCTCTCGTTAGGCACGATATATTGTGCCAAGTTGACGCGAAGGCACAACATGTGCTTACATCGCAATTGCCTAATGTTGATTCGAAGGAGGAATCGATGGCGAAGAATGAGACTACATCGAAGAAGGCGGGTACCGCCGCATCGAAGGTTCTCAAATCCGGTAGCACCGGCAAAGCGTCTAAGACTGCAGCAGGATCGGCTTTGACACAGCGACCGGATAAGAAGAAGTAACGATGCCGCTTCTTCGATCATCCGCCATTAGCAGAGCGGAATACAACTCGGGCAGCCGCACGTTGACTATTTGGTTTGTCGAAAGCGGCGGGCCATATGACTTCTATGGCGTGCCTGAGTCAGTCTATAATGGGCTTCTTCGCGCCCCATCGGCGGGAACGTATTACAACGCGTTTATTCGCGACCACTTCCGCTCAAATCGTTGATTTATAACGATCTGGTTCGCAGACCCCCATATTTCAATTGGAAAAATGCGTGCGTTTGGCCCCCGCCGGTCCCATGAGGGCACGACCTCTAAGGATCGACCCACCCCTCCCGGTCATACCGTGATGCCTCGCGCCTTCATCGCGGCTTCTGCACGGCTGATGCCTGTCGACCGGCCGGCAATGGATGCGCTCGTGGACTTGCCGTAAGCTCCCCACAAAACGATGCTGATCTCACCGAGGAACGCTCTGGTGATGAGCCGCTTTGGCAACTTGCCGCTATCGTCCCACTCTTCCTCTATCGATGAGAAACCGACCGACACCTCATTGACCAGGCCGGAGCCGACGCTTGCCAAGGCTTCCTGGCCGAGCGGCGACTTGTCATCCGGCTTGAACGAATACCAAAGGCCGATGTTGTCGGACCGGATTGTCAGGCTTTTGTTCGACACGCGAGCCAGTGGTCGGCTTGAATCGTGCGCCCAAAGGACGGCGACATCCGGATTATCGATCAGGCTCCGATCGAATGCGCCTCTTGCGAAGCGCTCTTCGAAAAGGCCAGCGATGATCGCGGGCTGGCCCCATTGAATGGCATAACCGGTGATGTCAGCCACGCAGACGATCCTTTAGCTGCCTCTCGCGCTTCCCGATAGCGAGGCGCCTGGCGATGTCAGATGCAGACTCGGAACGCTCGACGTGTCGCTGCTCACCGGGCAGCTTGATCGATCGAAGGCCTTTGCGACCGCCGTTAGCAGGGCGCAGTTCGTATTCGCGGCGTTCAGTTGACATGGCCGGCCTCCAGCGCTTCGATCTTGAACCGATGGATATGACCGTCGTTCTTGTCGCCGAGAAAATGCGGGCGCAGGGCAGGCAGATACGAGAGCTGCACGCCTTCGCTCTCCAGATCATCCAGCAAAGCTTCAGCATGAAGACGAGCAGCGTGGACGGTGTCGAGGGCAGAAATGAGAGCTGCGACCCTCCGGGCGTATTCTGTCTTGACGATGCCGCATGCGGCCCTACTAGCCGGGCCAATTCGATCGCGGAGTCGTTTCTGAACCTCGACGATGGCTGCATCAACGGCTTCTGCGTGGCGTCGCAGAGCTCTTAGCTTTTCGGGCCGTTCGCTTAGCGCCTGATCAATCGTCTCTCCAAGCAGAGCAGCGACATCAACATGAATGCGGGGAGCGGGCCGAGCCCCGATGTCTGCGATCAGGTCGGCGATCCCAGCAGCCGTCTTCTGTGCGTCGGCTGAAAGCTCCGTGAGCTTCGCCTCGAGCGCTGCATATTCCCTGTCGGCTTCAGCGAGAGATGGAACTTGAAAATCAACCGTCTTCTTCATTGGGAGACGCTCTTAAGTGCGTCGATCTGACCGCGGATGGTGATCACTTCCCGGCGCCAACGGGCCTTGCTCGGCAAACCGATAGTCGCCGCGGGAAGCGCATCTTCTTCCGACCTCTTGTCGGCTTTGATCAGTGCTAGAAGTCCTTCCTCCTGCGCGATCAACGCCTCTAGCCTGTCAAATTTTTCCATTATTTTATCGGTCTTAGCCGTCATAGTTTCTCCTTTGTGTCCATGTTAGAGAGCGCGGACGAATGTCGTAAAAGTCGCTCCGGCAATCCGTACGGCCCATCGAGAAGCGGTGCTCGGCTGGCTATTCGCGATGCTGCCGGGTTCCTGGAAGCGCTGCACCTTGCCGTCTGCCCAGATGAGAGCGACTTCGGGCCAACCAAGAACAAATTCGATCGTAAGACCCTCCAGCAGATCGCCTTCAGCTGCCATGCCAGCCAGAACGGCCAGTTGGATCTCCGCGGTACGAGGGATACTGAGCGGAGCACCATTGACGTTGGCTCCGCCTGGGGTCGTTGCGAGAAGTGCCGCGGCGCGGTCCGCTACAGTACGGAGCGTCGCGCCGCTCGCGACAGCAACAAGAAGGCAAATTGCATCGGCACGGCCGAATTCTGGTGCTTGGCCAGGTCCGCCTTTCGGCAGCATGCCTGCATCGCGGAGCCGGTGCGCAACACGGAGCGCACGCTCCGCGGACACGCCGATGCAGCCCCCTACAAGATCTGCGAGTTGCTTGGGTGTCATGCGGCAATCCACTGGAGCTTGTCGCCCGGCTGGGTGTAAACGTCGTAGTCCGATCCGGCACGGACGAGAAAACGAGTGCCGGTGGTAGCGTCGGGCGTTTTACCGATGGACACCCACGAGTCGGCGGCCGCATTTATGCGAAAGACTGGGTCGCCGGCGACATCGGATGATGCCGGCGCAGCATTGGTAGAGGTGACGCCGCTTGCCGGCGCCTCGCTCCAGACGAGCTTGCCGAGTAGAGCTTTCGACGTGTAGCGCTGTGACATAGAACCTGCAAATCCGCAGGCTACATGAAGGCCGGTGAGAGCCATGACTTGTCCTTTGTTTAATGTTGCCAATGACGTGGCATAAAAAAAGCCGACCCGAAGGCCGGCAGTTAATGGGCAGGCGAGCAGCGGCTTTCGCCGCGCTCGAGAGCCCGATCGCCATCGTCGTGCCCGCGACGGCAATTACCGAACTGCCAGTTCATCCGATGGTCAGCTCTGTTGCTATTAGCGAAACGACGTCACTCGATTTGCAACATCGAAGCAAAATTACTTTCCGCGACTTGCGCCTTGGCCCATTCCATCGCCTTTGCCAGCATGGCGGCGCCTTTCCGGTCCTGATACCGCCCACGCGCACCGAACGCCTCGCCGATTCCGGCAAGGTTCTCTCGCGACATCAGCAACTCAATGACGTAATCGATATCAGGCGGCGGATCGTCAAAGGTCGGATCCTCGGCCCTCAAGGGTGAGCCTTTCGATTTGCCTGGTCGTGGCGTTCCCAGCCCTGATTCCGCTCCGATGAAATCAATGCCCAGGGATGCTATGCCATCTGAACACGAACCGTATGAAACGAAGTCATCGGAAAGCTCGTCGACGTCGTTTTGGGGCAGGATGTCGAGCCGGGTGTAGCCACAAGGTTCCACCGGCTGCGGTTCGCCATCACCAAGCCGCGGCAGAACGGGCGGCAGGTCAAGGTGACTACCGAGACTTGCCTTCGTCTTCTTCTTGCCACGTGCTGTGCCGTTTCGGCGAATGTCGAGTCCACCTTGAGGCGGCTCATTGTCGTTGGCTATCACCACCGAGTCTGGAAGTCGCTGCCGAGCTATTAGCCATAGACATGCCGCGCCGTATTGGTCCTGTTTCGCAGCCCAATTGAATGCTGGCCGGCCGCCACGATGCACCGGCGCTCTACCTTTCGGAGGCGTGTTGTCATTTGCGGCAAGGTACTTGTTCGCGAGACGCTCGGCATCGTTACGTGCCGTCAGTGTGCGCAGGTTGGTCGGCAAAGCAATGCCGTGTTCCCCGTCGCCCGAAACGGACGCGGCTCTATGCGGGTTTGGCAAAAGGTTAGCTCCAGGTCAGGAGGCTTGTTCCGGCCGGTAGCGCCGGCTCTTAATTGCTGCTGGCCGTCGATGGCCGATGTATCAACCGTGATGTAAACAAACCCAGTTGGTCAAGTCGGCCGATGCAATAACGCTGTGACTGATTTACAAAATTGTCAACGGCGTGATTTCGGCCGCTTGTAAAAATTGATCAACGCAAGCAAAATACATCCATAGGTTCTTCGAGTTTTTTGCGGAGTACTTCGATGTTGAAGAATGCTTCGATCGTTGGATTTATTGGCATCATTCTAGGTGTAGGCCTAGTCTGGTGGGTTCGACCTGATACTTCTGGGGGAACAGCTCTACTTTTGGTGGGGTCTATGATCACCACGGCCGCGATTGCTCAAATCGTTCGAGTGATACTTGGTCTGTTCTCTCAAAAAACGGGGAGTAGGCAACCATGAGGTCATTGCTTGGTGCGCTTCTATTCTGTTTCTGGTGCTCGCCTGCGAGTGCCTGCAGCGGCTGGTTCGATCCTCTGTGTGAACTTGGAAGGTCCCTCGATAAAGGTGCCCATGATGCGGGACACGCGATCGAGAAGGGCGCACAAGACACAGGTAAAGCGGTCGAAAAAGCTGCAGGAGAGGGTATTCTTCGCCCCGTTCGACAGTTTCTGCGGGCAGATCAGATTCCACCTGAGGGCGTGGGGGCTTATGGGATAGTCGCCCTTAAGTCGCGGCCGACATCAGCAAACAAGACAAAGTTGATGATGGTATGCGAGTCTTACGTTGCTCATTTTGATCGCGACGAGCTTATTCCGGATACAGTACCCCTAAGTGATAGAATGACCACAGTGTGGCCGGTTGATAATCCGGAACACGAGAAGGCGAAGTCCGACGACTGCAGTTTTGTGTTGGAGCATTACGTACTGGATGCAGCCAATGTGGCTATGGCTGATGCAGAAAAGCAGAAAGCTAGCTTCCCAGGCGAGGGGCCTTTTTTAATTGGCTGGTCACCAGCAGCATCACGCGGCCAAACAGATAAATTGGTGCTCGTTGTCGATATGAGCAGGTCGAACAATCAGGCGATGATCGATCATGATTTCGATTTCTGGAAAGAAAAAATCGTTCATGACCCAAGCCTCTGGAGAGACGGGTTTTCCCTTGAGGCCATCCGAGCGTCAGTCAAGGATTTCGCAGACAAGTATGGTAGCGAAATAGTTGAGCACATCAAAATGGCCGGCCTTTAGCGACTCACGCGCGCTTGCGCGTACGCGCGAGGAATTCCTGTATTTGGGCTAACGCTGCAGGGCGGGACCGCTCCGATAGGAAGCGGTCTGAAAAGCATGCCTACCCCTCCAGGGCGCGCCTGCAGTTCCCCGTTTAGTTGCTGTCGCCGCAGATCACTCGCTATACACTCGCTGGGGCCATATGAGAGAATACACCAAACGATTCTCTCATGGTTGGGGTCATGAACGATCAAGTACCGCCGAAAACATTTATGAAAGACCGGGCAGAAGCTGCCGAGATTGTTTTCAAGGATTTGAAGGAAATGCAGCGAGCGACCTTTGATGTCGCTGCGCAGTGGGGGCGGTGGCTTTTGGCTAGCCTTCTTCTCGTCCATGGAGGTGCGCTCTTTGGTCTTTTCACATTCCTTAGCAGTCTGGCTGGCAAGCCGGAGGCCCTTGCCCAATATCAATGGACCGTATGGTGGTTTGTCGCTGGGATCATCCTTACGCTCGCCTCAGGACTGGCTGCTTGGATCAACTGGAACATGCACAGCGATAATTACGACGGATGGGCAAACAAGCCGATGCTCTGGGATCCAACGCAATGGGTTGGGCCGACGCGCCATGATCGAGGCTTGGATATAACCAATTGGGCCGCAATGACATTTGGCGTGGCAGCCGCGCTATGCATCATTGGTGGAGCGTATTCGATCCTAAACGGTAAATGGGTTCCCTCTATCGTCATTAGCGCCCTCGCGTGAGCTGGATTGATGCAGGGTCTGGACGACATGACGCAGCGGGGAGCCGCCCTCAAGGCGATAGTAGCCTATTCCGCGCCGCTGGAGTTCAATATGCAGGCCGCTGGTTGGATCAGCGTTGTTTTGCAATGGTTGACAGAAACATTTCCAGATTCTGGTTTTGCTGCAGAATGGGCAGCTCTTCTATCCATCGACCTTGGCTTACCGTTACAGACTCCGAGCCAACTTCAACGAATAGCCGCGACAAATGCGATCGACAATCGCCTGCGGTGGCTAGCCGGCTTGCCCAACAGGGCATCGTTACGTGCAATGACGATGCCCCAACAGGTGAACAAACAGAGCCTGGACGCTGGACGGAGAGAGGTGAAGCTTTCGACCATATCGAGGGCCGTAGTCGATCCCGCCAGGATCGAAGCCCTTGGTCAGTTATCGTCCCCAAATTTCGACCTGTCAAAGCTCATCCGCCTTTGCGAAGAACTCAATCTCGCCTTTGCGACGGAAAGCTATCTAGCGATGGCGATGCTAACGAGAGCGATCGTCGATCACGTACCGCCAATTTTTGGAAAGCAGTCGTTCGCTGAGGTCGCCAACAACTATGGCGGCGCGACGATAAAGCGAGAGTTCAAAAATCTGGATACGACCTCGCGCAATATAGCAGACCTTCATCTTCATTCTCCTGTTCGTCGAAAGGAAGTCCTACCGACGATTACGCAGGTAGATGCTTCCAATTCGCTTGACGTTTTGCTTGCCGAGATCATCGTGATCTTGACGCCGAAACCGTGATTGGCGCGCAAGGAGCTACAAATGATCGATCGTTACACAAAAATCGTGCTAACCGTAATTGCGGTGGGCTTGCTGCTCAACGTGGTCAAGGATGAGATTCGACCCGCAATGGCCCAACAGCCGCCATGCGGATCACCGGCGCTTCCATGCCACATTAGCCTTGGCGATCAGACCGTGTCGGTGACTGTCAAAGACATTGTGAACGTTTTCAAGATGACAACGCCCTGAGTGGGTCGGTCAGTTCTGCGGTTGGGGAATCGTTTTGTTTAGATCTATCGTTTCCAGTTTCGCCAGGTCAATTGGGTTCCTTTTCAAGCTGGTCGCGAAGCTTGCGGTCATGGCTCTAATCGCGCTAGGCGCACTGTTGCTGGGTATCCTTCGGAGAATTGTAGAGGATACTTTAATGACCGAGGCCGGCAAGAAGCGTCAACGTCAGAGGGAGCGAGACGAGCTTCGCCGTCTCAAGCTCCAAAAGGCCCGTCGGGATGTCTATGATGATGGCCTGTGAGCCGGCAAGCTTACACAACCATTCTCCATGGAGGTATCGCCGATGGATGCCTGCTCTTCTTTTCAGGCAGCGGTTCATAGGTGATCTCGACATTTTCATCAGAACGAAAAAGCGGCTCGAAGCTGTGGTTGTCGTCTTCGTCCACCACCAGCAAAAGAGGGCGCCCGATAGCCTCGGCCTCGTCGCCGGGACGGAGGACTTTAAGGCCTACAGCCTTGAACAGCTCTATAGCGCCCGCAGCATCGTAGCTCTCCATCATTGCCTGCTGTTCATTCGGCTGCGCATCTTGGAATGCAAATGCCACAGAGTAGCCTTGACGGGTTGCCTCTATTCCGTCGATGACGACATGGCGATAAACGTTGCGCGTCTCCGGAGTTTGTTCCGCTTGCCGCAAAGGCGCATTAGCTTTGGCTTTCGCAATGGCCGCGCCCTTGGCGTCTAAATGGATCAACGGCAAGTCCTCCCGCCAACGTCCGTCCCGCAGCCAGTTGGCGGGCTCCGGAATCCATTTTCTGTCTACGCCGTGCCGCTGGTAGTGAGCGGCCCAATCACCTGCAGCCGAGATGATGATGTCGACGTCGTGCGTAATCTTGGCCCACTCGGCGCGGGCCCTCTTTAGACCGTGCTTCCTCGGCCATATGCTCCAGAACTCATCGAATCCATCTCCCGATGACGGAACCGCCGCGGTGGCCTTTAGGCCACCCGTGGGCGGCGGCGAAGCCGCGTCATCGAACCCATTACCCACTACATGTAAGCTCGCCTGTAGGCGGCTTTCAGTAGGTGGGGACTCCGTGAAGGCGTCTTCACCTCTAAGGGGGTCTAGTAGTGAACCGGGCTTCACTACTGTGGTGAAGGCGTCTTCACCTCTAGCGTTTTTTTCCTTAGTGGTGCAGCGGTCTTCACCTCTAGAGAATTGAAGGCCATATTTTGTACCCGCCGTACCCGAACCGAGCTCGATCACGAACACGTATCCAGCATCAATCAGGCGGCGGGTGGAATCGATAGTGGCGCGGCGGGAAAGGCCGGACATCGCGCCGAGCAAGGCATGGCCTGCCTTCGCGGGGGCGTCCTTGTCGTACTTGCTGCCGTAGCGGTCACAGATCGCGATCAGCACTGAGATGTCGCCCATACTTAGATTGGCTTTGTCTTTTGCGGCTGCGCGAACGAGCTTCCATTTTTCGAGAAAACGGCTGTCTTCCTTCACGCCGCCACCTCATAGGCTTCCAGAGCAAGAGCGGTCATGCGCTCGGTCATCTGCTGCGAGAATGTCGCGACACGGCGAGAGCCTGAGGCCTGGGGGGCGTAGATGAGGTGTTTGCCGTCTGCCTTCTTCATGAGGCGAAGGCCGTATATCCGGATATGCTCGTTGAGCTCGAAATCGACGGACGCGATGCATTCGCCGCCACGAGGATTTCTCACCTTGTGGCAATACAAGACTTTCATGATCTCTCCATATGTGGGCGCAAAGGCGCGTCCCGCCGACGGTTGCCGGCAGGCGTAAGTGATTGAGCTGTTTGACTATCTTTCCTGCAATAAAGGGGTCGAAGGTTCGATACCTTGGAGCCGCGTCAGGCTTTGCGATTTCTAGACAAAGTCGCTCTAGGTGGTTGATGTCGGTTCCGCGTCTAGACGGTTTCTGTCATGGAAAGACATTGAAATCGCCGTCTTCGTCGCGGATTGAAAATCCGCGTGTCACTGGTTCGATTCCGGTCCTGGGCACCATCGCATTTCAAACTATTTTTTGTTTTCGGTTGCTTGGATAGACGCGCGCCAAGCCAGTCCACCTTTCTGTCCACCTTCATTTTTCATTGGATGTGCCGCGGCCACCTTTCGCCCGAGGCATTCTTCGACGCATCTCCTCGTCGACAATAGCCTCGCCCACTTTAAGCTGCCACCGCTACACATAGAATATGCGCCTTGCCCGTCCGTCTTGGGGGCAACTTAGCATCCTGTTTGGTCTCGGTCTCGCCGCGGGGTTGCTTGAGCGACCGCCCGCGTCCTTCCTTGGAGAAAACCGAGTGTCTGCAAAAAGATGATCGATCTCGGGATCGAGTCGCTTGTCGTAGAAATCGCCCTCGGGACGCTCGCCGAGATTAGCTTCAACGTCCGCCGCCAGCGAGAATATGAGGCTCGAACGCCTCGCTTTTGCCGGCCAGGATCAAGAAGTGTAGACGTCCCCGCTTGCTAGTGAGTACAACTTTTGTGTGTAGTTAGATGATTCTAACTTGCTTATATGTGGCTGGTACGCATAATCGCCTCGGGAGGAACGGGGATGATCAGTAGCGCCGAAATTGTTGAAATGTATTCAGACTACTACGCTGACGGCGAAGTCGCCCAGAAGCGCGCGATCGCAGCAAAGCAGTCTGTGGGACACATTAAGAAAGTTGCAGCGGATCATAGCTTTCAGTCGGTAATCGACATTGGCGCCGGAGAAGGGGCTGTCCTTTCGGAACTTGCCGGCAACGGCTTTGCCAATTGTTTCGCTGCAGTTGAGCTATCTCGATCGGGCATCGAGGCAATACGCGCACGCCAAATTAAAAGCCTGGTGGCAGCGGACCAATTCGACGGTTATTCAATCCCACATCCTGACAAGGCATTCGATCTCGGGCTTGCCATCCATGTCCTTGAACATGTCGAGCATGAACGAATGTTTCTGCGGGAGGCCAAACGTGTCAGCCGAAATCTCTATGTCGAAGTTCCGCTCGAACTGACGAACGATCTTCCGAAATCCATCCGCGAGTCCGGCCCCTAGGGTCACATCAACTTTTATACGCCAGGCTCCTTCGAAAACTTGCTGAAGACGTGTGGTCTAAAGGTCGAACGGCTAATGGTTTTCGCTCATGACATTCAATACGAACAGTACCTAGCCGGACGGGCGAAGGGATGGCTGAAGTACCAAATTCGCCAAAAACTCCTAAGAATGGCGCCTAAGTTCGCGACCAGGAATATGGTCTATATGGCCGGCGCGTTTTGCAAAGCTGAAGGATAGAGCGGGCCTCGCGACCCGCCAAACAGATCAATTTGTTAAATTGAGACGACAGTCGCAGTGCCTGCGTCGAATGTCGTTGCGGTCAATTTGAGCCGAACGCGGGTGGCTACGTCAGACAGGGTAACAACCGTACTCGCGATGACGTTCAGGGTCGTGTTGTCGGCGTCGGCCGTAACAGTTGCCATCCAGGAATTGCCGCCAATATTGACGAACTCGACATAGCCCTGAATGGAAGTGGCAGCGATACATGCACCAGCTAGGGGAACGCCGATCGATGCGCTTCCAGGAATGTTCGAACCTACCTAGCGAGTTGACGGAACCGGAATAGCCGCCTGTTGCATAAGCCGATGCCGTGTCGATCTGCGCTTGGCGTCCCCTTTGCAAGGGATTGTGATGAGCGTTACCATCATGTACCCATCGGGGCGCTTTTAACCCTGAGGCAGTAATGAATTTCATATCGCCTGAGTACGCGCTACTTTTCTGCGTGGTTTTCGCGCTCTATTACCTCTTGCCGCGCCATCAGCTCGCTATTCTCTTAGCCGCTAGCCTCGTATTTTACGGTTGGTCGCAGCCTTTGGAAGTTCCGCTACTGCTGGCGGTTTCGTTTGGATCCAGCACAGCAACGTATTTGATACTCAGACACCGCGGAAACCCAAGAAAACTCATGTTCTATGGGATCAGCGCAAATCTCGCGGTCCTCGCGTTCTTCAAATACAAATTCCTTGTCATTGATCCAGAGGTTGCCGCAGCCTCCAGCCCGAATGGTTTGGTTGAGAGCATCCTGTATGCCCCGCTCCCGATCGGCATTTCTTTCTATACGTTCCATTGCATCAGTCTGATCGGTGATGCCTACCGGCAGCAATTTACCGAAGCAGACCTTCGCGGCGGCCTGAGATATCGGCATTTCATGCGCAACGGTCTGCTCTATCTCGTTTTCTTTCCGCAAATCGTTGCCGGGCCGATCGTCAAGGCGCACCAGTTCATGCCGCAGATCGGCAAGAAGTCGATGAGCGATGTCCCATTCTCCGAAGCCGCGAAGTGGATAATATGGGGCCTGTTCTTTAAGTGCTTTGTGGCGGATAACCTGGCGCAGTTCACGGTATGGATGGATCAGCCCGCGACGTTCCAAGAGCTTGGGAAATTCGATCTTGTCGCGCTTCTCTTTTGCTACAGCTACCAGATATTCGCCGATTTCGCGGGATACTCCGCTATCGCCATCGGATCAGCCGCCTTGTTGGGCTATCGTCTACCTATCAACTTTAACCGGCCGTACGTCGCGCAGTCTTTCTCCGACTTCTGGCGGAGATGGCATATCAGCCTTTCAAGCTTCCTGCGCGAATATCTCTACATTCCGCTAGGCGGAAACCGTTGCGGGCCAAAGCGGACTTATTTTAATCTGTTCGTCACGATGGCGCTCGGCGGTCTATGGCACGGCGCCGCCCCGTCGTTTCTCATATGGGGAGCAGCCCACGGACTCGCATTATGCATCGAAAGAGCGGCAAGCCCTGTCGTGCGCTTTCTGCCTTCGAATGGCGCGGCATTGAAAGCTCTGCAGCTTGGCTATAGCGCCTGGATCTTCGTGGTGGTTTCCTGTCTGTGGCTATTTTTCAAACTGCAGACCTTCGACCACGCTCTGCTCTACATCAAGACGATTCTTTATGGCCAAACACAATCTGCCTTTCAAGCTTACCAATATGCTGCCGTTGCATTCTATGCCATCCCGGTTCTGTTAGCTCACCTTGTTCCGAAAAGGATTAGTGAGAAAGACGATCTGCTTATGGCTGTTTGCTACGGCGTGATGCTGACGTTATCGATCTTCGACAAAGGTCCGACAGATGCCTTCATCTACTTCCAGTTCTGAAGCCCTCGCGCTGCACCGGCGTCAGTACGACGAGCGTTTGATCTCGATGACGCGCACGCCGAATGAAAAATCGTTTCTATTGTCGATTGGCCTAACAGCCCTGGCGCTGTTTGTGGTGTGGAGCTTGGTAATACCGCATGTTCCGAAATACGTTTCGACCCTCAACCAATCGGACGACAATCGGCAACTCGTTATGAATTTCCAACGAAGCGACCCTGCCCCGGTGGTGCTTGCCGGCACGTCTTTGCTTTACCGTCTTTCCCCGCTCTATTTCAGTGAAGCGCCGGTCATCAATATAGCGCTTCCTGGGCAATCCCCCGTGTCCAGTGCCGAGATTGCTGTGGCAAAGCCCGCAGAGACAATGGTCATCGAGATAAACATTTTGGATCGGGGTCGCGATACAGGACTCGAACGCTTCTCTAGGCGCGTTTTTTCCCCGCCGCTTGGACTTGGGGCGCTGAGTTTTGCCTACAGTCCGGTCCGTTCATTCGTTTCTTGGATGTTCGAATTGGACGCGAAGCTTACCAAGCGAGAGGCGGCGGCGGCTACGGCAGCGCGGCGTCTTGTCGATCGGCCACCTGCGCCACTCGACTCGGGAGAGACTGTTTCATCCGCGGCCGTTTCACTGGATAAGCGCCCGGTCTCTGACACCATAGCTCTATCAGCCCGTGAGTTGCGCGAAATAGCGGATTCCTTCGAATCCCGTGGCGGCAAGGCCTACTATCTGCTGATGCCAATGCATCCCTTGTTGGCCTCAACCAATTACGAAAAGCGAAGCCAAAGCGCGATGGCTGCAGCGGATCCGAAGTTCTCGGAGCGATTGCTAACCGTCGATTGGGGTAACGAACTACGATGGGAACCCGATGGCGCGCACCTTGACCCTAGATGATCTGCGGTTTTAGCTGGACGGCGATTGGAGCAAGCTATTGAGGCAGCGAGGGAGAATTAGCGCCTTGGTGGACCTCGGTCATTGACAGGGGGTAAGGCGGTGCCCTTGCCAACTCATAAATCCAGTGCTCGTGAGGATGCGCCTTGTTCAATGCCGGTCTTAGGCAACATTTCCCGGCGTGACTGTTTTCGACCGCTCAGAGAGCGGCAACACTCCACATCTGCATCACTCAAACGGAAATGTCGCGCCGTTCTTCAATCGGACGGAAATCCTTTGGGTGAAAGAATGGTGGCGGTCCGAGGTCGAAGCTTGAGAACCAGCCCGCCGGGCCATACTTGCTTTCGTCGCTGAAATTCGGCGGCGGAAAAAGTCCGGCAAACTTCGCGTAGGATATCATCACACCAAAGAACAGCGTGAGGACGAAAGCGACTTTCTTGGCTCGGGAGACATCTTCTTTATGCATGTGCTTGCCTGCTCATAACGACATCGAACCATTGGTACGAAAATCGTGTCAGGAAATTGTCGAAACGAATATGTGATTGCGGCCGTGAACTCTTGGATGTCACGTCGAAACTTCGCCGGCGGAGGGAATTTTTCGCGTCCAAAGCCCTCCCGGGCGGAACCTCTCGCCACGATTTCCGTTTATGGCGCATGGCCCGTCAAACGTTCTGGAAAGGCTACCTCAAGCTCTCGCTTGTCACAGCGTCCGTTTCACTGACGCCGGCGACGACGGAGTCGAGCAAGGTGCGGTTTCATGTGTTGAACCGCGCAACGAAAAATCGCGTCGAAAGCCGCTATGTCGATAGCGTCACGCATAAGCCTGTTTCTGAGAAAGATCAGGTGAAGGGCTACCCCCGCGGCGAGGACGACTACGTCCTGCTCGAAGACGAGGAGATCGAGGAGGTGGGGCTGGAGAGCACCCGCACCATCGATATCGACAGTTTCGTACCGCGTGGATCGATCGATTGGATCTGGTATGACAAGCCGCATTTCCTGGCGCCGGAAGACAAGGTCGGCATGGAGGCCTTCTGCGTGATCCGCGAGGCGATGCGGGCCAATGATGTGGTCGGCATTGCGCGGCTGGTGCTCTACCGACGCGAACGGGCCGTGCTGCTGGAGCCGCAGGACAAGGGCATCGTTCTCTGGACATTGCGTTATGGCGACGAGGTGCGCGAACCGGCAGCCGACCTCGATATGAAGGCGAAGGTCGACAGCGAGCTGCTGACCTTGATGAAGAAGCTGGTCAAGGAAGAGACGAAGGAATGGAGCCCTTCGATGGTGCAGGATCCGGTTCAGAAGCGGCTGAAGGCGTTGATCCGCGGTAAAGAAAAGAGCCTCAGGAAGGCAGCCCCACCCCGCAAGCCTGCCCCGGTGAAATCGACGGGCAATGTCATCAACATCATGGATGCGCTGAAGAAGAGCCTCGCCGCTGAGGGCGATCGCGGAAAGTCGCGATAGGACTTCTCGGATTCCGTTCCCGGAAGGGGAGGGCTGTCGGTCTGTGCATAGACTCGCGCCTATCTTTTCCGCTTCTGCAATGGCTTGGCAGCCGCAAAGAACCCGTCCCAGGGATCCTTGTTAAGCGCATCGAGCCGCGCTGGCGTATTGTCCACGGTAAAATAGGCGGGGCCGATTTCGGTGGTCAGTTCACTCCACTCCAGCGGCATGGAGACGGCGGCACCCGGCCGGGCACGCGTGGAATAGGCGGCAACGGCGGTGTTGCCGCGGCCGTTCCGGAGATAGTCGATGAAGATCTTGCCGTTGCGCTTCGCCTTCGTTGCGGTCGCAAGGTAGTGGTCGGGATCATCTTTCGACATGCTGTCCGCCAGCCATTTGGCAAAGCCCTTCACGTCCACCCAGCTGGCCTTCGGCTCAAGCGGCGCCACGACATGCAGGCCCTTGCCGCCGGAAGTCTTGACGAAAGCTGCAAGGCCTTCGCCTTCGATGCGCTCCTTCAGTTCGTAAGCTGCCGCTATCACATTTTCCCATGGCACGTCCTCGCCGGGGTCGAGATCCATGGTGATCATGTCCGGCTTTTCCCAGTTGTCCGTCGTCGTGCCCCACGGATGGATTTCCAACACTGCCGATTGCACCAGTGCCACGACGCCATCGTAATCGCCAATACGCAGCAGCTTCTCGCCACCCTTGTCCTTGGGGTCGGTAATCTGCTCGATATGGTCATTCATGCCCTTCCAGGCATGTTTCTGGAAAAAGCGCTGATGGCCGGATATCCCATCGGGCAGACGCAGGAGCGCCAGCGGTCGATTGACGACATAGGGCGCCATGAAACGCCAGACCTGCGCATAATAATTGGCAAGGCCCTCCTTGGTGACACCCTCATCAGGCCAATAGATACGGTCGGGATGGGTGAGCTGCACAGCCGATGTTGGCAGGTTTTTTGCGGTCGTCTTATCCATCTCGCGCACAACATCCTTTGCCGGCTTGTCCTCCCGCAATCCCCGGAAGGCTGCGTGGCGCAGGTTACCATCGGCCGACCATGCGCGGAACTCCACTTCGGCAACAAGCTGCGGCTTGACGTAGTGCAGGCCGCGCCGCTCCTCCGCGGTCAGCTTGTCGTCGAAGGAATTCTGTTTCATCTCCATGGCCGACAGCCGCTCGTAAAGCATCTGTGCCGTCGCGACCGTATAGCCGGTGCCGACGCGGCCGACATGTTTCAGAGCGTCGTCCTCGTAAAAGCCCATGGCTAGCGAGCCGATGGCATTTTTCATCGCGGTCGAGGGCACGTAGCCGCCGATGACGAATTCCTGCCGTTGTGAGCATTTCGATTTGATCCATTCGCCGTTGCGACCGGAGACATATTTGCTGTCGCGCTGCTTGGATACGACACCTTCGAGGCTGAGCCGGCAGGCGTGATTCAGCACCAGCCCGCCATCCTCGTTGAAATGCGCACTGTAGCGCAGTTTGCCGCTATCATCGGGCAGCAGGCTTTCGAGCAAATGTTTGCGTTCGAGGAGGCTTACGTTCAGCAGGCTGTAGCCATCGAGATAAAGCAGATCAAAAGCATAAAAGACGAAGCGATCATAACGGCCTTCGCTGAGGTCGTGCTGCAGGGCGGAGAAATCCGATGCGCCGGTATCACGCTCGACCACGAGTTCGCCGTCGAGAACAGCCGCTTCAACCGCAACGGAGCCAAAGGCATCGACAATGTCCTTGCCGAATTTTTCCGTCCAGTCCAGCCCGCTGCGTGTCAGCATCGTCACACGTCCGTGCTCGATCTTAACCTGCAGCCGGTAGCCATCGAACTTGATCTCATGAATCCAACCCTCGTCGGTCGGCGGCTTCGGTTTGAGTTTGGCAAGTTCCGGTTCGGTAAAGCCGGGCATGGGAGTCTTTTTCGCTCCCTTCGGCCAATCCCGCTTCTGCGCGACAGGAGGTTTTGCCTTTCTGGCCGGCGCCTTCGCTTTTGCGGCAACAGCCTTGCCGCCCTCCGGTCTGGAGTGCCAGGTTGCGTCTGGGTTTTTGGCCACCTCTTCGAGTTGCCGGCCGGTTTTGGCGGATTCGGGACGCTCCTCAAGAATATCGGGTCCGCCTTCATGCCGGGCTTCTTCATCGTCGCCCTTGATCAGCAGCCAGTTCTCACGTTTCTCGCCGGGTTTTCCATGCATGCGCACCAGGTGCCAGCGGCCCTTCAGCTTCTCACCGTCGAGCTCGAATTCCATATGGCCCTTGCGATAGGCCTTGTGCGCGTCGCCAAGCGGTGTCCAAGTGCCGCGATCCCAGACGATCACGGTACCACCGCCATACTGCCCCTTCGGAATGATGCCCTCGAAATCGCCGTAGGAGAGCGGATGGTCTTCGACATGAACGGCCAGGCGCTTGTCTTCGGGATTGAGGCTCGGCCCTTTGGTGACGGCCCAGCTTTTCAGTACACCGTCCATCTCGAGCCGAAAGTCGTAATGCAGCCGTGTGGCGTCATGTTTCTGGATCACGAAGCTGTTGCCCTTCGCCTGGCCTTGTTTGCCGCGCGGCTCTGGCGTGATCTTGAAATCCCGTTTGGCCTGATAGGTTTCGAGCGCCATGATCAGCTTGCCTTCCTGCTGCTTCTATCGGCGGTCTTGCGGGCGGCGGGCTTCTTCGTCGGTGTCTTGCGGTCCATCTTCGCGCCCATTTTCGCACTTTGGCGCAATGCCTCCATGAGATCGACCACCTTGCGCTCGGGCTCGCGCTTGCGTTTCGGCGGCGCACGGCCTTCGATCTTGGCTTTTACCAACTCGACGAGTGCCGCCTCGTAGCGGTCGTGATATTGGCTCGGGTCGAAGCTGCCCTGCTTGGTGGCAATGATGTGCCCCGCAAGCTCCAGCATCTCCTTGTCGAACTTGATATCGGGAATGTCCTTGAAGACGGAGCTTGCCGAGCGCACCTCATAGTCGAAGTTCAGCATGGTCGCGATGACGTGGTCGTCCTGTACGCGGATGAGCAGCGTGCGGTTGCGGCGGAAGAGCACGGCTTCGGCAAGGGCTGCCATTTTGCCGTCAAGCATGACCCTCGCAATCAGCGCCAGCGCTTCCGCATCGTGCGCGTCGACCGGCGCAAGATGGTAGGGGCGGTCGAAATAGAGTTTGTCGATCCCATCGCAGGGAATGAAGCCCTGCACATTCAGCACTTTGTCGCTTTCGGGCATGATCTCGGCAATCTCATCGCCTTCGATGAGAATGTAGTCGCCGCTCTCCATTCGGTAGCCTTTGACCTGGTTGTCCCGCTCCACCGGCTTGCCGGTTTCGCTGTCGACGAACTGCCGCTCGACGCGGTGGCCGGTCCTGCGGTTGATGATGTTGAAGGAGACGCGATCTGAAGAGGAGACGGCCGTATAAAGGCCGACGGCGCAAGCAAGATCGCCGACCTTCAGATGGCCCTTCCAGCTTGCGCGTGCTGCCATCGCCCCCTCCGTTCAGAGCCTGCCGTTGCCTTTGTCGGTTTCAAGTGGCTGGAATTTCCAGCCGTTTCCATCTGGCGCTGGATAGGCGAGCAGCGCATCGCCGTTGCCGATCTTCTGGCGAGCAGCGGCGTTTCTTGCGCGATCCATTGCCTGTTCAGCGGTAGCGTAGGGTTCGGACAATGTGTCGCCGAGCTTGTAAGCCCAACCATTGTCGTGGGGAACGATCTGATAGGTGATGTCGGCCATATGCTTTCCTCCTTGTCAACCGTTCGGGTCATTCATTGCCGGGACGGGCGGCTGCGCCGCTCGTCAAGCGCGATGATCTTTTCGAGCGATGCGATATCCTCGCTGGTCACGACCGGAACCGGATCGCCGGCAATCGCCTCCAGTACTTCCTTGGATACTGCACCGTTGCGGATTGCCCATTCCAACGTCTCGCGTGTTTCCCGCTCGGCCTTGAGTTGGGCGTAGAGCGCAACGATCAGCCGGTCGCGAGCATCCATAGTTTTGTGCTTGCGGTCGATGTGGCGAGCATTGGGCATGGAGAAACCGTGCCTCTTCATGAGGTTGCTTTGGAAAAAAACTGCTGAGAAGTAGAAAAGTTCCGTTCGGCAGCGCTGAGTGAAAATCAAATCACCGCATTGCGGCTCTGGACCGGAACCACTATCTGAAAGCTATATTCGATAGAGGATTTCAAAATGGCCGATCTCAAGGCTCGTCCCCGTCCCACCGGTGCAAAGGCTGTTCTCGGCCGTGTCGGTTTCCCGCATGTCACCTCGGTTACCGGCGGCGAGATAGATATCGTCACCAGCCCGTCGCAGCCGGGCTTCAATCCGCTCGATCTGCTCTATTCCTCGCTTTCGGCCTGTCTCGTGCTCAGCGCCCGCATGGCGGCAAGCCAGCTCGGCATCCTTGACAAGGTCACGGAGATCACCGCTGATGTGACCGGCGAGAAGGCTGTGGAAGGGCTGTCCCGCGTTGCGAAATTCAACATCGCTTTCTCTATCAAGGGCGATATTGACGAGGAAATGCGTCGCAAGATCGCCCATATGGCCGAAGACGAAATCTGCACGGTCAGCAACACCATCCGCGGCACGCCGGAATTCGCGACCACGATTTCCGGATGATCGCATTGCCGCAGATTTCTGCATAAAATTTATAGACAATGGGACCGAAGCATTGCGTGGCCGCCGTGCTCCACATATGCTTTGGTATCCATTGAAATGATGCCGGCTGAGATGCAGTTTCAGACAGAACTTTCGACCGAACAGAAATCCCGGCGGCCGCTTGTCGCCATTATCGGCGGCGGTGTTTCAGGAGCGGGCGTCGCCTATCATCTGTTGAAGCTTGCCGGCAACGATGTGCCCGAGATTGTGGTCTTCGAGCCGCGCCCCATGCTGGGCCGCGGTCTTGCCTATGACACTGTCGATCCGGCGCACCGCATCAATGTACCGGCCGCCAAGATGAGCCTGCAGCCGGACGATGTGGAAGAGTTCCAGCGCTGGATCGAGATGAACAATGCCGTGCGCGACGATCCCGAGGCCGCGCGCCAGAATGGCCAGCTGTTCCCGCGCCGGCGTGTCTTCGGTGATTATGTCGGCTCGCTTCTGCAACCCTTCCTGAAGTCGGGTGCCATCACGCATCGCCGCGCCCTGGTGACGGCCATCCGCCGCAAGGGTGATGGCTGGGTGATCCTCGACGCCAAGGGTGGTCGGACGCAAGCCGATATCGTTGCCATCGCCACCAGCCATCCTCCCCCGGTTGCACCGGGCAGGCTCGCGGCTATTCTTTCAAGCCATCCTCGTTTCGTCGCCGATACCACGAAACCCGGCTCCCTGGAGATCGTGCGGCCGCAGGATAGGGTTCTCGTCATTGGCAACGGTCTGACGGCTGCAGATGTCATCGCCTCGCTTGCACGCAACGGCCATGAGGGTCCTGTCGTCGCGATTTCCCGCCGCGGCCTGCGCTCTCGCGGCCATGCTGCGGCTCCGCAGGAGCCCTTCGGCGATTTCATCGCCGATCCGGGATACTCTGCAGTCGCGTTGTTGCGCAGGATCCGGCTAACCATTCGCCAGGCGGCTGAGCAGGGCTTGAGCTGGCATGCCGTCATCGATCAGGTGCGCTCCCAGGGTCACGATCTCTGGCGTGCTCTGCCTGTCGCCGAGCGGCTGCGCATCGTCCGACATCTCAGACCATATTGGGATGTTCATCGTTTCCGCATCGCCCCGCAGGTGGAGGCTGTGCTCGATTCGGCAATCGAAGCCGGCCGGCTGGAAGTACTTGCGGCATCCGTTGCCGACGCCAAGGTCGAGGGTGAAACGATCCGTGTCACCCTGCAGCCGCGGCACGCCCGCGAAAGATTGGAACGGACGTTCGACGCCGTCGTCGTCACGACTGGTCCGGCGCATGGCGGCATCTTGCAGACACAGCCCTGGCTGGGAGAACTCGCGCGCGAAGGCTGTCTCGTCCTCGACCCGGCCGGTCTCGGGCTTGCTTGTTCCGAGCATTCCGAAGCGCTCGGAGCGGATGGTCAGGTGATCCCCACCTTGCTCATTTCCGGTCCGCTTGCACGCGGCACCTTCGGCGAACTGATGGGATTGCCGCAAATCACCGAGCATGCGGTCTTCGTCGCCCGCGAGATCGCAGAAAAGCTGAAAGCCGCGGCCGAGGGATAATCACGATCTATTTCTGATCGATCTGTCGTTCACCGACTGTCATCGAGGCGCGACTTCTGATAGTCGCTGCGTCAGTCGCGGCTTGCGAGATCAGCCGTGCAGAAAGCATCGAGATCATGTCGCAGGCCGCTTCCCCCGTTTCCGAAACTCCGTCTTCCAGCCGCCTCCCGCTCATCGCCCTCATTATCGGTGGTGCGGCGATCGGCGGATCGCCAATCTTCGTACGGCTTTCCGAGGTCGGGCCGATGGCAACGGCCTTCTGGCGTGTGGCGCTGGCGCTGATCCCGATCTTCATCTTCTCGCTTCTGCGCAAGGATACCGGTCCCAAGCCGAAGAGCCTTGCCGACTACGGTATGCTGATCCTGCCGGGCGCCGTGCTGGCGCTTGATCTGTCGGCCTGGCATCTGTCGATCACCATGACCTCCGTCGCCAATGCGACACTGCTTGCAAACCTTGCTCCGGTCTTCGTCACCGCTATCGGATTTCTATTCTTGGGCGCCAAGGTTACCCGAGTCTTCGTGCTCGGTCTGGTCCTGGCATTGGTTGGCGTAATCGTGCTGAAGGGCGGGCCTGCTGCCTTTGGAAACGGCGACCTGCGGGGTGATGGGGTCGCCATGATCGCCGCCTTCTTCTACGCCTGCTACATCCTGGCAATCGGCGCGCTGCGCAGTCGTTTCGATACGATCCGCATCATGCTGTGGAGCACAGCCTCTGCCGCGGTCGGCGTCTTCCCGCTCGCGTTCTTCTTCGAAGGCCACATGCTGCCGGCAAGCCTTTACGGCTGGTCGGTGGTATCGGGCCTTGCCTTCGTCAGCCATGCGGGCGGGCAAGTGGCGATCGCCTATGCGCTTGCTTACCTGCCAGCCGCGTTCTCCTCGCTGACCCTGCTTCTCCAGCCGGTCGTGGCGGCCATTCTCGCCTGGGCGCTGCTCAACGAGTCGATCACGGCAATGCAGGCCCTGGGCGGCCTCATTGTGCTTGCCGGCATCATGATCGCCAGGCGAGGGTGACCCGCTTAAAGGAAGCTTGACCATTGGCTGCTAAACCTGTCCGGGAGTTCGGACAGGATTGGCTATGGCGAACCTTGGTCAGATATTTTCAACTGAAGTCCACGGCGCGGATAAGCTGCAGGACGTGACTGTCCGGCAGGCGTCGACGGCGCCTCTGCTCGTCTTCATGGGTTTTGTGGCCATTCTTGTCGGCCTGTTCAAATTTCCGCCGCTGCTCGATTATGCCAACCACTATGCCCGGATGTGGCTGCTTGCCGGCGGCATAAGGGAAGCACCATTCCCCGAGATCTACGCGATCGAGTGGAACCGCACCTTCACCAATGTCGGCATCGATCTGCTTGCCCGTTTCATCGGTCCTTTCATCGGGGTCTCGCTGCTCGCCCGCACCCTGCTGTTCCTGGCGATTGTTCTGCCGCCGCTTGGCGCAATCGCTCTGCATCGCCGCTTGTTCGGCGGCAGCTACTATTGGCAGATCGGCATGCTGTATTTCGCCTGGTGCGCCACGTTGATCGGCGGTTTCATCAATTTCCAGATCGGCCTCGGCCTCGCGTTACTGTTTTCAACGATGGATCACCGGCTGCAGTCCGGTTCCGCGGTCAGGCTCTTCGTCTGGCGGGTGGCCGCGTCGCTGTTTCTCACCGTCGTGCATATCTTCTCGGTAGGCTTCTTCCTGGCGATCGTCTGCGGGCTGGATTTTTCCTGGCGCTTTGACGTTCTCACATCGCGAACGGCGGTGTTGCGTCTCGCCGGCAGACTTGCCGCTGCAATGGCTGCTTGCCTGTTGCCGCCGCTTGTGCTGGCACTGACCGCCGCAGAGCTCCCGGGCAGTCATGCTGGCGGCATCCTGGCGGCCTGGAACGACGGGCCCGTACTGTTGATTTTCAACCTGCTGTCGGCCGTCTGGACCTATGTTGCGATCGTCGATGTCATTTTGCTTGTACCGATTCTGCTCGTCTGCAGCAGGGCGGTTGCCGCAAAGGACATGCGCGTTCATTCAGGACTTGTGATCACCGCGGCCGGTCTTCTTGTTCTGGCCATCCTTTCACCACGGCATGCCTTCGGTACCGGCTGGATAAGCTGGCGCTTTCCCATCATGGCTGCCCTTGTCGGCATGGTGATGATCTGCCCTTTCCAAAAAGTCGGCCGGCGTCAGGCCATCGCCCTGTTCATCGCCTTGAATATCGCTGTCCTTGGCCGAACCGCCTGGATCGGCTTCAACTGGTGGCAGGGGCAGGCCGATGTTGCCAGCGTTGAGAAGGTGCTTGAAGCTGTTCCTCCCGGCGCAGCGATCTTGCCGCTGCAGCACGATCCGGCCTTTGCAGCGATAAAACTCGATCAGCGGCATTACGCATTCACCGAGGATACATTTCGGCATCTGCCGACATTGGCGGTGCCTCTGGCGCATGCTTTTGTCCCGACGCTCTTCAGCGCGCAGGGCAAGCAGCCTCTTGCCGTCCTGCCCTCCTGGTCGGACCGTTCGGTACCGGAAGGAAATCTCTTTTCAACCGGTGTTCTGTCCTGTCCGGGCCTGATGGCGGAGGCTGCCAGCTTCACGCCCTATCTCGTCGACTGGCGCAGCAAGTTTGATTTCATCATGGTCGTCAATGCCGATACCGTCGATCAGAATGTCGGCGACGTCATGCCGGCAGGCACCCGCCTTCTGCGAGACGCTGGCTTTGCAAGGCTTTACGCGATCGATCGCAAGGCGCCGGCGGCACTGGAGGCCGTGCCGGCATCATGCCCAGACAGTTTCCACTGGTAGCTTACTGGGTTTCCTGCAGTTTGTTTTCCTGCAGTAGCCATTTTTGAATGATCGGCACGTCGGCATCGCCGAGATCGTGACCGCCGGGGATGACGTCGGAATCGACAGTCGCCCCCGATGTCTTCAGCCGGGTTTCTAGTTCGCTCGCATATTTGCCATAGGCATCCATCTTGCCGCTGATGACGAGCAGGTCCGTGCCCTTCAGGTCGGCATGAGGATAGGTGCTGAGCACCGGCATGGAGCGAAGGAGCACAGCCTTGTGCACCAGGTTCGGGTGCAGGTAGAGCAGCGAATTCAAAAGGTTCGCGCCGTTGGAATAGCCGACATAGACGACCTTCTTCGGATCGAGGCCGTAGGATTTGACCGCGCCTTCGATGAAGGCGGCAAAGGCTTCGGCCTCGTTCTTGATGTCGTCCTGGTCGAAGGAGAAAGGCGTGATGCGCTTGTACCAGCGCGGGAAGCCTTCTTCGGTCGCACGACCGCGCACGCCGAGGAGTGTGGCGCGTGGAGCGACCTTGTTCAGGAGCGGCATCAGCGTCGTCTCATTGCCGCCGGAGCCGTGCAGCAGCACGAAGACGCTGCCGTCCGGATCCGGTGGCGTATAGAAACGATGGACGAAAGGCAGGTCGCGGTAATTGATACGCGGCTTGCCGGGCATGGAAAATTGCGGCAGCACGACCTTGAGGTCGCTGAGACTGGTAATCGAATCCTTCGGTGGGATGAAAAGCTTGCTGCCGAGGGTAGCCTTCGGCTCATCCACCAGCATGCCTGGCTGGTTGGTGGCAAGCTCTATGAGCGTGCCGCCGGGTTCACGGGCATAGAGCGAGCGGAAGTATTTGCGATCGTGCAGGTTGGTTGCCGAAGCATTTTCCTTTTCGAGCGCCGTGTGAACGGCAAGCACGGCTTCGTCGTCATCGGCGCGGAAGGCCACATGGTCGAACGTGCCGGTGCCCGGCGCGCCGCCCCAGAAGCCACGCGCATCGCGCACGTCGATGACGTCGCCCGACTGCGAGACGAGGCGATCGATCGTGCCCCGATTTGCCTGGAACCTGTAGCCGAAATGGCTTTCGATGAAATGGCGGCTCTCCGCCGGCTTTTCAGTCAGCATGGTCGCACCACGCACGCGCTGCACGGCATGCTCGATCGGCACCTCGCCGCCATCCCAGACGGTTGGCGATTTCAGATCCTTGGCGCCGGCGAGCTTCACGATGACATTGTCGGGATCCTTCAGCCGCAGAACCGGCTCGCCGAATTCATCTGCCGGACCTTCCGAGCGGAAGCCGAAGCGCATCGCGCGCGTCAGCCAGTAACCGATGCTGGAGGGATCGATCGCCAGCGACATTTCGCTGATCTGGCCGTAGCCGGCGCGGCCGGGCGCTCCGTCCTCCCAGACGAGGAAAGTCACGAGCGAGCCCGGAGTACCTTCGGCATCACCATAGAAGAGATGAAGCTGTGTGGCGTCTTCGAAACCGGCCGTCTGTTTGACGAGCCGCATACCAAGGAATCCGGCGTAGAAATCCACGTTCGCCTGCACCTTGCGGGTGATCAGCGTGATATGGTGTATGCCTGAAGCCATGGATGAAAGCCCGAATTGAAAAGGCGAGGCCAGGAGCGCGAGTATGAGGGTCGTTGCTAGCGTCATGCCGTTGCCAATGGCCTTCTCTCTAATTTTGTTCCGCAAAAAGTACAAGTGCGTCACCGCGCGGCAGGAGCTCCAGCGTCTCGACTTCCTCTAACGCTTCCTCGAGTTGCTGCAGTGTCGGCGGCTTGACCATGTAGGCGAGTGCGCCGAGATCCTTTGCCCGTTGCATGTCGCTTTCGTCGCTTGATGTGCTCAGCACGCAGACTGGAATCCGGTTCAGTCGTTGATCGGATGAGAGCGCATTCAGCACTTCGAAACCGTCCATGATCGGCATGTTGATGTCGAGCAGCATCAGGTCGATCTGCGGTTCGTCCGCGATACCTGCGCGTTGCTCCAGGAGCCGCATCGCCTCACGACCGTTGGTCGCCACATGCAGGTTGAAGTTCACCTTCTCGCGGCGCATCAGCTTGATCTTCAGAAGCTGGATATCGGCCGGGCTGTCTTCCACCAGCAGCACTTCGGCGAGCCTGCCGCGGCTTTCGCTCGCATGGTCGGATGCTTTTGCCGTCGGGGGCTGTTTGCGAGTGATCGGCTGTCCGCCCGATGTCTCCGCGAGTGGTACTTCGAGCAGGAAGGTCGCACCTCTGCCGGTCTTCGCCTCGCACCAGATAGAGCCGCCATGCAGCTGCGCGATGCGGCGGCATATGGCAAGCCCGAGCCCCGTGCCTTCGATGCCGCGGCCGACGAGGCGCTTGAAGGGTTGGAAGATCAGTTCACGATGATCGGGGTCGATGCCCGGCCCGTTGTCACCGATCGTCAGGCGGCAGACTCCCCTGTCTGCTATGGCCGAAATGCGCACTTCCGGAACGGTATCCTCACAATAGCGGATCGCATTGGAGACGAGGTTCTGCAAAAGCTGGATCAGCAGCGTCGCGTCGCCCATCACCTCCGGCAGATGGCCGCGGATAAGGATCGCCTGCCGGCTTTCGATCTGCTGGTGCAGATTGTGCTCCACCTGATCGAGCACTGCCGACAACGGGACGGGCTTGAGTTCGAGTTCGCTCGAAACCTCCAGCCTCGTAAAGCCCGAGACCTTGACGATCAGGTCTTCCATGTGATCGGCGGCGCTCAGTATATAATCGAGAAGCTCGCGGTCTTCGGCCGGCAATTCGGCCGAGCCATGCAGGATGCGGCTGAAGGACTTGATCGTTCGCAGCGGCTCCTTGAGATCATGCGCCATGGCGCGGGTGAAGATTTCGAGCGACTGCCGCTTCTGCTCGAGCTTTGCTTCCAGCGCGCCATGCATCATCGCATTCTGGATGCAGCGGTGCAGGGTTTCGGGCGATAGCGCATCCTTGGTGAGATAGTCGCGCGCACCGCTTTTCATCACTTCAACGGCGACGGTCTCGTTACCCTGGCCGGTCAGCATGACCACATTGGCGGCGGCATCCTGGGCGAGGATTTCCGAGAGCACGCCGAGACCGTCGCGGCCGGGAAGCGAATAGTCGAGCAAGATGCAGTGAGGGTGCCTCTGGCTGCTGAGGGCCAGACCCTCGTCACCGGTCTCGGCCTCGATCACGGTATAATTCGTGCCGGAGACGCGTGCCAGCATGCGGCGATAGACTTCCCGGTCGTCTATGTTGTCATCGATGATGAGAACGCAGCAGTCTTCCGCCAAACGTCAGTCCTCTAAAGGCAGGATTGCGATTTCGAACCAGTATTCCTTGAGCCGCTGGATAGCGGCGAATAGTCCATCGAGATCGACCGGCTTCTGTACATAGGTGTTGGCACCGAGCGCATAGCAGCCCTCGATGTCGCGCTCGTCGTCCGATGTCGTGAGGATCACGACGGGGATCTTGCGCCAATGCGGATTGGACTTGATCGCCTCAAGGGTCTTGCGCCCGTCGAGGCCCGGCATATTGAGGTCGAGCAGGATGAGGCCGGGCTTCGGCGTCATGGTGGCGAGCACGTCGAGTGCTTCCTGACCGGAGGCGGCCCAGCGGATGGAGTTGCGCAGATTGGTGCGCTTGAAGGCGCGCATCGTCGCTTCGAAATCATCCTCGCTATCCTCGACGATGAGGATCGGTTGCGTATCACGCTGCTGCATTCTGGCCCTCGCGCTTCCTTCCCAGGGTAAAATAAAATGTCGTACCGATGCCGATGTCCGACTCCAGCCATATCTCACCATTGTGACGCCCGATGATCTTGCGCACGAAGGTGAGCCCTGCGCCGGTGCCGTCCTCGGAATCCTGCGATTTTTCAAGCCGTTTGAAAATGCGGAAAATATCCTCGTAGAATTCTTGGGGTATGCCCTTGCCGTTGTCCTTCACGTAGAAGACGTTGCGGGCTGTCGTCCCGTCCCTGCCGACATAACGTTCCAGATAGCCGACGCTGATGAGCGGCACGGGCTTGTCGTTGTATTTGACCGCATTTGTGACGAGATTGCGGAACACTTCGGTCAGGCGCGGCGCATCGCAGACGACTTCCGGCAGCAGGCCGTCGATGACGACCTTTGCATGCCGTTCCTCCAGGAAAAGCTCCATCGTGGCGGCGACGTCGCGGACGATCGAACCGATATCGGTTCTTTTGACCGCGAGCTGCTGGCGGCCGATGCGCGAGAAATAGAGAAGATCGTTGACGAGCTTTTCCATGCGCTGACTGAGTCGAACCAGCCGGTTGAGCCGGCGCACACCGTCATCGTCGAGCTTCTCTTCGTAGTCTTCCAGCAGGAAACGCGAGTGATTGTGCAGGCCGCGCAGCGGTTCCTTGAGATCGTGCGAGGCGATATAGGCGAACTCGTCGAGATCGTGGTTGGAACGTTCGAGATCGGCTGTGTATTCCTCAAGCTGGGCAAGCGTCGTCTTCATCCGCTCTTCCTGCCGCACACGCTCGCTGATATCGCGCACGATGCCGACGAAGGTCTTGCTCGAACCGGCGACGACGGCGCTGACCGAGAGGTCGATCGGGAAAACAACGCCGTTCCTGCGCCGGCCGGAGACCATGCGCGTCGTACCGATGATGCGTTCCTCGCCGGTGCGCCGATAGTTGCCGAGATAGGCGTCATGTTCGGAATGATAGGGTTCCGGCATCAGCATCTTGATGTTGTTGCCGATCGCTTCCTGCGATGTATAGCCGAACATGGTCTCGGCGGCCGGATTGAAGCTCATGATCCGCCCCGCCTCGTCGATGGCGATCACCGCGTCGGGCGTATTGCGCACGAGCGCGCTGAACCGGATGCGTTCGGTTTCCAGACGCTGGTTGTTGCGCATGAAATAGAAGACGAAAATGGCAATCAGCCAGAGCGTCGCTGCCGTGATCGACCGATTGGCGGCTTCGCGCCAAAATTCGTTCTCAGCATGGTTGACGGCGAAAAAGCCGAGCAGGATCAGCACAGTGCAGACGAAAGCGAAGAAGATCGGCGCGTTACGATTGCCGAACCAGAGCGCTGTCAGCACAAGCGGGACATAGAGAATGCCGCTTGCCACGCCAAGCGGCGTGTAGAGATCGACAATGAGGCCGGTAAAGCAGATCGACGCCGGTATCCAGAGGGGGATCTGTGCCCTGTTGGTTGGCAACATCCACCAGGATCTGGCGAGAAGCCCGCAACCCAAAGCCACCAGACCGATAGCCGTCGGCAGGGCCATCGCGGCATAGGGACCCCAGCGATATCCCTGTTCGGCATTGGTGATGTATCCGGCAAGCGCGATCATGCCGAGGGTGATCACGATATAGCTGGTGAGTTCCTGTACGAGCTGGCCGCGCCTCTCCTTCCCATAGAGCGCAAGGAGAATGGAAAGATTTGATATCAGGAAGATCAGCGCGGTGTTCGGCCCCATGCCGCCGCCGATCTGTTCGGCAAAGCTTGGAGAGACGAGAAATTGCGTCAGGAACACATCGACATTGTGTATCGTGCGGCCGAGCGTGAGGATCTCTGTCAGGCGCACCGCGGAAATCAGAGCGGCAAGGCCGCAAGCGATGAGGGGCACGATGCGGCCGGGCTTGCGTTTTCCCATCGAAGCGGCGAGCCCGATACCCGACAGAACGAAGCAGATGGCGGTATTGAATGCCATGGAGGGAAAGCCGGGCACGATCGAGATGATGATTTCGCTCTCGAGCAGCCACCCGGCTACCACCGTCAGCCCAAGCAGGACCAGCAGGTAGCCGATGACGATCGCGACCATGCGGTAGTGACCGCTTTCCGTCCCGTCTCGTCCCGCATTGCCAGCATCCCGCACCTGCACCACCTTTCCGCCATGTCCTTGTTGGACAGCCATCTTTTCCGAAATCGACGAATACTCAATAGCCAGATTGTTGGGCAAAACATGCTTTTTCGACAACAAATCATCAAAGGTCGATATCGAATTTTAGCGAAGTGGCGTTAAAGTCTCAGTCAAGGACAGTATAGAGCCGCCGAAACAATATCCCGATTGTGGTGCCAGATGCCGATCTTGTTTTACGTCGACGATAGCAGGGATGATCTCTTCTATATCGACTATATCCGAAAGAAACAGAAGGTGGATGTTGATCTATTCTGCTTCTCCACCGCACAGGCGGCATTCGAGGCGCTCGAGGAGCGGCTGGAAAGAGGCGAAGGCGTACCGGATATACTCATCGCTGACCTCTATATGCCTCTTGACAGCGGCAGCGGGCTGATCGCGCGGCTGCGGGGAGAGGGCCGGTTTTCAGCCATGCGGCTCGGCGTTTGCAGTGGTTCTGATGCAGCGGAGGACCGGGAACGGGCGCTTGCCGCTGGTGCCGATTTCTACCTTGAGAAACCGTTGGATTTTGCCAGCATCACCGGCAATCGATGATTGCGGAAATGCCGCAGATCGGCATCCCTGAAGTGCCCGATCTGTGCGACAAAGCACAATTGACAAGCCCGGCAGCGCATTTCAAAATGCAACCCAAGAGAAGAAAATCAAAAAGCACTGAGAGAGCCGCCCGATCCATGTTCGCCGCCACGAACGTCAGCCAACCCCTTAGCTGAATGGCCCGACCGGCTCTCCCGCGCTTACTTCCGGCACTGTCTTCCGCATCCATGGATGTTGAATGCAGAGAGATTGCGATACCTAGGTAAGAGCTACTATTCGAGTAAACTGCCCTATGCATCACCTGTAGTTGAGATGTCTCCGCTTGCGATATTGAAAGTCCCCATTTCGCTATCGATCATCAACCGTCTCGCAATTTTTGTAGCTGTTCGCGTTTTAGACGTATATCCCAAGATTTCGGGATCGCCGGAATGAGAATTGGGGAGGAGGAAGAGTCGGAATGACCAGTGCTGCCGCAGTTCCCTTTCATGCGGGTCCGGAACTGAGCCGGGCGATCAATCGCACGGATTTTTTTCGCCTGCTGAAGGCGGCCGCGCAGCATTACAATTTCGACAATTTTACCCTGGCGCGGATCTCGGAGGCTGCAGCGCCTTTCGGCGAACGCGATGTCGTCATCACCAATGTCGCCGAACGGCGCATGAGCCTCTTTGTCAAGACTCTCAAGGAAGCATTGGGAACTGCCAAGGCGCGGACGGCGCAGTTCCTGACGACGCCGGTACATGGGAAAAGTGCGGCGATAGAAGGCTACCCTCCAGACTTGGTCTTCAACGAATTCAGCGGCAGCACATTTCTTTTCATCCCGCTGTTTACGCCGGAAGGACGTCGCTACAGCCTGGTGCTCAGCGGCCCGCGTCCGGAGCCGGACCAGGGCGAGGTGGCGGATATTCTGCTCGATGCCATGCGCATCTTCGACAAGCTGTATGAGGAAATCCTGACGCAGGAAATGTCCGGTCGGCTCACACAGCGCGAAACCGAAATCGTCAAGTGGACGAGCGAAGGCAAGACTTCCGCGGAGATCGCAATCATCCTCGGCCTTTCCGAACACACGGTCAATTCCCATATTACGGCCGCAGTCCGGAAGCTTGATGCTGTCAACCGCGTTCATATGGTGGCGATTGCGTTGCGAAACGGTCTGGTTTCGTGAGCCGGTTTCACATCGGGGAAAGGTGAAACGATGAGTGCGGAAGCAACGCGCAGGAATGCGGTGAAGGTATTGTTCGTCGATGACGAGTTCATTGAGTTCCGTTCGCTCAAAAAGAAGATCGCAGACCTCTCCGAACCGCCCGTCGACGTCGAATATTCTCAATCGATCGGTGATGCGCTGGACAAGATAAGGGCTGCTCGCTTCGATCTCGTCCTTCTCGACAACCGCCTGCTGCCAAACGCTGATTTTCGCGAGACGGTGCCTGAACTCCGGGGTATTGGCTATACCGGCCCGATTGGCGTCATCTCGACCGACATATCAGGCAATTATTTCCAGGAATTTCCCGATTACGGTGTCGATTTCCGTATCGGCAAAGACGAGATCGACGTCCAGACGCTGCAGCACATCATCCGCGAATACGTGACATATGATGTCCCGGATTTCTGGAAGGATGATTACAGCATCTGACGAGGAAGCTCTATGCGGGCAGGCGGATCGCAAAGCGGCTGCCGCTCTCATCGGAATGGTCGAGCCTGATGTCGCCGCCGAATGCGGCCAGCAGATCCCGCGTGGTCGTGAGGCCAAGCCCCGGGCCGGGCACGCTGCCTGCTTTCGGCAGCTTCCAGAAGGCATCGAAGATCTTCTCCCGATAAGCAGGCTCGATGCCGCAGCCATTGTCGGTGACGACGATGCGCCAGTCAGCAGCTTCCCGTGCGGCCGTCACGATCACATGCGGCGCGGCGGCGCCGTGGTATGTCAGCGCATTGGAGAAGAGGTGTCTCAAAACAATAGTCAGAACTGCCGCATCGCTGCGGATGAGGGGCAGATTGTCGGCATCGAGTGCAGCGCCGCTCACGGGAAATTCCTCCACGGATTGCTTCCAGGCCTCCTGCGCAACATCGGTGAGGCGCACGTCGCTGATGGTGATCTGGGGTGTCGTTCCTGCAAGGCTGATCAATGCCTTGGTAAGCCGCTGTGCCGTCTGGGCCTTGTCCATGATCGTTCTCAAGCTCTGCAGCTGTTCGCTGTCGAGCGTCGGTTCAAGATCGTCGAGCAGCATTTCCGCATACATAGCGATATGGCGGAGCGGTGATTGCAGGTCGTGCGAAGCGGTCGCGAGGAAACGTTTGATACGCTCCTCCTGATTGTCAGTGGAACCGGTTTCCGGCTTTTTCGCCGTCGGGTTGGAAGACATGTGGCGGTGCTCCCGATCTCTTTGAACCGAACATAGAAAGAGGGCGCCGGCTGTGCAACCGGCGCCCTCTCCAAGTCACCTTAAATATCGGCGGTTTAGCCTGCCGTTTTGCGCGGCTGGCCTGCATCCGGCGGAATGATTTCCACGGCTGCATCGTTCGAAGCCGCGACTGCCTTGGCATGGCGGCGGCGCCAGTCGCCGAGGAAGAGCAGGATCGGCGCTGCGATGAAGATCGACGATGCAGCGGCAACGAGAATGCCGAAGGCCATTGGGATCGCGAAGCTTTCCACGGCACTGCCGCCCCAGATTGCCATCGGCAGCAGCGAGAGGAAGGCCGTCGCATTGGTATAGAGGCTTCGGGCCAGCGTCTCGTTGATCGACTTGTCGATGATTTCGCGCAGCGGCATCGACTTGTAGAGGCGCATGTTTTCACGCATGCGGTCGTAGACGACGACCTTGTCGTTCACCGAATAGCCGACCAGCGTCAGGATGGCTGCGATGGCCGTCAGGTTGAAGTCCAGTCCCGTCAACGCGAAGAAGCCGATCGCCTTGGTCACGTCGAGCACCAGAGTGACGATGGCGCCGACCGCGAACGGCCATTCGAAGCGGAACCAGATGTAGAACAGCATCGCAAGGCTTGCGACGACGACCGACAGGATACCGGCCCAGGCAAGCTCGCCGGAAACCTTCGGACCGATGACGTCGGTACCGGTCACGGTCGCCGACGGGTCGATCTTGACGATCTCGGCCTTCAGTTTGGTCACCGCGGCCGTCTGTGCTTCCTCACCACCGTCCTGGCGCTGCGCGCGCACCAGCATCGTCTTGTTGTCGCCGAAGGACTGCAACGCGACTTCGCCGAGGCCAAGGCCGTTCAGACCTTCGCGGAAGCGGCCGAGATCGGCAGCGTCCTGTGTCTTCACCGACATCTGGATACCGCCACGGAAGTCGACGCCGTAGTTGAGGCCCGGATAGATGAAGAGGGCGATTGAAGCGATCGACAGCAGCGCGGAGACGGTCACGCCGAAGAAGCGTGCCTTCATGAACTGGATATGCTTGTCGTAGGGGCTGAAGGGGATCAGCGGCTTGATGTTCAGGACCTTCAACTTCCGACGACGGGCGATCTCGATCATCGTGACACGCACGAAGGCGACTGAGGTGAACATCGAGATGATCAGGCCGAGCGCCATGGTCACGGCAAAGCCGCGAACTGGGCCGGAGCCGAACCAGAACAGGATGGCGGCAGCGATGAGCGCCGTCATGTTGCCGTCGATAATGGTCGAGTAGGCGCGGCGGAAGCCGGTGTCGATTGCCGCAAAGGCACTCTTGCCCTTGCGCGTTTCTTCACGGATGCGCTCGTTGATCAGGACGTTCGCGTCGACCGCAAGGCCGATGCCGAGCACGACGCCGGCGATGCCGGGCAGGGTCAGCGTCGCCCCGACAAGCGTCAGTGCCGAGAAGGTCAGGATCGTGTGGATCAGAAGCGCGATATTGGCGAGAATGCCCCAGGTGCCGTAGAGCACGAAGATGAAGGCGGCGACGAGCACGAAGCCGACGACGCCGGCATACAGGCCCATCTTGATCGCGTCCGCGCCGAGGTCGGCGCCGACGGTGCGTTCTTCGATGACGGTCAGCTTGGCGGGCAGGGCGCCGGCGCGCAGCATGGCCGCGAGTGTATTGGCGCTCTCAGTCGTGAAGTTGCCGGAGATCTGCCCCGAACCGCCGGTGATCGGCTCGCGGATGACAGGCGCGCTCAGCACCTTGTCGTCAAGCACGATGGCGAAGGGATTGCCGACATTCTGACGGGTAATATCGGCAAAGCGGGTAGCACCGGCGCTGTCGAAGCGGAAGGTAACGACCGGCTGCTGGTTCTGGTCGAAGCTGACGCGGGCATCCGAGAGGCGGTCGCCGGAAATTTCGACGCGGTCGAGAACCGGATAGGAGTTGCCTTCGTCGTCCTTCATGATCGTCACGCCGGGGCCGGCCTGGCCGTTCGGGGCGAGCATATGGAAGGACATCTTGGCGGTGGAGCCAAGAAGTTCGCGAAGGCGGGACGGATCCTGTGCGCCCGGAAGCTGGACGAGAATACGGTTGGAGCCGACGCGCTGGATCGTCGGCTCGGCAACGCCGACCTGGTCGACGCGCTGGCGGATGACTTCAAGGCTCTGTGCGACGGCATTGTCGACATTGGTTGCAATACCGGCCGGCGAGAAGCCAATGGTGATATTGCCGCCATCGGCCGTGACCGCAAGGTCGGACTGGCCGGCGCTGATGCCGCTGGAGATCACATTGCCAAGGGTGCGAAGTTGCGTGACGGCAGCATCGCTCTGCTGGGGATCGGCGAGCGAAACAACGATATTGTTATTGTTGCGGACGATCGACTTCGGCTGAATGTTCTTTTCGCGCAGCACGCGGCGCGCATCCTGCAGCAGCGAGTTCAGGCGCTCCTTGGTGAGATCGGCCTCATCGACTTCGAGCACCAGGTGCGAACCGCCGCGAAGGTCGAGACCGAGGGAGACCTGGCTATGCGGCAGCCAGGCAGGAATGCGCTGGAGCACGCTTGGCGGCAGCGCGTTTGGAAGGGCGATCAACAGGCCGAGCACGATGATCACCGTATAGGTGAACACCAGCCATGGTGAATTGCGCATGTTTTAAGTCCTTGGATAATGCTTTAGCCGGCGCGACCGCGCTGCGGCATGTCTACATGTCTATTTGATCAGAAGCACCCGAAGGTGACGTGATTCAGGCAGCCTGCGGCGGTGCGCGAGGCTGGTGAGCCCGGGCTGTGGCAGGCCGCAGCGGGGCTTCAAACTCAGGTGCCGGGGCGGCCTGGCGCCAGTCGGCAATATGCAGTGCGGGCGCAGCGTTCAGCGATGCCGGGCCGGCATCGTGGACCTGCTGTTTCGGTGCCATCTTGCGGTCGCTGATCAGCAAGCCGCGAATGGCGTCGCGCGCAGTCACCTGCGTCTGCTGCGAATCCCGGCTGGAAGACGACAGGCTGTTCGGCGCCGACGACGGGCTGATGACGATATTGCCGCCGAAGAGCAGGCCGAGATAGGCGAGAAACGCGACGACAACGGAAGCGGCAATACGACTTGCCAGACGGCGCTGACCCAGCTCCGTCTCCCCTGTCTCAGCGATTTCACTCCCAAATCGGCTCAAAGGCGCGCCAATCTCTCATTCTTTTTCCGGCGGAGGCTCCACCGACGGCACGATTGTACCAGCCGAAGGTCCGTCTTCATAGGGTGCACTGTCATGATGCACTTGAGCGAGCCGGTCAACCATGCCAAGCGCAATTTCCCGCTCACCCATGATCACGGTATCGGCGCCGTATTGCCGCAGTTCGTCTACCTCGGCGTCGGAATGAGCACGCGCGACGATCAGGATCGATGGATTGATGGTGCGGCCCTGCTCGGCAATGCTGCAGGCTTCGAAGGCATTCGGAATGGCGATGACGAGGCTGCGGGCGCCGGCGATATTGGCGAGGCCGAGTGTTTCGCGGCTGACGGCATTTCCGGAGAGCACTTCGATTCCCTGCGCAAGCAGCTCTGCAATGCGCTTGTCGGAATCCTCGATGACAAGGAAAGGAGTGCCTGCGGACTTGAGGTTCTGGCCGACAATGCTGCCGACGCGGCCATAGCCGACGAGGATTGCGTGGCCGCTCAGTGCCGTCGGGTGAACGTCGTCCGCGTCAACGTGTTCTTCCACATGTGCTGTGACGGTATCCGTTGCCGGAACTGGAGCTTCCGCCGGCTCCTCGCGCTTGGCTTCGAGGAGCGGCCGCATGCGGTCACAGACGAAGAAGAGCAGGGGGTTGAGAATGATCGAGATGATCGCGCCGGCAAGGATCAGGTCGCGACCTTCCTCCGGAAGCAGGCCGAGATCGACGCCGAGGGCGGCGAGAATGAAGGAAAATTCGCCGATCTGCCCGAGGCTCGCGGAGATCGTCAGCGCCGTGCCGACCGGCTTCCTGAAAAGCAGGACGATCAGGAACGCCGCCACGGACTTGCCGATCACGATGATGAAGACGGTCGCAAGTACCGGCAGCGGCCGTTCGATCAGGATGTTCGGATCGAACAGCATGCCGACGGAGACGAAGAAGAGCACCGCAAAGGCATCGCGAAGCGGCAGGCTTTCCTGGGCGGCGCGATGGCTGAGTTCGCTTTCGGCGAGAACCATGCCGGCAAAGAAGGCGCCGAGTGCCAGCGACACGCCGAAAAGCTTGGATGCGCCAAAGGCGACGCCGAGTGCGATGGCCAGCACGCCGAGACGGAAAAGCTCGCGCGAGCCGGTATGGGCGATGCGATGCATCGTCCAGGGAATGAGCTTGCGGCCGAAGACTAGCATGAGCGCGACGAACAGCACGACCTTGACCAGCGTCATGGCGATGATGCCGCCGACGCCGAGATCGAGGCCGAGAAGCCGGTTGAGGCCCGCCGAAAGAGGTTCGACCGGGCCATGACCATCGCCGGTGATACTGGCCGCCGCCGGGATCAGCACCAGAGCCAGCACCATGGCTAGGTCTTCGACGATCAGCCAACCGACGGCGATACGCCCGCGTTCCGTTTCGACAAGACGCCGCTCCTGCAGGGCTTTCAGCAGCACCACCGTCGAGGCGACGGAAAGCGCAAGGCCGAAGACGAGGCTGCCCCCCGTCGGCCACCCGAGAAATGCACCGAGACCCCAGCCGAGCAGCGTGGCAAAGCCGATCTGTACGACAGCACCCGGCACCGCGATGCCTCGCACGGAGAGCAGGTCCTTAAGGGAAAAATGCAGGCCGACGCCGAACATCAGCAGGATGACGCCGATTTCCGCAAGCTCCGGCGCAAGGCTTTGATCGGCAACGAAACCCGGCGTATGAGGGCCGACGAGAACGCCCGCGACAAGATATCCCACAAGAGGAGGAAAGCGCAGGCGATTGGCGATCGCGCCTAGAATAAATGCCAGCACGAGGCCGCCGACGATTGTCGAAATCAAAGGCGTATCGTGAGGCATCGCTCTCTCCCGGTCTGGAAATCCTGTTCAAAACATGACATATATGATTTATATCGACCAATATGGGCGGCTTGGAATTATGGGTCAAGGTGCAAAAGAAACAATTCTGACGCCCGCTTTGTGCCGAGCGGCTCGTGGGCTGCTTGATTGGACTCAGACGGATCTTGCTGACAAGGCAGCCGTCTCCCGCAGCACGATCCGCGACTATGAAGGCCGTCATCACGAAATCCATCGCGCGACGGAGGCACAGTTGCGCCTTGCCTTCGAGGAGGGCGGCGTAAAATTTATCGAAATAGAAGGCTGCGGAACCGGCCTCTGCCTGCCCGGCTCCGTGAATTGAAATTCCTCAGGGCCGCATTAGGCAGGCCGCGCCGACCTTGTAGACATAGATCGTATCGCCTTTGTAGTTACCTTTTTCCGGCTGCCAGCTTTTCAGCATTTCCGGCGTTTCGTTTGCGCAGTTCAGCGGCTTGGAAGTCAGGAATAGGACTTGCCCGCTGGTATCGGCCGGAAGGGCGAATTCCTGCTCGTAATAGCTGTCCGGAAGATCGGCCGGCGGACGGGCATAGATCTTGTAGGACGTATCCCGCAGCGTGTGGAAGAGGTCGGCGACCATGTCCCTGTTGTCGGTGACGATGATGCCGGCGCCGGCCTGCGCTGCAAGGTCGGCAGCTTCACGGCTGACTTCGGACCGGCCGAGATAGCGTTCCATGACTTCCTTGCCGTTGGGCAGCACCAGTTGATGCGAGAAGATCGGTGCGAAAGGGAAGAGCAGGCAGGCAATGCCATTGATGGTGAGCGATGTTCTGAGCCCCTTCGGCCACAGGCGATAAAGCACCCAGACGGCCAGCACGATGCCTGCCACATAGGCCGTTACGGCCCAGTTGGCATAGGCTTTGGCAATTGTCGCCTGCAAGGTAATGAGCAGCACGACCGGGATCGACAGCCAGACGAGTATCTTCTCGCGCGGCTCGCTGCGGCCGCGGATCATGTTCCAGACGGCCCAGAGCATGGCAAAGAAGACGATCGGGCCGACGACGCCAAACTGCGCCGAGAAGAATTCCAGCCCGCCGCGGATATTGATGCCGAGATCGCTCCAGTGGGCGATATCCTGCGTGTGGCGCACCGTCGTATTGTTGTTCTGGAGGTTCCACCAGAGGTTCGGGACGGCGACGACTGCCGATGTAACGACCCCGATGATGAAATCGCGCACCGAGATGCGCGCCGCCGGAATGAGCAGCATCGCGATCGCGCCGCCCGGCACAAGGAAGAGCACGGCATATTTCGTCAGGAACGCCAGCCCGACGCCGACACCCATGAGGAGAGCCAGCCCGACAGAGCGACGCCGCATCAACTCGAAATAGGCAATGAGCGCAATGCCTATGAAGAAGAGCAGGATGACGTCGGTGGAAAAGAAGACAGAGGAAAGCGCAACCGCCGGCAGCGTGATATAGGTCGCGCCGACCCAGCCTTCGATCTCCGGCCCGATGAAGCGCTTCGCCATTTTCATCAGCACCAGCGCGGTTGCCATGTGGAAGAGAGGGCCGGGAAACCGCAGCCAGTAAATGTCGCTGGAGCCGGCAAGCTCGGTAAAGATCCTGAGCACCCAGGCAATCATCGGCGGTTTTGAATAATAGCCGAAATCGAGATTCTGAGACCAGAACCAGTATTGCGCCTCATCGACGAACAGATCCGTCGTATCGAAATGAAGCGTCACGAGGCGGAAAATCGTGAACGCCAGAATGATGAAGAGGCCGGTCCGAGCTGACATTAATTGGTTACTTCCGCTGACACAGGAGCGCGTGTCGATACACCAACGGTATCGGGCTGCCAACGGGAAAGGTAAGGAGCGTCGGAGGGCGGCGTCTTAGAAGACGCGAAGAGTGCGGCTGTCGCGGTGTGCCGCGATCACATCGAGGAGGGTGATGGCCGCGGCGATCGCAATCGCGATCAGGCAGGAACCCATTCCGAGAACTATCATTTCTCTTTCCTTGTTGACATCATGTCAGGCTCTTCAAATCGGCTCTATAACATAGAGCTTGCGTGTGCCTTGTAGCAGCGATGCAACTCTGTGCCAGTATTTACTAGGTCAAGTCTGGCGAATTGTTTCAAAAGCTATCGGCGCGAAGGGCTTATTAACCTTCAAGCAAGGAATTAACCATAAACATTGGGTTACACGTCGGAATGGGAAGATGCACTCGTTCCCACCAGGCATGACGCCGCCCCGCCGTACCGGGTCGATCCGGTATCCATCTCTTCAGGCAGCTCCGAAACAGAATTGCTGATCAGGAGGCTTCAGTCCGTCGGTCGTTACCGATGGCGAAGACGGTCTCCGTGCGTAGCGTTCTTCGGAAACGTCAAAAGTTTTTGGCCGGGTTAGCCCGGAAAGTGGTTGGGGACAGGCGTTGGGGCAGGATATGCCATCAGATCAGGCTCGTGGAGCACAGGCAGGCAGCCTGCGTGACCGCCTGCGCTTTGCAGGTCTCGACACCGACCAGTGCGAGATGGTCCGCCGCAATCGGCCTGCCCTTGAAGCTCATCTGAAGGCCGGCCTGCGCGATCTCTTCCATCGTTTCCAGTCTTTCCCGGATGCCGCGCGCAATTTCGAAAGCGAGCGTCAGGTCGAGCGCCTTCACGATCTGCAATCCTCACACTGGGATGTGTTGACGGATGCACGTTTCGACAGCCTCTACGCGGAACGCGTCAAGGTTCTCTCCGATACCGAAAGCAAGATCGGCCTGGATCCCCGCTGGCACGTGGCAGGCCACGGCGTCATGCTGGAGCACGTGATTTCCGGTCTCGCCGATGAACTGGCCGGCCGCCCGGTCCTGCCATCGGCCAAGCGTCGTGCTCGTGAGATCACCGACCTGATGACATCGATCCTCCGTATCGTGATGGTCGATGTCGAAATCGCCGTCTCGCTGCGTTTCAATGCGCTGCGCGCCACGCAGCAGCGCGCACTCGCCGATCAGCGTGCCGAAGGTGAGGCGGAAATCGCCCGTATCTTCAGTGACGTCATAGAAAGCCTGTCAGCCCGGGACTTGACGCAGCGCGCACCGGTCGATGGCGCTCACGCCGACATTGCTGCAGCGCTGAACGCGGCCCTCGACAACCTCCAGACGGAATTTGCTGCGATTGCCGAGCGCAATGCGAAGGCCGAAGCCGCAACACAATCGCTTGCCGGCGCATCCCGCAGCTTTGCCGGCAATGCCTCCGGTCAGGCCGGGCGCCTGCAGCTTTCCGCTGCCGCCCTTGCCGGCATTGCCGAGCGGGTCCGCGAGGGTGCTGCCGGCAGCCGCGCCGCCGAAAAGGCTGCTGCCGCTACCCGTGCGGCCGTCGAGGAAAGCGGCGAGGTCGTCGGCCGGGCAATCAACGCCATGGCCGATATCGAACAGTCTGCGGAGAAGATCGGCCAGATTATCGGCGCGATCGACGAGATCGCCTTCCAGACGAACCTGCTTGCCCTGAATGCCGGCATCGAAGCCGCGCGCGCCGGCGAATCCGGCCGCGGCTTTGCCGTCGTGGCGCAGGAAGTGCGGGCACTCGCCCAGCGCTCCGCAGAAGCGGCCCGTGAAATCAAGACGCTGGTGACCACCACCAAGACGCAGGTCGATGCCGGCGTGCAGATGGTCGGACGCACGCAGGATTCGATTGCCAGCATCGTCCGCCAGGTGACTGACATCAACGCCGCGATCGCCAATATCGCCAGCGAGACCGGTGAACATGCCGCCGGCCTCGAAGCCGCGACTGCCGATGTAAAGGGTCTCGGCGGCGAAGTGGCAGACAATGCAAGCTTCGCCGAGCGTTCTGCCGAAGGCGCCGATCACCTCTACACGGTCATTCTCGAGCTTGGCCAGACGATCCGTGAATTCCGCATTGCCCGTGAAAACACTTATGCAACCCGGCCGCAGCCGGCACGTGCCGCCCCGCCCCGGCAGGTTGCGATCGCGGCGCGTCCGGAAGCAGTCGAAGACGAATACGAAAACGACGATTTTACCATGCCGTTGCCTGTCGCGAGAGCGGGAGGTGGGCGGAATGTTTACTAACCTATCGGATTATGACGCCGGCTCGCTTTCGCGGGTTGGGGACAAGGGGACAAGGAAAAGCTGATGGCAGCAAAGAAGAGTGCCAAGACGCTGGAGTTGCCAGCGGTTCTTGATCTCAATGAGGCGTCCGCATTGCGTGACAAGCTTCTTTCCATGCGCGGAAACCCTCTGGCGATCGATGCTTCGGCAGTCGAACGCATCGGCGCTCTTTGCGCCCAGGTTCTGATGGCCGCCGAGAAGACCTGGGACCAGGACAAGCAGTCGATCACCTTCTCGAAGGTGTCCGACGCATTCACGAAAACCATGCAGTTGGTTGGCGTCGACATCGACCATCTGCTTGCCAAGGAGATCCGGCAATGAAGAAGAAAGTATTGACGGTGGACGATTCCCGTACCATCCGGAACATGCTTCTCGTAACCCTGAACAACGCGGGTTTCGAGACGATCCAGGCTGAAGACGGCGTTGAAGGCCTCGAGGTTCTCGAAGAGTCCAATCCTGACGTCATTGTCACCGACATCAACATGCCGCGCCTCGACGGCTTCGGCTTCATCGAAGGTGTCCGTCGCAACGAGAAGTACCGTGCGATCCCGATCCTGGTGCTGACCACTGAAAGCGACGCGGAAAAGAAGAACCGTGCCCGCCAGGCTGGTGCCACCGGCTGGATCGTCAAGCCCTTCGACCCCGCCAAGCTGATCGATGCCATCGAGCGTGTAACCGCCTAAAAAGCCCAGGATTTGCTCCTATGGATATGAACGAAATCAAAGAGATCTTTTTCCAGGAGTGCGAGGAACAGCTCGCCGAACTGGAATCCGGTCTCCTGAAAATGAATGATGGCGATCGCGACCCGGAAACCGTCAATGCGGTTTTCCGCGCGGTACATTCGATCAAGGGCGGTGCCGGTGCCTTCGGTCTGGATGACCTCGTCGCCTTCGCCCACGTCTTCGAGACCACACTTGATTGCGTTCGTTCCAACAAGCTTGAGCCGAACCAGGACGTCCTGAAGGTCATGCTGAAGTCGGCCGACGTGCTCGCCGACCTGACCAATGCTGCCCGCGATGGCGGCAGCGTCGATGAAAGCAGAAGCCGCGGCCTCGTCAAGGAACTGGAAGCGCTTGCCCACGGCGAGCTGCCGTCTCCCTCGGCAGTTTCCGAGGCGCCCGCACCGAAGCCGGTTCCCAAGGCCGCTGCTACTCCGGCTGCTGCAGCCCCGACTCCGAAGCCGACCGACGATAGCGGCTTCCAGCCGATCCCCTTCTCCTTCGACGATTTCGGCGGTGAAGAGAAGCCGATCGATCTGCCGGCCTATGAAATCATCTTCAAGCCGCGCTTCGAACTCTACTCAAAGGGTAATGACGCCACCCTTCTGCTGCGTGATCTCTCCCGCCTCGGTGAGATGAGCATCTATTGCAACACCGATGCTCTGCCCGGCCTCGATGAGATCGATCCGGAAGGCGCCTATTTCTTCTGGAACATCACGATCAAGACGGACAAGGGCGAAGACGCCATCCGCTCGGTCTTCGAATTCGCCGAATGGGATTGCGATCTGACCGTGAGGCCGGCAGAGGACAGCAAGCCTGGCGACACCAATGAAGAACTGCCGATGATCCCGGTCCCGTTCGATCTCTCGATCCTGGATGATGGCGGTGCCTCTGAAGCACCGGCTGCTGCCGAGACCACGGCCGACGATACGGCCGCGGCCGTTGCTGCTGCCGAAACGGCGACCAACGTCACGCAGATGGCTGCTGCTGCCGCCCGTGTCGAAAAGAAGGAATCGGCTGCCGCCGCTGCGGCTGCAGCAGCAAGTGCTGCCGCCCAGAACAATGCCGCTGCCAGCGCCGGCCAAACGATCCGCGTCGATCTCGATCGCGTCGACCGCCTGATCAACCTCGTCGGCGAGCTTGTCATCAACCAGGCGATGCTCTCCCAGAGCGTCATCGAAAACGATACGACCGGCACGTCCTCGATCAATATGGGCCTCGAAGAGCTGCAGCAGCTCACCCGCGAGATCCAGGACTCGGTCATGGCGATCCGCGCCCAGCCCGTGAAGCCGGTCTTCCAGCGCATGTCGCGTATCGTCCGCGAAATCGCCGACATGACCGGCAAGTCGATCCGCCTGATCACTGAAGGTGAAAACACCGAAGTGGACAAGACGGTCATCGACAAGCTGGCCGAGCCGCTGACGCACATGATCCGCAACGCCGTCGACCACGGTATCGAAACGCCTGAAAAGCGTGCTGCTGCCGGCAAGAACACCGAAGGCACGGTCCGCCTGACGGCAAAACATCGTTCGGGCCGCATCCTGATCGAGCTGGCCGACGACGGCGCCGGCATCAACCGCGAAAAGGTCCGCCAGAAGGCGATCGCCAACGAGCTGATCTCGCCTGACGCCAACCTGTCGGATGAGGAAATCGACAACCTGATCTTCCTGCCGGGCTTCTCTACGGCCGACAAGATCTCCGACATTTCCGGTCGCGGTGTCGGCATGGACGTCGTCAAGCGCTCGATCCAGGCGCTCGGTGGTCGCATCAACATCACCTCGAAGCCGGGCCATGGCTCGGTCTTCACGATGAGCCTGCCGCTAACGCTCGCCGTCCTCGACGGCATGGTGGTCACGGTCGCCGGCCAGACGCTGGTCGTGCCGCTGACGGCCATCGTCGAAACCCTGCAGCCGGAAGCCGCCGCGATCCACTCCTTCGGTGCGAGCCACCGGCTGATCTCGATCCGCAACTCCTTCTGCCCGCTGGTCGATGTCGGTCGCATCCTGAACTTCCGCGCCACCCAGGCAAACCCCGTCGAAGGTGTCGCCCTTCTCGTCGAATCCGAAGGCGGCGGTCAGCGCGCCCTCATGGTCGACGCGATCCAGGGGCAGCGTCAGGTCGTCATCAAGAGCCTCGAGGCGAACTACACCCACGTTCCGGGCATCGCTGCCGCAACCATCCTCGGTGACGGCCGCGTGGCCCTCATCCTGGACGTGGATGCGGTGGTCGGCGCCTCTCGCGGACAGTCCCTCAAGGCGGAAATGTCTCTGGCGGCAGTAGGATAAGAGGCAATGTCGTACACGGCGAAAAATCTGACCCTCGGCGGAAACGAGCTTATCGCATTCCGCATCGGCGATCAGGAATTCTGCGTGAACATCATGGCGGTCCGCGAGATCCGGGGCTGGACCCCGGCGACCGGAATGCCACACTCGCCATCCTATATGGTGGGCGTCATCAATCTGCGTGGTGCAGTGCTGCCGATCATCGATCTGTCGGCCCGGCTCGGCATGAAGCCGACCGATCCGAGTGCCCGTCACGTCATCATCGTCGCCCAGGTCCACCACAAAGTGGTGGGCCTGCTGGTCGATGCTGTTTCCGACATCCTGACCGTCACCGACGATGACATTCAGCCGACACCCGAGATCTCCTCGGACCTTCAGCGTCAGTTCGCTCGCGGCATTCTCTCGATCGAAAAGCGAATGATCTGCCTGATCGAACTCGAAGCCCTGTTCCCAGATACCGAAAGCGAAGCCGCATGAATGCACTTGGCGTAAAAGATCAGAGGCAGCCTGGTGCCGACGAGGTTCTGGCGAGCGGCGAATACCCGCTGACGCGCCGCGATCTCTCGGAAATCGCCGCCATGATCTATGCGGATGCCGGCATTTTTCTCAATGAGACGAAGGCTTCGCTGGTTTACTCTCGTCTGTCGAAACATATCCGCAATCTCGGCCTTTCGGGCTTTCGCGAATATTGCGATCTTGTCGCCTCGCCGGCCGGTGCTGCCGCCCGGCGCGAGATGCTGTCGCACCTGACGACAAATTTCACGCGTTTCTTTCGCGAGAACCACCATTTCGAACATTTGCGCGACCACGTGCTGCCCGATCTTCTGAACCGGGCGCGTGCCGGCGGCCGCGTGCGGATATGGTCGGCTGCCTCCTCGGATGGGCAGGAGCCCTATTCGATCGCACTGACCGTCCTCTCAATGATGCCGAATGTCGCCGACTACGACTTCAAGATTCTCGCGACCGACATCGACCCGAAGATCCTCGCGGTCGCCCGTACCGGTGCCTACGATGAAAACGCGCTGGAAACCGTCTCGCCTGCCATGCGTAAGCAATGGTTTACCGAGGTGGAGATGCAGGGGCGCCGCAAGTACCAGGTCGACGACCGCGTGAAACGTCTCATCACCTACAACGAGCTGAACCTGATGGCCCAGTGGCCGTTCAAGGGCAAGTTCGACGTCATCTTCTGCCGCAACGTCGTAATCTACTTCGATGAGCCGACGCAGATGAAGATCTGGCAGCGCTTCGCCGGCCTGCTGCCGGAAGGGGGGCATCTCTATATCGGTCACTCCGAGCGCGTCTCGGGCGAAGCCAAGAACGTCTTCGACAATATCGGCATCACCACCTATCGCTGTACGACCAAGGGTATCGGGAGGAAGGCATGAGCGCTCCGGCAAGAGTTCTCGTCGTTGACGACTCGCCGACCATGCGCGGCCTGATCTCGGCCGTTTTGAGCTCGGATCCCGAAGTCGATGTCATCGGTCAGGCCGGCGATGCCCTGGAAGCGCGCGAGGCGATCAAGCGGCTGAACCCGGATGTGGTGACGCTCGATATCGAGATGCCGAACATGAACGGTCTCGAGTTCCTCGAGAAAATCATGCGCCTGCGGCCCATGCCCGTCATCATGGTCTCGACGATGACGCATCGCGGCGCGGAGGCGACACTCGCCGCCCTCGAAATCGGTGCCTTCGATTGCGTCGGCAAACCGCAACCGGGTGAACCGCGCCCGTTCGGCGACCTTATCGAGAAGGTGAAGGCCGCCGCCCGCACACAGCGCAATTTCGCCAAGCCGGCCATGCCTGCCGCCGTCACGCCGACCGCAGTGGCCGATTTCCGCGTCGGCCGCAAGATCGTCGCGATCGGTTCTTCGACCGGTGGCGTGGAAGCCCTGATCGCCGTGCTGCAGAAATTCCCTGCCAATTGCCCGCCGACCGTCATCACCCAGCATATGCCGCCGACCTTCACCAAGAGCTTTTCCGAACGGCTGAATCGCCTCTGTGCGCCGGTCGTGGAAGAAGCGACCGATGGCGCTCGCCTCGAGATCGGCAAGGTCTATCTCGCACCCGGCGGCGAACGTCATCTGCAGGTCTCCAATGCATCGGCGCCCTGCTGCCGGCTGGTGGAACGGGCGCCGGTCAATGGCCATCGCCCGTCGGTCGACGTGCTCTTCGATTCGGTTGCCGAACTCGCCGGGCGCAATGCCGTTGGCGTTATCCTTACCGGCATGGGGCGCGATGGCGCCGCCGGGCTGTTGAAAATGCGCCACGCAGGGGCAAGAACGCTCGGTCAGAACGAAAAAACCTGCGTTGTTTACGGAATGCCAAGAGTTGCCTACGAACTTGGCGCAGTTGAGCAGCAGCTACCGCTGACTGCTATCGGCGAAGAAATACTGAAAATGACAGCCGCCCGAAAGGAAGGGACAGAATAATGTCGATCGCGGAGAAAATCAAAGTTCTGATCGTTGACGATCAGGTTACAAGCCGCTTGCTGCTCAGCGACGCACTGACGCAGCTGGGCTTCAAGCAGATCACCTCTGCCGGCGATGGCGAGCAGGGCATGAAGATCATGGCGGAGCAGCCCCATCATCTTGTCATCTCCGACTTCAACATGCCGAAGATGGATGGCATCGGCTTCCTTCAGGCCGTGCGCAGCAATCCGAACACCAAGAAGGCGGCCTTCATCATCCTCACCGCACAGGGCGACCGTGCGCTGGTGACCAAGGCAGCACAGCTTGGCGCAAACAACGTTCTGGCAAAGCCCTTCACCATCGAAAAGATGAAAGCGGCCATCGAAGCCGTGTTTGGAGCCCTGAAATGATCACTGAGGGTGCGGCCCGCCGCGTGCACATCATTCAGGGTGAATACAAGGTCTTGAGTGATCCGGATGCGGTGCTTTCGACCATCCTTGGCTCGTGCGTGGCAGCCTGCCTCAGAGATCCCGTCGCAGGTGTCGGCGGCATGAACCACTTCCTGCTGCCGGGGACAGGCAACACCCCGATGACCGGCGGCGATGCCACGCGCTACGGCGTGCATCTCATGGAACTGCTGATCAACGGCCTCCTGAAAAAGGGCGCGCGGCGCGACCGGCTGGAGGCCAAGATCTTCGGAGGAGCGAAGACGATCTCGACATTCTCGAATGTCGGCGAGCAGAACGCAGCCTTCGCCATGCAGTTCCTTCGAGATGAAGGCATTCCGGTGGTCAGCTCCAGCACGGGCGGTGAGCATGGACGCAAGATCGAATACTGGCCGGTGTCCGGCCGTGCCCGGCAATACCCCCTGACCGGCGCCGAAACCCAGAGAACTGTCGCTCTCGAGCAGCGCCCCGCCGCTCCGCAAAAGCCCGCCGAGACCAGTATCGAATTCTTTTAATGGCGAGGATTTTTATATGACTTTTACACCGATGATCGAGCCGCCATCGCCGGTTGAGGCGCTCAGCGACGTATTGATGCGCATTGTCTCCGAGCTTCACGACGTTGCCTACCTGATCGAACGGATCGAACCTCAGCTGATCGAACTGGGCGGCTCGGAAATCCTCAATTCTCCCGATAGCATGAAGGTGATGCAGGGTATCGATCTCGCAGTGCAGAAATCGCGCGGTCTCGCCGAGTTCATCGACACCATCACCGGTGAAATTCCGCATAACTGGTCGATCGATGTCGCGACCGCACTCAGCCTCGTCAAGCTTGCCGAGATGCAGAAAGCGCTCGGCGGCGGTACGCGCCACGGCCACTCCCAGCCGCTCAGCAAGGCTGCCGGCGACTTCGATTTCTTCTGATACTGCAATTCTCCTAGATGCGCTGAACGAAACGCTCGCACAAGTTTCGGCGTCTATTCGTCAAATGAGGCAATAAGCCTGCTTTGTCTTTGACGGATCGTGCGAGAACAGAATGAATCTGTTAAATCAATTAGTTCAGATTATTAAGAACTTTGGTTCCCTTGGGCGGACGCGTTTGATGATCCTTGGTGGGGTCGGCGCCGCTTCCATCGCAATCATCCTGGCGGCCGCAATTTTCGTCAACAAACCGGCCCAGGAAACGCTTTATGTCGGCTTGGAGACGACTGATCTCAATCAGATCAGCATGGCACTCGCTGAAAGCAATGTCGATTTCCAGGTCGGGACCGATGGCTCCAGCATCACCGTACCGGCCGGCATGACCGGCAAGGCCCGTCTGCTGCTTGCTGAGCGCGGCCTGCCGAACAGCGCCAATGCCGGCTACGAACTCTTCGACAATGTCGGCTCGCTCGGCCTCACCTCCTTCATGCAGGAAGTGACCCGCGTCCGTGCGCTCGAAGGTGAAATCGCCCGCACCATCCAGTCGATCTCAGGCATTACCGCCGCACGCGTCCACATCGTCATGCCCGAGGTCGGCAACTTTCGGAAGGCCGAACAGAAGCCGACGGCTTCCGTCATGATTCGCGCCAGCGCCGCGACGGGACGAAACGCGGCCACCTCGATCCGCCATCTCGTCGCCTCGGCCGTGCCGGGGCTCGACGTCGCTGACGTGACGATCCTCGACTCGGCCGGCCAGCTTCTCGCTTCCGGCGATGATGCCGCCAATGGCACGCTGAACCGCTCGCTCAACATCGTCCAGAATGTTCAGCAGGAAGTCGAATCCAACATCGACAAGGCGCTCGCACCTTTCCTCGGCATGGACAACTTCCGCTCCAGCGTCACGGCCAATCTCAACACCGACGCCCAGCAGATCCAGGAAACCACCTACGACCCGGAATCCAAGGTCGAGCGCTCCGTTCGCTCCACGAAGGAAGCACAGCAGTCGCAGCAGAATCAGTCCGACAATGCGACGACGGTCGAGCAGAACATTCCGCAGGCGGCCCCGCAGGCCGGCGGCGCAAATGGTCCGCAATCGCAGGACAAGTCCGACAAGCGGGAAGAACAGACCAACTACGAAATCAACAGCAAGACCACGGCCACCACGCGCAACAGCTACCGGGTCGAAAAGCTCTCGGTCGCCGTCGTCGTCAACAAGGGCCGTATCGCCAAAATGGTAGGCGAGCCCGCCGACCAGGCCAAGATTGACGCCTATGTTGCGGAGATGCAAAAGATCGTCGCCTCGGCGGCCGGCATCGATCCGAACCGCGGCGACGTCATCACCGTCACCCCGATGGATTTCCTCGAAAACCAGCTGCTCGACGATGCCAACGGCGGTGTCCATGTCATGGATATGCTGAGCCGCAACCTCGCCGGCATCATCAACTCGCTGGCCTTCGTTGCGGTAGCCTTCGTGGTGATCTGGCTGGGCGTGCGTCCTCTCATCCGCACCGTCAGCGGCTCGGGTACATCCTCCGCCGCAGTCTTCGGCGACGCCACTCCGGAATCGGCCGGCCTGGAACTTCCCGACTTCGCACCGGCGGGTGCTGCGGCGGGCGGTGCTCTCATGGATGGCTTCGGCTCCGACTTCGGCTTCGACAGCACCGAGGATCTGCTCAGTCTCGGCGACGACGACGGCAACTTCAACCGCCGCGTCAAGGAAGGTCCGGAACGCAAGCTTGCCCGTATGGTGGAGATCAACGAGGAACGCGCTGCGAAGATCCTCAGAAAATGGGCCATCGACGAAGCTGCATGATAACAAAGGCCGGGAAACCGGCCTTTTTCTTTTTCAGCTGTGGATAGGCCGATTAGTAACGGAAACGTTATCGGCACCGGTAGCCGGCCCGTAAGGACCCGATTACTTTGCAACGAAGAATTCGGATGTAGAGATCCTGCGGCAAAGGGATGGTGTCGTCTTCGCGACGCTGAAGCCCTGAATAAGGCGGACGACGTAAGTATGCTTACAATAGAACAACAGGTCGTTGCTTTCACACGTTTGATATTTGCTTCCGGTTGGGCGATCGGTTTCGGTGCGTCCCTGGCCGAAACTGTGATAATTACGCCATTCAGACCGATAATTCCGCGCAGCCCCACTCGCGCATAAGGCGAGGAACATTGCGGCAAAAGCCAGAATCATCCTACTTTATCTATATTCGCGAGAGTGGAGTGGTGGTCGAATCACCGCATGGAAGGCCACAAAAGTAAATCCCCAGAAGTCGGAGATGGTGATTTGCGGTGGTTGGCTTACCCTTAAGTGATTCGAAATGGGATTCGCGTGGGGCATGTGTTTGAATCCTTTTCCTAAAACAGAACTTCTTTGCGAGAATCGATAGTTTCTCAGCCGCAGGTCACTGCTAATGGATATGGACACATTTCAGGCGAATAGAGGCGAGAAGCAAATGGCGAACTTCGTCGGCGCCAATGTGCCGGATCTTCTGCCGCGCCACGAGCTGATCAATCGTCTGCGCATCATCGCCGAAACCGGCAAGTTGCAAGCCGGCTTGCAGGCGCTGACCGAATATGTCGGTGCCATGCACTATCTGATGGCGCGCTGTGACCTCATCCAGGAAAGCGGTCTGGACTTTATCGTGTCGTCCGACTGGCCTTTCGATCTGGTGAAGGAGGTCGCCAATGACCTGGTATCCGGCTATGCGCGCTCGACCGAATTCGAAAAATGCATGCAGGTGCTGCAGCCGGGCTTCGCGCTTTTGCCCGACAGCGTTGAAGTGCCACACGGCGCAAGCCGGCAATATTGTTCTCTGACCTTCAATGTCGGCCGATCTCGGTTGGCATTGATGTTCCTGTTCAGGGAAGGTTTCGTGCTTTCGCCGGAACGTCTCCGGGACGTGGGCCTTCTTGCAGGCTATTTCGCAAGCTTCCTTCGGTGCGGGGGCACGAAGGTCGATCGCGATTTCGAGCTGACGGAGCGGGAGCTGGAATGTCTCTTCTGGATCGCGGAAGGCAAGACAAGCGACGAGATCGCCATGATCCTCGGCATCTCCCGGAATACGATCAATAACTATATAACCAGCGTGATGCGCAAGACTGCAACGAAGACGCGTTCCGAGGCGATAGCCTTCGCCGTTCGCAACAATCTCGTTTGAGGGGAATTATGGGGCATCAACCAGGCAGGGCGATAGGCAATACGGACCAGATGCGCATGGTGCGCGTGAACAGGATTTCCAGCCGGTCTGACCTTTTTCCGCGCCTGATTGCCATGCAGAAGCTCGCGGATGCGCAAGGCTTCGCCGTCTTTCGTGTCACAGGTTCCGGCGTGCCGGCAAAGCAACGACTGATCTGCGAGCTGGAAAACTGGGGTCCTTCGAATGCCGGCTTCGGCAAGGCCTTCGTCGATGCCCATGGCGAGGCTTTGCTCGATCACATCGATCGTTCACTGCTGCCGCTGTTCTGGGCGGGCAGCCATGATCGCGCAGCTCCAGGTCCTGCCGACTTCTCACCTTTCATGGTGAGGCTGAAAGACGGGGTGGTTCCTTTCTCCGGTCTTGCCTTTCCGGTGCGTCTCGGCGCTATCGGCAACGGCTTCGTGCTCTTCACGGGCGACGATCTCGATCCCCTGAGCGACACGATCATCGAGCTGCACGGCCGATGCTGCAATGTCATGATGGACCTGCTGTCCCTTGACGAACGTCGTGCGGCGGCAACGGAAGCGCTGAGCGAGCGTGAGATCGCCTGCCTTCAGCTTGCCGGCGACGGCCGTATCAGCGAAGAAATCGCCGACAAGCTCGGCCTTTCCGTCCACACGGTGAACGCCTATCTCGGCTCGGCCACCATCAAGCTTGATTCGGTCAACCGTATCCAGGCGATCGCCAAGGCGATCCGGCTCGGCTACATCAGCTAAAGAACGGCAAAGCCCGGCGCCTTGCGGGCCGGGCCTGATATTCCCAAGCGTAAACTGCTTTAGCCGGCGAGCGCCTGTGGCTTTGCCACGATATAGCGCGCTTCGTGCAGGCTTCTTTGCAGAAAAGCCGTGTTTGCGTCCGGATCGCTGGAAGCGTTCTGGAAGGAAATATGATTGATCTCGATACCGGCATGGTCCTCGGCCAGCGTCAGCTGCGCATAGACGGTCACGCCGCGCGGCTTGATTTCCAGATCGAGCACGACTTCGGGCTTGCCGCCCCATTCCAGCGTATAATTTCCCCCCAGGCCGAAGTTGACGGTGCCGGGATGGAAAAACAGTTCCGCTGCGGAGGCGACGAGGTCGGCGAGATTGCCGTAATACTCGAAACGCAGCAGAGAAATCAGATCGGATGCGTCCAGAAGCCTGAGCTCGGTTGCGACCGGGCTGATTGCTTCTGCAAGGATTTTTTCACGCTGGGCAGAGTAGGGGCATTTTTTCATTCGACTTATCTTACCCGTTTGTTCTTGGCCTCCGCGGCGTAAACCCGGTGAATGAGTTCCGCGACGGCCTTATAGAAGACTGACGGTATGACACTATCCACCGAGACTTGCGCAAACATGGAGCGTGCGAGAGGTGGATCCTCGAACACGGGAATGCTGTTCTCTTCGGCGATCTCTCTGATTTTCAACGCAATAAGGTCCTGGCCCTTGGCCAGGACGACCGGCGCATCGTTTTCCTCGCGCACGTAGCGCAGCGCCACGGCATAGTGCGTCGGGTTGGCGATGACGAGGGTGGCGCGCTGAACGCTGGCGATCATGCGCCGGCGGGCGCGGTCACGCATGACGGAGCGCTGTCTGCTCTTGACGAATGGGTCGCCCTGCGACTGCTTGTTTTCTTCCTTCACCTCGTGCTTCGTCATCTTCAGTTCGGTGAACCAGTGGTAGCGCGTCCAGAACACGTCGGCGATGGCGACGATGGCGGTGGCGATCAGCATCACGATGATGATCTTGCGCATGGCCGTCATCATGCGAACCATGATCGTCTGCGGGTCGGAGAACATCGCATCGATCGAGCCGAAATATTCGCTTCTAAGGACGAAGAAGAGAATCACTCCGACGACGACCACCTTGAACAGCGACTTGCCGAATTCGACGAGCCCCTGGACGCTGAAGAGCCGCGACCATCCCTTGACGGGCGAAATACGCGAAGCCTGAGGACGGATGCGTTCGAGAACCGGTGTTGGCAGGTTCTGGAAGACGGACGAGGCGATACCGAACACTATGAACATGATGAAGGCCGGGGCAAGAAGCGCCGCAACGGCCCAGCCGAGCTTCACAAAGAGCGAGATGACGTCAGGTCCGGTTTCGATCTTCCACTGGTCTGGCTGCTCGAAGATGTCGCGCAGGGTCTCGGCCATGTGCGACGTTGCGCTGGGAAGGAAGAAGACGAGGTAGATGAAGGTCGCGAGAATCGTCGTGAAGATCGAAATTTCACGCGAGTGGGGGGTATTACCTTTTTCGGCAGCATCAGACCGCTTTTTCGCGGTAGGGGCTTCTGTTTTGCTGTCCTTGTCTTCATCGGCCAAGTCTGCGGCCCTCCGTCAAAGAAAAAGGCCGCTGCTAAAGCGCGGCCCGTTTCCAGGAAGGGTAGACGTGTGCGTCTTGTCGATCAACCGCCGCCTTGCCGGCCAGTCGAATTGTCAACAGCTGCGATGATTTAGGCGGCCGCCGGACCGCCTTCCTTTTCCTTGAGCTCGATCTGGCCGGCATTGGCCAGGCGAATCGCTTCCTGCGCCACGGCGCGCCGTGCAATCGCGATCTCGCGCGGATTGACGCCGGCCATGCCGCTTTGAAGATCCGATTCGATCATGCGGCGCTGGCGCGGACTGATGGAGGAAAGAACCGATTCGCGGATTTCCGCCGATGCGCCACGCAAGGCGACTGTGAGGACGTCGGTCGAGATGTCGTTGAGCAGCATGACGCGGCTGCGCTGCGGCATGAACATAAGATCTTCGAAAAGGAAGATCTTCGGACGAACCTTGTTGACCGCTTCGCGATTGATCGATTCGAGCGAGGTGAGCAGCGTATCGACCTGCGGCTTGTCCATCTCGTTCATCAGGTCGGCGACCTTGGTGGAGCCCGATGCGTTGCGTTCTGCGTCGATCTCGGCAAGCAGCGTCATCACCTGGTTTTCGATGATTTGTGCAGCCTTCGGGCTGACACTCTTCATGTTGACCGTACGGTTCATGATGTCGGCACGACGGTTGTCGGGAAGCTGCAGCAATACCTTCGCGCCGAAGGACGAGGGCATCATGGATAGGATATACGCAACGGTCTGGGGGTGTTCGCGCAACAGGAACTGGGCGACGAAAGCAGGTTCCGCCTCGGCCAGACGATCCCAGATGGAGGTTTCGTAGGCCTGGAAAGCGGTGCGGCGGCCGAGAAGGCTGTCGACTTCGTCAGGGGTCAGCCCTTCCTCGAGGATGGCCTCGATCGCCTTGGCGTTGTCCATCAGACCCGCGCCTTCGGTGAAGAGATCTTCGAATTCGCTGACGAGCTGGAGGAGCTCGTCCGGCGGGATCGCACGAAGCGCCTGGGCAGATCCGATAATGGTCTGCAACTCGGCCTGCGTAAAATATTTCAGCAGCCGGCCGGCGACCCCCTTCCCCATAGCGAGAAGAACTGCCGCCGCCTTTTCAGCCTGGGTCAACGGTTTCCCGGCAAGTGCGCCGCCGAAATCGTCAAAGTCCATCATGGTCTAACCTCTCCGTCCCACACAGGGATCAGGCTTTTTTCGTGCTCAAAACTTCTATCAGTTTTACACCGAATCGCGTGTCGTCGTTATCAAGAACCGTAATCTCGCCGCGTGCAATCCTGCGGCCGTTCACCATTATTTCGACCGGCTCGCCGATCTTCTTGTCGAGCGCGATAGTGGCACCCTCGGTGAGGTTCATCAGGCCGGAAACCTGCATGCGGCTCGTCCCGAGCACGATCTGGACATCGATAGGAATGTCCATGATCAGGTCGAAGTTCGAGTTCAGCGCGCTGCCGAGCGGTGCCGGAGCGGACTGGAAGGAATTGCCGCCGAAGCTCGGCGCAGCGTCGAGGCTGGGAAAGCCTGCAGCACCGGTGCCGGCAGCATCGTCGCCGAAATCGCCGCCCCCGAAATCGCTTCCTGCGAAATCGGCACCGCCGAAGGATGTTTCGTCGGCATCACCGCCGAATGGCGAGAGGTCCGTTCCTGCTGCGAAAGCATCGTTCTGCAGGTCGTCGCCGAACTGCGGAAAGTCGCCGTCCGTATCTTTCTTCAACACGCCGCGCAGATCGTCGATAGCCTGATCCAGATCGGCTTCATTGCCCGGCATGTCCAGGGAGAGGTCACTATTCTGCTGTGTCTTCTTCGTAGCCATGAAATCACTATTCCAGTTGAAACTTGCCTCAAACTGCCTTGTGGCGCTGAGAGCGAGAGAACCGATTAATTCATTAAGTGCCGGATCAGCTCGTCATCCGAATTCATGGTGTCTTTCACGCGCACCATGTAGTTGTCGCCTGAACGCCCGAACTCGCACACATACAATTCCCGGCTGTTGGCGCTGACTTCAACGCGTACGTCGCCGCTGTCCCGGAAAGGAATGACATCGCCAGCCATCAGCTTGGAAATCGTCCGCAATGTCAGGTCCTGGAGATGGATCTTCGCTTCGAGGGTGACCTGCGAGCGGCGAACCTGGTCGCCGATCTGCTCGGTGAACTCGGGCGATTTGCTGGGCTGCTTCTTCGGCTTCGGGGCCGAAACCGTCGTCTTGAGCAGCGCCGTCTGCGGCACGATCAGGCTGAATTCGGAAACGATGCCGGCAAGCGTGATCGACATGTTGATCGCAGCGGCAAATTCGTCGGTGCGATCTTCCGGCGGACGCACACGGGCCTCATGCGCGAAGGGCGCCGAGAGGCTGGGCTCGAATCCGCCCGGCGCATTCACGGCCGAACGCAGCACCTTGGAGATCTTGTCGAACACCATGCCGGCGAGATCGAGTTCGATAATGGAGAGAAGCCGGTCGGCCGGCTCCTCGATCGTTTCGGCAGTGGCCCCAAGCAGGTGCTCCATCAGGGTGATGATGAAACCGTTGCCACAGCCGATGGTAATGTTCTGCGACCAATTGCGCAGCGTCGCATCGACGAGCGTCATGTTGGTGCTGAGATCGTCGATCAGGTGATTCTTGTAGCCGATCTCGCAGCCAAGATAGCCGACTGTCACATCGAGGCCGGTTTCGCTTTTCAGGACGTCGGGAAAGAATTCGCTGTATATATCGCCGAAGGAACTGCAGAGCTTGGCAACCCTGCCCCTGTCGCCGAGACCGCCGGTCAATTTGGCAAGAAGGGCCGGATCCATTGTCTGGTTGTCATGCGAAGCATTGCTCATAGTCATTTAAGCTGCCTTGTTTTCGCCACCTGGGTTCATCATTTCCTGTTCCACTGCGTCGATCGACGGGCGTTCATACGCCGAGATCGTCTTGCGGCCGTATTCGAGGGCGACCTGCGGCACCGAGCCGTTCATGTAGGCAAGCAGGGTCTGCTTGACGACAACGTAGAGGCGGTGCTGCTTGGAGCGGACGACCTTGATCTGGGAGACCAGCGGGGAGCAGACGCAGTAGGAAAGCAGAATGCCGAGGAATGTGCCGACGAGTGCCGAACCGATGAGGTGGCCGAGCACTTCCGGCGAGTCGTTGATGTGCGCCATGGCCTTGATGACGCCGAGAACCGCCGCGACGATACCGATGGCGGGGAACGAATCGCCCATGATCTGGATCGCGTGGTAAGGCTTCATCTTGTCATGAAGGATGGTGTTGATTTCTTCGTCCATCAGCGCCTCGATCTCGTGGGAGCGGGCATTGCCGATGATGATCAGGCGCACGTAGTCGCAGATGAAGGCCGTCAGTTCCTTGTTCTTCAGAACTGTCGGAGCCTGCTGGAAGATCGTCGATTCGGCCGGATTGTCGATATGCGCTTCGATTTCGTTGCGCGATTTCGTACGCAGGTCGCGCATCAGCGAATAGAGCACACCGAGCGTGTCGAGGTAGTTGCGCTCCTTGGGAACGGAGTGCTTGAAGGCTTCGCCGAGCGCCTTGCCGGAGTCCTTCACCACCTTCATGGGGTTCGCCATGATGAAGCTGCCGAGGCCGGCGCCGCCGATGATCAGGAATTCGAAGGGCTGAAAAAGAGCATCGACTTCGCCGCCCATGGCCATGAAGCTACCGACGATACAGCCGCAGACAACTACAAATCCGATAATAATATTCATCGTCAGCCCAATCTGAACGTTGCTTTTCTTTGCGACGGATAGGGTTTGTGCCTTGCGTGAGGCTGATGAATGCCGTTTTGGCGTATGCATTTGCGCTGCCAGTTTCGCGCAAGGATTTGCCTTCATATTGAACGTGACGAGTGGGCCTATGCGCGCCCATGTCTGAGATGCCGCTCAGCGGAACCCGTGGCCGAACGAAAAGGAGCCCGGTGTTTCGTCCCGTTTATCGCCAATGTGGAGCTTACCGACATGCAATCCGGTCTTTACGTTTCCCTGTCGTCCCAGATGGCTCTCGAAAAACGCCTGACGACGATCGCCGACAATATGGCCAACGTGAACACGACGGGTTTTCGCGGCACCGAGGTAAAGTTCGACGAAATGATGGCGAACAACGAGAACAAGACGAACACCAAGGTCGCCTTCGTCTCCCAGGGCAACGACTACATGGACACTTCCCATGGTGAGATGCAGCACACCGGCAACATGCTCGATTTCGCCATCAAGGGCGATGCCTGGTTCTCTCTCGACACACCGGCGGGCCGCGTTCTGACAAGGGACGGCCGCTTCACGATGCGCGATACCGGCGAACTGGTTTCCACCCGCGGCTATCCGGTTCTCGATGCGGGTGGTGCGCCCATCGTCCTCAACACAGCCGGCGGCGAACCGAAGGTCGGCACCGACGGCATCATCTACCAGAACGACCGCCAGGTCGGTTCGCTTGGCCTCTTCGAAGCGGATCTCAACAAGGGTTTCCTGCGCTACGAAAATAGCGGCGTCATGACAACAGAGCAGCCGCGTGCCGTCGTCGATCGCTTCGATGTCGGCGTCGAGCAGGGCTACCTCGAGAATTCCAACGTCAATGCGATGCATGAGATGACGCAGCTGATCGAAGTGAACCGCGCTTTCGAAAGCGTCTCGTCCCTGATGCGCGACAGCGAAGATTCCTTCAAGGAAGCGGTTCAGACGCTGGGCGGCAGCCGCTAAGGCAGGGCGTGAAGCATGAACACCACGCTGTTGACCGAGGACGCACTCTCGCCGAAGCTGACGCATCTCGGCGCCCTTGCAGAACGCTATGCCTCGCCAGAATTCTCGGTGACGCATGGCGGCCGCGTTCATACGATCGCAGCCGGTCACTATACCGTGCGCGGCCTTTCGAGATATGTACGTCTTGGCGAGTTCGTCGCCCATAAATCCGCGACGGGCATACATCTCGGCGAAGTTGTCCGGGTAGAGCCGGATCTGATCTATGTCTGCCCGATCGAACCGGGCGAGCCGATCGGCATCCATGACGTTGTCATCCGCAAGGGCGCCTTCCGCATCTCCCCGTCGGACAGTTGGTGTGGTCGCACCATCAATTCCCTCTGCGAGCCGATCGACGGGCTCGGCCCGATCACCGAAGGCCTGGACCGCCGTTCGATCTCGAATACTGCGCCGCCTTCGATGACGCGCCAGCGCGTTGAAAAAGGGTTCAAGACCGGCGTGCGCGCGATCGATATTTTCTCGCCGCTCTGCCTTGGCCAGCGTCTCGGCATCTTTGCCGGCTCGGGCGTCGGCAAATCGACACTGCTGTCGATGTTGGCTCGTGCCGATGCTTTCGACAAGGTGGTGATCGCGCTGGTCGGCGAACGTGGTCGTGAAGTCCGCGAATTCATCGAGGATACGCTCGGCAGCGATATGAAGAAGGCGATTGCGGTGGTTGCCACCAGCGACGAGAGCCCGATGCTGCGCAAGATGGCGCCGCTGACGGCCGTAACCATCGCCGAGCATTTCCGAGACAAGGGTGAAAACGTCCTCTTCATCGTCGACAGCGTTACGCGCTTTGCCCATGCAATCCGCGAAGTCGCGACCGCCTCCGGTGAGCCGCCGATTGCGCGCGGCTATCCGGCCTCCGTCTTTACCGAGCTGCCGCGCCTTCTGGAGCGCGCCGGTCCCGGTGCGGAAGGTGCGGGCACCATCACCGCGATCATTTCCATCCTTGTCGATGGCGACAATCATAACGATCCGATCGCCGACTCCACGCGCGGTATTCTGGATGGTCATATCGTTCTGCAGCGAAGCCTGGCGGAGGAGGGGCGCTACCCGCCGATCGATCCGCTTGCATCCATCTCGCGTCTTGCCCGCAAGGCCTGGACCCCGGATCAGGAGAAGCTGGTTTCGCGCCTCAAGGTGCTTATCCACCGGTTTGAAGAAACGCGCGACCTGCGCCTTATCGGCGGCTACCGCCCGGGCGCTGATGCCGATCTCGACATGGCGGTCAGGCAGGTGCCGATCATCTATGACGTCCTGAAACAGTCTCCCGGAGACCGAGAATCGCTCGATGCCTTTGCGGATCTTGCCGGTGCTCTGAAGGCCGCGGCCGGCGTGCCCACTCCGAGTGCGCCTATTCAAAGGAGGGCCTGATCATGGCCGATTTCGAAGACGAACGGATAGCCGCACTGAAAGAGCGCAACAAGGGCGTGCTGCTCGATCGCGCGCTGACCTTTTTGGGTCTCGCACTTGCCGGTGCGTCCGCCTTCTTCCCCTGGTACGTCTTCTTCAACGAGGATAAGTTCGGCATCAACGTCGCCGACAGCAATGCCTCCCGCGATTTGCCGGACTGGCCGGCGCGCAACGTCTTCAGCGTATCGCCGCTAGCCATGGTCAACAAGAACGATGGAGGCAAGAAAGTCCCGCCAATCGACAATTTGACGACGGCAACCGTTTCCGAGCTCGGCAAGGAGCGCAACGGCGATGCCTTGATGGAGGACCAGCCTTTCCCCGGCAAGGGTTCGTTCCGTTTGCTGCACGTGGCCAATGGCCGGGCCCTCATCGAGGATCCCTCCGGCATGTATGTCGTGCGCGTCGGCTCGATCCTGCCTGACGAAAGCCGCCTTGCCACATTGGAACAGCGCGATGGCAAGTGGGTGATCGTTACCTCCAAGGGTGAGATCTACCAGAACAACTGAACTATGCCGCGCAAAACCGGGTAGCGGTTCTGCGACAAAGACATGCGAAAGCAAAGCCTGAAGCGTGGCAGGCGAACCCTGAGGATCGTGACACGCTTCAGTTCAGACAAAAGTGAATCGCTGCAGGCCCGTGTCGGAGAAACGGTCGGGCGACGGTTGGTCGATGTCTGCAAGTAACCTCGAGCAATGGCCTGCAAATCCTGCATTTACCGTAAGTCCCACGCAAGATTACCGCCCTAGGTTCGGCCTAGTAAAAACGGAGAGTTCTCATGCAACCGATTCAACTTTTCGACTTGGCTTCAAAGCAGGCGGAATGGCTGACGATCCGTCAGGAGGTTGTTGCCGGCAACATCGCGAATGCAAACACGCCGAAGTTTCGTGCAAAGGATGTGACGCCTTTCCAGGCCGTGCTCGACCAGTCGGACGTGACCATGGCGCGCACCAATCCGATGCATCTGAGCGGCAACGATTTCAGCACGAGCGGCGATATCGACGTCAAGGACGCCGCGCTCGATCAGGAAATCGGTGTCCAGGAATCCGGCAACACCGTTGGTATCGCCGAAGAACTCTCCAAGTCGGGCGAGATCAAGCGTCAGTATGACCTGAACACCTCGCTCGTCAGTTCCTTTCATCGAATGATGTTGATGACGGTAAGGAAGTAGACGGATGGATCCGCTTTCAGCAGCAATGAAAATCGCAGGCTCCGGGCTCGAATCGCAGTCGACACGTCTGCGTATCGTCTCGGAAAACATCGCCAATGCCCGTTCGACCGGCGACACGCCGGGTGCCGATCCCTATCGCCGCAAGACGATCACCTTCGGCCAGCAGCTCGATCGCACCAGCGGCGTCGAGACTGTCAACGTCAAGAAGATCGGGACCGACGAAGGCGATTTCACCAAGGAATACGACCCGAGCAACCCTGCTGCGGATGACAAGGGCATCGTCAAGATGCCGAACGTCAATATCCTCATCGAGATGGCCGACATGCGTGAAGCCAACCGCTCGTATGACGCCAATCTGCAGACGATCAAGCAGACGCGCGACCTTATCTCCTCGACGATCGATCTCCTGAAGAGCGGACAATAATGATCAGCAGCGTACAGAATGTCAGCAATCTTTCGATGACCCGCGCCCTCGGCGCCATCGATACCGAAAATTCTGCCTCCTCCACGACTGCGGCCTCGTCTGCTGCGGCTGGTGCATCCGGCGGCCTGAGCTTCGCTTCCGTCATGGGCAACATGGCGACGCAAGCCGTCAGCAGCCTGAAGGGTGCAGAAAACATGTCCTTCGCCGGCATCAAGGGGACGGCTTCCACACGCGAAGTCGTCGATTCGATGCTGCAGGCGGAACAGACCCTTCAGACTGCAATCGCCATTCGCGACAAGGTCGTTTCGGCCTTCCTCGAAGTCACCAAGATGCAGATGTAACTGATTTGAGGACGAACACATGAGAGCGCTCGCCATTGCAGCAACGGGCATGGATGCCCAGCAGACCAACCTGGAAGTCATCGCGAACAACATCGCGAACATCAATACGACCGGTTTCAAGCGCGCCCGCGCAGAATTCACCGACCTTCTCTACCAGACGGAGCGCGCCAAGGGTGTCGCCAACCGCGCCAACCAGGCCATCGTGCCGGAAGGTGCCAATATCGGCCTCGGCGTTCAGACCTCTGCCGTTCGCAATCTGCATCTTCAGGGTGAGCTGACCCAGACCGGTAACGACCTCGACGTCGCAATCGTCGGTAAGGGTTTCTTCCAGATCCAGTCGACCGATGGCACGACGCTCTATTCCCGCGCCGGTGCGCTGAACAAGAACGACCAGGGCCAGTTGGTCAACATCGACGGTTATGAGGTCATCCCGGGCATCACCATCCCGCAGGGTTCCACCGAACTGACGATCAGCCGCTCCGGCGAAGTGACCGCCAAGCTGCCCGGCCAGACCGATCCGACGACGCTCGGTCAGATCACGCTTGCCGACTTCGTCAACGAGGCTGGCCTGAAGCCGATCGGAGACAACCTCTTCCAGGAAACCCCGGCATCCGGCGATGCCGTCATCGGCAATCCCGATGAAGACAACATGGGCTACCTCAAGCAGGGCTACTTGGAATCGTCGAACGTCGATCCGGTGAAAGAAATCACCGAACTGATCTCGGCCCAGCGCGCCTATGAAATGAACTCCAAGGTGATCACCACCGCTGACGAAATGGCATCCATCGTCAGCAAGAACCTGAAGTAAGAGGGAAGGGCCGAACATGATGTTTCGCCGGGCAGGATACGTCCAGGGATGGGTGGCTGCGGCCACGATCGCAATCACCGGCATGTTCGTGCCGGTCGCAGCGGATGCCGGCATGGGTTATGCCGTCGTCCCGACGACGATCATTTACCCCGGCGACACGATTTCGAACTCTCAGCTTCAGGAAGTCGAAGTCACGAATCCCAACCTCGCAGGCGACTATGCAAAGTCGATCTCCCAGGTCGAAGGGTACGTTTCCAAGCGCACGCTGCTGCCGGGCCGGACGATTTCGATCTCCGCCCTGCGTGAACCCTATACGGTGACGCGCGGTTCCAACATCCGCCTGGTCTTCCAGCTCGGCCAGATGACCATTTCCGCCGCAGGTTCGCCCCTTGAAGATGGTGCGACCGGCCAGATGATCCGTGCACGCAATATGGACTCCGGCGTCATCGTCAGCGGCACCGTGCTCGCCGATGGTACGGTCCATGTGAGGGCAAAATGAGTTTCTTCTTTCGTATTCTGAGCCTGGTTGCGGTTCTGGCGATGAGCCTGACCGATGTCGCGCCTGCCTGGGCGTTGACGTCCCGCATCAAGGATATTGCCTCGCTGCAGGCCGGCCGTGACAACCAGCTTATCGGTTATGGCCTTATCGTTGGCCTGCAGGGAACAGGCGACGGCTTCCGTGCTTCGCCCTTCACCGAGCAGTCCATGCGCGCGATGCTGCAGAACCTCGGCATTTCCACCCAGGGCAGCCAGTCGAATGCCAAGAATACGGCGGCTGTCATGGTCACGGCCAACCTGCCGCCCTTCGCAAGCCCCGGCAGCCGGATCGACGTGACGGTCAGCTCGCTCGGCGACGCGACGTCGCTGCGCGGCGGTACGCTCGTCATGACGTCGCTCTCAGGCGCCGACGGCCAGATCTATGCCGTCGCCCAGGGTGCAGCCATCGTCAACGGCTTCCAGGCCCAGGGACAGGCGGCGACCGTGACCGAAGGTGTGACGACGGCCGGCCGCGTGCCAGGCGGCGCCATCATCGAACGCGAGCTGCCATCCCGCTTCAAGGATTCGGTCAATCTGGTCCTGCAGCTGCGCAACCCCGACTTCTCCACCGCGATCCGCATCGCCGATATCGTCAATGGTTATGCCAAGGCCCGCTTCGGCGGCCCGGTCGCGGAAGCCAAGGATTCACAGGAAGTCGTCATCGAGAAGCCGCGTGAGGCAGACCTCACGCGCCTGATGGCCGATATCGAAAATCTCGTGGTCGAGACCGACACGCCGGCCAAGGTGGTCATCAACGAGCGCACCGGCACGATCGTCATCGGCTCGGATGTCCGCGTCTCGCCGGTCGCCGTCAGCTATGGAACTTTGACCGTGCAGGTGACCGAAACGCCGCAGATCATCCAGCCGGAGCCGTTCTCTCGCGGCGAGACGGCCGTCCAGCCGCAGACGGATATCCAGGCCCAGAAAACGGGCGGCCGGGTTGCGATCATCGACGGTCCTGACCTGCGCACCCTCGTTGCCGGTCTGAACAATATCGGCGTCAAACCGGATGGCATCATCGCCATTCTCCAGGGCATCAAGTCTGCAGGCGCCCTGCAAGCGGAGCTTGTGCTGCAATGATCAAGGTCAAGAACGAGAATCCGGTCGTCCAGCTGTTGCGCCGGCTGTCCTTGCCGGCTGCGGGCCTCGTACTACTTTCCATTCCCGGCGCCTTCGCCCAGGAAGTGGCGCCGGCAGGCGACATCACCTCGACGGACGAGGTCAAGCAGTTCTGCACGAATATCGCCGATCCGGCTCGCGATCAGCGCTATCTCCTGCAGAAGCAGGAGCTCGAAAAGCTGCGCGCCGATATCGACAGCCGCGTTGCCGAAATGGACAGACGCAAGGCCGAATACCAGGACTGGCTGAAGCGGCGCGACGATTTCCTCAAACAGGCCGAGGCCGGGCTGACGGACATCTATAAGAAGATGAAGCCGGATGCGGCAGCCCTTCAGCTGCAGGACGTCAAGCCAGAACTGGCCGCAGCCGTCATCATGCGGCTTGGGCCGCGCCAATCCAGCCTGATCCTGAACGAGATGGATTCCACCAAGGCTGCCAACATCGCCAGCATCATCGCAAGTGCATCTGATCCCAATACCTCGAAGGATCCTTCATGAATAAGCGTTTACCGGCTGTGATCGCCGCTGTTGCCCTCCTTGCTGGCTGCCAATCCACGGCAGTCAACGAGATCGGCCGCGCGCCTTCCATGAGCCCGATCGGCAGCGGTCTTGCCTATGGCCAAACGCCGCAGATGGCGCTTTATCCGAAGCAACCGCGCGCGGTTGCGCAGGGCTATTCGCTGTGGAGCGATTCGCAGGCCGCGCTCTTCAAGGATGCGCGCGCGCTCAACGTCGGCGATATCCTGACGGTCGATATCCAGATCAACGACAAGGGCTCCTTCGACAACGAGACCAACCGCAGCCGCAAGAATTCAAGCGGGATGAACTGGGACGTCAACGCGCAGGTCTTCGGCTGGACACCACAGTCCAAGACGGATCTGACCTACGGTTCCGACACGAGCACGGACGGCAAGGGCAAGATCGAGCGCACCGACAAGCTAAATCTGCTGGTGGCGGCGGTCGTTACCGGCATCCTCGAAAACGGCAACCTGGTCATCAGCGGCTCGCAGGAAGTGCGCCTGAATCAGGAACTGCGCATCCTTAACGTCGCCGGTATCGTACGTCCGCAGGACGTCAATTCCGACAACCAGATCTCGTATGACAAGATCGCCGAAGCCCGCATTTCCTACGGCGGCCGCGGCCGCCTGATGGAAGTGCAGCAGCCGCCGCGCGGCCAGCAGGCCGTCGATCTCTTCTCGCCGCTTTGAGGCTGAACCAAAATGGCAGACAACGAAACGGACGAAGGCAAAAAGAAGAAGTCGGGTACGGTGATGACGATCATCGGCATTGCCGTCCTGACGCTTGTCGGCGCCGGCGGCGGCTGGGCGGTCGGCAACATGGTAGCTCCGAACATCCGCAGCGCCACCGAAGCCGAACAGGCGAAGGAGGCCGAGGCCAAGAAGAAGGCCGAGGGCGGCCTTCCGAAAATCGCCACGGAAGCCAACAACATCGTCGTGCTGGACCCGGTCACCTCGAACCTGGCTTACCCCTCGGAAAACTGGATCCGACTCGAGGTGGCGCTGATGTTCAATGGGCCGCCGGATGTCAAGGTCGCCGAGGATATTCACCAGGATATCCTCGCTTATATCAGGACCATTTCCCTTCAGCAGATCGAAGGGCCGCGGGGCTTTCAATATCTCAAGGATGACATCCAGGAACGTGTTGACCTTCGCTCTCAAGGGCGCGTATCGAAGGTCATGTTCAGGACCTTTGTCATCGAATGATTCGACTCATAGTTTTCCTTGCCGCCATGATGGCGGTGCCGGAACTGGCGGTAGCACAGCAGCTTCCGACTGATCTGTTGAATATCCCGGTCGACGGCTCCGCCGCCGCCTGGATCATCAGGACATTTGGCCTTCTGACCGTGCTTTCGGTCGCGCCGGGCATCCTCATCATGGTGACGAGCTTCCCGCGCTTCATCATCGCCTTTTCGATCCTGCGTACGGGCATGGGCCTGTCTTCGACCCCGTCGAACATGATCCTTCTCTCGCTCTCGCTGTTCATGACCTTCTACGTCATGTCGCCCACGTTCGATAAGGCCTGGCAGGACGGCGTCCAGCCGCTGCTTGCAAACCAGATCGATGAATCAACGGCGGTTCAACGCATCGCCGAACCGTTCCGCACGTTCATGTCTGCCAATACGCGTGACAAGGATCTCGCGCTCTTTGCCGACCTAGCCCGCGAGCGCGGCCAGAATATCCAGACGACAGACCCGATCGACTACCGCATCCTGCTGCCTGCCTTCATGATCTCGGAGATTCGGCGCGGTTTCGAAATCGGCTTCCTCATCGTCCTGCCCTTCCTCGTCATCGATCTGATCGTTGCGACGATCACCATGGCCATGGGTATGATGATGCTGCCGCCGACCTCGATCTCGCTGCCATTCAAGATTCTCTTCTTCGTGCTGATCGACGGCTGGAACCTTCTGGTCGGAAGTCTGGTGCGCTCCTTCAGCTGACGGGCAAGGTCAGGCTCCCAGTCAGTTTGCCGCATTCCCTTTCTCACAAACACGAAGCCCGCCGGATCGCTCCGGCGGGCTTCGTGTTTGCAATGACGACGGCTTCAGTCGTTCGAGCCGAAAGGCTCGGTGCGCGACGGTAGGGCGGGAACGTCGATGTGGTCGGGGGTGAGGCCGTTTTTCCGCCGCTCGATGATCAGCTCGTAGCCGCGCTCGAGATGATGGCAGAAACGTTCCGCATCGAAGAGCGGCGCGATATAGCGCTTGTCCTTCAGATGGTTCTTGTAGCCCGCGACACGTTCCGGATTGAGCGCGAGCTCGACGGCGAGATCCTCGTAGGCACCGAGATCGCCGGCGACGAGTTCCGGCAGATCGATTGCCCTCAACAGGCTTTCGCTGACGCGTGAGGCGAAGTTCGTGCCCTTCATCGTCAGAACAGGAAGGCCGCCCCAGAGCTGTTCCGAGGTGGTCGTGTGTCCATTGACAGGGAATGTATCGATGCCGAGATCGGCCGCCTGCTGACGGCTGATATGCACTTCATAGGGCGCACGCGGGCAGAAGATGATCCGTTTCGCCGAGATACCATTGGCCTGGAAGCGCGCCAGCAGATTGTCCTTGTTGCGGGACGTATTTGCCATCAGCCAGAGCACGCTGTCGGGCGCACGCTTGAGGATCCTGGACCAGCTGTCGACGACCTCGGAGGTGATCTTTCGGTTGCCGTTGAACGAGGCGAAAATGAAGGCATCTTCCGGGAGGCCGAGCTCTGCCCGCGTGACAGGCTGCGGCCGCGGGCGGTTTGCCGGATCGTTCGGCTGGTAGCTTTCCGGCATGCGCAGGAATTTCTCGTGATAGAAAGGCTTGGCGACGTCAGGCAGCACCGAGTGATCGCCAATGACGTAGTCGAGATCGATATTGACCGTGCTGCCGGGGAAGCCCAGCCAGGCGACCTGGATCGGCGCCAGCGGCTGATTGAAGGACGACGCGCGGCTTCCCGAGGTGTGGCCCTTGAGGTCGACCATGATGTCGATGTTCTCGGCGCGAACGGCATTCAGGACAGCGGCGTCCGACAGGCCGTATGTGTTGACGATCTTGCCCCAGCGGCTGCGATCGGCGACGTTCTTCTCCAGAAACTCGGGCTGGGTGTGATCGAAGAGCGTGATTTCGAACCGGTTGCGATCATGAAGCTCGAGAACCCGCTGCAGCAGCTTCATCGTCGCGTGACCGTCCCACAAGTCCGAGGACATGTAGCCGATGCGGATCTTGTCGGACCAGGTATGCGGCAGACCGCGTCGATAACCCACGCGCACCGGGTCCAGCGGCTGCGTGCCGATCGTCGCATAGCGATTGAAATCCTCGTCGCCGCACCAATGCAGATGATAGAACGGATTGTCCTTCCTCAGCGTATCGATGTCGCCCTTTGCAAGGGCGGCGTCGATAGGCGCCTGATGTTTGTTCGCCTCATCGAATTCGTTGAATTCGCGCACGCAGACGAGATACAGAAAACGGAAGGCGAGGTTGCCCGGGAAGCGCCGGAAGAGGTTGCGGGCGAGCTGCTGGTTCGTCTCGTCCATGAGGTCGTCGTTGAGCAGCAGCGCGGCAAGGCGCATATGATCCGGGTTCATGCTCTCGGACAGGATTTTCTTGAATGGGCGCAGCAGATCCCGCCGCTGCCGGCGTACATAGATTGTCGAGATAATGAATGCGAGTTCGGCATCTTCCTGAGCCTTGCCGAGATTGCGCATCGCGATCAGCAGGGCGTCGTCGTCGTTGCCGGCTTCCAGGTGGAGTTTGGCGGCAGTCTTCAGGAATTCGAACCCGCCTTGCCCGGCGCAGTCGGCTGCGAGGCCATAGGCCTTGGCTGCATCGGACTTGAAGCCCAGTTGCAACAGGTTCTTGGCCAGGAGGGCGTAGGTCTTGGCGTCCTTCTGAGTGTCGATGAGCTGGTTGAGCGTCGCCAGAGATTGTGTATAGCGGCCCGCCTGATAGTCGCGGGATGCCGCCGAGAACGAAACTTTGCTGTTCAAAACCTAACTCCGTGAGGAAATGTTCCGGCATGAAATGGTGATCGACGGGCGCGCAATCGGACCGTCCCGCTAAAAGCAGGTTGCCCGACGATACTATCCCGGCTTCTGCCATACTGGCATTCGAAGCTTGCTTGAAACCGGTGCAGTCGCATACCCGCTTTCCGGGAAAGACGCTTCTTGGAAGACAAATTCAAGTAACATTAACCATGGAATTGAAGCGACTTGGCCGACCCCTCAGCTTTTAAGAAGTTGGCAAGTATTGGCTGCGAGATTGCCCTCGACATGACGGGTTTGGGCCAAGAGATAAAGGCACCGAGTGGCATGAAGCTGGTCCGTCATCGCCGGTATTTATAGTCCGGTATGTCCTCCTTTTTGTATCTAGTTTTTCTAGGGGACACACTTATGACGAGCATTAATACGAACACTTCCGCCCAGGCCGCTCTCCAGACGCTGCGTAACGTCAACCAGGGCCTCAACACCACGCAGAACCACGTTTCGACGGGTTACCGCGTTGGCAAGGCTTCCGACAACGCTGCTTACTGGTCGATCGCAACGACCATGCGTTCGGACAACAAGGCTCTCGGCGCTGTTTCGGACGCACTCGGCCTCGGCGCTGCAAAGGTTGACACTGCCTACACCGCCATGGACAGCGCTATCGACGTCGTCGGCGAAATCAAGTCCAAGATCGTTGCCGCTACCGAAAACGGCGTCGACAAGAAGAAGGTTCAGGAAGAAATCGACCAGCTGCAGGACCAGCTGGTAAGCATCGCTCAGTCGGCTTCCTTCTCCGGTGAAAACTGGGTTGCTGGCGCCAGCGGCACGAAGAGCGTTGTTTCTTCCTTCGTTCGCGATGGCTCGAACGGCGTTTCCGTCAAGATGACCGACTACGTCCTGGACAGCAGCTCGGTCGGCAACGTCATGTTCGGCATGAGCGGTGGCCAGGTCGAAACCTCCACGGGTATCCTCGGCACCTCCTACGGCCCGACCGGCTCGGTCTACGGCCTCGACATCACCAGCATGACCCTCGGCGACCTCGGCAACGCTCTGACGACCGTTGAAAACGCTCTGAAGGCCATGACCTCTGCCGGTGCAAAGCTCGGTTCGATCTCCACCCGCATCAACATGCAGGACGATTTCGTCAACTCGCTCAGCAAGTCGCTCGACTCCGGTATCGGTCGCCTCGTCGACGCCAACATGGAAGAAGAGTCCTCCAGGCTCTCTGCTCTCCAGACGCAGCAGCAGCTCGCGATCCAGTCTCTCTCGATCGCCAACTCTTCTTCGCAGAACATCCTGTCGCTCTTCCGCTAAGAGCGGTCCAGCAACATCGCCAAAAACGTCGAGGCCGGGTAACCCCCGGCCTCGAATGTTTTAATTTTCGGTTAATGAAAACCTTTCTAACTATCAGATATTTTTACGAAATTCCATTTTTGAATTTAGTTTTCTTTAACCATCTTGGTGTTTTCTAAGCCCATCGAAACGGCGAGTTAACCCTGACGAGAATGGTTAACAGGCATGAAGCTGATCGCTGTGGGCCGGCCCAAATCCGGAATGTCCCTTCTTCAAATCTGCCAAAAGGGGCAAGAAAACTATGACCAGCATCAACACCAATAACGCAGCAATGGCTGCTCTCCAGACGCTGCGCGGCATCAACCAGGGCCTCAACACGACGCAGAACCACGTTTCCTCTGGTTACCGTATCGCCAAGGCTTCCGACAACGCTGCTTACTGGTCGATCGCAACGACCATGCGTTCGGACAACAAGGCTCTCTCGGCTGTTTCGGACGCACTCGGCCTCGGCGCTGCAAAGGTTGACACTGCCTACACCGCCATGGACAGCGCTATCGACGTCGTCGGCGAAATCAAGGCCAAGATCGTTGCCGCTACCGAAAACGGCGTCGACAAGAAGAAGGTTCAGGAAGAAATCGACCAGCTGCAGGACCAGCTGGTAAGCATCGCTCAGTCGGCTTCCTTCTCCGGTGAAAACTGGGTTGCTGGCGCCAACGGCACGAAGAGCGTTGTTTCTTCCTTCGTTCGCGATGGCTCGAACGGCGTCTCCGTCAAGATGACCGATTACGTCCTGGACAACAGCTCGGTCGGCAACGTCATGTTCGGCATGACCAACGGTCAGGTCGAAACCTCCACGGGTATCCTCGGCTCGTCCTACGGCCCGACCGGCTCGGTCTACGGCCTCGACATCACCAGCATGACCCTCGGCGACCTCGGCACGGCTCTGACGACCGTTGAAAACGCTCTGAAGGCCATGACCTCTGCCGGTGCAAAGCTCGGTTCGATCTCCACCCGCATCACCATGCAGGACGATTTCGTCAACTCGCTCTCCGACTCGATCGACTCCGGTGTTGGCCGCCTCGTCGACGCCAACATGGAAGAAGAGTCCTCCAAGCTCTCTGCTCTCCAGACGCAGCAGCAGCTCGCGATCCAGTCTCTCTCGATCGCCAACTCTTCTTCGCAGAACATCCTGTCGCTCTTCCGCGGCTAATAGGATCCCGAAATATAACCCGCCGGGTAACCGGCGGGTCCTATCGAAATCGAGCCGCGCTTCGATGGAGCGCGGCTTTTTTTAATTTCCGTTAACGATTGATTAACCATATTGCTATTTTCTGCGTCTCAACGAGACGACGAGTTAACCAAATTTAAGAACGGGTTAACAGGCATGAAGGCTGATCGTCGTTCCCGGGCGCTATTCCCGAATGTCCCTTTTATTAATGTCTGCCAACAAGGGGCAATCATTTCATGACCAGCATTTTGACCAACGTCGCGGCCATGGCCGCTCTCCAGACACTCCGCGGCATCAGCAATAATCTTCAGGATACTCAAAATCGCGTATCTTCCGGCTATCGCGTTGAAAAGGCAGCAGACAACGCAGCTTATTGGTCCATCGCAACGACCATGCGTTCGGACAACAAGGCTCTTTCCGCAGTCTCCGATGCTCTCGGTCTCGGCGCTGCAAAGGTCGACACGGCCTACACGGCAATGGACAACGCCATCGACGTCGTCAGCGAAATCAAGTCCAAGATCGTCGCGGCAACTGAAAAAGGCGTCGACAAGACCAAGATCCAGGAAGAAATCAGCCAGCTCCAGGCTCAGCTCATGAGCATCTCCCAGTCGGCTTCCTTCTCCGGTGAAAACTGGGTTGCCGGCAACACGACAAAGAGCGTCGTTTCCACCTTCGTCCGCGACGGCAACGGCAATGTCTCGGTCAAGACGACCGATTATGTCCTGGACTCGTCTTCCAACGGCAACGTCCTGTTCGGCATGACCACGACGGGCACAATCGACTCGAGCACTGGCATTATCGGTACCTCCAACGGTACGATCGGCTCGATCTACACCATGAACATCACCTCCTTCGGTCAGCCGGAAATCGCCATGGCGCTGACGGCAATCGAAGCAGGCCTGGAGGCAATGACGAAGGCAGCCTCTCAGCTTGGCTCCATCTCCAACCGTATCGAGCTGCAGGAGAACTTCGTCGCGGCCCTCGGCGACTCGATCGACTCGGGTGTCGGCCGCCTCGTCGACGCCGACATGGAAGAGGAATCGAGCAGGCTGACGGCGCTGCAGACGCAACAACAGCTGGCGATCCAGTCACTTTCGATCGCAAATTCCAGCGCTCAGAACGTCCTCACGCTCTTCCGCAGCTAAGGCGGCGGCTGAAGCTGGACCAAACCTTGTGCCGCCATTTCGCGGCAGCCTGGAAACCGCGCCAAAACGGCGCGGTTTTCGTTTTATTTCAATGGCTTGTGGGATCTTCGGCGACGCCGCTTTATTCCCGTTTCCGCTCTTGCGGAAGTGGTTGATATCAGGTTAACGTTGCCGGGAGTTGATTTGTTTTGCGACACACCGGCGTGGGGGACCCGCCGGCGGCATGATGCCATTTCAGTCGCTGCCGGCAAACCGGCCTGATCCCTTCACCTTTCCGAGACCATGTCGATGACCGTCAAGATTACCAACGCGGCCGCGGTGAGTGCGCTTGCAGTGCTGCGCAGCATCAATAAAGAATCAAGCGACGTACAGCAGCAGATTTCCACGGCAAAACGGGTCGCGACCGCGTCCGACGATGCGACCTATTGGTCGATCGCGAGCGTCATGCGCGGCGACAGCACCAATCTCGGCACCATCGGCGATGCGCTCGGCCTCGGCGCGGCGAAGGTCGATTCGACCTACACGGCGATGAACTCCGCCATCGATCTTCTCGGCGATCTCAGAGCCAAGCTGGTTGCCGCGCGTGAGCCAGGCGCCGACAAGGACAAGATCAATGCGGAAATCACGGAATACAAGAACCAGCTTCAGACGATGGTGGAGGGAACGGCCTTCGCCGGCGAAAACTGGCTGTTGAACGGCGAGCCTGCGGCGCCCCCGCAATGGAAGATCATCGGCAGCTTCGTACGCGCCCCGACCGGCGAGTATCAGGCCCAGACCGTCGACTTTCCGTCATCCCAGACCATCCTGATCGACAAGACTAATGCCAGTGGCGGCCTGTTTACCAAGGATGTCAACGGCAATGTCGATGGCACGCCGGTGCGCAACTACTATCTCCTGAATGCGAACTCCGGGACGCCGGCGACGGGCACGGCAATCTCGATCAGCAAGTCGACCACCGACTCGCAGCTCATGGATATGCTGACGGCTACGGACTCCATGCTCAAGCAGCTCACGAATTCGGCGGCAGGGATTGGTATCATGAAGGCCCGCATCGACGACCAGATCGACTACACCGCCGACCTGTCCGACGCTATCGACAAGAGTGTCGGTGCCCTCGTCGACACCGATATGGACGAGGCTTCGACCCGCCAGAAGGCGATTGAAACTCAGAAGCAGATGGCAGTTGAAGCGATCTCCATCCTCAATACGTCCGCCAGCAAAATTCTGATCCTGCTCGAATAACGATCGGCGCGAGGGCGGTACCATTCATCCTCGCGCAAGTTTGGGTTTCTAGTTTCCGGCATGAAGGCAGCGTCCGAATCCATGCCGGCAACAGGCCCCAGGCCTCTTCCGAACCGGAACGGCATGCCGGCAAGGACATGGTCATTTTTCAAGCGGGGGCATGCCGCGTGCATCCCGAATACTGGACGGTTTTTTATGAGCATTATGCTTTCCCGGTATTTGAAGGATTTCGGTGAGCCGAGTCCCTCGGCACCGATCATCGATGTAGATGATTTCGCGACCGAAACCGCCTCCGCGTTTGCGGAATTGCCGCAGGAGCCCGAGGTCGACGTCGAGGCAGAGCGGCGCGAGGCCTTTTCCGAGGGCTTCGCGGCAGCCACTGCGGACCTGACCGAAAAATACGAAAGCGAGGCCCGGGCCGCCGCCGAGGCGCATGCCGGTGAGATCGAGGAACTGAGGCTTCGCTACGAAATCGAAGCGGCTGCGGTGATCGCTTCCCGCATCCGCGACATGGCCGAAGAGATTGCTACGCTCGTCAGCGAAGTGACCGCGGCGGCAATCGCACCTGTGATGACCGAGGCGCTCGCGAAGAAAGCTGCCGAAAATCTTGCCGCTCTGCTGCGCGAGGCGATCCTCGACGGTGCGGCGGTGCCGGTCGTCGTGCGCGGTCCGGCCAAGCTTTTCGATATCCTCAAGGATGAACTCGGAGAACATGCCGCCTTGGTCCGCCATCATGAGGCTGATGACATCGACCTTGCTGCCGAGATCGGCGAGACCGTACTCGTGACCCGTATTTCCGCCTGGGCGGCCAGCTTGAAGAAAGTTTCCGAATGAGCGACGGCGAAAACCATCACCACGGAAAGAACGAGATCATCATCGTCAAGAAACATGGCGGTGGAGATCATGACGGCGCTCACGGCGGTGCGTGGAAAATCGCCTATGCCGACTTCATGACCGCAATGATGGCCTTCTTCCTGGTGATGTGGCTCGTCAACGCCGCCAACGAGGAAACCAAGGCCTCGATCGCGACCTATTTCAATCCGATCAAACTGTCGGATGAAAAGCCGACGGAAAAGGGTCTGAAGAAGCCGGTCGACCAGGCTGAAGGCGAGCAGAACCAGGAAAAGTCGAAGGAAAAGGAAGAGAATCCGAACCAGGGCAAGTCTGCCGCCGACGGCGACGATCAGACCTCGACCTCCGGCGACAAGACCAATTACTCGGAAGCCGATTTCTTCGAGAACCCATATTCGGTTCTTGCCGAGATTGCCCAGGAAGTTGGCCAGCAGGCAAACGTCAGCGCCAAGGGCGATGGCGGTGCGGCGGATTCGGGTCCGGCGACCGGCGCCGATGGCGGCGAGGCCTACCGCGACCCCTTCGATCCGGATTTCTGGACCAAGCAGGTCGAAGTTACGACCGCCGGCAAGCCACAGCAGCCTTCGCCGCTCGATTCAAAGGCCGAACCGAATGAGCTCGCCAAGGCCGAAAATGCCCAGCCTTCCACTCTGTTGAGCAAGGATCCCAACAGCGCTGCCGTCGCCGCTTCGACAGAGAAGCAGGCCGACAAGAAGGCGGATAAGACCAAAGACAAGCAGGCGGACAAGACCAAGGACGCCGACAAGAAGGAAGAGGCTAAGCAAGCCGAAGAAAAGCAGCAGGCCGAGGAACTGCAGCAGGAGATTGCCCAGCAGATCGCCGGTGTCGCCGGCAAGCTCGCCGAGGGCCTGACGGTGACGGCGTCCGAGGGCGGCTTGCTGGTGAGCATTTCCGACCAGAACGACGATTCCATGTTCAATATCGGCTCTGCTGTGCCGCGCCAGGAGATGGTCCTCGCCATGCAGAAGATCGGTGCGATCCTGAAGCAGAGGGGCGGAGCGGTTGCCATCCGCGGCCATACGGACGGGCGGCCGTTCAAGGGCGATCTCAACGAGAACTGGCGCCTTTCGATGGACCGTGCCCAGAGCGCTTATTACATGCTCGTTCGCGGCGGCCTCGACGAGAAGCGTATTTCCCAGGTTTCCGGCTTCGCCGACCGCCGCCTGAAGCTGCCAGATGACCCCTACAACGCGTCAAACCGCCGGATCGAGATTCTCGTGCAGGCAGATCAAGGATAGTCGCATGACGCGCAGGCAGCATCGCTATTTCAGATATGCGGTCTTCGGCCTGGCGATGATGTCGCCAGCCATCAGCCATGCCGCAGATGCGGACGATCTCGCGCCGTACAAGATGCTGCGCTCGCTGCAGTTCGTTCAGGACTCGGTTGTAACGGGCGATCATTCCGCCGGCGAAATGCAGCGCTTCATGCTTGGCAAGATCGATCAGCGCCTGCGCAATGTCGATCCGTCCGTCTATGATGACGATCGCAACGTCGATGCCGCGCTGATCTATGTAATGAGCGGCGGCAATCCTCAGACGCTGGAATATCTCGTTGCCCATGACGTCAACGGTTACTTCGACAATCGCGTTACCGATGTGTTGCGGAAATATCTGAGCGGCAAGGGCCTTCTTGTCTCCAAGACGCTGGAAGAAACAGCCAAGGAATATGAAGGCAAGAAGATTGGCCCCTATCTGGCGTTGATCGGCGGCAATGTGATGATCGCCACGAAGCCGACGGATGCCCTTGCATTATATGACAAGGCGCGCCTCAACGCACCCGGCACGATCGTGGAAGAGGCGGCGCTGCGCCGCTCGGTCGCCATCTGCGTCGAAACCGGGCAGGTCGACAGGGGGCTTGCCTATTCGCAGCGCTATATCCGCCGCTTCCTCCATTCGCCCTATGCCAGCCAGTTCGCCGATCTCTTCGTGAAGCTGATTGTCAGCCACGATCACGATGTGAAGCCACAGACGGTTGTCGATATCCTCTCCTTCATGGATGCCCCACGCCAGCGCGAGGTCTATCTGCGCGTCGCGCGCGCTGCCGCGATTGCTGGAAAGCCTGATCTCGCCCGTATGGCCGCTCAGCGCGTTCAGTCGCTGGGTGAGGGGACCGACAATCCATTCGGACCGCTCGCCGATTTCTACAACGGCATGGCAAACGTCCCGACCGACGATATTGACCAGGCGGCCAAATATATCGCCAATATCTCTGGCGCATCTCTCTCGCCGCAGGATCAGGCACTGCAGGCAGCTGCTCGCTCCGTTGCCGAGCAGATATTGAGGGCTCCGGATCCGGCAAGCCTGACGCAAGGCTCCACCCCTAATAATACTAATCAAGAAATTACTTCTGAACAGGCTGCAGCCGCCACGGCTGCGCAACCGGAAGGAGCGCATAGCGTCTCCCCGGAACCTGTTGTCGAAGGCGAGGCTTCTGCTGGCACGGGGGGCCAGGATGTCGACCCTTCATTTACCTCTTTCGTGACGACCAATCGATCCAAGCTCGACGAAATCGACGGTCTCCTGGCCCAAGAAGGCAAGTAAGATGATGATGGATATCAGCGTCTCGGGCGGAGCGCCCGGCACGGATGCGTCTGCGTCCGTAAGATCCGGTCGGGGGGCCGGCAGAGGCGACGCCGCGGATCAGAACGGCGGCTTCTCCGATGTCCTCTCCAAGGCCGGCAACAGCGATCAGGATGCGGATGGCGTCGATAAGTCCGGCCAGCAGGACGCCAGCGATAGCGCCGAGGCCGCGGCGCGGAACTTGCGCGGACGCAATCCGAAGCCGCTGATCGATCTAAATGACGCCTCGCTCCAGGGACAGGTGGACGTGCAGTCCGAAACCATCGCAAACGCCGGCAAGATGCCTGCGAAGTCTGTAAGAGAGAAGGACGCAGCTGTCTTTGGACTGGGCAAGCCGGGCGCCAAGGATGAGGCAGCCGAGACCGTTGCTCAGGCGGGCGGCAAGCCTGCCAAACAGGTCAAGATCGGTGCGCTCGGCGGCGATAGCGCTGTCGATACAGGCGCTGACGTAGAGCCCGGCGATGGCGATGTCACCGACGTTCTCGGCCTGCTGAAGAAGGAGCCCGGGGACGCCGCGGCTGTCCTGCAGGCTTCGGCTCATCATGCGGCCGCGAAGGCGGACGACGCAACGGCCGGCAAGAAGGACGCCAACGCCGAAGGCGTAAACGGTGCGAAGGCTGGTGCGCACGTGTCGGATGCATTGGCAGCCGTCGCCCCGCATGGCAATGACGCGCGTGTGCCGGGAACGGAGAATGCCGAAGGCACCGAAGGCAAGACGTTCAGGATCAGCCGTGCCGATGGCCGTGGCCAGTCGATGGACATGCATATCGGTACCGAGCAACCCGGCGAGAAGTCGGGAAAGTCGAGCGTCGAAAATGTTTCCGTCCTGGAATCGCGTCGTTATCTCGGCCTGGTTCAGAACCCGAATTCCGCAAACGTGACAGCAGCACTTTCAGGTGACAAGGAATGGGCACAGGCTATGCAGCCGAGCTCTGCTCTGTCGAACGCCGCTGAATGGACAAGCACCGGCAAGGTGGTGAACACCCTCAAGATCCAGATGAGCCCGATCGATCTTGGCCTCGTCACGGCGACGATGCGGCTGTCAGGCGATACGCTGAATGTCGACCTCAAGGTCGAGACCGGCGCGGCCTATCGCCAGCTCAAGGAAGACCACGGCAAGATTCTCGAGGCGCTGCGCAGCCAGGGCTATGCGGTCGATAACGTGACCATCAGCATGGCGCCAGTGGATCGGTCCGATGCCGGCAACCAGGCAAACAGCCAGGGACAGACTTCCCAGCAGCAGCAACAGTCGCTCGCCCAGCAAGGCCAGGGCGGCGAGGCGCGCGAGCGCCAGAACCAGACAGCGCGGCAGACGGATGGAGGCTTCAATGGTGCGGGCGGCAACGGTGTTGAGAACGCTTCTGCTATCGACGCTGGCGGCAGCCGCCCTGGTAGCGTTTACCTCTAGCGCATCCGCCTCCACAGGCGCCTGCGAGCGCGAGATCCAGTCTGCGGCAGCCAAATACGGGATCCCCGAGGGGATTCTCTATTCGGTCGGCTTGACGGAAACTGGGCGCAAGGGTTCGCTCTATCCCTATGCGATGAACGTCGAAGGCAAGGCGCTGTTTCCTGCCTCCGAGCAAGCCGCGTTGCGTCAATTCGACACTGCCAGCAGGGACGGCGCGAAGCTAATCGATATCGGATGTATGCAAATCAATCACTATTTCCACGGTGAAAACTTCAGCTCCGTGGAGGATATGTTCGATCCCCACCGCAACGTGGAGTATGCAGCGAAGTTCCTGCGCAATCTTCACGATCGTCATGAGACTTGGACGATGGCGGTAGCCAGATACCACGCGGGGCCGAACAACAATCCGGCGCAGAAGCAATATGTCTGCCGCGTCATCGCAAATCTGGTTGCCACCGGCTATGGCAAGTGGACTCCCAATGCGAGCAATTTCTGCGGAAACTAATTCAATTAATAATTGAATTCACCAATTATGACCGAACTGTGTCACAGTGTGGCAAGAATTCGGCACAAAACCCGCTTGCAAGGCGTAATTAAGCGGACGTTAACTTTTCCACGAAATTTTTGTGTGCATAACCTCGCCGGCATACTATATGTAGATCAAATCGGTACCCAAATCTTAATCAATTATTAATTTCCGCCATTAACTTTCACGAGTTGCTGCAGATTCGCGCGATTCGTACCCATAGATCATCGATGTGCCACACTGATTCGGAGGCGGACGAATGATCGTAGTGGTTGATGAGCGTGAGCTCGTGAAGGATGGATACACTTCTCTCTTTGGTCGTGAGGGCATTCCCTCAACCGGCTTTGATCCCGGTGAATTCGGCGAATGGGTGCAAACGGCGGCTGATTCTGACATTGCCGCGGTCGAGGCATTCCTGATCGGCCAGGGGCAGCGGGCCATGGAATTGCCGCGTGCGATCAGGGATCGCTCGATGGCGCCGGTGATTGCGGTCAGCGATCAACCGTCGCTCGAAAACACGCTTGCCCTTTTTGACTGCGGCGTGGACGACGTTGTACGCAAGCCGGTGCATCCGCGTGAGATTCTCGCGCGTGCCGCTGCAATCCGTCGTCGCCTGAAGGCGATCGCAAACCACACCGACATCGGCGCCATCCGCGTCTTCTCCGACGGGCGCGATCCGGAAATCAACGGCGAAACCTTCGCCTTGCCGCGCCGCGAGCGCCGCATCCTCGAATACTTGATTGCCAATCGCGGCCGTCGCGTCACCAAGACCCAGATCTTCAATGCGATTTACGGCATTTTCGATGAGGAAGTCGAAGAAAACGTCGTCGAAAGCCACATCTCCAAGCTGCGCAAGAAGCTGCGCAAGAAGCTCGGCGTCGACCCGGTCGATTCCAAGCGCTTCCTTGGCTACTGCATTGATTGGAATTGATTTTTCGGCGCGGGTCGTGCCGCGCGGGAAAGCCGGAATATTTCGGTCGGCGACCCGGCACAACAGACAGCTTCACGCAAGGCCCGCCAAATACTGTTGCACGTAACAGGTAAAACGAGGTTTTCAGATGAGCATTTTCGGCAGCATGAAGACGGCAGTATCGGGGATGAACGCTCAGGCAAACCGCCTCAGCACCGTCTCCGATAACATCGCGAACGTGAACACCAGCGGCTACAAGGCAGTTTCGACCGCGTTTTCGTCGCTGGTCCTGCCGTCGGGCTCCGGTAACTACAACTCGGGTGGCGTGACGACGACGGTTCGCCAGGCTGTCTCCGACCAGGGCGACATTTCCTACACGACCTCCGGTTACGACCTCGCAATTTCCGGCGACGGCTTCTTCATCGTCCAGGGTGGCGATGGTGTTCCCGTCCTGACGCGTGCTGGCGACTTTACGAAGGACGACAGCGGCAACCTCGTCAACTCGGCCGGCTTCACGCTCATGGGCTATCCGTGGGGTTCCTCTGCTCCGGCAGTCGTCGTCAACGGCTTTGACGGCCTCGTTCCGATCAACGTCCTCGGCGACCAGAAGTTGGCGGCCGTTCCGACCTCAAACGGCTCATGGACCGGCAACCTCAAGCCCGGCGCAAAGATTGTGTCGGTCCCGGCCAACCTGCCAAGCGCAAACTCCGCTACGGTGACGTCCGACACACAGAAATACTCGATGGTCACCTACGACAAGCTCGGTAGTAAGGTGATGTACGACATCTACTACACGAAGGTTCCCAATCCCGCATCGCCGCCGGCCGCGGCTGGTACGACCCAGTGGGAAATGGCGGTCTACCGCAATGCCGACAAGGCGACGACGGGCACCAGCTCGTTCCCCTATTCCTCGGCGGCGGTGAATGTCACCTCCATCCAGTTCGACGACAAGGGTCAGATGACTGTCCCGGCGGCCCCGTCGACGACCAATATCGTCGATCCGGTAACCGGCCTCACCATCAATATGAAGCTCGATCTTTCCCAGGTCGGCGACAATTTCTCGGGTACAGGTAACGTCGACGGTCAGGGCGCAAATTCGCCGGTCGATATCACCATCGACTCCGACGGTATCGTCTACTCGAAGTACGATGACGGCAGCACCAAGCCCGTCTTCCAGATCCCGCTCGCCAATGTGCCGAGCCCAGACCTGCTGACGCTGATGTCCGGCAACGTCTATTCGGCCAACGGCAAGTCGGGCGTGACCGTCACCGGTTTCCCGCAGACCAGCGGTTTCGGCAAGATCCAGTCGGGCGCCCTCGAAGGCTCGAACGTCGACCTCGCCGGCGAACTGACCGAAATGATCGAATCCCAGCGCAGCTACACCGCCAACTCAAAGGTGTTCCAGACGGGTTCCGATCTCATGGACGTCCTCGTCAACCTCAAGCGTTAATTCAGGGTAACGGGTAAGCCATGTCGCTCACTTCAGCACTTAACACCGCGCAGAGCATATTCAACAATACGGGCGCGCAGAGCAGCATCGTATCGAACAATATCTCGAACGCCGGCAACAAGGACTATGTGCGCCGGCAGGCGATGCTCACCACCTCGCTGAACGGCGCCCAGGTGGTCAAGATCAGCCGCGCACAGGAAGATGCGCTGCTGAAACAGTATCTCAAGGCGTCCTCGCAGGACAGCGCTCAACAGACCCTGTTGAGCGGCCTTGAAGATCTGAAATCGATCATGGGCGGCAATGATAACGAAACGTCGCCCGAAACGGCCCTGCGCACCTTCCGTGACAAGCTCGGCACGTTCCGCGCCACCCCCGGTGACCTTATTGCTGCCCAGGGTGCGATTACGGCGGCGCAGGACGTCGTAACCTCGCTGAACAATGCCTCCAAGGCAGTGCAGCAGCAGCGTTCCGATGCCGACAAGCAGATCAAGAATCAGGTCGACTCGCTCAACAGCCTGCTGAAGCAGTTCGAAACCGCCAACAATGCCGTCAAGAAGGCGACATCATCCAACGAAGATCCGTCGAGCGCTCTCGATGAACGCGAAAAGGTCCTCAAGCAGATCAACCAGATCGTTGGCGTGTCTACGGCGACACGCGCCAACAACGACATGGTGCTCTACACAGCTGACGGCACGACGCTGTTCGAGACGATCCCGCGCGCAGTCAGCTTCGAGCCGACGCAGTCTTATGCGGCCGACACAGTCGGCAACAAGGTCTATGTCGATGGCGTTGCCGTCAACATGGGCTCGGGCTCGACGACCAATGCCAAGGGTAGCCTCGCCTCGCTTCTGCAGATCCGCGACGATATCGCACCGACGTTCCAGAGCCAGCTCGACGAAGTCGCTCGCGGCCTCGTGAACCTTTACCAGGAAGACGGCAATCCCGGCCTCTTCGTCTGGACAAACCCGACCACCGGCACCGCAGGCGGGGTTCCGCCGGCTGGCACCGTCATCAAGGGCATCGCCGGGACGATCGCGATCAATGACCGTGTCGTCACCTCCAAGGGCGGCGATCCGATGCGGTTGCGTGACGGCAACATCAATGCAAGCAGCACGGCTGCGAACCCGACGGGTTCGAGCGGTTATACCGCGGAACTCGACCGTCTCTATACGTCGATGGATTCAGGGATTGCATTCGATCCGAGTACCGGTCTGGACACCAATGTCAGTATCCTGACCTTTGCCACCAATTCGATCGGCTGGCTCGAGCAGAACCGCAGCAACGCGACGACGGCGGCGGAAAATACTCAAGCTGCCGCAGCACGAACCGATGAAGCTTATTCCAATGAAACCGGCGTCAACCTCGACGAGGAACTGACGCTCCTTCTCGACATAGAGCAGTCCTACAAGGCGGCGACCAAGATTTTGAACGCCGTTGATGAAATGTTGAAAGCATTGCTGGATATTGCGAGTTAAGCCATGAAGAGCTCATTTATTTCAAGTTCGGCCATTCAGAACGCCATGCGGTTGACGATCCGCCAGGCGCAGAACCAGATGACGAAGGCGACGATGGAAGCGACCACCGGCACCTACGCCGATATTGGTGTGTCGCTGGGCGGTTACGCAGCCAAGAGCATCGACTTCACCCGCGAAGTCGACCGCATCAAATCGATCAAGCTCAGCAATGCGCTTGTAGATGCCCGTATGGAATCGGCCCAGACCGGGCTCACCAAAATGAAGACGGCCGGGGACGGCTTCCTGTCCAAGCTGACCGCGCTGCAGAGCAGCCACGATCCGGGCAGCGTCACGGTCGCTATCCAGTCGGCCACGAGCGCGCTTTCGACGATGATGGACACGTCCAACTCGATGGTGAACGGCGAATACCTCTTCGCCGGCATCAATACCGACATTCAGCCGCTGACGGACAAGACGGCGGCGACTTCGGCGGCGATCGTTACAGCCTTGAATGCTTACGCGGCAGGCCTGCCGACGCCGAAGCCGGTTAACGAGCTCACCGGCGACGAGATGAAGACATTCATCGAGACCCAGGTCGAGCCAATGTTCAGCGAAGCCGCCTGGACGGATCCGACAACCGGCTGGTCGAAGGCGTCCAGTCAGAACATGACGAGCCGCATCAGCAATTCGGAAGTCGTTGAATCCTCGACCAGCGCCAATTCCGAGGGCATGCGTTACTTCGCTCTGGCAACTGTGACGACGGCCGCGCTATTCGGCCAGAATCTCAGCACCGATGCGATGAGCGCAGTCTCCTCCAAGGCGATCACATACACGACGAGGGCGACCACGGGTCTCGTTACCCAGGCCAGTCAGCTCGGCCTCTCACAGGAGCGCGTCGAAAAGGCGAATGACGCCCTCGATGCCCAGGCGAACATCATGCAGACCAAGCTCGTCGATATCCAGGGTGTTGATCCCTACGAGGCCTCGACCCTTGTCAAGACTTTGGAAACACAGCTCGAAACCGCTTACACAATCGTATCGAAGATTCAGCAGTTGAGTCTCGTGAACTACCTTTGATGATCAAAGGCGCGCAATATAAAGAAGGATGCATGAATGTATCAGTTCTCTTATGCCGAGGTCATGCAAGACTCGGTTGCCGACGCGAAGGAGCGGGAATGGCAGGTTCTCGAACGTTCGATCGAACTGCTTTCGGCGGCGCGCGATAAAGAGAAGTACAGCCGGGAGGCTATTGAAGCTCTCTTCTACACCCGCAGGGTCTGGATCAGCTTCGTTGAGGATTTGAAGCATCCAGACAACCAGCTGGAGATCGAGCTCAGGGCGAACCTTATTTCGATTGCGATCTGGATATTGAAGGAATGCGACAGAATTAGAAAACGTCAGTCGAATAACTACCAGGGCATCATCGACGTTACCACCATCATCAGGGATGGACTTAAATGAAAAGTACACTTCGCATTTCTCTGAAAGCCGGAGAAAGAATCTTCATCAACGGCGCTGTCCTGCGTGTCGACCGTAAGGTGGCACTGGAATTCCTGAACGATGTGACGTTCCTTCTCGAAAACCACGTGCTACAGCCGGAAGGCGCGACCACGCCGCTTCGCCAGCTCTACTTCATTGCCCAGATGATCCTCATCAATCCCGAGGGCAAGGAACATTCGACGGCGATGTTCCGCAAGTCGATCACGATGCTGCTCACATGCTTCAAGAACGAGGAAATTCTCGCCGAACTGAAGCGGATCGACGCACTCGTTTCGACCGGCCGCGCCTTCGACGCACTGAAGGCGATCCGCGGTCTCTACGCGATCGAAGACGGCATTCTCAACAATCACGAGCTGCCCCCGACCATGGTCGAGCAGATTCGCAGGGAGATCGCACCATGGCGGTAGACGGAACCCAGAGCGTAGGCGGCGGCAGCAGCACATATGGCTCGTCCAATGCCGCGCAGCAGAAGGCCACGCTGAACTACGATAACTTCCTTCAGCTTCTGGTCGCGCAGATGAAGAATCAGGATCCGACCGATCCGATGGATGCCAGCGAGCAGATGTCTCAGCTTGCAAGCTTCTCGCAGGTCGAGCAGACGATTCAGACGAACACGAAGCTCGATACGCTTCTGACGAGCTCCAGCCTGACTCAGGCAAGCAGCTATGTCGGCAAGTACATGGAAAGCGCCGACGGCAAAACCAAGGGTACGGTCGAATCCGTCAAGGTTTATTCCGACGGCCTCATTGCAACGCTGGACAATGGCGGTAAAATCCTCATTCAGGCTGGCATCTCCATTTCTGATTCGGCGCCGACCAATCCTTCGGGCGACGATAGCGGTTCGGATAATACCTGAGGTGACGACGGCGGCGCCGAAAGGGCCTGACGCTCGTTCGTTTGGATGACGCCAAAAATACCAGTCCGGTTAAAGCCGGGCTGGCTGCTTTCAAGGCGATATGAGGTTGCCTGACGATGAATGAAGCTGATGCACTCGACCTGTTCCAGGCTGCTATCTGGACCGTCCTCATTGCCGCGGGTCCTGCGGTCATTGCGGCAATGGTCGTCGGTCTCGTCATCGCGCTGATCCAGGCGCTCACGCAGGTGCAGGAAGCGACACTCACCTTCGTTCCGAAGATCGTAGCCGTTCTGGTCACGGTCGGCATTTCGGCCCCCTTCGTGGGCTCGCAGATTTCCATCTTCACCAATCTGGTCTTCTCGCGCATCCAGTCAGGCTTCTGAGCCAACTTCGCGCAAGCTTCGCCATTTAACTGTCGATCCGAATTGGGCGGACTCTGAGGTTCGCCTCCTCTCATGAAGAGACGGAATCGCCATGGCGCAACCACCTGCACTACCCCTTCCGAAAGCCGCCCCAAGTCTGCGTGATATCGGTTTTGCCTTGGGCATCATCGGTATTATCTGTATCCTCTTCCTGCCGATCCCGCCGTTTTTGATCGACATGGGCCTGGCCTTCTCGATCGCCTTCTCGGTGCTGATCCTCATGGTCGCGCTGTGGATCCAGAAACCTCTCGAATTCTCGTCCTTCCCGACCATCCTTCTGATCGCGACAATGACGCGACTGGCGTTGAACATCGCCACGACGCGCGTCATCCTTTCGCACGGCAACGAGGGACATGACGCGGCGGGCGGCGTAATCGCCGGCTTTGCAAGCCTGGTCATGTCCGGCGACTTCGTCATCGGTCTGATCGTCTTCCTGATCCTCATCACCATCAACTTCATCGTCATCACCAAGGGTGCGACGCGTATCGCGGAAGTCGGCGCGCGTTTCACCCTGGACGCCATCCCCGGCAAGCAGATGTCGATCGACGCCGACCTTTCGGCCGGCATCATCGACGAGAAGGAAGCCCAGCGCCGCCGCAAGGAACTGGAAGAGGAAAGCTCTTTCTTCGGTGCGATGGACGGTGCCTCGAAATTCGTTCGCGGTGACGCTGTCGCCGGTCTTCTGATTACCGCCATCAACGTCTTCGGCGGCATCATCATCGGCTATTTCCGCCATGGCATGCCGATCGGCGAAGCAGCTGACGTTTTCGTCAAGTTGTCGGTCGGTGACGGCCTCGTCTCGCAGATGCCGGCCCTCATCGTCTCGCTCGCCGCCGGCCTGCTCGTCTCGCGCGGCGGCACCACAGGCTCCACCGACCAGGCGGTCGTCAATCAGCTGAGCGGCTATCCCCGCGCACTCTCCGTCTCGGCCGTGCTGATGTTCGTCCTCGCTCTGATGCCGGGCCTGCCGTTTGTGCCCTTCGTGATCCTCGGCAGTCTTCTCGCCTTCGGCGCTTGGTTCATTCCGCGTCAGGCCGAAGCCGAAAATCTGCTTCGCCGTGAAGCCGAGGAAAAGAAGGTCGTCCAGACCAAGGAGCTCGAAAAGGACTCGGTCAAAGCGGTTCTGCGCACGTCCGAAATCGAGCTTGCTCTCGGCAAGATGGTCTCGACCCGTCTGCTCGGCGCCCATCAGGAACTCGCCTTCCGCGTCGGCAAGATGCGCAAGAAGTTCGCCACCCAATACGGTTTCGTCGTGCCGGAAATCAAGGTCACCGACGATATCGGCATCCCCGAGAAGTCGTATCAGATCCGCATCCACGGCACGACTGTCGCCTCGAACCTGCTGCGTGTCGGCGAAGTTCTCGTCGTCACCGGCGCCGGTCGCAAGCCGAGCATTCCCGGCGACGAAATCCGCGAACCTGCTTTCGGCATGCCGGCGGTTTCGATCCTCGAAAACTTCGCCGAAGATTTGAAGCGTGAAGGTTTCCAGCCGATCGACAACGTCTCGGTCGTGCTGACGCATATGAGCGAGGTTATCAGAAACAACCTGCCGCAGCTTCTGTCCTACAAGGACGTGAAGATCCTGATCGATCGTCTCGATCCTGAATACAAGAAGCTCGCCGATGAGATCTGCTCGTCCCACATGTCCTATTCGGGCCTGCAGGCGGTGCTGAAGCTGCTTCTTGCCGAACGCGTCTCGATCCGCAACCTGCACCTCATTCTGGAAGCGGTTGCAGAACTTGCCCCGCATGTCAGGAAGACGGAGCAGATCGTCGAGCACGTCCGCATCCGCATGGCCCAGCAGCTTTGCGGCGACCTTGCCGACAACGGCGTGCTGCGCGTGCTGCGGCTCGGCAGCAAATGGGACCTCGCCTTCCACCAGGCGCTCAAGCGCGATGCCAAGGGCGAAGTCGTCGAATTCGACATTGATCCGCGCACGCTCGAAGAGTTCAGCGAACAGGCGACGAAAGTTATCCGTGAATTCATGGACAGAGGCCTGCCTTTCGCCCTTGTCACCTCACCGGAAACGCGCTCCTATGTCCGCATGATCATCGAGCGACTCTTCGCAACGCTTCCCGTTCTCTCGCATGTGGAACTGGCCAAGGGCATCGAGATCAAGATTCTGGGCTCGATTTCATGATTTCAGACCCGCAAGGGACAGTTCTGGCGCTGTTTCTGGTTTTCTGCCGGATCGGTGGCTGCGTGCTGACCCTTCCGGGTTTTTCGTCGGGCCGCGTGCCGGAGCAATTGCGCGTCTTCATTGCCGGCGCGCTTTCGCTTGCCGTTCTGCCGGTGCTCTGGGACACGGTCTATCCGTCGGTCCACACCAGTTCCGGTACCTATATTGGTCTGATTTTCAGCGAATCACTGATCGGTGTGATGTATGGCATGCTCGCCCGGCTCTATACGCTCGGTCTGCAGTTCGCGGCCACGATCGTCTCGATGATGGTCGGCTACACGCAGCCGAGCACGTCTGACATCGTCGAAGATTCGCCCGAAATCAGTCTGACGGCCTTTATCACGATGACCGGCCTGATGGTTCTCTTCATCATGGATTTCCATCACATCGTCTTCCGCGCGCTGATCGATTCCTACACGACCATGCCCTTCGGCGGGTTGATGCAGATGCGCTCCACGCTCATCACCTTCACGGATACGCTGGAGCAGACCACCTACATCATGCTGCGGCTTTCGAGCCCCTATTTGATTTACGGACTGATCTTCAACATCTCGATCGGCTTCATCAACAAGCTCGCGCCGCAGATCCCGGTCTACTTCATCTCCACGCCCTATCTGCTCATGGGCGGCCTCTTCCTGCTCTATTTCTCGATCGCTGCATTGATCAGCCAGTTCGCCCAATCCTTCGGCAGCATATTCGTGGGAAAGTGAGGGGCGATGATGGAGAAGAAGCGCTCCGACAAGCTCAAGCGTCTGGTCACGGTTCAGCGGCATCTCGAAAAAATGGCGGAGTACGATCTGGCGGAAACCAGCCGCCAGCGCGCCGAAGTCAATGCAGCCATGGATGTCGCCATTCTAGCGCTCGGCTCGCTGGACCCTGTCCATCGTGCTTTCTCGCAGAGTTATGCCGATCGTTTCGGCAGGCTGAGCATCAAGGATCAGCAATTGACCGGCATGCAGCAGGTCCATGAAATGCGCCTGACGCGCGAGCGCGCCAAGGGCGACCGGCTGGAGGAAAGCATGCTCGATGCCCTTCAGGCCGAGCGTCGTGAGGCGGATGACAATGCCGTCTACGATGTAATCGATCAGCAGTTCGCAACGCCAGCCTCCAGCAAGCTTCAAAAATAATAATCGCCACGATCTTACATTAGAGGATTGTAACGTGGCTATTTCACCCCCCAGCGATCTGGTGATGGACGTCGTCAAGGCGGCCGACCCCATGGAGGTTCAGGCTGCCCAGGAAAAGCTGAAAGCCAGCCGCGCCGCTTTTGCTGCGACAAGCCTGGCCGACAGCGGTAACGGTTTTTCTTCCGCAGTCGACATTCTCGACAACGTCAAGCAGAAGACCGGCCTGCACAATATCCAGAACCGCGAAAAGACCGAGGACGTGCCGGAAACCTACCGGAAGTTCGAGGCTATGGTTCTGCAGAATTTCGTGAAGTCCATGCTGCCGAGCGATGCCGAGAATGTCTTCGGCAAGGGCGCAACGGGGGATATCTGGAAAGGCATGATGGCCGAGCAGCTCGGCAACGTCATGGCTCAGGGCGACGGCATCGGAATTGCCAAGCAGATGTATTCCGAGCAGTTGCGCCGCCAGGAAGGCAAGATCGTCAACGCCTCCACGGATGAAGACGACCGCAAGACTGCGATGAGCATGATCGACGACTTTCAACGCAAGACCTTCGGCACTCCGACTGCCGACAATAAGTCCGCAACAAGCGACGCATAATCGAGGATAAAATGGAAATAGTTTCGAACGAATACAGGATCAAATCCGTTCTCGGGCGCCTCGAAATGATAATCGACAATGAGAACACTCGGATCGGCAGCGATCCGCAGTTCGATCTCAAGGTCTCCAATGCGCACAAGAGCCGGTGCCTGTACGAGCTCTCGATGCTCTTCCGCGACACCGATCCGGCCGAGCTTGCCGCTTCGCATCTGGACCAGCTTCATGGCCTCAAGAAGAAGCTTACGCTAAACGCCCGCCGCGTCGAAGCGCATCTGGAGGCGGTTCGCGCCGTCGCCGATCTCTTGAAGAACGCCGTGCAGGATGCCGATGCTGACGGCACCTATTCCCAGGAACAGTTCGCCGCGCGGGATGCCTGATGATCAAGCTCGTCCTCACAGGCGTCTGGGTCTGCGCCGTCACGTTGGCATCGGTCTATTTCTCGGTGAACATGGCGACTGCGCCGGCGCCGGTTGAAGCGGATACCAAGCAAAGCGCGCTCGAGCTGGTGAAGGGCGAGACGATCACCGTGCCCGTTATCGGCAACGGTGCGGTCAACGGTTATTTCCTCGGCCGCATCTCCTTCATGATGCACAAGGATATGATCGCCGGCCTCAACCTGCCGATCACGGAGATGACGACCGACGAACTCTTCAGCCTTCTCGTCGGCAACAAGATGATCGACGTCTCCAATATCAAGGCCTTCGATCCCGGGGCTTTCCGCGAACAGATCAAGAAGGGCATGAACGAGCGTCTCGGCGGCGAATATGTGGCCGATGTCATGCTGGAGCAGCTCGACTATCTGTCGAAGGAAGACGTGAAGGAAACCTCCGGCGGCAAGCCGCAGAAGGTTGGAGCGCCAGTCAAGATCGTCGAGACCGCGCCCGCGTCCGAAACGCCGGCTCCCTCGGCCAGTCACTGATCACCATTGATCGGTCAATTCAAAACGGCGCCGAAAGGCGCCGTTTTTTGCATTCTCGTCTTGGTTAATGAACTACTTATGCGCGCATGAAAATCCAAAGGTTTTTCCTAAGGGTTGTTTGAAGCAGAGTTGATATAAACGCGGCACAAGCTTGGGATGATGCCGCCACGGGTTGGGGGAAATCGCTTCAGGCGGGACGCCGCTGGTCCTCACAAGACCTCCGCTGCGGAAATGTGGGCTTGTTTTCCAGGATGTCGGGCGCATGACGCACCCTCGGCAGGAGGTTGGAATGAATTTGATTGCAAACTTCGCGGTGCTTGCATCGCGGCGGACGATTTTCGATCTGCCGGTCTGCGATCTCGGCTGGGACGACGCGCTGGTTTTCATCAACGAACTGGCTTCCATCCCTGTCGGGCAGACCGTGGTTTGCTTCGTCAACGCCCACAACATGCTGACGGCCCTGGGCGATGACGAATACTATCAGATCATGTCGCATAATCTGGTCCTGCCTGATGGTATCGGCCTCAACATCGCATCCCAGGTCACGCATGGTTCGCCATTTCCCGCCAATCTGAACGGTACCGATTTCGTGCCGGCATTCCTGACCTTCATGGAAACGCCGCGCCGTATCGGTCTGATCGGCGGCGCGCGTGCGGTTGTCGAGAAGGCGGCCGAGAACTTTTCCAGGCATACGCCTTGGCACGAATTCTTCGTCATCTCCGACGGCTTTTTCGACAAGGCAAATCCGGAAGCTGTTACCGCCGAAGTGGAGCGTCAGAAGCTCGATATCCTGATTGTCGGCATGGGCACGCCGCTGCAGGAAAAATGGGTTCACCAGAATATCCGCGCCGATCACGCGCGTCTCGTCCTGACGGTCGGCGCACTTTTCGATTTCGTTTCCGGCACCGTCCCCCGCGCGCCGAAGACCGTGCGCATGATGCGTCTCGAATGGGCCTATCGCCTGGTGCAGGAGCCGGCGCGCCTCTGGCGCCGTTATATTATCGGAATCCCGATTTTCCTCTTCCGGGTCTTCCAGTATCGCTTCAGCCGACGCGCGCGTATTCTCAGCCAGCCGGTTGAACCGACGCACGCTGCGGGCGAACAGAAGAGAATCGAGCAGATGAAGAAAGCCGGCTGATTACAGATTTCTGCAGGCTGCGGTTAACCATTTCTTTGCCATATATATTTAGAGTAGCTTAATCATCCGCGTCGGCGCGGTTGAGCGAACTCGGCTATCATGCGCATGAGATGTGACGCCAATGCACGATTCCAGGGCGAAAAGCAGTTTCCATGATCGCGCAACCAGCTTCTCGCGCGGCCAGCGGCAAAGTCACGCGGAACAGAGCACCGCTCCGCCGGAGATCCGCCCTTCGGAAGCCGAACTGCTGCACGCCATAAGCCGGCTGCTCGATGAGCAGCGCGCGAAGGCGCGGCAGACTGAACCGCTGGTCGATCGGATCGAAACGATCCTCGGTTCGCGCCTTCAGGCTGCTAACGATATCTCTTCCGTTTCCGCTCCCGCTTTTGAGCCCTCTTCTCCCGCAGCGGAGCCAGCGACGCAATACCTCCAGGTTCATCACGTCGCTCCCGTCGAAAAAGCACCCGTTTTGCCGGCTTCACGCGAAATAGGGCGCACGAAATGGGGCAGGAGCGCCCTCGTCATTGTTGTCCTCTCATTCGTTGGTGCTGCCACCCCCGTCCTGATGCCATCCGCACCCGTGCGTTACACAGCAGAAACGACGCTTGCCGTGGATGCGGGCGCAGGCGACCGGGCTGCGCTTGTCGGGGAAACCGTCAGAAGGCTGTTCTCGGTACCTGTCATCACCTCAGCTGTTGCAGCACTGAAGCTGGACCGCGATCCGGAATTTGCTGGCAGCAATGCCAATGCACTTGGTGTTGCCTTCGAGCTTCTCTCCGGCAGCGGCGCGGCGGCTGATCCGGCGTCGCGCGCCGAGGCCGCGCTGAAATCTGCCCTCGCGACTATTCCCGATGACCGCACTGGCACGATCCGCCTGATGGTAACGACGGCCGATGGCGGCAAATCGACACGAATCGCCATGCGGTTGTCCGATGCGGTGACCGGCGGCAGTGCCGCGAGCAAGGCGGCCGAGACGGCCACTGCCTTGAAAAAAGAAAATGATCAGGCTCAGGCAGAGCTCATGGCTTTTGGCCAGAAGAACGGCGAGGGCAATGTCAAGGTTGCGACGCAATTGCAGCGTCAGATCGCCGGCCTCGATGCCGATCTCAAGAATGCCGACGACAATATCCTGACCGCCAAGGAACAGGCCGACAAGCTGAAGGCCGCCAAGCTCGCGGACGTGCTGGAAGGCTCGCTCACTTCGGATATGATCTCACCCGCCCTGCAGGATCTGCGCGACAGATATGCGATTGCCAAGACGGCGCTCGCGCAGCTTTCGGCAGACCTCGGGCCGCGCCATCCGCGCCTGCTCCAGCAGCAGTCCGAGGTCGACGGTCTGAAGGACAGCATCGGCAAGGAACTTGTGCGCCTCGCCCAGAACGCAAGTGGGACAGCCAAGGCTGCCGTCGATGCGCGCAGGCAACTGAGCGACCGTCGCAACGCGCTCATTGCCCAGAGCCGCGATACCGGCGTTGATCTCGCCAAGCTGACCGAGTTGCGGGAAAAGGCCTCTGCCGCCCGCTCGCGCCTGGACGAAGAGGTTTCCACGACAGGTGCCATCGGCGACGGCAGGGTCACGGTTCGCAAGCCCGCTCTTGTGCTGCCGGTTTCCGGTGGCAGCAGTTTCGCTTTCAATGCCTTGCTGGGCGGCCTTGCAGGTCTGGTGGCAGGCCTTGGCTTCGTTTTTCTGCCGCGTCGCTTCCGCCGACAGCCCGAACAGGTGCCGGTCCAGCCGGTTGAAATTCCTGTCCAGGATCAAATTCTCGCCCCTGTGCCCGAACTTGCCCAGGTCCCCGAACCGGCGCCGGTCCCGCAGACGGCGAACGAGGTCGATGCATTGCGCTCGCAGATCGCCAGCCTGCGCGATCGCCTACACGCCCACCAGGCTTCCCGGTAGGCGAACGCCCGACGGCAGATTGCTCTTGCATTTGCCGTTTTTAAACGGGATAGGGCGTTATCGGGAAATCATTCCCGCCGCGGGCGAATAGACTGGCGCGAAACTGGGCGGAGAAGACGCGTGACGACAGTAATCGACGGCAAGCAGGTTGCCGCATCCGTAATCGAAACCGTGAAATCGGCAAATGCTGCGCTTGAGGCTGCCAAGGGCGTACGGACGGGCCTTGCCGTCATCATCGTCGGCGACGATCCGGCGAGCCACACCTATGTCAGCTCCAAGAGCCGAATGGCCAAGGAATGCGGCTTCAAATCCGTCCAGCACACGCTGCCGGTCGAGACGAGCCAGGAGGAGCTTGCCGCCCTCGTCGCCACGCTCAATGCCGATCCGTCGATCCACGGCATTCTCGTGCAGCTGCCGCTGCCCAGACATCTCGACAGCGAGGCGATCATCCAGTCGATCCTGCCGGAGAAGGATGTCGATGGCCTGAGTGTCGTCAATGCCGGCAAGCTTGCGACCGGTGACCTGAAGACCGGCCTCGTCTCCTGCACGCCGGCCGGCGCCATGGTCTTCGTCCGTCGCACCCATGGTGAGGATCTTTCCGGCCTCAATGCCACCGTCATCGGCCGCTCCAACCTGTTCGGCAAGCCGATGGCGCAGCTTCTGCTGAATGCCAACGCGACGGTCACCATTGCCCATTCGCGCACCAAGGATCTCGCCGGCATCTGCCGCAATGCCGATATTCTGGTGGCCGCCGTCGGTCGTCCGGAAATGGTCAAAGCCGATTGGGTCAAGCCCGGTGCCACCGTCATCGATGTCGGCATCAACCGCATTGCCGCCCCCGAACGCGGCGAGGGGAAGACCCGCCTCGTCGGCGATGTCGCCTTTGCCGAGGTTTCTCCGGTTGCTGCCGTCATCACCCCGGTTCCGGGTGGCGTCGGCCCGATGACGATCGCCATGCTGATGGCCAATACGGTGATTGCCGCCCATCGTTCGGCAGGACTGACGCCGCCGGTATTCTGATCATCCCCCTTTAATCAACTCTGGGGCGCGGCGCCTGTCGAGGCCCTGACGATCAGCTCGGTCTTCCAGAGTTCCTGTTCGGGGAAGGGGCCCGCCTGCTTGACCGTACCGATGAGCCGCTGCGCGATGCGCACGCCGGCCGCCCGCAGCGACGAGCGTGTCGTCGTCAGCGGCACGGAGAAATTCTCCGGCTTCAGGAGCGGCAGAACATCGTCATGGGCGATCAGCGAAATGTCCTCGCCGAGTTTCAATCCGGCTTGATTGACGGCGCGGATTGCACCGAGCGCAAGCACCGTACTGGAGCATAAAATGGCGGTTGGCCGATCCGGAAGCTGCAGGAAGCGCTCCATGGCGATCAGTCCTTCCTCGTCCGTCATGACCGTATGGCTCGTGCAGTCTTCCTCGAGCTCCAACCCGCGTTCGGCGAGCGCGGCAATGAGCCCGTTCCTGCGGCGAATGGCGAAATCGAGATGCAGCGGCCCGTTCATCAGCGCAAAGCGCGTGTGGCCGAGCTGCAGGAGAAGCCTCGCCGCATCGTAAAAAGCCGCCTCATTGTCGATGTCGAGATAGGGATAGTCCGGCTCCGAGCCGAAGGAGCGGCCATGCACCACGAAGGGCATGGAAAGCGACTTCAGCATGGCAAGCCGCGGGTCGTGCCCGCGCATATAGGCTACGAAGAGCGCGTCCACATTGCCGCTGATCGCGAGGCGCCGCAGCGCTGCGACCTCGTCGTCCGGGTCGGCCGGCATGATGACGAAGTGAAAGTCATGACGCACCGCTTCCTCGCCGAGACCGGTCAGGAACTCGCCGAAATGCACGTCCGATTGATGGCCGGGCGCTGTCGGCATGACGAGGCCGATCGAGCCGGCCTTGCCGGTCGCAAGCCGCTGGGCGGCCTTGTTGGGCCGGTATCCGGTTTCCTTGACCGCCCGGAGCACGCGTTCCCGGGTTGCCTCGTTGACCTCCGGATAGCCGTTGAGTGCGCGGCTCACAGTTGTCTGCGAAAGCCCCAGCAATTCCGATAGCTGTTTGAGATTCACCTGCTATGCTTCCTCCCGGCCTGCCCTGTGGCCGTAAAATAGTGGCCGCCGCCTCCCAATGGCTTCCAAAGCGCTTTCAAATATGTAGCATCTGCTGCGCTTGACTCAAGAAAAATCGCTCCATATTCCCCATCAAGCCTTTCTGCGACGCGATACAGTGGCGGTATTCCTGCCGCTTTCGCAAAATGGCTTGACTTCATTCGGCCAAAAGGGAATGAGTTGCGTTGTCAAAGCGCTTTGAGATTTCCTTTGGATGAAATTCTGCGCTATCCGATTGTGATGGGAGGTTGATCACATGAAAAAGTCATTCTTGATGGGCGTTGCACTTGCGGCGCTTTTTGCGGGCGCTGCATCAGCAGCGGATCTGAAATTCGCACCGGGTCAGGACTCCAAGTTCAACTGGAAGAGCTATGACGACTTCAAGGCTGCCCATGCCGACCTGAAGGGTCAGCAGTTGACGATCTTCGGTCCCTGGCGCGGCGAAGATGAAGCCTTTTTCCAGAGCATCCTCGCTTATTTCGTCGAAGCGACCGGCATCGACGCCAAATATTCCTCCTCTGAAAACTACGAGCAGCAGATCGTTATCGATACGCAGGCAGGCTCCCCGCCGAATATCGCCATTCTGCCGCAGCCGGGCCTGCTGGCCGATCTCGCGAGCAAGGGTTACCTGACGCCGCTCGGCGACGATACTTCCAAGTGGGTCAAGGACAATTACGGCGCCGGCGACAGCTGGGTCGGTTACGGCACCTACAAGGGTAAGGACGGCAAGGACGCCTACTTCGCCTTCCCTTACAAGGCCGACGTGAAGTCGCTCGTCTGGTATGTTCCTGAGAACTTCGAAGAGGCAGGCTACAAGGTCCCGACGACCATGGAAGAGCTGCACGCCCTGACTGACCAGATCGTCAAGGACGGCGGCGTTCCGTGGTGCATCGGTCTCGGTTCCGGCGGCGCAACCGGCTGGCCGGCAACCGACTGGGTCGAAGACATCATGCTGCGCACCCAGAAGCCCGAGGTCTACGACAAGTGGACTACCAATGAAGTGAAGTTCACCGATCCGGCCGTCGTTGCTGCCATCGACGAATTCGGCAAGTTCGCCAAGAACGAAAAATATGTCGACGGCGGCGTTGCAGCCGTTGCTTCGACGGACTTCCGCGACAGCCCGAAGGGCCTCTTCGCCGTTCCGCCGAAGTGCTACCTGCACCACCAGGCCTCGTTCATCCCGTCCTTCTTCCCCGAGGGAACGAAGCTCGGTACCGATGCCGACTTCTTCTATATGCCGACCTATGCCGCGCATGCCGATCTCGGCAAGCCGGTTCTGGGTGCCGGTACGCTCGTCTCCATCGCCAAGGACTCCCCGACCGCTCGCGCTTTCGTCGACTTCCTGAAGACGCCGGTCGCCCATGAACTCTGGATGGCGCAGTCGAGCTTCCTGACCCCGTACAAGGGCGTCAATGTCGATGCTTACGCCAACCCGCAGATGAAGAAGGAAGGCGAGATCCTGACCTCGGCCACGACCTTCCGCTTCGACGGTTCCGACCTGATGCCTGGCAAGATCGGCGCTGGCGCCTTCTGGACCGGCATGGTTGATTTCGTCGGCGGCAAGTCCGCTCAGGACTCCGCAGCCGAAATCCAGAGCGCCTGGGACGGCATCAAGTAATTTCCTGCCATTTCGTGCCGCCGGGCGACCGGCGGCATCACCGGAATGAACGGCCGGGCTCCAGAGGGGGAGCCCGGTTGTGCCGGATCCTGTGGTCAAACCCACAAGCAATATTGACGGTGTCCGGCATTAACCCTTCAAAATAAGACAGGGAAGCAGGGGAGGGACGAAATGCTGTCGCAGATAGTGTCCGCTTTGGGCGTCGTGGTCGTCGCCGTTTTCGCATGTTCGGCCTATTTCTTTTTCTCGAACAAGATCCTCGATCTCGCCTTGCCGGTGAAGGACGGTGATATCCGTCAGGCTTCACGCAACCTGAACCGGCGCGCGATGATCCGGCCCTGGCTGTTTCTCTTCCCGGCGCTTTTTCTGCTGATCGTCTACCTCGTCTATCCTGTCGTCGCGACCTTCATCCTGTCCTTCTACGACCGGTCGGGCAACGAGTTCGTCGGTGCGCAGAACTATCTCTGGGCCTTGAACGACCGCGAATTCCGCCAGTCGATCTTCAACAACATTCTCTGGCTGGCAGTCGTGCCCGCCTGCTGCACCTTCTTCGGCCTTGTCATCGCCGTCATGACCGACCGCATCTGGTGGGGCAATATCGCCAAGAGCATCGTTTTCATGCCGATGGCGATCTCCTTCGTCGGCGCTTCCGTCATCTGGAAGTTCATCTATGAATACCGCGGCGGCAACGATGTGCAGATCGGCCTTTTGAACGCCATCGTGCAGACATTCGGCGGCACGCCTGAGGTCTGGATTTCGGTTCCCTTCTGGAACAATTTCTTCCTGATGGTGATCCTGGTCTGGATCCAGACCGGCTTTGCCATGGTGATCCTCTCGGCCGCATTGCGCGGTATCCCGGAGGAGACGATCGAGGCAGCTGTCATCGATGGCGCCAATGGCTGGCAGATCTTCTGGCGCATCATGGTGCCGCAGATCTGGGGCACGATCGCCGTCGTCTGGACGACGATCACCATCCTCGTCCTCAAGGTTTTCGACATCGTGCTCACCATGACCAACGGCCAGTGGCAGACCATGGTACTGGCAAACCTGATGTTCAACTGGCTGTTCCGCGGCGGCGGCGATTCCGGCCGAAGCGCTGTCATCGCCATCATCATCATGCTCGCCGTCACGCCGATCATGGTGTGGAACGTGCGCCGCGCCAATGCCGAACTGAAGGGACGCTGAGATGACGAGAGCTGCAAGCTACTTCAAGATCGGCCCGGCCCGTCTTTTCGTCCACTTCTGCGTTCTCGTCATCGTCATCATCTGGCTGGTGCCGACCCTCGGCATCTTCGTCAGTGCGCTGCGCGACAAGGACCAGATCACCGTTTCCGGCTGGTGGACCGCCTTTGCCGGTTCCACGCAGACGGTGGCCGCGCGCCTCGGCACCCCCGATCAGGCAAAGCAGGAAGGCGATATCTATGTGATCACGGGCAACGTGCTGGCCGATCAGCCTGGCCGCTCGGTCAAGGCGTTCGGCGTACGTGTGCAGCAGCCTTCGGCTTTCGAGGCTGGTCAGACCGCCGACCTCGGCGAGGGCGAAAGCTTGGTCATCAACAGCGACGGCAGCTACCGCTACATGAAGAATGTCGCCTTTTCGCCTGATGAACGTCCCCGCCGCATCTATGTCGCGGCATCGGCTCCGCCGGAATTCACGCTCGCGAACTACAAGACCGTTCTGACGAGCGAGGGTATCGGCCAGTCCTTCATCAACTCTCTGACAGTGACCATTCCGGCGACCATCATCCCGATCCTGATCGCCGCTTTCGCCGCGTATGCGCTGAGCTGGATGGAATTCCCCGGCCGCGCGCTTCTCATTGCACTCGTCGTCGGCCTCATCGTCGTGCCGCTGCAGATGTCGCTCATCCCGCTCTTGCGTCTCTATAACGAGATCGGCACCGCGATCGGCCAGCCGTCGAAAACCTATCCCGGCATCTGGCTGGCGCACACCGCCTTCGGCATGCCGCTCGCCATCTATCTCTTGCGGGCCTATATTGCCGGCCTGCCCAAGGAGATCATCGAATCCGCCCGCGTCGATGGCGCCAGCGACTTCGAGATCTTCACCCGCATCGTTTTGCCTCTGTCCTTCCCCGCGCTTGCATCCTTCGCGATCTTCCAGTTCCTGTGGGTGTGGAACGACCTGCTTGTGGCCATGGTCTTCCTCGGCACTGACAAGGACCACCTCGTGCTGACGGGAGCGCTGAATGCGCTGCTTGGCTCGCGCGGCGGCAATTGGGAAATCCTGACGGCGTCCGCCTTCGTCACCATCATCATACCGCTGCTCGTCTTCTTCTCGCTGCAGCGTTATCTGGTGCGCGGCCTGCTGGCGGGGTCGGTCAAGGGAGGCTGATCCATCCCAAGACTTAAGCTTAGACAGGATATTCCATGAGTGTGGCTTCCCAATCCAATCTGACCGCCGACAAGGACTGGTGGCGCGGCGCGGTGATCTATCAGATCTATCCGCGCTCCTACCAGGATTCGAACGGCGACGGCATCGGCGACCTAAAGGGCATCACCGCCCGCTTGCCGCATGTGGCAAGCCTCGGTGCCGACGCCATCTGGATTTCGCCCTTCTTTACCTCGCCGATGCGCGACTTCGGTTACGACGTCTCGGACTACGAAAACGTCGACGCCATCTTCGGTACGCTGATCGATTTCGACACGCTGATAGCGGAAGCCCACCGTCTCGGCATCAAGGTGATGATCGACCTCGTCATCTCGCATTCTTCCGACCAGCATCCCTGGTTCGTCGAAAGCCGCACGAGCAAGACCAATGCCAAGGCCGACTGGTATGTCTGGGCCGATGCAAAGCCGGACGGCACGCCGCCGAACAACTGGCTGTCGATCTTCGGCGGTTCCGCATGGGCGTGGGATCCGACGCGCATGCAATATTACATGCACAACTTTCTGACCTCGCAGCCGGATATGAACCTGCACAATCAGGAAGTTCAGGACCGCCTGCTTGATGTCGTCCGATTCTGGCTGAAGCGCGGCGTCGACGGCTTCCGCCTCGACACGATTAACTTCTATTTCCACGACAAGCTTCTGCGCGACAATCCGGCGCTTGCCCCGGAACGCCGCAATGCGTCCACCGCGCCTGCCGTGAACCCCTATAATTTCCAGGAGCATCTCTACGACAAGAACCGCCCTGAGAACCTCGAATTCCTGAAGCGCTTCCGCGCGGTGCTGGAAGAGTTTCCCGCCATTGCCGCCGTCGGCGAAGTGGGCGACAGCCAGCGTGGCCTCGAAATTGTCGGCGAATATACCTCCGGCAATGACAAGATGCACATGTGCTATGCCTTCGAATTCCTGGCGCCCGATCCGCTGACGCCGGAGCGCGTCGAGGAAGTCATGAAGGATTTCGACGCCGCCGCTCCCGATGGCTGGGCCTGCTGGGCTTTCTCGAACCATGACGTCATGCGCCATGTCAGCCGCTGGGGCGCGCTGGTTGCCGACCACGATGCCTTTGCCAAGCTCTACGCTTCGCTGTTGATGACACTGCGCGGTTCGGTCTGCCTCTATCAGGGTGAGGAACTCGCTCTCACCGAAGCCGATCTCGCCTATCAGGATCTGCAGGATCCGTACGGCATCCAGTTCTGGCCGGAGTTCAAGGGGCGTGACGGTTGCCGCACGCCCATGGTCTGGGACAGCCAGGTCGCACAGGGCGGCTTCTCGACGGTGAAACCCTGGCTGCCGGTCCCGGTCGAGCACATCCTGCGCGCCGTCAGCGTGCAGCAGGGCGACGAGAATTCCGTGCTCGAGCACTACCGCCGCTTCCTCGCCTTTCGAAAGCAGCATCCGGCTTTCGCCAAGGGCGAAATCGAGTTCGAGGATCCGCAGGGCGATGCCCTGGTCTTCACACGCGAATACGGCAATGAGACGCTGCTCTGCATCTTCAACATGGGGCCGGCAGAAAGCAATGTCACCCTGCCGGCGGGCGAGTGGCAAGCTTTGACGGGGCACGGCTTTAACAGCAACAACTACGGCGACAAGATCGATATTCCGGCCTGGGGGGCGTATTTCGCCCGCCTCGCTTAAGGATCAGGAGGGGAGAGGAAAATGACTGGACTGACGCTTAAGGATATCCGCAAATCCTACGGCTCCGTGGACGTGCTCCACGGCATCGATCTGGAAATCAACCAGGGCGAATTCATCGTTTTCGTTGGCCCCTCCGGCTGCGGCAAGTCCACCTTGCTGCGCATGATCGCCGGCCTGGAAAACATCACCGGCGGGGAGATGTATATCGACGGCATGCTCGTCAATGACGTGCCGCCGTCGAAGCGCGGCATTGCCATGGTGTTCCAGTCCTACGCGCTCTACCCGCATATGACTGTTTTCGACAACATGGCCTTCGGCATGAAGATCGCAGGCGAGAGCAAGCAGGAGATCGACCGCCGCGTGCGGGCTGCCGCCGAAAGCCTGCAGTTGACGAAATATCTCGACCGCCTGCCGAAGGCACTCTCGGGCGGCCAGCGTCAGCGCGTGGCGATCGGCCGCGCCATCTGCCGCAATCCGAAGGTCTTCCTCTTCGACGAGCCGCTCTCGAACCTCGATGCGGCACTGCGCGTCGCGACCCGTATCGAGATCGCGCGGCTCAACGAGCAGATGGCCGATACGACGATGATCTATGTCACGCACGACCAGGTCGAGGCGATGACGCTGGCGGACCGAATCGTCGTCCTTTCCGCCGGCAATATCGAGCAGGTGGGCGCACCGCTGGAGCTTTACGAGCGACCGGCAAACCTGTTCGTCGCCAAGTTCATCGGCTCACCGGCCATGAATATTATCCCGGCAACGATTACCGATGCCGGTGCTACGACGACGGTCACGCTGACCGGCGGCAAGTCCGTGACGCTCGATATCGCCACTGCGGCATCGGAAAAGGGCAAGCAGGCAAGCTTCGGCGTTCGCCCGGAAGACCTGCGCATCGCCGATCCCAGTGAAGACTATCTGTTCGAGGGCGAAGTCTCGATCGTCGAGCAGCTCGGCGAAGTGACGCTTCTCTACATCGAAGGCTTGGTTCAGGGTGAGCCGATCATCGTCAAGCTGCCCGGAATCTTCGATGTAAAGCGCGGCCAGAAGATGCATTTCGTGGCCGACCGGCAGAAACTGCACCTCTTCGATGCGGCCGGTCACACCTATAGGAAATGATCATCCATTTTTGGTGGAATCCTTCCTCCTGAGACTGCCAAGGGGAAGGATTCTCACTTTCTGTTAAACATGCGGTGCTAGCCTTTTTCTCATCAAGACTGAGGGGACTAAGGCCATGGCCGCATCGAATCCAACACCTGCGAAATCGCACTTCCTGGCGAAGGAAGAATCTTTCATGTACGACCGCGAATCGCGGTTCAAGATGGAAGACACGATGAACGCCGCGCGCATCGAATATACGGAAAAGGGCGTCATGCATGCCGCCTCGCGCCGCTGCGATATCGTCCGTATATCCATGAGCAGCGCGATCCTGGCGATCCTCACGCAGTATACGCTGCCGAAGCAGTTCTACCTGGATATTCCGGATGCCCGCATCACCAAGGTTGGCTGCCTCTTGATGAAGACTTTCCCGAACAACACGATCGAGGTTCGCTTCCTGCGCCTGCTGACGCAGAAAGAACTTAACAAGATCTTCGTCTACAGCACGCACCCGGCTCACAAGGATTACGTCCTCGATATCCGCGCGTAACAGTCTCGCGTCTCGCTGGATATGAAAAACCCGCGGTTTCGGCCGCGGGTTTTTCTTTTGCATCGATGAGGGATGTCAGTGCGCGTGGAAGAGCACGCTGGCACCCTGGTCGGACGGTCCGACCGCGTGACGGAACGGCGCGAAAAGCTCGCGGCCCATGCCAAATTCATTGTCAGAAAGATCGATCGTCACAGGTTCGCGCTCGGCCATGTCAGCAGCATCGACGAGAACTTCGAGCGTGCCCCTGATCGCATCGAGACGGATGATATCGCCGTCCTTGATGCGGGCGATCGGGCCACCATCGACAGCTTCGGGTGTGACATGGATTGCCGCCGGAACCTTGCCGGATGCACCGGACATGCGCCCGTCGGTCAGCAACGCCACGCGGAAACCGCGATCCTGCAGCACGCCGAGTGGTGGGGTCAGCTTGTGCAGTTCCGGCATGCCGTTGGCCTTCGGTCCCTGAAAGCGCACGACAGCGACGAAATCGCGGTTGAGCTTGCCCTCCTTGAAGGCGTCCTGCAGTTCCTGCTGGCTATGGAACACGATTGCCGGCGCCTCGATGATATGGCGCTCCGCCTTGACGGCGGAGATCTTGATGACCGCCTTGCCGAGATTGCCGCGCAGCATCTTCAACCCGCCATTCGCCTGGAAAGGCGTTTCGATGCTGGCGAGCACCTTCGGATCGTGGCTCTTCTCCGGCGAGGGCTGGCGCACGACGGCGCCGTTTTCGCCGAGCTGCGCATCGACCGTATAGGCCTGCAGCCCGTGACCGAAGACGGTGCGTACATCGTCGTGCACGAGACCCTGCTTCAACAGTTCCTTGATGAGGAAGCCCATGCCGCCGGCTGCCTGGAAATGGTTCACGTCCGCAAGCCCGTTCGGATAGACGCGGGCAAGCAGCGGCACCAGTTCCGAAAGCTCGGCAATATCCTGCCAGGTCAGCACGATACCGCCGGCGCGAGCCATGGCGACAAGGTGCATCGTGTGGTTCGTCGAGCCGCCCGTCGCATGCAGGCCGACGACGCCGTTGACGATCGAACGTTCGTCGATCATCTCGCCGGCCGGCGTGAATTCGTTGCCGAGTGCTGTGATGGCGAGCGCCCGCTTGGTGGCCTCTCGGGTCAGCGCTTCGCGCAAAGGAGTGCCTGGGTTGATGAAGGAGGAGCCGGGCATATGGAAGCCCATGATCTCCATAAGCATCTGGTTGGAATTGGCGGTACCGTAGAAGGTGCAGGTGCCCGGGCCGTGATAGGACTTGGATTCGGCTTCCAGCAGTTCGGCACGTCCGACCTTGCCCTCGGCGAAGAGCTGGCGCACGCGTGACTTCTCGTCGTTCGCCAGGCCCGTCGTCATCGGGCCGGCTGGAATGAAGATCGACGGCAGGTGGCCAAAGGAGAGGGCGGCGATCATCAGACCGGGGACGATCTTGTCGCAGACGCCGAGAAAGAGGGCGGCATCGAACATGTTGTGCGACAGGCCGACGCCCGCTGCCATGGCGATAAGGTCACGCGAGAAGAGCGAGAGCTCCATGCCGGGCTGGCCCTGGGTGACGCCGTCACACATTGCAGGCACGCCGCCTGCGACCTGAGCGATGCCGCCGGCCTGGGCAGCGGCTTCGCGGATGATCGCCGGATAGGTCTCGAACGGCTGGTGGGCCGAGAGCATGTCATTATAGGCGGTGATGATACCGAGATTGGGCACACGGTCGCCCGCAAGCGCATCCTTCTCGGCGGGGGAACAGATGGCAAAGCCATGGGCGAGGTTGGCGCAGCCGAGAACCGAGCGGTTGACGCCCTTTGAGGCGGCAGCGCGCAGGCGTTCCAGGTAGCGCTCGCGGGTCGGCTTCGAGCGTTCGACAATGCGATTCGTGATCGCAGCAATGCGTGCGTGAGCGGACATGGAGAATCCCTGCCTTGTTCTGGTTCGTCAATGTTCTGTTCGCCGGCTTCGGCGGCTGTAAGGCCCTATCAGGGAGCCCAGTAGATCTCGACCGGGGAAGTGGCCCGGCGCAGAATGGCGCGGATCGGCATGTCTGCCTCTTCGCCTGTACCTTCTGCCTTGGCGAGAACGTCTTTTTTGCCTTCGCCCTCAATGTGGAGAATGAGCAGTTTGGCATCTTGCAGTGCGGAGAACGTGAAGGTCAGGCGCGGCTCGCCAGCCCCTTCCGCGTCCATGGTGATGATGCCGCGCGGTGTCTTGGCATCGAGCGCAACGCTCAGATTGTTGCCGCCGGGGAAGAACGAGGCCGTGTGGCCGTCGCCGCCCATGCCGAGAATGACGACATCGAAGGGGATGCCGATCTCCGCACTCTTTACCGTTGCAAGCTTCGCAGCCTCCTCGACGGAGGCGGCGGGCTGGTAAAGCGGCACGAAACGTGCCGCTTTCGCCTTGTTTTGGAGAAGATTGGCATCGACCAGCAGGTGGTTCGAACGCGGATTGTCGGCGGGAACGAAACGTTCGTCGACAAGCGTGATCGTCACCTTGGCCCAGTCGATATCGCGCGTCGAAAGCGCCTGGAAGAAGGCTTTCGGCGTGGAGCCGCCGGAAACGGCGATGCTTGCCGCTCCGCGCGCTGCGATGGCTGCCGAAAGGACGCTGGAGACCTTGTCTGCAAGGCTGGCGGCAAGTTCGGCGGCGTTAGCGAAGGAATGCAGTGTCGATGCCATATCTTCGGACCCTTGGACTTAGATGTCGTCGTGCCAGGTGCGGCCGTCACGCTCGATCAGCGCGATGGCCTGGCTTGGACCCCAGGTGCCGGCCGTATAGCCCTGCACCTGCTGGCCGGTGGATTCCCAACCCTTGAGGATCGGATCGACCCACTGCCATGCCGCTTCGACTTCGTCACGGCGCATGAACAGCGTCTGGTTGGAGCGGATGACGTCCATCAGCAGACGCTCGTAGGCGTCTGGATTGCGCACGTTGAAGGCCTGGGCGAAGCTCATGTCGAGCGAGACATTCCGCAGGCGCATGCCGCCCGGGCCCGGATCCTTGATCATCAGCGACTGCTTGACGCCTTCATCCGGCTGCAGGCGGATGATCAGCTGGTTCTGGCTGATGCGTCCGGCGGCCTGGTCGAAGACCGAGTGCGGGATCGACTTGAAGGTGATGACGATTTCCGAAACGCGGCCGGCGAGGCGCTTTCCGGTGCGGATGTAGAAGGGAACGCCCGCCCAGCGCCAGTTATTGATCTCGGCCTTGATGGCGACGAAGGTTTCCGTGTTGGAAACGCCGCCTTCCAGCTCTTCCAGATAGCCCTTGACCGGGCCACTGCCGGAAGCGCCGGCGCGGTACTGGCCGCGAACCGTCGCCTGCTCGACATTGGACGCGTTGATCGGCTTCAGCGCGCGCAGAACCTTGAGCTTCTCATCGCGAACGGCTTCCGAATCCATCGAGGAGGGGACTTCCATCGCGGTCAGGCAGAGAAGCTGCAGGATGTGGTTCTGTACCATGTCGCGCAGCGCGCCAGCCGTGTCGTAATAACCGGCACGGCCCTCGAGGCCGACGGCTTCAGCAACGGTGATCTGCACATGGTCGATATAATTGGCGTTCCAGAGCGGCTCATAGAGCGCGTTGGCGAAGCGCAGCGCCATCAGGTTCTGCACCGTCTCCTTGCCGAGATAGTGGTCGATGCGGAAGATCTGCTCTTCCTTGAAGACGCGGCCGATATTGTCGTTGAGCTGCAGGGCCGAAGCCAGATCGCGGCCGATCGGCTTTTCGACGACGATACGGGTCGACTTGGTAATCAGCTTGTGGTCGTGGATCTTCTGCGAAATGTCGCCGAAAATGCCCGGAGCAACAGCGAGGTAGAAGGCGCGCACGCGGTCCTTGCCCTCGTCAAGCAGCTTCTTCAGCACGTCCCAGCCGGTATCGGTACGGGCATCGACGGAAACATAGAAGAGACGGGAGCAGAACTTCTCGACTTCGGCCTCGTCATATTCGCCCTTCTTCAGGTGCTCCTTGAGCGCATCCTTGGCGAATTTGCGGTATTCTTCATGCGAAAGCGGGCTGCGCGAAGCGCCGATGACACGGGTCGGCTCCGAGAACTGGCCCTCGATCTGGCGATGATAAAGCGCCGGCAGAAGCTTGCGTTCGGCAAGGTCGCCGCTGCCGCCAAAGACGACGTAATCAAAAGGCTCAACGGGAATGATCTGGCTGCTCATGAGCTTGTCTCTCAATCAGGCTTGGTTGGTGGCCGTTTTAATCTAATCGATTTAAAAAAGCCAGTGTGCGGTGCAATGAATCTGTCGGACATCGGTTTTAGAGCGAATTGTCCGGTGAGGAAATCCGCAATCGAACTAAAACTTGTCGCGGAGGGCAAACCACGACAAGGCAAGGAAAAGCAGCGGCGCCCGCATGCGCGCGCCGCCCGGAAAGGCAGGGATATCGAGCGCCTTGAACAGATCGAGATCGGCCGATTTCCCCAGCACCATTTCTGCGTAAAGCTTGCCACAGTAATTTGACAGCATGACGCCGTGGCCGGAATAACCGCCGATCGAGGTGACGCCCGGCATGACTTCGCGCACGAAGGGCTGGCGCGGCATGGTGATGCCGACCGAGCCGCCCCAGGCATGGGTGATCTCGATATCCTTGAGCGCGGGGTAGATTTCGGCGATCTGCCGGCGGATATGCTGCGAAATGTCGCGCGGATTGTCGGCCGTGTAGGCCTCCCGCCCGCCAAAGAGCAGCCGTCCGTCCTTCAATTTGCGGAAATAGCGCACGACGAACCGCGAATCCGCCACCGCTTCGCCGCCCGGTATCACATTGGGGAACCGGTCAAGCGGCACAGTCGCGCCGATGAAGGAGCGGATCGGCATGACATGGCTGGCCGTGATCGGCTCCAGATTGCCGATATGGCCGTTACAGGCAATCAGCGCCCTGTTGGCAGTGATCGTGCCGCGTTCGGTTTCGATAACGACCTTGCCGCTGCGCTCTTCGATCGACTTTGCCTTGGTCATTTCGAAGATATCGGCCCCGGCATTGGCTGCCACCCTGCCAAGGCCGATCAGCAGCTTCAGCGGATGGATATGGCCGGTGCCGGTATCGCGTACCCCGCAATAGAAGCGTTTGGAACCAAGCCGCTCCTGCGTCTCTTCGCGGTCCATGAAACGCAGATGCGGATAGTCGTAGCGGAAGGCCGCGATTTCCGCATTCTCGTAATAGTACCGCTTGTAGCTTTCCTTGTGGGCGACGCTGAGCTGACCGGACACATAGTCCATATCGATCTGGTGCTCGGTCGCAAAATCCATGAGGTGCCGCTTGGCATCTTCGGCAAGATCGAATAGCGCCTTGGAGCGCTCGTAGCCGATCTTCTCCTCCATCTCTTCCGGCCACCAGCGCTGGCCGGTGCCGAGCTGGCCGCCATTGCGCCCGGAGGCGCCGTCGCCGAGCCTGCTGCCCTCGATGAGCGTCACCGAAACACCAGCCCTGGCGAGATTATAGGCGGCCTGAAGGCCCGTGTAGCCGCCGCCGATAATGGCGACGTCACACTGCCTGGAGCCGTCGAGTGCCGGATAATCCGGCCGCTCGCCGACCGTTGCCTGATACCAGGAGACGCCTGGGGCAATGGGGCTTTGCCATGTCTCTTGCGTCATGGCAAAACCTCACACGTTCAGGAGGAGGAATTCCCGCTCCCAGGGGCTGATCACCTGCATGAAGGTTTCGAACTCGCCTCGCTTCACGCCGGCATAAAGCCCGATGAACTCCGCGCCGAAGACCTCTTCGAAAGCCGGCTCGTCTTCCAGCAGTGCCACGGCTTCCAGAAGGCCGCGCGGCAGGTCGATCGAGCCTTCGTTGGCGGCATCCTCGGTCGGAGCCGTGGGCTCGATTTCCTTCATGATGCCGAGCAGGCCGGATGCAAGCGAGGCAGCGAGCGCCAGATACGGATTGGCATCCGAGCTCGGGAGGCGGTTTTCCACACGCCGCGCCTGCGGATCGGAGACCGGCACACGGAAGGCCGTCGTGCGGTTGTCGTACCCCCAGGCATTATTGACCGGGCAGGACATATCCGGCTGCAGGCGCCGGTAGGAATTCACGTAAGGCGCCAGCATGGCAAGCGCGCTCGGCACGTATTTCTGCATGCCGCCGATGAAGTGGAAGAATTCCTTCGAGGCCGAACCATCATTGTTCGAGAAGACGTTCTTGCCGGTCGCGATGTCGACGACAGACTGGTGGATATGCATCGCCGAACCCGGCTGGCCCTGCATCGGCTTTGCCATGAAGGTGGCGTAGATATTGTGCTTCAGCGCTGCCTCGCGGATCGTGCGCTTGAAGAGAAACACCTGGTCGGCAAGTTCGATCGGATTGCCGTGACGGAGGTTGATTTCGAGCTGCGCCGGTCCCTCCTCGTGGATCAGCGTATCGATCTCGAGGCCCTGCTTCTCCGAGAAGTGGTAGATGTCGTCGATCAGTTCGTCGAACTCGTTGATGCCGGCGATCGAATAGCCCTGGCCGCCGAGAATTGAACGACCTGAACGTCCCTTGGGCGGATGCAGCGGATAGTCCGGGTCGTCATTCGTGGCGACCAGGTAGAATTCGATTTCAGGCGCTACGATCGGCTTCCAGCCGCGCTCGGCATAGAGGCTGAGAATGCGCTTCAATACGTTGCGCGGCGTGTAGGGAACTTCCTGGCCGTCGGAATTGACGATGTCGCAGATGACCTGCGCGGTCGGATCGGTTTCCCAGGGAACCACGGACAGGGTGGAAAGGTCGGGGACGAGCTTCAGGTCGCTGTCGCGCGGCTCATAGCGGAAGCTTTCGGTCTCCTCGGGATATTCGCCCGATATCGTGTGACGATAGATCGCCGAAGGCAGTGCGAGCGATGTGTTTGAGGTGAACTTGGAGGACGGCATCATCTTGCCGCGCGGCACGCCGGCAAGGTCCGGCGTGATGCATTCAATGTCTTCGATACCGCGTGCCCTCAGCCACTGCGCCGCTTCCTTCCAGTTCGCAACACCGCGCAGAGATCCGGGATCGGGAGGGGATTTCTTCGAGGCGGGTACGTTTCTGGCAGGCTTCAGCGTCGTCTTTTTTGGGGACATGACACACCGGTTTGCGTTGATCGTAGCGCCATCATAACCGGAGTTTGGCAATTGGCGAGGGGGGCAAAGGCGTTGACTTTCGCCCTCTGATGGAAAAAGAAGACGCGATTTCAGCAGGGAAAACGGATTGTGCGGCACAGGAGCGATGTGATCGTCATCGGGGCGGGTGCCGCGGGCATGATGTGCGCCATCCGCGCCGGACAGCGTGGTCGCTCCGTCACCGTGCTGGACCACGCCCGCGCGCCGGGCGAGAAGATCCGCATTTCCGGCGGCGGCCGCTGCAACTTCACCAATATCAATGCCGGCCCGAAGAACTTCCTCTCCGCCAATCCGCATTTCTGCAAGTCGGCGCTTGCCCGTTTCACCCCGGCCGATTTCGTTGCCATGGTGGATCGTCACGGCATTGCCTGGCATGAAAAGACGCTTGGCCAGCTTTTCTGCGACAACAGCGCCAAGGACATCATCTTCATGCTTCTCGACGAGATGCGCGCAGCGGGCGCTACCTGGCATCTCGGCGTGGAAATATGGGGCGTTGAAAAGACTGACGGCGGCTTCCGCATTGCGACATCGGAAGGCCTGTTCGAAGCTTCCTCGCTCGTCATCGCGACCGGCGGAAAATCCATTCCGAAGATGGGAGCGACCGGTTTTGCCTATCGCATTGCCGAGCAGTTCGGCTTGCCTATTACCGAGACCCGCCCCGCCCTTGTGCCTCTGACGCTTGATTCAATGCTGCTCGAGAGCATCGCGCCGCTTTCAGGCATTTCCGCGCCAGCCGAAATCCGTCATGGCAAGACCGCCTTTCGCGAAGCCCTGCTCTTCACTCACCGCGGCCTCAGTGGTCCAGCCATCCTGCAGATTTCTTCCTACTGGCGGGAGGGCGATGCGATCACCGTCGATATCGAACCGGATATCGATATCGCCGCGCACCTGAAAAAGGCGAAACAGGTAAACGGACGTCAGTCCGCGCAGACCGCGCTCGGCGAGATCCTGCCGAAGCGCCTCGCGCAACATATCGTCGAGCGCGAGGGCGTCACCGGCAACATGGCCGACCTCTCCGACAAGCTGCTGACCAGGCTCGCCGATGCCGCACAGAACTGGTCCTTGAAGCCTTCCGGCTCCGAAGGCTACCGCACCGCGGAAGTCACGCTCGGTGGCATCGATACGGCCGCCCTGGATTCACGCAGCCTGCAGGCGAAAGATGTTCCCGGCCTTTATTTCATTGGCGAATGTGTCGATGTGACCGGCTGGCTCGGCGGCTATAATTTCCAGTGGGCCTGGGCCTCCGGATTTGCTGCCGGTGAGACATTGTAGATACCAATATTTGTAGGCGTGAAACCTTTTTGCCGATTCAAGACTTCTTAAGATTGCCTGCGCCATCCTGTCTCAATGGCAGGTTGGCAAAGTCGTTCCTAAATTAAGCTTTACCGACAAGCCGTTTTGTTGGATTGTTGTGTTTAGACAGAAGTGAGGTTTCGCAATGAACAGAAACACTCGACGCGCCCGCGCCATTGCAATTGCCCAGGCAAAGCCTGATACGAAGCTCGTAACTCTGCGCTATCTGATGCTCGCCGCCGGCGCAACCGCCGCCTGCATTGCAGTTCTTCTTTCCCACTTCATCTGATCTTTCCGCAGCTTGAAATGGAAATGTTCGGTGTCGCGACTGATATATCGCGATCCCGCAGCGTGCAATTTGCAACTATTGTGCGATCACGGCTAACGCGCTCTCACCGCTTATCCGAAAATTAATATCTAATCTGACACATTGTAGACGAATATTTGGGTATTTCCGGCCCGGCCGGAAATGAACTGGCAATGATTGCCGCCCGTTCCAGGGTCTTCCCAACTGTTAGTAGATCAGCTCGATATGCACCCGGCTGGCGCCAGAAGGCTGCCGGCGGGAGGAGTGGTGTATGAAAGGCACGGCGCGCCATGTTCATTGACAAGATTCTTTCTCGTTTCAAGATTCAGACAAAGGTTCTGATTTTTGTTCTGCCTTTCGTCGTCACCATATCCGCCGTCGGTCTGACCGGCCTTTATGCATCCGGTCTGCTGCAGGGCCGGATGGAGATTTCCAACAGCGTTCTCCAGTCGCTGAGTGGGTTCAAGGACCTCTACGCCTCGATGGACGACTTCCTGCAGACCACCAACGAACAAGCGCGCGACAAGCTCTATGCCGACATCAAGGCGCAGGGACAGACGCTGGACGCCACCATGGCGCAGATCGGCGACAATTCCGGCCATGATAACCTGCAGGCGGCGATCGAGGGAACCAACGGCATTTCGGATACCGTCGGCAAGCTCTGGACCCTGCACGAACAGGAAATGGCTCTTCGCAAGCAGATCGATGACGCCCAGAAGGTGATGATCACCAACCGCTTCAACGTCAGCTACGATGCCAAGCAGCTGGAAGAAAACATCCGTACCGACGAAGGTAACGCGACGGCAACGCTGCGCGCTGCCGATCGTCTGCTGAAGGGCGGCGATGCGCTCGCAGCCGCCATGAATGATTTCAATAAGGCCCAGACTTCGCCTGACAAGCTGAAGGTCGTAACCGATGCGCTGCCTCAGATCATCAAGGCGCAGCGCATGATCGAAATCTCCGTCCCGCAGAACCAGAAGAGCATGACGCAGTCCATGGCGCAGACCGTTAGCGACCTGAAGGCTCAGGCGGCGGCGCCCGAGGCTGGCACGGACGACGGCGTTGCAAATCTCGGCCGTCTTGTTTCCCGCTTCCGCCAGATGTCGACCTACACTCAGCTCACCGCCACGCAGATGATGCGTGAAGCGACGACGACGTTCGTGGAGCTCGACAGCCGCATCGCCCAGACCAACTCGGTTTTGGAGGATACACGGCGCCTTGAAAGCTCCATCTATTCGCTGCAGCTCGTGCTTGCCGATTTCAATGCCAAGCCGAGCAAGGAAAATCGCGTTCGCCTGAACCAGGAAATCGCCACGCTCAACACCATGCTGAATACCCTTCAGGCCAGCGCCAAGGGCATGAATTTCGCCGGTGATATTGTCGACGCGATCACGCCCGCTCTCGCCTCGATGGACAAGGGCGCACAGAGCCTTGTCGATGTGATCAATCAGCGTACGAGCGATTACGTCGCCGCACGCCAGCAACTCGATGGTGTCTGGGGTCAGCTGACAAGCTTCGCGGAAGAGCAGAAACAGTCGGCCGGTACCGAGCGTGATCAGGCCAACAGCATCTCCGTCGGCACGACCGCACTCGGCATCCTGGTTTCCATCGTCGGCGGCATTACGCTGGTACTGACGCTGCAGCGGCCGATCGCCCAGATCACCGCCGCCATGCGCCGCATCGCCGAAGGAGCGCTCGACACCAGCATCTCAGGTGAGAAGCGTTACGACGAAATCGGCGACATGGCCCGCGCACTCGGCATCTTCAAGGAAAATGCCATCTCCAAGATCCGCATCGAGGAGCAGAGCGACGAAGAGCGTCAGGCCGCCGAGCATGAGCGTCAGCGCAACGATGCCGAAAAGCGCGAGATGGACCGTCAGATCGAGTATGCCGTCAACGCGCTTGCCGCCGGTCTCGAGCGGATGTCGCAGGGCGATATCTCGACGACGATCGACACGCCCTTCATCGGCCGTCTCGAACAGCTCCGTCAGGATTTCAACGGCTCGATGATGCGCCTGCAGGCCACGATGAGCCAGATCCGCGACAACGTGCAGATGATCCAGGGCAACGGCAACCAGATGGCCCAGTCCTCCGAGGATCTCGCCAAGCGTACCGAGCAGCAGGCTGCATCACTGGAAGAAACCGCCGCCGCCGTCGACCAGATCACCGTCACTGTCCGCTCCTCCGCCGAACGCGCCAAGGATGCCGATCAGATCGTCCGTCAGGCCAAGCGCAGCGCCGACGACTCCGCCGTTGTCGTCAACAATGCGATCGATGCGATGGGCCGCATCGAAGACGCATCGCGCCAGATCGAGCAGATCATCGGCGTCATCGACGAGATCGCCTTCCAGACCAACCTGCTCGCACTCAATGCCGGTATCGAGGCGGCTCGCGCCGGTGAAGCCGGCAAGGGTTTTGCCGTCGTTGCCATGGAAGTGCGCGAACTCGCCCAGCGCTCTGCCGCTGCCGCGCAGGAGATCAAGGGTCTCATCAACAAATCGACGAACGAGGTCAATTCCGGTTCGCAGTTCGTACAGGAAACGGGCACGGTTCTTGCGAAGATCAGCGCCCAGATCGTCACGATCAGCCAGCACGTCGAAATGATCGCCCGCGCAAGCCACGACCAGTCGAGCGCGCTGCAGGAAGTCAACTCCACTGTCAACCAGATGGATCAGATGACCCAGCAGAACGCTGCAATGGTGGAAGAAACCACTGCAGCAAGCCGTGAGCTCGCAAACGAGGCAGACGCGTTGCTGCACCTCGTGCAGCAGTTCAAGATCGACGGCGACAGCGACATGCATATGTATCGCGCCGCCTGATCCGACATTCAGCCTGCAAGACCAACGGCCCCGGTTTTCGGGGCCGTTTTTGTTTCTCGATAAAATCTCGCATAGATTGCGCAAAAAATCGGAAGATTGAAATTTTTCTTCCCTTCCGGCCACTTGTGTGCTCATCAAGTCATACTAAATTTGAAAAAAGCCAAGTAAAGAGCCTCCGGCACCCCTGCGTTAAGGGAAAATTTTCCCTAACGCATTCTTATGAACCCAATACCGGTTGTGTTTGCCAGGGGTTTCAGATGCCGCTCTTTTTCTCAACGTCCATCGTGCGTCAGATCGTTGCGATCACGCTGTTCCTGCTTGCGATCAGTACTGCGGCCATTGTCGGCGTGACCTATTACAATCTCGGCACCTATGTCATGGAGAGCGCGGTCTCCGATGCGAAGGATGCGAGCCGTTCGATGGCGGTTCTTTATGGCGCAAGCGACGCTGATGTCCGCGTCGATGTGATGAACAACGCACTGGCAGGCGTAACCGAAGACAAGATCCCGGCCTTCGGCGACTATTCACTGGTTGACCGCACGGCGCAGTCGATTGCCGGCGTCGCCACCATTTTCGAAAAACAGGGAGGCGATTACGTTCGCGTCTCCACCAATGTGAAGAAGGAAAATGGCGACCGTGCTGTCGGCACGAAGCTCGCAGCCGATCATCCGGCCCAGCCCGTGCTTGCTCAGGGCAATGCCTATTACGGGCCGGCGGACCTCTTCGGCCGCAAGTTCATGACCGGTTATTTCCCGGTCAAGAATCCCTCCGGCGCCACGATCGGCATTCTCTTCATCGGCATACCCATGGAAGTCTACTATGAGCGGATGAACCAATTGCAGATGCTGGTTCTCAGTGTCGGTGCGGTGGTGATGCTGCTCGTTGGTGTGCTCGCCTTCTATGCGATCAGTCGCTCCGTAAAGCCGATGCAGGCGCTGACATCGAGCGTGCATGCCATTTCCTCGGGCGATCTTGCCAGTGCTATTCCCTGTGTCGAAAAGAAGAACGAATTCGGCGCGATCGGCCGCGCGCTTGCTCTCTTCCGCGATAGCGCAGTCGCTCGCCAGCAACTGGAAACGCAGGCAGCCGAACAGCGGGCCCTGAACGATGCCGAACGCAGCCGCAACGATGCAGAGAAGCGCACGCTCGACGGCCAGATCGATTTTGCCGTCAATCAGCTTGCCGCGGGTCTGGGACGCCTGTCACAGGGCGATGTCTCGCAGATGATCGAAACCCCTTTTGTCGGCCGGCTCGAACAGCTTCGCATGGACTTCAACACGTCGCTCGAGCGCCTTCAGGATACGCTGACACGCATTCGCGCCAGTGCCGCTTCCATCCAGCGCAACAGCGGTTCGGTTTCGGCCTCGGCGGACGAACTCTCCAAACGCACGGAATCGCAGGCCGCAAGCCTTGAAGAAACGGCCGCTGCCGTCGAAGAGATCACCGTCACGGTCCGCTCATCGGCCGAACGCGCCCATGAGGCAAACAATGTGGTTGCCGCGACCAAACGGACGGCCGACAGTTCCGGTGCTGTCGTGAGCGACGCGGTCGCTGCCATGGGCCGCATCGAAGATGCCTCGCAGCGCATCGAACAGATCATCGTCGTTATCGACGACATCGCCTTCCAGACCAACCTTCTGGCCTTGAACGCCGGTGTCGAGGCAGCGCGTGCCGGTGAGGCCGGCAAGGGCTTTGCCGTCGTCGCGCAGGAAGTGCGTGAACTTGCCCAGCGCTCGGCCAATGCCGCCAAGGAGATCAAGACGCTGATCGACCAGTCGACCCGCGAGGTGAATGCAGGTTCGGAACTGGTACAGAAGACCGGCAGCGTGCTCGCCTCGATCAGCCACGAGATCATCGCAATCAGCGGTCATGTCGAGACCATCGCCACGGCAAGCCGCGACCAGTCCGCCGCCCTTCAGGACGTCAACAGTTCCGTCAATGCGATGGACCAGATGACGCAGAAGAATGCCTCGATGGTTGCCGAAGCCACGCAGGCGAGCCGCCAGCTGGCGGAAGAGGCCGACATGCTGATGGCGCTGATCGAGCAGTTCCGGCTGGCCGAAGGCGCTGCCGCTCATGGCCGCGTGAGACAGGCGGCCTGACAGCCAGATTCGGCTTTGCCGGGCCGCACCTTCGTGCGACCGGCGGCCTCCGCCGGCAGCATCAGCCAGGCTGCAAATCGCACCACGGGGCTGCTTCCCGCGTTGTCGTAAAATGCGTCTTCTTCCTTTATCCGGTCGCGTCTCGTTCGCTGCAGCAATCTTGTCCGCTGCATCCGGCCGGCAATATCGGCGATCAGGAAACATTCAATCATCGTGATGTCCTTTCGTTTGTGGACATCAACTGATCTACACATCAAAATTCGCTTCTTAAACAGGCGAAATCCCATTATGTTTTGCACTCATGAAAAACAGTAACTGGGATTCCTATCAGCTCTTCCTGCACGTCGCCCGCACTGGCGGCCTGACGGGCGCAAGCGTTGCCACTGCTTTGAGCCCGGCAACGATCGGCCGGCGTATGCTTGATCTGGAGCAGGAGCTCGGGCGCGCACTCTTTCACCGCAGCCAGACAGGCTACCGCCTGACATCAGATGGCCAGATCCTCGTCGATCATCTGCAGGAGATGGAGGCCGCCGCCCGCAAGGTCGACGCATGGCGGCAATCGTCCGAGGGCGGGGGCACTGTCAGGATCACGGCCGGTACATGGATCTCCTGGCTGCTGACGGAGAATTTTTCGGCAATCCGCATGCCGGCGGACGCGTTCGGCATCTCGCTGACCATCGGCGAAGCTCGGGCGAACCTGAATTACCGGGAAAGCGATATCGGCATCCGCGCCTTCGAGCCGGACGAAAGCAATCTCGCCGCCCGCCTGCTCGGCGAAGTCGCCTATGCGGTCTATGTGAGGCGCAATACCAGCCGGGACGATGCCAGATGGATCGCCGTCGGCGCGGAGGATGCAATCTCCTCCTACCTGCGCTGGCCCTATCAGAATGCAGGATCGGCCATCGTCGCGACCGTCAACCGTCCGCGTTCCCTGCCGGATCTGGTGCGTGCGGGGGCGGGAAAGGCGGTATTGCCCTGTTTCGTCGGTGATCTCGATCCCGAACTGGAACGATGCGGCGGTGAACTGCCGGAACTGCGTCATCGCCAATGGATCGTCATGAATGCCGAGGATCGTCACCGCCCGGAAATCCGCACGGTCGCCGACCGAATGACGAAGCTTTTGAAAAGCTACACCGACCTGTTCGCAGGCAAGCGCGCCAGCCGCGGCTAGCCGGAATTGGGTTACGGCATCAGCCGCCGCACAAGCCCCACCTGGCTGTTCACCCCGAGCTTCGAATAGATGTTCTTGAGATGCGAGCGCGCCGTCTCGTAGCTGACATCGTTCGTCCGTGCGACCTCGCGCAGCGACAGGCCCGCCGCGATGCCGGCAGCGATCCGCATTTCGGCTGCCGTCAGCTGATCGATGCGCGGCAGGGCGTCGTTGAGATCGGGCCGCAGTGGAACGCTCGTCCGCTCGATGATCATCGCCACCGTCGGTCCCTCGAGAAATTGGGTGATGAAATCCGATTGCATCTTCACCAGCGTGCATTTGAAGCTGGAATTCTTCATCCTGATCAGCGTGCTCGCCGGCGAAGCTGCCTGCAAGCGGTGGCGCAGCAGCATCGACAAACGGGAAGCAAGCTCGCCGTCATTGATCATGATCCGCCCGGTCGAGGAGACGCCGATCGCCTCGCCCTCGGCGATCATCCGCTCAGCCGCACTGTTGATGGAGCCGATATTCTGATCCTCGCCGATATAGACGATGCCGACGCCGATCGCATCGAAGAGCGCCAATCCGTTTTCATTATTATGAGGGTCGCGGTGCTCACGGCGAATGAAATCGAAGGTTCGGCGCAGATGCGGCGCCAGATCGCTGAGCAGTTCGGCATTGCTGCGATTGAAATCCGGATCGGAAGACGAGGTCAGCGTCGAAAGATTGAAGGAGCGTCCACGTTCGCGCATGATCGTCACGCCGACACTGCTTTCGCAACCGATCCAGCGAAGGTAATCACTGTAGAATTCCGTCTTGAGGAGCTGCTCGCGCGGCAGCATCTGGTCGGCGATCACGCCAAGGCCGATCGGCCGGGTGGCGGCGCGCGGCATCCAGGGATTGATGGCAGCGTAGTAGCGGTTATAGGCCTCGCTTTCCTTTTCCGCGAGACCGGAGGAAAGCGAGAGGCCGCCGGTGCGCGCGATGGCATCGTGGAAAAACAACGTCGACTTGGCATCCGGCATCGTCGCGGCCAAGGCATCGAGAAAGGCTTGCCACGACGTCTCGCCGAAGAGAGCGCCATAGATCAGATCGGTCAGAACTTCGAGTTTTGCGTGCGGCGAACCGGGCATATGCAGTTCCGTTCGAAGATATGCTCAATTATGCCGCGACTCCGTTCTGCTGACAATTGCGTCAAATAGCGTAGGTCCGGTGGTCTTTGTCACCGGACCTTAAGCCTAATTTCTGTTGGCGACGATGACGGGGATCAGCAGATCTCCCCAGTTTCCGTCACCGCCATGATGCCGGGCGGAGCGCACCAGCTCCACCGAAACACCGGCCTCGACCGCCTTCATCACCGATAGATTCAGCCTGTGCAGATCGTTGGCGAGCATGCGGATCACCGTCTGTTGGTCGTCCGTCATGCTGCTTGCCTGCTCTTCCGTCCGTTCGCGGACGCGCGCAATGGATGCCATGTCGTTTCCTCCTCTACTCGGCAGCCGGTTTGAACTGGGCGTGTTCGGTTGATTCCCCCATGGCCGTCGTCGAGGCGCGGCCACCGGATATCGCCAGCGACACGGCGTCGAAATAGCCGGTGCCGACTTCACGCTGATGTTTGGTGGCGGTATAGCCGCGCGGTTCCGCTGCGAATTCCGCCTGCTGCAGCTCGCAATAGGCTTCCATCTGTCGCTCGCGATAGCCGCTGGCGAGCTCATACATGCCGTAGTTCAGCTGGTGGAACCCGGCGAGCGTGATGAACTGGAACTTGTAGCCCATGGCCCCGAGTTCGCGCTGGAACCTGGCGATCGTCGCATCGTCGAGATTTTTCTTCCAGTTGAAGGACGGCGAGCAATTGTAGGCAAGCAGCTTGCCGGGATGCACCTTGAGTACGCCTTCGGCAAAGCGGCGCGCCTGCTCCAGATCCGGCTTCGACGTTTCACACCAGATGAGGTCGCAATGCGGTGCATAGGCGACGGCACGCGCGATGCAGGGTTCCAGCCCATTGCGCACCTGATAGAAGCCCTCGACGGTTCGCCCGGCATCATAGTCGACGAAAGGCTGGTCGCGCTCGTCGATATCTGAGGTCAGAAGCTTGGCGGCTTCTGCGTCGGTGCGGGCGATGACGAGCGTCGGCACACCCATGAGATCGGCCGCAAGCCGCGCCGCGTCGAGATTGCGGATATGGGCGGCGGTCGGGATCAGCACCTTTCCGCCGAGATGGCCGCATTTCTTTTCCGAGGCAAGCTGATCCTCGAAATGAACACCGGCTGCTCCCGCCTCGATATAGGCTTTCATGATCTCGAAAGCGTTGAGCGGCCCACCGAAACCGGCTTCGGCATCGGCGACGATCGGTGCAAACCACGTTTCGACCGAAAGCCCGTCGCCTTCGGATGTCTCGATCTGGTCGGCGCGCTGGAGCGTGCGGTTGATGCGTTTGGCAAGTTCCGGCCCGGCATTGGCGGGATAGAGCGATTGATCCGGATACATCGATGACGCGGTATTGGCGTCGGCGGCGACCTGCCAGCCGGAAAGATAGATCGCTTTCAGCCCGGCGCGCACCATCTGCATGGCCTGGTTGCCGGAAAGCGCGCCAAGCGCGTTGACGAAGTCCTCCTCATGCAGAAGTTGCCACAGACGCTGAGCTCCCATTTCGGCCAGCGTGTAGCGGAGTGCCACCGAGCCGCGCAGGCGTTCGACATCGGAAACGGAATAGGGCCGCTCGATACCGGCAAAACGTCCCTCGGGGGCATTACGGATGAGTTTGTAAAAATCTGTCATGCCAATCTCCTCTTTGGCTTTCAACGCTTGAGCGCTGATGACAGATTTTACAGAAACGAACAAAATGGCCAGAAAAACCTTTGATTTCAAACGAGGAAAGAGGTTAGGATGAGAAGGATTTACAGGATGAATTTGTAACTTTGTAAAAGATTGTAAATTGCGGCATGTAAAGGATGTGACATGGCGGAGCGGAAGATATTTGCGGGACCGAAAGTCAGGCGCATCCGCAATGCGCTGGCACTGACGCAGACGGCCATGGCCGAGGCGCTGGAAATCTCCCCCTCCTACCTGAATCTGATCGAACGCAATCAGCGCCCGTTGACGGTGCAACTGCTGCTCAAGCTCTCTTCCGTCTACCGCATCGATCTTGAGGAACTGCAGGGCGAAACCGCCGGCGGCCTTGGCCAGTTGAAGGAAGTGTTCGCCGATCCGTTGCTGTCGGGTGAACTGCCGGGTGAGCAGGAGCTTGTCGAAGTGGCTGATGCCGCGCCCAATGCGGCTGGCGGTATGATCAAGCTCTACCGGGCCTATCGCGAGCAGACTGCCCGGCTTTCCGATTTGACGGCCTTGATGGCGGGCGAAGGCCCTGCGCCCGTCGCCTCCGGCCGCCTGCCTCTGGATGAGGTCAGGGAAGTGCTGGAGCGCCGCCCCGCCTATTTCGGCGAGATAGACGCGGCGGCGGAAGGCTTTGCCAACGGCCTCGCCGGTGGCCCCGGTCTGAAGGATTGGCTGAAGAGCGAACGGGGGATCAGCGTCCGGATTCTGCCTGTCCATGTCATGCCGGACCTGCGCCGGCGTTTCGATCGTCACTCGATGCGTCTTTTTCTGTCCGAGCGTCTTTCGGGGGCGGACCAGGCGCAGGAAATAGCCATCGAAGTCGCAAGGCTCGCGCTAAGATCTCAAATCGAAGCCGCGCTTGACGAATTGCCGTTGTCATCCGACGAGGCGCGGCGCATTGCCCGTTTCGAGCTGACGCGGACTGCGGCGCTCGCGCTACTGATGCCCTACGGGGCCTTTCTTCTTGCCACCCAGAATACCCGATACGACATCGATCTCATCCGCGCCCGTTTCGCTGTCTCCTTCGGCCAGGCCGCCTCGCGCCTCGCCATGCTGCAGCGTCCCGGATCTGCCGGCATTCCCTTCTTCCTGATGGAAACCGATGCTGCGGGCCATGTCATTCGCAGAACGGGCGCCCAGGGTTTTCCGCAGGCCCGCTTTGGCGGCAACTGTCCGAAGCTCAATGTCCACACCGCCTTTCTTGAGCCGGGCAGGGTGTTGTCCGAGACGGTCACCATGCCTGACGGGTCGGCTTTCCTGACGATCGCGCGCACGCTCGAAGGGCCGGTTGTGGAGTACGGCGAACGGGCGCGGCGCACGGCTCTGCTGATCGGCTGCGATGCCGCCCTGCGCGACAGTCTGGTCTATGGCAGAAGCGATGCTCTATCGGTCGCGGTCGGCCCCGCCTGCCGTCTTTGTGAAAGGCGCGGATGCCTTTTCCGGGCCGAGCCGCCACTGACACGTCCACTCGCTCTGGACGAGACCTCTGCCGGTCTCGGAAGCTTCGATTTCCAGTGATTGTGAAATCATTGACGCCGCAGGATTTTGAGCTTGTAGGCGTAGAAATTCCTTTCTAGTCTGCAGCCAAACCAGAGGGAATAAGAGGTGTCCGGGGGCGCGATACCTTTAAAAAAACAGGAGATATCATGAGGTCAAGAATAACTAACCTGACGGCAGTTGCCGTTGTCGCTCTTCTTGCCGCTGCGCCGGCCTTCGCCCAGGAGCGTGTCGTCAACGTCTACAACTGGTCCGATTATATCGACAGCTCGATCCTCGAAGACTTCACCAAGGAAACCGGTATCAAGGTCGTCTACGACACCTTCGATTCCAACGAGACGCTGGAAACCAAGCTCCTGGCCGGCGGCACCGGTTATGATGTCGTCGTTCCCACAGTTTCCTTCATGCAGCGCCAGATCGCTGCCGGCGTTTACCAGAAACTCGACAAGTCGAAACTGCCGAACCTGTCGAACATGTGGGACGTCGTGACGAAGGGCGTCGCCACCTTCGATCCGGGCAATGAATATTCCGTCGACTATATGTGGGGCACGACCGGCATCGGCTATAACGTCGACAAGGTAAAGGCCGCACTCGGCACGGACGAAAAGCCGAACTGGGATGCGCTGTTCGATCCGGCAAAGGCCGCCAAGCTCAAGGATTGCGGCATCTACATGCTGGACTCTCCGACCGACGTCATTCCGTCCGTTCTGGCCTATCTCGGCCTCGATCCGAACAGCAAGAAGCAGGAGGACCTGAACAAGGCGCAGGAGGCCCTGCTCGCCGTTCGTCCCTTCGTTCGCAAGTTCCACTCGTCTGAATATATCAGCGCGCTCGCCAACGGCGATATTTGCATTGCGCTCGGCTTTTCGGGCGACGTCTTCCAGGCGCGGGATCGCGCAGCCGAGGCAAAGGCCGGCGTGAATGTCGACTATTCGGTTCCGAACCAGGGTGCGCAGATTTTCTTCGATGTCTTCGGCATTCCGAAGGATGCGCCGCATGTCGAAGAGGCGCATGAATTCATCAACTACATGATGAAGCCCGAAGTCGCCGCCAAGGCATCCAACTTCGTCTTCTACGCAAACGGCAACAAGGCCTCGCAGCAATTCCTCGACAAGGAAGTGATCGACGATACGGCGATCTATCCGACGCCGGAGATCATGGCCAAGCTCTTCACGGTGCCGCCGCTCGATCCGAAAACGCAGCGACTGGTGACACGAATCTGGACCAAGGTCGTCACCGGCCAGTAATCGAGATTTCGGCCCGGACGGAAACGTCCGGGCCTTTCCATTCCCGGCCCGGGTCGAGGCCGGCTGAAACCTTGTATTTTCGGGGAATAATATGAAGTCTCTTGGCAATATTCGCCGCGCATTCGCACCCTGGTCCGATCCATCAGCAAAACCGTTCATTGCCTTCAAGAATGTCACCAAGCGCTTCGGCGATTTTACCGCCGTCAACGATCTGTCGCTGAATATATATCACCGCGAGTTCTTCGCGCTGCTCGGCGCCTCCGGCTGCGGCAAGTCTACACTGCTGCGCATGCTGGCCGGTTTCGAACAGCCGACATCGGGCGAGATCATTCTCGATGGCACCGATCTTTCAGGTACGCCGCCCTACAAGCGGCCGGTCAATATGATGTTCCAGTCCTACGCTCTTTTCCCGCACATGACGGTCGAGAAGAACATCGCCTTCGGGCTCAAGCAGGACGGCATGCCGAAGGACGAAATGGCCGAGCGTGTCTCGCAGATGCTGAAGCTCGTGAAGCTCGAGCAGTTCGCTTCCCGCAAGCCCAACCAGCTTTCCGGCGGCCAGCGCCAGCGCGTCGCCCTTGCCCGTTCTCTCGCCAAGCGCCCGAAGGTGTTGCTGCTCGATGAACCGCTTGGCGCGCTGGACAAGAAGCTGCGCGAGGAAACCCAGTTCGAACTGATGGACCTGCAGCAGAGCCTCGGCCTGACCTTCGTTGTCGTCACCCACGACCAGGAAGAAGCCATGACGATGGCCGACCGCATTGCCGTCATGAGCCATGGCAAGGTCGTGCAGGTTGCCACGCCGGCGGAAATCTACGAAGCGCCGAACTGCCGCTTCGTTGCGGATTTCATCGGCGACGTAAACATTTTCGACGGCAAGGTGACCACGACCGCAAACGGTGCTGTCGAGATTGCCGTCGACAGCGGCTTCACGGTCCGCACTGCCTCGACCGATGCGCCGGCCATCGGTGCCGCGCTCGGCTTCGCGATCCGCCCGGAAAAGCTCCGCGTCACGCGCACGGCGCCCGCCAATGCCTCGATCAATGCCGCCAAGGGCGAGCTCTGGGACATCGGCTATCTCGGCGACATGACAGTCTTCCACGTCAGATTGTCGAACGGCAATGTCGTCAAGGCCTCCTCTCTCAACGCACAGCGCTCTGTCGATGACCCCTTCACCTACGATCAGGAAGTCTGGGTCTCCTTCGATGAGGACGGCGGCGTGCTGCTGAAGGATTGAGACCATGGGAACGCTTGCCGCACGCTTCTACAACCGCCTCGTCATCATCATTCCCTATGCCTGGCTGCTGCTCTTCTTTTTGGCGCCGTTCTTCATCGTGTTCCGCATTTCGCTGTCGGCGACGGCGATCGCGATGCCGCCCTATGAGCCGGTCTTCGCGCTCGCTGACGGCTGGGCCGGTTTCTGGGACAAGATTTCGACCTTCTCGCTCGACAATTACGGCTACCTGACGGACGATCCGCTCTATTTCAACGCCTATATCTCGAGCGTCGTCATCGCCGGCATCTCCACCTTGCTGACGCTTCTGATTGCCTATCCGATCGCCTATGGCATGGCGCAGGCCCCTCGCAACGTGCGCCCGACGCTCTTGATGCTGGTGATCCTTCCCTTCTGGACGAGCTTCCTGATCCGCGTTTATGCCTGGATTGCCATCCTGAAGCCGGAGGGGCTGCTGAACCAGCTTCTGTTGTCGCTGCATCTCATCGACAACCCGCTGATCGTCCTCAACACCAATACCGCCGTCTATATCGGCATCGTCTATTCCTATCTGCCCTTCATGGTGCTGCCGCTCTATTCGGCGCTGGAAAAGATGGACGGCACGCTGATCGAGGCGGCGCAGGATCTCGGCTGCACGCCGATCCGAGCCTTCTGGCGCGTCACCTTTCCGCTGTCGATCCCCGGCGTCATTGCCGGCTGCATGCTGGTCTTCATCCCGGCCGTCGGCGAATTCGTTATCCCGGATCTGCTTGGCGGCTCGCAGACGCTGATGATCGGCAAGACGATCTGGAACGAGTTCAATTCCAATCGCGACTGGCCCGTTTCCTCGGCCGTGGCGACGATCCTGCTTCTCATTCTCGTGATCCCGATCGTCTTCTTCCAGAACGTGCAGGCGAAAGCCGATGAGGCAGGGAGATAAGCTGTGCTCAGATGGACCCGTTTCAACATCATCTCCGTCGTGCTCGGCTTTGCCTTTCTCTACCTGCCGATCGCGCTTCTGGTGATCTTCTCCTTCAATGAATCGAAGCTCGTCACCGTCTGGGGCGGCTTCTCGACCAAGTGGTATGCCTCGCTGCTCTCCAACCAGGCCCTGCTCGATGCTGCCTGGGTGACGATCCGTGTCGGCTTGCTGTCGGCCACATTCGCGACGATCCTCGGCACGATGGCGGCGATCACCCTGGTTCGTTTCACGCGCTTCCGCGGCCGCATCCTTTTTTCAGGGCTGGTCTACGCGCCCCTCGTCATGCCGGAAGTCATCACCGGCCTGTCGCTGCTGCTGCTCTTCGTGGCGATCGGCTTTGACCGCGGCTTCTGGACCATTACGCTGGCGCATACGACACTGACCATGTGCTTCGTCGCCGTCGTCGTGCAGTCACGGCTTCTGAGCTTCGACCAGTCGATCGAGGAAGCGGCCCAGGATCTCGGTGCACCGCCGGTGCGCACCTTTTTCGAAATCACGCTGCCGATCATATCGCCGGCAGTTTTTTCAGGCTGGATCCTGGCTTTCACCCTGTCGCTGGACGATCTCGTGATCGCAAGCTTCACGTCCGGGCCGGGCGCGACCACGCTGCCGATGAAGATCTACAGCCAGGTACGCCTCGGCGTGACGCCGGAGATCAACGCGGTCTGCACCATCCTGATTGCCATCGTGGCGGTCGGCGTCATCTGCGCATCCGTCGTCACCAAGCGTCGCGAGGTTCAGCGCGAGCGCGATGAGAGGGCTGCGGCGGCGACTGCTTAAAGCTGAAGGGCGTTAGGGCTGGGTTTTCGTCGGTGTGTTGAACAGCGGCACCGGCGAAATGACCGGGTTTGGCCACGAGCCGCCGATGAAGAAGGGAAGCAGCGGCAGATCGGCCACCTTCGCCGGGTCGGTCGCTTCCAGCGAGCCGGAGAGCGCAAGCCCGTTGGACTCATAGGTGATGAGACCCGACAGCGTCAGCGATTGATCCAAACCGGCAAAACGCGCGTCGTGGATTTCTGCTGTGCCGTTGGTGAAGTCGGCCTGGAGATCGAGCTTGTTGAAGGCGAAAGACCCGTTTGCGGCAGAGCTCAGGGCGAAGAAAGGCTTCTGCGCAGCCTGCGTCCGAAATGCTGTAATATCCACGCCGGGAATGGATCCTGCTCCCGCCGAGAATTTCAGCTTGCCGGTGACATCGGCAAGTCCCGTCGTCCAGATCGCTTTCGGGGTCTGCAGTGAAAGGTCGAGAGAGCCGGTCGCATGCGGTAGCGGCCCCTTGAGCTGCAATTTTTCGGCAAGAGCATTAAAATCCGCATTGCGGATCGAAAGCTGCAATTTGCCGCCACCGTCGAAATCGCGGCGGGTCGCCTCCAGATGGGCAGTCATTTCGCCGCCCTCGAACTGGCTGTCGCCGATATCGAATTTCGCTTCCTCGCCGGCGACGATCACGCTGGCCCCGACATCCGCGAGCGAAAAGATCCCCATCTGCGCCTGTCGCGCTGAAAGCCGGACGTCCAGATCGAGAAGTTGCAGCGGTCCGAGAGGGCTCGGTAGCAGCATGTCGCCCAGGCCGCCGGCCGCAAGTCTGAGCGCGAAGGCATCGAGGAACGGCTTGAGGTTCATCTGATCGAAGGCAAGCGTCCCACCAATCTTCGGCCGTTTGCCGGGTGCAACGGTCAGATCCATCACTCCGGTGGCGCTCGCATCGTTCAGCGTCATGCTGACATTGTTGAAGCGGAAACCGTTGGATACCGACGCCACGTCCGAGGTCACCGATGCGCTCTTGAGCGACTCGATGCCGGGGATCGACCGGCCCGACCATTGCAAGAGGGCCGGCACGTCCGGAAAGCTGGCGTTGATATTGCCTGAGACCGAAGAGAGGCTCACCATGCTGCCGACGCCCTGGAAACGCGCGGTCATCAGGTTCGAAGCGATCGAGGCCTTCATCTCTGCATTCTTGCCGGCAAAGACGAGCAGTGGCGCAGCCGAGGAAAAATCGACCTTCAGGTCCTGACCGTTGAGCCGTGCAATGAGGACGGCCGAGATTGCTCTCGACAGCTTCGGCCAGGCGATATCGGCTGCGACGTCGTCGAAGCGGTAGACATTGCCCGTCTGTGTGTCGGTCAATGTCAGCATGCCGTCCTCGACCGTCACGGCGCCGATATCGGCGTCGAGCTTCGGATCAAGAACCTCGGTGCCGCTTTCGTCCCGCACCCCACCGATGGCCCGCGCCAGAAGGCCGGCGTAGCTCCAGTCGATCAGACCATTCTCATCACGCGTCAGCGCGAGGCTGGGCCGCAGCAGGTGAAATTGGTGGAAGCGTGTTCGGCCGCGCAGCGCATCGATAAGGCTGAAATCGGCCGAAAGGCTTTCGATGCGGCCGAGCAGCTTGTCGCCGCTTTCACGCGGTTGCCGGATGGTGACGTCATTCAGCGTAATGCGCGGCGTCGGCCAGAATTCGAGAACCGGATTGCCCTTGATCTCGGCGTGATAGCCCGTCCATTTCGACAGGGCGTCCTCGATGCCGGAGCGCACGAAGCCGGTGGAAATAAGATAGGGCGCGGCGATCCTGAGCGCGAGGAAGAAGGCAAGGCCGGCTAGCAATACGATCGTGGAGACACGGGCAAAGGCCGGCAGCCAGCGCGAGGCGGGGCCAATCCTTTTTCGCCATCTGCCTTCTCTTGACGTACCCATGAGCTCCGCCGGAATTTCAGTCGGTTACCGGTTATTTTCTGATTTTGCCGGATATATGAAATACCGGGCATATGCAAATCCAACGCGCAGCGGATCGCGCCGTTGCACACTTTATAATGCAATGCAGCATGATATAAGTTCTGCATTGGGGAGGAGGATTGAATGCAGGAGAATCAGCCGCTTTGGCAACCCACAGAAGATGGGATCGAAAATAGCCCGATCCATGCCTTCATGCAGCGCTGTGACGCAGACTTCGGTCTCGGCCTGAAAGGCTTTGAGGATCTGCATGCCTGGTCGATTGCCGATCGGGAAAATTTCTGGTCGGCATTGTGGGATTTCTGCGGCGTGAAGGGAGAGCGCGGCGCGGATATTCTCGTTCACGGCGACCGCATGCTGGAAGCGCGCTTCTTTCCTGGGGCGCGCCTGAACTTCGCCGAAAACCTGCTGAGCGGAAGCGGGCAGGGCGATGCCATCATTTTCCGCGGCGAGGACAAGGTCGAAGACCGCTGGTCATGGGATCGGTTGCGCGCGCTTGTATCACAGCTCCAGCAGGGCTTTCGCGTGCTCGGCATCGGCGAGGGCGACCGTGTTGCCGCGATGATGCCGAATATGCCGGAAACGATAGCTGCCATGCTGGCGGCAACCTCGATCGGCGCCATCTGGTCGTCCTGTTCTCCGGATTTCGGCGAGCAGGGTGTGCTGGACCGTTTCGGCCAGATCGAGCCGAAGCTGTTCATTGCGTGCGACGCCTATTGGTATAATGGCAAGCTGCAGGACGTGAAGTCGAAGGTGGCAAGTGTCTCAAAGAGCCTCGGCGTGCCGACGCTGGTCGTCCACTATGCTGGCAACGCGCAAGACGTTGCGCGCGCAACCGCCGGCGGCGTGACGCTTTCGGAGTTCATCGCTCCCCACGAGCCGAAGCCGATCGACTTCGTGCAACTCCCCTTCGCTCATCCGGCCTATATTCTGTTCTCTTCGGGCACGACAGGCGTACCGAAATGCATCGTGCACTCGGCCGGTGGCACACTGCTCCAGCATCTGAAAGAGCATCGCCTGCATTGCGGATTGCAGCCGGGGGACAAGCTTTTCTATTTCACCACCTGCGGCTGGATGATGTGGAACTGGCTGGCGAGCGGACTAGCCACCGGCGCTACGCTCTGCCTCTTCGACGGGTCGCCTTTTGCGCCTGATGGCAACGTGCTCTTTGACTATGCCGCCAAAGAGAAATTCGCGATCTTCGGGACCTCGGCCAAATATATCGACGCAGTACGCAAGAGCGGACTGACGCCGCGTGTGAGCCATGATCTGTCGAGCCTGCGGTTGATTACTTCAACAGGTTCGCCACTGTCGCCTGAAGGTTTCACCTTCGTCTATGAAGGGATCAAGGAAGACGTCCAGCTTGCCTCGATTTCGGGCGGTACGGACATCGTGTCCTGCTTCGTGCTCGGCAATCCGCTCCAGCCCGTCTGGCGCGGTGAGATCCAGGGGGCGGGCCTCGGCCTTGCCGTCGACGTCTGGAATGACGAAGGCAAGCCGGTCCGCCGGGAAAAGGGCGAACTGGTCTGCACCAAGGCCTTTCCGTCAATGCCGGTCATGTTCTGGAACGATCCAGACGGCGCCAAGTACCGCGCCGCCTACTTCGAGCGCTTCGACAATGTCTGGTGCCACGGCGATTTCGCCGAATGGACGGAACATGGCGGCCTCATCATCCATGGCCGTTCGGATGCAACGCTCAATCCCGGCGGCGTGCGCATCGGCACGGCGGAAATCTACAATCAGGTCGAGCAGATGGAAGAAGTGGCCGAAGCACTCTGCATCGGCCAGGACTGGGATGACGACGTGCGCGTCATCCTCTTCGTCCGCCTCGCCTCCGGCGTCGCCTTGGGCGAAGATCTGATCAAGGCGATCAAGACCCGCATCCGTGTCGGCGCTTCTCCCCGCCATGTGCCGGCCAAGATCATTGCGGTCGCAGATATCCCGCGCACCAAGTCCGGCAAGATCGTCGAACTTGCGGTGCGCGAGGTTGTCCACGGCCGGCCGGTGAAAAATCAGGAGGCACTCGCCAACCCCGAGGCACTCAAGCTTTTTGCTGGACTGGACGAACTGAAGGTCTGATAGCGGCAGCTAAACTACAAGCTTTTGCCGTTGATCAATTCCGCTTATTGGAAACCTTTCATTAAGAAAGGTTTGTCAAAGGTGAAGCCAACTTGGAGACCATACATGAAGAGATGGTCTGGAACCGCGGTTCCCGAAACATGACGTTCTCAGACTAAGCTCTTGTTTTACCAGCACTAACTCCAAAAGGCAGCCATCGGCTGCCTTTTCTTTGGCGAGCGTTTCCAGAAGAGACGCAAAGCGGGTCTGCGTTTGAAATTGCGCGGAGAACGAGGCTTTAACCCGCCAGCACACGTTGTGACGGAAAAGTGATCTCCACCAGCGTACCCTCATTCGGCGCAGAATTGATCGAGAAAATCGCCCTGTTGGCATCGACCATTGCCTTCGTGAGCGGCAGGCCGAGACCGGTGCCGTCGCCGCGATGACGCGACTGCGTGGAGGACACCTGCCGGAATGGCTTCATTGCCTGGTCGAGTTCGCTGCGCGTCATGCCGATGCCCGTATCGCGCACCCGCACCGCCACGCTGCCGTTCGTCTCATAGGATGTGGAAACGACGATCTGCCCGCCTGATGGCGTGAAGCGGATGGCGTTCGACAGGATGTTCAGTGCGATCTGCTTGATGGAGCGCAGGTCGGCGACGACGTCGGGAACCGACTGCGACAGGGCTGTGCGAATGATGACCCGCTGGCTGTTTGCCTGCGGCTGCACCAGTGCCACTGCTTCCGAGATCGCTTCGTTGAGGCCGACGGAGGCGAAGTCGAGATCCATCTCACCCGCCTCGATCTTGGAAATATCGAGCAGGTCGTTGACGATATCGAGAACATGGCGGCCGGAACGGCCGATGTCGTTTGCATATTCGATGTAGCGCGGATGGCCGATCGGCCCGAAGCGCTCGCTCGCCATCATGTCGGAAAAGCCGATTATGGCGTTGAGCGGCGTGCGGATCTCATGGCTGACGCGGGCAAGGAAATCCGTCTTGTGGGCATTGGCGGTTTCGGCTGCGCCCTTGGCATTGCGCAGCTCGTCCTCGGTGCGCTTCCACTGGGTGATATCGCGAATGACGGCGCAATAACCGTTGGAAGAGGTCAGTTGCCCCATGGTCATGAACAGCGGCACGAAGCCGCCTGCAGCCTCGCGGCCGATCACCTCGCGCCCATCATTCAGCACGCTTGCGACACCGTGGCCGGAAAGCCCGTGCAGATAGTCGAGCACCGCTTTCTGGCTCTCATGGGCAAACAGCATGACGAAGGGTTTGCCGCGCGTTTCCTGTTCGTCGTAGTTGAAGAGGGCGCTTGCCGAACGGTTCATCGAGCGGATATCGCCTTCCGTGCCGATGACCACGACGCCATCGGTCGCCGTCTCCAGGATCGAGCGCAATTCCTCCACCTCGACCTGCAGTTTGGCGACCTTCTCCACCATCCGGTCGGTGCGCTGGTCGAGGCGGATAACCTCGCCTTTGCCTTCTTCGCGGCTTTCGACCGGCATCAGCGCCAGCATCAGGGCGTTGGAATCTTCCCAGCGAACCGATTGCAGGCGGGCCGTGACCGGTACCAGCCTGTCATCGGCTTTGACGAGCATCATCGTGCCCGCACCGTTTTCGAGGTCGTGGCGCTGCAGCAAGGCATCGATGCCACCCACTTCGGAGAGGGCTTCGACGGAATTATAGCCCGTCAGCCGCATGAATTCCGGATTGCCATGGATCAACTGGTCGCCGGCATGGATCAGCACCGCAACAGGCAGCAGATCGACGGTCGCAGCCGAAAGCCCGTCCGTCATCTTCACGCGCGGCGGAATGAAGCTGGTCAAGACCTCGATCTGGCTGACCGTCTCCTGCAGACCTTCCGTCACCTCGTCTTCCGCTTCAGCTGCAGGAATTTCTTCTGCTTCGGCAGCAGCCTCTTCCGCCAACGGTTCTGCCGCGGCTTCGTAGATTGCTTCCTGAGCTACTGACGGCTCGAAGGCGGAAGGCTCGTTAACTGTCTCTTCTGGAGCGGATGTCTGTTCGACATCAGGCTCCGGCTGCGGCGGCGCGACCGGCTCGTCGTTGCGCGCGCCGAAGGCCTCGAGGCGCTTGGCGATTTCACGGAAATTTGCCTGCTCGGCAGCCGTCAGACCGCTGCCCGCACTGTGCAACTGTACGATCTTGTCGGTGAAGCGGCGGCTCGGCGTCTCGGAAAGGCGCAGCGCTGGCGGCTCGTCCTGCCCGTCGCGCGGCTCGTGACGATGCTCGGCAACTGGCTCGGCGGCAGATTGCTCATCGTCGACAGGTTCCGAAGCAACCGTCTCTTCCGGGACGGTTTCTTCTGCCGCTGCTTGCACTTCCGAGCCGGTGATTTCGTCGATGGCAGCTACTGCATCTTCACCCTGCGGCGCAGCCTCGGCAACCTCGTCAGATTGCTCTTGCGGCAGTTCAGCCTCTTCCGGCACCGTTTCGTTGGCCGGGCCAAGATAGGAGGCATCATGGCCGATGCCGTCTGGCCCGAGCGTTAGTCCGAGTGCCAGAGGATCTTCCTGCGCGTCCGACAGGCGCACCACCCCGAAGCCGCGGAAACCATCGAAGTCGCGGTTGCGTGTGTAGGTCGGCAGGGCGGCAAGATCGACCGGTACGACGAGGCTCGTGCCCTCGATCGGCCAGTAGATCGTCTTGCCGGACCAGGTGTCGCGACGTGCCAGGGCCTCGGAGAGCTTTGATTCCGGATCGAGGTTGAAGAGGGCCGCGATGTCCGAGAAAGCGCTCCCGATGATGTTGCTCGCGTGCGGGCCGACAGCTTCGGCGAATTCATGCGAAACTTCGCTGAAACGGCCTTCCGCATCGATCTTCCAGACGAAGCGGGTGGCGCGGCTGTTCGGCTTGAAGACGAAGCTGCTTTTCGGGGCGCTGTCAGGCTCATCCGGAACCACGGGTGCTGCAGCGAAGTTTTCGGCGACGGAAGCGGACTGCTCGATCTGTTCGGCAACCGGAGCTTCTGCACCTGTCTCCACGGTTGCTTCCGTTGCAGCAGACGCCTCGATCGGCTGCTCCATCTGCCCGTCGGTATTCTCGACGTCGACTTCAGGACTGGAAACGCCTTCATCCACCTGCGGCTCGGCTTGGGCTTCGATTGCTGCCGGTTCGCTGACCTCGACTGGGTCCTCCGTCTTGCTGGTAATGTCTTCCAGCGTTTCCTCGACTTCTTCGATGCCGGAAACGGCATCGATCGCCTCGGCTTCGGTAAAGCCGGCCGCAGGCGCCGCGACACCAGCGATATCAGCCACTGCGGTTTCTGCCGGTGGAATTTCCTGCGGCGCAGGCTCTTCGACATTGGCGGAGGGCTCGATCGGGTCGAGATGACCGATTGCCGTCTCGACGGCGAAGAGAAGATGGAGTGCGGGCTCGTCGTTGAGTTTGCCGACGGCAGCCGGCAGATAACCACGACCGGTTGCGACCGGTCGCTTCACCAGCCGGTCCGGATGGGCTCCGGCAAGCGTGATGAGTGTCCTTGCCGCCTGCTGAGTGATGCCGAGCGAGGCGAAACCTGGCGAAGCGGCTATGACGTCACCTTCGGCCCCGATCACCGCCATATGCGTGTCCGGATCATCGAGTCCCTGCAGCATCTGCGCAGCGCTTGCGCCCGCTGTCAGTGGACGAGTGGAGACCGGGACGGAAAATAGGATTGCCTTCTCGCCCGAGGCGAGACGGATGAGCTCCGATGAAGCCGGAGCCTGAACGCGCTGGAAGCCCTTGGCGATGCGGATGACAAAGGTTTTCTGGTCGCCGACTTCGCTGAGCTGGCGGGCAGTCGCTTCGAGCTGGCGAAAGGTGATATCGGCGTGGCTGATGCCCTGGTCGAGCAGATCATAGACCGCAGTATGGCCAAAGAGCTCGGCTCCCGCACCGTTTGCCCACAGCAGACGGGAAAGGTCGGCCGAGAACAGGACCATGGCCTCGCCACGCGAAAATCGTTCACGAACCCGCGCATGAACGGCAATATCGATGAACGGATACTGGACTGCGGGCATGATCGAACCTGTCGCTTTCGGCCTCTTCAAATTAACTGCTTATTAATAACTGCAGGTCTGCGACCGGTCCAGAAGAGCCGGGAGCTTTCGGCCGGAAAGGTTAACGTATTGTGCGTCGCACAATAATGTTGCAATGCACAACGGAATGCCTTATATAAGATCCATCCAATTTATCGCGGGCAGGAGCTTTGCCCATCTTAAAGGAACGCGATCCGATGGCTACCATAAAGACCGATGACGTTTTTTCAATTGCCTCTTTCGACCCGAGCAAGCTGGCTGAGTCCTTCCGTGACTTCGCCGAAAAGGGTGCTCAGCAGTCCAAGGAAGCCTATGCCAAGCTGAAGTCTGCAGGCGAAGAAGCCGGCAAGACCTTGGAAGCAACGGTGCAGACCGCGCAGGCCGGCAGCGTTGAAATCGGCCTCAAGGCGATCGACGCGCTGCGCGTCAACGCCGAAAGCTCGCTCTCCCACATGGAAGCGCTTCTCGGCGTCAAGTCCGTCGCCGAATTCTTCGAGCTGCAGACCTCCTTCCTGCGCAAGCAGGCTGAAGTGACCGTCGAGCAGGCGAAGGCGCTGCAGGAAACCACCAAGCAGGTTGCCGAGAAGGTTGCAAAGCCTTCCAAGGAAGCAGCTGAAAAGGCCATGGCATCCTTCAAGGTTGCCTGATCGACAATCGCCATATGCAATAAAGGCTGGACCGCGTGTTTGGCCTTTTTGTATATTGAAGGCAAATCGGGGCTTGAATTAAAGTTCAAGTCCTCGTATGTGACCCCCGTCGCGCCGAGCGCGGCAATTGTGCGGTTGTAGCTCAGTTGGTTAGAGCGCAGGTTTGTGGCACCTGAGGTCGGAGGTTCGAGACCCCCCAACCGTACCATTCTCTCCCATAAGTTGGTCATCCTGTTCGGCAGTGCACGGCATCGGCGCTTTTTGACGTCAAAATGATGCCTCCTCGCATTTTGCTATTGCCGTTAACATTAGTTTACCTATTTATGTGCGGTGCGATGCAGCAATTGCCCAATGTTTTCGTTGCGTCGCGAAATGCTGGCGGCTTGCCGCCTGGGGGTAGGGACAGTCCACCGAGGCATTAAGGAGAATTTGATGTCCATTTCTGTTCAGAATATAGAGGAATCGACCGCTGTTTCCCCGATTGACGTGGCAGCTGCGGTTAAGGGCGCACGCAGTGCGGTTGGCTACAGTATTGAAGACCTCGCAGTGACCTGCGGTCTGGCCAATGGCGAAATCCTCGAAATTGAAAACGGCGAAAGTACCGATCCCGCAAAGCTGAGGCGTATTGCTGCAGCCCTGCAGGTTCCGATTTCTGCGTTTCTGCATATCTGACGTAGCGACGGGGCCGATCAGCAATTTCTGATCGGCCGTCGTCCTTTTTAAAGCAACATGGTTGGAACTCTTGCGGCTCCCGCACCGTTCACCGGTGACGGGAGTATGTGTATGTCCAAGACCCTTCTTTACGGCGCAACGAAGATCGACGAGACCAATGCGGCTTACGCAGCCGTCGCCAGCCTCGAACAGTTCCAGTGGAAGAACCGCGTCTTCGTTGTGATTGCTGACCGGGATAATTCCCGCGCAGCACGACAGGAAAACCAGTTGCTTGCCGATCGCGATGCGCTCGACGAACGCGATATGGTCGTCCTCAAGCTCATTGGATCGAGCATAAAACCGGTCTTCGGAAGCGGCGACGGACTGGATGGCGAAGCGCTCCGGAAAGAACTCGGTGCGCCTGACCCGGGTGAATTCGCCGCCTTCCTGCTCGGCAAGGATGGCACGGTGAAGCTGAAAGTCAGCGAGCCGATCACATCATCGGAACTTTTCGCCATCATCGACAGCATGCCGATGCGCGCTGCCGAAGCCGTCAGCCAAGATAAATAACCGGATATTGCAATCGTAAAGGAGCCGGCCATGTCCGTCCCGAACGAACCCATTCCCGACCAACCGCCGATGCCTTCACCGGGCTGGAAACCGGTGCCGCCGATCAAGGAGCCGGAGCCTGACCGGTTGCCGGATGAAACACCGCTTCCCAATCCAGATGAGAACGAGGAACCGGCGAAGCATCTTCGAACCAGAAAAGGCTTCAAAGGAAGATTTGCCTTTCCTCGTCGACGAGTTCCTGCAGGAAGTCGATGACGCTGCGCACGCGCACCAGATCGCGTGCGCTTTCGTGATAGGTCGTCCAATAGGCGCGGCGAATAGAAACCTGCGGCAGGATTCGTACCAGTTCCTCATGTTGCCGGGCGATATAGTCATGCAGAATGCCAATACCCGCACCCGAGCGCACGGCCTCCGTCTGGCCTATCGCCGTCGAGATCTCGAAACCCGCGTCCCAGCTGCGCATCACTTCGCCCGAAAAATTCAAGGAAGCCGTGAAGATCAGGTCTTCGACGTAGCCGATGCGCGGATGCGCTTTCAGGTCATCGATATCGCCGGGCTTTTTGTGTTGCGTCAGATATTCCGCCGATGCGTAGAGCCCAAGCGTGTAATCGGTAAGCTTGGAGGAAACCAGCCGGCCCTGTTCCGGTCGTTCCAGCGTAATGGCGATATCCGCTTCGCGTTGAGACAGCGAAAAGGAGCGCGGCACCGGCACCAGCTGGATCTTCAGTGCCGGATGGCGCTCGATCAGCCTGCCCATGCGTGGCGCAAGAAAAGAAACACCGAAGCCGTCAGGCGCCCCGACGCGCACTGTCCCCGCAATGGCCGTATCGGTGTGGCCGAGATTGGCCTGCGCGGCGAGCATTTCCGTCTCCATCCGTTCTGCCGAGGCAAGGAATATGTCGCCTTCTGCGGTCAGCTCGCACCCATTTGTGCGGCGGATGAAAAGACGTGTCTTCAACGCCTCTTCCAGCGAGGCCAGCCTGCGCGAGAGCGTGGCGTGATTGAGCCCCAGCCGCTTCGATGCGGCTAGGATTTGCCCTGTGCGGGCGACGGCCAGGAAAATTCGTACGTCATCCCAGTTCATGGTTTTGAGCGCATCGCAATCGGTTCGACGTCGATCAGCGTCAGCGATGTCACCATGCCTGATGTCTCCTTCTTGTATTTGAGGAAATGCGGCGTCTGCAGATGAGCCTCGTATGCGTCCCGGTCGGCGTAGACCTCAAGGATACGGATCTTGTTCGGATGATCCTTGATGGAGATGGCATTCAGAGAAAGGACACCGTCTTCCAGCGCGACTGATGCCTCGATTTCCTCGATCAGCAGCGCCCGGTAGGTTTCGATTCTACGTGGATCGATCTCCAGTTCCGCCATTCTGACTATAGGCTTCTCCCTCATCGGTTTGATCTTCCCTTTGACTTGTTCCTATGTGGTGCCAGTTTTGTAGCAGGAGCGCTCACTGCAGCCGTAGAACTATAATATGCGCACAACGGTTGCTTATTATAGCGCATTGATTTGTGGAAATTGAAGTGCGATTGTTGTGCCATACAGAAGATCAGGAGGAATACCCATGCGTGAGATTGGTCATTTCATTGGCGGCAAGAAGGTTGCCGGCACCAGCGGCCGCACCAGCGACGTCTTCAATCCAGCGACGGGCGAAGTGCAGGCAAAGGTGGCGCTCGCAAGCGTCGAGGAACTGCGCGCCGCCGTTGCAAACGCCAAGGCCGCGCAGCCGAAATGGGCTGCCACCAACCCGCAGCGTCGTGCACGCGTCTTCTTCAAGTTCGTCGATCTCCTGAACCAGCACATGGATGAGCTTGCGACGCTTCTCTCCAGCGAGCACGGCAAGACGGTCGAAGATTCCAAAGGCGATGTGATCCGCGGCCTTGAAGTCTGTGAATTCGTCTGCGGCATCCCGCATCTTGCCAAGGGCGAGTTCACCGAAGGTGCCGGTCCTGCGATCGACATGTATTCGATCCGCCAGCCGGTCGGCATTGGCGCGGGCATCACGCCCTTCAACTTTCCGGGCATGATCCCGATGTGGATGTTTGCTCCGGCGATCGCCTGCGGCAATGCCTTCATCCTGAAGCCCTCCGAGCGCGATCCCTCTCTGCCGATCCGCCTTGCCGAACTGATGATCGAGGCTGGTCTGCCGGCTGGCATCCTCAACGTGGTCAACGGCGACAAGACTGCCGTTGATGCGATCCTCACCGATCCCGATATTGGTGCCGTCTCGTTCGTCGGCTCCACGCCGATCGCCCGTTACGTCTATGGAACGGCTGCATCGAACGGCAAGCGCGCCCAGTGCTTCGGCGGTGCCAAGAACCACATGATCATCATGCCCGATGCCGATATGGACCAGGCCGTCAACGCCCTGATGGGCGCCGGCTACGGTTCGGCCGGCGAGCGCTGCATGGCCGTCTCCGTTGCCGTCCCGGTCGGTGAGGAAACCGCCAACCGCCTCGTTGAAAAGCTGGTGCCGAAGATCGAGTCCCTGCGCATCGGCCCCTACACCGACGACAAGGCCGACATGGGTCCCGTCATCACTAAGGATGCCTATAACCGCATCCAGGGCCTGATCAGCAAGGGCATCGAAGAAGGCGCCAAGCTCGTCGTCGACGGCCGCGATTTCAAGCTTCAGGGTTATGAAGACGGCTATTTTGTCGGCGGCTGCCTGTTCGACCACGTCACGCCCGAGATGGACATCTACAAGACCGAGATCTTCGGACCGGTCCTTTCGGTCGTCCGCGCCCATAACTATGAAGAAGCGCTGTCCCTGCCGATGAAGCATGAATACGGCAACGGCGTTGCGATCTTCACGCGTGACGGCGATGCGGCCCGCGACTTCGCCTCCCGCATCAATATTGGCATGATCGGCATCAACGTTCCGATCCCGGTGCCGCTCGCTTACCATTCCTTCGGCGGCTGGAAGGCTTCGAGCTTCGGCGACCTCAACCAGCATGGTACGGATTCCATCAAGTTCTGGACCCGGACCAAGACTATCACCGCGCGCTGGCCCTCGGGTATCAAGGGCGACGCCGAATTCGTCATGCCGACGATGAAGTAAGGCTAACGAGACCTGAAATCAGAAATTGAGGGCCGAAAGGCCCTCTTTTTCTTTGATTGTAGTTTTGCGGTTTTCACAAGGCTGAAGCCAGCGGCAATCGGCCTCAGTTAAGCTGAATGTGAATTTCATATTTTGGAATTGTTCAAAACTGCGAATGCCACTATATACCCCTTGCAAAGACGATTCAGGAGATTGGCATGCGGTTGACGAAGCAGACCAACTATGCGGTTCGCATGTTGATGTATTGTGCAGCCAATGAGGGACAGTTGAGCCGGATCCCGGAGATTGCCAGGGCATATGGTGTTTCCGAACTCTTCCTGTTCAAGATCCTGCAGCCTCTCAACAAGGCGGGCCTGGTCGAAACCGTGCGCGGCCGCAACGGCGGCGTGCGCCTTGGCAGACCGGCGACTGATATCAGCCTTTTCGATGTCGTGAAGGTCACCGAAGACAGTTTCGCCATGGCGGAATGCTTTGAGGATGGTGCCATCGAATGCCCTCTGGTGGACAGTTGTGGCCTCAACTCTGCGCTGCGCAAGGCGTTGAATGCTTTCTTCGACGTGTTGACCGAATATTCGATTGACGATCTGGTCAAGGCGCGGCCGCAGATCGGTTTTCTGCTTGGCCTCACCGGTGATCTGCGCAAACCGGCTGTTCCGGCACCAGCTGCCTGATACCAGAATTATTCCGATTGCCTCATGAACCACGGTCGCTTTCTATGGCCGTGGTTTTTTGTTGGCGCTCACGGAGTAGTGATATATCAGGTCAGCTTGAAACCGCTTTCAAAGCCGTTTCGCGACGCGAAATTATACCAAAAGCGACGGGAATCGGATGAAATCTGCCTCAATCTTGCAAATTTTGGCCTATTTTTGACCGAAAATTTCTAAAATTACTTTTCTGGAAAAATTTTCTGCGGATGCCGTTGCTTTCAGCAAATAAATATCGTTCCATCGGCCCGTTGATCGGGGTAATGAGCTCCCGATCTCTAAAGATCAAAAAAGAACAAACCTGGGAAACGACATCATGAAAAAGTTCTCTGTCCTGCTCGCAGCGACAGCCCTGGCTTCGGTCATGGCCACCGCCGCGTATTCCAAGACGCTTGTCTACTGCTCCGAAGGATCGCCGGAAGGCTTCGATCCGAGCCTCTACACGGCGGGCACGACCTTTGACGCGTCTTCGCGCACGGTTTACAGCCGCCTCGTTGAATTCAAGCACGGTGGTACGGAGATCGAGCCTGGCGTCGCCGACAGCTGGACGGTTTCCCCGGATGGCAAGGAATATACGTTCAAGCTGCATCCTGGCGTGAAGTTCCAGACGACCGATTTCTTCACCCCGTCGCGTGATCTGACCGCTGACGACATCGTCTTCTCCTTCGAGCGCCAGATCAAGTCCGACAATCCGTGGAACAAGTATGTCGAAGGCGGTTCCTACGAATACGCTGCCGGCATGGGCTTCCCCGACCTCATCAAGTCGGTCGAGAAGGTTGACGACCTGACGGTCAAGTTCACGCTGAACCATCCGGAAGCGCCGTTCCTGGCCGACCTCGCGATGGACTTCGCTTCCATCGTTTCCAAGGAATATGCCGACAAGCTTGCTGCTGACGGCAAGATGGCCCAGTTCAACCAGCAGCCGGTCGGCACGGGCGCCTTCACCTTCGTCGCCTATCAGCCGGATGCCGTTATCCGCTACAAGGCCAACGAAGCCTATTTCAAGGGCAAGGAAAAGATCGACGATCTCGTTTTCGCGATCACCCCCGACGCTGCTGTTCGCGCCCAGAAGCTCAAGGCCGGCGAATGCCACCTGATCCCGTATCCGAACGCAGCCGACGTTGCCGAGCTGAAGAAGGACACGAACCTGACGGTTATGGAACAGCCGGGCCTGAACGTCGGCTTCCTCGCCTACAACACCCAGCAGGCTCCGTTCGACAAGCCGGAAGTTCGCCGCGCGCTGAACATGGCGATCAACAAGCAGGCGATCATCGACGCCGTTTTCCAGGGCGCAGCCCAGGTTGCCAAGAACCCGATCCCGCCGACCATGTGGTCCTATAACGACAAGGTCGAGGACGACAAGTACGATCCGGACGGTGCCAAGAAGGCTCTCGAAGCCGCTGGCGTCAAGGATCTGTCGATGAAGATCTGGGCAATGCCGGTTTCGCGTCCGTACATGCTGAACGCTCGCCGCGCCGCCGAACTGATGCAGGCCGACTTTGCCAAGATCGGCGTCAACGTCGAGATCGTCACCCATGAATGGGCTGAATATCTGAAGCTCTCCTCCGATGTGAAGCGCGATGGCGCCGTCATCCTCGGCTGGACCGGCGACAACGGCGACCCGGACAACTTCATGGACACGCTGCTCGGCTGCGACGCTGTCGGCGGCAACAACCGCGCTCAGTGGTGCAACAAGGACTACGACGCTCTGATGACCAAGGCCAAGCAGACGGCTGACGTTGCTGAGCGTACGAAGCTCTACGAAGAAGCACAGGTGATCTTCAAGAAGGAAGCTCCCTGGGCAGCACTCGACCACTCGCTGGTTTTCGTACCGGTCAGCAAGAAGGTGTCGGGCTTCTTCATGGACCCGCTCGGCATTCACCGCTTCGACGGCGTTGATATCGCCGAATAAGAAAAATGATAAACTGCCCGGCAAAACCGGGCTTGACCGGCGGTCAGGTTCTACCTGACCGCCGGAAACTATTGGACAACCTGCTATGTTGCGATTTTTCATCGGGCGCCTCGCAGTCCTGATACCGACCTTCCTAGGCGTTTCGCTCATTGCCTTCTCGTTCATCCGCCTGCTTCCTGGCGACCCCGTCATGCTATTGTCGGGCGAACGTGTCATGGCACCTGAACGTCACGCACAGATCATGCACGATCTCGGTTTCGACCGGCCCATGTATGCGCAGTATTTCGACTATCTCGGAAAAGTGCTGCATGGCGATCTCGGCACCTCGATCGTCACCAAGCGCCCTGTACTCGGCGAGTTCTTCACGCTTTTCCCGGCAACGCTCGAGCTGTCGCTCTGCGCCATCCTGGTGGCTGTCCTTCTCGGCGTGCCGGCGGGTGTTTTTGCAGCCGTCAAACGCGGCACATGGTTCGACCAGGGTGTAATGGGTGTTGCCCTCATCGGCTATTCGATGCCGATCTTCTGGTGGGGCCTGCTGCTCATCATCTTCTTCTCCGGCTATCTGGGCTGGACGCCGGTCTCCGGCCGCATCTCGCTGATGTATTTCTTCAAGCCGGTCACCGGTTTCATGTTGATCGACAGTCTTCTGTCCGGCCAGAAGGGCGCCTTCGCCTCGGCCGTCAGCTATCTCATTCTGCCGACCGTGGTGCTGGCGACGATCCCGCTTGCGGTGATCGCCCGCCAGACCCGCTCGGCCATGCTCGAAGTGCTCGGCGAGGATTATGTGCGCACGGCCCGCTCCAAGGGTCTCGCGCCGTTCCGTGTCGTCGGTGTTCATGCACTCAGAAACGCCATGATCCCTGTTATCACCACGATCGGCTTGCAGGTTGGCGTGCTGCTCGCAGGCGCCATTCTGACCGAGACGATCTTCTCCTGGCCTGGTATCGGCAAGTGGATGGTCGATGCTGTCTTCAAACGCGACTATGCAGTCGTCCAGGGTGGTCTCCTCTTGATCGCCGGCATCATCATGCTGGTGAACCTGATCGTCGACCTGGCCTACGGCTTCATCAATCCGCGTATCAGGCACTAGGAGCGGTTCATGAGCACGGTTACTGCAAAATCCGACCAGCCCTCCGGCCTCACGGAATTCTGGTACTACTTCTCGCGAAACAAGGGCGCCGTCATCGGCCTCTTCGTTTTCCTCATCATCCTTCTGCTGGCGATCTTCGCACCGTTCGTCTCCCCGCATGCGCCGAACGAGCAGAACCGCCAGCTCCTGCTCTCCGTGCCTTTCTGGATGGATGGCGGCAGCTTCTCCTATCCGCTAGGCACGGATGCCGTCGGCCGCGATATCCTGTCGCGTCTGATCTTCGGCGCACGCTTCTCGCTGTTCATCGGCGTCGTGGTCGTCACGCTGTCGGTGGTTGCTGGCGTTCTGATCGGCCTCGTTGCCGGTTATTTCCGTGGTCGCGTCGATATCGTCATCATGCGCCTCATGGATATCATCCTGGCCTTCCCGTCGCTGCTTCTGGCCCTCGTGCTCGTTGCGGTTCTCGGGCCTGGCCTGCTCAATGCCATGATCGCGATCTCGATCGTCAACCAGCCGCATTTCGTGCGCCTGACGCGCGCTGCCGTCATGGCCGAGCGTGAAAAGGAATATGTGGTCGCCTCCCGCGTCGCAGGCGCCGGCACGTTCCGGCTGATGTTCAAGACGATCCTGCCGAACTGCTTGGGACCGCTGATCGTCCAGGCGACGCTTGCCTTCTCCGCCGCGATCCTCGATGCCGCCGCCCTTGGCTTCCTCGGCCAGGGCGCCCAGCCGCCGACACCCGAATGGGGCACAATGCTTGCCGAAGCCCGCGAGTTCATTTCGCGCGCCTGGTGGGTCGTAACATTTCCGGGTCTTGCCATCCTGATCACCGTTATCGCCATCAACCTGATGGGCGATGGCCTGCGTGATGCGCTTGATCCCAAGATGAAGAGGTCCTGAGATGGCGCTTCTCGAAATCGAAAATCTCGTCGTCGAATTCCAGACCTCGACCGGGCCTTTCCGCGCCGTCGACGGCGTCTCGCTGAAGGTCGATGCCGGCGAAGTTCTGGCGATCGTCGGCGAATCCGGCTCGGGCAAGTCCGTCTCGATGCTGGCTGCCATGGGCCTTCTGCCCTGGACGGCAAAGGTGACGGCCGACAAGATGCTCTTTGACGGCCAGAACCTGCTCGGCATGTCCGGCGCCAAGCGGCGCGAGATCATCGGCAAGGATATGTCGATGATCTTCCAGGAGCCGATCGCCAGCCTCAATCCCTGCTTCACGGTCGGCTTCCAGATCGAAGAAGTGCTGAGAATCCATCTCGGCCTCGACAAGGCGGCCCGCCGCAAGCGCGCGATCGAGCTTTTCCAGGCGGTCGGCATTCCCGATCCGGAAGAACGGCTCGGCCATTTCCCGCACCAGATGTCGGGCGGCCAGTGCCAGCGTGTCATGATCGCCATTGCAATCGCCTGCAATCCGAAGCTTCTGATCGCCGACGAGCCGACCACCGCGCTCGACGTGACCATCCAGAAGCAGATCCTCGATCTGCTGATGCGCCTGCAGACGGAACATCGCATGGGCCTGATCATGATCACCCACAATATGGGCGTGGTTGCAGAAACGGCCGACCGGGTGATCGTTCAGTACAAGGGCCGCAAGATGGAAGAGGCCGATGTTCTCTCGCTCTTCGAATCCCCGAAGAGCGACTACACGCGGGCCCTGCTTGCAGCACTTCCCGACAATGCGACGGGCGACCGGCTGCCGACCATCGGTGAACTTTTCAATCCGAACAAGACTGTGGAGGGAGCGGCCTGATGACGCCAGTCCTCGAAGCAAAGAACATCGTCCGCGACTATTACCTGCCGGGCGGCATGTTCAAGAAGGCGAGAACGGTCCATGCCGTCAAGGGCGTGAGCTTCTCCGTCGAGCAGGGCAAGACGCTGGCAATCGTCGGCGAAAGTGGTTGCGGCAAGTCGACGCTCGCCCGTATCGTCACGATGATCGACCCGGCAACCTCGGGCGATCTCATGATCGACGGCAAGAAGGTCGATATCTTCAAGGGCGACCTGACGCCGGAGATCCGCCGCAAGGTCCAGATCGTCTTCCAGAATCCCTACGGATCGCTGAACCCGCGCAAGAAGATCGGCGATATCCTGATGGAACCGCTGCTCATCAACACCAATACGCCGGCGGCCGAACGCCGCGATCTGGCGATGGCGATGCTGAAGAAGGTCGGCCTGCAGGACGTTCACTTCAATCGCTATCCGCATATGTTCTCGGGCGGCCAGCGCCAGCGTATCGCGATTGCCCGCGCGCTGATGCTGAAGCCGCGGCTATTGGTTCTCGACGAACCGGTTTCCGCACTCGACCTGTCGGTGCAGGCACAGGTGCTGAACCTGCTCGCCGACTTGCAGGACGAGCTGAACCTCACCTATGTCTTCATCAGCCATGACCTTTCGGTCGTGCGCTACATGGCGGACGAAGTGATGGTGATGTATTTCGGCGAGGCGGTCGAATACGGCACGCGGGATCAGGTGTTCAGCGACCCGCAGCACAACTATACCAAGACCTTGTTTGCAGCGACGCCGCGCGCGGATGTCGAAACGATCAGGGCGCGTCTTGCACGCAAGAATGCTGCGTTGTCTGCGGCTTCATAATCCCGTAGGCATTCCACGCAGCGACGATGAGCGAGATCAGCGATGACCGAGAATAACGGAACCCTCCATGCAATCATCGTCATGGGGGTCAGCGGTTCCGGCAAATCCTCGATCGGCGAAAAGATAGCGGCAGGCCTCGGCCTGCCGTTCGTCGAGGGCGACGCGCTGCATCCCGCTTCCAATGTCGAGAAAATGTCGAAGGGTATTCCGCTGACCGATGAGGACCGGATGCCTTGGCTCGACCGTATCGGCGAGACGATGAACGCGTCGCTTGCCAAGGGCGAAGGCATCATCGTCTCCTGCTCTGCGCTGAAGCGTATCTACCGCGACCGTTTGCGGGCGGCAGCTGGCGATAACCTTTATTTCGTCTATCTCGAAGGCTCGAAAGAACTGCTGACGGATCGTATGGCGCACCGCAAGGGCCACTTCATGCCGACGTCGTTGCTGGAAAGCCAGCTGCAGACACTGGAAGCGCCGACAGGCGAAAAGGGTGTCGTGACCGTCGATATCGACGATACGATCGAGGATATAGCGGCGAAGGCCCTGCAGGCTCTCGCCGCCTTTGGCATTACGGGTTGAACCGATTGGGCGAATAGGCCGCGATATTGATGAACGGCGTCTCTCCGGTCATCAGTTCCGCCAGCACGCGTCCCGTCACCGGCCCGAGTGTCAGCCCATGATGGGCGTGGCCGAAGGCAAACCACAGGCCCTGATGGCGCGGTGCCTTGCCGATGATGGGCATCATGTCAGGCGTGCAGGGCCGCGCACCCATCCAGGGTTCCGGATCCAGTCTTTCACCCAACGGGAATATCGTTCGCGCCACCGCTTCGGCGCGGTCGAGCTGTACCGGCGTTTTCGGTGCCTCCAGCGTTGCGAATTCGGCCCCCGTCGTCAGGCGCACACCACGGTTCATCGGGGCCAGGAAGTAGCCGCGCTCAGAATCGAGCGTCCAGTTGTTGAGCACCGCATTGCCCTGCACAGCGTAGTGCATGTGATAGCCGCGCTTGACGCCGAGCGGGAAGGAATAGCCGAGACGGCGCGTTGCGACGGCTGCCCAGGGACCGAGCGCCAGTACGGCATCATCGGCCTCCAGCGAGCCCTCTGACGTCATGATCTTCCAGCCGGATCCGCCCGGCCCGAGCGATGCCGCATCGCCGGTCAGGAACCGGCCGCCGAGGCTTTCGAAGTAACTGCGATAGGCGCGTGTCAGCGCATGCGGATCGAGAACCGACCAGGGATCGACCCAGCGCAAACCGCCAACGAAATTCCCGGTGATGCTCGGCTCCAGCCGGGCAATATCGGCAGATGTCAGGCTCTCGTAGCTGACACCGAACTGATCCTTCCAGCCCGCAGCTTCCACGAAGGCCTCATCGCGCTTGGCCTCGGTGCGGAAGATCTTCATCCAGCCGTCCCTGCGGATCAGAGCCTCGGCATGCGACGCCTCGATCAGGTCCTTGTGCTCGATGATCGAATTCTCGATCAGCGGCGCATAGGCCTTGGTAATCATCTCGTGCCGCTTCGGATTGGAGTTCCACCAGTAGCGGGCGAGGAAGGCGAGCTGGCTCGGCAGTGCCTTGAGGTGATAATGCGCATCGATGCGGTTGTTCAGCGCATAGCGCAGCAGCAGCCCGAGCTGCTGGGGAAAACCGTAGGGCATGACCCCTTCACGCTGGATCAGGCCGGCATTGCCGAAGGAGGTTTCGTGACCCGGCTCCCTGCGGTCGATGAGCGTCACCTGCCGACCGCGGCGTTGAAGATGAATGGCCGTCGAAACCCCGACGATACCAGCGCCGAGCACGATTGCGTTTTTGGTCATTTTCGCCTGCATTCCACTGCATTTTGAGAGCTAAAATGCCCATCTCGATGCGGCGGCGCAAACGAAAAATCGCATTTCATTTCAAAATCATTGCGCTTTTCAGTGCGGCATTTTCAGCCCTGATGCGCACCGTCAGGATGGCGGCATTGAGGAGTGAAAAGACCAGCGCATAAAACGGCATGCCGAAGGCAAGAGGCAGGGCTGCGATCTCGCCTGTCACGATCATGTAGTTCGGGTGTTTGAAGAAGCGGTAGGGGCCGCCTACGACGAGCGGCGCGCCAGGCAGGATGATGATGCGCGTCGTCCAGCGCTCCCGGAGCGTCGCCAGCACCCATAGCCGCAACACCTGCAGCAGCATGAAAACACAGAACCAAAAGGGCTGGATCGGCTGTCCCGCCGCCAGCATCCAGAGCCCGACGAGCCAGCCCGTATGGAGCGCCACCATATAGGGGTAATGGTCAGGCGCGATCTCGCGCGCTCCCCTTGCAAAGAGTGCCATCGTGTTGCGGCGCGCTATGACGAGTTCGGCGAGCCTCTGGGCGGTCACGAAGGTCAGGAGAGCGATGGAAGGCCACATCATGCGACCCTCCGCAATGTTACGCAGCTTGCTGTAAATCCCGGCCCCATGGCGATCATCGCCGCCCGGTCGGGCAGGCCTTTGTTGATAGCGCGCTCTAGAACGAAGAGCACTGTCGGCGAGGACATGTTGCCGTAATCTGCAAGCACCGAACGCTCGATGTCGAGCGTATCGGGCGCCATCGAAAGCGTGCTCTCCATCGCAGTCAGCACCTTGGTGCCGCCGGGGTGACAGATGAAACGGTCGATATCGCCGCGCTTTAGCCCGCTGCGCGCCAGAATGCCATCGATTGCCGGGCCGAGTTCCTTTTCTGCGAAAGGCGGTAGTCCCTGCGCCAGCAGGATGCCGAGCCCGGTGTCGTCGATCTTCCAGCCCATGATATCGAGCGTATCGGGAAACAGGTGATCGCCGGCCGATTCCACTTCCGCCACGCCGCCTTCGCCCGATCGCAGCAGGCAGGCTGCAGCCCCATCGCCGAAAAGCGCTGTTGCGATGATGTTCGGTTTGGTCAGCTCGTCCAGACGGAAGGCGAGCGTGCAAAGCTCGATGGCGACGAAGAGCACGACGGCACCCGGGCGGCTGCGCGCCAGCCGCGAGGCGATGCCGAAACCGGAAACGCCGGCAGCGCAGCCGAGACCGAAGACGGGCACGCGCTCGATATCCGCGCGAAACCCGAGCCGGCCGGCGAGCCGCGCATCGAGGCTGGGCGTAGTAATGCCAGTGGAGGAGACCGTCACCACGCAATCGACCTGATCGACGGTTAGCCCGGCCTGATCAAGCGCGCGCTTTGCCGTTGCAACGAACAGCGCGCCGGCGACCTCTTCATAGGCTTCCATCCTGTCTTGCCAGCCATGCGTCTCTTCGAACCAGGAGAGGGGGCGGGCGGCATGACGCTTTGCGATCCCGGCATTCTCGAAGACGCGCGCGAGGTGACGGAATTCCTTGAAGCGGTCGGCAAACAGGCGGGCTGAGGCCTCGGCAGCCTGGCTCTGCGGGATGATATGGTCTGGAACTGCGGTGACAAGACTTAAGAGTCTAACGGATTGCGACACAATATTCTCCTTGGTCGTTCCCGGCGGAACAAGCGGAAAACACGCCGGCTGGCGAGTTTATTCGACTTGATGCATTTCACGAAGCAGTGATCCGAAAAATTCTGGAGACGGCCGAATAAAGCTGCTGGCAGCGGTGTTCACTCCTCGCAACGTCATTTTCCGAGGAGTTATCCCATGACGACCAAGACTGTCCGCATTGCTTCCCTCGTGCTCGGCAGCTGCATTGCCGCTTCTGTCTTCTCCGGCCCCGTCTTCGCGATCGGCGACGACAGCAGCACCATGCCGGTCTGCAAGAAGGGCGAGATCTACGACAAGAAGGCAAAGAAATGCGTCAAGCAGCAGAGCGCCAACGTAACGGACGACAACCGTACCGATTACGCCTACTCGCTCGCCAAGGCCGGCCGTTATGAAGAAGCGCTCGCCATGCTCGATACGGTCCAGGACAAGAACAACGCCGAATGGCTGAACTATCGCGGTTATGCCACCCGCAAGCTCGGCCGCACGGACGAGGGCATCTCCTACTATCTGCAGTCGGTGAAGCTCGATCCCCAATATGCCAAGGTCCGCGAATATCTCGGCGAAGCCTATGTCATCAAGGGTGAGCTCGACCTCGCCAAGGAGCAACTGACGACAATCAAGGCGATCTGCGGCACCGGATGCGAGGAGTATCAGGACCTCAACGCTGCCATCATCGATCCGTCGAAGATCTGAGCTTGCGCGAGGCAGGAGAGAGGCAAGGTTGATTGAAGGGTATTTCCGGATGTCGGTCGCACATACCACATTTCCTGCCTATAGTCGCGCCAGAACAGAATCGCCGGTCCGACCGGCGATTCTGAAACAGCCAGTCAGCCCGGAGGCGACCATCGCGAGCGAAGCGGATATCAGGAGCGGCCTGGCGGAACATCTCGACCGTCTGTGGCGCTATGGTTTCGTCCTTTCGCATCAGCGCGACGTGGCTGACGATCTCGTGCAGGCAACCTGTGTTCGCGCACTAGAGCGGGTCGATCAGTTCGTAGCAGGCACAAGGCTCGACCGCTGGCTGTTTTCGATCCTGCATTCGATCTGGCTGAATGAAATCCGCGCCCGTCGCGTGCGCCAGGGTCAAGGGTTCATCGATGCGGACGAGGCGCTCACCTTTGACGGCGCCCGCGACACCGAAACGCATGTCATGGCGAACCAGGTTTTGAAACAGGTGAACGCGCTGCCCGAGGCGCAGCGTTCGGCGGTTTTCCTCGCCTATGTGGAAGGGCTTTCCTACCGCGAGGTCGCCGCCATACTCGATGTTCCGATCGGCACCGTGATGAGCCGGCTGGCAGCTGCCCGCGCGAAGCTCTCCGAGGCCGTACCGGTAGGGGGGATTTGAATGAACACGAAGCACTCAATGCCCTCCGACGAGGAACTGACCGCCTTCATCGACGGTGAACTTGGGCCTGAGGAAGCTGCCCGGATCGAGGCCATGGTCGAGAAAGACGAGGCTGTCGTCGAACGGCTGGAATTCCTGGCGCGGGCAAGCCTGCCTTACAAGCAAGCCTTTGCGCCGCTGCTCGATGCCGCTCCGCGGGCAAGGCTCGTAGCCATGTTATCAGCCATTCCCGCCGCCCGACCTGCAAGGCCGGCTGCCTTCGTGAGCCGTCGAGGCTTTCTCGGCGCGCTTGCCGCTTCGGTCGTTGCCGGCGTCGCCGTCGACCGCGCCATGATCGGTGTCGGAGCAAGTTTCTCGCGCAAGGATGAAAACAGCGAATGGCGCGCCGTCGTTGCCGAATATATCTCGCTCTATACGCCTCAAACGCTCGCCGGTCCCGTTCCGGCCAGAGATGTGCAGGCAGCGCAGCTCGCCAGTCTGGACGGCAATCTCGGCCTGCAACTCTCGCCGGAGCAGGTCGCCCTGCCGGATATCGATTTCAAGCGCGCCCAGATCCTGCAATATGATGGCAAGCCGCTCGCCCAGATCGCCTATCTGGATCCCGAGACTGGCCCAATGGCGCTCTGCATCGTCGCCTCCGACGGCGGCCCGAAGGCTCCCGATATCGAAGGCCGTAAGGGCATGAATGTCGTCTATTGGGCGAACGCCACCCATGCCTTCATGCTCATTGGCCACGCACCCGTCGACCGCATGACCGAGATCGCCGATGCGGTACGGAGCAAGATCTCCGTCTGACGAGCAGCTGACGGCTTCTGGCCGTCATCCGTCAATTCGCCGTGCTGGCAAGCAGAAGATTTGCCAGTGATGCGCCGCCATCCGGTTCCGGCGGCTGAGCGTTGACCTCGATGACACCAGAGGTTTTCGGCTTCAGGGTCGGTCGCGGCGCCTTGGCGGGCAAGGGTGCGCCCGTTGCCTTGCCGGCCGAGCAATTTCCGGACGTGCTGCTCTCGACATGCGGTTTGCCGTCAGCGCCGCCGAAGTAGCGGACGCTGCGGGTGCAGACGCCGTTGCCGGACATCGTCGAAACCATCGAATAGCCCTGCATGCCGGCCGGCAGCCCATTGAGGTCGACATCAGTCTGATTGCCCGGCGATGTCCGCATCATGCTGTCTGCCTGTTGCATCATCGCGGCAGCCTGGCGGTCCATGGCCGCGGATATTCGGTCCAGATCGGCAAAGGGAGCGGAAGGCCAGAAGGGATCGAAAAGGCCCGAATCCGGCTCACTGTCGAACCGGATTTGCGGCGGTCGGTCACCGGCGTAACGAATGCGCTCGAGCGAACCATCGGGTAATCGCACGACGAGGACATGGGTATCGGGTGATTTGTGATCGAGGCTCTCGGCCACAGCCGGGCCGGTAAGTGCGGCGGCGATTGCCGCGGCGCTCATGAGAAATGCGATACGAAGCCTTTGCATAGGGGCCTCCTGAGATGGGAAGAACACCAATCCAACTGTCCGCACGAACCAAGTGCAGCGGGGACGACGGTGAGGATCATTGTGGCGCAGGCCGAATTTGTGGCGCGCTAGTGCGGCGTGGCGACGCAGAAAGCGGGCATCGAAAGCATATCGCGCAAAAGTGTTCGGCGGTTTTGCGGGGGAGATGACGAGGTAAAGCCTGGCAAGCGAATCCGCGTGATCGCAACGCGCTCTAGAACGGCTGTGTCTTGTCCGAAACCTGGCTGGCCTGATTGACCGGGACGAGGCGGTTCAGGCAGTTGACGTAGGTCGTATACATCTGTTGCAACCGCGAGAAAGGCACCACCCAAGGCTCTTCATTTCCGGCAAAATCCAGCTCCATATCCGGCGTGCCGACAAAGGAATTCTTCAGGACCTTCTTGATCTGAGCCACGCCCGTCTTCTCGGTTGCCGGCAGGATGCGAAGCGTTTTGCTGTCGAAGGCTTCGGCCGCAACAGCCTTGGTGCCGGAATAGCCGATGAGCGTCACCTTGGTCGTCGTGCCCTCGGGAATATCCCAGCCATCCTTCGAAACCAGCCACATGGCACTATCGAGGCTCTGGCGGAATTCGACCGTCTTGCCGAGCTCGTTGTTCCAGACCAGCCGGCAATAAGATGGTTTCTCACCGACGAACCCGACCGACCACTGCCGCGCCTCGCCCATCCATTCTGTCTCGCTCTGGGTCGTCTCGCTTCGGGCGGTGGCCGGAAGGAGAAGTGCCGCCAGCAATATCGCAGAAAAGGTCTTCATGGCTCGAATCGTCTCCAGGGAGCTGGGGTGATTCTAGCGGCGGAAGGTTGAGGTTTTGCTACTGCGGTTGGCGCAAATTGGGCGCAGAAAAGTTATGAACTGAAGATCGCAGAGTTTAGCGGGAGAGAAATTTTGGCTGGGGAACCTGGACTCGAACCAAGATTAACGGAGTCAGAGTCCGTCGTTCTACCATTGAACTATTCCCCAGCAGGCGCTGCCGAAGCATGGCTTGGCTGCTGTGCGGCGCTTATAACCAAAACGACGCCGAATGCAAATACCCGTTTTGAAAAAATTCGATCCCTCCACGGCGGGTGAAAATCAGGCGGTTAAAATCCGGAATCAAAAAGAATTTGGTGATTTCGCCACTCGCTGATATCTTCGCGCCAACGCAAAAATCGAATGAGCGCCTGCTGCATACCTTTCTGGACTTGCGCGGCGCGATGGAAAACGAACGTGGAAGACCCCGAAGGCGGCGTGAAGCCGCAATTTGACGGGGCGTCGGCGGCAGGGCGCAAGGACGGCAAGAAGTCCAGGCGTCGCAAGGGCAAGCGTGGCGGGCAATCCCGCGGCGCCGCTCATCCCGCTTCGCATGATCTCTCCGGCCACGCCGGGGAGGCAGCGCGCCCGAAGGAAGACACCGAAAGCCCGGCCCGCAAGCGGAAACGCCGTCGTCGTGGTGGGCGTGGCGCATCCCAATCCGATACTGTCGTCCAGCCGGAGCCTGTGGTTCAGGCCGTCAGTCAAGGCCATGGTCCGCGGCCGGATGGTGATTCGTCCTCCAGCCGGCGTAACCGACGCAAGCATCGCAGCAAGCGCGGCCTGCAGGGTAGGCCGCTCGCTCCCGTGCAGCCGACGCCGTCCGCAAGGCCCGAACATCGCGCTGAAGCGCCGTCGCGTCCTCTGCCGCGCGAGATGCGCGATGGTGAAGCGGCGAATCGCAGGGACCGTCATCCAGGTCATGAAGAGGGGCGGGCAGGGGGTGAACATCCCTGGCCGGACGAACTCTATGCTGCGCTCGATCTCGGCACCAACAATTGCCGCCTGCTGATCGCCCAGCCGACGCGCCCCGGCCAGTTCCGCGTCGTGGATGCCTTTTCCCGTATCGTGCGCCTTGGCGAGGGGCTTGCCGCCAGCGGCAGGCTGTCCGACGAGGCGATGGAAAGGGCCGTCGATGCGCTGAGAATCTGCGCCTCCAAGCTCCGGAACCGCGAGATCCGCCGTATGCGGCTGATTGCGACCGAGGCCTGCCGCCAGGCGGCCAACGGCGAGGAGTTCCTGCAGCGCGTTGTAGTCGAGACCGGACTGGAGCTCGAGATCATCGATCGCGAAACCGAGGCGCGGCTTGCCGTTTCCGGCTGCTCCTCTCTGGTCGGCCGCGAGACGCGCTCCGTCGTCCTCTTTGATATCGGCGGCGGTTCCTCGGAAATTGCCGTCATCCGCATCGGCGATAACCGCTTCGCCCGCCTTGCCAATCACATCACCCACTGGACCTCGCTGCCCGTCGGCGTCGTCACCCTCTCGGAACGGCACGGTGGCCGCGATGTGACGCCCGATGTTTTCGAAGGCATGGTGAGCGAGGTTGCGGGCATGCTGTCGAGTTTCGATTGCCCCGAGATCGAGATTGCCGAAGATGGCGATTTCCATCTGATTGGCACTTCGGGCACGGTGACGACACTCGCTGGCGTGCATCTCGACCTGCCGCGTTACGACCGCCGCAAGGTCGATGGCATATGGCTGTCGGATGATGAGGTTTCCGCCATGCAGGCGAAGCTTCTCTCCTGGAATTTCGAAAGCCGCGCCGCCAATCCCTGCATCGGGCCGGATCGCGCCGATCTGGTGCTTGCCGGCTGCGCCATCCTGGAGGCGATCCGCCGCCGTTGGCCGAGCCCGCGCATGCGTGTCGCAGATCGCGGCTTGAGGGAAGGCCTGCTCACCGACATGATGGCCGATGACGGCGTCTGGCGGCGCCATCGCAACCGCCGCGGCCAGCGGGGAAACAAGGGGTAGGCATGACCAAGCCAACGATTGCGGGAAGCCGCACCGGCCGCAAGCTCGGCCAACGCGTTAAGAAGAAGAAGCTCAAGGCCTCCTCACGCCAGTGGCTGGAGCGCCATATCAACGATCCCTATGTGCAGCGCGCCCAGCTGGAAGGCTATCGCGCCCGCGCGGCCTTCAAGCTGCTGGAGATCGATGAGAAATACAACATCCTGAAGGGCGCAAGGCGCATCATCGACCTCGGGGCCGCTCCCGGCAGTTGGTCGCAGATCGCCGCAAAAGTGACCGGATCGACGGATGAGGATATCCGCGTCGCCGCAATCGACTTTCTGGAAATGACGCAGCTTCCCGGCGTCACGGTACTGCAGCTCGACTTCCTTGATCCGACAGCCCCGGAAAAGCTGATGGAAGCCGTTGGCGGTACGCCGGATCTGGTGCTCTCTGACATGGCGGCACCCACGACCGGCCATCATCGCACCGATCACCTGCGCACCATGCACCTTTGTGAGGTCGCAGCGCACTTTGCCGTCGAGGTGCTAGGGGAGGGCGGGCACTTCCTCGCCAAAACCTTCCAAGGCGGCACCGAGCGCGATCTGCTCGCCATGCTGAAGCAGCATTTCCGCCAGGTCGTGCACGTCAAACCTACGTCATCTCGTGCCGAATCGGTCGAGATGTTCCTGCTGGCGAAGGGTTTCAAAGGCCGCAAGGCCGAGGCGGAGCCCGAGGACGCTTGATCTTGGCGCCAGTCCTGCGGATGATGATTTCCCAGGACTGGATACTATCGATCCCATGCTTCTCTACGTTACATTCGGCACCAACGATCTCGATCGCGCGCGGCATTTCTATGATGCCGTTCTGCCGGCGCTCGGCTACCGGCGCCAGCGCAATTCGGAGGAGGAAATCGGCTATGCCTCCGATGGCGACACGCGCTGCCGCTTCTGGGTGGTAACTCCCTTCAACCGGCGCCGCGCGACGAACGGCAACGGCTCCATGGTGGCTTTCGAGGCGGAGACGCGAGCGGCGGTGGATGCTTTCCATGCGGCGGCAATGGCCACTGGCGCTATCGACGAAGGCAAGCCGGGGCTACGCTCCTATCACGCGCATTTCTACGCAGCCTATGTCCGGGATCTCGACGGCAACAAGCTGTGCGCCGTCTGTGAAAAAGCCGAAGAACCGCCCTTTATTTGACGGCCTGTTCGGCGTTGATCGTCGGCGGCACGCGCTTGGCGCGGTGGCCGGAAACGGAAGCCCCTGCGTCCTTCGCCATGCGGGCAAAGGGGATGGTTGCGATGACGGTCAGGCCGGCGATGACAAAGAAGGCGATGTGGAAATCGATGACCTGCAGTTCGGCGCCGCGGAAATAGATCGAGGTTTCCAGGATCGAGGCGGCAAGGGCAACCCCGAGCGCCAGGCTGATCTGCTGCATCACCGAGGCCATGGATGTCGCCTGGCTCGCCTGCGCGTCGTCGATATCCGCAAAGGCCAGCGCATTGACACCGGTAAACATGAAGGAACGGGAGAAGCCGCCGACCAGCAGCACGCCGATGATGACGAGATGCGATGTCTCCGGCGTGAAGAGGCCGGTCACGGCCGTCACAACCGTGGTCACGGCGCCGGCGCACAGAAGCGTGGTGCGGAAGCCGATAGCCTTGTAGACGCGTCGCGCGATGAACTTCGTCGTGATGGCGCCGATCGCGCCGGCAAATGTGATAAGGCCCGATTGAAAGGGTGTCAGGCCAAATCCGAGCTGCAGCATTAGCGGCGTCAGAAACGGCATCGCGCCGACGCAGATGCGAAACAGAGTTCCGCCGCTCGTCGAGGCGCGGAAGGTCGAATTCTTGAATAGTTTGAGGTCAAGGATCGGCGTCGGATAGCGCCTGGCATGGCGCACATAGAGCACGCCGCAGATGATGCCGATTGCCGTGGCCGAGATGCCGATGATCGGCGGCAGGGCCGGAAGGCTGACGACCGACAGGCCAAAGACGACGCCGGCGGCCGCAAGGCTGGTCAGGATGAAGCCGTTGAAATCGAGCTTCGGCGGAGCTGTCGCTTCTATTTCCGGCAGGAAGATCGTCGCCAGCCATACGCCGATGACGCCGACAGGCACGTTGATCAGGAAGATCCAGTGCCAGCTGAAATAGGTGGTGATGAAGCCGCCGAGCGGCGGGCCGGCAAGCGGACCGACAAGGGCCGGGATCGTCAACAGCGCCATGGCCGAGACCAGTTCGCTTTTCTGCGTCGTCCGCACCAGCACGAGGCGTCCGACAGGCGTCATCATCGCGCCTCCCATGCCCTGCAGGAAGCGTGCGAAGACGAATTCGACGAGGCTCGAAGAGAAGGCGCAGAAGATCGAGCCGACGACGAAGACGCAGATTGCCAGCCGGAAGATTTTCTTGGCGCCGAAGCGATCCGCCATCCAGCCGCTGATCGGAATGAACACCGCAAGCGCCACCATGTAGGAGGTAAGCGCCAACTTCAGGGTAATTGGTCCGACATGCAGATCGGCCGCAATCGCCGGCAAGGCCGTTGCGATTACTGTCGAGTCCATCTGTTCCATGAAGAGGGCAACGGCGAGGATCAGGGGGACGATGCGGTTCATAGGCGAATGCCTTGATGGCTGCGGATGGGGCTTGGGAGGCCCGTGCTGTGTAGTCCCAGATAGGGGCTCTGCCAATCCCTCAATCGATCCCGGTGACACGTTTGGATCACGACTGCGTGAGACGACTTGCTCGACACTTTCATCTCTCAAGATTGACATATGCTTACCCGGCCGGAGCAAGAAATCTCGCTGGAACGGCAGGATATATCGGGGGTCGTGCGGCGACGCACCGCACAGTATGGAGGATGGATATATGACGACATCTGATGGAATAAAGCGGCGCACGCTTTTTGCCGCAGGCCTTGGTCTGCTGGCCGCGCCGGTCATCTTGAGAGTAACGGCCCGGGCGGCCGCAACTGGAGAAACAGGCAATATGGAAGTCACCCCGCAGCCGCAGATCAATCAGTTCAAGCTCGGCTCATTCAAGTTCACTGCCGTTCGCGATGGTTTCAATGTCATTGAAAAGCCGAATGAAACTTTCGGTTCCAATCAGGATCCGCAGGCCGTTCAGGCGCTTCTCGCCGCCAATTTTCTGCCGACCGACAAGTTCGTAAACAGCTATGCGCCTGTGGTCGTTGATACGGGTTCCGATGTCATTGTCGTCGATACCGGCTTTGGGGCCGGCGGTCGCGAGCGGGGCATGGGCCAGTTCAGCGCCGGCCTTAAGGCTGCAGGCTATTCGCCAGACGACGTCACGGTCGTGGCGCTGACGCATCTGCATGGAGACCATATCGGCGGCCTCATGGAAAATGGCGCACCCGCCTTCAAGAATGCCCGCTATGTTATCGGCCAGGCCGAATATGATTTCTGGTCGGACAAGGCGCGTGAAGGCACGCCGGCGGAGGGCGGCCACAAGGCGGTGCTTGCGAATGTCGTGCCGCTCGCCGAAAAGGCGACCTTCGTCAAGGAAGGCGACACCATCGCGCCTGGGCTGACCGCGATGCTCGCGACAGGCCATACGCCCGGCCACATGATCTTCCACGTCGAGTCCGACGGCAAACGGCTGATCATGACGGGTGACACGGCAAACCACTACGTCCTGTCGCTGCAGCGTCCGGACTGGGAAGTGCGTTTCGACATGGACAAGGCTCAGGCGGCCGCGACCCGCAAGAAGGTGTTCGACATGATCGCCAGCGACAAGATCGCCTTCCTCGGCTATCACATGCCGTTCCCGGCGGTCGGTTTCGTGGAGAAACAGGAGACCGGTTACCGCTTCGTGCCGAAGACCTATCAGTTCGACATCTGAGGTCGCGCAAAAGTGCGTCGCGGTTTTGCGAGAACGACATGCGACACGCGTTCTCTGCATGGCTGCCATACCGAGCCCGGCCCCGTGCCGGGCCTTTTTGCTATTTCCTTCCTGTCATAGACGTGTTACCAGCCCTCGCCAACTTCCATAAACTCATGCACACCGCCGGTGCGGACGATTCGTACCGGGTGGGTCGCATTTTTCTTTCTTGAAGGAATTTGGCCATGGCTCGCATCATAGAAACGCCAACCGGACTGGACGCACTCACCTTCGATGACGTGCTGCTGCAACCCGGTCATTCCGAAGTCCTCCCCGGCCAGACGAGCGTCGCAACGCGCCTTGCACCCGACTTCGAGCTGAATATCCCGATCATTTCTGCCGCGATGGATACTGTGACCGAGGGTCGCCTGGCGATCGCCATGGCACAGGCTGGCGGCCTTGGCGTCATTCATAAGAACCTGACGCCGATCGAGCAGGCCGAGCAGGTTCGCCAGGTCAAGAAGTTCGAAAGCGGCATGGTCGTCAATCCCGTGACCATCGGCCCGGACGCGACGCTTGCCGATGCCCTGGCGCTGATGAAGATGCACGGCATCTCCGGCATTCCGGTCGTCGAAAAATCCGGCCGCCTCGTCGGCATCCTTACAAACCGCGACGTCCGCTTTGCCTCCGATCCGAGCCAGAAGATCTACGAACTCATGACCCGCGAAAACCTCGTGACGGTCAAGGAGAGCGTCGATCAGCAGGAGGCCAAGCGCCTTTTGCATTCTCACCGCATCGAGAAGCTGCTGGTTGTCGACGGCGAAGGCCGCTGCGTCGGCCTCATTACCGTCAAGGATATCGAAAAGGCCCAGCTGAACCCGAACGCCTCCAAGGATGCGCAGGGCCGCCTGCGTGCTGCCGCTGCCGTCGGCGTCGGCGACGATGGTTTCGAGCGTGCCGAACGGCTGATCGATGCCGGCGTCGACCTGCTCGTCGTCGATACGGCGCACGGCCATTCCGCCCGCGTTCTGGAAGCGGTTGGCCGCGTCAAGAAACTTTCCAACTCCGTTCGCATCATGGCCGGCAATGTCGCGACCTATGATGGCACCAAGGCGCTGATCGATGCCGGTGCTGACGCCGTCAAGGTCGGTATTGGACCGGGTTCGATCTGCACGACGCGTATCGTCGCCGGCGTTGGCGTTCCGCAGCTCGCTGCGATCATGTCGGCAGTCGAGGCTGCAAGGGACCAGGATATTCCTGTCATCGCCGATGGCGGCATCAAGTTCTCGGGTGACGTGGCCAAGGCCATCGCATCGGGTGCTTCCGCCGTCATGGTGGGCTCGCTGCTTGCCGGCACCGATGAAAGCCCGGGCGAGGTCTATCTCTACCAGGGCCGCTCCTTCAAGGCCTATCGCGGCATGGGTTCGGTCGGTGCCATGGCACGCGGCTCGGCAGACCGTTACTTCCAGGCGGAAGTGCGCGACACGCTGAAGCTCGTGCCCGAAGGCATCGAAGGCCAGGTCCCGTACAAGGGTCCGGTCTCCGGCGTCCTGCATCAGCTCGCCGGCGGCCTCAAGGCTGCCATGGGCTATGTCGGCGGCAAGGATCTCAAGGAGTTCCAGGAGCGCGCAACCTTCGTGCGCATCTCCGGTGCCGGGCTCCGTGAAAGCCATCCGCATGACGTGACGATCACCCGCGAAAGCCCGAACTATCCGGGCGTCGGCGTCTGACAATGAAAGCGGGCAGCGCAATTCCACTCTGGATCATCGCGCTGCTCGCAGCCCTCTGCCTCGTCGTTCTCGGCTGGACAACCTTTGGCTACACCGTGCCATTCGAGCATGAGACCGGCCAGGCGATGCTCGACACCTATTTCTCCGGCTACGACGTGTCCGCCGTCTTCCACATGCAGACGCTGCTCGATCAGAACGAGACGGCAAACCGCATTCTCCGGGCCATGTATTTCGGCCCGGAACTCCTCTTTCCCGCCCTGCTGACAGCCCTTCTATTCCTGATCTTCCTGCGGCTCGGGCCGATCGAGACATGGCGCGGCAAGCAGGCGCCGCGTCTTCTGGGCCGGATCACCTATATTCTGCCCTTCCTCTACGGCTTCGCCGATTACGGGGAAAACATCTCGAGCCTCGTTGCGTTCAGCAATAGCAGTGCCGCGGGCTTTGCTGCCCAGATCCTGCCGTGGATGACCAAGCTGAAATTCGCGAGCCTTGCCGTCTGCGCCATCCTGCTTGTGCGCAGCGCGCTTCTTCACCAATCGCGCGAAAGCTGAACCCTATCGCGGCCAGCGCCACACAGGGTGCGAGAGCCTCGCTGCAAGGAAATCACCGAGCACTTCCACCTTTGCCGGCCGGGCACGCGCCGATGGCGTGACGAAATAGACGGCGCCTTTCGGCAGGGTCCAGTCGGTGAGGATCGCTTTCAGGCGCCCGTCGTCAAGATATTCGTAGGCCATGAACTCCGGCAGTTCGACAATGCCGAGACCACGCAATGCCATCGGGATCAGGGCCTCCGAATTGGTGGCGCGCAGTGGCCCGGTCGGCACCACGATTTCCTCTTCTCCTGCCTTGTTGCTGAAACGCCAGATATCCTGGCGCGGCCGGTAGGCATAACCGAGGCAATGATGCGCCGCGAGTTCTCGGGGATGCCGCGGGCAGCCGTATCTTTCGAGATAGGCGGGTGCCGCCAGAATGAAGGGCGCCACCGGCGTCAGCCTCTTTGCCACCAGCGAGGAATCCGGCAGCACGGCAATCCGCAGAGCCGCATCGAAACCCTCGCCGACGAGGTCGACTACGGCATCGCTCATATGCATATCGATCGAGACCTCGGGATAGGCCTCGAAGAAATCGGGCAGGATCGGCGCCAGCCATTGGCGCCCGAAGACCATCGGCACGGCAAGACGGATCAGCCCGCGCGGCTGGCTCGAAAGCTCGCGCGCCGCATTCTCCGCGGCCTCTGCCTCCGCGTAAATGTGCTGGGCCCGATCAACCAGCCGCAGCCCGAAATCAGTCAGCGCCAGCTGCCGCGAAGTGCGATTGAAGAGCCGTGCGCCGAGCCGCTCCTCCAGCCGGCTGACCGCCCGCGAAACCGTCGGTACCGAAACGCCGAGCGTCTTGGCGGCACGAGCGAAGGAGCGTTCCTCGGCCACCTTGGCAAACATCGCCAGGCCTTCGAAATCCGGAAAACTCATTGTTTCATTCCTGCAATGATGTCTTTCATTTCTTTCTATTCCGAAACGAAATCGCCGTCCACATCTTCAGCTCAGTCGAACACAACAGGAGACGACGACAATGACAAACAGACTGAATGGAAAGATCGCGGTCATCACTGGTGCCACTTCGGGCATCGGCCTTGCCACCGCAAGACGCTTTGCAGCCGAAGGCGCGCGCGTCTTCATCACCGGCCGCCGCAAGGAAGTATTGGATGCGGCCGTCGCCGAAATCGGCGGCAATGTCACCGGCGTCCAGGCCGACTCCGCAAATCTTGCCGATCTTGACCGTCTTTATGATCAGGTAAAGGCAGAGGCCGGCCGTATCGACGTGCTCTTCGTCAATGCCGGCGGCGGCTCCTTCGCTCCGATCGGCGCAATTACCGAAGAACAGTATGACGACACCTTCGGCCGCAATGTGAAGGGCGTGCTCTTCACCGTGCAGAAGGCGCTGCCGCTGCTCGGCAAGGGTTCCTCCGTCATCCTGACCGGCTCGACGGCAGGCGCCACCGGCACGCCGGCCTTCAGCGTCTACGCGGCCTCGAAGGCTGCAATCCGAAACTTCTCCCGCAACTGGATCCTCGATCTCAAGGATCGCGGCATCCGCATCAATACGCTGAGCCCCGGCCCAACGGAGACGACCGGCCTCGTCGAACTCGCCGGCCAGGACAAGGCGCAGCAGCAGGGCCTGCTGGATTATCTGGCCTCGCAGGTTCCGCTTGGCCGCGTCGGGCGTCCGGAAGAAATCGCTGCAACGGCGCTCTTCCTCGCCTCCGATGACTCGAGCTTCATCACCGGCGCCGAGATCTTTGTCGACGGTGGTATTGCCCAGGTCTGACCCTGAAGACGGCCCGCTCCGTGGCGGGCCGTCTCGGCTCTGGCATCCATCCGGCCTTTCCGCTACTGGTCGCGCAGTCGCGTAAACGAAGGAATGATTGATGACCGGCTTCGAGATGTTTTGGCCTCTGCTTGCCCATGTTCTGCTGGTCTATATTCTCTACGGGTTGCTTGGCCTGCGCCGCCGCAAGGTGGTCCAGGAGGGCCGGATGAAGAAATCCGATTATCGCGAAAACCGCGACGAACCCGTCGAAAGTCTCTGCGTCAAGAACAGCCTCGCCAACCAGTTCGAGCTGCCGGTACTCTTCTATGCCTGCAGCATTCTTCTTTATATCACCGAGGCGGATAATCTGGTGGCGGTCGTGCTTGCCTGGCTTTTCGTCGCCCTGCGCTATGCGCATGCCTATGTGCATGTGACCAGCAACGACCTGCGCTATCGCAGCCCGCTCTTTGCCGCCGGCTTCGTCGTGTTGGCTGGCATGTGGGCCTGGCTTGCCGGCTGGATGCTATTCTCCTGATCCCGCGATTTTCTCCAGGTAGGCCGGTAACACAGTTTTGTTCCTGCGTTATCGGCCGCTGACCTATGTTCCCCCTTGCCGATTGGGCATGGGGTGGGAACAGAGGAGGTCTGTCATGGAAAAGCCCGTCATTACGCAGGCAATGATCAACGCCTATGATGAATATACGCATCTGACGCTGGATCGCCGCAGCTTCATGGACAAGCTTACGAAGCTTGCAGGCTCTGCAACCGCGGCAGCCGCAATCGCGCCGCTGCTGGCCGCCAACAAGGCAGCCGCCGAGGTCGTCGCCGAAAATGACGATCGACTGACCGGCCAGAATATTACCTATCCGGGCAGCGGCGGCGACATGAAAGGCTATCTGGTGCAGCCGAAGAATGCATCCGGCAAGCTCGGCGCGGTCATCGTCATCCACGAGAACCGCGGCCTCAATCCGCATATCCGCGATGTCGCTCGCCGCATGGCGCTCGAAGGTTTCGTGGCACTCGCACCGGATTTCCTCTCGCCGCAGGGCGGCACGCCCGAGAACGAGGATCAGGCGCGCGATATGTTCAGCAAACTCGATGCGGCCACAGTCGCCGCAAATGGTGAGGCGACTGTCCTTTACCTCTCCAAGCTCGATACGACAAACGGCAATGTCGGCGCCATCGGCTTCTGCTGGGGTGGTGGCGCAGTCAACACCCTTGCCACCAAATCGCCCGAACTGAAAGCGGGCGTGGCCTACTATGGAGCACAACCGCCGGCCTCGGCGGTTACGAACATCAAGGCGGCGCTTCTGCTTCATTATGCCGGCCTCGACGATCGCATCAATGCCGGCATCGATGCCTACAAGAAGGCGCTGGAGGAGAATGGTAAAAAATTCGAGATCTACGTCTATGATGGCGTCAACCACGCCTTCAACAACGATACCTCGGCTGCCCGCTATGACAAGGCAGCGGCCGATCTCGCTTGGAGCCGCACGGTCGCGTTCCTGAAGCAGAACCTTGCCTGAGCGGGCTTCCGCAGAGTGTCGCAGGACGAAACGGGCGTGGTGAGCCCGCTTGCTTGACGAAGTGTTAAGCGCTCTTTTTGCACAGACCAAAACGGGGCGTAATGCCCCGTTTTTTATTGGCTCTTGCCATTGCCTAAAATCCGACCATTTCCATTTACGACGGATGAATACCTGCATGTCATATCGGCCCGAAGCGCCGGTATGACAGATCGCTTGCGCCGCTGAATAACAAGACAGATGGGAACTACATGGGCGCGGACATTTCGGATCGTATTGCTCTTCGCAGAAAGCCGAAACAGGAGCGCAGCATTCAGCGGCTGGACCTTATCCTCAACGCCGCCGCCACTCTCATTGCCGAAAAGGGCGTCAGCGCCATGCGGATGACTGAACTTGCCGTCGCCGCAAACGTTCCGATCGGCTCGGTCTATCAGTATTTCCCCGAGAAAGCGGCGATCGTCAAAGCGCTGTTCGACCGTCATGCGCAGGCAATCCAGCAGAAGACGGCTGAGATGTTCGCGGATGTTCGTTCCCTGGATGAAGCGCTCGACCTGATCTCGGCGATGATCGACTGGTACTACACCGAATACCGCAATGATGCTGCCTATCTCGGCGTCTGGATGGGTACGGAGACAGATCAGGACCTGCTGCGCCTGAACATCGAGCATAGCGGCCGGGTTGCGGAGATCTTCCAGGAAGCTGTGCGTCGTCAGGCGCCGGAATACTGCGATGAGCAGATGAAAGCGCGCACTTACCTTTTCAGCCACCTGATCGGCGCGGCAATTCGCCTTGCGGTCTTGAGCGAAGATGGCCTTGGCGAGCGTATTCTCGACGAATGGAAGCGCGTCATCCGCGCTTCCCTCTTTGCTCCGACATCCGCGTCGGCGGCCTGAACCTTTTACCAGCTCGGCATCATGCTCGCCGCAGCCTTCAGCCGCGGATAGTGACGGGCATAACCTGTCTTCACATCCTGCTCGAGCCCGTCTTCGATGACGGTCGGCGTGATGTTGTCGAGACAGGCGGTGATATGCGCCGTGATCGCATTCATCAGCGACAGCGAAACGCCGGGCCGCTTCATGATGCCGATCTGCACCGGGGGCAGGGCAGGGAAGCCGTCTGCCTGGCTCAGGACTTTCATACCCGTCCGAAGTGCGGATTCCGGCATGACTGAAACCGCCATGCCGGCGAGCACGGCCGAGGCGACCACGGTGCAGGACCAGCTCGTGAACAGGACCTGATATTCGCGGCCAACGGCATCGAGTGCTGAACAGGCGAGCTGGCGCCACTGACAATCGCGCCGGCCGACGGCGAGTGGCACCGGCGCATCGTCGCGGATCGGATGGTTGGCGGAACTCACCCAGCAAAGCGGCTCTGTTCGAACCACATCCGAAATGCGCTCGCGCGGATTGTGGGTGACAAGCGCGATATCGAGCTCGCCCTTGTGCATGCGCTCGGCAAGATCGACCGAAGGCTCGCAGACGATGTAGAGTTCCACATTCGGATGCGTCTTGGCGAAACGGCCGATGATCTCGGGCATGTAGCGATCGGCATAATCGTCAGGCGTGCCGATGCGTAGCGTGCCTTCCAGCCGGTTGTCGTCGAAGGCGGCGATAGCCTCATTGTTCAGGCGGATGATACGGCGCGCGTAGTTGAGCAGCTTTTCGCCCTCAACCGTCAGGCGGTTGCCGCGCCCGTCCTTGATGAAGAGCTGCTTGCCGATGCGCTCTTCCAGACGGCGCATCTGCATGGAGACGGCAGACTGTGTCTTGTAGACCTTGTCGGCAGCCTTGGTGAAACTGCCGGAGTCTACGATCGCGATGAAGGTCTGCAACTGGTCGATATCAAGAGGCGCCGCCATGATCCCATCCACCCATAAAGATCTCTGATGTTAATCATTAGAAACATTCGTTGGACTGATCAATAGCTCTTTGGCATCTTCGGGATGCAAATCAAGCAAAGTGAAGGACAGACACCCTGCCTGTCCGCCTGTGACCAGCTTGACCCTTCCTGCACGACCTCGCAGGCGGGGTGGGCTGTTCTGCGCCCCGAAGAAAGGAGAGTTCGATGCGCACTCATGAACAGACACTAGAACTCGACTGCGGCAAGCTCGCCCCGACGTTCATGCAACGTCTTATGGCTGGCCTTGCACCGCTGGCAAACGCCCTTCGCATTGTGCGCAATCGCTCGCAGGTGAACGGGCTGCATGAACTCGATGACAATCAGTTGCGGGATATCGGCCTGACGCGGGCCGATGTCACCTCCGCTTTTCTCGCCTCGACCTTCTTTGAAGATCCGTCGGAGCATCTGACGCAGGCGGCCAAGCGCCGCTGGCATATTGCGGTCATGCGCCCCTACAGGGACTGAACGCACGCGTTTCCCCGCAGGGTGATAGCCAATAGCCCTGCTGCTTAACCCGGTGATCGGCTTTCCCAAGCCATCTCCGGGTTTTTTTATTTCTTGCCCGTTGTTGAGGGACCCGCGGAAGCGGGATCTTCGGGGGAGGGTGCAGGTTTGGGCCGATAAGCCTCGAAGATCGCCTCGAGGCTCTTCTGATAGCTTCTCTGCACTTCGAGACCACTGTCGAACATGGCGTTCAGCATCTCGGTATAGCTGTCATTTTCGGCTTTCGGCGCGTCCTTCGGCGGTTCCGGAGCCTTGGCTGCCGGCTGCTGGAGCCCTGCCATCATCTCCTGGAATGCCTTGGTGAAGGGATTGTCGAGGAAGGGATTGGCGGGTTGCGGCTGAGGCTCCGGCTTCGGCACGCTGAACATCAGCTGCATGGCCTGGGTGAACGGATTATCGAAAATGCTGGGTTCGGGTGCGACCTTCGGCTTCGGCGCAAAACCGGTGCTTTCAAGCCATTTCTGGATCGTCTCGCCCATGGCGGTATTGACGAAGGGATTGACCGGTGAGGCCATCTGTCCCGTCGATTGCTTGAAGAGCCCGCCCATCAGCGTACCGGCCATGACCGGCAGCATCTGCTTGTAGATCTCCTGTCCGATGCCGGTCATCTGAGCGGCCTGCGCGGCGATGGCGCGCGAGACTTCCTTCGATCCAAAAAGCTGGGAAAGGACGTTATTCCCGTCGGAAATGCCTTCAGGGGTGAAGGCCTTGCTCATGTCCTCGAAATATCTGGCATAATTGCCGGATGCCACCGCCTGCATAAGGCCGACGAAATCATAAGGGTTGCTGGTGCTGCGTTTCAGGCCGGCGGAAAATGCCGGCATCAGCGCCGCCATCGCCTTCGTCGCTTGTTCTTGTGCGAGGTTGTACTGCTTGGCGATGGCATCCATCGCCGCGCCGTTCTGCGCCTGCATCATCATGTCGAAAAGCGGCAGCATGAAAGTCCCTCTCCCAGATTCGCGGCGCATGTTCGTGCCACTATAGCTCGAAATGGGAATGCGCAAACGCCTTTTTGGAGAGAGCCAATCGCCTCTTAGTATTGATATTCCTGGAAGACCGGCTCGACAGAGCCGTTCCAGCGGCCGTGATAGAGCGCCAGCAGGTCCTCGGCGAGCGTCGCTTTCTTGGCGAGAACCTCGTCGAGCGGCGCCAGGAAGATGCTCTCGTCGACGCCGTCGCCGTTGAGCCTGTTGCGCGCCTTGAGACCGGCCCGGGAAATATTGACGACCTCACGCGCCGTCTCGATCAGCGCATGGCCGCGGAAGGTGGCTTTGAGGCCTTCGTCCGGCACCACATTGCGCAGCGCAGTCACTTCCTCAAAGCCCCAGTCCTTCGTCAATTCGTCGGCCGCCTGCAGCGCGGCGTCATCATAGAGCAGGCCGACCCAGAAGGCCGGCAGGGCACAGATGCGCCGCCACGGGCCGCCATCGGCGCCGCGCATTTCGAGGAAGCGCTTCAGGCGTACATCCGGGAACAGCGTCGAAAGATGGTTCGTCCAGTCGCCCATCGTCGGCTCGTACGCGGCGATTTCGCCCTTCAGCGCACCGTTCATGAACTGGCGGAAGGTGACGTGGGTCGCCCGGTGATAGTGGCCGTCGCGCATGACGAAATACATGGGCACGTCGAGCGCCCATTCGGCATAATCCTTGAAACCGAAATCGTCGCGGAAAGTGAAGTCGAGCAGGCCGCTGCGCTGGTTGTCCACGTCGCGCCAGACATCGCCGCGCCAGGAAAGAGCACCGTTCGGCTTGCCTTCGGTGAAGGGGGAAGAGGCGAAGAGCGCGGTTGCCAGCGACTGCAGCTTCATCGACACGCGCATCTTGCGGCGCATATCGTCTTCCGATGAGAAGTCGAGATTCACCTGGATCGTGCAGGTGCGGTACATCATGTCGAGACCGCGGGTGCCGACATCGGGCATGTAGCTGGTCATGATCTCGTAACGAGACTTCGGCATATGCGGGGTTTCCGCATAGGTCCATGTCGGGCTGCCGCCGATCCCGAGGAAGCCGATGCCCATCGGCTCGGCGATCTCGCGCACCTGTGCCAGATGCTGGTTGGATTCCTTGCAGGTCTGGTGGATGTTTTCGAGCGGTGCGCCGGAGAGCTCGAACTGGCCGCCGGGCTCGATCGAGATGGCGCCCATGCCGCTCTGCTCGCCAAGGCCGATGATATTGTCGCCGTCAAGGATCGGCTCCCAGCCGCTCTTGGCCTGTAAGCCCTTCAAGAGCGCCGAAATGCTGGCCTCGCCGAAATAGGGAACCGGGCTGTTGTCCTTGCGGAAGAAGACGAACTTCTCATGCTCGGTACCGATGCGGAAACGCTCCTTCGGCTTATTGCCGGCGGCGAGATAATCGGTCAGCTCCTGAACCGAAGAGATCGGCGTCTGGTCGGTAGTATCGCGAGCCATGAAAGTACCTGTATTCGAAGGCGCCGGGGCCGGGGCAATTGGAAGGGTGATTAGTGCGCAAGCCAGCTAAGTTGCAAGTGAAATTGTTTCAACAAGTCATCAAAAAAATAGCGGCACTTCCGCGCATTCGACATGCAGCAGTCAATTCCAGTCACCGATGGCGGCCTGTATCACCGCCATTGCTGCGACAGCCGCTGTGTCGGCGCGCAGGATGCGCGGCCCGAGCGGAATAGCGGTCACGAAATCGAGGCTGCGCAGCCGCGTCCGTTCCTCTTCCGAGAAGCCGCCTTCCGGGCCGACCAGCAGCGCGAGCTTCCTTTCCGCCACCCTGGTAAGCAGCGGCAGCGGGTTCTGTCCGGCATCGCCCTCGTCGCAATAGATGATGCGCCGGTCCGAAGGCCAGCGGTCGAGCAGGTCGGCAAGGCGCATGGGCTCGGCTACATCGGGAATGCCGAGAATGCCGCACTGTTCTGCCGCTTCGATGACATTGGCGCGGATCTTGTCGAGATTGGTAATCTTGCCCTGTACGTGCTGGGTCATGACCGGCTGCAACAGGCCGGCTCCCATTTCCACCGCCTTCTGCACCAGATAATCCATGCGACCGACCTTCAGCGGCGCAAAGAGATAGTGCAGGTCGGAGGGGGCAGGCTGCGGCCTGGTCTTTTCCATCGCCGTCAGCAGGATACGCTTGCGGGTCGGGAACGAGAGGCTCGCCTTCCACTCCCCATCGCGGCCGTTAAAGAGCAGGATTTCCGCGCCGTCTTCCATACGCAGCACGTTGGCGAGATAGTTGAAGTGCTCCGAAGTGGCCTCGACGGCGGCATCTCTTGACAAGGGAGCATCGATGAAAAGCCGCTGCATGCGGAAATTGGCGCGCATCTTAAGACCCTGATTCACATGAAGAGCGCGAACATAGCCCAATAAATCACCGCCGCAAGCGCGGCTGAAACCGGCACGGTGATCACCCACGCCCCGATGATCGTCATGAAATGCGACCGGCGGACCAGGTAGCGCCGCCGGACTTCATGGACATTCGGTTCCGGCTCGTCGATCTCGAAGCTTTCGGTCTTGCGGCGTATGAACTCGATACGTCGCTTCGAATGGCGCGTGTACCACTCGCGAAAAAAGCCGACGCCGAACACCGAGCCGACGGCGATATGGGTCGTACTGACAGGCAGGCCGAGCCATGAGGCGACGATAACGGTGAAAGCGGTCGAGAGCGCCACGCAATAGGCGCGCGTCGGATTGAGCTTGGTGATCTCCTCGCCGACGAGCCGGATGAGGCGCGGCCCGAAAAGCAGGAGGCCGACCGAGATTCCAAGGGCGCCGATGAGCATCACCCAGAGTGGCGGATGGCCGACCGTGCTGTTATCAGCAATACCGGCCGAATGAACAATCGCCGAAAGCGGGCCGACCGCATTGGAGACATCGTTGGCGCCATGCGCGAAGGAAAGCAGGGCGGCCGAGCCGATCAGCGGAAAGTGGAACAGTGTGCGCAGCGAGCTGTTGCGGTTTTCGAGATTTTCTGCCTGCCGCTGGATGATCGGCCGAGTGGCCAGCCAACTGACAAGACCGATCCCGATGCCGATCAGGAGGATCGTCAGTGAAGGATATCGTTCCGGCGGCGCGAGCTGCAGCACCATATAGGCCATGAAACCGCCGGCCATCACGGCGATCATGACCGGCACCCATTGTCTGGCGGCGGCGATCTTGTCCTCGCGATAGACAATGAGTGTCTTGACCAGATAAAGGAGCCCCGCAGCGATCAGCCCGCCAATCAGCGGCGATGTCACCCAGCTCGCGGTGATTTCCAGCATCACCCGCCAATTGACCGGCTCTAACCCGACCGCTCCCACGCCTGCTCCGATCACCGCGCCGACAATCGCATGCGTCGTCGAAACCGGCGCATTCATCCAGGTGGCGAGGTTGATCCAGAGTGCGGCAGCCGTGAGCGCCGCCATCATAATCCAGCCGAGCATTGCTTGCGGCACTTGCACCGTATCGACGATACTGGAGGAAATCGTCTTGACGACTTCGCCGCCGGCAATCGTCGCGCCCAGCACCTCGAAGATCGCGGCGACGATGAGCGCCTGTTTCATTGTGATGGCGCGTGCGCCGACCGCGGCGCCCACATTGTTGGTCACGTCGTTGGCGCCGATATTCATCGCCATGTAGGCGGCAAGTGCTGCCGCCGCAACTGCTAGCACCGCGCCTGGCCTGTCGAAGACATAGACACCGGCAAAAAGCATTGCCAGGCCGAGAAAGATCAGGCCAAGCCCCGGTGCCACCAGCCGTCGCGAGACATATTTGGCCGCATCCTCGACATGGGTAACCTTGTCGAGATCCTTATCAAGCGTGCGTTTCGTAAGGACGGGGTTGCGTTGCGGCATTCTGTTTCCTGGCCAAGTCCTGCTTTTGCGCTGCCTTTTCTAGCCGCACAAGATGGCAAGACTTATTCTGCCGGAATTTGTTTCGAAATGCCGTCGGAAAGGCGCTGGGTCATGCGCTGCTTGAAGGCGAGAAAGAGATTGCGCAGTTCGGGCTCCTGGACGCGCTTCACCGCTTCATCGCAGGAAACCCACTCGACGACGCGCTCGCCCTTTTCCTTGAAGTTCTTCGCCACGTTCGTCGTTTCGAGAGCATAGACCTGCACCTTGCAGGTCACTTTCAGGCCGTCGCGCAGAACCTTGCGGTACGTATAATAACCGAGGGATTCCATCTCCACCGTGCCGTGCACGCCAGCCTCCTCGAAGGCTTCCTGGGCTGCCACCTCATAGGCGCATTTACGCGCCATCGGCCAGCCCTTGGGGATTACCCAGCGACCGGTGTCGCGGCTGGTCATCAGCAGAACTTCGAGATTGCCGGTCTTCTTCTTGACCCGGTAACAGAGTGCAGCATACTGCTGTCGCGGCGGACGCCGAAACATGAGTTGCACATCGGAAGCCAGGCGGGCAAGAAGAGTCAATTGTCGGGTCACCTTTAGATCGTCGAGCTGAGTCGTTATTATATTAGCATGGTATGAAAAGCTTGCGCGATCCATACGTGCAAAACGAACCGGGACGCGATTTATTTCATCTTACATAGAAAAAATCGAAGCCGGGCAGGTTTGGAAATTCCGCCATTTTCTGTCCCGAATGCGTCGTCTTGCACAGCTGTACAATATGGGCCTGTCCGGCATCCCAATCAATGCCGCGCCCATTTGTTCCACGGTATTTTTCGAAGTGTGGTAACCATGCGACTTCCGCCCCTCAATGCGATCCGCGCCTTTGAAGCCGTTTGTCGCCACGGCAGCATTCTGAAGGCGGCCGAAGAGCTGGGTGTGGTGCGCGGCGCCGTGCGCCAGCAGATATCGACGCTGGAAGATCATCTCGGCAGCAAGCTCTTCGTGCGCGACGGCCGCAGACTGGTTGCGACTGAAAAGGCGCGTGCCTTTGCCGAGGCAGCGGGAACCGCCTTTACCATCTTGAGGCGCGCTGCCGATGCGTTCGAGGAGGCGGGCAGCCAGCGCATCCGTCTCGGCGTGCCCTCGGCCTTCGCCATCTGGTGGCTGATGCCGCGGGTGGGCGACATGCAGGCGAGCCTTGGCGATATCGAGATCGATATTGTGCCGATGACGGTGGTCGAACCCTTGTCGCAACATCCGGATTTCGATGCCGTGATCATGGGTGGCGAGATCAGATCCTCTGCCGGTATCACAGAGACGCGCTTCATGGAGGATGAATTCGGCCCGGTTGCAACACCTGCAATCGCCGCAAGACTTGCAGACGATGTCGCGGCCTTGGCGCAATCCAACATCCTCGTCAGCCGCAGCGCGCCGAAACTCTGGACGGAATGGTTTGCGGAAAGCGGCACGCCGCCGGTTGCCTTTTCCCGTCTTCGGGAATTTGAAGATATTCTTCTGGCTGTTGGCGCCGCCCGGGCCGGCCTCGGCATTGCGCTGGCGCCGAAGGCCTCGATCGAAGACGATCTCGACCGCGGCATCCTGGTCGCCCCTTACGGCTTCATCCGGCGGCCGGCAGGCTACAGCCTCTGCTGCCGGACATCAGACGCGAAACGGCCGGCCATTGCGGCACTCCGAAGCTGGCTGCTGGGCTCAGGCGGGGCGTCCTGAAAGGGCAGTTTTTCTACCCTTTCATCAGAAATATCTCCATGCCCGCCCTATCTTTGCCTCGCTAGAACAGAGGGAACGAAAGGGCATGAGATGGAAAAATCTGCGACACGCATAGACTGGATCGGCAATAGCTGCCGCCTGCTGAAGGCAACGGCTGCGGAATTCGAAAGGACGCTCCCCTTTGCCGGTCTTTCGATCGGCACCGGCATCCATCTGGAGCCGAAGACCGTCGCTCTCCTGACGACACTGCGGGCCGGAGGGGCGCGCCTGATCTGCACCGGCAATCTGAATAGTACGCAGCCTGCAACCGTGGAATTCCTGCGCGCGCAAGGCATCACCGTCTTCGCCACCCAGACGACCGATCCTGTCGCCCACCACCAGAGCCTTGAAGCCGTGGTTGCCGAGAAGCCCGATCTCCTGCTGGACAATGGCGGCGATCTTTTCGCCATTGCCGCCGACAAGCCCTATACCAATCTGCTCGGCGGCACCGAAGAAACGACATCTGGCCGAACCCGCCTGCTGCCGATGCGCGAAAGGCTCGCCATGCCGATCCTCGTCATCAATGATAGCCCGATCAAGCAATTCGCAGAAAACAAGCACGCCGTCGGCCAGAGCCTGTTCGAAAGCTACATGCGCTTCACCAACCGCTCCACCAACGGCAAACGCGTGACCGTCTTCGGTTACGGCGCCTGCGGCAAGGGCACGGCAACTGCCTTCCGCAATGCCTTCTCGACGGTTAGCGTCGTCGATATCGATCCCGTCACCAGCCTCGAGGCGCATCTCGACGGTTTCATCACGCCGCTCCGCGAACAGGCGATCCGCTCGGCCGACGTGATCGCCACCGTTACCGGTTTCCCCGGTATCGTCACAGCAGCCGATCTGGCGCTGATCAAGGACGGTGCAATCCTCATGAATGGCGGACATTTCCCGCATGAGATCGATGTGGCCGCCTTCCGCAGCCATCCCGATGTCGTTGATATCGATCGCTACGATGCCGATTTCATCGAGACCTTCCATCTCAGGAACGGCAGGTCATTCCACGTTCTCGGCGGCGGTCATATGGCCAACCTGGCCGGCCCGCGTCCGCTTGGCAATTCCGTGGAATCCATGGACCTCGGCTTCACCCTGCAGGCCCGCTGCCTGGAGCGGGTCGCAAAGCGTGGCGTCGGCGCCGAATCCTGCATCGTGCCGGTTCCGGCGGATATCGATGCGATGGTTGCGAGCGCCTATCTCGATCTGGCGCGCTAGAGCAATTCCAGCAAAAGTGCATCGTGGTTTTGCGTCCGGAATTGCGTCAAAACCAGGCTAGCAATTCCAGCAAAAGTGCATCGTGGTTTTGCGTCCGGAATTGCGGTGATCGTCAGATGTCGACGACCACCTTGCCTTCAGCCTGCCGGCTTTCGAGCAGCCGGTAGGCTTCGTCCACGTCTCCAAGCGCAAATTGCCGCCGGTCGAGATTCGGCATCAGCGAGCCAGCTTCCACGCGTGATGCGACTTGCTTCAGGATCTCGCCATGATGGGCGCGATCTTCACCCGTCAGCAGCGGTGCCAGCGTGAACACGCCGGAATAGGTCGCGCCCTTGAACGACAATGGTGCCAGCGAATGCGTGCCCCAGCCCAGGCTGGTGACGACATGGCCGAACTTGGCGACAGCCTGGAAGGCGGCGTCGAGCCCCTTGCCACCGATCGTGTCATAGACGATGTCGAAGCCTTTTCCGTCGGTGTACCGGGCAACATAATCTTCCGTAGTCTCCTTGGCATGGTCGATCGGCGTTGCCCCGATGCTGCGGATATATTCGGCCTTCGAACCGCCATCGACGGCAAAGACTTGGGCACCGGCAGCAGCCGCCATCTGCACGGCGATATGGCCGACGCCGCCACCACCGCCGATGACCAGCACCTTTTGTCCGGGTTTCACCTGGGTACGTTCCGCCAGGCCTTCCCAGGCGGTAATTGCAATCAGTGGCAAGGCCGCTGCCTCACGCATGGAGAGATTGCGCGGCTTGAGGGCCACGAGATCGGCATCGACGGCTGCAAATTCGGCAAGCGATCCCTGCAGGCCGCCGACACCACCGGTCATCCCATAGACTTCGTCACCGGGGCGAAAGCCTTCGACGCCTGGACCGACCGCTTCCACGATACCTGCCATATCGATGCCGAGGATGGCGGGCAGGGGGTGACGGGCATGCGCGGCCTCGCCGGCCCGGATCTTCAGATCCAGCGGATTGAGTGCGGCCGCCTTGATGCGGACGAGGATCTGGCCGGCCTGGGGCGATGGCCTTGCGATATCGGCAATCTTGAATTCTGAATTCTGCGCCTCGATAAGCGCGGCTTTCATCGTGCTCATGGAACTCTCCTTGGTTTGTTGGACGCAGAATGCCTCATTGAATTATGAATGAAAATGAAAGATACAGAATGAAGATCATGCAATTTTGTTTGAGGCTAGGCTGTTGGAATGGAGCGATCTCAAACTCTTCCTCGCAATCGCACGCCTCGGAACACTCGGTGCCGCGGCGCGCAGCCTCGGGCTGACGCAGCCCACCATGGGTCGCCGTCTCCGAGCGCTTGAGACCTCGCTTGGCCAGACGCTCTTCCAGCGCACAGCCGACGGTTTTGTCCTGACCGATGAAGGCACGACTGTCTTCGCTCATGCCGAGCGCATGGAAGAGGATGCGCTCGGGCTGGAGCGCGAGCTCGCCGGCCAGAGCAGGCAGCTCGACGGCTCGCTGCGGCTTTCCTCGTCGGACTGGTTCGGCGCCCACATTCTTTCACCGGTGCTTGCCGAGTTCTCTGCTGCCTATCCCAAGGTCGTCATCGAACTGCTGACTGACAGCCGGCTTCTCAGCCTCTCACGTCGGGAAGCCGATATCGTCTTCCGGATTGCGCCTTTCACCGAGGCCGAGGTCATATCCCGCAAGCTGCTGCATATCGATTATGGTCTCTATATCCGCCGCGGTCTGCCGCATCCTGAGGCGGGCGATGGTAAAGGCGCCCGGCTCGTCACAATGGACGAGGCCTTCGGCGGCATGCCCGATGTCGGCTGGTTGCAGCGGCAGTTGCCAAAGGCGGATATCGCCATGCGCAGCAATAACCGCGATGTGCAGGCAACACTCTGCGCCAGAGGCGCCGGCCTTGCCGTCCTGCCGCGCCCGCTTGGCGACGCCATCCCGGCGATCGAACCTGTCGATCTCGGCGAGCCGCCGCCAGGTCGCGATACCTGGGTTGGTTATCACCGCGATATGAAGCGGCTGGCGCGGCTGAGGGCGCTTCTCGATCTCGTCATCGAGAGGCTGGCGCAATAATCGCCCGCTCAGCGCTCCCAATAGGGGACCGGACCGTAAAGCTCGGCCAGAAAATCGATGAACAACCGAACCTTGGCCGGCAAAAACTGGCGGCTCGGATAGACTGCGGAGAGGGTCACATTGTGTGAGCCCTCGTAGGCCGGCAGCACCTGTATGAGCTTGCCGTTTTTCAGCTCTTCGCCGATATCCCATGTGGAGCGCAGCGCAATGCCGAGCCCGGCAATGACAGTTTCGCGGATCACTTCGCTGGAATTGGTGATCAGCATGCCCTCGGGCCGCAGGCTGAAGGCGCCGTCCGGCCCATCCAGCCGCCAGACGTCATTGTTATGGGCGGGCAGGCAGCGGTGCTGCTTCAGCTCTTCGATATGTTTGGGCATGCCATGAGCGGCGATATAGTCGGGCGAGGCGCAGAGCACGCGGCGCACAGGGGCCAGCCGCCGCGCCACGAGACTGGAATCGGTGAGTTCCGCGATCCGGATGGCGAGATCGAAGCCGCCGCCGACGATGTCGCTGAATTCATCGGTCAGCACCAGATTGATCGCCAGCTCCGGATGCGCCTCCATGAAGGCTTTCAGATATGGCGCGATATGCATGCGGCCGAAGGAAGTGGGGGCGGAAATTTTCAGCGTGCCGTGCATCTGCGCCGAGCGGCCGGATATATAGAATTCTGCTTCCTCCAGCCCCGCCAGAATGCCGAGGACGCGGTCGTAGAAACCTTGGCCGGCTTCAGTGAGCGAAATCTGTCGCGTCGTACGTTGCAAAAGCCGTGTGCCCAGCCGGTCTTCCAGCCGCTTGATGCGCTTGGAAACGACAGCAGGGGAAAAGCCGAGCGCGCGGCCGGCGAGCGACATGCTGCCGGTTGAAACGACCTTGGCAAAGATTTCGAGATCACCCAGATTGGTCATAAGCTTTTATAACTTTTTCCCTTTTGGCATAAGTGCTTAACATTTGCGCCGGTATCGGGAAAGTGCTAAGCCGAAAGAACCGGTTGCAGGGAGGATTTGTCACCGGTTTCCGTCATGTTGGCCGAGGGAGAACGCCATGTCCGACGCCATTTCGTTCCTCGCTCCGCGTCCTGACGTTCTGGCGCGCCGCAAGGAAATCGTTGCCGATCTCGTCGATCTCCTGCCGCGGGAATGCCTGATCCACGAAGCGCGCGAACTCGTGCCTTTCGAGACGGATGCTTTCGTCTCCTATCGCCGCCTGCCGCTCGCCGTTGCCTTGCCGCGTTCGACCGCGGAAGTGGCGGCCGTGATGAAATACTGTCATCGCTATGGCATCCCGGTCGTCCCGCGCGGCGCCGGCACCTCACTCTCGGGCGGCGCCATCCCGCAGGAAGATGCCGTCGTGCTCGGCCTGTCGAAGATGAACCGCATCCTCGAAGTCGATTTCGCCAACCGCTGCGCTGTCGTTCAGGCCGGTGTGACCAATCTCAATATCTCCGAAGCAGTCTCGGCGGACGGTTTCTTCTATGCGCCCGATCCGAGCTCGCAGCTTGCCTGCACGATTGGCGGCAATATCGGCATGAATTCCGGTGGTGCGCACTGTCTGAAATATGGTGTCACGACCAACAACCTGCTCGGCGTCAAGATGGTGCTGACCGATGGCACGGTCATCGAACTCGGCGGCAAGGCGCTCGATGCCGCAGGCTACGATCTGCTCGGCCTGGTCTGTGGCCATGAGGGCCAGCTCGGCATCGTCACGGAAGCGACGGTGCGCCTGATCGCCAAGCCGGAAGGCGCCCGTCCTGTGCTGTTCGGTTTCGAAAGCTCGGAAGAGGCCGGCCGCTGTGTCGCCGATGTCATCGCCGCTGGCATCATACCTGTCGCCATCGAATTCATGGACAAGCCGGCGATCGAGATTTGCGAAGCCTTCGCCCATGCCGGCTATCCGCTCGATGTCGGCGCGCTCTTGATTGTTGAGGTCGAGGGATCGGAAGCGGAAATGGACGATATGCTGAAAAGCATCGTGGAGATCGCTCGCAAACACGGCGTCAGGACCGTGCGCGAATGCCAGTCGGCCACCGAAGCGGCGTTGATCTGGAAGGGACGCAAGTCGGCCTTCGGCGCCACCGGTCGCATTGCCGATTACATCTGCATGGATGGCACCGTGCCCCTGAGCCAACTGTCTTTCGTGCTGCAGCGTACCTCGGAAATCGTTGCCTCTTATGGCCTGCGCGTCGCCAATGTCTTCCATGCCGGCGATGGCAATATGCACCCGCTGATCCTTTTCAATGCCAATGATCCCGAGGATGCCGCCAGGGCCGAAGCGGCCGGCAACGATATCCTCAAGCTCTGCGTCGATGCGGGTGGCTGCCTGACCGGCGAACATGGTGTCGGCATCGAAAAGCGCGACCTGATGCGCCATCAATATTCCGATGTCGATCTCGCCCAGCAAATGGCAGCGCGATCAGCCTTCGATCCGCAATGGCTGCTGAACCCGTCAAAAGTCTTCCCGCTCGAGGGGCGTTCGGCCGCATGATCGATCTGGTGCCGGCAAGCGAAGAGGAAGCTGCGGCCATCATCCGCGCGCATGCGCAAGAGGGTAGGGCGCTTGCCATCAGCGGCGGCGATACGCGCTCGGGTTTCGGCAATGCAGTCGAGGCGGAGGCCCGCATGCGCTCGATCGCCCTCTCCGGCATCGTCGCCTATAATCCCGGCGAGATGGTGATGACAGCAAGAGCGGGCACGCCTATCGCCGAGGTCGAGGCAGCCCTTGCCGAAAACGGCCAGATGATGGCCTTCGAGCCCATGGACCACCGCGCCCTGATGGGTACGTCGGGCGAACCGACGATCGGCGGCGTCTTTGCCGCCAATGTCTCAGGTCCGCGCCGGTTCGTGGCGGGTGCGGCGCGCGACAGCCTGCTCGGTATCCGCTTCGTCAATGGCAAGGGCGAGATCATCAAAGCCGGCGGCCGCGTAATGAAGAACGTCACCGGCCTCGATCTGGTGAAGTTGCTTTCCGGCTCGCACGGCACGCTCGGTTTCCTTGCTGAAGTGACCTTCCGCGTGCCGCCACGCGCCAAAACCGAGGAGACCGTCGTCATCTCCGGCCTCAATGATGCCGAAGCCGCAAATGCGATGGCGGCAGCCATGGCCCTGCCGGTGGAAGTCTCCGGCGCTGCTCATCTACCTTTGACCGTCACCTGGAAATTCCTCGGCGGCGAGTTGCCGGAGGGAGAGGCAACAGTGCTGCGCATCGAGGGCCTGCCTGGTTCTGTAGACGCGCGGGCGGACAAGCTCCTGTCGGCCATGGTGCCCTTCGGCCACGCCGCAAGACTCGGGCAGACGGCGAGCCGTCAGCTCTGGCAGGAAATCCGTGATGTCGCCCCCTATGCCGATCAAACGCAGCGACCTGTCTGGCGCGTGTCGGTCGCCCCTGACATCGGCCACCAGCTGGTCGCGGCGTTAAGGCTCGAAGCTGGGGTCGACGCGTTCTACGACTGGCAGGGCGGGCTCGTCTGGATGCGCATGGAGGCCGATCCCGAGGCCGATCTCCTCCGCCGTTTCGTCAAGGCGCTCGGCGGTGGCCATACGACGCTGATCCGCGCCCCGGCCAGTGCCAGAGCCGCGATATCGGCCTTCCATCCCGAGGAAGAGGCCGTGGCCTTGCTGTCGCGTCGGGTGAAAGAAAGCTTCGACCCGGCGGGGATTCTTAATCCGGGCAAGATGGCGAGACACTGAAATGCAGACCAACTTCACCCTCGCCCAGCTTGCCGATCCGCATGTGGCCGAATCCGAGCAGATCCTGCGCAAATGCGTCCATTGCGGCTTCTGCACCGCCACCTGCCCGACCTATGTCACCCTCGGCAACGAGCTCGACAGCCCGCGCGGGCGCATCTATCTGATCAAGGACATGCTGGAGAACGACCGTGCGGCCGACACCGAGGTCGTCACCCATATCGACCGCTGTCTTTCCTGCCTTGCCTGCACCACGACCTGTCCCTCCGGCGTCGACTACATGCATCTGGTCGACCATGCCCGGGCTCACATCGAGAAGACCTATAAGCGGCCGGTCATGAACCGGCTGACGCGCGCCATTCTGGCGGCGGTGCTACCCTATCCCGGTCGCTTTCGCGCGGCCCTTGCGCTTGCCCGCATCGGCCGTCCGTTTGCCGGCATGCTGCGCGGCGAGGCGCTGAAGCCTTTTGCAGCCATGCTGGCGCTTGCGCCGTCAAGCGTTCCGGCACAATCGCCTTTCGCCCGGCCCGGTCGCCATCAGCCGCAGGCCGACCGTCACGGCCGCGTCGCGATCCTGACCGGTTGCGCGCAACCTGTTCTCGATCCCGCCATCAACGAGGCGACCATTCGGCTGCTGACGCGCCTGGGCGTCGAGGTCGTCGTGCCGGAAGGCGAGGCTTGCTGCGGCGCCCTGGTTCACCACATGGGCCGCGAAGAACAGGCGCTCGCCTCGGCGCGTTCCAATATCGATGTCTGGATCCGCGAGATCGAGGCTGGCGGCCTCGACGCGATCATCATCACCGCCTCCGGCTGCGGCACGACGATCAAGGATTACGGTCACATGCTGCGCCTCGACCCCGCCTACGCCGGCAAGGCGGCGCGCGTGTCGGCGCTTGCGAAGGACATCACCGAATATCTGGCCGGCCTCGAACTGCCCGCTCACACGCCAAAAGGCATTACGGTTGCCTATCATTCAGCCTGTTCGATGCAGCATGGCCAGAAGATCACCACCGCGCCGAAGCACCTGCTGAAGGCGGCCGGTTTCACCGTTCGCGATCCGGCCGAAGGCCATCTCTGCTGCGGCTCCGCCGGCACCTACAACATTCTGCAGCCGGATATTTCCGCAAGCCTTAGGGACCGCAAGGTCAGGAATATCGAAGCGACGAAACCGGATATCATCGCCACGGGCAATATTGGCTGTATCACCCAGATCCGGTCGGGCACATCAATACCGATCCTGCACACTGTCGAGCTTCTGGACTGGGCTTACGGTGGTGCTGTGCCTGAAAAATTAAGGGATTTGCCGCTAGCCTGAATACACCGATTCATTGGCCGATTTCGTGGGCCGATCTCAGGAGTTCTGGCTATGTGGCGTGGATTGATGGTGCTTGCCGTATTGCTCGGCGCGGCTGGTGCGGCGCACGCAGACGGCCGCTATTTCTGTTCTGCAGACGACAAGGATGTGCGCTTCACGCTCGAAAGCGCTTTTGAAGATGGAGGCGGCCATCAGCTGATCCATTTCCGCGGTGCGCTGATGCTCAAGGACGACAATAAATCCAAGAATTTCGGCAAGCGGATCCTCGAATCGAAGGATTTGACGAACCGCTGGTCGCGCGATGGCGATCTGCGCCTGGAAGTCTTCACGACAGAAGGTACCGACGCCGAAAGCGAGTCGCTGGATCTCGCGGTTCTCGCAAGCCAGCACGGCAAGACCTCGCCGGATTTCGGCGGCACCTACAGCTTGCGGATCGAAGGTAGCACAAGCTTTTTCGTCGTCGAAGGCAAGGTGAGCTGCGGCAAGAAATAGTCCCGCAGCTCTCTCCGTTTGACGCAATTCCAGCGAAACCGCTGACACTTTTGCTGGAATTGCTCCGGATCACCAGTGATAGGAAATACCGACATTGACTGCGTTGGTGACGATGTTCGTCTTCAGACGGTCGCCGCTATCGATCGGAACATCGACGCGCGAATAGGTGCCCTTGTATTCCACGAAGGTCGACCAGTTGTCGGTGACGCGGAAGTCGACGCCGGCCTGTGCCTGGAAGGTTACGCCGCCGAATTCGTAGTCGAAAG